>Ga0157319_1000010_pt1 | contig 197331 bp, 173 predicted proteins | sample MCvi2old240510_FD_105326 | JGI IMG/M metagenome (GOLD analysis project Ga0157319, IMG submission 105326) | Arabidopsis rhizosphere microbial communities from North Carolina - M.Cvi.2.old.240510 | ecosystem: Host-associated > Plants > Roots > Rhizosphere | place: USA: North Carolina | collected... | reverse complement strand
TCAACCCACCCCCAAGGAGTCCAAGACCAAGAAGTTACCCACAGCCTGAGCCTCAGCGGCTCGAACAAGGGTGGGTCAAGATTGGATGGAAACGGTGGGTCAGGATCGCGCGGGAATCAACAGGGTTGGCGTGGACGCCCGTTTCACGCTTGGGCATGGTGCTATCCGTCATGTTCAGATTTTGTCTCAGGTGACACACTGAACTGACACACCAGCCGTTCTAAGTCCTTGTCAGCCGCCAAGTTGTTGAGGCGCAAGGAAAAAGAGAAAGAAGGTTGACGAGCCTTACCCTCGGCACTGGTCACAACGGTTAGGGCTGCTTGGTTCCCCACCTGACCCGGTTGGCCGCGCTTCCATGCGAGGAGGCCCGTCAGCGGCGGATTCTAGCCGAGCTTTCCGGGCCCTCCGGCCGCGCGCTCCCCCGGCGTGCATCTCCGCACGCCACGCGTGCGAACACCGCCACCCCTGGGTCGACGTGCCCTGCGGGCCTGTGGTTAAATCCGCCCCGGACCTCGCGGGACGCGCTCCCGCCCAGGCCATCGCCGATTTACCAACTACTTGCGGGCGATTCACAAATGCGGCTAAAGCGTTGCGGCTCCGATTGCCCCCGGGCCGGCAAACGCCGGTGACCACTGTGGGCTCTCGGAGTTTTTTCATGTCCGCTCGTCTGGCTCAGTTCGATTCGCTGCTGACCCGCCGCCGTGCCGCTCACGGCGCCACCGCGCCCACCCGGCCGCTGCGCACGCTGCGCGACCCCTGGGGCGAGCCGGTCGCCGAGTTCTCCCGCTTCCCCTCCGACCTCGAGCTGCTCAAGGCCGCCCATCGCCTGCAAGGCGACGACTGGATCGGCCCGCTCGCCGACGACGCCCACGCCCAGCGCCTGAACGCCGCCTGGCGCCTCGCGCTGCTGCGCGCCGATCGCCACGGTCAGGCCCGCGTGTCGCGTGAGGTCGGCCCGCAATGGATCAGCGCCCCTCACGCCGCGCGACCCGGCGAGCGTCCCGCCGAGCTGCGCCGCGCGCTCCAGGCCGCGGCCGTCCGTCAACTCTGGCAATCGGGCTGGAAGCTGGTCGGCTGATCCGCCACGCCCGGCGGACCGCTCGCCACGCCGTCATGCCGACGGAAGCCGCTCTGCCAGCCAAGCCTCGGTCGCGTAAGGGAAGGAGATCGTTGGCGCTCTCAGTTCGGCGAAGCGATCCCGCAGTGCGCGCAGTCGTTGCGCGACAACGTGCTGCTCCGTCTCCGGCAGCGACGCGATGAAGCTCACCGACAGGATCCGATCGAGCACGACCTGATCGAAAGTGCCCACATGGCTGTGCGGCAGCACCGTCCGCTGCAGCGGCCCGAACAGCGACTGCCCCTCGAAAGGCTGCTTCCACGTCCCCTTGTAGAAGCGCGGCGCATCGCCCTCATAGGGGGTGATGATCTCGGTGATCGCGGCGACCCAGTCGCGGGACTCATCCCTCACGTTCCACACCAGCCCCAACCGCCCACCCGGTCGAAGCACGCGATGCATCTCGCGCAGCGCCTGCGCGTTCGCGAACCAGTGGAAGGACTGTGCGCAGACGACCACGTCCGCCGCGCCATCCTCCAGCGGGATCGCCTCCGCCGTGCCGCCGAGCGCCCGCACGTCAGGCAGGCTTTCCGCGAGCCGCGCCCGCATCGCGTCGACCGGCTCGACCGCCGTGACCGCCGCCCCCGTGCGCGCCAGCAGCTTCGTGAACTTGCCGGTCCCCGCGCCGAGATCGACGACGCGCGCGCCCTCGCGGGCGCCCAGCGTCGCGTCCAGCCATTCGGCGAGCGCTTCCGGATACTCCGGGCGGCCACGCTGGTAGCTGTCCGAGGCGCTGGTGTAGCCGCGCTGCGCGGCGTCGTGGATGGGGCGGGTGGAGGTCATTTGCCCATGCTACGCCCGGCATGGCTCGTGGACGTCAAGGGCCTGTGGGCGCCGCGTGCGCGCGCTGGCTCAGAGCCCGAGCAAGACCTGGCGCGTCATCGACACCGCCATGACGTAGCCGAGCGCGACCAGCGCCAGCAGATAACCGACCACGCGGAACTCTCCGCGTCCGATGCCCCAGTGCCCGAGTGCGAAGTACGCGCCGAGCGCGATGAACTTCGCCGTCATCCAGGGCTCGTAGCGCGGGTCGTGGTGCATCGCGCCCCAGAGGCTCAGTCCGGACACCACGATCAGCACATGGCTGCTGAACACGAGCGTGCGCAGCCGCTCGTCCATCACCCACGCCGCGCCGAATTGATGCGCCAGCCCCCGCACCAGGAACAGTCCGACGCTGCACCACGCGAGCAGCGCATGCATCTCGACCATCGGGCCATAGAACCAGTCCATGAGCGCGGAGCTTCGTCACCCGGGCGGGGGATGTCAATCCGGGGAACGCGGGGCAGGGCCCAAGAGGCCAGGCGGCTTCCCTCGAAGGTGGGCCCGCTTCAACCCCCCGCCAGGAACCACTTTGAGTCATGGCAGGACGCGCCGCGATTTCGAGAATGGGCGCCTTCCATCGACGTGGGTCGGTGAGTCGAAAGGTCGTGAAGATGGTTGATCAAGTGGAATGCAAGCCGAGCGGTGTGCTGGCCGCGTCGGGCAGGGAGGCGGAGTGGCCACACTACCGCTGGGTGAGGGTCGACAGCAAGGCCCAGCCGCCCTACAAGTTTCATCCGTGCCTCAATCCCTGCGCGCCGTCCGAATGGCCCTACGACTTGCAGGCGCTGCGCGGCACGGAGGATTGGAGCGACATCATCGAATGGTTCTTGTCGAGGCATCCCGCCGTACCCCGCGAAGACGTACGGCACTTCGAAGAGGAGCTGATTCGGTGTTCACGAGGCCGTCAGATCAGCGTGGAGATCAGGCGGGATCCGGAGCTGGCCACACTGGATCTGCTGTTCACGCTCTGGGGTTTCGCGGAGGGCGAGTTCTGCTTCGAGTCCATTGAGATCAAGACCATGAGCAGGGTTTGGTTTGCCGTCCCCGCGTTGCGCTCGCTCATGGGAACCGTCGGACTCGATGCAAGGCGTGGAGCCTTCGAGGATCGGCGGGACATGTGGAAGAGGTGACGCATGCATCGATTCGATCCGGACGAGTTTTTGGAGGTGGCGGAGCACCTGATCTCTCGGCAAAGCGAGGGCAGCATGCGAAGCGCGGCTTCACGCGCGTACTACGGCGTGTTCATCCTGGCGCGTGAGTTGGCCGTCATTGGCGACAAGGGGAGCGAAGTGCATCTGCGCACCCGGCACCATTACGAACAAGCCGGTGAAAGGCTGATCGCGGAGGGCCTTGAATACTTGAGGCGACGCCGAAACATCGCGGACTATTTGACTGAGCGGATCTTCTCTCAGCAGGACTCGCGTGACGTTTTGAAGCGCTCAAGGCACGTGCGTGCCGCCCTGAGGATCTTTGCCGGGCGGCGAAAGTACGCTCACGCAGCGGGAGGCTGAATGCCAGGATTCATTCGGCGAGAAGGTAGGAGCGAAAAAAAAGGCGCCTCAGCGCCTTTCATTGCCTCCAGACCTGGCCTCGCTCAGCGCAGCTGCAGGTCGTCGTCACCGAAGCGGATGTCCAGCGGCTCGATCAGCAACTGCTTCTCACCGTCCTCGACGCGGCCGGCGTCCCACGCCTCGATGCCGCAGGACTTGGCGATCTCCACCACCTTCGCCGCCTGGTCCGCCTTCACGAAGATCGCGAAACCCGCGCCCATGTTCAGCGTCGAATAGGCCTCGCGGTCGTCCTGCTGCGCGTGCTCCTGCATGAACTTCAGCACCGGCGTCACCGGCGGCACCGTGTGGATGCGGTAAGTGAACTTGCCGGGGTGGCGTAGCAGCTTGCGCCAGCCGTGGCCCGTGATGTTCGCGCAGTAGTGCGGCGTGATGCCGGCCTTGTACAGCGCCTCGGTCACCGGCGAGTACAGCGTCGTCGGCGCCAGCAGCGCGTCCCCGTAGCTCAGGCCCGGCTGGACTTCCGTCAGATAGCCCTGGGGCAGGCGCTCGGTCAGCTTGCGCGCCAGGCTCAGGCCGTTGGCGTGGATGCCGGACGAGGCCAGCAGCACGATCGCGTCGCCCGCGCCCAGCTTGTCGCCGACCGACAGCCGTTCCTTCGGGTTGATGAGGCCGGTGCAGGAGGCCGCCAGGTCGATGCGGCCGCCTTCCACGATGCCCGCCAGCGCCGGCGTCTCGCCGCCGCCCCAGGCCACCTGGCAGACGTCGCAGGCCTTCTTCCAGCCCGCCACCAGCGCCTGCGCGCGCTGCGCGTCGCCGAACCAGTCCGAGCCGCCCGCGGCCCAATAAGCCTGCACCACCAGCGGCGTCGCGCCCACCGTGATCAGGTCGTTCACCGCCATCGCGATCGTGTCCTGCGCGATGCCGTCGTAGTAGCTCTTGCCGGTGAGCGTCGCCATCTCATCCGCGACCAGGGTCTTCGTGCCCAGGCATTCGACGATCGAGGCGATGTAGAACGGCCCCACGTCCACGACATACGCCGACTCGCCCCGCGAGGCCTTCACCTCGGTGAATCCGTGCGCGCTCATGTGGACGGCCGTGGCCGCCGCGGCGCGCTGGGCGCTGATCTTCAGCGGATCGATCAGGTCGTAATTGACGCCGGCCTGTTCGTAGCTCAGCGTGCCGGAGGAAGGATCGTGCGGGGCGTGGGTGCTCATGGCGGCGGATTATCCGTCAGCGCCGCGCGGGCCTCCTGACAAACCCGGACGCCGCCCGCCCGCCCGGCGGCGCGCCGGCGGGCGAGTGCGCCCCCGTAGAATGCCCCGCCATGAGTTACCAGGTCCTCGCACGCAAATACCGCTCCCGCACCTTCGAGGAGCTGATGGGTCAGGAACACGTCGTGCAGGCCCTGGCCAACGCGCTGACGCAGCAGCGCCTGCATCACGCCTACCTGTTCACCGGCACCCGCGGCGTGGGCAAGACTTCGGTGTCGCGGATCCTGGCCAAGTCGCTGAACTGCATCGGCCCGGACGGCACCGGCGGCATCACCGCCCATCCCTGCAACGTCTGCGACGCCTGTCGCGACATCGACGCCGGCCGCTTCGTCGACTACGTCGAGCTCGACGCCGCCTCCAACCGCGGCGTCGAGGAAATTTCCCAGCTGCTGGACCAGGCCGTCTACAAGCCGGTCGTCGGGCGCTTCAAGGTCTACATGATCGACGAAGTGCACATGCTCTCGAACACCGCCTTCAACGCGATGCTGAAGACGCTGGAGGAGCCGCCCGAGTACCTGAAGTTCGTCCTCGCGACGACCGACCCGCAGAAGGTCCCCGTGACCGTGCTGTCGCGCTGTCTGCAATTCAACCTGCGCCCGATGGCGCCGCAGACGGTGCTGGAGCACCTGACGCGCGTGCTGGGCAACGAGAACGTCCCGAACGAACCCGGCGCGCTGCGCCTGCTGGCGCGCGCGGCGCGCGGCTCGATGCGCGACGCGCTGTCGCTGACCGACCAGGCGATCGCCTTCGGCTCGGGCGAGCTCAAGGAAGCCGGCGTGCGACAGATGCTGGGCAGCGTCGATCGCGGCCATGTGCTGGGCATCCTGAACGCGCTGATCGCCGGCGACGGCGCCGCGCTGGTCGGCGCCTCGGACCGGCTGCGTGACATGGGCCTGTCGGCGGGCGGCACGCTCGAGGACCTGGCGGTGGCGCTGCAGCACCTGGCCGTGGCGCAGGCGGCGCCGGGGGCGCTCGACGCGGGCGATCCCGACCTGGCCGAACTGCTGCCGTTGGCCAGCCAGTTGCCGTCCGACGAAATCCAGCTGATGTACAGCATGGCGCTGCACGGCCGCCAGGAACTGCCGCTGGCGCCGGACGAGTACGCCGGGCTGACGATGGTGCTGCTGCGGATGATGGCGTTCCGGCCGAACGGGCAGGGCGCTCGACAGCCGTCGGCGCCGGAGGGCAGCGCCGCGGCGCGGACCGTGCCCGCCCCGGCTCCGGTGGCGAGCGCGGCGCCGGTGGGCCGTCCGCCGGTGAGCGCGGCGCCGCCGGTCCAGGCGGAACCGGTGCGTGCGCCGGAGATGCCGGCTCCGGCTCCGGCCGTGCCGCGCGTGGCGGAAGCCGCGGCGCCGGCACCCGACCCTGAGCCCGAGCCGGTGCCAGCAGCCCCTGAGTTCGCCTCGGCGCGCGAACCCGCGCCCACACCGGCCCCCGAGCCCGAGCCGGAACCTCAGCCGGTCACCGCGGCGCCCGAACCCATCGCCGCTGCGCCGGTGCCGCAACCCGCGCCGGCCCCCGCACCGGCCCCCGCGCCAGCCCCCGCGCCCATGGCTGCTCCCACGCAGGAGGCGCCCCGCGCGCCGGCGCCGTCCGGTCCCCTGCGTGCCGCGCCGGCGGGCGCTCCGGCGACGCGCTTCAGCGACCGGCTGCGCCCGCGTGCGGCGCCGCTGGCGGCCGCCAAGGCCGATGCCGACGCCGAGGAGCCGGAAGACCTGTCCCCGCCGCACGACGACGACGGCCCTCCGCCCTGGATGGACGTGCCGCCGCCGTCGGACGAGGAAGCCTCGCTCGGCATGTCGATGCCGGACATGGACGATCCGGTGCCCGACAACGCCGGCGACGGCATCTATGTCTCGACCGCGATCGAGGAAGTGGTGCTTGTCCCCACCGCGCTGGGCGAACGCTGGCACGCGCTCGCGCCGCAGTTGGGCCTGAACGCGCTGGCGCGCGAGCTGGCGCTGCAGGCCGAATGCCTGGAGATCGACGAGGCCGCCGAGCCGCAGCGCTGGCGTTTCCGCGTCGAGCGCGAGTCGCTGCGCCAGCCCGGCCTGCAGGAGAAGCTGCAGGCGGCGCTGACGGCGCTGACCGGCAAGCCGGCGCGCGTCGAGATCGAGGCGGGGCGCGCCTCCGACTCGCCGGCGCTGCGCGACACGCTGGCGGTGCGCGCCCGCCAGCGGCAGGCCGAGGCCATCATCCTCGAGGACCCGGAAGTCCAGCAGCTGCTCGCGCAGTTCAAGACGGCGCGCATCCTGCCGGGCTCGATCAAGCCGGCCTGACCGGCGCCGCGGCCGATCCGGCGCTGGGCGACAATCCCGCCCATCGCATCGACCTCCGGGTCGCGTCCCCGGTCGGCCATCCACCGCACCATTGAATCTCTGAACAAGGAATCACGATCATGATGAAGGGTCAACTCGCCGGCCTGATGAAGCAGGCGCAAGCGATGCAGGACAACCTGAAGAAGGCGCAGGACGAACTCGGCAACATCGAGGTCGAAGGCCAGTCCGGCGCCGGCCTGGTGAAGGTCACGATGACCTGCAAGCATGACGTCAAGCGCGTCGCCATCGATCCCAGCCTGCTGGCAGACGACAAGGACATGCTGGAGGACCTCGTCGCCGCCGCGTTCAACGACGCCGTGCGCCGTGCCGAGCAGGTCAGCTCCGAGAAGATGTCCAAGCTGACCGCCGGCATGCCGCTCCCCCCGGGCATGAAGTTCCCCTTCTGATCGGACGACGGTGACCGCGCTCGACCAGTTGATCGAGGCCTTGCGGCGCCTGCCCGGCGTGGGCCAGAAGTCGGCCCAGCGCATGGCCTACCACCTGCTGCAGCACGACCGCGCCGGCGCCGACGCGCTGGCCCGCGCGCTGCAGGACGCGGCGCGCAACGTGCGCCATTGCGAGCGCTGCCACACCTTCAGCGAGACGCCGCTGTGCGCCATCTGCTCGGACCGTCACCGCGACGCGCGGCTGCTGTGCGTGGTCGAGTCGCCGGCCGACCAGGCCGCGATGGAGCGCACCGCGTCCTACTTCGGCTACTACTTCGTGCTGCAGGGCCGGATCAGCCCGCTGGACGGCGTGTCCACCCGCGAGATCGGCGTGGACCAACTGCTCGAGCGGGCCACCGACGGCCAGGTGGAGGAGGTCATCCTCGCCACCAGCTTCACCGCCGAGGGAGAGGCCACCGCCCACGTGCTGGCCGAGGCGCTGCGCGCGCGCGGCCTGCGCAGCACCCGGCTGGCGCGCGGCGTGCCGGTCGGCAGCGAGCTGGAGTACGTGGACCTGGGCACGATCGCGCACGCGCTGGTGGACCGCCGCTCCACCTGACCGACCGCCGCGGCCGGCCGCGCCCGCATCGCGGCATCCATCCAACGCCACGCCCGGGGAGGGCACTCGATGACCATCGCCAACCATTGCCTGATCGTCGCCTGCCTGCTGCCGCTGCTGTGCGCCTGGGTGGCGAAGTCCAAGGGCATCGGCAAGCGCCGCCGTGACGGCGGTTTCGACAACCACGATCCGCGCGCCTGGCTCGGCCGCCAGACCGGCTGGCAGGCCCGCGCCAACGCGGCGCAGGCCAACAGCTTCGAGGCGCTGCCGCTGTTCATCGCCGGCGTGCTGGCGGCGCAGCAGATGCAGCACGAGCAGGGCCGCATCGACGCGCTGGCGCTGTCCTTCATCGCGGTGCGCCTGGTCTACATCGCGCTGTACATCGCCGATCGGCCGACGCTGCGCAGCGCGGCCTGGGCCATTGGCGTGGCCTTGTCGGTCGGGCTGTTCTTCGCCTGACGCCGCGCGCTGCCTTCCTCGCCTCGTGAGACGGAGACGGCCGGCTCAGCGCAGCGCGGTCTTGGTCGACACGGTGCGGGCGCCCTTGCCGTCGCCGCTGGCGACCTTGGCGCTGCGGGTCTTGGCGCCGGCCTTGGCCTTGCCGGAGGCGGTCGACGCCACCTTGGTGACCTTGCCCGACTTGGCCGACGCCTTCGAATTGCCGGACGGTTCCACCGAAGCCAGCGTCTGGCCCTCGCGCACGTAGACGACGATCTGCTGGCCCGGCTTGAAGGTGGCCTTGGTGCTGACGCGGTTCCACTGCGCCAGCTGCGTCGTGCCCAGGCGATGGCGGCGCGCGACGCTCGCCACCGTGTCGCCCTTGTTCGCCTTCAGCGTCACGCGGCGCATCGGCGGCACGTCGGGCGCGAAGCCGATGCGGGCGTTGTCCGCCAGGTGCTCGGAGACGTCCTGGTCGCGCGACGCGGTGCGCGGCACCAGCAGCGTCGAGCCCTTGGTCACCAGCATCCGCGCCGGGATGCGGTTGATCTCGCGCAGGCCGGTCTCGCTCATGCCAACCTGCTTGGCGGCGTCGGCCGGCTTCATCGTGCGGGGCACGACCCAGGCGGTCCACGACGCCAGCGGGCCGCGATGCTTCTCGAGGTTGGCCACGAAGGTGCTGGCGTTGTCGTAGGGCAGCAGCAGCTGGCCGCTGCTGGCCGCCAGGATCACCGGCTTGTTCATCGACGGGTTGAACTGGCGGAAGGTCTCCTCGTCCAGCTCGGCCAGCTGCGCGGCGCGGGTCACGTCGATGTCGCGGTCGATGTTGACCGACAGGAAGTACGGATGGTTCGCCACCGCCGGCAGCTCCAGGCCGAAGGCCGACGGGCGCATCACGATGTTCTTCACCGCCTGCAGCTTGGGCAGGTAGTAGCGCGTCTCGTCGGGCATGCGCAGGCTTTCGTAGTCGATCGGCAGCCCGGCCTTCTGGTTGCGCGCCACCGCCTTGCTGACGTTGCCCTGGCCCCAGTTGTAGGCGGCCAGCGCCAGTTGCCAGTCGCCGTCGAACAGCTTGTTCAGGCGCTGCAGGTAGTCCAGCGCCGCCTTGGTCGAGGCCAGCACGTCGCGGCGGTCGTCGCGGAAGATGTTCTGCTTGAGGTCGAAGTCCCGGCCGGTGGCGGGCATGAACTGCCACATGCCGACGGCCTTGGCGCTGGACTGCGCATCGTTGCGGAAGGCGCTCTCGACGAAGGGCAGCAGCGCCAGCTCCATCGGCATGCCGCGCTTCTCGACCTCCTCGACCACGTGGTACAGGTACAGGCTGCCGCGGCCGGTCATGCGCGCGACGTAGTCGGGCCGGCTGCTGTACCAGTCCTCGGCCTTGCGGACCAGGTCGTTGTCGAGCTCGGGCATCGCCATGCCGGCGCGCATCCGCGCCCACAGGTCGACGTGGGTCTTCGGCGCGTCGAGGTCGACCTTCTGGCCCGGGTTCATCGTGTCCTCGAGCAGCACGTCGAGCTTCTCTTCCGGCGCGGTGGCCACGCTCGCCACCGGCGTCGCGGGCGAGGGCACGGCCGAGGCGGCCGCCTCGACCGCCTGCACCGTCTGCTGCGCCACGGCCTGCGCGTCCTGGTTGTCGGCGGGCGCGACCGGGCGGTTGGCGCAGGCGGCCAGCACCAGCGGCAGCAGCGCGGCCAGCAGCGTCAGCGCCGGACGTTTCGAAGTGGTGGAGGAGGTGGAAGCGGTGTCCGCGCGGTCCGCGGAGCGGGAGGAACGAAGCAGCGGGAAGGACGGGGTCGGGTGTCGATGCATCGGGGTCTCAGCGAAAGTCGTTCTTCCATCGGCGCAGCCCGGCCAGGACCGAGACCGGCTCCGCGGTGACGCTCGGGTCATGGCGCTGCGCGGCCGCGCGGACCTCGGCGTGCTCGCAGCGCAGGAAGGGGTTGATCTGGAGCTCCACCGCGATGGTGGAGGGCAGGGTGGGCAGCGACTGCTCGCGCCGGGCCAGACACCAGGCCTCGTGGCGCGCGACCGCCTCGTTCTGGGGCTCGACTGTGCGAGCAAATCGCAGATTCGACAAGGTGTACTCGTGCGCGCAGCAGACCCGGGTTTCTCCGGGCAGCGCGGCCAGCTTCGCCAGCGAGGCCTGCATCTGCGCCGGCGTGCCCTCGAAGAGCCGGCCGCAGCCGGCGGAGAACAGCGTGTCGCCGCAGAACAGGAGGGGCGCGCCGCCGTCGCCCGGATGCTTCAGCACGAAAGCGATGTGACCGGCGGTGTGGCCGGGAACGTCCAGCACCTCGAAGACCTGGCCGAGCAGCTCGACGCGGTCGCCCTCGCGCAGCGGCACGACCGGCACCGGCATGGTTTCGGTGGCGGGACCCCAGACTTGTGCGCCTTGCGCCAGCAGCGGCAGCAATTCACGCAGGCCGCCGACGTGATCGCCGTGGTGATGCGTCACTAGAATGCCCTGCAGATCCAGGCCGAGCGCGCGCAGCGCCTCCTTCACCGGCGCGGCGTCGCCCGGATCGACCACCAGGGCCGACCGGCCGTCATGCAGCAGCCAGAGGTAGTTGTCTGTGAAGGCGGGAACGGCGACCAGGTTCATGCAGGCAAGGGGATCGGGTTCCAGATGAAGACGCGGGGCCAGGACGAGGACACCGACGCGAAGGCGCCGATTGTAGAGGCGCAGGTCCGGCCGGACGCTGCCGCGGCGGAGCTCGCGCACTGGCTGCGCACGCCCGCCGGGCGCTACCTGCTGGCCTGGGAACAGCGCTTCATCGACGCCGCCGTGATCGACTGGTTCGGCTATCACGCGCTGCAACTGGGTTTCCCGGAACTGCACGGCCTGCGCACCAACCGCATGACGAACCGGTGGCTCGCGCTGGACCATCGGCCGTTCGAGGACGCCGTCGCCGGGCCGCCGCGGCCCTCGCTCATGGCGCATCCGCTGGAATACCAGCCCGAACCACAGGCCGAGCCCGCGCCGGGCCTGGGCGGTGCGGGCCGCGCGGCGATCTTCTGCGAGTTCGACGCGCTCCCGTTCGAGGCCAACAGCCTGGACCTGGTGCTCCTGCCCCACACGCTGGAGCAGGCCGTCGATCCCCACCGCTGCCTGCGCGAGGTCGAGCGGGTGCTGCGGCCCGAGGGCCGGGTGGTGATCCTGGGCCTGAACCCGGCCAGCCTCTGGGCCGTGAGGCAGAATCTCGCCCGCGTCAACGGCCGGCTGCTGAGCCGCGCGCCGCGGCTCTATCTGCCGGAGGAGCGCGAATACATCGGCTATTGGCGGCTGCGCGACTGGTTGCGGCTGCTGTCGTTCGAGGTCGAGCGCGCGCAGTTCGGCTGCTATCGACCGCCGCTGCTGAGCGATCCCTGGCTGGCGCGCTGGCAGTGGATCGAGAAGCCCGGCGGCAAGTGGTGGACGGTGCTGGGCGCGCTGTACGGCGTCATCGCGGTCAAGCGCGTGCACGGCATGCGGCTGATCGGGCTGGCGCGCGGCAAGAAGCGCGTCGCCAAGGCCGCGCCGGCGGTGGCCGCCATCCACCATCATCATCACCATCGCGACGACGTCGAGGTCGACTGAGCCTCGACGCGCCGCACGCCCGGACCCGGCCCGCTGCCGTGTCCGGTCCGCATTCTTCACCTTCCCTGTTGCTCCGCTCCGTTCATGACCGATACCACTCCCGCAGCGGCGCCCGCCGCGCCGAAGATCGCCAAGCCCAGCGTCGTCATCTACACGGACGGCGCCTGCAAGGGCAACCCGGGTCCGGGCGGGTGGGGCGCCTGGCTCAAGAGCGGCGACCACGAGAAGGAGCTGTTCGGCGGCGAGCGCAACACCACCAACAACCGCATGGAGCTGACGGCGGTGATCGAGGCGCTGAGCTCGCTCAAGCGCAGCTGCAACATCGTGATCTACACGGACAGCGAGTACGTGCGCAAGGGCATGACGGAGTGGATCTCCGGCTGGCAGCGCCGCGGCTGGAAGACCGCCGACGGCAAGCCGGTGAAGAACGCCGAGCTGTGGCAGCGCCTGGATGCGCTGCGCAAGCTGCACACGGTGGAATGGCGCTGGGTCAAGGGTCATGCCGGCGACCCCGGCAACGAGCGCGCGGACGCGCTGGCCAACAAGGGCGTCGGCGTCGCGAGGTAAGTCGCGGCCGCCCACTACACTCCTGCGCCTGTCCCCGACCTTCGCCTCTGCCTTCACCATGGACAACCATCCGCTGATCGACTGGCATTCGATGTTCATGGGCGTGGCCCTGCTGGCCAGCGCCCGTTCCAAGGACAGCCGCAAGCGCAACGGCGCCTGCATCGCGAGCGGGGACTACAAGATCGTCGGGGTCGGCTACAACGGCCTGCCGCGCGGCTGCGACGACAACGACCCGGCCTACTGGTCCGATGACGACGCCGATCCCGCCAACTCGCGCCACAGCTACATCGTCCACGCCGAGGTCAACGCGATCCTCAACTGCGTCGTGCTGCCGCTGACCGGCAGCACCATCTACACGACGCAGTACCCCTGCCCGCGCTGCGTGCAGTCCATCATCCAGGTCGGCATCCAGCGCGTGGTCTACCTGGAGAAGAAGGATCATCAGGTCGGGCTCAACGCGGCCTCGGCCAAGATGCTGACCGACGCCCGCATCGACGTGCTGGCGCTCAACGAGCTGGACGTGCCCGCCGCCGCCTGGTGCACCGAGCTGTCGGGCTTCATCGCCCGGCCCCGTCGCTGATCGACGCCGGCCGGCCGCGCGGCGATCGCAGGAACTGGGCCGGATTTCCCCCGCTTTTCCCGCTCAAGTTCCGGGCGGTGCGATCCATCATCCTGTCCACGCCGACATGAATCGCTCCGAGGCCGCCATGCACACCCCCATCCCCCCGCACCTGATGCCCGAAACCGCCCAGGCTCCCTGGGGACTGGTGCCGGATCTCGGCCTGACGGTGGCCGGGACCGCGAGCATGGACGAGCTGCTGACGCTGCAGGACCTGATGGCCGACCACGGCCTGACGCTGCAGCCGACCCGCATGCTCTACGACCGCCTCTATGCGCTGGAGCGCCTGTCCACGGCCCATGCGCGCGGCGATGCCCGGCTGCAGGCGGTCGCGCAGGACCTGTTCGACGCCTACCAGCGTCGCGGCGAGTGGATCGGCCTGGTGCACTGAGCACGCCGTCTCCGCAGGATCGAATACAGAAGGCGCCCGCGAGGCGCCTTTGTCGTTCCTGCGCGTGGGGCCTTCCACACCGTGGCTAAGATTGATCGCCCACTTCAGGAGGAAACCATGAATGCTCCGCGCATTTCCAGTGACTTCCCGCCCGGCCTGCACGGCGGGCTCGAGCATGACGACGAGGACCATCGCGTCGGCGAGACCGGCCAGAAAGGGCCGGAAGGCGACGGCGACATCGACCGCGCCCACCACGAGCAGCGCGACTCCGGCGATCACGCCGAGCGCCCGCGGACCAAGCCACCGATTCCGGGGCGCTGACCCCTGGCCGCCAATCCCTGGTTGTTGATCTCGGCCGTTAATCCCGGCCGTTGCAGCCGGCCGTTGATCAGCTGGCGCTGGCCGGCGCCGACGCGGGCGTCGGGCCGGTCGCCTTGCGCCAGCTCGCCAGGGTGTTGGCGAACTCGATGACCGCCATCGCGTAATAGCTGCTCTGGTTGTAGCGGGTCACCGTGTAGAAGTTCTGGGTGCCCGCGACGTACACCGGCGCGGCGCCGCCCATCTGCAGCTCGATCAGCGCCAGCGGCCCGTTGTGCGCGCGTCCCTGCGGCGACAGCTGCGCGCCGACCGATTCGAACTGCCGCGCATCGAGCTGCGGCAGCACGTCGCTGATCAGCAGCTGGGCGCGGGCCGCGGTGTCATTGGGCACCTGCACCTCGTAATGCGTCGGCATGCCGCGCTGCCAGCCGTGCTCGCGCAGGAAATTGGCCACCGAGCCGATCGCGTCGACCGGGCTGTTGATCAGGTCCACATGGCCGTCGCCATCGAAGTCGATCGCGAAGCGCCGCCAGCTGCCCGGCATGAACTGGCCCCAGCCCATCGCGCCGGCGTACGAGCCCTTCATCGCCATCGGATCCAGGCCGTTCTCGCGCGCCAGGATCAGGAACTGGCGCAGCTCCTCGCGGAAGAAGGGGCTGCGGTCGCGCGCGCCGGGCGGCAGCGGCGAGGGGTAGTCGAAGCTCAGCGTCGCCAGCGCGTCCAGCACGCGGAAGCCGCCCATGATCCGGCCGTAGAAGGTCTCCACGCCGATCACCGACGCGATCATTTCCGCCGGCACGCCATAGGACGCCTCCGCGCGCGCGAGCGCCGCCTCGTGCGTCGCCCAGAAGGCCAGCCCGGCCTGCAGCCGCTGCGGCTCCACGAAGCGCTGCCGGTAGGCGCCCCAGTCCTTCGCCTGTCCCGGCGGCCCCGGCAGGATCAGCCGCTGCACCGCCGGCTGCGGACGCGCCAGCGCCAGGATCGCGCGCAGTTCCTCGCGCCGGTAGCCGAGCGACTCCGCCTGCGCGTCGGCGAAGGCCATGACGTCGTCGCGGTCGCCATAGGCTGGCGGCGGCGCGGGCTTGCGCGCCGGCTTCTTCACGGCGGACTTCGGCTTCGCGGCCGGGTGCGGCTTGTGGGCCGTCTCCGCCAGCGCCGGCGCGGCGGCCAGGCCGGTCATCAGCGGTGCGGCGGCCATCGAGGCCTGGAGCAGGGAACGGAGGAAGACGCGGCGGGGCGTGGAGCGGCGGACAGCGGTCATGCGGGACTACGGCGGAGGCGGCGGTAATGGCGGAGATGGCGGATGCGGGCCGGCGAGCGGCGGTGCAGCGTCAAGCACATGGAAGAGGAGGGCTCAGCGGGCCAGCGCCTGACGGAGGTCGGCGCACAGGGCCGCGAACTGGCGCTGCCATTGTGACGTGGCGGCGGCGAGGTCCTGCCGGTAGCGCTGCGCTTCCAATTGCAACAGCGCGGCCGCGACCGTCTCGGCCGGCGCCCCATGGCGCTCGACCAGCGCCGCGGCCCAGCGGCGCGGGGTCTCGTCGTCGCGGGTGGCCAGGCCGAGGCGATCGAGTTCGCGCCGCACCCGGGCGCGTTGACGCGACCAGGGATCGTGCGGCCGCCGGTGCCAGGCCGCCAGGCCAGCGCCGACCAGGGCCGCCAGCGCCATCAGGCCGCCGGCGACCTGGCCCAGCGCGGTCCAGTCCGGATTCTCGAAACCCAGGCGCTTGAGCAGGCTCATCTGCTCGCCGGTGGAGAAGTTCAGCACCGTCTGCTGCCAGCGGTTGTTCAAGCGCTCCCAGGCGGTGCGCAGCTCCGTCAGCAGGCCCGGGCGGAGCTGCTCCAGCGCGCCGGAGAACACGCCCGGCGAAGGCCGCAGCGGCCGGCCCTGGATGCGATCAGGCGACACCGCCGCGGTCGGATCGGCGCGCTGCCAGCCGCCGGCGGCGGTCCAGAACTCGGCCCAGGCGTGGGCCTGGCTCATGCGCACGACCAGGTCGCCGTCCTGCAGCTGCGGGTCCGCGCCCTGGAAGCCGGTGACCACGCGGGCCGGCACGCCCGCCGCCCGCATCAGCACGACGTAGGCCGAGGCGAAGTGCTCGCAGAAACCGAGCTTGCGGTCGAACCAGAACTCGTCGATCGCATGGGGGGTGGTCTCGCCATAGACGCCGGGAGAGAGGGTGTAGCCGAAGCCGTCGCGGCGGATGCGGGTCAGCAGCTCCCGGTTTACGGCGAGCGCGCGGGCGTCGTCGTCCAGCGCCGCGAAGCGCTCCTGCAGCGAGGCGCCGAGCGCCCGCGCGCGCGGATTCAGGCCGGGCGGCAGGCTCAGCGCCTCGAGGCGATCGGCGCGGCCGAGGCGGGTGCCCCATTGCGCGCGCGGCCAGGCCTCGTGCCGGAAGCGCAGCGTCTCCGCGAACGGCAGCGCGACCTGCCACTGGCCTTGCGGCGAGCGCGTCGCCGCCAGGCGTCCGACCGGGATCCGGTCCCCGGTGACGCCGGGGCTGAACTCCAGCAGCGGGATCGCGGTGACGCGCAGCGGCTCGATCGTGGCCTGGTAGCGGAAGACCGGGCCGTCCAGCGTCGGTGCCGCCTCGTGGCCGACCCAGGTCACCCGCGAGGCGGTCCACTGCTGGCCGTCGAAGCGCGTCAGCACCTGCGCCCGGAAGTACAGCTGCGGCTGCGCCGGCGGTGCGCCGTCGAAGCGCAGCCGCATCGCGATCGTGTCGTCGGTGGCGACTTCGGCGAAGGCGCCGAAGCTCATCGTGTCCGACAGCCCGGTGCGCGCGCCCGAGTCCTTGGGCAGTCCCCACAGCGGCGGGAAACGCGGGAACAGCACGAACAGCGCCACCATCACCGGCAGGCCGATCAGCGTGTTGCGCGCCGCGATGCGCGCCGCCAGCCGCAGGCTCGGCACGCCTTGCGGCATCTGCGCCAGCACCAGCGCCGACAGCAAGGCCCAGACGCAGCCGATCATCCAGACCGCGATCAGCGGCGACTGCGAGTACAGGAACTGGGTCAGCACCAGGAAGAAGCCGAGGAAGAACACGACGAAGGCGTCGCGCCGGGCGCGCAGCTCCAGCGTCTTCAGCGCCATCAGCATCGCCAGCATGGTGATGCCGGCCTCGCGTCCGAGGATGGTCTTGTGGGTGGCCAGGGTCAGGCCGATGACCACCGCCAGCACCGCCAGCAGGCTCCAGCGACCGGGCAGCGCCTCGCTGCGCCAGGCCAGCCGCGCGCGCCAGCCCAGCATCAGCGCGGTCAAGGCGCTGCACCACCAGGGCAGGTGACCGGCATGCGGCAGCAGCACGGCGGAAATGATCGCCAGCAGGAAGAGCGTGTCGCGCGCCTCGCGCGGCAGCGGGCTACGGCGGCCTGCCGCCAGGGTCGGGGCGGCGCTCATGGCTGCTCCTGCGCCAGCGCCAGCGCTTCCATGCAGTCGCGGAAATGCTCCGGCCCGAGGTCGGGCGCCAGCGAGACGCCGCGCAGGCGCAGGCCGTAGGGCAGGCCTTCCTCCTCGGCGCGCAGCACCCACGCGGCCAGGCGGGAGACGCGCTGCTCAAAGGGCAGGCCGCGCGTCGCCGCCAGGTCCAGCCACTGCTCGCTGGCGCGGCTGCCCAGGCGCTCGCGCACGAGCAGGGCCGCGCCGGCGCCGCTGCCGCCGGGGGGCTGCGGCTGGGCCAGCGCCAGCGCCGACTTCTTCCACAGGATCTGCCGCGGCGAGTCGCCATGCCGGTAGGGCCGCAGCCCCGGATCGTCGCCCAGCCCGGGCTGGCCCTGGCCCTGCGGCAGGCCTTCCTCGACGGCGGCGGCGGGCGGCGCTTCCAGCTCGGGCGCCGGATAGACCCAGGCCTGCGCGGCCGGCCGCCAGTAGCTCCAGGTCACGAACAGCCCGAAGGGGAATTGCGATTCGATGCGCAGCCGCGGCAGCGCATGCCGGCCGCGGGTCGGGAAGCTCAGTTGCAGCTGCAGCTGCGCATGGCCCTGCGCGGGCACGTCGGCGAAGGCGCTATCGGCGGATTTGGCGTCGGGCAGCCGCACGCCGACGCCGAAGCGCGCCGCCGAGGGGTTGTGCAGCCGGATGTCCAGCGCCAGCGGCTGGCCCGCGTAGGTCGGCGGCGGCGTCTTCAGGTCCAGCTTCAGGCCGCGCAGGTTGGCGTGGGTCGCGTTCATCGACGCCATGCCGGCGCCCGCGAGCACGAAGGTCAGCAGGTAGCCCAGGCTCAACTGGTCGTTGATCGACGCCAGCAGCAGCACCAGCAGGGTGACGACGAAGGCGGCGCCCGGGCGGCTGGGCAGGATGTAGAGGTTGCGCTGCGTCAGCGCGGTCGTGTCGCTGGCCGGGTGGCGGGCCTGCCACCACGCGTCCCAGCGCCGCTGCCACGGCCAGCGCAGGGCCGGCGGTTTCAGCGAGGGCAGCTTCCAGGCGGGCACGCGCACGGCGGTCTCCGGTCGGGCGGTCGCGAGGCCGCGCTCAGGGCAGCGGCACGGCGGCCATCATCGCGCGCACCTGCTCGCGGGCGCCGCGCGCGCTGCCGCCACGGGGGCGCAGCCGGTGCGCGATGGTCTGCGGCAGGATCGCCTGCACATCGTCCGGCGAGACATAGTCGCGGCCGCTCAGCAGCGCCTTGGCGCGCGCGGCGCGCAGCAGCGCGAGGCCCGCGCGCGGGCTCAGGCCTTCCTGGAACCACTCGCCGGAGCGCGTCGCCTCCAGCAGCGCCTGCAGGTAGTCCAGCAGCGCCGGCGAGACGTGGATGCGCAGCACCTCGCGCTGCAGCGCGCGCAGCTGTTCCGGCGTCATCACCGGCTTGAGCGCGCGCAGCAGCTCGCGGCTGTCCTCGCCCATCAGCAGTTCGCGCTCGGCCTGGCGGTCGGGATAGCCCAGGCTGATGCACATCAGGAAGCGGTCCAGCTGCGACTCCGGCAGCGGATGCGTGCCGAGCTGCTCGCTCGGGTTCTGCGTCGCGATGACGAAGAAGGGTTGCGGCAGCGGATGGGTCGTGCCGTCCACGCTGACCTGGTATTCCTCCATCGCCTCCAGCAGCGCGCTCTGCGTCTTGGGGCCGGCGCGGTTGATCTCGTCGGCCAGCAGCACCTGGCTGAAGACCGGGCCGGGGTGGAACTGGAAGGCGCTGCCGCCGGCGCCCTGCGCCCCGGGCTGGTAGATGTTGACGCCCAGCAGGTCGGACGGCATCAGGTCCGTCGTGAACTGGACGCGGGAGAAGCGCAGGCCCAGCGAGATCGCCAGCACATGCGCCAGCGTGGTCTTGCCCACGCCGGGCAGGTCCTCGATGAGCAGGTGGCCTCCGGCCAGCAGGCAGGCCAGGCAGTCTTCCGTCTGCGCCTGTTTGCCCTTGATGATCGTGCTAATCTGCCGCCGCAGGTCGGCCAGCGGCTGGGAGGCGAGGGTCGGGGCGTCGGAGCTCATCGACGCACGATATCTCAGAATCCCCACGGTCCGACGACGCCACGCGCACGCCCCGACCATGTCCACCGCCTTCATCAGCCACCCCGACTGCCATCGTCACGACATGGGCGCCGGTCACCCGGAATGCCCGCAGCGCCTGGCCGCGATCGAGGACTGGCTCATCGCCCACGGCATCGACACCGCGCTGGACCGGCACGACGCGCCGCGCGCCGAGCTGCGGGCGCTGGAGCGGGCCCACTCGGCGCGCTACGTCGCCGAGCTCAAGGCCGAGCTGGAGGCGCTCGAGCAGCAGGCCCGCGAGGGCGTGCCCAATCCGATGAAGGCGCTCGACCCCGACACCTGCGCCAACGCGCACACCTGGTCGGCGGCGCTGCGCGCGGCCGGCGCGGCGGTGCAGGCCACCGACCTGGTGATGGACGGCCGCGCCGAGAACGCCTTCTGCGCCGTGCGCCCGCCCGGCCACCACGCGACCCGCGAGCAGGCGATGGGTTTCTGCTTCTTCAACAACGTGGCCGTCGCCGCCCGGCATGCGCTGGACGTGCGCGGCCTGGACCGCGTCGCGGTCATCGACTTCGATGTCCACCACGGCAACGGCACCGAGGACATCCTCGCCGGCGACGAGCGTGTGCTGATGGTCAGCATCTTCCAGGACCCGCTCTACCCGTATTCGGGCAGCGAGCCCAAGGGCGCCAACATGCTCAACCTGCCGGTGCCGCCGTACACCCGCGGCGCCGAGGTGCGCGAGATGATCGAGTCGCTCTGGATGCCGGCGCTGGAGCGCTTCCGGCCGCAGATGGTGTTCGTCTCGGCCGGCTTCGACGCGCACCGCGACGACGACCTGGCGCAGCTCGGCCTGGTCGAGGCCGACTACGAATGGATCACGCTGCGCATCATGGACGTGGCCCGGCGCCATGCGAAGGGCCGCATCGTGTCCTGCCTGGAAGGCGGCTACGACCTGGGCGCGCTGGCGCGCAGCGTCGGCGTCCACCTGAGAACGCTGGCCGGGATCTGAGCCGGGTCCGCGCCGCCCGCTGCCCCGATTTCCATTCCCCATTGACCGATAGACCCGGCCCCGGCCGGTTGCCGAATTGATCTCCTCCTTGAGCTCCACCCTGGGCACCACCGCGCCCCTGAACCACACCCTGAGCCTGCGTGAGCTGGAATCGCTGCTCACCATGCTGTCGCGACCGCGCGCGCTGATCGAGGTCGGCCTGGTGCTGGCCTGCCTGGCGCTGTCCTGGCTGATCGTCTACCGCATCAGCAAGCACGTGACGGCGGCGCCGGGCCACCAGTCGGTGCTGCTGGGCCACCGCGTGTACGACGGCGTGCTGTTCCCGGTCATCGCGCTGCTGCTGGCGCTGGGCGCGCGGCGGCTGATGCCGCTGCTGGGCGAGCCGGTCGCGCTGTTCCGCGTCGTCATCCCGGTGCTGCTGTCGCTGGTGGTGATCCGCCTGGTGGCGCGCGTGCTGCGGGCGACGATGCCCGACTCGATCGGCATCAAGCTGCTGGAGCGCAGCGTCTCCTGGGTCGCCTGGCTGGGATCGATCCTGTGGATCGTGGGCCTGCTGCCCATCCTCATCGACGAGCTCGACGAGTACAAGCTGGGTTTCCTGCCGAAGAACGCCAGAGGCGAGTCGACGACGGTGTACGACCTCCTGGTGGGGGTGCTGCAGGTCGGCGCCATCATGCTGGTGGTGCTGTGGCTGTCCTCGGCGATCGAGTCGCGGCTGCTGCGCGGCAAGTCGGTGATGGACCTGTCGATGCGCAAGATCGCGGTCAACCTGACGCGCACGGCGCTGCTGGTGGTCGGCGCGATGGTGGCGCTGAACATGGTGGGCCTGAACCTGAGCGCCTTGTCCTGGCTGGGTGGCGCGGTCGGCGTGGGCCTGGGCTTCGGCCTGCAGAAGATCGCGGCGAACTATGTGTCGGGGTTCATGATCCTGGCCGAGCGCTCGCTGCGCATCGGCGACATGGTCAAGGTCGACAACTTCGAGGGCCGCATCAGCGACATCAAGACCCGCTACACGGTGATCCGCGCGCTCAACGGGCGCGAGGCGATCGTGCCGAACGAATCGCTGATCACGACGCGGGTCGAGAACCTCTCGCTCGCCGATCCGCAGGTCAATGTGACGACCGTCGTCCAGGTGGCCTATGGCACCGATGTCGACGCCTTGTTCCCGCAGCTGATCGAGGAGATCCGGCGCGTGCCGCGGGTGCTGTCCGAGCCGTCGCCGTCGGTGTCGCTGAGCAACTTCGCCGCCGATGGACTGGAGCTGACGATCGGCTTCTGGATCTCCGACCCGCACAACGGGCAGGGCGGCGTGCGCTCCGACGTGAACCTGGCGGTGCTGCGCCTGCTCAACCGGCTGGGCATCGACATCCCGTTCCCGCAGCGGGTGGTGCGGACGGTGGCGGAAGCGCCTGTGGCGGAAGGCCCGGTCGTGGAAGCGCCGGTCGCGGCTGTGCCGGTCGCGCCCGCGGAGAAGTGAACCGGCGCGGCGGCCCGCGCTTGGGCGGGCCGATGCCTGGTCGTCGGTCGTAGGCGGCCTAGGACGCTCGTAGCGGACATGCCGACGGTCGGCCAGCGTCAGCACGACGTGGTTGCCCGGTGCGTCGAAACGGAGCCATCGCCAGCGCCAGGGCGGCACCGGTGAAGGATCGGCGGGGGAGGTGGGTCGGGTGTCGGGCCCACCGTGGGAGGGGATCGTTCATGCCGCGGTGATACGCGGGATGCCGGCGCGACGTGAAGTGCTGGAAGGCACCGCCGGAGAATGAAGAAGACCACCCGAGGGTGGTCTTGTCATTGGCGCGAGGGGCGTGCTCAGCCGGCGGCGACCGGGATCTTGATCGCCTTGCCCGCGGCGATGCGCTGCTGCCATTCGGCCGGGCCGGTGATGTGCGCGCTGGTGCCGCCGGCGTCCACCGCCACCGTCACCGGCATGTCGACCACGTCGAACTCGTAGATCGCTTCCATGCCCAGATCCTCGAAGCCGACGACCTTGGCGTGCTTGATCGCCTTGGACACCAGGTAGGCGGACCCGCCCACCGCCATCAGGTAGGCCGACTTGTGGTTCTTGATCGACTCGATCGCGACCGGGCCGCGTTCGGCCTTGCCGATCATCGCGATCAGGCCGGTCTTCTCCAGCATCATGTCGGTGAACTTGTCCATCCGCGTCGCGGTGGTGGGGCCGGCCGGACCGACCACCTCGTCACGCACCGGGTCGACCGGGCCGACGTAATAGATCACGCGGTTGGTGAAGTCCACCGGCAGCGATTCGCCCTTGGCCAGCATGTCCTGGATGCGCTTGTGAGCGGCGTCGCGACCGGTCAGCATCTTGCCGTTGAGCAGCAGCGTGTCGCCCGGCTTCCAGCTCGCGACTTCGTCCTTGGTCAGCGTGTTCAGGTCGACGCGCTTGCTCTTGTTGTAGTCCGGCGCCCACTTCACGTCGGGCCACAGGTCCAGGCTGGGCGGCTCCAGATAGCTCGGGCCCGAACCGTCGAGCACGAAGTGCGCGTGGCGCGTGGCGGCGCAGTTCGGGATCATCGCGATCGGCTTGGAGGCCGCGTGCGTCGGATAGGTCTTGATCTTGACGTCCAGCACCGTGGTCAGGCCGCCCAGGCCCTGCGCGCCGATGCCCAGCGCGTTGACCTTCTCGTACAGCTCGATGCGCAGTTCCTCCAGCTTGTTCTGGGGGCCGCGCTCGAGCAGCTCATACATGTCGATGTCGTCCATCAACGCTTCCTTGGCCAGCAGCGCCGCCTTCTCGGCCGTGCCGCCGACGCCGATGCCCAGCATCCCCGGCGGACACCAGCCCGCGCCCATGGTCGGCACGGTCTTGAGCACCCAGTCGACGATGTTCTCGCTCGGGTTGAGCATGTAGACCTTGCTCTTGTTCTCCGAGCCGCCGCCCTTGGCCGCGACGATCACGTCGACGGTGTTGCCCGGCACGACCTCCATGAAGATCACCGCCGGCGTGTTGTCCTTGGTGTTCTTGCGCTCGAAGATCGGGTCGCTGAGCACCGAGGCGCGCAGCTTGTTGTCCGGGTGGTTGTAGGCGCGGCGCACGCCCTCGTTGACGGCGTCCTGGATGGAGCCGGGGAAATCGGCCCAGCGCACGTCCATGCCGATCTTGAGGAAGACGTTGACGATGCCGGTGTCCTGGCAGATCGGCCGGCGGCCTTCGGCGCACATCTTCGAGTTGGTCAGGATCTGCGCGATGGCGTCCTTGGCGGCCGGGCTCTGTTCGCGCTCATAGGCGCGGGCCAGGTGCTGGATGTAGTCGGCCGGGTGGTAGTAGCTGATGTACTGCAGCGCGGCGGCGACGCTTTCGACGAGGTCGGCGTAACGGATCGTGGTGGTCATGGTGGGGCTCGGGGATCCAGGGACGCGGCGGATTATCCTCCACCGCCCCATTGCCCCGCCGCCGGCAGCGGCTTCCGAGCGGCATGCGCACGGTGCGGTCCGCACGCCGGGCCGTCGACCGCCGGTCCGGGGCCCCGAGCCGGGGAGCCTCAGCTGCCCGGTGCCGTCGTCCCGCGCGGCTTGACCATGTTGCCGACCTCGCTGGACAGGCGGCGCTTCTCGTCCTCGCTGAGCGCCGGCGCGCATTCGCGCTTGCCCAGCATCGAGCCGGTGCGCTGTTCGCGCTCGCAGACCATCTTCTGGCCGGTCTCGCCTTGCGCCGAGGCGGTCGGCGTGCCGGTGGCGGTGACGCCGTCGCTGGCGCAGGCGGCGAGCGCCAGCAGCGGCGCGGCGACGAACAACAATCGGATCATGTCGTGCTTCCCTCGAGAGTCCGGGATCCGTGTCCCGGGGGGCTGATGAAGCGCGGGATGCTAGCAACGCGCGCCCGGCCGCATCCTCGGGAGAACGCGACACTCCCTCTTCAGAGGGACGGGCCGCGCACCGGCGATGATGCGGTCTTCACGCGCGCGTTAACTCTTTCACTGGGATGGGTCATCGACGCGTCCCCCTCGCTCTGATTTACTGCCTGGGGCCGCCGATCCGGTGGCTCGTTTTTCGGGAGGAACTTTCTTGACACCGGGACTCAAACGCTTCTTCGCCAGCGAATCGGCCGGCGGCATCGTGCTCGCGATCGCGGCGGTGGCCGCGCTGATCCTGTCCAACTCGCCCTGGCGGGAGCTCTATGCCGCCTTCACCCGCATCGAGGGCGAGGTCCGCATCGGCGGCGACTGGCTGGTACTCGCCAAGCCGCTGCTGGTCTGGGTGAACGATCTGTGGATGGCGGTGTTCTTCTTCCTCGTCGGCCTGGAGATCAAGCGCGAGTTCGTCAGCGGAGAGCTGGCCGAGCGCTCCCAGGCGGTGCTGCCGATGGTGGCCGCGCTGGGCGGCATGGTCGTGCCGGCGCTGATCTATGCCGGCATCAACCGCGGCGATCCGGTCGCGCTGCACGGCTGGGCGATCCCCGCCGCCACCGACATCGCCTTCGCGATCGGCATCGTCATGCTGCTGGGCAGCCGGGTGCCGGCCTCGCTGAAGGTCTTCCTGACGGCGGTCGCGATCATCGACGACCTCGGCGCCATCGTCGTCATCGCGCTCTTCTACACGAGCCAGCTGTCGCTGGTCATGCTGGGGGCCGCCGCGGCCTGCCTGGCGATCCTCTTCGCGCTCAACCGGGCCCGGGTGACGCGCGCGGACCTCTACATCGTCGTCGGCCTGGTGCTGTGGACCTGCGTGCTCAAGTCGGGCGTGCATGCGACGCTCGCGGGCGTCGCGACCGCGCTGTTCATCCCGTCGGACGACGGCCGCGGCCGCTCGCCGGCCGAGGACCTCGAGCACGGCCTGCATCCGTGGGTCGCCTTCCTGATCCTGCCGATGTTCGCGTTCTCCAACGCGGGCGTGTCGCTGTTGGGCCTGCATGCGGGCGACCTGCTGCATCCGGTGTCGCTGGGCATTGCGCTGGGGCTGCTGCTCGGCAAGGCGGTGGGCGTGTTCGGCAGTTCCTGGCTGATGATCCGCTTCGGCCTGGCGCAGCGGCCGGGCGGCGCCGACTGGGTCCAGTTCTTCGGCGTCTGCGTGCTCTGCGGCATCGGCTTCACGATGAGCCTGTTCATCGGCGGCCTGGCCTTCGAAGGCCACGGGCCCGACTACGAGACGCGGGTGAAGCTCGGCGTGCTGGGCGGCTCGATTCTGTCCGGCGTGGTGGGCACGCTGATCCTGCTGCGCAGAAGCGCCTGAGCGGGCGCTCGCCCAAAAGGAGAGGGAGCCCGCGGGCTCCCTCGTCGATGATTCCGATCCAGTGCCGATCCGGCGCCGACCCGGCGCCGCGGTGGCGCTCAGTGCTTGTCGCCCGGCGGATGGGTGAGCAGCCGGTCGGTCATCGCGATGGCCAGCGCCGAGAGCAGGAAGGCCAGGTGGATGGCCGTCTGCCAGATCAGCGTCTGCTCGGTCAGGTTCTGCACATTGATGAAGGTCTTGAGCAGGTGGATCGAGGAGATGCCGATGATGGCCGTCGCCAGCTTGACCTTCAGCACCGACGCATTGACGTGGTCCAGCCATTCGGGCTGGTCCGGATGGCCCTCCAGATGCAGCCGCGACACGAAGGTCTCGTAGCCGCCCACGATCACCATGATCAGCAGGTTGGAGATCATCACCACGTCGATCAGCGCCAGCACGGCCAGCATGATGATGGTCTCGTTGAGCTTGGTGGGCGCGGTGCCGGCCTTGTAGCCCACGCTGTCCACCAGCAGTCTGAGGGCTTCCTGGTTGCCGAAGGCCGCCTCCACGAGATGGATCAGCTCGGTCCAGAACTGGTAGACGTAGACCGCCTGCGCCAGGATCAACCCCAGGTACAGCGGCAACTGCAGCCAGCGGCTCCCGAACATCAGGTGGGCGAGCGGGTGCATGCGCTTGGGCGCGGTGTCGGCCGGGGCCTTCGGTCGATCGGTCATCGGGGCAATCCTTCAGGTCGTAACGGGCGGGAACCGCCAAACCGGGCGATTTTAGTGAGAGCATGCCGCTGGTTTCGCGGCCGCGCGCCCGCCGCTCTTCTACAAGAGTAAGCAGATCGTCAGTGTGAAAGCGGAGAGTTCGGCCGAGTTCGAAGATCCCTGCCTGTACGGAGACATAGGCCATGAGCGACAAGATCAGCGACAAGATCTACAACCCCCCCCAAGCCGCCGTCCAGGGCGCGCACGTGTCCGGCATGGCCGCCTACGAGGCGCTGTGCAAGGAAGCCGAGACCGACTACGCCGGCTACTGGGCGCGCCAGGCGCGCGAGCTGCTCAGCTGGAAGCAGCCCTTCACGAAGGTGCTGAACGAGTCGGACGCCCCCTTCTTCAAGTGGTTCGAGGACGGCCGGCTCAACGTGTCCTACAACTGCCTGGACCGCCACGTCGAGGCCGGCCGGGGCGAGCGCGTCGCGATCATCTTCGAGGCCGACGACGGCAGCGTCACCCGCGTCACCTATGCCGAGCTGCTGGCCCGGACGGCGCAGCTGGCCAACGCGCTCAAGGCGCGCGGCGTGAAGAAGGGCGATCGCGTCGTCATCTACATGCCGATGTCGGTCGAGGGCGTGGTGGCGATGCAGGCCTGCGCGCGCATCGGCGCGACGCACTCGGTGGTGTTCGGCGGCTTCTCGGCGCAGTCGCTGCGCGACCGGGTGCAGGACGCCGGCGCGGTGATGGTGCTGACCGCCGACGAGCAGGCCCGTGGCGGCAAGTCGCTGCCACTCAAGGCCATCGTCGATGACGCGCTGGCCGACAACAGCTGCCCGACCATCCGGTCGGTCCTCGTCTACAAGCGCACCGGCGGCCAGATCGCCTGGGTCGACGGCCGCGACGAATGGCTGCATGACGCGGTGGCCGGCCAGGCCATGAGCTGCGAACCCGAATGGGTCGAGGCCGAGCATCCGCTGTTCCTGCTCTACACCTCGGGCTCGACCGGCAAGCCCAAGGGCGTGCAGCACAGCACCGGCGGCTACCTGCTGCATGCGGCGCTGACCACCAAGTGGACCTTCGACCTGAAGGACTCCGACATCTTCTGGTGTACCGCCGACATCGGCTGGGTGACCGGCCACACCTACATCACCTACGGGCCGCTGGCGCTGGGCGGCACCGAGATCGTCTTCGAGGGCATCCCGACCTTCCCGGACGCCGGCCGCTTCTGGCAGATGATCCAGAAGCACAAGGTCACGATCTTCTACACGGCGCCGACGGCGATCCGCTCGCTGATCAAGGCGGCCGAGACCAACGAGGCGGTCCATCCGAAGAACTACGACCTGGGCTCGCTGCGGCTGCTGGGCTCGGTGGGGGAGCCGATCAACCCGGCCGCCTGGGAGTGGTACCACCAGCATGTGGGCGGCGGCCGCTGCCCGATCGTGGACACCTTCTGGCAGACGGAAACCGGCGGCCACATGATCACGCCGCTGCCGGGCGCCACGCCGCTGGTGCCGGGCTCCTGCACGCTGCCGTTCCCCGGCATCACCGCGGCCATCGTCGACGAGACCGGCAACGACGTGCCCAACGGGCAGGGCGGCATCCTGGTCGTCAAGAAGCCGTGGCCCTCGATGATCCGCACGATCTGGGGCGATCCGGAACGCTTCAAGAAGAGCTACTACCCGCCCGAGCTCAAGGGCTACTACCTCGCCGGCGACGGCGCCATCCGCGACGCGGACACCGGCTACTTCACCATCACCGGCCGCATCGACGACGTGCTGAACGTTTCGGGCCACCGCATGGGGACGATGGAGATCGAGTCCGCGCTGGTCAGCTGCACCGAGCTGGTGGCGGAGGCGGCGGTCGTGGGCCGGCCCGACGACACGACCGGCGAGGCGATCTGCGCCTTCGTCGTGCTCAAGCGCCCGCGTCCGAGCGGCGACGAGGCCAAGGCCATCGCCAAGCAGCTGCGCGACTGGGTCGCCAAGGAGATCGGTCCGATCGCCAAGCCCAAGGACATCCGCTTCGGCGACAACCTGCCCAAGACCCGCAGCGGCAAGATCATGCGCCGGCTGCTGCGCTCGGTCGCCAAGGGGGAGAGCGTCACGCAGGACACCTCGACGCTGGAGAATCCGGCGATCCTGGAGCAACTGGGCCAGGCCTACTGAGATTGCTCCGCACCGGCTTGCGAAGCCCCGCCTCGGCGGGGTTTTTTCATGGTGTTCGCGCAGGCAGCTGCATTCCGACACCCGCATGAACGCCCGCCGCGCGGCCCGCACGCGCGGGGCAGTGCGGCAGCCGGGCGCTGGTCTCCGGCAGCGCTTGGCCTTCATGTGGCAGCCAAGGCCGCACCCACACTGGCTCGGGTCGTGGTGCTTGCGCGGTCCATGGGCCAAGAATCGTCGCAGCGCCCCACCGGGGCGGGCCGCGATCCGGCCCGCGCTCAGGGCGGCGCTGGCGCGGCATCCCCCGGATGCCGATCTCACAGAAGGAGTCGCTTGTGGAGTGTTCGTTCCCGCAGAGGTCCCAGAAACCAATCCGGCGCTGTGCCGCCGCGCTGGCGCAGTTGCTGCTGCTGGCCATCGGCGGCCGGGAGATCCTGATCTCCGTCGGCCTGCGCGGCCGGGTGCGGCTGAACTTCCTGAGAAGACTTCCTGAGAAGAGGGCGGCTGACGGCAGGCGCTGAATGAGACAAGGCCCCGGAAGGGGCCTTGTTCATGGCGAGCCGGCGAGGCTCGGCGCGTCGACCTTCACTTCGTCGACATCACCCACTTGGCGAGCTGCTCGGCCTCCGCCGGGCTGACCTGCGCGTTGGCCGGCATCGGGACCGGGCCCCAGACGCCGGAGCCGCCCTTGATGATCTTCTCGGACAGCTTCTTCACCGCGTCCTTGTCCTTGGCGTACTTGGCCGCGACGTCCTTGTAGGCGGGGCCGACCAGCTTCTTGTCGACGGCATGGCAGGCCATGCAGTTCTTCTTCTGGGCCAGTTCCTGGCTGGCGAAGGCGCTGGGGGCGGACAGGGCGGCGATCAGGGCCGCGGAGACGAACAAGGCGTTTTTCATGGCATCCTTTCAGATCCTGCCGGGAAGATGCGGAACACCCCGAGAGAACCCCGCGAGAAGCTCGCGACGTGGGGACCGCTTCCCGGGGGAGCGGCGAGTGGCTGGGGGTGTCCGGGCTCGGGCGATTGTAGTGTTGGGAGCCGTGCCGACCTGGCGCGTGTACGAGGAGAAATGCGATGTGGTTGATCGTGATCGGCGTCTTGTTGATCGCCTTGAAGCTGGCCGAGTTCGGGCCGATCGGTGCGCTGAGCTGGTGGTGGGTGCTGTCGCCCTTCGTGCTGGCGGTGCTGTGGTGGGAGTTCGCCGACAAGTCGGGCTACACCAAGCGCAAGGAGATGGACAAGCTCGATGAGCGCCGGGAGGCGCGCCGCCAGCGCTCGCTCGAGGCGCTCGGCCAGGCGGACAAGCAGCGCAAGCGGCGTTGATCCGGACCGCGGCCCACCGCCGCGACCGGCAACGACAGCGGGGCCCTCGGGCCCCGCTGTCGCATTCATCGCGCCGACCGATGGGCCGGCGCCGGATCGTTCACTCGAACTTGTCGAGCACCGCGCCCGAGCTGGCGCTCGAGGCGCTCTTGGCGAACTTGGCCAGCACGCCGCGCGTGTAGCGCGGTGCCGGTTTCGTCCACGCGGCCTTGCGACGCGCCAGTTCGGCATCGTCCACATGCAGCTGCAGCAGCAACTGGTGCGCGTCGATGGTGATCGAATCGCCTTCGTGGACCAGCGCGATCGTGCCGCCTTCATAGGCTTCCGGCGCGACGTGGCCGACCACCATGCCCCAGGTGCCGCCGGAGAAGCGCCCGTCGGTGATCAGGCCGACGCTCTCGCCCAGGCCCTGGCCGATCAGCGCGCCGGTGGGCGCCAGCATCTCCGGCATGCCGGGGCCGCCCTTGGGGCCGAGGTAGCGCAGCACCATCACGTCGCCGGACTTGATCTGGCCGGCCATGATCGCGGCGAGGGCCGACTGCTCGTCGTCGAACACGCGCGCCGGGCCGGTGATGACCGGGTTCTTCAGGCCGGTGATCTTGGCGACGCAGCCCTCGGGCGACAGGTTGCCCTTGAGGATCGCCAGGTGGCCTTCGGCGTAGATCGGGTCCGAGACGGCGCGGATCACCTCCTGCTCCGGCGAGAGATCCGGCACGTCGGCCAGGTTCTCGGCGACGGTCTTGCCGGTGATGGTGATGCAGTCGCCGTGCAGCAGGCCGGCCTTGAGCAGCTGCTTCATGACCGCGGGGATGCCGCCGGCCTTGTGCAGGTCCACCGCCAGGAAGCGGCCGCTGGGCTTGAGGTCGCACAGCACCGGGATCTTCTTGCGCATGCGCTCGAAGTCGTCGATGGTCCAGTCCACCTCGGCGGCATGCGCGATGGCCAGGAAGTGCAGCACCGCGTTGGTCGAGCCGCCGGTGGCCATGATCACCGCCACCGCGTTCTCGATCGCCTTTTTCGTGACGATGTCGCGCGGCTTGAGGTTGGCCTTCACCGCCCGGACCAGGTAGTCGGCGGCGCGCTTGGTGTTCTCGACGACCTCGTCCTCGACGTTGGACATGCTCGACGAGTAGGGCAGCGACATGCCCAGCGCCTCGAAGGCCGAGCTCATCGTGTTGGCCGTGTACATGCCGCCGCAGGAGCCGCTGCCGGGGATGGCGCGCTTCTCGATCTGGCAGAAGTCTTCCTCGCTCATCTTGCCGGCGCTGAACTGGCCGACCGCCTCGAAGACGCTGACGATGTTGAGGTCCTGGCCCTTGTAGTGGCCGGGCTTGATGGTGCCGCCGTAGATGTAGATCGCCGGCACGTTGGCGCGCAGCATGCCCATCATGCCGCCGGGCATGTTCTTGTCGCAGCCGCCAATCACCATCACGCCATCCAGCCACTGGCCGCCGACGCAGGTCTCGACGCAGTCGGAGATGACCTCGCGCGACACCAGCGAATACTTCATGCCCTCGGTGCCCATGGCCATGCCGTCGGAGATCGTCGGCGTGCCGAAGAGCTGGGCGTTGGCGCCGGCGGCCTTCAGGCCGACGACGGCGGCGTCGGCCAGCTTCTGCAGGCCGGAGTTGCAGGGGGTGATCGTCGAGTGGCCGTTGGCCACGCCGATCATCGGCTTGCCGAAGTCGCTCTCCTGGTAGCCCATGCCGTAATACATCGAGCGGTTGGGCGCGCGCGCGACGCCTTCGGTGATGTTCCGGGAGCGACGATTCGGGGCGTCGTCGGGCGTGGCGTTCTTGGCGTCGGTCATGGCGGACATCCTGGCGGGCAGTGCTTGGAGCTGGCCAGTATGCGCCGCCGGACCATGCGGGTCCAATATATAGTGGACGCCAAATTGATTTGCCGGACATATCGATGATCGAACTCCGTCCGATCCGCCAGTTCCTCGTGCTCGCGGAGGAACTGCACTTCGGCCGCGCCGCCGAGCGGCTGCACATGACCCAGCCGCCGCTGAGCCTGGCGGTGCAGAAGCTGGAGGCGCAGCTGGGCGCGCAGTTGCTGGAGCGCGGGCGGCGGGCCATCGCGCTGACGGCGGCCGGGCAGGCGCTGGTCGAGGCGGGGACGCGGCTGGTGGAGCAGGCCGACCAGGTGCCGGTGCGGGTTCGGGCGGCGGCCAGCGGCGAGGCCGGACGGCTGAGCCTGGGTTTCGTGTCGACCGTCGGGTACGGCGACATGCCGCGCTGGCTGCGGCTGTTCCGCGAGGCGCTGCCCCAGGTGCAGCTCGCGCTGCGCGAGGCGACGCTGGATGTCCAGCTGCGGGGCTTCGAGTCCGGTGAACTCGATGCCGGCTTCGTGATCCACGCGCCGGGGGCCGAGCCGGCCGGGTTCGAGCGCCTGATCGTGTCGACGGAGCCGCTGGTCCTGGCCCATGCGCAGGACTGGGGGCTGGCCGGCCGGCGCAAGGCGCCCCCCGCGCTGGAGGAGGTCCTGCGCGAGCCGCTGGTGGTGTTCCCGCGCGAGATCGCGCCCTCGCTGTTCGATGCGCTGCTGGGCTTCTACCGCGCCCACGGCGCCACGCCGCAGATCGCCCAGGAGGCCATCCAGATGCAGACCATCGTCAACCTGGTGTCCGCCGGCATGGGCGTGGCCTGGGTGCCGCGATCGGTGTGCGCGCTGCAGCGGCCGGGCGTGCGCTACCGGCCGTGGCCCTCGGCCCGCGTGCCCGCCTGCGACACCAGCCTCATCTGGCGACCGGACGCCTCGCCGGTGGTGCGGCGCTTCGTCGACCATGTCCGGCGTCAGGTGAAAGTCAAGGCATGACCCTGCCTGCGGCCGCCAGCCAGAAGCAGGTACGGCCTGGCGGGGCCGGCGGCGAAGGCGAAGCGGCCGTTCGGCACGGGGCATGCACGTCCGGCCGAGTTCTGCGACCATGCGCCGATGAAAGGATCTCCCCCGTGAAAGCTCCCCGCAAGAATGACGATGGCGACCGCCGCGGCCTGCTGCGCCGGGTGGTCGGTGCGATCTGCCTCATCACCGGCTTCTCGATGCTGATGAGCGTGGCCTTCGCGACGCCGGCCCAGGCGGCCGTCTTCAAGGACCATGAACTGCAGACGCTGCTCGACGCCGGGCGGGCGGACGACCTGGAGAAACTCGCCGCGCAGCGGGGGAAGGCCGATCCGGACGATCCGCAGGCGGTGGCCGCTCTGGCGCTCGCGCAACTGGACCTGGTCGACGGCAGCGTGCTGAAGCAGAACATCCAGCGGCTGGAGCAATGCGTGCAGCGCGCGCCCAACGAGGGCGCCTGCCATTACGCGCTGGCGCTCGCGCTGGTGATGCAGGCGCGCGGCGGCAGCAAGTTCAAGGCGCTGGGCTCGCTGGGACGCGTCAGCGAGCTGGCGCAGCGCGCGATGGCCTTGATGCCGGACGCGCCCGAGCCGCGCAGCGCGCTGCAGCAGTACTACCTGGCGCTGCCCGGCTTCATCGGCGGCGGCGAGTCCAAGGCGCGCGCGCTGGAGCAGGACGTGAAGGACCCGGCGCAGCTGAACCTGATGCGAGCGCGGGTGGCGGCGTCGAAGAAGGACTGGCCGGCGATGGAGAAGGCGCTGCGCGCGGTGCGCACGCAGCGACCCGAGCTGCTGCTCGAGCTGCGCGTGCTGTGGAGCGACTACGGCCGCAACCTGATGTTCAGCGAGCAGAAGGACAGGGCGGTGCCCTGGTTCGAGGAGCTGCTCAAGAACCAGCCCAACCAGGCGATGGGCGCCTACGGCCTGGGCCGGGCCTATGACGCGCTGGGGCAGTACGACAAGGCGGTGGCCGCGTTCGAACGCGCCCGCGGCCTGCAGGGCGCCGAGCAACTGGGGCTGGATCGCCGGCTGGGGGCGACGCTGGCGGCCAAGGGCGACAAGGCGGCCGCGCGCACGGCCTTGCAGCGCTGCGTCGACAACCGCCGCGGCAGCAATGGCGACATCGAGGACTGCCGCAAGCAGCTCGCCGCGCTGGGCGGCTGAGCGGGCCGTCGCTGCCCGGCCCTTATGATTCGCGCCTTTGCGGCGCAGTAGAGCTCTTTCATGTTGGTGCATCCCCAGTTCGACGCGGTGGCCTTCCATCTCTGGAAGTGGCCCATCCACTGGTACGGCCTGATGTACCTGGCGGCGTTCGGCCTGTTCCTGTGGCTGGGCAACCGCGTGGTCGCCCGCCCCTGGAACGCCGCTCGCGGCTGGACCCGCCGCGACGTCGACGACCTGCTGTTCTACGGCGTGCTGGGCGTGGTGCTGGGCGGCCGGCTGGGCTACGTGTTCTTCTACAAGCCCGCCTACTACCTGAGCCATCCGGGCGAGATCCTGGCGGTGTGGCAGGGCGGCATGTCCTTCCACGGTGGACTGCTGGGCGTGCTGATCGCGCTGGCGCTCTTCGCGTGGCGGCGCGGGTTCCATTTCCTCGAGGTCGGGGACGTCGTCGCGCCCTGCGTGCCGACGGGGCTGGCCGCGGGACGGCTGGGCAACTTCATCAACGGCGAGCTGTGGGGCCGCGCGGCCGATCCCGGCCTGCCCTGGGCAATGGTCTTCCCGCAGGCCAACGACGGTGGCATTCCACGCCACCCGTCGCAGATCTACCAGTTCCTGGGCGAGGGCGTGCTGCTGTTCATCGTGCTGTGGCTGTTCGCGCGCAAGCCGCGGCCGATGGCGGCGGTGTCCGGCCTGTTCCTGCTCGGTTATGGCATCGCGCGCTTCACGGCCGAGTACTTCCGCGAACCGGATGCCTTCCTGGGCCTGCGCGCCTTCGGCTGGAGCCAGGGCCAGTGGCTGAGCGTGCCGATGATCGTCGGCGGTGCGCTGATGATGGTCTGGGCCTACCGCCGGCAGGCGCGGCGGGGCGCGGCCCCGGCGCACTGAGCGCCGCGCGGACCCAGTGCCGCCGGCGATCCGCACACGAGACTTCGAGACATGCGTCAGATCTTCTTCGATACCGAAACCACCGGCCTGAATCCCGAATCGGGCGACCGCGTCGTCGACATCGGCCTGGTGGAGATGGTGAACCGTCAGCTGACGGGACGTCATCTGCACTTCTACCTGAACCCCGAGCGCGACATGCCCGAGGAGGCGTTCCGCGTCCACGGGCTGAGCAGCGAATTCCTCGCCGACAAGCCCAAGTTCGCGCAGATCGTCGATGAATTCCTCGCGTTCATCGAGGGCGCGGAGCTGGTCGCCCACAACGCGGCCTTCGACGTGGGCTTCATCAACGCCGAGCTCAAGCGCTGCGGCCGGGCGCCGCTGCACGAGTGCGTCGTCAACGTGCTGGACACGCTGCTGATGGCGCGGGACATGTTCCCGGGCAAGGCCAACTCGCTGGATGCCTTGTGCCGGCGGCTGGAGGTCGACAACAGCAACCGCGGCCTGCACGGCGCGGTGAAGGACGCGGAGCTGCTGGCGGAGGTCTACATCCGGCTGACGCGCGGCCAGGATTCGCTGGTCATCGACGACAGCGCCTCTTCGTCGCCCGGACAGGGGGGCGAAATGGTGGTCGCGGCGATCGACTTCAGCGCGTTCGATCTGCCCGTCATCGTGCCGACGCCGGAAGAACTGGCGCTGCACGACAAGGTGCTGGTCGATCTGGACAAGGCCAGCGGCGGCAAGCGCATCTGGCAGGTGCCGGCAACGGCCTGACCGCGACTGCGGCTCGTGCCGCCTGGCAGAATTTCCTGGCGAGTTCTTGAATCGGGTCAAAAACTCATGGCATAATCTTCGACTTTCCCGGACATCCCCGGCAGCGGCGCAAGCAGCGGTCGAGGACGGCAAGACCGGGCGGTTAGCTCAGCGGTAGAGCACTGCCTTCACACGGCAGGGGTCGCAGGTTCGAACCCTGCACCGCCCACCACGTCTTGATGTCCAGCGAAATCCGGCAACCCAGCCGGCAACCCGGTCCGAATACCGGGCGGTTAGCTCAGCGGTAGAGCACTGCCTTCACACGGCAGGGGTCGCAGGTTCGAACCCTGCACCGCCCACCAGAACAACCCCGTCAGCGTCAGCTGGCGGGGTTTTTTCTTGGCCGACGATCGACGTCATCGGGCGTCATCGCGTGCGCTGCCGCTCCACCCCGCGCCACCGGACGCCATTGAGCGTCACCGCATCAAGTAGCGCATCACGCCGAAGATCAGCGAGCCCAGCACCGTCACCGTGGTCAGCTGGCCCGCGACCATCCACCGGATCAACTCGGTCCTGGTGCTGGCCAGCTCGTGCTTGACCTCGCCTCGAAGCTGCGACATGTCGCCCCGCACCGCGGCGATCTCCTGCCGCATCTCCGCGCGCACGGCGGTGATCTCCTGCTTCAATTCGGCGCGCACGATGCTGATCTCCTGCTTCATTTCGGCGCGCAGAACGGCCACCTCGCCGCGAACCGCGGCGATGTCCTGCTTCATCTCTCCGCGCAAGACGGAGAACTGCGATTTCAGGTCGGCCATGTCGACCTTCACCGTCTGCAGGTCGGTGAGCTTGGCGTAAGGGGTCTGCTGATCGGTCATGCGTTTCTCCAAGGCGCCGGCGATGGCTTCGGCGGCGTGGGTGGCGGCGTGGTCAGTGGCACCGACCTGGCGGAAAGCTTTGTGCAAGGCGAGCTTCATCGAGCGGCTCCTGGGCGTCGTGGACTGCGGGTTCATCGCTGAACAAGGCCGCGATGATCCTGCGTCCGCGGGGGCGCGTCTCTTGCACATTCCAGTGATTCTTGGGGGAGAGAGCCCGGACAATCGCGCGATGCCCGCGCTGCTGCCCCCCTCGCTCGTCGCCGTCCTGCCGCGCTGCCTGCAACTCGCGCGGCAGCCGCTGCCTGCCGGACTGTTGCCGCTGCGGATGAACGGCCTGACCCTGGGTCATGTGCATCCGATGAGACGAGCGGTGCTGAGCGAGGTCTGGCCCGAACTGCGCATCCGCGACGACGGGCTCGACTGGAACGCGGAAGCGCTCGACGTCGAGGCCCGCTCGGCGCGCATCGAGGCCGTCGCGCTCGCGCTGCGGGCGCGCGGCGCGATCACCGGCTGGCGCGGCGAGCGCTACGCCTGCGAGCATCCGGTCGACGATCCCTGCACCGCGCGCGGCGAGCCGCTGTTCCGCCTGGAGCGCGCCGCCTTCCGCTTCTTCGGCCTGATGAGCCGCGCGGTGCATGTCAACGGCTTCCTGCCGGGCGCGCGGCTCGTGTGCGGGCGCCGCGCGATGACGAAGGCGACGGACCCCGGCCGGCTCGACAACCTCGCGGCCGGCGGCCTGACCGCCGACGAGGACCTGGTCGCCTGTGCCCGACGCGAGCTGATGGAGGAGGCCGGCGTGCCGGCGGCGTTTGGCGCCGGGGTGCAGCCGCGCGGTGCGCTGCGCAGCACCCGCATGGAAGCCGAAGGCCTGCATGACGAGGTGCTGCATGTGTTCAGCCTCGCGCTGCCGGCGGGCTTCGTGCCGCGCAACCGCGATGGCGAAGTCAGCGAGTTCCTGACCCTGGACCTGGAGACGCTCGCGCAGCGCCTGGCCGGCGGCGAGTTCAGCCATGACGCCGCCGCCGTGTGCGCCTTCGGCCTGCAGCACGCGCGGGCGCTGGCCGATCTGCGCGCCTGATCGCCGCTCGCTGATCGCCCGCGCGCTGCGGAATCCCCGTACCGGCCGGCGAGGACCGCTCGGCACAATCGCCGCCATGGATCAAGTCGATGCGGTGGTGATCGGGGCTGGCGTGGTGGGCCTCGCGGTGGGGCGGGCGCTGGCGATGCGCGGCCTGGAGACGCTGGTGCTCGAGCGCGAGCTCGCCATCGGCACCGGCGTCAGCTCGCGCAGCAGCGAGGTCATCCACGCGGGCCTCTACTACCCGGCCGGCTCGCTGAAGGCGAGGCTGTGCGTGCGCGGCAGGCAGCTGCTGTATGCGCACTGCGCCTCGCACGGCGTCGCGCACCGGCGCTGCGGCAAGCTGGTGGTCGCGACCGCGCCGGAGCAGTTGCCCGGGCTGCGCGCGCTGCAGGCCAAGGCCGCGGTCAACGGCGTCGACGACCTACGGTGGTTGACGCGGGAGGAGGCCCAGACGCTCGAGCCGCAGCTGCGCTGCGAGGCCGCGTTGCTGTCGCCCTCGACCGGCATCGTCGACAGCCACGGGCTGATGCTGTCGCTGCAGGGGGACCTCGAACGGCACGGCGGTGCCGTCGCGTTCGGCGCCGCGGTGACCGCGGTGGATCGCGGCGGGCCGGGACATGTCGTGCGCACGAGCGAGCTGTCACTGGGCGCGCGCCTCGTCGTCAATGCGGCGGGCCTGCACGCGCCGCTGCTCGCCTGGGCCATCGAGGGACTTCCGCCGCCGCCCGTCGCCCGCTTCAGCAAGGGCTGCTACTTCGCGCTGCAGGGCCGCGCGCCGTTCTCGCGGCTGGTCTATCCGCTGCCGCAGGACGCCTGGCTCGGCGTGCACCTGACGCTGGACCTGGGCGGCCAGGCGCGCTTCGGACCGGATGCGCAGTGGCTCGATGTCGATCGCCCCGAGGACATCGACTACGCCGTCGATCCGGCTCGCGCCGAGGCTTTCTACGACGACGTGCGGCGCTACTGGCCGGCGCTGCCCGACGGAGCGCTGCAGCCGGCCTACAGCGGCGTGCGGCCCAAGATCCATGCGCCGCACGAACCCGCGCCGGACTTCCGCATCGACGGCCCCGCGCAGCACGGCGTGCCGGGCCTGGTGAACCTGATGGGCATCGAGTCGCCGGGACTCACCAGTGCGCTCGCGATCGCGGAGGAGGTCCTCGCGCGGTTGGACTGAACGCCGCGGCGCGCCGCGCTCAATCAATGAATCAATCGGGCGGCACGCGCAGCGCCCGCTCGCGTTCCTTGGCGATGCGCGCGGCGAAGTCGGCGGCGCTGCCGCCAGTGGGCAGGTTGCTGACCTCCAGCATCCGCGCGCGCAGTTCGGGCTGGCGCAGGGCGTCATTGACCAGCGCGTTGAGGCGGCGCAGCCGCTCCTCGGGCACGCCGCGCGGCGCGAACAGGCCGAAGGTCGAGACCAGGTTGGCGTCCGGGAAGCCGAGTTCCGCCAGCGTCGGCACCTCGGGCAGCACCGGCAGCCGCACCGGCGAGCCGATGGCCAGCGCCTTCAACCGGCCCTGGCGCACCAGCTGCAGTTGCTGCGCGGCGACGTTGGAGGAAAGCAGCTCGAACTGGCCGCCGATCGCATCGGTCAGCTGCTGGCCGCCGCCTTTGTAGGGCACGTGGATGATGTCGACGCCGGCCGCGGCGCGCACCTGCGCGAGCACCATGTGGCCCACCGTCGCGTGACCCGAGGTGGCCCAGCGCAGTCGCCCCGGCGCGGCCCGCGCGGCGGCGAGCATCGCGGGGAAATCCCGGGGCTTGAACGACGGATGCGCGAGCACCAGCACCGGCGTGTCCATGAGGCTGACGACCGGCACGACGTCCCGCGGCGGGGCGTCGCCGCGGCCGGTGGCGGCGGAGGCCGGGTCCGGCGGCCCGAAGACCAGTGGCGAGATCGCGCAGTAGGCCAGTGTGTGGCCGTCGGGCGCGGCGCGGGCCAGTGACTCCAGCGCAGTCAGGCCGCCGGCGCCGGCGCGGTTCTCGACGATCACCGGCACCTTCAGGCGTGCGCCCATGAACTGGGCGAGCGCGCGCGCGGTCTCGTCGCTGACGCCGCCGGGCGGGTAGGCCACGATCAGGTGCAGGGCGCGCGACGGCCACGGCTCGGCGGCGGTCGAGCCCTGCGCCTGCGCGCCTGCGGTGAATGCAGGCAGGCCGGCCACACCCGCGAGCGCCACGCCGTGCCCGATCACCCACGCGCGCCTACGCATCGCGGTGCTCCATCGCGATGCGCCGCGCCAGCGCGAGGAAGGTCGCCATCGGGCCGTCCTGGTCGTGGGTCCGGTAGGCCAGCGTCAGCGGGGCCTCGAGCCGCGCCTGCTTCTCCATCGGCCGGTACACGATGGAATGCGCATGCACGCCCCGCATCGAGGCCGGCACCACCGTGATCCCGGCGCCTGCGGCGACCAGGTTGAGGTTCATCATCATCCGGTCGACCTCGACGAAGCTGCGCGGCCGCACGCCGTCGCGCTCGCACAGCGCCAGCAGGTTGGCGTACAGGCCGGGCGCGCCGGGGCGCCGCACCAGGATCAGGTCCTCGTCCTCCAGCTCGGCCAGCGGCACCGGCGTCGTGGCCGCGCGCGGCACCGCCGCGAGCCGGTGGTCCAGCGGCACGGCCAGCAACGCGGGCTCGGTCAGCAGCGTCTCGAAGCTGACGCCCTCCGGCCGCGCCACCGGCACACGCAGGAAGCCGCCATGCAGCCGCGTTTTCACGATCGCGTCGATCAGGCCGGCGGCATTGTTCTCGGTCATCGACAGCGCGATGCCGGGATGCTCGCCCCGGCAGGCGCGCAGCACCGCCGGGGTGTAGGCATGCGCCGCGGCCGAGCTGGTGAAGCCGATCGCCAGCAGCCCGTGCTGGCCGCTGGCCAGGCGCTCCATGCGGTCGCGCATGTCGTGGTAGTCGCGCAGCAGTCGCCGGGCCTCGTCGAGGAACTGCCGGCCGCCATCGGTCAGGCTCACGCCCTTGGGATGGCGATGGAGCAGGGCGATGCCCAGTTCCTGCTCCAGCGTCTTGATCTGCTGGCTCAGCGGCGGCTGCTGCATCCCGAGCAGCGCCGCGGCGCGCGTCATGTGGCCGGTCTCGGCGACCGTCACGAAATAGCGCAGGTGTCGGAGGTCCATGGCTGCGTGTCTCCGGGGCTGCGGGCGGTACGTAGGCCTCATATTCAAAACGTCTCGGATCTCGCGAATCAGTGTATTTGACGCTATGGAGCACCGTCACTAAGGTCCGCCCCGGATACCGATGCAGCGACAGCGAGACAGCGATCCAAGCACCGTCCGAGGACGGTCCGGCGGTCAGTACGACGAACGGTCCCGACGAGGACACGACAACAACGACACGAGACGAGACAACGTTGAAGGCAACGACCACGCATTCGAGGGGCGCGCCCGCCCGGTCCCTCGCCACCACCGCCACCACCACCATCACCCAGGCCGCGGCGATCGGCCTGGGCCTGCTGGCCGCCGCCGGCGCGCAGGCGCAGGCCGGCTCCAGCGTGCAGCTGTTCGGCCTGATGGACATCGGCGTGCAGGCGCTGAAGGCCAGCGGGACCGACACGCGCCATCTGGTCAACAGCGACGGCAACACCTCCAGCCGCTTCGGCGTGCGCGGCACCGAGGACCTGGGCGGCGGGCTCAAGGTGGGCTTCTGGCTGGAGTCGGCGGTGTCCGTCGACGACGGCACCAGCGGCGCCACCAGCACCAACAACAAGGACTCGGTCAGCGGCGGCCTGACCTGGGGGCGGCGCGCCACGGTGCAGGTCTCGGGCCCGTGGGGCGAGCTGCGACTGGGCCGCGACTACGTGCCGTCGTTCGGCAACCTGACCACCTCCATGCATCCGTTCGGCACGAACGGCGTGGGCAGCTCGGGGATCCTGTTCTACCCGGTCCCCGCCAACGGCACGACGGCCCGCACCAATGTGCGCGCCTCCAATTCGATCGGCTACTTCACGCCCTCGGGCATCAACGGCTTCTACGGCCACGCGATGCTGGCGCTGGGGGAGCAGGGCGCCGGCCCGACGCGCAAGGACGGCCAGCTCACCGGCATCCGCATCGGCTGGCGCAACGAGACCTTCAACACCTCGGCGGCGATCTCCAAAACCCGCTACGCCACCGGGGACTACACGCAGAGCAACGTCGGCCTGTCCTACCAGTGGGGGCCGGCCAGGCTGATGGCGCTGTGGGGCCGCAACGAGGTCGGCATCACCCGCACCACGGCGACGATGCTGGGCACGCAGTGGCAGCTGTGGCCGCAGGGCGAGCTCCGTTTCGCCTACACCTGGCTCAAGGCGAGGAACGTCGCGAGCGACGCCACGCACATCGCCATCGGCTACGTGCACGACCTGTCCAAGCGCACCGCGCTGTACACCAACCTGGCGAAGGTCGACAACAAGGGCCGCGGCACGCGCTTCAACGTCGGCCTGGCGACGACCCAGCCCGGCGGCGACAGCGGCGGCTTCGAGGCCGGCGTCCGCCACAACTTCTGACACGCGCTTCAATCCCCAGCAACGAAGGAGCACGACCATGCCGTCCACCATGACGAAGTTTTCCTGGCGCCTGGCCGGCGCGGTCGCGCTCGCGGCCGCCGGCATCGCGACGCCCGACATGTATGCGCCGACCGCGACGAGCGACGGCTTGTTGCCGGAGCCCGGCTCCTTCGCGTTGGTCGCGCTGGGCGTGGCGCTGGTGGGGATGCTGCGGCGGCGCCGGCGCTGGTCGACCACGCCGATGATGACGGCGGTCGTGCTCGGCCTGGCGGCCGCGGCGCCGGTGGCCGTAGCGAAGGACGCCAGGGAGGCGCAGGACGCGGCCTTCGACATGGCGGCCGAGTCCGCGCCGGCGCCGGCGACCTGTCCGTCGGGCGTGGGCGAGGGCGCGCGTTGCCTGGCGGGCCAGGACAGCGCGGGCGCGTTCTACATGATCGTGATGCCCAAGGCCTGGAACGGCGACCTGGTGGTGCACGCGCACGGTGGGCCCTTCCTCGGCGCGCCGACGGCCAGGCGCGTGGTCGAGGACATCGAGCGCTGGTCGATCATGCCGAGGCTGGGCTACGCGCTCGCGGCGTCGAGCTACCGGCAGGGCGGCGTCGCGGTGACGGCCGCGGCGCAGGACAACGAACGGCTGCGACGCCTGTTCATCAACAAGGTGGCCAAGCCGAAACACGTCTACCTGCATGGCCAGTCCTGGGGCGCCAGCGTCGCGGCCAAGGGCGCAGAGCGCTTCGTCGACGGCAAGCCCTACGACGCGGTGCTGCTGAGCTCGGGCGTGCTGGGTGGCGGCACCCGCAGCTACGATTTCCGGCTCGACCTGCGTGTCGTCTACCAATACCTCTGCCGCAACCATCCGCTGCCGAGCGAGCCGCAGTACCCGCTGAACATCGGGCTGCCGCTCGCCTCGACGATGAAACAGGCCGACCTCGCCAGTCGCGTGAACGACTGCCTGGGTTTGAACAAGCCCGCGGCGGAGCGCTCGCCCGAGCAGGCCGCGAAGATCAAGACCCTCGTGGACGTGGTCCACATCCCCGAGCGCAGCATCCTGTCGCACTTGAACTGGGCCACCTGGCACTTCCAGGACATCACGTTCAAGCGCACCGGCGGTGCCAGTCCCTTCGGCAACGTGGGCGCGGTGTACGCCGGATCGAGCGACGACGCGGCGCTGAACGCAGGCGTGCAGCGCTACGCGGCGGATCCGAAGGCGGTGGCGATGCTGGCGGCGGACGCGGACCTCGACGGGAAGATCCCGGTGCCGGTGCTGACGGTGCATGCGATCCACGACCCGACCGCGATGGTCGAGCTGCAGGAAAGTTTCGGCCGCACGATGGCGGCGGCGGGACGCGGCGATGCGCTGGTGCAGACCTTCACCGGCGACAAGGACCACAGCTACCTGAGCGATCCGACCTATGCGGCGCTGATGGAGGCGCTGTCGAGCTGGGCGACGCAAGGCCGCAAGCCGACGCCCGCATCGATCGCCGCCGGTTGCGAGAAGGCGCGCGTGACGCTGGGATCGACCTGCCGCTTCGAGCCGGACTACCGGGTCCGGCCGCTGGAGACGCGGGTGGCGCCGCGCGACCGTCCCTGACGCCCCGACGACACCGACGACACCGACGACACGACGACACGACGACACCGGCTGCGGCCGGTGTCCCCACTTTGGGAGAAGCCGGATCCGGCATTCGGGCGAAGAATCGGCGGGTTGATTCGACAGGAGCCGCCATGTTCACCGACCTGATCCGCACCGGCCGCGAGGACGCGCCGCAGGGCAATCGCCGCGACTTCATGGAGGCCGCCGCCGCGCTGGGCCTGAGCGTGATGGCGGGGCCGGTGCTCGCGCAATCCGCCGCGGGCGGAGCGCCGGAGCTGATCCTGCGCAACGGTCGCATCACGACGATGGACCCGGCGCGGCCCGAGGCGAGCGCGATCGCGCTGCGCGACGGCGTGGTGATGGCGGTGGGCGGCGACGCGGAGATCGCCAAGCTCGCCGGCCCCAGGACCCGGGTGGTCGACGTGGAGAAGCGCCGCGTGATCCCGGGGCTGACCGACTCGCACATGCACATCATCCGCGGCGGCCTCAACTTCAACATGGAGCTGCGCTGGGACGGCGTGCGCTCGCTGGGCGCGGCGCTGCAGATGCTCAAGGACCAGGCGGCGCGCACGCCCGCGCCGCAGTGGGTGCGGGTGGTCGGCGGCTGGAACGAATTCCAGTTCGACGAGAAGCGCATGCCGACACTGGCGGAGCTCAATGCCGCGGCGCCGGACACGCCGGTGTTCGTGCTCAACCTCTACAACATGGCCTTCCTGAACCGCGCGGCGCTGCGCGCGGTCGGCTACACCAAGGACACGCCGCAGCCCGCGGGCGCGATCATCGAGCGCGACGCGCGCGGCGAGCCCACCGGGCTGCTGCTGGCCGAGCCTAACGCCTTCATCCTCTACAACACGCTGAACCTCGGGCCCAAGCTCGACCCGGAGCAGCAGCTCAACTCGACGCTGCACTTCATGCGCGAGGAGAACCGGCTGGGCGTGACCTCGGTGGGCGACGCCGGCGGCGGCTTCCAGAACTATCCCGATGACTACGGGATCATCGACCGGCTCGCCAAGGAGGGCCGGCTGACGGTGCGCATCGCCTACAACCTGTTCCCGCAGAAGGCGAAGCAGGAGCTGGCTGACTTCCAGCGCTGGGCGAAGACCGGCCGGCCCGGCGACGGCAGCGACTTCTACAAGCTCAATGGCGCGGGCGAGATGCTGGCCTTCAGCGCGGCGGATTTCGAGGACTTCCTCGTGCCACGGCCCGAGATGCCGGCGACGATGGAGAGCGACCTCGAGGGCGTGGTGCGCTTCCTGGCGGGCAACGGCTGGCCCTGGCGCATGCATGCGACCTACGACGAGACGGTGTCGCGCGCGCTGGATGTCTTCGAGAAGGTCCATCGCGATCATCCGATCGACCAGCTCGGCTGGTTCTTCGACCACTGCGAGACGGTGACGCCGCGCAACCTCGAGCGGATCCGCAAGCTGGGCGGCGGCATCGCGGTGCAGAACCGGATGTCGATGCAGGGCGAGTACTTCATCCGCCGCTACGGGCTGAAGGCGACGGCGGAGACGCCGCCGGTCAAGCGCATGCTGGAGATGGGCCTGCCGGTGTCGCTGGGCACCGACGCGACGCGGGTGAACAGCTACAACCCGTGGCAGGCGCTGTACTGGCTGGTGTCGGGCCGCACCATCGGCGGCACGGTGCTCTATCCGGAGGAGCGGCGGCTGGAGCGCATCGCCGCGCTGCGTCTGATGACGGCGGATGGGGCGTGGTTCTCGCGCGAGACGGGGAAGAAGGGCGTGCTGAAGGCGGGCGCTTTCGGCGACCTGGCGGTGCTGGACCGCGATTTCCTCACCGTGTCGGAGGACCAGATCCAGGACATCACCTCGGTGCTGACGGTGGTGGCGGGCAAGCCGGTGCACGGCAGCGGCGCTTACGCGTCGCTGGCGCCGCCCTTGCCGCCGGCGATGCCGGACTGGTCGCCGGTGCGTCGCTACGGCGGCTACCAGGCGCGCAAGTCGTCGACGTCGGCGATGAGCGATGCCGAGCGCCGCTACCAGTACGCCGCGATGTGCGGCTGCGCCAGCCAGTGCGGCGTCCATGGCCACGACCACACGGCGGTCGCGAGCGCGGCCAGCGATGCCGCGGCGGCGCAGGCGTTCTGGGGCGCGCTGGGCTGCAGCTGCTACGTGTGACGGAGCGGCAGCAAGGGAGCGAGGGCGGTGAGAGCGCGCTGAGGCGACGATGACGCGGCGTCGGGGCGCTGGAGCGCCGCTCAGAGCGGCAACCCGAACAACCTGGCCGCGTTTCCCCAGGCGACGCGCCGTGCGACGTCGGCGGGCAGATCGCCGAGCCAGGCGCGGTAGCCCTGCATGGTGGCGTCGTAGTGCTGCCAGCGCTGGTTGACCCAGGTGTCGGAGCCGACCAGGAAGCGATCGGGATGGCGCTCGATCAGCGCGCGCCAGTCGGGGCAGAGCTTGCCGTCGTCGCAGGTGAGGCCGGGGCGGTAGGACAGCTCGCCCATCAGCCGCGGGTACTTCGCGAGCAGGGCCTGGACGCGCTCGATCGGGGTGCCGTTGATGCCGGTGTGAGCCCAGATCAGGCGGAGCTCGCGTCCCTGGCTAGGCGTGGCGGCCATCAGCAGCTCGATCGCCTCGTCGTCCACATGGGCGAGCACCACGAGCGACTTCTCTTCGGCCAGCGTCATCAACTGGCGCGCGACGGGACCGCGCGCGTTGGTGCTGTCGTAGAGGTGGAACTCGCCGAGGCCGCGATACGGCCCGGCCGCGGTGCCGCGCGCGAGTTCCTCCTGGACCATGCGGTAGATGCTGGGATCGCGGAACCAGTTGTCGTAGTCGGCGCGGTTGCGATAGAGCCGGATGAAGGGCACCACGGTCACGCCGGCGGCGCGGGTCTCCGGCAGCCCCGCGAGGGTGCGCGTGCCATCGTTCGGACGCGAGTTGGAGAGGATGGCCTTCACGCCGTTGCGCTGCATCCGCGCGAGCACGTCGGCCGGCGGATGCGGACCATCGCGGCCGTTCCAGGCTTCCTCGTTGTAGTGGAGGTGCGCGTCGAAGAGCGGGCCGGTGTAGTCGGCCGCGAGGGCGCCGCCGGACCACGCCGGCGACAGCGCCAGCGCGACGAGCAAGGACAGCAGGGCAGGCGGCACACGGCGCATGGGCAGGCTCCAGGGCGATGAGGTCGCGGTGGATTCTGCGCCTGAGGGGCGCCTATCGACGATCGGGGAAGGTCCCGGGCAGCGGCGTCAGTGAAGAGGCGCCGGGTCCGATGGGCGCGAGCGGGAGGCAGCGATCCGGCGATGGATCGCAGAAGCTGACATCGATGAGGTCGGTGGGTGGGCGCCGTGGGCGGAGGATCAACTGCGGCACGCGCGGCCAGCGTGCCAGGAGCACGCGCTCGATGACGGCGCGAGGCAGGGTGGGCAGCCGGACGGATAGCCACTCGACGTCCTTGAAGCGGGTCATCTCCAGGCCTTCCCAGTCGATGAACGCGGGCGGATCCTGAAGGATCAGCGTCGCCTGCGGGTGAAGGCCGGTCGACCGCGCCGTGAGCGCGAGGTGGGCGCAGGCCGCCTCGCAGAGGCCATGCACCTCCACGCGCCTGAACACGAATGCCGCATGCAGGGCGAGCCGGGTCCTGATGGGCCGGCCGCCGCGCAGGTCCTTCAGATGGATCGCGTCGACACCGGGGCGGCGCAAGGCGTTGTCGATCCGCTCGACGGCCGCGTCGTCAAGCACGCCGTCACGTATCCAGAGGTCGGAGCCATCCCGGTCAATGCTGATCGCCAGCGCATCCGACGCGGCACCGATCGCCGCGGCGAATCCCAGCCGCCTTATGAGGTTCATCCACATGGGCGCGTCGGTCACGCTCGCGGCCGCATCGGTTCGAAGACGTCCCGCAGCGCCCGTTCGGGCGCGCGCCGGATGCAATTCTGACCACCCGGCATGCCGCCAGGGCCGCTCGGCGCGGGAGCCCCCCTTGCCCGCCCAGGGCCACACCCGTCCCTGCCGCTTGCCGGAGAGCCTCATGCACCATTTCTCGCCTCGCAGCCTTCGCACCACCGATCTCATCCGCGAATCGCTGATCGCCGGACTCGCTTCCGGCTTGCTCTCCGCCGCGGCCGTGGCCTGGGGCAGCCGCGCCGGCGGCCATCGCGCGGTGGCGGGCCTCAACGCGCCCAGCCATTGGCTCTGGGGCGACGAGGCGCTCGAGTCCGACGCCTGTAACCTCCGCCATACCGGCGTCGGCGTCGCGACGCACGTCGCCTCGGCCCTGTTCTGGGGCGGGATCTACGCCCTGATGCGCGGCTGGCATCGGCGGCCCACGCCGCTCAATGCGGCCACCGACGCCGTCATCCTGACCGGCGCCGCCGTGGTCACCGATTACCTGCTCGTGCCCCGGCGCCTGACGCCGGGCTTCGAGGCCCGGCTCACGCCGCGCCGGCTGGGCATCGTCTACCTGGCGCTTGCCGGTGGACTGGTGCTCGGCGCGCTGTGCAGCGAGCGGGATTGAACCCGCCCGCTGGCGATGATCGGGCGAGGCGTGTCGCGCCCTGCCCCGGTCACTCGATCGACAGCAGCGTCACCGACCGCGCCGGCAGGCTGAGCGACGCGCCCAGCGTCGCCTTCTGCCCGGTCATGACGTCGGTGGCGGTCTCGCCGCCGCGCAGCATCTCGGTGAAGCGCGTCAGGTCCAGCTCCCGCGCCTCGCGCGCCTTGTTCAGCACCAGCATCAGCCGCTTGCCGCCCAGGCCCTTCGCCGCGTCGTAGCGGAACAGCACATAGGCCTCGTTCAGCGGCGCGTACTGCATCAGCGCGCCCTCGTGGACCAGCCGATCCGACTTGCGCCAGTTCAGCAGCCGCTTCAGCCAGGCCTGCGCGCCGGCCTGGCGCTCGCTCAGGCCCGCGCCGGTGAAGGCGTTGACCGCGTCGCCGGCCCAGCCGCCGGGGAAGTCCGCGCGGGCCGCGCCGTCATCGCGATGGCGCGGGCTGGTCATCAGGATCTCGGTGCCGTAATAGAACTGCGGAATGCGGCGCACCACGCTCAGGAAGGCCCAGGCCATCTTCGTCAGGTCCAGGTCCTCGTGCAGCATGCTGTACAGGCGCGGCGTGTCGTGGTTGCCCTCGAAGAGCACCAGGTTGGCCGGGTCCGGATAGACGAAATCGTGCGCCAGGCCCTCGTACAGCCGCGTGAAGCCGCCATCGTGCGAGTCGGCCTGGTTCAGCCCGGCCAGGATGGCTTCCTGCATCGGGAAGTCCATCAGGCTCGGCAGCGACGACACGTAGCCATCGTGGTTGCGTTTGCCGGCCTGCCAGTACGACACCACCGCGGGATGCGGGCTCCATTCCTCGCCGACGATGTTGAGCTTCGGATACTCGTCCTTGAGGCGGCGCGACCAGGCGGCCAGGAAGTCCTTGTCCGAATAGCTGTAGGTGTCGGTGCGCACGCCCGCCAGCCCGGCGCTCTCGATCCACCACAGGCTCATCTGCGTGAGGTAGGTCGCCACCAGCGGCTGGCGCTGGTTGAGGTCGGGCATGTCCGGCGTGAACCAGCCGTCGCTGAAGCGCTTGCGGTCGCTCGGCGCCGCGTAGGGATCCTGCAGCGACATGCGCGCGTGATGCGTCTCGGTGTAGCGGGGCCAGACGTTGACCCAGTCCGCCGTCGGCAGGTCGGCCATCCACCAGTGGTGCACGCCGATGTGGTTCAGCACGATGTCCTGGATCAGCCCCAGGCCGTGGCGCTTCGCGTCCGTCGCCAGGCGCATGAAGTCGGCATTGGTGCCGAAGCGCGGATCCACCTTGTAGAAGTCGGTCGCCGCGTAACCGTGGTAGCTCCACTTCGGGCTGTTGTTCTCGGACAGCGGCGTCGGCCACAGCATCGTGAAGCCCATGCCCGCGATGTAGTCGAGGTGCGCGGTCAGCCCGGCGAGGTCCCCGCCGTGCCGTCCGCCCGGATCGTCGCGCCGCAGGCCTTCGGCCATGCCGGGCACCTCGTCGTTGCGCGGGTCGCCGTTGGCGAAGCGGTCCGGCACCACCAGGTAGATCGCGTCCTTCGGCCCGAAGCTCTCGCGCTGCGCCGAACCTGGCGCGCGGGCGCGCAGCGGGTAGCGGTGCTCCAGGACCGTCCGGCCCTCCTGCTGGAGCTGCAGCGTCAGCGTGCCCGGCTGCGCGGTGGGCGCGATGCGCAGGTCGACGAACAGGTAGTTGGGGCTGTCGCCCCGCCGCGTGCCGACCAACGTCACGCCGGGCGCCGGCACGAGCGCGACCTGCAGCGCACCGATGCCGGCGCCGTGCAGCATCACCTGCAGCTCGGGGGACTTCATGCCGACCCACCAGTCCGGCGGCTCGACGTGGTCGAGCGTGACGTTGGCGGGGATGGAGACGGAAGCGGCCGTCGCGGCGGCGGCGGGAGTGTGCGTCATGGCAAGCAGGCTCAAGGCGAGGGGGAGGAGGGAGGCGAGGAAGGAGGCAAGAGGTGCGGCGGGACGGGTCGGAGCGATCATCGTGCCCGTCCTTCAGCGCAGGCGGAAGACCTGCACCGACAGCGGTGCGGCGGTCAGGGTCAGGCGGCCGGTGGCGTCGACGCGGGGCGCTGGCATCGGCGGCCGCTCCGGCGTGGAGGCGGTCGGATGGAGCCGGCGCAGCGGGCGTTTCGCGCTCAGCCCGGCGAGCGTGACCTGGGCCGCCTCCTGGCCGTAGTTGATGACGACGAGCACGCGCTCGCCCCGGTACGCGCGCTGGAAACTCAGCACGCGGCCCTGCGCCAGCGGCGCTTCGTAGCTGCCGCGCGCCAGCGCCGGCTGCGTGTTGCGCAGCGCCAGCATCGCCTTGTAGAAATTCAGCAGCGAGCCCGGATCGGCTGCCTGCGCCTGCGCGTTGTGCGTGGCGATGTTGGGCGCCGCCGGCCGGAAGGGCGTGCCGGAGCTGAAGCCGCGCACGTCGCCGGTCCAGCTCATCGGCGCGCGCAGCGGCGCGTCGCCCGGCAGGCCCGCGACACCGGCCTGGCCGATCTCCTCGCCGTAGTAGAGGAAGGGCGTGCCGGGCAGCAGCAGGTAGGTGGCGGCGGCGAGCTTGTAGCGTGCCTCGTCGCCCTGGAACTGGTCCCAGGGGCGCCGGCCCGCGAAGATGTCGTGGTTGCTCAGCATCGTCGCCATCGACAGCGGTGACTCGGTGAAGAAACGCGCGACCCGGGCGACCGCCTCGTCGGCGCCATCGCCGCCCTTGGCCGCATCGATCACCGCGCGCTCCAGCCCGAAGGCGAAGGCGCTGCCGCAGATCTCGGGCCGGGTGTAGACCTTGGGCTCGGCCGTCGCCTCGCAGACGACGAAACGATGCGGATAGCGCTTGATCAGGCGCGCGAAATCGCCGGTGAGCGCGCGGCTCTCCGGCTGGTCGTTCCAGTCCCTGGCGCTGTTCTCGATCAGGTGCGGCACCGCGTCGAGGCGGTAGCCGTCCAGCCCGCGGTTGAGCCAGAAGCGCAGGCTGTCCGCGTGGTACTTCACCACCGCCGGGTTGCGCATATTGAAGTCGGGCATGTCGGGACCGAAGGTCGCGAAGTAGCGCGGCGAGCCGGCCGGCGCCAGGGGCGTCGAGGTCGGCTTGGGGGGCTTGGCCGGCTTGGGGGCGCTGGCGCCTTCGGGCAGCTCGGGCAGCTCGGGCACCTGCTCGCCGGGCAGGTACCACGGCGTGTGGCCCCAGATGTCCCAGTCCGCCAGCTCCGCCAGCGGCTGGGGGCTCCACACGAACCAGTCGCGCCACGGACTGGCCGGATCGGCGGCCGCGGCCTGGAACAGCGGATGCTCCCGCGCGCCGTGGTTGATCACGTAGTCCATGACCACGCCGATGCCGCGCCGGTGGGCCTCGCGGATCAGCTCGTCGAAGTCGGCGAGCGTGCCGTACCGCGGCTCGATCGCGCGGTAGTCCGTGGTGGCGTAGCCATGGTCGTGGTCGGCGCTGGCGGTGATCGGCATCAGCCACAGGCCCTTGACGCCCAGGTCCTTCAGGTAGTCCAGCCGCTGCGTCACGCCGCGCAGGTCACCGATGCCATCGCCGTCGCTGTCCTGGAAGCCACGCACGAAGATCTCGATGAACGGCCCGTGCTGCCAGCCCTGCGGCAGCGCGCTGCGGCCCAGCCGCTCCGGCACCGGCGACAGGTCCACCGGCGCGGCGGGCGCGGCGCTGGCGCCGGTCGCCGTGAGCAAAGCCAGCGTCGCCAGGGCGGCGGCGAAGGCGAGGGGGCGAGGCGTCATCTCGCGGTCTCCTGATCTTTGTGTTTGTAGCAAAAGTACAAATCTCGGTGAGGCGGTTGTGAGTTGTTGGAATACCGCCGCGGCGCAGCATAGAAGGATTGCGTAGTGATGGGAAGTCCTGATCCTCCTGATATGTAGTTTTGCTACCATCCAAAACCGAACCCGCTGCCAGCCCTCGGGATGGCCTCGGATCAAAAAACAACAGTTCGATGGAGATCCGATGGGCGTTCGTCCGACCCCGTGCCTTCCGTGGTGCCGCCCCTGTTCCCATCCTCGGTGCGGTTTCCGCTCCGGTCTCCGGTCGCGTATGGCGGCCGTGATCCTGAGCGGCCTGGCGACGCTGCCCGCTTGGGCGTCTCCGATGGGATCGCCCGACGCGGCGTCGGGCCCGGCGCTCGCTGCCTGCGATGCCGGACCGGTGACCACGCTGCGCGCGCAAGCGCCCGCGCTCAAGGCGACGACGGACGCGCCGCAGCCGGTCTGGCTCGATGACCGCCGGCTGCGTTGGCCGGGACTCGCGCTGGGCGCGGGGCAGGTCGTGCGCTTCCATCATTCGGCCGCAGGCGCGCTCGATGTGGTCGACGGGCACCTCACTGGCAGCGATCTCAGCGGCGCCCTCGAACTGGCGAAGGACGCACCGGACGCCGAGATCGCCGCGCAGAGCGCCTACCTGGGCGCGGGCCTGGACTTCACCATCGATCCCGCCATCGACCGGCGCGCGCTGCATCGCGGCCAGACGCTGATCACCGTGGAGGACGACCAGGGCCGCGTGCTGCGCTGGAGTCCGGCGCAGACGGCCCGGGCGCTCGACGTGCTCCATGCCGCCGCGGAGGAGGAGCGCGCGCTCGGTGTCTCGCTGACGCCGGCCGGCGGCAGCTTCAAGCTGTGGGCGCCGACCGCCGATCGCGTCGAGCTCTGCCTCCACGACGGCCCCGACAGCGCCGCCCGCGCCCGCCTGCCGATGGCGCGCGACGAGCTGACCGGCATCTGGTCCGCCGCCCGGACCGGCGTGCGCAGCGGCGCGTACTACCGCTACCTCGTCGAGGTCTTCGTGCCCGGCGTCGGCCGGGTCCGCAACCTGGTGACCGATCCCTATGCGGTCAGCCTCTCGGCCGACTCGGCGCGCGCCTATGTCGCCGATCTGTCCGAGCCCCGGCTGCAGCCGCGTGGCTGGGCGGCCAGCCGCATCCCCGACCGGGTGAAAGCGACGACCGACATGGTCGTCTACGAGCTGCATGTGCGCGACTTCTCTCGCGACGACCCGACCGTCCCCGCGGCGCAGCGCGGCAAGTACCTCGCGTTCACGCGGAGCGACTCGGCCGGCATGCGCCATCTGCGCGCGCTGAGCCGCGCCGGCCTGACCGACGTGCACCTGCTGCCGGTCTTCGACCTGGCCACCGTGCCCGAGCGCGGCTGCGCGGTCCCGCGCGTGCCGGCGGCCGCGCCTGACAGCGCCGCGCAGCAGGCCGCCGTCATGGCGGTCGCCGATGCCGACTGCTTCAACTGGGGCTACGACCCCTACCACTACAGCGCGCCCGAAGGCAGCTTCGCCAGCGACGCGAACGACGGCGCGGTCCGCGTGCGCGAGCTGCGCGCGATGGTGATGGGCCTGCATGCGGCCGGCCTGCGCGTGGGCATGGACGTCGTCTACAACCACACGACGGCCGCAGGGCAGCAGCCGCATTCGGTGCTGGACCGCATCGTCCCCGGCTACTACCAGCGGCTGGACGCGCGGGGGCGTGTCGAGCGCTCGACCTGCTGCGACAACACCGCCACCGAGCACCGGATGATGGGCAAGCTGCTCATCGACTCGGTGCTGCTGTGGGCGCGGGAGTACAGGATCGCGTCCTTCCGCTTCGACCTGATGGGCCATCAGCCGCGCGCCGTGATGGAGCGCCTGCAGGCGCGGCTCAAGCGCGAGCTCGGCCGGGAGGTGCAGCTGATCGGCGAGGGCTGGAACTTCGGCGAGGTCGCCAACGGCGCGCGCTTCGTGCAGGCCTCGCAGTTGTCGCTGAACGGCACGGGCATCGGCACCTTCAGCGACCGCGGCCGCGACGCGGTGCGCGGCGGCGCGGCGGGCGACGACGCGGCGACCTCGATGCGCCGACCCGGGTTCCTCGTGCCCGCGCCCGCTGACGACACCGCACGCCGCGAGGAACTGCTGCGCCAGGGCGATCTGCTGAAGCTGGCGATGGCGGGCACGCTGCGCGGCTTCCCGCTAGCGACCGCCGACGGCCGGCTCGTCACCGGCGAGCGCCTGCCCTACGGCGACCAGCCGGCCGGTTATGCGTCGGTGCCGGCCGAGGTCGTCAACTACGTCGAGAACCACGACAACCAGACGCTGTTCGACGCCCTGGTGCTGAAGCTGCCGCGCGCCACCAGCGCCGAGGACCGCGCCCGCACCCAGGCCGTCGCCCTGGGCATCAACGCGCTGAGCCAGGGGATCGCGTATTTCCATGCCGGCGGGGAGTTGCTGCGGTCCAAGTCGATGGACCGCAACAGCTACGACTCGGGGGACTGGTTCAACCGGCTCGACTGGACCGGCCGGGACAACGGCTTCGGCGCCGGCCTGCCGCCCACGCGGGACAACGGCGCGGACTTCGCGCTGCTGCGTCCGCTGCTGGCCGATCCCGCGATCAAGCCGGGGCCGGCGGTGATCGACTGGACGCGCCGCGTGTTCCTCGACCAGTTGCGCCTGCGCGCCAGCACCCCGCTGTTCCGGCTGAACGAGCCGAGCGAGATCGCGCGGCGGCTGGTCTTCCACAACACCGGGCCGGCGCAGCAGCCGGGCGTGATCGTCGGGCGACTGGACGGCGCGGGGCGCGCGGACGCGGTCTTCGACCGGGTGCTGTACGTGGTCAATGCCACCGCGGCGCCGGCGGCGCTGACGATCGCTGCCGAGGCGGGGTTCCCGTGGCGGCTGCATCCGGTGCAGCGCGCCGCCGGCGCCGCCGACGCGCGGATCCGCCGGGAGGCCTCGGCCGATGCGCGCGGCGCCTTCCGCGTGCCGGCGCGCAGCGTGACGGTCTTCGTGGTCGAGCGCCGCTGAGGGCCTCGTTCACGCCGCATATCCCCGTCTTCGTCGCACGGAGGTGCGCGCGCGGCGCGGCAGGACTAGCATGGTCGCCAGCGGCCCTGTCAGAGGCCGCGTCGGAGACGGTCATGGGAACGAGCCACGCGATCCACGAGGTCCACCCCGCAGCATCCGGGATCTCCCGGGGAGCGGCGCATCCAGCGCATCCGGTGCATCCGACGCGCGCGCCGGGGTGGCGGGCGACGCTGCTGGGCGCGCCGCGGCGCGCCGGCCTGGCGCTGATGGCGGCCCTGGCGCTGACCTCGACCTTGACCGGCTGCGCGTCGGTGGGCGACGGATCGACGGCGGCCCGGGTCGACACCGCGCCGCTGATCCATGACGAGCTGTTCCCGCCCTCGCGCGACGTGATCGATCCGGCGCAGGTGATGACGATGTCGCCCAGGATGCGCGAGTTCCTGCGCGCCCGGCTGCCCAACGCCGGCAGCGGCACGCTGATGACGGAGACCCGCGACATGCGCCACATGTTGCTGGATGCGCTCTACACCCGCGGCGAGCTGCAGCTCGAGTACGACGCCGAGACGACGCGCACCGCCGCCGAGGCCTTCGACGCCAAGGCCGGCAACTGCCTGTCGCTGGCGATGATGACGGCGGTCTTCGCCCGCGAGGCCGGCATGCCCATCATGTTCCGGCAGATCTACGATGAGGAGCAGTGGAGCCGCGTCGGCGACCTGCAGGTCGTCTCGGGCCACGTCAACATCGCGCTGGGCCGGCGCAAGTCGGACTTCCGCGTGATCGGCAACGACGAGCCCTCGCTGGTGGTGGACTTCCTGCCCGGCGCGCAGATCGCGCGCCAGCGCGCCATGCCGCTGGAGGAGCGCACCATCGTCGCGATGTACTTCAACAACCGCGCCGCGGAGCTGATGGCGCAGGCCCAGCTCGACCGCGCCTACTGGTACGCGCGGGCCGCCTGGCTGCACGAGCCGCGGCTGCTGGCGGCGCTGAACACGCTGGGCGTGATCTACCGCCGCCATGGCGACACGGCGCTGGCCGAGCGCGCCTTCCGCGCGGTGCTGGCCCGCGAGCCGGCCAACGTGCAGGCGATGGCCAACCTGGCGCAGGCGCTGCGCCTGCAAGGCCAGCTCGCCGAGGCGGAGCAGCTCGAGACCCGGCTCGCGCAGATCCAGCCCTATCCGCCGTTCAAGTTCTTCGACCTCGGCGTCGCCGCGATGAAGGCCGGCGAGTACGCCCAGGCCCGCGACCTCTTCGCCAAGGAGATCGCGCGCTCCGCCTACTACCACGAGTTCCATTTCTGGATGGCGCTGGCCAACGTCGGCCTGGGCAAGTGGGACGTGGTGCGCGAGGAGCTCGCCAAGGCCGAGGAGTACAGCGTCACCCAGCCGCAGCGCCGCCTGTACGCGGCCAAGCTCGAGAGCCTGAAGGCGCGGATGGAGCGGACGTCGACGAAGCTGCGCTAGGTCGCGCCACCTGTCGCGCTGCCCGAAGCGCTGCCCGCCGCGCGAGAGACATCCGGTCCCTCGCCAGGCGTATTCCTGTGGCCGACGGTCGCAGATCGCCCGGCCGTGAAGAGAAATTCGTGATTCTGTGCACAATCCGCCGCCGTTTGACCAGCCTTGGGGAGGGCTCATGCAAATCGCGGTGGTGGACGACGACATTCATCTGCTAGAGCTGTTGTCGAGGACCGTGGCATCGATGGGGCATGTGCCCCACCGTTTCGCCGACGGCGCGAGCCTGCTGCAGGCGATGCGGCGCCAGACCTTCGACCTGCTGCTGGTGGACTGGGAACTGCCCGGCCTGTCCGGCGTGGAGGTCGTGCAGACGGTGCGCGCCGAGGGCGCCGGCATGCCCATCGTGATGGTCACGCATCGCGATGCGGAGCGGGACATCGTTCAGGGACTGACGAAGGGCGCCGACGACTACGTCGTCAAGCCGGTGCGCGGCGCCGAACTCAAGGCGCGCCTGCTGGCCCTGCTGCGTCGCGCCTATCCCGAGCAGGGCGGCGTGCAGCGCCATGGCGCCTTTGAATGGCGCGCGGCCACGCGCGACTGGCTCAAGGACGGCGTGCCGGTCGAGCTCAAGCCGCGCGAATTCGACCTGGCCGCCTGCCTGTTCCGGCAGATCGGGCGGGTGCTGTCCCGCAGCTACCTGATGAACGCCGTCTGGGGACGGGACGACGAGGTGCCGACGCGGACCCTGGACACGCACATCTCGTCGATCCGGCTGAAGCTGGGCCTCCGGCCAGAGCAGGGTTATCGACTGGGCGCCGTGTACGGCCATGGCTACCGGCTGGAAGCGCTGGAGCACGCCGAGGCGCTCGCCACGCCGCCGGTCGCGCAGTCCCCCGGCGCCGAGACCGGCGCGACGCGGGACCTGCCTGTCCGCGAGTCCAGCGAATGAGCCACGCACCCTCGAGCGTGCTGTTCGCGGCCTTGCTGACCGCCGGCGTCCTGTCGACCGCCCGGGCGCAGGGCGCGGACACCGTCGCCCATGTGGTGCAGCGCGGCGAATCGCTCTATCGCATCGCCCAGGAGCAGCTGGAAGAGCCCTCGCGCTGGCCGGAGCTGGCGCGGCTCAACCGCATCGCGCGTCCCTCGCGGCTGCAGCCCGGACAACGCCTGCTGTTGCCGCTCGCGCTGATGAAGGGCCAGGCGAGCCCGGCCACGGTGGCCTACGTCCGCGGCGGCGTGCTGGCGGATGGCGTCGCCTTGCGCATCGGCGACCGCATCGCGGAGGCCGCGACGCTGACCGTGCCGGCGCAGGGCTTCATCAGCGTGACGCTGGCCGATGGCTCGCTGCTGCAGCTGCAGTCGGGCTCCGTCGCGCGCCTGGTCCGCCTGCGCGAGTTGCCGCGCGAGACGCGCAACACCTTGATCGAGCTCGATCGCGGCCGGATTGACCTGCGGGTGTCGCCGCAGACGCCCGGGTCGCGCTTTCGCGTCCGCACGCCGCTGGCGACCGCCGGCGTGCGCGGGACCCGTTTCGGCGTGACGATGCCGGCGCAGGGCGGCTTGACGGCCGCTGACGTGATCGAAGGCCGGGTCGCGGTGGAGGCCGCGCGCGGCGCTGCGGCGGAGACCTCGGTCTCGATCGGCGAGGGCGCCGTGGTGCGCGCGGGGCGTTCGCCCGAGCTGCGGACCCTGCCGCCCGCGCCGCCGTGGGCGGACGAGCTGCGGCTGGAGAGCCTGCCCGGCGAGCTGCCCATCGGTGAACTGAGCGCCGACCAGCAGGTGCGCGTGGAGATCGCCGATGACGACGCGTTCACGCGGGTCGTCGCCACCCTGCAGGGCCGGCCGCCGCTGTCGGTGCCGGTGCTGCCCGACGGCCGCTACCGGATCCGCGGCCGGCTGCTGGACGCGGACGGCCTGTTCGGTCACGAAAGCACGGCGCGGCTGCGCATCAAGACCCTGCCGCATGCGCCGATCGCGCGCGAACCGGCCCAGGGGCAGGTCCTGCCGCCCGCGCCCGTGACGCTGCGATGCACCGAGGTGCCGGGCGCGCAGGGCTACCTCTTCCAGGTCTCGACCGATGCGCGCTTCGAGCGCCCGCTGCTGGAGCGGCAGGTCTCCGGCGCCGCCTGCGCCTTCGAGTGGGCCTCGGCGCCGATCGGCGTGCTCCACTGGCGCGTCGCCTCGCTGGCGCCCGAACCGGACGGCACGCTGGAGCGCGGCCCGTTCGGCGACCCGAGCCGGTTGGAGATCCGTCCGCTGCCGGTGGCGCCCGCGGGCGCCGAGCTGTCGCTGCAGGGCGACCGCCTGCACTGGGCCGGCGCGGCGGGGGCCCGCTACCGCGTGCAGGTGGCGCAGGACACCGGCTTCGAGCGGATCCTGTCCGACGTCGAGGTCGACGCGCCCGAGGCGCGCCTGACCCTGCCCACCGGCTGCCGCTCGCTGGCGGTGCGCCTGCAGGTCATCGATGCGCTCGGACGCCGCTCCGCCTTCGGCGCGGCGCGGCTGATCAGCGGCGAGGGCGGCCTGTGCACCGAGGACGGAGCAGCCGTCGGCGCCACCGCCGGCGCGGTGCGCATCGGACGCTGATGCGCAGCGCCTGGCTCGCCGATGCCCGCTTCCGACGCCGGCTCCACGCGCTGGGGTGGGCCTGCTTCATCGGGGCCGTGGCCGGTGCTGGCGCGCTGGGGACCTCGGGCGTGGGGCGGCTGGACGCGCTCATCACGGACGCCTTCCTCCACTGGTCGCCGCGCGCCCTCCCGGACGACGTGGTCATCGTGGCCGTGGACGACGCCAGCCTGGCGGCGCTCGGGCGATGGCCCTGGCCGCGCGACGTCCATGCCCGCCTGCTGGACCGGCTGACGGCCGCGGGCAGCCGCGCGGTCGGCCTGGACCTGATCCTCTCCGAGCCCGACCCGGCGCACGACGCGGCGCTCGCCGCGGCCCTGCGTCGTCATGGACACGTGGTGCTGCCGCTGCACTTCACGCCGGGCGAGACGCCGGGCGGCATGGTGTCCCTGCCGGTGCCGGCGCTGGCCGGCGCGGCGGCCGGCCTGGGCCAGCTGCATGTCGACCGGGATGCCGACGGCCTGGTGCGGGCCCTGTTCCTGAGGGAAGGCTTCGGCAGCGTGAGCTGGGACCATTTCGCCGTGGCGCTGCTGCGGCAGGCGCGCCCCGGCATCGACCTTCCCGAGCCGGCGCCCGACCCGGCGGATGGGACGGGAGCGGCGGGAACGGCGGGAACGGCCGGACGGGCAGGACGGGCGGAGGCCGGTCGCTGGAACCGGTCGGCGCGTTTCCTCATCCCGTTCGCCGGACCGCCCGGCAGCGTCCGGCGCGTGTCCTACGTCGACGTGCTGCGCGGCCGGGTGGACGCCGCCACCTTCAAGGAGGCGACCGTGCTGGTCGGGGCCACCGCGCCGGGCTTGACCGATGCCTATCCCACCCCGGTGTCGCGCACCGAGGCGCTCATGCCGGGCGTGGAGATCACCGCGCAGGCCCTGGTCGCGCTGCGCGAGGGAAGGACTCTGCGCCCGCCGACGTGGTGGCAGGGCGCCTTGCTGGCGGTGACGCCGCTGCTGCTCGCGCTCGCGGTGCTGCGCCGGACGCGGCCGCGCGTCGGGCTCGGCGTGGCGCTTGGCCTGATGCCGGCGATCGTGGTGCTCGCCTGGGCGCTGCACCATCTGGCCGGCGTGGTGTGGGCGCCGTCGGCGGCGCTGGCGGGCCTGGCGCTCGTGATCCCGCTCTGGAGCTGGCAGCGCCTCGAGACCGCGCTCGCCTACCTCGAGCGCGAGTTCCACCGCGTGCGGGAGCGGCTGCCGCCGCGCGACGGCCTGGCCGTCTCCGCGTCCGGGGGCGATCCGCTGGACCGCCGCATGGCCGCGCTGACCGCGGCCGCGAGCCGGCTGCGCCAGCTCGAGGGCCAGCGCCGGGACGCGATGGATTTCCTCTCCCACGACCTGCGCGCGCCCTTGTCCGCGACGCTGGCCCTGATCGAGCTGGCCGACGCCGGCGCCGACGCCAGCGGACCGACCCTGGCGGCGATCGAGGTCCAGACCCGGCGCGCGCTGGCGCTGGCCGAAGGTTTCGTCGAACTGGCCCGGGCGGAAGCGCCCGAGGCGCTGCGGACGGCGCCGCTGGACCTGCGCGACGTGATCGTCGAAGCGGTGGACGGCGCCTGGTCCGAGGCGCGCCAGCGCGGCGTCGCGATCGAGACGCGCGCGCCGGTCGAGGAGGCCGTCTGCGACGGCGACGTGGCGCTGCTGGTGCGCGCCGTGGGCAACCTGGTCGACAACGCGCTGAAGTACGGCCGCGCCGGCGGCGTCGTGCGCTGCGAGCTGTCCCGGACCGCGACGGGCTGGCGCATCGACGTGGCCAGCCAGGGCGAGCCGCTGGCGCCGACCGAGGCCGCGCCGCTGTTCGACCGCTTCGCCCGCGCCGCCGGGGGCGCCGCGCGCGCCACCGCCGGCGCCGGCCTCGGGCTGGCCATCGTCCGCTCGGTGGCCCGGCGGCATGGCGGCGACGCCGGCTGGCGCCCGGCCGACGACGGCAACCTGTTCTTCATCGAGCTGCCCCGCGCCGCCGGCTGACGGACCAAACGTCAACAATCGTCAGCGACGCTGGTCCCTCCCGCAGGCCCTTCCTACAGTCCGCCCGCCGCTGTTCCTGCGGCACGAACTGGGAGAAGGATCTTGAAAGCGCTCATCGCCGAATTCATCGGCACGTTCTGGCTGGTCCTGGGCGGTTGCGGCAGCGCCGTGCTGTCGGCCGCCTTTCCGGAATCGGGCATCGGACTGCTCGGCGTCTCGCTGGCCTTCGGCCTGTCGGTGCTGACGATGGCGCATGCGGTGGGGCCGCTGTCCGGCGGCCACTTCAATCCGGCGGTGACGGTCGGGCTGTGCGTGGCGGGGCGCTTCCCGGCGCGCGGCGTGCTGCCCTACATCGTCGTGCAGGTGCTGGGGGCGGTGGCCGCGGCCGCGGTGCTCGCCGTGATCGCCAGCGGCAAGCCGGGCGTCGACCTGGCCGCCGGCGGCTTCGCCGCCAACGGCTACGGCGCGCATTCGCCGGGCGGCTACTCGCTGGCGGCGGCCGCGCTGACGGAAGTCGTGCTCACCGCCTGCTTCCTGCTGGTGATCCTGGGCGCGACCTCGCGCCAGGCGGCGCCCGGTTTCGCGCCGCTGGCGATCGGCCTGGTGCTCACGCTCATCCACCTGATCAGCATCCCGGTCACCAACACCTCGGTGAACCCCGCGCGCAGCGCCGGCGTGGCGCTGTTCGCGGGCGACTGGGCGTTGGGACAGCTCTGGCTGTTCTGGCTCGCGCCCATCGCCGGCGGCGTGATCGGCGCCGCGGCCGGGCGGGTCCTGTTCGACGCGCCGCCGGCGCCGGCCGGGGCGCCGCGATGAAGCGCCTGTCGCGCCGACACATCATGAAGCGGCAGAAATACCAGCCCGGCGTGGCCTGCATCGCGCCCGTGATGAACGAGTGAAGACTTGTCGCGGCCGAGCCGCGACCGTACGCCCCGCGCGTCGCGCCATGCGCTTGTTGCCGTCCGCGACAAGCCGGGATCGATGGCCCCTGGCGGCCTCGTCCCCCCGTGCAGCGCCGTGCACCCCTCTCTTCGATTCCCCTGTCTCAGCACGGGCGGCTTGCCGCTGCCCGGAGAACCACGATGACGTTTGACCGCGTGTTGGATTCCCTTGCCCGAAGCCGGGCCCTTCTTTGTCGGACCGCCACCGCCGTCGGCCTGGCCCTGGGCCTGGCCGGCGCCGCGCAGGCGCAACTGGTGGTGACGGGCATGCCGGACACGCCGGACCCGGTCGCGGCGGGCGGCGTCGTCACCTACAACGTCGGCATCGGCGACGCCCTGGGCGTGGCGCGCTCCGGCGTGACGGTCAACTTCGACGTGCCCGCCACCGGCCGCTACGCCGGCACCGGCGCGCTGCCGGCGGGCGTGAGCTGCGGCGGCATGGCGGTCGGACAGGCCGGGCCCGGCACGGTGAGCTGCACCGGCGTCAGCGTGCCCACGCAGGACGTGGTGCACCTGCCGATGCGGGTGCGCTCGATCGCGGCCGGCACGATGACGGTCACGGCCAGCGTCGTCGGTGGCAGCTCGCAGACCGAGACCACCACGGTGAACGCAGGCGCCGACCTGGCGCTGTCGATCAACGCGCCGGCGACGGCGGCGGCCGGCAGCACGCAGGTCGTGCAGCTGATCGTGACGAACGCGGGGCCGGACGCCTCGCCCGCGTCGGTGCTGAGCTACAGCGTGCCGCCGGGCTTCGCGCTGAGCGGCACGCCGGGCGGCTGCTCGCTGTCGGGCGCCACGCTGAGCTGCAACCTCGGCGCCATCGCCAGTGGTGGCAGCGCCGGCGTCACGGTGACCGGCGTGATCGGCGCGGGCGGCGGGTCCACGCTGACGCACTCGGCGGATGTCGCGAGCGGCGGCGGGGTCGCGGACGGCGACACCACCAACAACGTCGCCAGCGCCACCACCGCGGTCACCGCCGGCAGCAGCCTGTCGGTGACGAAGAGCAAGTCCGTCGCCGATCCGGTCCAGACCGGCCAGGCCTTCAACTTCCAGTTCAACGTGCGCTACAGCGGGGACTTCCCCTCGGGCGCGCAACTGACCGACAACCTGCCCGCCAACTTCTGCGCCGTCGCGCCGGCCAGCTCCAGCAGCGGCGGCTGGACTTGCACCGCGTCCAGCACCTGCCCATCCGCGGGCGGCACGCTGAGCTGCACGCGCAGCGGCAGCGGCAGCGCCGGCAGCAACGTCTCGCTGGGCACCATCAGCGCGCCGGTCCAGGCCCTGACCAGCGGCGTGGGCATCGTCAACACCGCCACGGCCAGCGCCACGGGCGTCAGCCCGGTCAACGGCGCGGTGAACACGACGGTGATCGATCCCTCCGCCGACCTGCGCGCCAACAAGGCCAAGAGCTGGCCGCAGGCCGCGGTGCCGGTGAACCAGGCGTTCAACTACACGATCTCGGCGACCAACCTCGGCCCCAGCGCGATCCCCGCCAGCGGCACCCTCACGCTCACCGACACGGTGCCGGCCAACCTGCGGGTCAACAGCATCGCGGCGCCGTCGGGTTTCAGCTGCGTGTCCTCGGGCGGCGGCACCTTCCCGCAGGCCGGTCCGGTGACCATCACCTGCACCAGCACCAACGTGGCGCTGGGGGTCAACGCCACCACCGCGAGCGTCACCATCAATGCGCAGGCCACGGCCGCGGGCGGCACGCTGACCAACCAGGTCTGCGTGAACGCCGCCAACGCGCCGGCCGACAACGTGCCCGCCAACGACTGCACCGGCGTGGGCGTGAACCCGCAGGCCAACGCCGCGCAGGCCGACGTGTCGGTGCTCAAGCGCGTGCTGGGCCTGGGCGACGGCGCGGGCAACCGCCAGGAGGCCGGCTCGCCGATCGTCTGGGAGATCGAGGTGGTCAACGCCGGCCCGCAGGCCGCGACCAACGTCGCCGTCACCGACACCCTCAACAACGTCTTCAACGCCAACGCGGGCCAGTATTCGCTGAACACGGTGGCCGGCACTGCCACGCTGGGCAGCTGCAGCCTCGCGCCGTCCGGATCGGCGGTGTCGCTGAGCAACTGCACGATCACCAGCCTGCCGGTCTGCACCGCCGGCGTCGACTGCCCGAGGTTCCAGGTGACGGTGCGCCACTTCGGCGACGGCACGTCCTCGGACCACCAGTTCACGGTCAACAACACCGCCTTCGCGCTGGCCCAGAACGAGGCCGACCCCGACCTCCTCAACAACAACGCCAACAACAACACGCCGGCCACGGCCTACTTCATCGCCCGCACCGATGTGGCGGTGACCAAGACCGACAACCCGGATCCGGTGTCCGCCGGCCAGTTGCTCACCTACACGATCACGGCCAGCAATCCGGCCGCGACCAGCGCGAGCCGCGCCTTCAACGTGAGCATCGACGACACGCTGCCGGCGGGCCTGGTGTTCCTGTCGGCGACCGCCAACGGCGGTGGCAGTTGCACCACCGCGCCGGTCGCCGGCAGCACCACCGGTCCGGGCAACGACGCGTTGATCTGCGGCTGGAGCTCGATCGCCCGCGGCGCGCAGCAGACCGTCGTCGTGCGCGTGCGCGCCAGCGCCGCGCTGGCCACGGCGCTGGGCGGCAGCGGCAGCATCTCCAACACGGTGACGATCGCCACCACCACGCCCGAGATCGCCGGCGGCGCCGCCAACAACACCGCGACGCAGGCCACCGCCGTCATCTCGCCGGCCTACGACCTGATCGTCAATAAGGCCGACGACGTGGACCCGGTCAACGTCGGCGACAACGTCACCTACACGCTCACGGTCACCAACAACGGCGCCTCGACGGCCGAGAACGTCGTCCTCACCGACACCCTGCCGTCGACGGCGGGCGCACCGACCTTCGTGGGCCTGGTGACGCCGCTGCCCGCGGGCGTGAGCTGCAACACCGCCGGCGTCACCGTCGGCGTGGCCGGCGGCAGCATCAGCTGCACCATCGCCAGCCTGGGCGGCACCGGCGGCGGCGCGACCGGGGAGGGCAGCTCCGTCCAGGTGCGCGTGCGGCTGCAGGGCGCCGAGAAGGGCACCTACACCAACGCGGCCTCGGTGCGCTTCGCCAACGCGGCGCAGGACGCCTTCGATCCGCAGGCCAACAACAGCGCGTCGGAGCCGACCACCTTCCGCTACAAGGCCGACGTGCAGGCCGTGGACAAGGCGGCCGTCATCAGCGGCACCACCACGCCGCTGGCCACCGTCGCGCAGGGCCTGGCCTTCGACTGGCTGGTCCACGTGCGCAACAACGGCCCGCAGGCGGCCGAGATCACGCAGGTCGCCGACACGCTGCCCGCCGGGCTGCAGCTCGCCGGCACGCCGGTGCTCACCGTCACCGCCGGCAGCTTCACCCCCGCGGCGCCGACCTGCACCGGCAGCGCCGGCGGCACCAGCACGAGCTGCGCGATCGCGAGCATGCCCTCCGGCGGCGCGGCGACGCTGCGCATCCCGGTGCTGGTGATCGGCACGCCGGCCAACGGCACGGTGCTGAGCAACACCGCCACCATCGTGACGACGGGCTCGGGCGATACCGACGGCGGCGCCGTGCCCAACGCCGGCAACAACTTCGCCACCGGCACGATCACCGTGCAGACCGCGACCCTGTCGGGCCGCGTCTATGACGACCTGAACGGCAACGGCCAGGCCGACGCGGGCGAGCCCGGCATCGCCGGTGTCACGCTGACGCTCGGCGGCACCGATGGCACCGGCACGCCGGTCAGCCGCACGGTCACGACCGACGCGACGGGTGCCTGGAGCTTCTCCGTGCCGTCCGGCACCTACACCGTCACCGAGACGCAGCCCGCGTCCCGCCTGCCGGGCATCACGCGCGCCGGCAGCGCCAGTGGCGCGGGCAGCAGCGCCGGCAGCGTGCCGGCCAGCGGCGCCGGTGTCACCAGCGGCCCCAGCGGCTCCAACGCCAACGTGATCCAGAACGTCGTGCTCGGCGCGGGCGGCAGCTCCACCGGCAACCTGTTCGGCGAAGTGCGCGCCGCCTCGGTGGCGGGCCGTGTCTATCAGGACCGCGACTACAACGGCGCCCTCGGCGCGAGCGAACCCGGCATCGCCGGCGTGACGCTGCAGCTCAGCGGCACCGACCTGTTCGGCAATGCCGTGAACACGAGCACCACCACCGCGGCCGATGGCAGCTACAGCTTCGCCACGCTGATGCCCGGCAGCTACACGGTGACCGAGCCCACGCAGCCTGACGGCTTCGCCGACGGCAGCGAGACCGCGGGCACGGCCGGCGGCAGCACCGCCGTCAACGACCGCATCTCCGGCATCACGCTGGGCAGCGGCACCGCCGCCACTGGCTATCACTTCGGCGAGCGTCTGCCGCGCGTGACGGTCCGCGTCTTCGAGGACGCCGACAACGACGGCCTGCCCGCCGCGGGCGATGCCGGCATCACCGGCGTGACGCTGCACCTGACGGGCACGTCCAGCACCGGCGCGGCGGTCGACATCGTCGCCACGCCGATCGCCGGCCAGCCGGGACGCTACGAGTTCCTCAACGTGCCGCCGTCGGCGGCGGGGGGCTACACGGTCACAGAGACGCAGCCCGCGACCTACGCGCCGGGCCAGGCCAATCCGAACGGTCATGCCGGCACGGCGCAGCCGGGCGGCAACGTGATCCAGGGCGTGGTCATCCCGCTGACCGGCACGCCGGCGAGCGTGGGCGACTACCTGTTCGGCGAGCTCACCAGCAGCCAGCTGCGCGGCCGCAGCTTCTACGACCGCGACGGCGATGGCAGCCAGGGCGCCACGTCGAGCGAACCCGGTCTCCCCGGCGTGACCATCACGCTGACCGGCACCGATGCCAACGGCAACGCCGTGTCGGTCACCACCGTCACCGATGCCCATGGCGACTACGTCTTCGACAAGGTCGCGCCCGGCACCTACACGGTGACCGAGACGCGTCCGGCCGGCTACCTGCCGGGCCTGACCCGCGCGGGCACGGTCACGGGCGCCGGCTCGGCGCCGGGCAGCGTGCCCACCAGCGGCACGGGCGTCGACGCGGGCCCGTCGGGTTCCAACGCGCCGCTGATCCAGCAGATCCGCCTGGGCGCGCCGGGCTCGAGCTCGAGCGGCAACAACTTCGCCTCGGTGCGCGCGGCCTCGCTGTCGGGCCACGTCTATGCCGACATCGCGCCCGCCAACGGCCAGCGCGACGCGGGCGAGCCGCCCATGCCCGGCGTGACGGTGACGCTGAGCGGCACCGACTTCCTCGGACGCAGCGTGACCAAGACGCTGACGACGGCGGCCGATGGCGGCTTCTCCGCCACCGGCCTGCTGCCGGGGCGTTATCAGCTCGACGAGACGCAGCCCGCGGGCACCGGCGACGGTCCCGAGCATCTGGGCCTGGTCGGCGCCGCGCCGCGCGGCACCGCCAACCCGGGCGGCGTGAACGACCGGTTCGGCGACATCGCGCTGGCCTCGGAAGAGGCCGGCACGGACTACGACTTCGGCGAGCGCGGCGGCCAGATCTCCGGCCACGTCTACGTCGACAGCAATGGCAACGGCCGCCGCGACGCGGGCGAGCTGCCGATCGCGGGCGTGACGCTGACCCTCAGCGGCACCAGCGCCGGCGGGCTGCCCGTGACCATCACCGCCGTCACCGGCGCCGATGGGCAATACCTCCTCGACGGCGTGCTGCCGTCCGATGCAACGGGCTATGTGATCACCGAAACGCAGCCGGCGACCTACGCCGATGGCGCCGAGACCGTGGGCCGTCTCAACGGCACGGCGGCGGGCGCGCTCGCGGGCAACGATCGCATCGGCGGCCTGGTCTACACCGGCGGCTCGGGCGATGGCTACGACTTCGGCGAGCAGGGCGCCTCGATCGCGGGCACCGTGTTCAACGACGTCAACGGGAACGGCAAGCGTGAGCCGGGCGACCTGCCGCTGGCCGGCGTGACGCTGACGCTGACCGGCACCGATGCCTCGGGCCAGCCGGTCACGCGCAGCACCGTCACGGCGCGCGATGGCGGCTACCGCTTCGTCGACCTGCCGCTGGACAACGGCGCGGGCTACACGATCGTGCAATCGCCGGTGCCGGGTTCCACCCATGCCGGCGAGACCCCGGGCTCGCTGGGCGGCAGCGTGCCGGCCCCGGGCCGTCTCAACGTCAAGCTGCCCGCCGTGGCGGCGAACGGCACCGGCTACGACTTCTTCGAGAAGTCGACTTCGCCGGCGGCGGTGAGCGGCCGCGTCTGGCGCGACACCGACCACGACCGCCTGGCCGGCAACGGCGAACCCGCCGTCGCGGGCTGGACGGTGGAGTTGGTGGCCTGCCTCGACGGCGGCACCACCTGCGCCAACACCGGCGCGCAGGTGCTCGACACCCGCGTCACCGCAGCCGATGGCAGCTATCGCTTCGACAACGTCGTGCCGGGCTCGTACCAGGTGCGCTTCCGCGATCCGCAGGGGCGCCTGGTGGGCGGCGTCTGGCCGACCGACCCGACGCTGAACGGCCCCGGCGGCGCGTTCCCGACTGTCGCCGGCATGGCGCCCCGCGGTTGGATTCCGCTGAGCGTGGCCGCGGGCGCGGCCGTGGTCCGCCAGGACCTGCCGCTCGACCCGGGCGGCGTGGTGTACGACAGCCTGAGCGCCGAGCCGGTCCCCGGCGCGGTGGTCGCGCTGAATGGTCCGGCGGGCTTCGATCCGGCCCTCCACCTGCTCGGCGGCAACGCGTCGGTCACCACCGGTCTCGACGGCTCGTACCAGTTCTTCCTGCTGCCGGGCGCCCCGATGGGCAGCTACACCGTCACGGTCGCACCGCCGGCGGGTTACCTGCCGTCGGCGACCTACCCGGCTGCCGCGGGTCCGCTCGACGCCGTCAACTGCAGCGCGCCCAGCACCGCGGGCGCCCGCGACGCCGCCGGCCGCGGCGTCCGCCTGAGCGGCAGCGACGCCTGCGTCGTCAGCGCCGCGGCCGCTCCGGTGGCCGGCCCCGCGACGCCTTATTTCCTGAACTGGCAATCGGGCGGCGCGGCGCACCAGGTGGTCAACAACCACCTGCCGCTGGACCGCGAGGGGGACGGCACGGCCATCGAGCTGCGCAAGTCGACCTCCAAGCTGACGGTGAAGAAGGGCGAGCCGGTGCCTTACGTGATCACCGCGCGCAACGCGAGCAGCGGCCCGATCGGCAACGTCGCGCTGCTGGACACGCTGCCTCCGGGCTTCAAGTACCTGGACGGCTCGCTGACGGTGCAGACGCTGCCCAATGGCCCGATCGTGGCCGTGAAACCCACGATCGTGGGCCGGCAGCTGACGCTGGCCGACCAGTCCTTCCTCACCGGCGAGACCAAGCGCGTCTCGATGGTGCTGGCGGTGGGCATCGGCGTGGGCGAAGGCCAGTACGTCAACAGCGTGGTCGCCACGCAGGGCCCCGGCGGCCGCGCGCTGTCCAACACGGCCACCGCGTCGGTGCGGGTCGTGCCGGATGCGCTGTTCGACTGCACCGACGTCATCGGCAAGGTCTACGACGACCGCAATGCCAACGGCGTGCAGGACGAGGGCGAGCCCGGCATCCCCAACGTGCGCATCGCCACCGTCAACGGCCTGCTGGTGAGCAGCGATGCCGAGGGTCGTTATCACATCGCCTGCGCGGCGGTGCCCAAGGAGGGCACGGGCAGCAACCTGGTGCTCAAGGTCGATGAACGCACGCTGCCCTCGGGCTACCGTGTGACGACCGAGAACCCGGCGTCCGAACGCGCGACGCGCGGCAAGGCGATCAAGCTGAACTTCGGCGCCACCGTGCACCGTGTCGTGCGCCTGGACCTGAAGGCGGCCGCCTTCGCCGACGGGCAGCTCGCGCTGCTGCCGGCGCACGAGGCGCGTCTGGACCAGGCGGTGGCGGCGCTGACGGAGCGGCCCTCGATCCTGCGCCTGGCCTACCAGCCGGCGGCGGACGAGCCGCGCGCGCTCGGCGACGAGCGCATCGCGGCGCTCAAGGCCGGACTGCTGGCGCGCTGGAAGGCGCTCGGCCAGTCCCAGGGCCGCAGCCTGTTCAACCTGGACATCGAGGTCGAGCGCGTGCCGGTCTCGCTGAACCGCTGACCGGGGGCGCGCATGAACCGCTCCCCGTCTTCTTCCTCTTTCCGTGCCATTCGCATGACCCGATCCACCTTCCCCCGCGCGGCGCTGGCCAGCGCCGCGGCCGCCGCCTGCCTGGCCATCGGGCTGCCGGCCACCGCCCAGGAGGCAGCCTCCGGCGCCGCCTCCGGTGCGGCCCGCGATGCGGCGCAGGACGCGACCCGCGAGGGCGGCGCCTGCCGCGCCGACGCACGCGGACGCTTCAGCGATCGCTGCGCGGCCGACGTGCGCGCCGTCGAGATCGATGGCCGCGATCATCTGCCGGCTTCGAGCGAGCGCGAACTGCCCAAGCTCACCGTGATCCTCGGCGACCCGCGCGCGCTGCAGCAGCGGCGCGAAGAGACGACGCGCACCGTGCCCGGCACCGAGCAGCCGCGCGAGGAGTCGCACACGCCGCACTTCGACTCGGGCGAGGACCTGCTCAAGCCCGAGGACAAGGCGCGGCTGGACGCGATCGTCGCGCAGGTGCGCGGCCGCGAGGGCCTGCATTTCGAGATCGTCGGCCACACCGACGTGCAGCGCATCAAGCCGGAACTGCGTCCGCGCTTTCCCGACAACCATGCGCTCGGCCTGGCGCGCGCACAGCAGGTGGGCCGCTATCTGACGCAGCAACTGGGACTGCCGGCAAACGCCTACGTGGCGGATTCGCGCGGTCCCGACGAGCCGCTGGCCTCGCCGCGGGAGGACCGGGCGAACTGGTCCGCCAACCGGCGCGTCGAGGTGCGCATCTACTGGAAGGACACGGTGCCCGCGACCGTGGAGACCGTGTCCAGCGTGACGCTGGTCGACCCGAGCGCCTGCGGCATGCTGACGCCGTATGCGCCCGACGACGCGGCGCTGCGCCTGACGATCGATGGGCAGCCGGTGGTGGGCGCGGACAGCTCCAGCGCCGATCGCCAGCGCTGCATCGACGTGCGGCTGGAGCGCGACCGGCTGCGCCTGCAGTACGACAACCTCGTGCAGCTGCGCCGCCTGAACGGGACCGCCTGGCCCGCCACCGCGGTGCCTGGCGACACGGTGCGCTTCAACGGCTACAGCAACTACCGGTTGTTCCTGACGCGCGGCGAGCTGCGCGTGTTCAGCGCCGATGGCGACATGCGGCCGCAGCTGCTGGCCACCGTGCCGCTGGACAGCGAGTTGCGCGCGGCCTGGACCGTGCCCGCCGAGTGGGCGCAGGGGCCGATGGCGCGCCGCAAGCTGTACTGGCGCGTGCGGGTCTATGACCGCGATGGCCGCTTCGACGAGACCGAGGACATCCCGCTGGCGCTGGCCGATCGGCATGCGCCGGGCTTCGAGCAGGAGCCGGCCGAGGCGCAGCGCCTGCTGGCGGGCTATGGCGAGAGCCGGCTGTCCATCGCCAACATCCCGGTCACCGGCGGCACGGTGACGGCCAGCGGCGAAGGCATCGCGGCGGGCGAGCAGGTGAGGGCGCTCGGACTGGCGGTGCCGGTCGACGCGCAGGGCCGCTTCGTGATGCAGCAACTGGTGCCGCGCCGCGTGCAGACCGGCGAGATCGTCGTGCGCGGCGCCGAGGGCCAGGAGCGGATCTATCGCCGCGACTTCGAACTGCCGCCGCGGGACTTCTTCTTCGTCGGGCAGGCGGATCTCACCATCGGCCATGACCGCACGACCGGCCCCGCCGCGCTGGTGACGCAGGAGCGCAACCGCTACAACAACGACACCTGGACCGAAGGGCGCCTGGCCTTCTACGGCAAGGGCATGCTCGATGAGCGCTGGACCTTGACGGCGAGCGTCGACACCGAGGAACGCCCGCTGGGTGAGCTCTTCCGCAACCTCGACCGCAAGGACCCGACCTCGCTGTTCCGCCGCATGGATCCGGTGGACAGCTGGGGCACCTTCGGCGACGACTCGACCAGCGTCGAGGACGCGCCCACGCAGGGACGCATGTACCTGCGCGTGGACGATGGCCGCTCGCATGCGATGTGGGGCAACTTCAAGATCAACCTGGGCGCCGACAACACGCTGGCGCAGATCAATCGCGGGCTGTATGGCTTGAAGGGGCACCTCGTAGGCGAGGAGGCGACCAGCTTCGGCGACGCGCGCTTCACCGCCGACCTGTACGCGGCCGAGCCCGGCACGCTGGCCGCGCGCGAGGAGTTCCGCGGCACGGGCGGCTCGCTGTACTACCTGCGTCATCAGGACGTGAGCCGCGGCGCCGAGAAGGTGTGGCTGGAAATCCGCGATCGCGATTCGGGCTTCGTGCTGCAGCGTCGCGCGCTGATCCCGGGCAGCGACTACGACGTCGATTACCTGCAAGGGCGGGTGCTGCTGACCTCGCCGCTGCCCAGCCTGGCTGACAACGGCCAGCTGGTGCGGGCGGGCGGTCTCAGCGGCCAGCCGGCCTTCCTGGTCGTGGACTACGAGTACACGCCGCTGTCGGGCGATCTCGACACGCTGGCGGTGGGCGGCCGGACGGCGTGGTGGGTGACGGACGCGGTGCGCGTGGGCATCACCGCCGCGAAGCAGCAGCAGACCGGCGGCGACCAGCGCCTGGGCGGCGTGGACCTGCTGCTGCGCAAGAGCGAGAACACCACGCTGAAGATCGAGGCCGCGCGCAGCGATGGCCCCGGCATCGGCACGACCAGCTCGCTGGATGGCGGCTTCGGGTTCTCGCAGAACACGCTGGCCAGCGACACCCGCGGCGCGAATGCGTGGCGCGTCGAAGGGCAGGCGGACCTGACCGATCTCGGCGTCGCCAAGAGCGGGCATGTCGGCGCCTATGCGCAGCTGCGCGAGGCGGGTTTCTCGACGCCTGGACAGGTCGCGTCCAACGAGACGAGGCAGGTCGGCGTCAGCCTCACCGCGCCGGTGGGCGAGCAGGTCGAGCTGCGGCTCAAGGGCGATCACAAGGACGAGCTCAACGGCTACAACACCGATGCCGGCGAGGCGCAGGTAGCCTGGCGCGTCGATGAGCGCTGGACGGTCAGTGGCGGACTGCGGGCCGACCGCAAGTCCACCGATGCGGTGAACACCTCGCCGCTGCTGCCCAGCTCGGGCGTGGTCAGCGGCGAGCGCACCGACGCGGCCGTGCAGCTCGACTACGAGAGCGGGGAGGGCTGGGGCGTGTACGGCTTCGGCCAGAAGACGGTGGACCGCACCGGCACGCGGCAGGACAACGACCGGCTCGGCGCGGGCGTGCGCTATCGCGTCAACGACAAGCTGTCGCTGCGCGGCGAGGCCTCGGGCGGCAATGGCGGCTCGGCGGGCAAGGCGGGCGTCGACTACCAGTACAACGACCGCTCCAACGTCTATGTCACCTACGCGCTGGACACCGGCCGCACCGACGAGACCTTGAACGCGCGCGGCGGCACGCTGGTCGGCGGCATCAAGTCGCGGCTGGCCGACGGCTTGAGCGCCTACACCGAGCACAAGCAGACGACCGGCGTGCTGAGCGGCCTGACGCATGCCTACGGCGTGCAGTACGCGCCGGATGATCGCTGGACGCTGGCGGTGAGCGCGGAGAACGGGCGGCTGGAATCGGAGAACGCCGGGGAGACCGATCGGGAGGCGCTCGGCTTCTCGGTGGGCTTCAGCGACGCGAGCCTGAAGTACGCCGGCGGCGTCGAGTACCGGCGCGATCGCACGGGGCTGGACACGCGGCGCAGCTGGCTGCTAAAGAACTCGGTCAGCGTGCAGGACGGCCCGAACGCGCGCTGGCTGGGCAAGCTGAACTGGGCGGACAGCGACAGCGCGGCGAGCGCGCTGGCCGCGGCCAAGTACACCGAGGCGGTGCTGGGCTACGCGTTCCGGCCGGTGAGCAACGACAAGCTGAACGTGCTGCTGAAGTACACCTACCTGTACGACCTGTCGTCGCCGGGGCAGGTGGTGGCGACCGACGTGACGCAGACGACGGTCAGCACGACCGGCATCGACTACCAGCAGCGCAGCCAGGTGGCGGCGGTGGATGCGACGTATGACGTCAGCGCGCGCTGGACCATCGGCGGCAAGCTGGCGTGGCGCGTCGGCGAGCTGCGGCCCAGCCGCGACGACAGCGCGCCGTGGTTCAAGAGCAGCGCGCAGCTGGCGATCGCGCGGGTGGACTGGAAGGTAGTGCGTCGCTACGACTGGCTGCTGGAGCTGCGCATGCTGCGGGCGGGCGAGCTGAGCGAGCGCAAGACCGGTCTGCTGACGGCGGGCTACTACCACGTCAACGAGAACTTCAAGGTGGGGCTGGGCTACAACTTCACCGACTTCTCGGACGACCTGACGGACCTGAGCTACCGCAGCCGCGGGGTATTCCTCAACATGCTGGGGAAGTTCTAGCCGTCCAGCGGCGCCAGGCCGTGGCGCGCGCGGGCCCGCGCGCAGGCCTCGTCGCCCAGGCCCAGCGGCGCGCGCATGCCGAATTCCCGGCATGGCGACGGGCGCCACTCGTAGATGCCGCAGCCGGCGCGCTCGCCGACCTGGCCCTGCAGCGCCGCGCAGCGCGGGCGCGCGTGGTCGGTGCCGCGCATCCGGCAGGTCGAGTCGGTGACCGCCACCGCCAGCCCGTCCGGCACGCTGCCGCCCTCGCTCAGCAGCTCATGGCGCGAGAAGTCGACGCGGAAGCTCGCGCAGCAGGCGCCGCAGCGGGTGCAGGGGTTGTCGGAAAAGTCGGAAAAGTCGGACATGGCGGACGTGACGGACATGGCGGGCGGACGCCCCCCAGGCTGAGGCTCAGTTCGACGCCGACGGGCTGATCAAGGGGCTGTCGGGCGGCGGCGGGTCGTCGGGCAGCGCGGGTTCGCGCACGACGGTGACGGTGCAGGCGCACTGGGTGACGACCTGCGCCGACACGCTGCCCAGGTAGCGCCGCATCATCGAACTGGCGCGCGCGCCCATCACGACGTGGTCGACGCCAGTCCGGGCGGCGAATTCGATCAGCGCGTCGGCGGCGTCGGGCGCCTCCAGCACGTGGAAGGTGAGGCGCCCGTCCTCGAGCGCGAGCTCGCGCGTCATCGGATGCGCCCAGTTCTTCAGCGCGATCAGCTGCTGCACATGGTGGCTGCGGCCATGCGCGTCGGTGAGCTCGTCCATGCCGATGCGGTTGGTCTTCATCACGCCGACGCAGGCCAGGCGCGCGCCGGGCTCGGTCTGCATCAGGCGGCGCACGACCTCGCGCAGTTCCTCCAGCAGGGCCGGGGTGGCGCCCTGGACGTCGACGGCGGCCATGATCACCGGGCTGCGCGCCACCTGCGCGCCGACCGAGGCCGGTGCGCGCGGCTCCTCGCCCATCGCCAGGAACCAGCGCTTGAAGCGCCGCACCAGCCCGCTGCGCTGCAGCTTGTGCGCGCGCGCCGTCAGCGGCACCGCGTCGGGCCGCTGCAGGTCCAGCGCGAGCTGCGCGGCGCTCTGGTAGCGGCGCTCGGCGCGCACCTCCAGGCAGTGCAGCACGATCTCCTGGAACCACGGCGGCAGTTCGGGCCGGATCGCGCGCGGCGGGATCGGGTCGACATAGAGCCGGCGCCGCAGCTGGCGCACCGAGTTCGGTTGACCGAAGGGTCGCTCGCCGGTGGACAGGTGGTAGAGCATCACGCCCAGCGCGAACAGGTCGCTGCGCGGATCGTTGCGCACGAACTGCACCTGCTCCGGCGACATGTAGGGCCCGGTGCCCATCGGCAGCGAGAACTCCTCCTCCAGCAGGTCGGGCAGGAAGTCGTGCCTCGACAGGCCGAAGTCGACCAGCACCACGGTGCCGTCGGGCCGCAGCAGGATGTTGCTGGGCTTGATGTCCAGGTGCACCAGGTGCTGGCGGTGCAGGTCGGTCAGCGCATGCGCGACCTGGATGCCGATCTCCACGACCTCCACCAGCGGCAGCGGTGCCTGGTCCAGGCGCGGGCGCAGGCTCTCGGCCTCGATGCGCTCCATGACGATGTAGGCCTGCCGGCGCCAGTCGCCGCGCGCGACGAAACGCGGCACGTGCGGCCCCTTGAGCGCCGGCATGATCATCTGCTCGACCTCGAAGCCGACGATGCTGGCCGGGTCCTCGCCGCCCTTGATGCGGGGGACCTTCATGATCAGCGGGAAGTCCTCGCCGGGAGGCGCGTCCGCCGGGGACTGCCGCCGCACCTGCCAGAGGTTGGCCATGCCGCCCTGGTGCAACCGGGCCTCGAGCACGAAGCCGTCCAGCACCTGGCCGGGCTGCAGCGGCGCGGTGATCGGTGAAACCGGGGAGGGGGCAGGCGACGGGGCGGGCGGCAAGGTGGCGTCGTTCATCGATTCAGCGGCCGGCGACGAGACGCTGGGCGAGGCGGTCCGCGAGGCCGGCGGGCAGGCCGGGCGCGGCGCGCAGCGCGGCCGCGGCGGCCTCGACATCGTAGGGGACGCGCTGGAAGCTGAGCTCCTCGCTGTCGTGGTCGAACAGCGCATAGGCCGCGGCCGGGTTGCCGTCGCGGGGCTGGCCGCAGGCGCCGGGGATGACCAGCCACTGCCGGTTGGGCAGCAGCGGGATCGGCACGCCCGGCTGGGGCCGGAAATCGCCCGCCTTGCCGGTGCCCGACAGGTGGTAGAGCATCGGCTCGTGCATGTGGCCGCAGAAGGTGTAGCGGCACTCGGTCGCGTGCAGGCTGCGCATCGCCTCCAGCCGCCCTTGCACATAGGCGAAGCCGGCCGGGTCGAAGGCGTTGGCGTGCACGTAGAGGCAGTCGTCCTCTTCCTCGGCCATCGGCAGGCTGGCGAGGAAGGCCAACTGGTCCTCGGCCAGCCGCGCGCGCGTCCAGGCGATGGCGGCGCGCGCGTCCTCGTTCATCGTCGGACGCGGCCCCTGGGTGACGCCCAGGTCATGGTTGCCCGCGACGACGACCGCGCCTGCGGCGCGCAGCGCGCGGACCTGGTCCACCACCCAGCCGGGATCGCTGCCGTAGCCGACGTAATCGCCCAGGAGGGCGAAATGCCCCGCGCCTTGCCGCCGGGCGTGCTCGAGGACGGCCTCGAAAGCCTGGCGGTTGGCGTGCAGGTCGGAGATCAGAGCGGTTTTCATGAGCAGGCACAGGATGCCACGGACGGCTGACGCCAAGCTTCGCATGTTGGCGAGGACTGGGCGAGGACCGGGCGAGGGCCACCCTCATTGGAGCGCAAGGCGCGGGCCGGGGCTCCCCCGAACCGGAGGGCCGCCCCCAGACCGGAGGGGGTGCTCCCCCTTCGGATGGGCGATGAACAGCGGGAGGCGCGGGTTTCACGCGTTGTGGCGCGCCGGCGCTTTGCTACCCTGGACGGCGACATGGCGCGCTGCGGGGGCGGACGGCTCCGCCGCCAGCGGCAGCGCCGGCACGGGAGAAGACAAGATGACGACGTGGGGATTCGGGCGGCCGGACCGGCCCGCGCACGGGCGCGCGGGGCCGGCGGCGATCGATCGCTGGACGCGTGCGCCCTGGCGTGTTGTGGGCTGGCTGCTCTGCGCACTGGGCCTGGTCGCAGGGACGGCGCGGGCCGACTGCACACGTCCGATCCGGGTGCCGGTGGCGCCCATCGGCATGAGCGTGGTGACCTCGGGCGGCGAGGTCAGCGGCGTCTTCCCGGAGCTGATGCGCAAGGTGGCCGCGGAGACCGGCTGCCAGTTCGAATTCACCGTCGTGCCGCGGGCGCGCGTCGAGGCGATGTTCGCCGCCAACGGCGCCGACGTCCTGGTGCCGGCGACCCGGACCTCCAAGCGCGACCTGCACGGCGACTTCATTCCGGTGATGAAGGCCCGGGCGCTGCTGATCTCGCTGGCGTCGGACCGCGCGCCGATCGAGAGCCTGGCCGAGCTGGCCGAGCGTCGCGAACTGCGCGTGGCGGTGGTGCGCGGTTTCGACTATGGCGAGCCCTACCTGGAGCTGCTCAGGACGCTCAAGGCGCAGCGCCGCCTGGTGGTCGAGGCCGATCCGGCGGCGGTCGTGCGCGCGCTGGAGCGCAGCCTGGCCGACGTCACGGTGATGGCGCCCTCGATCCTGGCGGGGACGCTGCTGCAGGACTCGCGCACGCGGCCGCTGCTGGAGCGGCTGCGGCTGGAGCCGGTGAGCGAACTCACCTGGACCGACAGCGGGATCTACCTGTCGCGCCATCTGGTGGCGAAGGACCGCGAACTGCTCGCCGATGCGCTCGAGCGCAGCGCGCGTTCGGGCGCGGCCTGGAAGACGGTGCAGAAGCACTACCCGGCCGGCTCCTACGAGGAAGGGCTCAAGCCGCTCGCCGCCGCGAAGTAGCGCGGCCGCGCCGCACGCAAAAAGGCCCGCGCGAGGCGGGCCTGGTCGTGCCGCTGGGGTCTTCGCCGCTCAGCCGATCCGGCCCAGCAGCAGGTACTCCATCAGCGCCTTCTGCACATGCATGCGGTTCTCGGCCTCGTCCCAGACCACCGATTGCGGGCCGTCGATCACCTCGGCGGCGACCTCCTCGCCGCGGTGCGCCGGCAGGCAGTGCATGAACAGCGCGTCCGGCTTGGCCACGGCCATCATGTCCGCGTCGACGCACCAGTCCGCGAAGGCGGCGCGGCGCGCCTCGTTCTCGGCCTCATAGCCCATGCTGGTCCAGACGTCCGTGGTCACCAGGTCCGCGCCGCGGCAGGCTTCTTTGGGGTCCTGGAAGACCTTGTAGCAGCGGGTGTCCTTGATGCCGGCGACCGCCGGGTCGATCTCGTAGCCGCTGGGCGTGCTCACGTGCACGGTGAAGCCCAGGATCTCCGCCGCCTGCAGCCAGGTGTTGGCCATGTTGTTGCCGTCGCCGACCCAGGCCACCACGCGCCCCTTGAGGCAGTCCATGTCGATCGCGCCGCGGCGGTCCATGCCGCGCTGCTCGATGAAGGTGAACAGGTCCGCCAGGATCTGGCAGGGGTGGTACTCGTTGGTCAGGCCGTTGATCACCGGCACCCGCGAGTGCGCCGCGAAGCGCTCCAGCTTGGTCTGCTCATAGGTGCGGATCATCACGATGTCGACCATGCGGCTGATCACGCGGGCGCTGTCCTCGATCGGCTCGGCGCGGCCCAGCTGGCTGTCGCCGGTGGTCAGGTGCACCACCGAGCCGCCCATCTGGTACATGCCCGCCTCGAAGCTGACGCGGGTCCGCGTCGAGGCCTTCTCGAAGATCATCGCCAGGGTGCGATCCTGCAGCGGCTGGTACTTCTCGTAGTTCTTGAAGCGCCGCTTGATGATCGCGGCGCGGTCGAACAGGTGGGCGTACTCTTCCGCGCGCAGGTCCTTGAACTGCAGGTAGTGACGCATGAGGCGGTCTCCCGGCTTCATGGCGTCGTCGCCGGCGCGGCCAGGAAGGCCTTCACCAGCGGCACCAGGCGCGCCGCGATCTCCGCGGCCTCGGCGCTGGACAGGATCAGCGGCGGCACCAGGCGGATGACCTTGTCGGCCGTCACGCTCAGCAGCAGGCCCGCGTCCATGGCCTGCGTCAGCAGCACGCCGCAGGGGCGGTCCAGCTCGATGCCCAGCATCAGGCCCTGGCCGCGCACCTCGACGACGCCGGGCAGGCCCGCCAGGCCGTGCTCGATCGCCGCCTTCAGCTCGGCGCCGACGGTCGCGGCGTTGGCCAGCAGGCCGTCGGCCTCCATCACCGCCAGCGTCTCGACGCCGGCCCGCATCGCCAGCGGATTGCCGCCGAAGGTGGTGCCGTGGTTGCCCGGTCCGAAGACCTTGGCGGCCTTGTCGCCGCACACCACCGCGCCGATCGGCACGCCCGAGCCCAGGCCCTTGGCCAGCGGCATCACGTCCGGCACGATGCCGGCCCACTGGTGCGCGAACCACTTGCCGGTGCGGCCGATGCCGCACTGCACCTCGTCCAGCATCAGCAGCACGTCGTGCTCGTCGCAGAGCTTGCGCAGGTCCTTCAGGAAGTCGACGCGCGCGGCGTTGATGCCGCCTTCGCCCTGGATGGTCTCCAGGAAAATCGCGGTCACGCCGGGATGGGCGGCGAGCGCCTGGCGCAGCGCCTCGATGTCGTTCAGCGGCACGCGGACGAAGCCCGGCACCAGCGGGCCGAAGCCGGCCTGGACCTTGGGATTGCCGGTCGCGGACAGCGTCGCGATCGAGCGGCCGTGGAAGGCCTTCTCGAACACGATCACCTCGGGATTGGCGTTGCCGCGGTCATGGCCGTACTTGCGCGCGATCTTCAGCGCCGCCTCGTTGGCCTCCAGGCCCGAGTTGCAGAAGAACACGTTGGTCAGGCCCGACAGCGCGCAGAGCCTGGCGGCGAGCTGCTCCTGCAGCGGGACGTGGTAGTAGTTGCTGGTGTGGATCAGCTTGCCCACCTGGTCCCGCAGCGCCGCCACCAGCCTCGGATGGTTGTGTCCGAGCGTGTTGACGGCGATCCCGCCCAGGCCGTCCAGGTATCGTCGGCCGGCCGTGTCCCACACCCAGGCGCCTTCGCCGTGCGACAGGGCGATCGGCAGGCGGCCGTAGGTTTGCATCACATGGGGTTCGGTCGGGGCGGCGAACGAGGAGTCCGGGGCGTTCATCAAGTCTCCAGGAAGTAGGAGGGGCAGGGGAAAGCGGCCGATTCTACGGGTCGACCCTGGCGGGTGAGGAGATTCCTCCTGGACAGCGTCGGCAGGCCGGCTGACCAATGGGCGAGCAGAAGGCCATGTGTGCTGCGGCGCAACACATCCGAGGCACAATAGCGGTTTTGCCTGCCGCGGTTGACCCTCGTCAAAGGAGTGCCGCAGCCGCCGCGGGCCGGGACGCAGACCGAGTAGCCAATGACTGAGCAGCCCAAGCCGCGAGAAGTGTTCATCCAGGGGATCACCACGGATGGTCGCACCTTCCGCCCGAGCGACTGGGCCGAACGTCTGGCAGGCGCCATGTCCTGCTTTCGGCCCGGCGGCACCCGCAGTGGCCGCGACGCCTACCTCGGTTATTCCCCCTACTGCGTGCCGCGCGTCGTCAACGGCGTGAAGTGCGTGATCGTCAACGAGGCGCTGAAGTCCGTCGAGCCGATGGCCTGGGACTTCGTCATGAACTTCGCGCGCGACAACAAGCTGCAGGTCGTCGACGCCTGCCTGCTGCCCGACGGGCGCGAGTCCGGCAAGGCCTGAGCGACGGCCCCCTCCCCAGGAGGGTGAAGGCCCGGCCCGATCGGGCCATCGCCGGCGCGCTCCTCCTCGCCTACGCTGCCGGGTTCCCCGCGACCCTTAGCCCGAGCGCCCGGACATGGCCGTCCTTCCCACCGACGCGGCCCCGCGGGCCGCGGCCGCCCTGCCGGAACTGCAGGAGTTGCTGCGCCTGATCGATCAGGGGGGATCGATGCTGCAGGTCCGCGAGCTGGCGAGCGTCGCCACCTCCGCCGGCGCGCTGCCGGTGATCGGCGTGACCCTGGGCAACCCCGATCCGTCGGTTCCTGCGCTCGGGTTCATCGGCGGCGTCCATGGGCTGGAGCGCATCGGCGCGCAGGTGGTGCTGGCCTACCTCGGCAGCCTGGTGCGGCGGCTGCGCTGGGATTTGAGCCTGCACCAGCAGCTCGAGTCGCTGCGGCTGGTGTTCCTGCCCGTGGTCAATCCGGGCGGCGTCCAGGCCGGCACGCGCGCGAACCCGCGAGGCGTGGACCTGATGCGCAACGCGCCCCAGGACGCCGACCGCGGCGTGCCCTTCCTGATCGGCGGGCATCGCCTGACCCGGCAACTACCGTATTTTCGCGGCCCGGGCGGTGGGCCGATGGAGGTGGAGAGCGAGGCCCTGTGCCGCTTCGTCCGCGAGGAGCTGCTGGGGCGGCCGGTCGCGGTGTCCATCGACTTCCACAGCGGCTTCGGCCTGCGCGACCGCATCTGGTTCCCGTACGCGCGCACGCGCCGGCCGATGCGCCACCTCGCGGAGATCCATGCGCTGTGCGAGGTGCTCGATCAATGCCTGTCCCCGCATCCCTACGTGATGGAGCCGCAGAGCCGGCATTACCTGACCCATGGCGACCTGTGGGACCACCTGTACGACGAGGCGCTCTCCCTTGATCGAGGGATCTTCCTGCCGATGACGCTCGAAATGGGGTCATGGCTGTGGGTCAAGAAAAATCCGCGCCAGCTACTCTCCCGGCACGGCATGTTCAACCCGCTGATCGAACATCGACAGCAACGGGTCTTGCGCCGGCACATGGCTTGGATGGATTTCATGACTCGCGCGACGCAGAGCGCGTTCCGGTGGCTGCCGGGGCCGGACACACGAATCGATCACGGGGAGCAGGCGTTGATCCGCTGGTATCGGAGGACGGTCCGATGAGCATGCACACCTGGGTGCTGCTGCGTGGCCTGACACGCGAGAGCGGCCATTGGGGCGACTTTCCGGCGCGCCTGCAGCGTGCGTTGCTGGTGCAGCAGCCCGATGCGCGACTGGAGTTGCTGGACCTGCCCGGCAATGGCGACAAGCACCGGCAGAGCAGTCCCACCCATGTGGACGCCATGATGGAGGCCTGCCGCGCGGAGCTGCGTCGGCGCGGCGTGCCGCCGCCGTACCAGGTGCTGGCGATGTCGCTGGGCGCGATGGTCGCCAGCGAGTGGGCGGCGCGACATCCGGGCGAGCTCGACGGCGTCGTGCTGATCAACACCAGCCTGAGGCCGTTCAGCGCCTTCTTCAGGCGGCTGCGGCCGTCGAACTACTGGTCCTTGCTGATGCTGAGCCTGACGCGGCTGAGCCTGCGCCGGCGCGAGGCCAAGGTGCTGCAGATGACGACGCGGCTGCAGCGCCAGCCCGACCAGGTGATTGATGACTGGGTCTCGATCCAGCGACGGCGCCCGGTGCGCCGTCGCAATGCGCTGCGCCAGCTGCTGGCGGCAGCGCGCTACAGAGCCAGCCTGGCCAAGCCCGAGCCGCCGATGCTGCTGCTGTGCAGCCAGGGTGATTCGCTGGTGGACTGGCGCTGCTCGCAGGCCATCAGCCGCGCCTGGGGGGCGCCGCTGCGGCTGCACAAGCACGCCGGCCACGACCTGCCGCTGGATGATGGTGACTGGGTTGCGCGCAACGTCGTGGACTGGCTCCACGTGCGCGAGGTGGTGGGCCAGATCACCACCCCCATGCCCCTCTGATGACGGCTACCGCGGTCCGCAGCTTCGAGCGGCTTCGGGTTGGGATGCAGAGCTAGGCGCGGACCGCAGCCATAGCGGGGGCTATGGCGAGGATCCGCAACGACGCTCTGCGCCCAACCCGAAGCCGCTCGGAGCTGCGGGAATGAAAAAGCCCGCCGGGTGGCGGGCTCTTCGTGCACCAGAGCTGGAACTTGGTTATCAGGCGGCCAGCGCCTTGATCTTGGCGGACAGGCGGCTCTTGTGACGAGCAGCCTTGTTCTTGTGGAAGATGCCCTTGTCGGCGACCGAATCGATCACGGGCTGGGCGGTCTTGAACAGGTCGGCGGCCTTGGCCTTGTCGCCAGTGACGATCGCCTTTTGCACGTTCTTGATGACCGTGCGGAACTTCGAACGCAGCGCCGAGTTGGCGGCGTTCAGCTTGACGTCTTGACGTGCGCGCTTGCGGCCCGAGGCCAGACGCACGGTTTTCTTCTTGGCTTTGGAAGAGCTTGCCATTGTCTTATGGGTCCAGTTGGTGCAAAGACGGCGAGTATAGCAGCCAGGAATGGAAAAACCAAATCCGCGGCATTGCGCCTGAGCGGGACACCCATAATGCGCGGTCGCCCGCCGGGCACCCCCGCGCCTTTGCGCTCCGCCGCGCCGCTCCCCGCATGAATCTGCTCCGCACCGCCTCCGTCGTCTCGATCTTCACGCTGTTGTCCCGCATCACCGGGCTGGTCCGCGAGCAGATGGTGGCCGGCCTGTTCGGCGCGAACGCGATGACCGACGCCTACAACGTCGCCTTCCGCATTCCCAACATGCTGCGGCGGCTGTTCGCCGAAGGCGCGTTCTCGCAGGCCTTCGTGCCGGCGCTGGCCGCGGCCCGCGCCAGGGACGGCGATGACGCCACCCGGCACCTGATCGACGCCGTCGCGACGGTGCTGCTGTGGGCGTTGCTGGTGACCTGCGTGCTGGGCGTCGTCGGCGCGCCGGTGCTGGTGTGGGCGCTCGGCGCGGGACTGTCCGCGCCCGCCCACGAGGCGGCCGTCGTGATGACGCGCTGGATGTTCCCCTACATCGGCTTCATGTCGCTGGTGGCGCTGTCGGCGGGCATCCTGAACACATGGAAGCGCTTCGTCGTGCCCGCGGTGACGCCGGTGCTGCTGAACCTGGCCTCGCTCGCCTGCGGCTACGGGCTGGCGCCGGTGCTGGAGCGCCATGGCTACGCGCCGATCTATTCGCTGGCGGTGGGCGTGATGGTGGGCGGCCTGCTGCAGCTCGCGCTGCAGGTGCCGGCGCTGGCGAAGATCGGACTGATGCCGCGTTTCGCGCTGGGCCTGTCCGGCCTGCGCCGCGCCGCCGCGGACGAGGGCGTGCGCCAGGTCTTGCGCAAGATGGGGCCGGCGCTGCTGGGCGTTGGCGTGGCGCAGCTGTCGCTGCTGATCAACACGCAGATCGCGATCGCGGTGGGCGAGGGCGCCGCATCCTGGCTGACGTACGCGGACCGGCTGATGGAATTCCCGATCGCGCTGCTCGGCGTCGCGCTGGGCGTGGTGCTGACGCCGCAACTGGCCGCCAGCACCGCCAAGGGCGAGACCGAGAAGTACTCGGGCCTGCTCGACTGGGGCCTGCGCCTGACGCTGCTGCTGGCGCTGCCCTGCGCGGTCGCGCTGGTGGTCTTCGCCGAGCCGCTGGTGGCGGTGCTCTATCAGCGCGGCGCCTTCCGGGCCGCCGACGTCACCAGCACCGCCCACGCGGTCATGGGCTACGGGCTCGGGCTGATGGGGCTGGTGTCGATCAAGGTGCTGGCGCCCGGCTTCTACGCGCGCCAGGACATGCGCACGCCGGTGCGCATCGCCGTCGGCGTGCTGGTGCTGACGCAGCTCTTCAACGCGATCTTCGTCTTCGGCTTGCAGATCGGCGTCGCCGGTCTGTCGCTGTCGATCGGCCTGGGGGCGGTGGTCAACGCGCTGCTGCTGCTGCGCGGGCTGCGCCGGCTGGGCACCTACACGCCGGAAGCCGGCTGGGCGCTGTTCCTGCTGCGCGTGCTGATCGCCAGCGCGGCGATGGGCGCGCTGCAGTGGTGGCTGGCCGGGCACTTCGCCTGGGTCGGCGGCAAGGGCTTCCACTTCGAGCTGGCGCGCGCCGGGTGGATGGCGTTGAGCCTCGGGGCGTCGGCCTTGCTGTATTTCGGCGTGCTGCTGTTGCTGGGCGTGAAGCTGCGCCACTTCGCGCGGCGGGCCTGATCGCCGGGCGCGAGTTTCCGGACCCGGGAACCGCGCCGACGACGCCGCCAGGCCAGGGCGTAGACTCGGGCGCATGAGTTCGCCCCTGCAGTGGACGGTGCCGTCGGCGCTGGACTATTTCTCGACGCTGGTTGCCGACGACGACACGCTGAACCTGGCCGAAGCCGCCGCCGCGATCGCGCTGGACGATGTCCCCCGGCTGGACGTGCAGCAGGTGATGGCGGAGCTGGACCGGCTCGGCGAGCGGCTGCGCCAGCGCCTGCCGGCCGACGCGCCGCCGAGCCACCGGCTCCGGATGCTCAACCAGTACTTCCATGGCGAGCTCGGCTTCGCGGGCAACGTCAACGACTACTACGCGATCGGCAACAGCTACCTGCACCAGGTGCTGGCCACGCGGCGCGGCATCCCGATCACGCTGGCGATCATCTACATGGAGCTGGCGGCCCATGTCGGCCTGCGGGTCAAGGGCGTCAGCTTCCCGGGGCACTTCCTGATGAAGCTGCGGCTGCCGCAGGGCGAGGTGGTGCTGGACCCGTTCAGCGGGCGCTCGCTGGGGCGCGGCGAGCTCGACGAGTTCCTCAGTCCCTGGCGCGAGCGCGCCGGGCTGATGCCGCAGGAGCCGATGTCGCTGGATGCCTTCCTGGGGACCGCGTCGCCGCGCCAGATCCTGGCGCGCATGCTGCGCAACCTCAAGCAGATCCACATGGACCGGCAGGACCTGCCCCGGCTGCTGGCCGTGCAGCGCAAGCTGGTGGCGCTGCTGCCGGGGGACCGCGTCGAGCAGGTCGAGCTGGAGCAGTGCCTGCAGCAGATCCGCGACGGCGAAGGCGGGCCCGCCACCTTCCACTGAGGCCCGGTTTTCCTGCCCGTCCTTCGCCGTCCCCCACCTCCGGGTGGTCAGCGGGGCGGGAGGGTGGGAGGCGCCGCTTAGAATCCCGCTCCTTGAGGGCCGGGGCCTGGCATCGCCGCCGGGTCTCCCTCCATCCAACGCTGAAGTGGTTTGAAGCAGATCCCGCTGTCGCTCGGTCCCGAGCCCGACTACACCTTTGACACGCTCCTCACCGGCGCCAACACTGCGGCCCTCACGCACGTGCTGGGGCTGGGCGCGGGTTCGCCGCCGGTCTTCCTGTGGGGGCCGCCGGGCAGCGGCAAGACGCACCTGCTGCGCGCGCTCGCCCAGCACTGGCAGCACGCCGGCGCGCAGGTCGGCTGGTACGACGCCGACACGCCGCTGCCCTGGGAGCTGCCCACCCATCCCAGCCTGCTGCTGCTCGACGACACGCAGCGCTTCGACGACGGCCGGCAGCATGCGGCCTTCGCGCTGTTCGTCGAGGCCGCGACGCTGGGGCTGGCGGTCGTCTCGACCGGCACCGCGCCGCCGGTGGACCTCGAGCTGCGCGAGGACCTGCGCACCCGCCTGGGCTGGGGCCCGACCTTCGCGCTGGTGCCGCTGTCCGAGGCCGAGGTGCGCGCCGTGCTGCGCCGCGAGGCCGACCGCCGCGGCATCGCGCTGACCGACGACGTCATCGACTACCTGCTCACCCGCTACGCCCGCGACCTCAAGCACCTGATGACGCTGCTCGACGGGCTGGACGAATTCGCCCTGGCCAGCAAGCGGGCCGTCACCGTGCCGCTGCTGCGCCAGATGCTCGCCGACCAGGGCGCGCCCGCCTGAGGCGCGTCGTGCCGCCGGTTGCAACGATTTCAAGGTTTTTCAAGGACATCACGTGGACCTGACCCTGTTCGACCTGGACGGCACCCTGATCCCGCAGGACTCGGATCACGCCTTCGGCGCCTACATGGTGGAGATCGGCTGGGCCGACGGCGCCGCCTGGGCGGCCCGCAACGACGAGTTCTACGCGCAGTACCAGCGCGGCGAGCTCGACCTGGACGAATACGTCGAGTTCGCCACCTCCGTCTGGCGCGCCCGTCCGCTGGCCGAGGCCGAGGCCGCCCGCGCCGAATTCATGAGCCGGGTCGTCGCGCCGATGTTGCGCGACAATGCGCGCGCACTGGTGCAGCGCCACCTGGATGCCGGGGATCTCGTGGTCGTGGTGACCGCGACCAATGAATTCGTGACCGCGCCGATCGCCCAGGCCTTCGGCATCGACCACCTGATCGCCGTGCAGCTGGAACGCGACGCGGCCGGCGCGTTCACCGGTCGCGTGCGCGGCACCCCGTCCTTCCAGGCGGGCAAGATCGTGCGCGTGAACGAGTGGCTGGCCGCGCAGGGCCGGCGCTGGGAGGATTTCGAGCGCGTGCATTTCTACAGCGACTCGATGAACGACCTGCCGCTGCTGGAGCGGGTCAGCCATCCGGTGGCGACCAATCCCACCGCGGCCCTCGAGACGCTGGCGCGCGAGCGCGGCTGGCCGATATTGAAGCTGTTCGAATGATTAAAAAACTGATCAACAAGCTGTTGGGCAAGCCCGAGGGGACCGCCACGCCGCTGGGCAAGCGGGTGGAAATCACCGCCGAGGAGCACCGCATCGATCCGGCGCTGCTGGACGAGCGCGGCGTCAAGGTCGTCAAGGGGCTGACCGACGCGGGCTTCGAGGCCTACATCGTCGGCGGCGCCGTGCGCGACCTGCTGCTGGGACGCCGGCCCAAGGACTTCGACGTCGCCACCAACGCCACCCCGGAACAGGTCAAGAACCAGTTCCGCCGCGCCTTCATCATCGGCCGGCGCTTCCGCATCGTCCACGTGGTCTACGGCCGGGGCCGCGAGCACGAGGTCATCGAGGTCTCGACCTTCCGGGCGCTGCTCAAGGAGGACGATGCCGAGCAGGTGCAGGGCAACGAGAAGACGTCCAAGAGCGCGCTGGATGGCAAGTCGCACGTCGTCGACGCGTCCGGCCGGGTGCTGCGCGACAACGTCTGGGGCCCGCAGATCGAGGACGCCGCGCGCCGCGACTTCACCGTCAACGCGATGTACTACGACCCGCAGCGCGAGCTGGTGGTCGACTACCACGGCGGCCTGGCCGACGCGCGCAAGAAGGTGCTGCGCATGATCGGCGACCCCGAGACCCGCTATCGCGAGGACCCGGTGCGCATCCTGCGCGCGGTGCGCTTCGCCGCCAAGCTGGGGTTCACGATCGAGCCCAAGACGCGCGCGCCGATCGTGGCGATGGGGCCGCTGCTCGCGAACGTGCCGCTGTCGCGGATGTTCGACGAGATGATCAAGCTGCTGCAGACCGGCCACGCGCTGGCCAGCATCGAGGAACTGCGCAAGCAGGGCCTGGCGCGCGGCGTGTTCCCGATCCTGGACGCGGTGCTGGACAAGGACGGCGCGCTGCCCGACAACGTGCACGGCAAGTTCGTCCGGCTGGCGCTGGAGGACACCGACAAGCGGGTGGCCGAGGGCCGCTCGGTGGCGCCGAGCTTCATGCTCGCCTGCATGCTGTGGGGCGAGGTCCAGCAGCGCTGGCAGCGCCTGATCGACGGCGGCGAAGGCGCGGTGCCCGCGCTGCAGCAGGCCATCGACCTGGTCTTCGACGCGCGCGTGGGCGACATCTCCGGCCGCGGCAAGCTGGCCGCGGACATGCGCGAGATCTGGATGATGCAGCCGCGCTTCGAGCGCCGCACCGGCAGCGGGCCGCATCGCCTGATCGAGCAGCCGCGCTACCGCGCCGGCTTCGACTTCCTGGCGCTGCGCGCCGAGGCGGGCGAGATCGATCCGGCGCTGGCCGACTGGTGGGAGGACTTCGCGCTGGGCAGCGAGGACGACCGCCGCGCGCTGCTCGATCAGGCGCGCGAGACGCAGCGCCAGACCGGTCCGCGCAGCAAGCCCAAGGCGGGCGGCGGACGGGTGCATTCGGTGCCGCGCGGTTCGGTGGCGGCCGGCAACGTGCCGGCGGTGCCGGTGGCCGGCGAATCGGCCGCGGCCTTGCCCATCGATCCCGAGGTGATGGACGGGGAGGGCGGCGCGGCCCATCCGGCCAAGAAGCGCCGCCGTCGTCGCAAGCCGAAGTCGGCGGGTGCCGGCGAAGCGTCGAGCGCCGCGCCGGCGTCCTCCGCCGACGAATGATCACGGCCTACGTCGGCCTGGGCGCCAACCTCGGCGACCTGCGGCGCACGCTGGAGGCGGCGCTGGTCGACCTCGCCGACCTGAAGGACCTGAGCGTCGAGGCCGTCTCCGGCGCCTGGCGCAGCGCGCCGGTCGGCTGCGAGGGGCCCGACTATCTCAATGCGGTCGCGCGCCTGCGCACCGGCCTGGCCCCGCTGGTGCTGCTCGAGGCGCTTCAGGCGATCGAACAGCGCCACGGGCGCGAGCGGCCCTATGTCAACGCGCCGCGCACGCTCGACCTCGACCTGCTCCTCTACGGCGACGAGACCCTCGCACTCGAACGCCTGACCGTGCCCCATCCGAGGCTGCATCAGCGCGCCTTCGTCCTCAAGCCCTTGCTGGAGCTCGATCCGGCGTTGAGTGCGCCGGGACTGGGCGATCTGCGAAGCCATCTGCCCGGCGTCGCCGACCAGGCGATCGAACGCGAGGACGAGCCGTTGCGCCGGCCCCATGGCCCGTTCGGGCCCCAGGCCGCTACACTTGCCGGTTTTCCGTGACACGGAAATGAACCATTTGTGACGATCCGGCGTGGATCGCACCGCGCGGAGCCTCCCCATGTTTTTCGGCAAGCTGCTGCCCCGTGAGGGCAATTTTTTTGAACTGTTCAATGAGCACGGCACGCAGATCGTGGAAGGCGCCCGCGCCTTCATGCTCATGATCCAGAACTACAACGACCTGACGCTGCGCGAGAAGTACGCCGCCGAGGTCGACAAGGCCGAGCACCACGCCGACCGCATCACCGCCGAGGTGAACCGGCTGCTGCACCGGACCTTCATCACGCCGATCGACCGCGAGCAGATCCACGGCCTGATCAACGCGATGGACGACATCCTGGACCTGCTGCAGGACTCCAGCGAAACCATGCAGCTCTACGACGTGCGCTCCATCCCCGACGAGGTGCTGCGCCTGGGCGAGCTCTCGGCCAAGTGCTGCGAGCGCGTCAAGCATGCCGTCACGCTGCTGCCCAAGCTCAGCGAGCCGCACACCGCCGAGGCCGCCATCAAGGCCTGCGAGGAGATCGACAAGCTCGAGTCCGATGCCGACCGCGTGATGCGCGCCGCGATGTCCAAGCTGTTCCGCGAGCAGGAGGACGTGCGCGAGCTGATCAAGCTCAAGGCCATCTACGAGCAGCTGGAGTCGATCTCCGACCGCTGCGAGGACGTGGCCAACCTGATCGAGGGCATCGTCCTCGAGAACTCCTGATCCGATAGCGGAGCGTCTGCTATGGGAACGATGCAGGTGGCCTTCTGGGTCGTGGCCATGCTGGTGGTGCTGGCCATCGCCTTCGACTTCATGAACGGCTTCCACGATGCGGCCAACTCGATCGCGACGGTCGTGTCGACCGGCGTGCTCAAGCCGCAGCAGGCCGTGCTGTTCGCGGCCTTCTTCAACGTGATCGCGGTGCTGTTCTTCGAGCTGAAGGTGGCGGCGACGATCGGCAAGGGCTCGATCGACGCGGGCATCGTCGATCACCATGTGATCTTCGGCGCGTTGATCGGTGCGATCGCGTGGAACGTGATCACCTGGTTCTACGGCATCCCGTCGAGCTCGTCGCACGCGCTGATCGGAGGCCTGGTCGGCGCGGCGATCGCGAAAGCGGGCACCAAGGGCCTGATCATGAGCGGCATCGGCAAGACCGTGCTGTTCATCTTCGTGTCGCCGCTGCTGGGCTTCCTGCTCGGCTCCTTGCTGATGGTGGCGGTGGCGTGGCTGTTCCGCCGCAGCTCGCCGCTGCGGGTGGACAACTGGTTCAGACGGCTGCAGCTGGTTTCGGCCGGCCTGTACAGCCTGGGCCACGGCGGCAACGACGCGCAAAAGACGATCGGCCTGATCTGGATGCTGCTGATCGCGTCGGGCTACGCGGGTGCTGGCGAGCACTCGCCGCCGACCTGGGTGATCGTCGTCTGCTACCTGGCCATCGGCCTGGGGACCATGTTCGGCGGCTGGCGCATCGTCCGCACGATGGGGCAGAAGATCACCAAGCTCAAGCCGGTGGGCGGCTTCTGCGCGGAAACCGGCGGAGCGATCACGCTCTTCCTGGCCACCGCGCTGGGCATCCCGGTGTCGACGACGCACACCATCACCGGCGCCATCGTCGGCGTGGGCTCGACGCAGCGCGCGTCGTCGGTGCGCTGGGGCGTGGCCGGCAACATCGTCTGGGCCTGGATCTTCACGATCCCGGCGTCGGCCTTCATCGGCGGGCTGTTCTACTGGATCAGCTTCACGCTGTTCTGAGCGGGCTGGGGCGGGCTGCGCTCGCGGGCGGCTACTGGCTGATCTCGCGGGCGGCTTCGACCTGGGATTCGAAATAGCGCTGCGCCGAGAACGCGATGGTCGCCATCAGGCAGGCGCCGCCCACCATCAGGCAGGCGATGACGCCCAGGATCGGCAACCAGCCGGTCTTGCGCACCGGCTGGCCCGGATTGAAGCGCTCGGCCCAGCGCTCGTCCGGCATCAGGCCGTAGACGATGCCGGCCAGCATGCTCTGCGCCAGCATCAGCCCCAGCAGCGGAATCAGGAACCAGGCCACGACGTCGTCCTGGCCCAGGGTGTCCATCCGGTGGACGCCATACAGCCCCAGCAGCGTCGGCAGCGGGTGCAACCAGCCCAGCCGGTCGCCGAAGCCGTGGAGATAGAAGCGGTGCGCCCCGAGGCTGCCGAGCGCGAAGCTCAGCCAGGTGGCTACGGTCTTGGACTTGGCGTCCGCACCGCCGCCGTCGGTCGGGGCGAGGGCGCTCATGCGGCGGGCGTCGGATCCGGGGTGGCCGGCGCGGTCGCCGGGGCGGCGCCGGTGGGCGAGCTGGTGTCGCCCTGGCCCAACTGACGCTGCATCAGCACCACGTCCAGCCACTTGCCGAACTTCCAGCCGGCGGCCTTCATGACGCCGACGTCTTCGAAGCCGTGGCTGCGGTGGACGCCGATGGAGCCCAGGTTCTGCGAATCGCCGATGACGGCGATCATCTGCCTCGCGCCGGCGGCTTCGCAGCGCGCGATCAACTCCGCCAGCAGCAGGCGGCCGACGCCTTGTCCCTGCGCCTGCGGCGCGAGGTAGATCGAGTCCTCGACGAAATAGCGATAGGCCAGGCGCGGGCGGAAATAGTTGGCATACGCGTAGCCGAGCACCTGTCCGTCACGCTCCGCGACCAGGTAGGGCAGGCTGCGGCTGAGCACCTCGGTCCGGCGGCGGGCCATCTCGGCGCGATCGGGGACTTCGGTCTCGAAAGTGCCGGTGCCGTGCAGCACCGCGTGTTCGTAGATCTGCTGGATCGCGGCGATGTCGCCTTCCAGGCTGGGGCGGATCAGGAGCGGGGAGGAACTGCTGGTGGTTGTCGTCATTGGGGGAGGAGGACAAAGCGTCAAGAGCGAGTTTATAATGCCGGGTTTTGGCGCTGGCCCCTGGGTGTGGCTGTCACGCTTCGAAGCTTCCTGATCCGGGGCTGAGGGGGCGAAGGACGGACCGGGGGCGTATCTACGGTGCCAGCTGCCGACCTGTTCCGGGGACTCGATGCGCGACACACGCGCTCCCCGCACGGAACGGTCGGTTCATTGTCTGCTTGCCCCTGTGTGTCTCCCTGGTGCGGTGGAACGCTCAAAACCTGAAGGATAGATCATGGTCGTGATTCGACTCTCCCGCGGTGGCTCCAAGAAGCGTCCGTTCTACAACATCGTCGTGACCGACAGCCGCAACCGCCGCGACGGCCGCTTCATCGAGCGCGTCGGCTTCTACAACCCGGTCGCCTCCGGCAATGCCGAAGGCCTGCGCGTCTCGCAAGACCGCGTCTCGTACTGGGTCGGCGTGGGCGCCCAGCTGTCGCCGGCCGTCGCCCGCCTGGTCGACGTGTCCAAGAAGGCTGCCGCTCCGGCCGCCGCCGCTGCCTGATCCTCGGATCGCAGTGATGAAGCAGGCGCCTGACGACGTGATCGAGTCCTCCCCGGCCTTTCCGGAAGACGCCATCGAAGTCGGGCGCGTGTTGGACGCCTGGGGCATCAAGGGCTGGCTGAAGATCCTCAGCCACTCCGCCGATGCCCAGGCGCTCTTCGCCTCTCGCCGCTGGTTCCTGAAGCCCAGCGAGAAGGCCCTGCCGGGCAAGCCGCATGTCGTGCCGCCCGTGCTCAAGATCCTGGCTGTCCGCGACCATGCGGACGGCATCGTCGCCCAGGTGGAAGGCGTGGCCGACCGCAACGGCGCCGAGGCGCTCAAGGGCGCCCGCATCTTCGTCTCGCGCAGCGTGTTTCCCGAGACGGACGACGGCGAGTTCTATTGGGTCGACCTGATCGGCATGTCGGTCGTCAACAAGGACGGCACGACGCTGGGCGAGGTGATCGACCTGATCGACACCGGCCCCCACTGCGTGCTGCGCATCCTGCCCGCCGGCAAGACCGCACCGGTCAAGCCCGATGAAGAGATCCTGATCCCGTTCGTGAACGCCTATGTCGGCGACGTCGACAAGGCCGCGCGGGTCATCCCGGTCGACTGGGACCTCGACTACTGAAGCCGCGGGCCTGATTGCCCATGCGCTTCGACGTTCTCACCCTGTTCCCCGAACTCTTCGACCCCTTCCTGCGGGTCGGCGTGACGCGTCGCGCCTATGAGAGCCGGCAAGTCGACGTGCGTCTGTGGCAGATGCGCGATTACGCCGAGGACAACTACCGCCGCGTTGACGATCGCCCCTTCGGCGGTGGACCCGGCATGGTGATGCTGGCCGCGCCGCTGGAGCGTGCGCTGGCTGCCGTGAAGGCCGATCGCGCGACCACCCATCCGGGCGCGCCGGCCGTGATCCATTTCAGCCCGACCGGCCGCCGGCTCGACCAGGCGCTGGCGCGCGAGTTGGCCGTGGGCGAGGGCGCCATCCTGCTGTGCGGCCGCTACGAAGGCATCGACCAGCGCGTGCTGGACCGCCACGTGACGATGGAGATCAGCCTGGGCGACTTCGTGTTGTCGGGCGGCGAACTGCCGGCGATCGCGATGCTGGACGCCATCGCCCGCTTGCAGGACGGCGTGCTCAACGATGCCGCCTCGCACCAGCAGGACAGCTTCTCCGACGGCCTGCTGGACTGCCCGCATTTCAGCCGCCCCGAGGTCCTGGAGACGCCCGAAGGACCGTTGCCGGTGCCGTCGGTGCTGCTGTCCGGCCACCATGCCGAGATCGCGCGCTGGCGCCGCGAGCAGTCGCTGGCGCTGACGCTGGCGCGTCGCCCGGAGCTGATCGAGGCCGCGCGCCGCGAGGGTCGGCTCGACAAGAAGGACGAGAAATTCCTCGCCTCGCTCGCCGGTGGGACGGCGGTCAGGCCGCACAAAGTTTGACGGTCGCCCGTCCACGTCTATAATCGCCGGTTTTGCCGATCCTCTACCGGGCTGATGGGGCAAGGGCAGTACAGGACCAAGGGAAACCAGGGTCCAGGGTGCTGTTGGTTGAATCCCCACGCGGGCGGCGCCGAAGAAGTCTTTCGATGGCGGCCAGTCCTGGAATCATCCTGATTCGCGCCGGCACGATCACCAGGAGATCCTCGTGAATCTGATCCAGACCCTCGAGCAAGAAGAAATTGCTCGCCTGAACAAGACCATCCCCGCGTTCGCCCCCGGCGACACCGTGATCGTCAACGTGAACGTCGTCGAAGGCACCCGCAAGCGCGTGCAGGCCTACGAAGGCGTGGTCATCGCCCGCCGCAACCGCGGTCTGAACTCCAACTTCATCGTCCGCAAGATCTCGAGCGGCGAAGGCGTGGAGCGTACCTTCCAGCTGTACAGCCCCCTGATCGCCTCGATCGAGGTGAAGCGCCGCGGCGACGTCCGTCGCGCCAAGCTGTACTACCTGCGTGAGCGTTCGGGCAAGTCGGCGCGCATCAAGGAAAAGCTGTCCTTCAAGGCAGCCGAATAATCCTTCGGCGCACGCCCCCTCAAAGCCGCTCCAAGGCCCTGCCCGGAGCGGCTTTGTCGTTTCTGGCGTCCAATCGGGGCTTCGCGCCCCGGGCGCCCACGAACAAGTCCGGCTCACCGGACGATCCCGCCGCATGTCGACGCCTTCCCCCAGCCGTCCCGCCATCAAGGATCCCCGCGTCGTTCCCGTCGCCGGCACCGATGCCCACCTGCCGGCCGTTCCGCCGGAGCGCCTGACCCCCGCCTGGCTGCGCCAGCGCTTCCTCCACCCGCCCGACATCGATCCGGAGATTCCCGGCGACGGCGGCATCTTCCCCGGCCGCACCACGACCCAGGCGGCGGTGCTGGTGCCGCTGGTCCAGCGTGCGTCCGGCCTGCAGGTGCTGCTGACGCAGCGCACCGCGCACCTGCGCGACCACGCCGGCCAGGTGAGCTTCCCCGGCGGCCGCGCCGAGCCCGAGGACGGCTCGCCCGAGCGCACCGCGCTGCGCGAGGCGCAGGAGGAGATCGGGCTGGAGGAGCATCACGTCGACCTGATCGGCCAGTTGCCGGTCTACCGCACGGTGACCGCCTACGAGGTCACCCCGGTGGTCGCGTTGGTGCGCCCCGACTTCTCGCTGCGGCTGGACGCGTTCGAGGTGGCCGAGGCCTTCGAGGTGCCGCTGGCCTTCCTGATGGACCCGGCCCACCACCAGCGCCACAGCTTCGAGTACGAGGTCCCCGGCACGGACGGCCCGCTGATGGGACGACGCCAGTTCCTCTCCATGCCGTGGACGGGGCCAGGTCTTGCGGTCTCGAACGCGGACCCCGACGTCGCCCTCACCGCGGCCAGTCCGAAGGAGTTCTTCATCTGGGGCGCGACGGCGGCGATGTTGCGCAATCTCTACCGCTTCCTGCAGGTCTGACGCCCGCTATCATCCCGGGCCATGAACTTCTTCGCGGTCTTGCTGGCGCTGGTGTGCGAGCAGCTCAAGCCTCTGCCGCACGGGAACCCGGTCCACCAGGGCATGATCGCCTGGGTGCGCTGGACCGGGCGCAACTTCGACGCGGGACGGTCGCATCACGCGGCCGTCGTGTGGACGATCACCGTCGTCGGCCCGGCGCTGCTGGTCGGCGCGATCTACGCGCTGGTGCGCCCCTACAGCCTGCTGCTGTCGCTGGCGCTGGACGTGCTGGTGCTCTACCTGACGCTGGGCTTCCGCCAGTTCAGCCACTACTTCACCGACATCCGCGACGCGCTCGAGCGCGGTGACGAGCTCGAGGCCCGTCGCCTGCTGGCCGAGTGGCGCCACCTGGACGCCAGCGAGCTGCCGCGCACCGAGCTGCTGCGGCATGTGCTGGAGCACTCGCTGCTGGCGGCGCACCGGCATGTCTTCGGTGTCTTCTTCTGGTTCGTGCTGTTCTCGACGCTGGGCCTGGGGCCGGCCGGCGCGGTGCTGTACCGGATGGCCGAATTCGCCGGCCGCTACTGGGCCTTCAAGAGCCGCACGCTGGACGCGCCGACCAACGAGCGCCTGATGGCGCTGTCGCGCAAGCTGTTCGGCATGATCGACCACATCCCGGCGCGCCTGACGGCGACCGGCTTCGCCATCGTCGGCAACTTCGAAGAGGCGGTGAACGCCTGGCGTCGCGACGCGGCGCTCTGGGCGCATGACAACGAGGGCATCATCCTGGCCTCCGCGGCCGGCGCCGTCGGCGTGCAGCTGGGCGGCAGCGCCGCGCCGGGCGTGACCCCCGACCGCAGCAAGACCTTCGAGTCCGGCGGCGACATGGACGCCACCCGCGCCGAGGGCTCGACCGGCGGCGTGCCGCCGCAGCTGGGCCACCTGCAGAGCGTCGTCGGCCTGGTCTGGCGCTCGGTGGTGCTGTGGATGATGCTGCTGGCGCTGCTGACGCTGGCGAACCTGGTCGGCTGAACGACGCTCAGGCGTCGCGCACGTCGGCAAGCACCTGCTGGCCGAAGTCGTCGCGCGCCAGGAAACGCAGCACGCGCGTCGCGGTGTCCTCGGCGCTGACGAGTTGGCCCTCGGCCTTGAACGCGGCGAAGCGGTCGCGGTCCGGGAACTTCGACGCATCGCCACCGCGCAGCTGCGCCTGCATGTCGGTGTCGATGATGCCTGGCGCCAGTGACACGACACGCGCCGCCCGCTCGCCCTGCGCGGCCTTGTGTTCCTCGTCCAGCGCCATCGCGCGGCTGAGGTTGTCCATGCCGGCCTTGGCCGCGCAGTACAGGGCGCTGCCGGCCATCGCGCGGCGACCCAACCCGGACGAGATGTTCAGCACCTTGCGCGCCGCCGGCCAGTCGCGCGTGGCGTCGAGGAAGGCGGCGCTCAGCAGCACCGTGGCCTCCAGGCCGACGCGCAGCGCGGCGGACAGCACCTCCAGCGATTCCCCGTCGATCGGTCCCGGCGGCGTGACGACACCGGCGTTGTTGATCAGCGTGGCCGAGCGCCAGTCGCGCGGCTGCGTGCGCAGCCAGTCGGCCAGGTGCCGCGCGATCGTGAGCGGCGCGGACAGGTCGGCCTGCCATTGCTGCAGCGGCAGGCCGCGCTCGTGGGCGAAGCGCTCCAGCGCTTCGCTGCGCCCGCGGGCGATGCCGACCACCAGGTGACCGGCCGCTAGCGACTGGCGCGCCAGCGCTTCGCCCAGGCCGCGGGAGCTGCCGGTGATCACGGTGAGGGCGGTGGGGGCGTTCGGGGCGCCGGGGGCGTTGGGGGAAGGGGACATGACGAGGACTCCTGGGTCGGACGGCGCAAGGGGCGCTCAGAACGCGGGGGGCGAATGCAGCGACAGCGGCGGCGCGTCGAGCACCGCCGGCAAGCGCAGGTCCCGCGCGTGCAGCAGCAGGCGCGGCGCGCGGGCAAGGATCTCGGGCGGCGCGTACAGCGCGTCGCCGAGGATGGGGTGGCCGGCGGCCAGCAGGTGCACGCGCAGTTGGTGCGAGCGCCCGGTGACCGGCTCCAGCTCGACGCGTGTGGTGCCCGCGGCGAGGTCGCGATGCAGCACCCGCACCCGTGTGAGGCTGGGTTTGCCGCGCTCGGCATCGACCATCTGGCGCGGCCGGTTGGGCCAGTCGACGATCAGCGGCAGGTCGATCTCGAACGCATCGCGCGCGACCAGACCATGCACGACGGCCTCGTAGCGCTTGTCGACGAGCCGGGCCGCGAAGGCCTCGCTGAGCGCGCGCTGCATCGCCTCGCCGCGGGCGAAGACGATCAGCCCGGAGGTCGACTGGTCCAGTCGATGGACGATCAACGCATCAGGCCAGCGCGCCGCGACACGGGCCCAGGCGCAATCCTGCTTGTCCTCGCCGCGACCCGGCACCGACAGCAGGCCCGACGGCTTGTCGACGACGACACGATGGTCGTCGGCGTGCAGCACCTGCGGGTCGAGGTGGGCGAAGGCCGAGGGCGAGGGCGAGGGCGACATGAGGGCGATCGGGACGCCGGTTCCGGCGCGCGTCAGAACTGGTGGATCCAGCCGGACTGCAGCGCCGATTGGGGATTCGATCCGGCGGCGCTGACCGCGGCGAGCGCTTCCGCTGCCGGCATGCCCAGGCGCTTGAGCACGCAGGCCGCCATCGTGCCGGTGCGGCCCATGCCGGCGGCGCAATGCAGCAGCGCGCGGTCGCCCATGCGCAGGCCCTGTGCAACCTGTTCCACGCCTTGCCGGAAGGCGGCGGCATCCGCGGCGAGGCCGAAGTCGCGCATCGGCACATGCAGCCAGCGGAACGGCATCCGGCCCTGCGCGACCGCCTTGTGATACGCCGGCGACAACTCGGCCACCTCCTCCAGCGGATTGAGGCAGACCAGCATGTCGAGCCGGTTCAGCCGCGCCTCGTCGAGGAAGGCGCTCCAGGGCTCGCGGCGGCCCGGCATCGACTGCAGCCAGAGCCGGCCGGGGACGTCATCGGGGAGGGGCAGGGGTCGGAAAGCCATGGGCGCGATTGTCGGGTCTCCCTGCGGGGAAGAGTGTTAATAAACAAGCTGTTTATTAAATCGATGAGCGGCGCGATCATGGCGCAACGACAGCAAGCACAAGGAGCTCGCCATGATCAAGATCCAGGGCCTCGACCACCTCGTCCTGCGGGTGCGGGACCTGTCCGCCTCGCTGCACTTCTACGTGGACCTGCTCGGCTGCACGGTCGAGCGCCGCCAGGACGCGATCGGCCTGGTGCAGCTGCGCGCCGGCGCGCAGCTGATCGACCTCGTGCCGCTGGACGGCAAGCTCGGCAGCGCCGGGGGCGCGGGGCCGGGCGCGGAGGGGCGCAACGTCGACCACTTCTGCCTGCGGGTCGAGTCGCTGGACGAGCCCGCGCTGCGCCGCTGGCTGACCGAACGCGGCGTGCGCGTCGATGCCTACGGCTCGCGCTACGGTGCGGAGGGCGAAGGCCCGTCGCTGTACCTGTTCGATCCGGACGACAACGAGCTCGAGCTCAAGGGGCCGCCCTGGCCGGCGGGCCTGCACGAGGCGCTGGACCAGTCGGTCCGTTTCGGCCCGATGTACGGCACCGAGGCGATGCCGCTGTTCAACCATTTGCCGATGGCGCTGGGCGCGCTGGCGCGGCTCGGCGCGCCGCGCGCGGCGTTGCAGCGGCAGATCGACCACTGGGCGCCGCTGTCGCGTCCGGCCGTGGCGGACGACACGCCCGCCCCGACGGTGGAGGAGGCCTTGCTGCGCGTGCTGGACGCGCCCGAGGCGCAGGCCTTCCATGTGGCGATCCGGCTGGCCTACGCGCTGCAGTCGGGGCATGCGAAGGAACTGGACGCGGCGCTGCGGACGACGGTCGGACTGACCTCGCCGCTCGGCGCGCCGGTGCCCTCGGGCCAGGGCAGCGCGCGCCTGCGCGACGTGATCGACGCGGTGCGCGCCGATCCGGCGATGGCCATGCCGGCGATGCCGGGCAGCCTGATCACGACCCGCATGCAGCACGCGGCGGCGCTGCCCGGCTTCGCGGCCTACGTCGAGCGTCCGCGCCTGACGCTGGACGACCTGGCCGAGGCCTCGCTGGCGGTCTACCTGGCGCGGCACCAGTTCGCCGCCTTGCACCTGGTGACCGGCACCCATGCGCTGCGGGTGCTGCTGGCGGCGGCGGCCTCGCGCGGTCTGGTCGTCGACGAAGGCCAGGTCCTGCGCAGCGTCTGGCGGGCCTGGCTGGGCACCTACCTGTCGGACCAGCGGCCGGCGCCGGCCTGGGCGCTGGTGCATGCGGGCAGCGCGTCCGAGGACGACTGGACGCGCGAGCTGCCCGCGCTGCACGAGACCATGAACGATCACCGCATCAAGGTCGCCGACGCCGCCCGCGAGGAGTGGCGCCATCGCGGCTGGCCCGGCTATGCCTTGTGCCTGCGCCGGGAAGGGGCCGCACAATGAGCGCCGTGCTCTCTTCGTCCGCGCCCCCTTCCGCCTCACCGGCGCCGCTGCGCCATCCGCACCTGCTGCTCTGGGCCGTCTGCGCGCTCGCGCTGATGAGCACCGCCGGCGTCGCGCTGCCGTATCCGATCCTTGCGCCGATCTTCGTCGGCGGACCGGTGGACGACTTCACCCACTTCCTCGGCCTGCGGTCCGAGCTGTTGATGGGGCTGGCGCTGGCCGTGAATCCCGCCGGCATCCTGGTCGGCAGCCTGTTCGTGGGGCCGATGTCCGACCGCTACGGGCGCCGCCGCGTGCTCGGCATCACCATCACCGCGACGCTGGTCGGCTACGGGCTGAGCGCCTTCGCGCTGGCCTCGCGGGACTATCCGCTGTTCGTGCTGTCGCGCTTCGCGACCGGGCTGACCGAGGGCAATGTGGCGGTGGTGCGGGCGCTGCTGGCCGACTGGCATCCGCAGCTGGAGCGCACCCGCAGCTTCGCCTGGCTCAACGCGAGCCTCTACATCGGCTGGCTGGTCGGCCCGCTGCTGGGCGGGCTGACGCTGCCCTGGGGCGAGGCGGTGCCCTTCATCGTCGCCGCGGTCGTGCTGGTGCCCTGCCTGGTGCTGCTGGGCCTGGGGCTGCCGGACGACCGGCCGGCGGCGCGGCCGCAGGGCGGCCCGCTGGCGGCGATGCGGCGCCAGCAGTCGCTGGGGCTGGTGGTGCAGGACCCGGTGCTGCGGCATCTCGCGCTGCTGCAGCTGGCCTACACGCTGGGGGTCAATGCGCTGTACGAGTTCGCGCCGTTGTGGATGCTGCAGCAGGCCGGGCTGGGCAGCCGCGGGATCGCGCTGGTCACGGCGGTGCAGTGCGCCGCGATGACCGCGGCCAGCCTCTTCGCGGCCCGCATCGGCTCGGGCCCGACGCCGCTGCATCGCGCGGCGCGCTTCGCGGTGGTGGCGGCGATCGGGTTGCTGGCGCTGAGCCTGGCGCCGTCGTGGCTGGGGCTGGCGCTGATCCCGCTGCTGGGCGTGCCGCTGTCGTTCTACAACGCGCTGATGCCGGCGTGGATGTCGGAGCGCTTCGCCGCGCATGGCCAGGGCCGCGTGATGGGGTTGCTGACGACGGTGTTCTGCCTGTCCAACACGCTGATCGCGCTGATCGGCGGCGCGCTCGGGATGCTCTCGGCGCGCTGGATCATGCTGCTGGGCGGTGCGACCTGCCTGCTGGCGGCGATCGGTTTCATCCGCTTCGCGAGGCGCCATTCATGAGCCAGGGCAACGAGGACCGGCTGCTGTTCGAGCTCAAGAGCCGCGGCCCGCAGCCGGCGGCCGCGCTGGCGGCGGCGCTGGCGATCACGCCGATGGGCGCGCACAAGCTGCTCGCGCGGCTCCAGGAGCAGGGGTTGGTCGATGCGCGCGACGAGCGCCGCGACATGCGGTCGTTCGGTGAGGGGGCGGAGAAGGGCGCCGAGGAGGGCGAGGGCATGGCCAGGACCCTTCGCAGCGTTGAGAGCAGCGGCACCGACGAGCCGGGCGCCGTGTCGCGCCCGGGGCGGCCGCGCAAGCTCTGGGCCTTGACGGAGGCCGGGCACGGCCGCTTTCCTGATCGACATGCCGACCTGACGCTGCAACTGATCCAGCAGGCGCGTGCGGTGTTCGGCGACGCGGGGCTGGACCAGCTGATCTCCGCCCGCGAGCGCGACAGCGAGCAACGCTATCGCGCCGCGCTCGCGCGCTGCCGCACGACCGGCGACAAGGTCCGGGAGCTCGCCCGGCTGCGTGCGGAGGAGGGCTACATGGCGCGCGCCGAGCGCGCGGGCCGCGACTGGCTGCTGGTGGAGGACCACTGCCCGATCTGCGCCGCGGCGCGGAGCTGCCAGGGCTTCTGTCGCTCGGAACTGGCGCTGTTCCAGCGCTGCCTGGGACCGGCGCTCGCGGTCGAGCGCACCGAGCATCTGCTGGCCGGCGCGCGGCGCTGCGCGTATCGGATCAAGGCGGTCAAGGAAGAGGTCGCGGCGGATTGATCCGAGGACTGCCACGGCTGTCGGCCCTCACCCCCGCCCTCTCCCGCAAGCGGGAGAGGGAGTCCTACCGAGCGCCGCAAAGGCTGTGCCCTGACAGCTCGCCGCTGGACTTGCTCCCTCTCCCGCTTGCGGGAGAGGGCGGGGGTGAGGGCCGGCGGCGACGGCAGTCCTCGAATCGGTGTTTACGACACGATGTAGGCCGCCGCTCCGGTGGCCAGCAGCCGCCCCTGTTCATCGGTGAACGCCATGCGCGTGTTGGCGACGCGGCTGCCCAGGCGCATGACCTCGGCCTCGCAGCGGAAGACGGCACCGATGGCCGGGCGCAGGTAGTCCACGCGCAGGTCGATCGTGCCGAGCTTGGCGAAGCGCTGCAGCCGCTGCTGCGGCGCCTCGTCGAGGTGGCGCGCGCCGGTGGCGGCCATCACCGCCAGACCGCCCATCGCGTCCAGCGTCGCGCTGATCACGCCGCCGTGCAGCCGGTTGTGGGCGTAGTGGCCCACGAGGTCCGGCCGCATCCGGATGTGGGCCCGGACGATCTCATGCTGCAGCTCGTCGACCTTCAGCCCCAGCACCTGGTTGAAGGTGATCAGCCGCTCGAAGATCTCGCACAGCGCCTCGGTGAACTCCGGCTCGAACGGGCTCTTCACGCGAGTCGCCGCGGCGCCCGGGTCGTCGTGGATCGCGTCGGACGCGGTCCCCGCGGACCCGGCCTTCGATTCATGCTTCGCATCGGTCATGAGCGCGGACCATAGCGCAAGCCCGCCCGCCGCAGGAGAGCGCTCCCCCTAGCCGCGCCTGACGCCGAGGTGACACGGCGACCCCAGCCCGCATCGGGTCGCTGACGCTTCGGCACAATGCGCGCCATGAGCGACACGACATTCCCTTCGACCGCCCCCGCCGCCGATGCCGCCCGCCCCGACGGCTTCCAGCGCGTGTGCGCCGCCTTGCGCGCGCTGTCCCATGAGCACGAGCCGCGCTGGCTCGAGGTCTCGGCCCGCAGCTCGCAGGAAGCGGCCGACGCGCTCGGCGTGGCGCTGGGCCAGATCGCCAAGAGCGTCGTGTTCCGGCGCAAGGCCGACGACGCGGCCGTGCTGGTGATCGCTTCGGGCGACAAGCGCGTCGACGAGCGCAAGCTCGAGGCTCACACCGGCAAGCTCGGCCGCGCCGATGCCGACTACGTGAAGGCGCGCACCGGCTTCTCGATCGGCGGCGTGTCGCCGCTGGGCTTTCAGCCGAGCTACGCCGCCGACGGCGACCCCGCGCCGCCGCTGCTCTTCATCGACCAGGAACTGTTCCGCTTCGATGCCATCTGGGCCGCGGCCGGGCATCCGAATGGCGTGTTCCTGATGTCGCCGCCGCAGCTCGTGGCGCTGACCGGCGCGCCGGTGATCGAGGTGACGCAATGACCGCCCCGACCGCGCTGCCAGCGGGCGTCGACGCCCCGGTCACCGCAGAGAACGCGCGGCGCACGCCGGAAGGGCGGGTCGCCTCGCCCTGCATCAACATCTGCAAGATGCATGAACCCACCGCGCTGTGCCGAGGCTGCGCGCGCACGATCCCCGAGATCGCCGGCTGGAGCAAGTCCGACGACGCGGACCGGATCCGGCTGCTCAACCTGCTGCCGCAGCGCCGCGCGCTGCTGGCCGCGCACGGCGCGCTCGCGACCGAGCCGCCGCGCGGCTGATTCCGCGCGCGGCCGCGCCCGCGCGCTCCCCGATCCGCGCCCACGCCGCCAGCGACGGGCCCTCGACCCCCACGACGGCGGCCGGCATCGGCGCCAGAAGGAGACCTGACCGTGCACACGATCGACTTCTACTTCGACCCGATCTCCCCGTACGCCGCGCTGGCCTTCGAGCGCCTGCCCGAGGCGCTGGCCGGGCGCAGCGTGGCGGTGCGCTACCTGCCGATCGTGTTCGGCGCGATGCTCAAGTCGCTCGACCACAAGGGCCCGGCCGAGATCCCCGGCAAGCGCGACTGGACCTACCGCCAGGTGCTGTGGCTGGGCCACCGCCTCGGCGTGCCGCTCGATCTGCCGGCGGCGCATCCGTTCAACCCGCTGCCGCTGCTGCGGCTGCTCTGGGCCACCGCGCCGGCCGGACAGACGCCGGGCCGCCACGCGGTCGAGCAGGTGCTGCGCCACGTCTGGCGCGGCGGCCAGGACGCGGCCGACCCGGCGCGCCTGGCGGCGCTGGCGGCGGAACTCGCGCCCCAGCGCGATCCGGCGTCCGACGAGGTCAAGGCCGCGCTGCGCGAGGCCACCGACGCCGCCCTGGCGCGCGGCGTCTTCGGCGTGCCGACGATGGCCGTCGCCGACAAGCTGTTCTGGGGCCTGGACGCGATGGACATGGTGACCGCGTACCTCGACGGCGACGCCTGGTTCGACGGCCCCGCCTGGACAGCCGCGGCGACGCTGCCGGTGGGGGTGCGGCGCAGCTGATTCGAGCTAGCAAGCATGGGTAGGGACATACCCTTTGATGCGGCGCACAGGCTTCGAAATTCCGCATCGAGAAATCCCGACTCCGGGTTACGCCGGAGTTTGTCAGCCTGAGGCAAGGATGCCGTCAGAAACGGGTCAGAGCGCGCTCGGATAGTCCCGCCCCAAGGGCCATCGGTCGATGGTTCTGGGAATCGAGGAGACAACCCCATGGCAACTGCAAGCGCAGTGACCACCAATGCGCCGATGACAGCGGAGGAGAAGAAGGTCATCTTCGCCTCGTCGCTGGGTACGGTGTTCGAGTGGTACGACTTCTACCTGTACGGCTCGCTCGCCGCGATCATCGGCAAGCAGTTCTTCACCGGCCTGGATCCCACGGCCCAGTTCATCGCCTCGCTGATGGCCTTCGCCGCCGGCTTCATCGTGCGTCCGTTCGGCGCGCTGGTGTTCGGCCGCCTGGGCGACATGATCGGCCGCAAGTACACCTTCCTGGTGACCATCCTGATCATGGGCCTGTCGACCTTCATCGTCGGCGTGCTGCCCACCTATGAAACCATCGGTCCCGCCGCCGCGGTGATCCTGGTCGGCCTGCGCCTGCTGCAAGGCCTGGCGCTGGGCGGCGAGTACGGCGGTGCCGCGACCTACGTCGCCGAGCACGCCCCGCACGGCAAGCGCGGCGCGTACACCTCGTGGATCCAGACCACGGCGACGCTGGGCCTGTTCCTGTCGCTGATCGTCATCCTGGGCACCCGCACGGCGCTCGGCGAGGCGACCTTCGCGGCCTGGGGCTGGCGCATCCCGTTCATCGTCTCGATCCTGCTGCTGGCCATCAGCGTGTGGATCCGGCTGTCGATGAACGAGTCGCCCGCCTTCCAGAAGATGAAGTCCGAGGGCAAGACCTCCAAGGCGCCGCTGTCCGAGTCCTTCGGCCAGTGGAAGAACCTGAAGATCGTGCTGCTGGCGCTGTTCGGCCTGGTCGCCGGCCAGGGCGTGGTCTGGTACACGGGCCAGTTCTACGCGCTGTTCTTCCTGCAGAGCGTGGTCAAGGTCGACCCGGCCGCGGCCAACATCATGGTGGCCGTCGCGCTGCTGATCGGCACGCCGTTCTTCGTCGTGTTCGGCACGCTGTCGGACCGCATCGGCCGCAAGCCCATCATCATGGCCGGCCTGCTGCTGGCGATCCTGACCTACTTCCCGCTGTTCAAGGCGCTGACCAACGCGGCCAACCCGGATCTGGCCAAGGCCCAGGCCACCGCGCAGATCACGCTGACGACCGACCCGGCGCAGTGCTCCTTCCAGGGCAGCCCGGTGGCGCGCGACGTGGACTTCACCACGCCCTGCGACATCGCCAAGCGCGCGCTGGCGCAGGCCGCGGCGAACTACGAGACCGTGCCCGGCGCCGCCGGCTCCGGCCAGGTGAAGGTGGGCGACAAGGTCATCGAGGCGCCGAGCGCCACGCTGACCGCGGGCGGCCACAAGTTCGACGAGGACAGCACCAAGAAGATCGCCGCGTTCAAGAAGGAACTGGGCGAGGCGATGAAGGCGGCCGGTTATCCGTCCAAGGCCGATCCGGCCAAGATCAACACGCCGCTGGTGATCGCGATCCTGAGCGTGCTGGTGCTGTACGTGACCATGGTCTACGGCCCGATCGCAGCGATGCTGGTCGAGCTGTTCCCGACCCGGATCCGCTACACCTCGATGAGCCTGCCATACCACATCGGCAACGGCTGGTTCGGCGGCCTGCTGCCGTCGATCAGCTTCGCGATGGTGGCCCAGAACGGCAACATCTATCACGGCCTCTGGTACCCGATCGGCATCGCCGCGCTCACCCTGGTGGTCGGCCTGCTGTTCGTGCGCGAGACCAAGGACGTGGACATCTACGCCCGCGACTGAACGCGCGGCACGGACGAGGGACGCGGCGCGCGGCGCCCGTCCCCTCGACGACCAGGGCGGCCTTCGGGCCGCCCTTTTTCATGGCGCCGGTCGCCGGTCCGGTCACCCTTGCGATGGCCTTTGCGATCGCCTTTGCGATGGCGCGCATCGGCGCGGCCGAAGCGGCGCTCAGCCTGATGTCAGGCTGGCTTTCCACAATGGCCGCCAACCCGGTCGACCGTCGTGACCGGCAACCTCAAGAAGGAAACTCGCAGCCATGTGGAAACTCGTCCTTGGATTCATCGTCTTCGCCGCGGTGGCCCTGTTCGTGCTGATGAAGAGCGGCGGCAACATCGACCTGACGGGCGAGAAGCACGATGTGACCGGCGGCCACGCCGATCAGGCGGCGAGCGACGCGGCCTCGGCCGCGATCGCGGCGGCGTCCGCCGCACTGCCTACGCAGGCGGCCTCGGCGGCCGCGTCGGGCGCTTCGCAGTAAACGTAGATGGCGGCGTCAGCGGCGTCGGCGACGTCCGCAACGTCCGCGAACGGAGGACGGATCAGGCGATCCGGTCCTCTCCGGTGGCGCGCAGCGGCGCGTCGACCGGCAGGCGCATCACCATGCGCGTGCCTTCCTCGAGCTGCGAGATCACCTCGATCTGCCCGCCCAGCACATTTGTCACGATGTTGTGGACGATGTGCATGCCCAGGCCCGAGCCGCCCTTGCCGAGCTTGGTCGTGAAGAAGGGGTCGAAGATGCGCCGCACGACCGAGGCGTCCATGCCGCGCCCGTCGTCGCTGACGCTGAGCTCCACCTGACCGTCGTCGAGCCGGTGGCAGCCGACGGTCACCTGGCCGCGCTCGCGGCCCTCGAAGGCATGCACCAGCGCGTTCATCAGCAGGTTGGTCAGCACCTGGCCGAGCGCACCGGGATAGCTGTTCATGCGCAGGTCTTCCCGCAGCTCGGTGACGATGCGGAATGGCGTGTGCTTGAAGCTGGGCTCGACCATGACGAGCACGTCCTCGACCACCTGGCTCAGCTCGAAGTCGCGGCGCGTGTCGCTGGTCTGGTCGATGGCGACCTGCTTGAAGTCGCGCACCAGGTCGGCGGCCTTCTGCACGTTGCGGTGCAGGATGTCCTGGCCGCGGCGCGTGTCCTTGACGAGTTCCTCGAGCTGGCTGCGGCGCATCGGCGTGTTGTCGGCCAGCATGCGGTCGAGCTTGTTCCAGCGGTCCTCCAGCGCGGAGACCACGGTCAGCGCGTTGCCCAGCGGCGTGTTCAGCTCGTGCGCGACGCCGGCCACCAGGCGGCCCAGCGAGGCGAGCTTCTCCGACTCCACCAGCTCGCGCTGCGCGGTCTTGAGATTGGCCAGCGCCTGCGTCAGTTCGGCGTTGGCCTCGGTCAGCTGCGCGGTGCGCTGCGCCACCTGGTCCTCGAGCGTGCTGGCATGGCCGCGCAGGTCGTCGAAGGCCTTGAGCAGCGCCAGCCGCATGCGCTCCATCGCCTTGCCGACGCGCGCGATCTCGTCCTCGCCGCCGAGCTCCAGCGGCTTGTCGAGCTGGCCGGAGGCCAGTTCGTCGGCCGCGCCGGACAGGCGATCGATCGGGCGCAGCACGCGGCGCTGCATGACGACCAGGATCAGCGCCAACGACACCGTCAGCGTCAGCAGGCTGCGCCACAGCGCGTTCCACAGGTCGGCGCGCTTGCGCGCCATCAGCGGCTCGGCGCTCATGACGACGGTGAGCTTGGCGATCTCGCGGCCGTCGCGCATCACGGTGCGGGTCTCGCTGAGCGTCATCGCGTCGTCGGGCGAGCCGCGGTGGAACTCGACGAAGGCCTGCTGGGCGGAGTTCTCGGTCACGACGACCGAGACGAAGCGCGGGTCCTCCACCTGGGCCTTGACCATGGGTTCGGCCAGGTCGGGCGAGACCTGCCAGATCGGCTCGGCCAGCGACAGCGCCAGCACCTCCGACACGCGCGACAGGTCGCGCTGCAGGTCCTCCATCACGACGCGGCGGCTGAGCTGCTGCTCGTACAGCAGCACGCCGCCGGTCGGCAGGGCCAGGCCCACCAGCAGCGCCAGGATCACGGCGCTGCGCAACGAAGTCTTCATCAGGGCCACGTCCGTCCCTCTGTCCCACCCTTGTGACGGCCGATGATACGCACCGGGGAAGGCGGCCTCATGCGGCGAAACGCTCATCCGCGGCCAGCACGGTGACCCGGTTGCGGCCTTGCGCGCGGGACGAGCGCAGCGCCTGGTCGGCGCGGCCGAGGAAGTCGCGCGCCGTCTCGCCGCCGCCCAGCTGCGTGACGCCCAGCGAGAGGCTGAGCCGGCGCTCCGCGTCCGCCTGCAGCTGCCCGACGCCGTGCCGCAGCTGCTCGGCCAGGGTGTAGGCCTCGTGCAGGCCGGCGCCCGGGATCAGCAGCGCGAACCCGTCGTCTTCCAGGCGCGCGGCCAGGTGGTGGCTCTGCGCGATGCTGCGCACCGTGTTGGCGACCTGGCGCAGCGCCTCGTCCAGGCGCGCCGGGCCGAGGCGCTCGCGCAGGGCGGCGAAGTCGTCCACGTCGCCGAGCAGCAGGCAGGGCGCGGTCGGCGTGCCGGCCTCGGGGCAACGCACGCAGTCGGCCAGGGCGCGGTCGAAGCCGCGGCGGTTGCTCAGCCCGGTGAGCGGATCCAGCAGTGCCTCGCTGCGGGCGCGGTGGACCTCCTGACGCAGCGAGGCCACCTCCTGGCGGCTGGCCTCCAGGCGAGTCACCAGGCTGTCGACCGCGTGGCGCATGTCCCGCGTGCCCTGCAGCGCGGCGGCCAGCACCGTCACGTGCTGGCCCGGCGCGGCCTCGCGCAGCGCGCGCTCCCAGCCCTGCAGCGCGCGTGCGTAGTGCTGCACCTGCTGGCCGGCCTGGTCGGTGCAGTCGGACACGCCGCGCAGCACCTCGCCGACGTCCCGCGCCAGCGTCGCGGCCATCTGCTCGTCCAGCTCGGCGATGTGCCGGCGATAGAGCGCCCAGGTCTGCGGCTCGTCCAGCGTCGCGCCCTCCTGGGTCAGGCTCATCAGTTCGCGGCTCAGCGGGCCGTTCATCGCGGTCACGTGCTCGTACCAGACCGCGTAGGTGACGGGGTGCAGCGCCGCGCGCTGCCTCGACATCAGCGGCAAGGCGGCGCGCAGCGCCTGCGCGCTGGCGGCGATGCTCTCGGTGTATCTCATGCAGGGTCCCTCTCAGGTCCGAGGCCTTGTCGCGCCCGTCGGCGCGCTGCCCCTTGTCGTTGCCATCCCCACGGCGCTCCCGCTCGATGGCGGCAGGCGCTTCCGGTCATCGGCGTGCGGGGGCAGGTCTTGAGCGCGCCACCGCACGGCGGCGGCAGGCGGCACAACTATTCACGCGGGAAGGGACAGGGCAGGGGACACGAGCGCGCCGTGCGTGGCGCCAGCGGCTCGGCGAGGGCGAAGGGCGAAGGGCGAAGGGCGAAGGGCGAAGGGCGAAGGGCGAGGACGACGGGCGCGGTGCGGACAGAGACGAACGGCTGGCAATCATCCATTGCCCCTTCGCGAAAGCGGGCCCGGCCTCGATTCCTAGAATCGTCCGCCATGAGCAGTCCCACACCGGCGGTCCCGGTCGCCCGCCCCGATCCCCACGGCGCGCGCGCGCCGCTGCCGGGTCTGATGCTGGCCGTCGGCGGCGCGATCGGCTTCTCCGGCAAGGCCATCATCGTGAAGCTCGCCTACCGCCATGGCGTTGACGCGATCACGCTGCTGATGCTGCGCATGCTGCTGGCGCTGCCGTTGTTCCTCGCGCTGGCCTGGTGGGCCGGCCGCGGCAAGCCCGCGCTGACGGGGCGAGAGAAGCTCGCGGTGCTGGGCCTGGGCTTCAGCGGCTACTACCTGGCCAGCTTCCTGGACTTCGCCGGCCTGGCCTACGTCAGCGCCAGCTTCGAGCGCCTGATCCTCTACCTCAACCCGACCCTCGTGCTGCTGCTGTCGTGGGCGATGTTCGGTCGCCGCGTGACGCTGCGCCAGGCCGGCGCGCTCGCCGTGAGCTACGCCGGCGTGCTGCTGGTGTTCGGGCATGAGCTTCAGGTCGCGGGCGCCAACGTGTGGCTCGGCGGCGCGTTGGTCTTCGGCAGCGCGGTGTCCTATGCGCTCTATCTGGTCTACAGCGGGGAATGGGTCCAGCGCCTCGGTGCGATGCGGCTCACCGGCCTGGCGACCTCGGTGGCTTGCGGCTTCTGCATCGCGCAGTTCCTGTTGACGCGGCCGGTGTCGGGCCTGGCGGAACTGGCGCCGGCGGTGTGGTGGCTGTCGGCGCTGAACGCGCTGGCCTGCACCTTCGCGCCGGTGCTGATGGTGATGATGGCCATCGAGCGCCTGGGCGCGGGTGTCGCCGCGCAGACCGGCATGGTGGGGCCCATGTCCACGATATTGATGGGCGTGCTCATCCTCGACGAGCCGCTCACCGGCTGGGTCGTCGCGGGCACGGTGCTGGTGCTGGGCGGCGTGTGGCTGCTCGCGCGCCAGCGTCGGTGACGCTCTTCCCCTCTCCCCTTGGGGAGAGGAAGTTCTCGGCACAATCGCGCCGGCATCGACACGACGACGGAGATCGACATGGACTTGGGACTTTCGGGCAAGTGGGCCCTGGTATGCGCGGCCTCGAAGGGCCTGGGCGCGGGCTGCGCCGAGGCGCTGGCCGCTGAGGGCGTCAATGTGGTGATCACCGCGCGTGGCGAGGAGGCTCTGCAGGCGCAGGCCGCGCGGCTGCGCGCGATCAACCCGGCCGTGCAGGTCGTGGCCGTCGCGGGCGACATCGCCACCGAGGCCGGCCGCGCCGCCGCGCTGGCCGCGGCGCCGCGCGTCGACATCCTGGTCAACAACGCCGGCGGTCCGCCGCCCGGGGATTTCCGCGACTGGGACCGCGAACAGTGGCTCGCCGCCCTGGACGCCAACATGCTGACGCCGATCGCGCTGATCAAGGCGACGGTCGACCAGATGGCCGATCGCGGCTTCGGCCGCATCGTCAACATCACCTCCGGCGCGGTGAAGGCGCCGATCGACGTGCTGGGGCTGTCCAACGGCGCCCGCTCCGGCCTGACCGGCTTCGTCGCGGGCATCGCGCGCCAGCCGCGCATCGCGGGCCGCAACGTCACGATCAACAACCTGCTGCCGGGCGCCTTCGATACCGAACGCCTGCAGAAGACCCTGGCCGCCGGCGCGCAGAAGTCCGGCCAGCCGATCGACGACGTGCGCGCCAAGCGCATGGGCGCGATCCCGGCCCAGCGCTTCGGCAGCGCCGCGGAGTTCGGCGCGATCTGCGCGCTGATGTGCTCGGCCCACGCCGGCTACCTGACCGGGCAGAACATCCTGCTGGACGGCGGCGCCTATCCGGGCACCTTCTGAAGCGGGAGTGATTCGGCCCCGTCTGGAGCAGGGGCCCGCGTATCGCGTGGTGGACTAGCAAGCCATTGCTAGTCGCCCACCTAGAGAGGTGGGTAGATCGCGCATTTGGCGCATGAAGGGGATGGAACCGATCCGGTCGGCGCCGAAGAATGGCCCGGTCGTCACCACCCCGCCTTTCGGCGTCGGATCGTCCCCATGCCCCGCGACCGGATCGAGATCGTCGAGCGCATTGAATGCGTCGAACGCGTCGAGCGTGTCGAACGCATCGTGCGTTTGGAGCGCGTCGAGCGCCGCGCGCGCATCGGTGCCGGCGATGCGGGCGGCCGGTCGACGCGCCTGATGGGGCGAGCGGAGCGGGACGTCGTCGACATCGAAGCGCGGGACGTGAGCGCGGCGCCCCGTGAACCGGTCCGGACGGCGCCGCGTGGCCTGGTCCTCAACGGCGTGTGGGTGCCGCTGGCGCCGTGACGCCGCGAGCGGGCTCCGACTTCAGCGCCGGCCCGGCCGGCCCGAGGACACCACGATCCCCGCCGCGATCAGCGCGAAGGCCGCGCCGTGGAACCAGGCCGGCCACTCGCCCAGCAGCGCTGCCGACATCAGCGCCGCGAACACCGGTGTCAGGTTACCGAAGAAGGCGGCCAGCGTCGGCCCCGCCTGGGCGACGCCGAGCCCCCAGCAGCGGTAGGCGATCAGCGACGGCCCGACCGCCACGTAGACCAGCGCCGCCGCCATCGGCCAGCCCCAGCGCACCGGCGGCACGCCGATGGCCTGCTCCGCGCCGGCCGAGGCCCAACTGAAGGCCAGCCCGAACAGCATCTGCGCCATCAGCAGCGCGGACCAGTCCCAGTCGGGCCGGCGCTCGCCCTGCATATGGGCGGGCGGCCGCGCCAGCAGCCAGCTGTAGAAGGCCCAGGTCAGCACGGCCAGCAGCATCAGCAGGTCGCCCCGCACGAACTGCACCTGTGCCAGGCGATCCAGGTGCCCGCGCGAGATCACCAGCGCGACGCCGCCGAGCGACAGCAGCGCCCCGGCGAGCTGGCGACGCGTCGGCCAGACGCGATAGAGCAGCGCGCCCACCGCCAGCATCCACACCGGCAGGCTGGCGGCGATCAGCGTCACGTTGAGCGCGGTGGAGCTGTGCAGCGCCTGGTACTGCAGCGCGTTGTAGCAGCCCATGCCCAGCAGCCCGGTCAGCGCGAAGTAGCCCCAGCGGGCCCGCAGCGGGGCCAGGTCTTGCAGCAGCGCGCGCGCCGGGCGGGCGATCAGCAGCAGCAGCGCGAAGGCCAGCGTCCAGCGCATCGCGTTGAGCAGCAGCGGCGGCACCAGCGGGCCGACCGAGCGCCCGACCACGGCGTTGCCGGCCCACAGCAGCGGGGGCAGGGTCAGCATCAGGGCCAGGCGTGGGGTCAAGCTCATCGCGGCGATGCGCGTCGGTCGGGAGGCTGGCACGATAGCCGCAATCGACGCGTCGGGCGACGCGCGAGCGACATCCCCCATGAGGAGAACCCCGATGAGCGACAGAGCCGTGCGCATCTCGCAAGCTGGTGGACCGGAGGTCCTGACGATCGAGCCGGTCCAGGTCGGCGACCCCGGCCCGGGCGAGATCCGCATCCGCCACGCGGCCTGCGGCCTGAACTACATCGACATCTACCACCGCAGCGGCGTCTACCCGCTGCCCCTGCCCAGCGGCCTGGGCATGGAAGGCGCCGGCATCGTCGAGGCGGTGGGCGAGGGCGTCACCCACCTGCGCCCCGGCGACCGCGCCGCGTATGCGAGCCAGCCCATCGGCGCCTACGCGACCGCGCGCGTGATGCCGGCCCGCTGCGTGGTGAAGCTGCCGGACTTCCTGAGCTTCGAGCAGGGCGCCGCGATGATGCTCAAGGGCATGACGGTGCAGTACCTGCTGCGCCGCACGCTGCCGCAGGGCGGGCTGCAGCCGGGCGACCACGTGCTCTTCCACGCGGCGGCGGGCGGCGTCGGGCTCATCGCCTGCCAATGGGCCAAGGCGCTGGGGCTGCGGCTGATCGCCACCGCCGGCAGCGACGCCAAGTGCCGCCTGGCGCTCGACCACGGCGCCGAGTTCGCGATCAACTACGCGACCGAGAACTTCGCCGAGCGGGTCAAGGAGATCACCGGCGGCCGCGGCGTGAAGGTGGTCTACGACTCGGTCGGCGCCTCGACCTGGGAAGGCTCGCTGGCCAGCCTGCGGCCATTCGGGCTGATGGTGAGCTTCGGCAATGCCTCGGGCGTGGTCCCGCCGGTGGCGCTGGGCGCGCTGTCGGCCAAGGCGCTGTACCTCACGCGGCCTTCGCTGTTCGTGCACCTCGATTCGCTCGAGACCACGCAGGAGATCGCCGGCGACCTGTTCGCCGCGGTCGAGCGCGGCGCGGTGCGGATCGAGGTCGAGCAGCGTTATCCGTTCGACGAGGTCCAGCGCGCCCATCGCGAGCTGGAGGCCCGCACGACCACCGGCTCAGGCGTGCTGCTGGTTTGAACCGGACGCGGTGATCGGGCCGTCGAGGTCGGCGGCCACCGTCTCCGCGTCGAGCAGCGCCTCGTTGGCGCTGCGCTCGTCCCGCGCGTCGGTCCGCGCCGGTGTCAGCGTGGCCTGGCGCGTGTCCGCGAGCGCCTGCGGACCGCCCGCGTCGGTGACGACGCGGCGCGGCGGCGGCAGCTCGTCGAGCCCCGCCGGCACGGTGTCCGCGCCGAAGTCGGTGGCGGTCTCGTCGTCGAGCGCCCCGGCGGTCGTCTCGTGGACATCGACGTCCACGGTTTCGGTGCGCAGCACCTCGTCCAGCACCAGCGGCTGCGAGACCTTGACCTCGAAGCTGAAGCAAGAGCCAGCGCCGGGTTGGCTTTCCACCTGCACCTCGCCGCCCATCAGCTCGACCAGGCGCTTGACGATGGTCAGGCCCAGGCCGGTGCCGCCGTAGCGGCGGGTGATGCTGCCGTCGGCCTGCGTGAAGGGGCTGAAGATCTGCGCGATCTGCTCGCGCGTCATGCCGATGCCGGTGTCATGCACCGCGATGCGCAGCCGCAGGGGGCCGGCGTGGAGCGGCTCGTCGGCGTCGATGCGCTGGATGTCGACGCGGACCTCGCCGCGCTCGGTGAACTTGAGCGCATTGCCGACCAGGTTCACCAGGATCTGGCGCAGCCTCAGCGCGTCGCCCAGCAGGTGCTGCGGCACGCCGGGCTGCACCCGCGCATGCAGTTGCAGGCCCTTCTCGTGCGCCTGCAGCAGCAGCGGATGCAGCGCCTCGCGCAGGCAGTCGTGCAGGCTGAACGGGGCCTGGTCGATGATCACGCGGCCGGCCTCGATCTTCGCGATGTCCAGCAGGTCGTTGATGATGACCATCAGGCCCTTGGCCGAGCTGTGCGCGAGCTCGATGAACTTGCGCTGGCGCTCGTTGAGCTCGGTCTGCAGCACCAGCTCGGTCAGGCCCAGCACGCCATTCATGGGCGTGCGGATCTCGTGGCTCATGTTGGCCAGGAAGGAGCTCTTGGCCTGGCTGGCGGCCTCGGCGGCTTCGCGCGCGGCCTCCAGCTGCGCCTGCGTCGCCTTGAAGTCGCCGATGTCGCGGGCGTTGAGCTGCAGCACCACCTCGCCGCTGACGGGATCGCGCATCGGTCGCGCGTCGACGGCATGCCAGCGCCGGCCATTGGCGGTGTTGATCTCGAGCTCGGCGCCGAAGGTCTGCCCGCCGCGCACTTGCGCCATGATGCGGCGCGCCAGGTCGGGCTCGGGGAAGATGGCGCTGAAGTCGGTCGCGCCGATGGTCTTGCGCAGGCCGTTGAAGCACATCGCCGCGGCGGGGTTGCGCATCAGCACGCTGCCGTCGCGCAGCGAGAACACGGCGATGCGCACCGAGGTGTGCTGCAGCGCCTCGACGCCGCGCAGCAGGCTCTTGTCGACGCCGCTCACCAGCGAGTCGGCGGCGAACAGCATCACCTGGCGCTTGTCGGGCGTGCGGATGCCGCGGGAGACCAGCATCACCGTGGTGGGCTGGCCCTTGGGGTAGAGCGTCCACTGCTCGCGCACGAGCTTGCCCTGCGTGTGGTCGGCGGCGGTCACGGCCAGCCGCTCGGCCACCGAGGGGCTCATGTCGCTGAGGTCGCGGGAGAGGAACTCCTCGGCGTTGTCCGCCCGCCAGAAGGCCAGCGCCGCGGCGTTGGCCCACAGGTTGCGCTGACGCTCCTGGTCGTAGACCCACATGGGCACATCGAGCCAGTCATAGTGGGTCAGGCAGGAGAAGTCGAGCATGGGGGCGAGGCCCTGTTCTGGTTACGTTTGGTCGCAGCGGATTGTCGCCGCCGGCCGTGTCCTGTCCATGGTCGCGATGTCCACTTCGTCACGTCCCCCGCGCGGCCGTGCGCGGCCCCGCGCCAGTGCGTGAAGAGCGCCCGCCGTCGCGTCGCGTCGCGCGCGCACTGCCGCGGCGCTCGCCGGATGGCGGGCCGATGTCGCCCGGTGGAGTCCCTCCGAGCCGCGCATGCGTGACGCGGCCCTCGATGTCGACAAGGCTACGCAGGCGGGCGCCGGAACGCCAGCCTCGTTTCTCCGGAGGAACCCTGGGGTGGAGGGGGCAGGGCGCGGATCAGCCGCGCTTGACGCGGCGCAGCTCGTCCCAGATCAGCAGGACGGCGCCGATGGTGATGGCGCTGTCGGCGATGTTGAACGACGGGTAGTACCAGCCGGCCCAGTGCAGCTGGATGAAGTCGACGACGTAGCCGTGCAGCAGCCGGTCGACGATGTTGCCCACCGCGCCGCCCAGGATCAGGCTGAGGGCCCAGGCGAACTGGGTCTGGTGGCCGTGGCGGCGCAGCATCCAGATGATGAAGACCGCCGCGGCCACGCCCAGGCCGACGAAGAACCAGCGCTGCCAGCCCGAGGCGCCGGCCAGGAAGCTGAAGGCCGCGCCGGTGTTGTGGACCCGCACCAGGTTGAAGAAGGGCAGGACGTAGTGGCTGTCCCCGTACTGGAAGCTGTGCAGGATCAGGACCTTGGTGAACTGATCGGCCACGATCACCAGCAGGGCGATGGCCAGCCACTGGATCAGGCGGTTGTTCGACGAGGACGGGGACTTGGTGGCCATGGCTGCTGCGGGTAGGGAAGGCGCGGGCGCGAAACCCGCAACTGTAGCGTCCGCCACGGGCGCGCCGTGCGGCTACAGTGCGGGCCCGAAGAGGACCCGATGAGACTGCGCCTGAAGATCCTGCTGCTGGCGCTGCTGCCGCTGGTTGCCTCGCTGCTGCTGATCGCGGTGGCGGTGCGCCAGCAGGAGCGCGAGCTGCTCCAGCGCGAGCATGCCGCCGTGCAGCGCGCCTACATGGACGCCCGCCGCGACGAGCTGCGCCATTACGTCGAGCTGGCCGTCAGCACGCTGCAGCCGCTGTACGAGCGCTCGCCCGCGCTGGCCGCCCGGACCAGCGACGCCGACGTCGAGCGCGACAAGCGCGAGGCGCTGCGGCTGCTGTCCGCGCTGGACTACGGCGAGGACGGCTACTTCTTCGTCTATGACCTGCAGGGCCGGGTGCTGATGCATTCGCGGCAGCCGGAACTGGTCGGGCGCAACCTCTGGGGCCTGCGCGACGCGCAGGGGCGGCCGACCATCCAGCAACTGGTCGCGCAGGCCAAGGCCGGCGGCGGTTATGTCGACTACGAATGGCGCAAGCCGTCCAGCGGCGAGCGCGCGCCCAAGCTCGGCTACGTCGTGGCGATGGAGCGCTGGAACTGGATGCTGGGCACGGGGCTCTACCTGGACGGCATCCGCGCGACGCTGGAGCAGCTCGACCGGGAGGCGCAGGCCAACATCGCCCGCACGATGTGGGGCATCGCGGCGATCGCGCTCTTCGGCGTGGCGCTGATCAGCGCCTGCGCGTTGGCGCTCAACCTCAGCGAGCACCGCCAGTCCGAGGCCAAGCTGCGCGCGCTGGCGCACGAGGTCGTGCGCTCGCAGGAGGAAGAACGCGCCCACCTCTCGCGCGAGCTGCACGACGGTGTCAGCCAGACGCTGGTGTCCACCAAGCTGCTGATCGAATCGGCGCAGCAGGCCGGCTCGACCGCGCTGCTGCCCCGCGCGCTGGAGCGCCTGAATGCCAGCCTGACCGAGGTCCGCGGCCTCTCGCACCGGCTGCGGCCGGCCCTGCTCGACACCCTGGGGCTGCCGGCGGCGCTCGAGCACCTGGCGCGCGAGTTCGACGAGGGCGGCGCGGTGCCGGTCTCGATGCGCGTGTCCGGCGAGCCGCGCGAGCTGCCGGAGCTGCTCAACACGGTGCTGTTCCGGGTCGCGCAGGAGGCGCTGACGAACGTGGCCAAGCATGCGGGCGCGGCGCGGGTCGAGATGGCGCTCGAGTTCGCGTCCGAGGATCCGCGCGGCGAGCCCGGCGGCGTCCTGCTGCGGGTGCTCGACGACGGGGACGGCTTCGACCCCGAGGCCGCCGAGCGCGCCGATCCGCGACTGGGCATCGGCCTGCGCAACATGCGTGAGCGCATGGCTTCGGTCGGCGGCGCGCTGGACCTGCAGACCAGCCCGGGACACGGCACCCAGATCGAGGCGCTGGTGAGCGCCGCGGCGATCCGGCGTCTGGCGCGCGACAATCCCGCCCCATGAGCCCCGAGCGCCTCTCCGCCCCCGGCACGGCCACGCCCGTGCGCCTCCTGCTGGTCGACGACCATCCGCTGGTGCGCGAGGGCGTGCGCTCGCGGCTGCAGGGCGAGCCGCGCTACCTCGTCGTCGGCGAGGCCGGCAACGCGGAGGAGGCCATGATGATGCTCATCGCCACGCAGCCCGAGGTCGTGCTGCTGGACGTCGGCCTGAAGGGGCACAACGGCATCCAGCTGGCGCAGACCATGCTGGAGCGCGCGCCCGAGCTGCGCGTGCTGATGTACAGCATGTACGACAACCCCGAGTACGTGCAGCGCGCGCTGCAGGCCGGCGCCCGCGGCTACGTGCTCAAGGACGCGCCGGCCGGCGAGATCGTCGCCGCCATCGACGCCGTCGCGGCGGGCGGCACCTTCCTCAGCCCGGGCGTGTCCAAGCGGATGTTCCGCAGCCAGCAGCCGCGGCCCATCCTCTCGCCGCGCGAGAGCGAAATCCTCTCCGCGCTCGGCCGTGGCGAATCGAGCAAGCAGATCGCCAAGGCGCTCGACCTCTCCGTGAGGACCGTCGAGACGCACCGCCAGAACATCAAGCGCAAGCTCGAGCTCGAGGGCCAGGCCGAGCTGATCCGCTACGCGGTCGAGCACGCCCGCGGCCCGCATCGCGACGAGGTCTGACGGGCTGCGCGGGCCTCGCCCCGAGGGGCGATGGCCGCGCCGCCGAGGGTTTCCACTTAAGCGCTCCTACGCCGGTGGACTAGTCCGCTCGACGGATGTGGGGAAGCGCACGGGCATGGAAACTGCCGCGGCAAACAGAGCTCGCGTGCCAGGTCCCACTCGTCCGTCGGTGCGCGCCCAATAAGGAGACATCGATGTCGAACTTGAGTCGCCACCTCGCCTGGGCGGGCGTGGCCATCCTCGGGGCGTTCGCCCTGGCCACCGTGGCGCTCGCCAATGGAGAAGCGGTGAGCGCCCTGTGGGTCGTCGTCGCCGCGATCTGCGTGTACCTCATCGGCTACCGCTACTACAGCCTCTTCCTGGCGACCAAGGTCCTGGGCCTGGACCCGACCCGCCAGACGCCCGCCTGGAAGTACAACGACGGGCTGGACTTCGTCCCCACCCACAAGTACGTCCTGTACGGCCACCACTTCGCCGCCATCGCCGGCGCGGGCCCGCTGGTCGGCCCCGTGCTCGCGGCGCAGATGGGTTACCTGCCGGGCCTGCTGTGGATCCTGGCCGGCGTGATCTTCGCCGGCGCGGTGCAGGACTTCATCGTGCTGTTCATCTCCACGCGCCGCGACGGCCGCTCGCTGGGCGACCTCGTCAAGCAGGAGATGGGCACGGTGCCCGGCGTCATCGCGCTGTTCGGCGCGTTCATGATCATGATCATCATCCTGGCGGTGCTGGCGCTGATCGTGGTGAAGGCGCTGGCGCACTCGCCCTGGGGCACCTTCACCGTCGCGGCGACGATCCCGGTCGCGCTGTTCATGGGCGTGTACCTGCGCTTCATCCGTCCGGGCCGCATCGGCGAGGTCTCCGTCATCGGCTTCGTGCTGCTGATGCTGGCGATCGTCGCCGGCCAGTGGGTGCATGAGAGCCCGACCTGGGCGCCGATGTTCACCTACGACGGCAAGGTGCTGACGTGGATGCTGATCGGCTACGGCTTCGTCGCCGCCTGCATCCCGGTGTGGCTGCTGCTGGCGCCGCGCGACTACCTCTCCACCTTCCTGAAGATCGGTACGATCATCGCGCTGGCGATCGGAATCGTGGTCGTCGCCCCGCCGATGCAGATGCCGTCGTTCACCCAGTTCGCGGCCGGCAACGGCCCGGTCTGGTCGGGCAACCTGTTCCCCTTCCTGTTTATCACCATCGCCTGCGGCGCGGTGTCGGGCTTCCACGCGCTGATCAGCTCGGGCACCACGCCCAAGATGCTGGACAACGAGGTCAACGCGCGCTTCATCGGCTACGGCGGCATGCTGGCCGAATCCTTCGTGGCGGTGATGGCGCTGGTGGCGGCCTCGTGCATCGAGCCGGGCGTCTACTTCGCGATGAACAGCCCGGCCGCGCTGGTCGGCAGCACGCCCGAGACGGTGGCGGCGACGCTCTCGACCTGGGGCTTCGTCATCACGCCGGAGATGCTCGTGCAGACCGCCAAGGACGTTGGCGAGAACACCATCCTGGCGCGCGCCGGTGGCGCTCCGACGCTGGCGGTGGGCATGGCCCACATCCTGCATCAGGTCGTGGGTGGCAAGGCGATGATGGCCTTCTGGTACCACTTTGCGATCCTGTTCGAGGCGCTGTTCATCCTGACCGCGGTCGACGCGGGCACCCGGGCGGGCCGCTTCATGCTGCAGGACCTGCTGGGCACCTTCGTGCCGGCGCTCAAGCGCACCGAATCGCTGCCGGCCAACCTGATCGCCACGGGCCTGTGCGTGTCGGCCTGGGGCTACTTCCTGTACCAGGGCGTGGTGGATCCGCTGGGCGGCATCAACACCTTGTGGCCGCTGTTCGGCATTGCCAACCAGATGCTGGCGGCGGTGGCGTTGCTGCTGGGCACGGTGGTGCTGTTCAAGATGAAGAAGGACCGTTACGCGTGGACCACGATCGTGCCGGCGGCCTGGCTGCTGGTGTGCACGATGACGGCGGGCTGGCAGAAGATCTTCAGTGCCGATCCGAAGGTGGGCTTCCTGGCGCATGCCTCGAAGTACGCTGATTCCCTGGCGGCGGGCAAGGTCCTGGCGCCGGCCAAGAGCCTGGAGGCGATGGAGCGGGTGATCTTCAATGACCGGCTGGATGCTGCGCTGTGCGGCCTTTTCATGTTCGTCGTGATCAGCGTGCTGGTGTACAGCGTGAAGGCGGTGCTGAAGGCGCGTGCCGAGCGCAAGCCCACGGTGCAGGAGACGCCGTTCGAGCGCATGCCTGAGGGCGCGGTGGCGGGCGGCCATGCTTAAGCAGGTGGCTGCGGACGCCGCGCAGGCGGCGTTGTCCGCTGCGTCGGACATGCTGCAGGCGGGCCGCTACATGGCCCGTGGCGTGCGTCAGCAGCTGATTGGCGCGGACTATGGTGCCTACCTGGCGCACATGGCGCGCACGCATCCTGACGATGAGCCCCTGAGCTACGAGGCCTTCTTCCTCGAGCGCCAGGAGGCTCGCTACAGCGCCCGCACGGGCCGCTGCTGCTGACGCCAACGCCCGACGCACTTTTCCAGAACGGCCCTCCGGGGCCGTTCTTCGTGGAGGGGGCGCAGAACTGCCCGAGGCCGGCGGCGGAGCCCGCTTCCATAACTGACCAGGCGCGTTCTGTTTGAGCGTCGCGAGCCGAAGGTGAGCAGAGCGAGTTGAGCGCTGAAAGCGGGCTCCGCCGCCGGCCTCGGGCAGTTTTGCGCGGGCTCGGTGACACTACGCCGCATGCCTCGATTCGCTGCCAACCTTGGATTCCTGTACCAGGATCTCCCGTTCCTCGACCGTTTCTCTGCTGCAGCCCGCGACGGGTTTGCGGCAGTGGAGTGTTTGTTCCCGTATGACATGCCGGCTGCTGAGTTGCGAGCCCGGGCGGATGCGGCGGGTGTTGAGGTCGTGTTGATCAATGCGCCGCCGGGCGACTGGGCGGCGGGTGAGCGTGGTTTGGCGTCGCTGGCGGGGCGGGAGGCTGACTTTCGAGATTCGATCGAGCGCGGGCTGGATTACGCGAGCCGGGTGGGGTCGCCGCGGCTGCACGTGCTGGCGGGGGTGTTGCCGCCGGATGTTTCGCGCGATGCCGCGCTCGCGCGCTACGAGGCGGGTCTGCGCTGGGCTGCTGAGCAGGCTGCGTGCGCGGGCGTGACGCTGATGATCGAGCCCATCAATCCGCACGACATGCCGGGCTACCTGCTGCAGCGCCAGGAGGAGGCGCATGCGATCGTCGATCGCATTGGCGCGGCGCATCTGAGGGTCCAGATGGACCTGTACCACTGCGCGCGTGTCGAGGGGGATGTGGTCGCGCAGGTGCGGCGCTGGCTGCCGACGGGTCGTGTCGCGCATTGCCAGATCGCCGGCATGCCGGGCCGGCATGAGCCGGACGTGGGCTCGCTGGACTGGCGCGGCGCGCTGGCTGCAATCGACGAGATCGCGGCGGCCACCGGCTGGGACGGCTGGATCGGCTGCGAGTACCGGCCGCGGCGGGGCGATGTCGCAGGTGGCACCTCCGACGGTTTGGTCTGGATGCGAGGGTTGAGTAGCAAGGATTGATGGCCAGACCCACCTAACGAGGTCGGCGCCTGAGCCGCCACGACCTCCAATAGCGATCCCGGTTTAGAAGGGGTCTCAACACGATCGCTGCCTCTCTCCAAGAGCACAGGCAGCGACGATGACCCCCAGGATCAAACGAGCGGCGATCGCGATCGCCACGGCAGCGGCGGCCACCAAGGCCCTCGCCATCGGTATCAACGAACAGCGGTTCGAGGCCCTCGGTGGCCGGCTCGACGAGCCGCTGTCCTTCCTGCACCTGGTGCAGACCCCCCTGGAGCGGGAGAGCCTCCAGCCCAGGTTCCGCAATGTGGGTCAGTTGCGCTTTCCCGGCACCGACCGCGACTGCACCGCGACCTGGCTCGGCGAAGACGAGCAGCATGCCTTCGTCATGACCGCGGCGCATTGCGTGGCCAGTGATTTCCGGCACGCCCCCTGGGCCCGGTCCCTGGGGCCGGTGACGTTGAGCAGCCGTCTCCCGTCGAGGCATGAAGGGCGAGGCCTGGCCTTCATCCCGATGCCGCGCCCGTCGCAGGACGGCGACGCGGTCGAGCAGGACGGCAGCGCCAGCGACAGCGACCTGGCGATCCTGCGGCTGCCGCGCCGGACGGCTCGCCCGCTGGCGTCGGAAACGCCGCCATTGCTCGACGACCTCGACGACGACCCCGTCGCCAGCGCCCATCCCGTGGGGGCAGTCACCGAGTTCGTCGGTTATGGCGCCTGGCATGTCGGCACCCGGTCGATTGACCGCGCCGGGCGCCTCTGGGCCCGTGCGCCCGGCCGCGCGACCGGGCGCGCGCGGCAGCGGTTCACCGTCGGCTATCAGCCGACCGGCGACACCGATCGCTGGTTCACGCTGACCTCGGGCGACAGCGGCGGTGCCTTCTGGCAGGCGCGCTGGGGTTACTGGCATGTCGTCGCCACGGCGAGCGCCCGTGACAAGGGCTGGCGTGGCTCGGAAGGCCCTCGCATGGCGGCGCTCGTCCACTGGGTGAAAGGCGTCTTCCCCGGCATCCGCACCTTGAGCGACCGCCTCAGCGTCGGCGCCGGCGCCCCGTTCGTTTCCCGCGATCACTCGGAAAACGTCTCGAGCGGCACGGTGGTCTATCTCGTGCCGGCGCAGACCGGGGCCACCGGGCCTGCCGAGCCCGCCACTTCCGGCGCCTCGGGCTACAGCGTCATCCAGGCCGTCGTGGAGGACGAACTGACGCGCCACCGGGCCGAGATCCGTCTGCGCGGCCAGCGCGAGACCGGTTGCGGCTGGGCCTCGCGGATGGAGGACGACACCACGTGCGGCGAGCGGCGGGGCGCCCGCCTGACGGTGTCCTTCCATGCGGAAGACAACCCCGGACTGATGCGAGGCAGCTATGTCGGCCAGATCGAGATCGAGGCGGTCGGCACGAGCGACGGGCGTTATCGCGAGCGCTTCCCGCTGCGGTTGCGGATCGGGCACCTGACCGCAGGCACCGTCACGGCGAGCCGTGGCTACGAGTCGCCGGATCTGGCGGGGCTGCTTTCCGCGCAAGACGGCTCGCCAGTGCGTGTCGCGCTGCCTGTCCAGGCGCGTGCGCATCGCGATGGGGAGGCGTCCGGCGGCGTGCAGCCCTCGAGTCGCGTCATCGTCACGGTGAGGGATGTGCTGGAAGGCCGGGACCGAACCCTCGTGCTGCGCGCGTTCCGGCGGCCGGCGACTGCCGGCGCCTGCGCGCCGATGCCGATGGCAGCGACGGTTGATTGCGAGGGGCGCCGGCTGCCTCGTGTGAGCCTGCAGTTCGTCGAGGGCGACAATCCGGGCCTGCCGGCGGGGCTCTATCGGGGACGCGTGTTCCTGGAGGCGCGCGGCGGACCCGGCGGCACACGCCGTGAGCTGATCGGTGTCGGGTTGAACGTCGACACGCTCTGACCCCACGCCGATCCCGAGGGATCGCCCGCGGCGGCGCGCCGACCCGCGCGACCATGAGAAAGGCCGCCGGCCCGCAGGGGCTCGGCGGCCTTGCCGTCGATGCGCGCAGGCTCAGGCCACCGTGCGCGTCTCGCCGTCGCCGTGGAGGTTGCTCTCGCAGCGGCCGCAGATCGTGGGATGCGCCGGATTGGCGCCGACGTCCGCGCGGTAGTGCCAGCAGCGCTCGCACTTCTGGTGCGTCGACGGCGTCACGGTGATGCTCAGTTCATCGGCCAGCACCGCGTTCGCGGCCGAGGTGATCAGCACGAACTTCAGGTCGTCGCCCAGGCTGCTCAGCAGCGCCAGGTCCTCGCCGTTCACGCCCAGCGTGATCTCCGCCTGCAGCGACGAGCCGATCGCGCCGGTCGTGCGCACCGCCTCGATCGCCTTGTTCACCGCGTCCCGGACCTCGTGGATGCGGTTCCACTTGGCGATCAGGCCGTCGTCATGCGCGACGCCGAAGGACCAGAAGGTCTCGGTGAAGATCGTGTCGCCGGCCTGCTTGCCGGCGAAGACCTTCCAGGCTTCCTCGGCGGTGAAGCTCAGGAACGGCGCCATCCAGCGCAGCATCGCGTGGGTGATGTGCCACAGCGCGGTCTGCGCCGAACGGCGCGCGGCCGACTTCGGCGCGCTGGTGTACAGGCGGTCCTTCAGCACGTCCAGGTAGAACGCGCCCAGGTCTTCCGAGCAGTAGACCTGCAGCTTGGCCACCACCGGGTGGAACTCGTAGCGCTGGTAATGCGCCAGGATCTCCTCCTGGAACTGCGCGGCGCGCGCCAGCGCATAGCGGTCGGCCTCGAGCAGCTGGTCCATCGGCACGGCGTCGCGGGCGGCGTCGAAGTCCGAGGTGTTGGCCAGCAGGAAGCGCAGCGTGTTGCGGATGCGGCGGTAACCGTCCACCACGCGGTCCAGGATCTTCTTGTCGCCGGCGATGTCGCCCGAGTAGTCCGACGCCGCCACCCACAGCCGGATGATCTCGGCGCCCAGCGACTTGCCGGTCTCCTGCGGATCGACGCCGTTGCCCAGCGACTTGCTCATCTTGCGGCCCTGGCTGTCCACGGTGAAGCCGTGGGTCAGCAGGCCGCGATAGGGCGCGCGGCCATTGATCGCGCACGAGATCAGCAGCGACGAGTGGAACCAGCCGCGATGCTGGTCATGGCCCTCGAGATAGAGGTCGGCCTCGGGGCCGGTCTCGTGCGCCGCGCCGGCATGCGAGCCCTTGAGCACGTGCTGGAAGGTGGAGCCCGAGTCGAACCACACGTCGAGGATGTCCTGGCCCTTCGAGTACTGCTCGGCCTCGGCGCCCAGCCACTCGGCCGGGTCGAGCTTGGACCAGGCCTCGATGCCGCCGGCCTCGACCAACTGCGCGGCGCGCTCGATGAACTCGAGCGTCTTCGGATGCGGCTGGCCGCTGTCCTTGTGCAGGAAGATCGGCAGCGGCACGCCCCAGCTGCGCTGGCGCGAGATGCACCAGTCGGGCCGTCCGGCGATCATGTCGTGCAGCCGGGTGCGGCCGTTCTCCGGATAGAAGCTGGTCTGCTCGATGGCGTCCAGCGCCAGCTGGCGCAGCGTCTTCTCCGCCTTGTCGACGGTGAACACGCCGTCGCCTTCGTCCATGCGCACGAACCACTGCGCCGCGGCGCGGTAGATCACCGGGCTCTTGTGGCGCCAGCAGTGCGGGTAGCTGTGGCTGATCTTGCTCTGGGCCATCAGGCGGCCGGCATCCTGCAGCGCCTGCGCGATGACCGGGTTGGCCTTCCAGATGTGCTGGCCGCCGAACAGCGGCAACTCGGCCTCATAGACGCCGTTGCCCTGCACGGGGTTCTTGATGTCCTTGAAGGTCATCCCGTGCGCCATGCACGAGTTGAAGTCGTCCACGCCGTAGGCCGGCGCCGAGTGGACCACGCCGGTGCCGTCGTCGGCGGTGGCGTAGTCGGCCAGGTAGACGGGGCTTTCGCGGTCGAAGCCCGGATGCACGTGGGCCAGCGGGTGCTTGAACTTCAGCAGCTCCAGCGACTTGCCCGGCGTCACGGCGACCTGCCGGCCCTCGATGCCCCAGCGGGCCAGGCACTTCTCGACCAGCGCCTCGGCCACGACGAAGTAGCCGCGCTCGGTGTCCACCAGCGCATAGGGCAGCTCGGGGTTCAGGTTGAGCGCCTGGTTGGCGGGGATGGTCCAGGGCGTGGTCGTCCAGATGACGGTGAACGCGTCCTTGTCGAGCTTCTGCAGGCCGAAGGCCGCCGCCAGCTTGTCCGGCTCGGCGCTCAGGAAGGCCACGTCGACGGCGGGCGACTGCTTGTCGGCGTACTCGATCTCGAACTCGGCCAGCGAGGAACCGCAGTCGAAGCACCAGTACACCGGCTTGAGCCCGCGGTACACGAAGCCGCGCTCGAACAGGCGCTTGAGCACGCGGATCTCGCCGGCCTCGTTCTTGAAGTCCATCGTGCGGTAGGGGTGGTCCCAGTCGCCCAGCACGCCCAGGCGCTTGAAGTCGGCGCGCTGCTGGTCGATCTGTTCGCCGGCGTACTTGCGGCTCTTGGCCTGCACCTCGTCGCGCGGCAGGCCGCGGCCGAAGGTCTTCTCGATCTGGTTCTCGATCGGCAGGCCGTGGCAGTCCCAGCCCGGGATGTAGGCGGCGTCGAAGCCCTCGAGCTGGCGCGCCTTGACGATCATGTCCTTGAGGATCTTGTTGACCGCGTGACCCATGTGGATCTGGCCGTTGGCATAGGGCGGGCCGTCGTGCAGCACGAACTTGGGCTTGCCCTGGCGCGCCACGCGCAGGCGCTGGTAGATGCCCTGGTCCTCCCATTCCTTGACCCAGCCCGGCTCGCGCTTGGGCAGGTCGCCGCGCATGGGGAAGGGCGTGTCGGGCAGGTTGAGCGTGGCGCGGTAGTCGGGCTTGGACGTGTCGGTCATGGCGGGGGCAATCGAAGAGGGCAGCCCCGGCGTGCGCGGGGCGGCGAGGCATGAAGAGAAGGGCGCGGAGGCGGCGAGGTGGGATGCACTGGGCCGCGCGCCGGCTGAGCGCAGGGGAGGGCGGTCAGCCCTTCAAATTCGGTCGCGAGTGGTCTGACGGCGGACGGCGGCGTGGGTGGCCGCCTGTTGCGCGAAGTAGTCGCGCGCCTGACGGACGTCTTCGCGGATCGCGGCCGTCAACGAATCAAGCCCGTCGAAACGGGCTTCATCGCGCAGTTTTTGGAGGAGTTCCACGCGCACGAGTTTACCGTAGGCCTCCGCGGCCCCCAGGCGGGCGGCCAGGTCCGCCGGCCAGTCCAGCGCGTGGACTTCCAGCAGCACCCGCCCCGCGTCCTCGACGGTGGGGCGCACGCCCAGCGAGGCGACGCCGTCCAGCGCCGGGCCGTCGTCCCCGTCGATGCCATGCACCCGCACCGCGAAGATGCCGTGCGCCGCCGGCTTGTCGTGGTCGAAGCGCAGGTTCAGCGTGCGGAAGCCGTCGCCGCGGCCGGGCGCGGTCTCGGCCAACTGGCGGCCCAGCTTCTGGCCATGGATCACATGGCCGGAGATCGCGTACGGCCGGCCCAGCAGCCGCGCCGCGCCGTCCATGTCGCCGGCGGCCAGCGCCTCACGCACGGCCGAGCTCGACACCCGCAGCCCATGCACCTCGTAGCTCATCATCCGGGCGACGTCGAAGCCCAGGCGCTGCCCGGCGGCGTCCAGGGTCGCGTAGTCGCCCTGGCGCTTGGCGCCGAAACGGAAGTCGTCGCCGACCAGCACGTATTTCGCGCCCAGGCCCTCGACCAGCACCTGCTGGATGAAGTCCTGCGCCGGCAGCGAGGCCAGCGCCTCGTCGAAGCGCAGCACCACGACCTGGTCCACGCCGCAGCGCTCGAGCTCCTGCAGCTTGTCGCGCAGCGTGGCGATGCGCGCCGGCGCCAGTTCGGGCTTGCCGAGCTTGCTGGCGAAGAAGTCGCGCGGATGCGGCTCGAAGGTCAGCACGCAGGTCGGCAGGCCGCGGTGGCGGGCCTCGGACAGCAGCAGCGCCAGCATGGCTTGATGACCGCGGTGGACACCGTCGAAGTTGCCGATCGTCAGCGCGCAGTGCGCCGCGACGCCGGGATGGTGGAAGCCTCGGAAAACGTGCATGGGCCGGGATTATCTGCCGGCCGGGCGCCGCCCGTCAGGCCGCGGCGGCGGCTGGCGGCGCGGCTTCGGCCGCGGGCGGGGCCGCCGGGCCGCGCAGGTGCTGCGTGACGACGGCCAGCAGCTCGTCCATCTCGAACGGCTTCACCAGGTAGCCGTCCATGCCGCTGGCCAGGCAGCGGGCCCGGTCGTCGTCGACGGCGCTGGCGGTCAGCGCGACCACCGGCGTGCGCGGCAGCAGCCGGCGCGCCTCTTCCTGGCGCCAGGCCACGGTCGCCGCATAGCCGTCGAGCTCCGGCATCTGGCAGTCCATCAGCACGAGGTCGAAACGCTGCGCGCGCAGCTGCTCGAGCGCGTCGCGGCCGTGTTCCGCCGGCGTCACGCGCAGGCCGCAGCGCTCCAGCATGGTCGTGGCGACGAGCAGGTTGACCGGGCTGTCGTCGACCAGCAGCACGCGGCCTTCGAGCCTTGGCAGCGGCGCCGCGGTCGAGGCCGCGGGCCCGGTCGATGCGGCGGGCGCGTCCGATCCAGGCGGCGCGGCGGACGGGACGAGCGCCGTCGAGGACGGCGCCGGGGAGGCCACCTGCAGCGGCAGGGTGAACTCGAACACCGAGCCCTGGCCGGGCGCCGATGCGCAGCGCAGGTCGCCGCCCATGGCGCGCGCCAGTTCGCGCGAGATCGTCAGCCCCAGCCCCGCGCCATCGCGGCGCGCGCGGTGGTCGCCGGCGCGGCCGGCCTGCTCGAACGGGGCGAAGATGCGCTCGAGCTGGTCCGCCGGGATGCCGTCGCCGGTGTCCTTGACCGCGAAGCGCAGCAGCGTGCCCGCGCGCATGTCCAGCACCGACGAGACCTCGACCTCGACGCTGCCCCGGTCGGTGAACTTGATCGCGTTGCCGACCAGGTTGTGCAGCACCTGCTGGATGCGCGAGGCATCGCCCATCGCGCGCGCCGGCAGCTGCGGCGCGACGGTCAGCGAGAAGGCCAGGCCCTTGGCGCGCGCCGTCTCGCCCAGCAGGCGGCCGACGTCGCCGGCGACCTCGCGCAGGTCGAAGGGGCGGGCCTCGACGACCAGCTTGCCCGACTCGATGCGCGCCAGGTCCAGGATGTCGTTGACCAGCGTCATCAGGTGGCGACCGGAGCGGCGCACGATCTCCACCTGCTCGCGCTGCTGCGGGCTGAGTTCGCCGCGCTCCAGCAGCTGGGCCATGCCGATGATGCCGTTCAGCGGCGTGCGGATCTCGTGGCTCATCACCGCGACGAAGCGGCTCTTGCTGCTGCTGGTTTCCTCCGCCGCGTCCAGCGCGAGGCGGCGCTGCTCGGCCAGCCGGGCCTGCTCGAAGCGCAGCCGCAGCAGCTCCAGCGTGCGCGCCTCGATGCGGCGCGACTCGAGCACCGTCAGCAGCCAGAACATCGTCAGCCCACCGGCGCTGAGCCAGCCGGTGGTGCCGCCCTGCAGGGCCAGCCGGATCGCCAGCGGCGCGATCACCAGCGAGGCGAATAGCGCCTGCCCGCGCGCCCAGTGGCCCAGCGACACCATGGTGAAGGCGACCAGACCGACCAGGGTGGTCATGACCGCGCCGTCGATCTCCGGCAGGTTGGGCGTGGCGAAGAGGGCGCCGATCACGCCCCAGGCCAGGCCGTCCAGCCCCAGGCCGACGAGGTAGCGCCGCTCCCGGCCCGGCGAGGCGCGCTCGACCAGCGGCAGCCGCAGGAAGCTGCGGGCTTCCAGCGCGCGCCAGGCCGAGATGCCCCAGCGCGCCGCCAGCCAGCCGAGCAGGTCCACGGCCGGCAGGTGCGACCACAGCAGCGCCACCGGCAGCAGGCTGAACAGCCCGCCGACGCAGGCCGGCATCGCCACGCGCGCCTGCAGGCTGGTCAGGCGTTCCGCCCGCACCTGCATGGCCACGCTGGCGCCGCCAGGATCCCCGTGATGTTTGATTTCAGGCACTCCCATACGACCCGGCCGTCGAGGATTCCGGCCGACCGCCCTCCAGATCGGTGGCGCCGCTTCGCGGGCGGCGTCCAAGTGGGGCGTTTCTACCGAAGGTCGTGAGCGGCGAGGCTCGGGGACTTCCCGGGGACCGTCCGGTCCTCGTGCGCAGGCGCGGTGCCGGTGGGCGCCTGACGCCCATCCGGCTCGAGGTCTAGGCCGAAGCCGGTCCCGATCCTGATCCCGACGCCGGATCTGTCATCGCCAGTTCGCGTTGGTGCTCGTCGAGCCAGATCCAGCCGCCGGACGGCAGCTCGGCCGGCAGGTCCAGCGCGCCGATGCGCTGGCGGTGCAGCGCCAGCACCCGGTTGCCGACCGCGGCGACCATGCGCTTGGCCTGGTGGTAGCGGCCCTCGGTGAGCGCCATCTGCAGGCGGCCGTCGGGCAGGCGCTCGGCGGACACGGCGCGCACCGGCTCCTCGGCCAGTTTGGGATTGCGCTCCTCCAGCAGCACGCCCTCGACCAGGCGGCGCAGTTGGCCCTCGTCCAGCTCGGCCTTGCAGCTCGCCTGGTAGAGCTTGGGCACGTGGTACTTGGGGCTGGTGAGCTTGTGCTGCAGCGGGCCGTCGTCGGTCAGCAGCAGCAGGCCGGTGGTGTCCTCGTCGAGCCGGCCCACCGGCTGGATGTCGCGGTTGCGCAGCGGCTCGGGCAGCAGCGAGAACACGCTCGGATGGTGGCTGGGCTTGCGCGAGCACTCGTAGCCCGCCGGCTTGTGCAGCAGGATCAGCGCCTTCTCGTGATACGGCCAGGCCTGGCCCTCGACCTCGAAGACCAGGCCGGCGGTGTCGAAGGCCTGCCGCGGGTCCTCGACGAGCTCGCCGGCGACCGACACCAGGCCGTGCTCGACCAGCGCCGCGCAATGCCGGCGGGTGCCGAAGCCCTGGCTGAAGAGGATCTGCGCGATGGCGACCGGCTTGGCGGCCTTGGCGGGGGTGGGGGAACTCGAACTCATGGGGCGGGATTGTCGCCGCGGCGGCGGGGCCGCCCGCCCTCCGGTCGTCCGTCAGCCCGGCCGGACCGCGTCCACCACGGCCCGGGCCACGACCTCGGCGGCCAGCGCGCCGAGCAGCGTCATGTCGCCGTCGACCTCGGCGGCGCCAGTGGCCAGCGCGAACAGCACGTCGCCGTCCATCACCGTGTGCACCGGCTGGATCGCGCGGGCCAGCCCGTCGTGCGCGATCTGCGCCAGCTTGGTCGCCTGGGGCTTGGTCAGGCGGGCATCGGTGGCGATGACGCCGATCGTCGTCGCGCTGCCTTGCAGCGCGCGGCCGGGACGCTCGCCGTCCAGCAGGGCCTGAACCGTCGAGCAGGCGCGGCCGTCCGGGCCGCGCGGGCCGGCGAGCACCTGGCCGCCGCGCGGGTCGACGACGTCGCCCACCGCGTTCACCACGACCATCGCCGCCAGCGTGACGTCGCCCAGGCGCAGCGAGGCCATGCCCAGGCCGCCGGGCATCGCGCGGTCCACGCCCAGCAGCTTGCCCACCGTCGCGCCGGTGCCGGCGCCGACCGGGCCGCGCGCGTGCTCCGCGGTGGACGCCGCGTCGCAGGCCGCCCGGCCCGCGGCGGCATCGGGCGCGATCGCCGCGTCGTGGCGCCACAGGTCGAAGATCACCGCCGCCGGCACGATGGGCACGCGCACCTGGCCGACCGGGAAGCCGTGGCCGCGCTCCGCCAGCCAGCGCATCACGCCGTCCGCGGCCGCCAGGCCGAAGGCGCTGCCGCCGCTCAGCAGCAGCGCGTGGACCTGCTGGACGGTGTTCTCGGGACGGAGCAGGTCGGTCTCGCGGGTCCCGGGCGCGGCGCCGCGCACATCGACGCCGGCGGTCGCGCCGGCCTCGCACAGCACGACGCTGCAGCCGGTGGGCGCCGACGGATGGGTGAAGTGGCCGAGCTTCAGCCCGGCGACGTCGCACAGGCTGCCGGCGTCGGCGCGCTCGGCGCCGGCGGGGACGACCGGCTCGCTCAAGGCTTGCCGCCCTGGCTCGGCGCCTGAGGCTGCGGTTGCGGCTTGAGGCTGCCGCAGTCGGCGCCGAGGTAGCGCGCCTCGCCGGTGGAGCGCAGCACCTCGGTCTTGCCGTCGCGCTGCACGCGGACCTCGCTCCTGGTCCGGTAATGGTCGGTGCCCAGGAAGGTGATTTCGTTCGTGCCCTCGGACGCGGGGTTGGTGCAGCGGAAGTTGACCAGCATCCGGTCGCCGGTGCGCTTGCTGTCGTGCTCGCACTTGCCTTCGGTCTTCGGGATGCCGGCGCGGTCCGCCTGTTCCCGCGTCACGCAGGACTTGAGCGTCAGCTCGCCGCCTTGGAAGTTCATGCTGACGCCGTTCTTCGACATCATCGATTCCAGCTGCTTGCGCTGCTCCGGCGGCAGCGCGGCCATCTGCTTCTGCATCTGCTCCATCTGCGCCTGGCGCTGCGGATCGAGCTCGGGCTTCTGCTTGATCTCCCACAGCCCGGGCTTGAAATCCTGGGCGGCGGCGGTCATCGCCGCGCCGGCCAGCAGCAGGCCGGCGAGGAAGGAGGCGGCGGCGGAGGTCGCGTTCGACATGGCGTTCTCCCTGCTGCGAAGGCAGCGAGGCTCGCCGAGTGTAGGGGCCGCCGCCCCGGCGGTGTCAGGCGTCAGGCGAAGACGCCGGCCGTGTCCTGCATGCGGCGGCTGACCTCGCCCAGGTGATGCAGCGAATCGCCGTACTGCATCTCCATGAGCGTGAGCCGCTTGAAGTAATGGCTGCCGACATACTCGTCGGTCACGCCGATGCCGCCATGCAGCTGGATGCACTGCTGGCCGACGAAGCGCATCGCCTGGCCGAGCTGCACCTTGGCCTGCGAAACCGCGCGGCGGCGCGCCTGGGCCGGCTCGCCCAGCTTGAGCGTGGCGAAGTAGCTCATCGAGCGCGCCAGCTCCAGCTGCATCTTGATGTCGGCCATGCGATGGCGCAGCGCCTGGAAACTGGCGATGGCGACGCCGAACTGCTTGCGCGTGTTCAGGTATTCCGCCGTCAGCGCGACGAAGCGGTCCATCGCGCCGACCGCCTCGGCCGCCTGCGCCGCGATGGCGATGTCGACGGCGTGTTCCAGCACTTCGAGGCCACGATCGGGCCCGACCAGCAGCGTGGCGGGCGTGTCCTGCAGCGTCAGCTCGGCGGCGCGCGAGCCGTCGTGCAGCGCATAACCGCGCAGCTCGACGCCGGCAGCCTCCTTGGCGACCAGGTACAGCGCGATGCCCGCGTCGGCGCCGCCGGCGCGCGCCGGCACGATGAAGGCGTCGGCCGCGTCACCGGCGGGCACCACGCTCTTCAGGCCGGTGAGCCGGTGATCCGCCGTGGCCAGCGTGTCGCAGACCTCGAGCCGGTAGCGCGCGCGACGCTCCTGGTGCGCGAGCACGACCAGCGCCTCGCCGCCCGCGATGCGCGGCAGCCACTCGCCCTGCGCGTCCTCGCCGGACTGCGCCAGCACCGCCGGCGCGACCAGTCCGCCCTGCGCATACGGTTCCATCACCAGGCCGCGGCCCAGTTCCTCCATGACGACCATCGCCTCGACCGGGCCGAAGCCCAGGCCGCCGTGGGCCTCGGGCACGGCCAGCGCGGTCAGGCCCAGGCCGGCCAGGGCGTTCCAGACCTCGCGCGAGAAGCCGCCCGCGCGCACGATCGCGCGGCGCTGCTCGAAGCCGTAATCCTTGTCGACGTAGCGCCGCACCGCGTCGCGCAGCGAGTTCTGGTCTTCGGTGAAATCGAAATCCATGTCCTGTCTCCTGCCTCAGCCCAGCACGGTCTGCGCGACGATGTTGCGCTGCACCTCGTTGGAGCCGCCGTAGATCGTCGTCTTGCGATAGTTGAAGTAGTGGCTCGCGAGCGGCGCGCAATGGGCCGCGCCGACGTGGTCGCCCTGCCAGCCCGCCTCCATGGCCTCATGGATGAAGGGTGTCGCGTACGGACCCGCGGCCAGCATCATCAGCTCGGTGTAGCGCTGCTGGATCTCGCTGCCGCGGATCTTCAGCAGGCCCGCCACGTCCAGCGACTGCTTGCCGCTGCTCTCGGCCGAGAGCACGCGCAGCACCATCATCTCCAGCGCGACGATGTCCACCTCCAGCAGCGCGATCTGGTCGCGGAAACGCGCGTCCTCGCGATCGCCGCCGAGCAGCCCTTCGGCCTTGGCGATGCGCTTGAGCCGCTCCAGCTCGCGCTTGGCGCGGTTCACGTCGGCGATGTTGGTGCGCTCGTGCGCGAGCAGGTACTTGGCGTAGGTCCAGCCCTTGTTCTCCTCGCCGACCAGGTTCTCCGCGGGGACCTCGACGTTGTCGAAGAACACCTCGTTCACCTCGTGCTCGCCGTCGAGCATGATGATCGGCAGCACGGTGACGCCGGGCGACTTCATGTCGATCAGCAGGAAGGAGATGCCGGCCTGCGGCTTGACCGAGGCGTCGGTGCGCACGAGGCAGAAGATCCAGTCGCCGTACTGGCCCAGCGTGGTCCAGGTCTTCTGGCCGTTGACGATGTACTTGTCGCCCCGGCGCTCGGCGCGGGTCTTCACCGAGGCCAGGTCCGAGCCCGAGCCCGGTTCGCTGTAGCCCTGGCTCCACCAGACGTCGCCGCTCATGATCCCCGGGAGGTGGCGCTCCTGCTGCTCGCGCGAGCCGAAGGCCATGATCACCGGCGCCACCATCACCGGTCCGAAGGGCACCACGCGCGGCGCGCCGGCCAGGGCGCATTCCTCTTCGAAGAGATGGCGCTGCACCGCGTTCCAGCCCGGCCCGCCGAACTGCCTGGGCCAGGCCCAGCCGTGCCAGCCCTGCTTGCCCAGGATGCGGGCCCAGCGCTGCAGATCGTCCTTGTTCAGGCGCAGCGCGTTGTGCACCTTGTGGCTGATGTCCTGAGGGAGGTGCTCGGCCACCCAGCGGCGGATGTCGGCCCGGAAGGCCTGCTCCTCGGGCGTGAAGTTGAGGTCCATGCGTGTCTCCTGCGGTCTTCGATGTCGGGCCGGCGCTCTGGCGCGTGGTGGGCGCGGTCGGCGCTGTCGGTGAGCTGCGCGGGGTTTTAGCACGAGCGTTCGCTTTTGCCCTGTCCCGACCGGGACAAGCCCAGGGACATGCCCGAGCCGCGCGAGAATGCGCGGCTTCCCGGTTCCCGCTCCGCCGCCGCCACGCCATGACCGCTGCCTTCCCGACCGCCCTGCCGCGCCCCGTGCTCGCCCTCCATGGCGGCGCCGGAACCATCCGCCGCGACCGCATGAGCGCCGCGATGGAAGCGGCCTACCGCGCCGCGCTGACGGCGATCCTGGCCGACGGCGCCCGGCAGCTCGCGCGCGGCGACGCGGCGATGGACGTCGCGGTCGAGGCGGTGCGCCGGCTCGAGGAGTGCGAGCTGTTCAACGCCGGCAAGGGCGCCGTCTACACCGCCGACGAGCGCCATGAACTGGACGCCAGCGTGATGGACGGGCGCGACCGCGCGGCGGGCGCGGTCGCCGGCGTGACGCGGGTGCGCAACCCGGTGCTCGCGGCGCGCGCGGTGATGGACCACAGCGGCCATGTGCTGCTGATCGGCCCGGCCGCCGAGACCTTCGCGTTCGACCAGGGCCTGGCGCGCGTCGAGCCGACCTGGTTCGGCACGCCGCAGCGCCTGGCGCAGCTGCGGCAGGCGAGGGCGCTCGCACAGGGCCAGGTGCTGGATCACGACGGGCAGTCGGCCATGGCGGCCGATGCGCCGGCCACCACGCCGGCCACGCCTGGTGCTGCGCCGGAGCCCGGCGGCCCGATCGACGACCGGACCAAGTTCGGCACCGTCGGCGCGGTCGTGCGGGACGCCGCCGGCCACCTGGCCGCCGCGACCTCCACGGGCGGCATGACCAACAAGCGGCCGGGGCGCGTCGGCGATTCGCCGATCCCGGGCGCGGGCTGCTATGCCGACGATCGCAGCGTGGCCGTCTCGTGCACCGGCACGGGCGAGGCCTTCATCCGCGCGGGCGCCGCGCACGAGGTGGGTGCCCTGATGCGCATCGGCGGACTGCCGCTGGCCGAGGCCTGCGCGCGCGTCGTCTTCGACGAACTGCCCCGGGTCGGCGGCGACGGCGGCCTGATCGCGGTCGACGGGCTGGGCAATGTCTGGCTGGGCTTCAACACCGAGGGCATGTACCGCGGCTGGGTCGAGGCCGGCGGCGAGCCGCTCGTGAGCATCTACCGCGACGAATGACGCGCCCGCTCCTGGAACGACCGATGCGACATCGATCCGCCGTCCTGCTGATGCTGCTGGTGACGCTGCTGTGGAGCAGCGCCGGCGCGGTGTCGCGCCACCTGGACTCGGCGCGCGGCTTCGAGGTGACCTTCTGGCGCAGCGCCTTCAACGCGCTGGCGCTGACGCTGCTGCTGCCGATGCTGCGCGGGCGCGACTACTGGCGCCAGGCGCTGCCGCGGCTGCGGCGCTCGCCGTCGGTGCTGGGCTCGGGCCTGTGCTGGGCGGTGATGTACACCGCCTTCATGCTGGCGCTGACGATGACCGGCGTGGCCAACGTGCTGGTGACGATGGCGCTGGGGCCCTTGCTGACGGCGCTGTTCGCGCGCGTGTTCCTGCATCAGCGCCTGGCGGCGCGGACCTGGGTCGCGATCTGGATCGCGAGCGCCGGCATCGCCTGGATGTTCGCGAGCGAGATGCGCGCCGGCGCCCACGCCTGGCTGGGCATGGGCGTGGCGCTGGCCGTGCCGGTGGCGGCGGCGAGCAACTGGACGCTGCTGCAGGCGCGGGCCGGTGACGGCGCGACGGACCTGCTGCCGGCCGTGTGGCTGGGCGCGACGCTGTCCGCCGCCGCGACGCTGCCGCTGGCCTGGCCCTTCGAGGCCTCCGGCCGCGACCTGCTGCAGCTGGCCGGGCTGGGCGTGTTCCAGCTCGCCGTGCCCTGCCTGATCGTCGTGCGCCTGACGCGGGTGCTGCCGGCGGCGGAGGTGGCGCTGCTGGGCCTGATGGAAGTGCTGCTGGGGGTGCTCTGGGCCTGGCTGATCGCGGGGGAGGCGCCGTCCCCGGCGGCGCTGCTCGGCGGTGTTATGGTGCTGGCCGCGTTGATTGGCAATGAGCTGCTGGGCGCCTGGCGCCGCCCGGCCGCTTCCAAGAGTGGAGAGATGTCGTTGTGATTCCGTCGCTGCAATCCGAAGGACTGGTCCTGGCCGAGGTCAATGGCTGCCTCGGCCTGATCACCTTGAACCGTCCGCAGGCGCTCAACGCGCTGTCGCTGGCCATGATCCGCGACATGACCGTGCTGCTGAGCGCCTGGCGCGACGATCCGCGCATCCAGGCCGTGGCGGTGCTGGGCGCGGGGCGCGAGGGCAAGCCCGCGGCCTTCTGCGCCGGCGGCGACATCCGCTTCTTCCACCAGGCCGCGCTGGCGGGCGACGCCGCGCTGGACGCGTTCTTCACCGAGGAATACGCGCTCAACCACCTGATCCACCAGTTCCCCAAGCCCTACATCGCGCTGATGGACGGCGTGGTGATGGGCGGCGGCATGGGGATCAGCCAGGGCGCCAAGCTGCGGGTGCTGACCGAGCACTCGAAGCTGGCGATGCCCGAGACCAACATCGGCCTGTTCCCGGACGTGGGCGGCGGTTATTTCCTGTCGCGCTGCCCGGGGCACAGCGGCGAATGGCTGGCGCTGACCGGCCAGGTCATCGGCGCGGGCGATGCGATCGAGCTGGGCCTGGGCGACGTGTTCGTGCGCAGCAGCGAGCTGCCGGCGATCATCGCGGCCTTCAAGACCGGCGCGCAGGACAGCGCCGAGCATGTCGTGGCGACGGTGATGGAGCGCGTGGACCTGGCGCCGGTGGCCGAGCACTGGAACGCGCGGGCGCTGATCAACCGCCATTTCTCGGCGGCGTCGGTGCCGGCGCTGTTCGCGTCGCTGGCGGCGGATGCGGATCCCTGGGCGCAGCAGGTGCTGGCGACGCTGGGCAAGCGCTCACCGCTGATGATGGCGGTGACGCTGGAGCAGATCCGGAGGGCGCGCGCGATGAGCCTGGCGGACGACCTGCGCATGGAACGCGACCTGGTGCACCACTGCTTCCACCTGCGGCCCGGCGCGGCCAGCGAGACGGTGGAGGGCGTGCGCGCGCTGGCGGTCGACAAGGACCATGCGCCGAAGTGGAATCCGGCGCGGGTCGAGGACGTGTGCCGTGCCGACGTCGAGGCCTTCTTCCGCAGCCCCTGGCCGGCGGCGGAGCATCCGCTGCGGGCGCTGGACTGAGCGCCCCGGCCGCTGCCGACTGAGGCTGCGCTGACGCGCCGGGACGGCCCGTCGGCGCAGGGGGGATGGCCTACTCGTCTGAGTGCCCCCCAACGAAACGCTCTTCGGAGGGAATCGACAAACGCGTCTTCGCGCCGAAACTGCTGGCCTTCCCGGGATGAGTCCCGCAAGCAGGAGTTGCAGCGATGACGATGAACGAGCAGTTGGCGCGGGCGCGATCCGTGGTGGCGAATCTGCCGCCGTTGGCGCCGAGGCCGCAAGTGGGCGATGACGATCTGATGGCCGTGCTGCAGGAACCGAGCGCTCTGTTCGGCGAACCTGGCGGCGCTTCGGTCTCGTCGCGCGAAGCGGCGAGGACGGTCGAGTGGGACCTGCTGCCGCAGGTGCTTCAGGACGTGGACGCCCAATACAACCTGTCGTGTTCCGAATTGATGGAGGGGCTGCAGGTCGCCGCTGATCTGCTGCGCAGGAACGGGCTCAGGCTGGCCCGGGGCAATCCCGCGGCGATGCATGTGTTCGTGCCGGAGATGGAGGAGGTGGGTTTCCGCTACGTGCTCCGGATCGATGCCCCGCAGGAAGTCGCCGACACCTTGAACGACGCCGTGCGATCGCGCTGGATCGATCTCGATCTCTGCCGGGACGGTTTTCTCTTCGCGTTCATTGGGCAGGAGGACGAGGGGGCCCTCGCCGAAAGCCCCGAAGTCGCCGGGGACGGCGTTCACGAAGGTGCAATCCATGGGCATCACCACGTATGACCTGCTGGCGCAGGCCAGGGAACGCGGGCGCATTCCAACGGAAGCGAGGCTGCGGATGCTGGTGGGGCGGGCCTACTACGCCTGCTATCACCGCTGCATGGATTGGGAGAAATCCCAGCCAGCGGCCGGGACGCGCCGCACCCGAGCAAAGGGTGTTCATCAGCAACTGATCGAACGTCTGAAGAAACCAGATCATCGCTGCGCCATTGACGACGCGAAGCGATCGAAATGGTTGGGAAAGACGCTGGCTGAGTTGCGAGAGCTTCGGGTGCGAGCTGACTACAAGCTCGGCGAATCCGTGTCGATCCAGGAGGTGCAGAGTCATGTGCAGCTCGCGGGGCGCGTCTTCGACTGCTGCGACGGTCTGGGCAAGCCCTGGGTCCGTCGCCCCGCAAATCGCACGTGACCCTGGGCGGTTCCTCGGCTCCGTCACTCGCTGATGGTCTTCGTCACCAAGGCCGGGTCCTTCGTGATGTCAGCCTCGGAGAACGGCATCCGCTGCCACTGTCCCGCGCTGTAGGCGCGCGTGTAGTCGCTGAAGTGCGGGGACGCCGGATCGTCGCTCTGAGAGAAGGTGAGGAAGGTGTAGGCCTCGACGCCCTCACTCGGGAAACGCACCACCTGCATGTAGCTGTTGGCGCTGGTCGCCGTGTTGAGGTCGTAACCGCCCTGGTCGAGCCGGCTGAGCGCGCAGGCCACGGTGAAGTAGCCCTGCGCACCGCAGCCGCCGAACATCGGGATCTTTTCGGTGCCGCGGGTCGCGAACAGCGTCTCGCCCCGGGTCGCCGTCAGCGCGAAGCCGCTGGCCTGCACCCGCAGGATGGCCGCGCCGAAGGCCTGCAGCAGCGTGGACCGCAGCGCGGGATTCAGGTCGCGCGGCGTGCGCAGCGGATCGGCGCTGCTGAAGGGCACCTGGAACAGCGAGGCCTCGGGCACCCGCGACGCGCGGGTCCAGAACTCGTCCCACAGGTGCGCGCCGCGCGAGCCCACCAGCCCCTTGCCATCCCAGGCCTGCAGCGCCGCGCAGGCCTCGGCGGGGTCGACGTTGCGCGCCGGGTTGAAGGTCTCGCCGGTGGCGGAGTCGCCAGTCACCGCGATCGTCGTCGCCGGCGCGCAGAACATCGCCAGCGCCTGGTCCTTGAACAGCTCCGCGGTGAGCGCGCGGCTGTTGATCACCATCGCGCGCACGGTCTCGCTGGTGGCCTTGTTGCCGGCCAGGCCGTCGCTGCCGGCCAGCCGATCCTGGACCAGCAGGTGCGCCAGCCGCGAGCGGAAGCTGATCGACGCGGTGCCGGCCGGCCCGAGGATGTCCGGATAACCGGTGAGCGGCGCGGCCGCGTTGGCGAGCCAGTAGCTGTCGTTGCTGTTGAGCACGTAGTCGTCACGCAGCAGGCTGGGCATGCGGGAGGTGCCGAGCGCGCCTGGCTGCTTGGAATCGGCATCGGTCTGCCAGTCGCAGCTGCTCCGCGATCCGTCGAGCACCGGCGTGCGGGGCAGGGCCGCGCTGAGCGCCGCCGTCAGCGCGGTCGCGCAGCTGCTGAGCTGCGACGGCGCGACGTTGGGCATCGCGCCGATGTCGGCGTACCAGGCCTGAGAGCCGCCACGGGCCACGGCCACCGTGTTGACCCAGGGGATGGCCGATTCCTCGCGCTGGATGGTCGCCACCTCGTCCAGCGTCCTGGCTTGGCTCCAGCGCAGCCAGACGCGGAACACGCGGAAGTTCTCCGCGTTGATGTCCCGGATCGCGAAGACGGTGTTGCTGTTCCAACCCAGCGCCGCGTTGAGCGCGCCGAGGTTGACGATCGGGCCGTACTGGGACTCGTAGAGCGTGCGCGTGACCGGCGCGACGCTGCCGTCGGCCTGCTTCACCTGCACGGTGATCTCGCGGGCGGTCATCTTCGTCGCGACGCCGTCGCGCAGGTAGCTGGTCGGGTCGCCGGGCACCAGCGTCAGCTGGAACAGGCCGTAGCGCCGCGCCGTCGACACGGTGTGGCTCCAGGCGATGTGGTCGGTGTAGCCGATCTGGATGACCGGCACCGCCAGGAAGGAGGTGCCGGCGACGTCGAGTTCACCCGGAATGGTGAGGTGCGCCTGGTAGAAGCGATCCGGGCCGCGCCAGTACCAGTGGGGATTGCCGAACAGCAGCGGGCTGCCGTCGCCGGTGGACGCGGTGCCGAAGCCGATCATGTTGCTGCCCACGCCGTCATGGCCGCCGACCTGGAAGGTCGGCAGACGGTCCATGGCCAACTGAAGGCGCCCGGAGGGACGCGCCGCCGCCTTCGTTGCCGTCGCCGGACTGGCCGCGGCCGGCGGCGTCGCGTTGGCGATCGGCGCGACGAAGTTGCTGTAGCCCGCCGCGAAGTGCGCCGCGTACAGGCGCCGGAAGACGTCGGTGTCGCTGATCGGCACGACCCAGGCCTCGTTGCGGCAGGCCGCGTGGGCGCCAGGCTCGGCGCCGGCCTTGATCTCGCGGACATAGCGGTTGTAGCCGGCGGCGAAACCCGCCACGAGCTGCTTGAGCTTGTCCGGCTGCGCGGCGATGAGCCGCTGCATCACCGCGTCGTTGAGCACGTGCCGGTGATAGAAGTCGGCATCGAGGTTGCGCGGCTGGCCGATGGTGCCCTGGAAGGGGATGGTCGCGTCGGCGCCGAAGTGGCGGGAGCGCTCGCCGCGGAAGGTCAGCATCGCGTTGGCGATCGTGCACAGGTCGTCCTGGGCCTGCGCATAACCGTAGCCGTAGCCGGCACCTCCCCAGTCCGGCGCCTTGATGTGCGGCACCCCCATCGTGGTGCGGCGGATCTCCGCGCGGTAGGTGGCGGCGGGTTCGCCGCCGTCGTCGCCGTCGCCGTTGCAGCCGGCCAGCAGCGCGGCCATTCCCAGGGTCAGCGCGAGCAGCGGCCGCCGGCCGCCTCGAACGGAAATTCGCATGTCTTGTCTCCCTTGTGCCTGTCTCGGCCCGGGCGGGCCGGAGCGCCACAAGGATAGGGCGAGGAGCGCCAGCCGAGCCGCCGGCACCGCGTTTCCAGGCGTTTCCGCCACTATGATGCGAGGAATTCTCATTTGAGAACTGTTCGCACTGATGACATGAACGTCACCGTCTCACCGACCCCCTCCGCGCGCCGCGTCGGCGCCTCTTCCGCCGGCGGGCTGGCGCGGCTGCGGGCCGTGCTGCCCTTGATCTCGCGCATCGTCGCGGCGGTGGGCGGCGGTTACGCGCTCGCCGCGCTGGCCAGCGTCGCCGTGCTGGCGCTGCCCGTCAGTCGCATCCAGGCCGTCATCGGCGGCATGCTGGGCAGCTTCGCGGTCTACGCCGCGGCGGTCGTGTGGGTCTTCGCCGTGCGCAGCGCCACCCGCGCCTGGATCGGCCTGCTGGTGGCCGCGCTGCCGCTGCTGCCGTTGGCGTGGTCCGTCTGGCATGGCGCCGCGCCGGCCGTCTCGCCATGAGCGCCCCTGACCTTTCCCCTCACGCCACGCCCGACGCCGCCAGCGGTACCGGAGCGCGCGTCCCGGCCGCGCCGCGCGGCCTCCGGCAGACGATGTCCGACCTGCACATCTGGACCGGATTGCTGCTGGGCTGGCTCCTGTTCGCGATGTTCCTCACCGGGACGGTCAGCTATTTCAAGGAAGAGCTGTCGCAATGGATGCGGCCCGAGATCGCGCACCAGGCCGACCGGCCGGAGGCGGCCGTCGTGGCGGGACGCATCGCCAAGACGCTGGAGACCATCGCGCCGGGCACCACCCAATGGAGCCTGCGCCTGCCCGACGAGCGCCACCCGATCGCGAACGCCTTCTGGCGCGTGCCGCCCAAGGATGGCGCCAAGCGTGCCTTCAAGGACGCCAACTTCGATCCGCGGACCGGCCTCAAGGTCGCGGCCCGCGAGACGCCGGGCGGTGAATTCTTCTACCGCTTCCACTTCCAGTTCCATTACCTGCCGGTGGCCTGGGGGCGCTGGCTGGCCGGGCTGGCGGCGATGTTCATGCTGGTGGCCATCGTCAGCGGCGTGATCACCCACAAGAAGATCTTCACCGACTTCTTCACCTTCCGATGGGGGAAGGGCCAGCGGTCCTGGCTGGACGCGCACAACGCGCTGTCGGTGTTCGGGCTGCCCTTTCACCTGATGATCACGTACACCGGGCTGGTGACGCTGATGACGCTCTACATGCCGTGGCCTGAAATGGCCGGCATCGAGTCGCCGGCGATGAAGCGGCAGCTGACCTCGGAGATGAATGCCTTCCTCCAGCCGGCCAAGCCGTCCGGCGAGGCGGCGCCGCTCGCGTCGATCGAGGCGATGGTGCGCGAGGCCGAGCGGCGCTGGGGCCCGGGCAGCGTGGCGCGGGTGACCGCGGCCAATCCGGGCGACGCGGCGGCGCGCGTGGCGATCGCGCGCGGCGAGGGCGGGCGGCTGTCGATGAGCCCCCAGTACCTGCTGTTCGACGGCGTCTCCGGTCGCGTGGTCGAGGAGAAGCAGGGCGTGGGCGCGGCGGCCGAGACGCGGGGCGTGATGTACGGGCTGCACCTGGGGCGCTTCGGCGATGGCGCCACGCGCTGGCTGTATTTCCTCGTCAGCCTGGCCGGCACCGCGATGGTGGGCACTGGCCTGGTGATGTGGACGGTCAAGCGACGCCAGAAACTGGCCGATCCGGAGCGGCCCCACCTGGGCTTCCGGATCGTGGAGCGGCTCAACATCGCCGCGATCGCCGGCCTGCCGCTGGCGATGGCGGCCATGCTCTGGGCCAACCGGCTGCTGCCGCTGGACCTGGCGCGGCGCGGCGAGTGGGAGATCCACGTCGTCTTCATCGTCTGGGCACTGGCGCTGGCGCATGCGGTGCTGCGGCCGCCGCGGCGCGCCTGGATCGAGCTGTTCGTGCTGGGCGCCGCGGCCCTGGCGCTGCTGCCGGTGCTCAATGCGCTGACGACGGATCGCCCGTTGTGGCGCAGCCTGGCGCAGGGCGACTGGGCCTTCGCCGGCGTCGAGCTCGTGGGACTGGCCTTCGCGGCGCTGCTCGCCGGGCTGGCGAGGCGCGTGGCGCGGCATCGGTCCAAAGCGGCGCGGCCAGGCCGGGCGAGGGCCATCGGAACGCCAGCACGACCAGCGGCCGACACCGCCGCGGCGGTGGAGGGCGCGCGATGACGCACGTCGCCAGCCTGCTGATCTGCGTCGGGGCCTTCGCCGCGCTGGCGATGGCGACGGAGCGCGCCCAGCAGGACGTCCTTGAGCGGACGTTGTCGCGAGACGCGACGCGCGCGCTGCGGATCATCGGCTGGGCGCTGCTGCTCACGAGCCTGGCGATCGTCGTCGGCGCGCAGGGGTGGGGCCTGGGGCTGGTGAGCTACAGCGGGCACACGAGCGTCGCGGCCGGCCTTGTCTTCCTGGGCCTGATCGCGCGTCAGCGGCGCAAGGGCTGAGGGCGACCGGGCGGGCCTTGGGCCGGTGAGGCGTCAGCGAGCCGGTGCCGATGCCGCCGTCGACACCGCCGCCGAAGCGGCGGCCGGCAGCAGCGTGGCGCGGGCCTCGGCCTGGCGCAGGAAGTTGTCGTAGGCGCGGGTGGCGTCGTCGGCGTCGCGGCTGCGCAGCATCATGACCACCGTGCTGTGGCGGGTGAGGGCGGCGAAATACTCCTGCGTCTCCGCGCTCCAGACCAGGCGCACGACCTCGTCGCCAAAGCGCTGGCGGCGCAGGGTCTCCACCGCGCTGCCGAAGAAGCGCAGGTCCGGGCCGTCGGAGATCGGCGTCAGCGGCACGGCCGGCAGCAGCGGCTCGGGGAGCGTGGCCTCGGTCATCCGGCCGAGCAGCACCGGGCGTCCCACCTCACCGGCGACGGCCATGCGCCGAAAGCTGTCGAAGCGTTGCCAGGCCTGGGCCTCGTCGGACGACACCAGCGTGCGCCGCAGCTCGCCGTGCTGCAGGACGGCCACGTAAAAGCGCCGAGGCATGGCGTTCGACCAGACCTCGATCGAGACATCGTCGACCTCGACGCGCCGCATCAGCAGCAGCGTGCGAGCGGCCAGACGTGCGCGCAGCTCGTCGATGTCCGCGGCCTCGGCGTTCACCGCCGGCGCGGCGGTGGCGACCGTGGAGATGGATGCCGTCGCCGCAGCCGTCGCTGCCAGCGCCGTCGCTTTCGGGGTGCCGACCGGCTTGGCGATGCCCGTCGACGTCGAGCGTCTGGTGGCCTTCGAGCCTGTCGAGGCCTTCGACGCTTGCGAGGCCTTCGAAGCCTTTGATGCCTTCGAGGCTTTCGGGCCCGTCGACGTCTTCGCGGCGCTCGTCGTTTTCGCGACTGGCGCTGCTTTCGAGGTTTTTGGGGCCCGCGTGGACGACGCCGAGTTCCGCTTGGACGACTGGGCGCTGGTGGTCTTCGCGCTGTTCGCGACCTTCGCCGGCGCCGCGGTCTCGGTCGCGGCCACGGCCCGCGGCAGGGGCAGCCACGCCGAGATCAACAGCGCGAGGACGGAGCCGCGGAGACGCCAAAGGCTCCGGAGCGGGCGAGGGGACGGGTACATGAGCGGTCGGCATGGTACGACGGCCGCGTGCTTGGCAGGCGGGCGCAGCGCCCGGGCGTGTGGGGATTCGCGCTCCGGGATAATCCGCGCCCATGTCCCCGACGTTTTCCCCCTGGCGCCTGTCCGTCGCTCCCATGCTGGACTGGACGACCGCCGATTGCCGTTTCCTGCATCGGCTGCTGACGCGCCACACGCTGCTCTACACCGAGATGGTGACCACCGGCGCCATCCTGCATGGCGACCAGCCGCGCCATCTCGACTTCAATCCGGAGGAGCATCCGGTCGCGCTGCAGCTGGGCGGCTCCGAGCCGGCCGACCTGGCCGCCTGCGCCCGGCTGGCCGAGCAGTGGGGCTATGACGAGGTCAACCTGAATTGCGGCTGCCCCAGCGAGCGCGTGCAGCGCGGCGCGTTCGGCGCCTGCCTGATGGCCGAGCCGGCGCTGGTTGCCGATGGCGTCAAGGCGATGCGCGATGCCGTCTCCATCCCGGTCACCGTCAAGCACCGCATCGGCATCGACCGGATCGAGAGCTACGACTTCGTGCGGGACTTCGTCGGCCAGGTCGCCGAGGCCGGCTGCGAGGTCTTCATCGTCCATGCGCGCAATGCCTGGCTGCAGGGGCTGTCGCCGAAGGAGAACCGCGACATCCCGCCGCTGCGCTACGAGCTGGTCCATCGGCTCAAGCGCGAGTTCCCGCGGCTGACGATCGCGATCAACGGCGGCTTGAAGTCGGACGACGAGATCGCCGAGCAGCTGAACCACGTCGACGGCGTGATGATCGGCCGGCAGGCGTATCACGAGCCCTGGCAGATGGCGCACTGGGACCAGCGCTTCTTCGGCGAGGCGCAGCCGCGGGTCACGCGCCGCGAGGAGGTCGAGGAACAGTGGCTGGCCTACCTGGACCGCCAGGTCGCGCTGGGCCGGCCGTGGTCGCAGGCGATGCGCCACGCGCTGGGACTGTGGAACGGCCTGCCCGGCGCCCGCCGCTGGCGCCAGGTGTGGTCCGACCACAAGCTCAAGGCGATGGCGCCGCGCGAAGTGGCCCGCCTCGCGACCGAGGCCCGGCTGCAAGCCGCCGAGATCGCCAGCCAGCATCCGGCGTTCAAGCCGCCCGTCGAGCCCGCTCCTGCCACGGATTGACCGCGTCGCGGATCAGGATCGCGCCATGGCTCCGCAGGTGTTCTTCCATTGCTATCCGACGGTGCTCGGCCACTGCGGCATCGCGTGGACCGAGCGCGGCGTCGTCGGATCGCAGCTGCCGGAGGAGACGCCGTCGCTGACCCGCGATCGCATGTGGGTGCGATTTCCGGCGGCGCGCGAGGTGGCGGCGTTCGGGGAGTTGCCTGCGGCGGTGCAGGCGGCCTGCGAGGGCGTGCGGGCGCTGCTCGCGGGCGAGGCGCGCGACCTGCTCGAGGTCGAGCTCGACGACAGCGCGGTACCGGCCTTCGATCGCGAGGTGCTGGCGCTGACGCGCCGCATTCCGGTCGGGCAGACGCTGACCTACGGCGAGGTCGCGATGCGGCTTGGCCAGCCCGGCGCGGCGCGTGCCGTCGGCCGCGCGGAGGGGCACAACCCGTTCGCGCCGATCGTGCCCTGCCACCGCGTGATGGGCGCCCCGTCGGCGGGCAAGGCGGCGAACCTCACGGGGTTCTCCGCGGCAGGCGGCGTGGCGACCAAGCTGAAGATCCTGGCGATCGAGGCCCGGGCCACCGGTCAGCAGGCGGGCGAACAGCAGGACCTGTTCTGAGCGGCGTTTCTCTGCGGACCACCGCTCCCGCTTGCGGGAGAGCCCCCTCACCCTAACCCTCTCCCCCTCTGGGGGCGAGGGGATGGCTCGCTGACGAGGGGAATTCTGGTCGAGGGCTGCTCCCGGAGCGTTGACTTGGGAGCGGGCGGCGGACTGTGCGCTGAACACTCCCTCTCCCGCTTGCTTGCGGGAGAGGGCAGGGGTGAGGGTCGTCGCAGCGCGCGGTGCCTCAATCCCAGGGCGCCGCTTCGGTGGCCATGTCCTCATCCTTGGCCGGCGAAGCCGCCGCGGGCGCGGGCGCCTTCGCGCCGCCCGGCGCGTGCTCGGCCGCGATCTTGGCCGACTGGCCGATGAAGTCCAGCTCGCCGCCCAGGCCCTCGATCATGTCGGGGATCAGCTGCGCGAGCTCACCGGTCGCCAGCGCCGCGTCCACGTCGAAGGCCTCGTCCTTGGCCGGTTTGTCCCGCCCGTCGAAGACCACGTCCAGGAACTTGATGCCCTTGATCTGCATCGTGTCCGTCAGGGTGAAGGACACGCGCTCCTTCCAGGTCATCGCCAGGCGCGTCGGCATCTTGCCGCTGGTCAGGTGCGCCTTGACCTCGTCGGTGTCCAGGTTGTGGCGGGCGTAGCGCACCGCCGCCTTCATCTCGTCGGCGGCCTTGAGCTCGCAATCGCGGTCGATCACGAAGTCCTTGGGCGGCACGCCGTCCATCAGCCACGCCGCCATGCAGGCGGCCGGCGATTCGGCGCTCTGCAGCAGGTGCAGGTTGATCGACGAATCGGCCTTCACCAGCAGCGTGATCAGTTCGTCGGCCTTGCCGATCGAGCCCGCATCCACCATCAGCAGGCCCTGCTTGGGCGAGATCCACACCCGCAGGTGCGATTGCAGCGTGAACGCGCGCGGCAGCAGCTCCAGCGTGGCCTGCTCCTTCATGTCGCGCTGCTGCTTCTTGCCGGGCCGGCGGCCGGTCTCGAGCTCGATCCGCTCGACCATCTCCTCGACCTTCTCCCGCACCACCGAGCCGGGCAGCACCCGCTTCTCCATGCGCAGGCTCAGCAACCAGTGGCCGTCGATCTCCTCCAGCAGCCGGGCGCCGGGCTCGCCGCGCGGCGGCACCCAGCCGGCCGACAGGGCTTCCGTGGCGCCGCAGGGCGCGAAACGCTCGTTCTCGAGGGCGTCCTCGAGCTTCTCGGCATTGGGCTGCCAGTCGTTGGACAGGCGGTAAACGATCAGGTTCTTGAACATCTGGAAACTGCGTCAGGCGGTGACGGCGCGCGCACGCGCCAGGAATGACAACGGGGCCAAGCGGACGACGCGTGGCCCCGTTCAAACGATGGGCGGATTGTCTCAAATCCGGCGGCCGGTCCGGACGCGGATCAACCCCCTTGCGTGACGACCCGTGCGCGTGCTCCAGGACGCCGGGGCGTGCCGGTCAGGCCTGCCCCGCTTCGGCGGCGATCTGGCGCAGCGCCTGCTCGAAGGCCTCCGGCGGCTGGCCGCCCTGGATCAGGTACTTTTCGTTGATCACCACCGCCGGCACCGAGCTGATGCCGCGGCCCAGCCACAGCGATTCCGTCTCGCGCACCTCCTCGGCGAACTCGCCGCTGTCAATGACGCGGGCGGCCTCGGCGGCGTCCAGGCCGATCTCGCGGACCGCCGCCAGCAGCGTCTCGCGGTCACCCGGATTGCGGCCATGGGTGTGATATGCGGTCAGCAGCGCCAGCTTCAGGTCGCGCTGCGCCTGCGCGGACTGCAGGCCCGCCCAGTGCAGCAGCCGGTGCGCGTCGAAGGTGTTCCAGACGCGGCTGCGCGCGCCCTCGGTGAAGGTGAATCCGACGTCGGCGCCGCGTTGGCGCAGGTGCGCCCGGATCTGCTGGCGCTGCTCGCTGGTCGAGCCGTACTTGCGGGTGAGGTGCTCCTCGATGTCCTCCCCCTCCGGGGCCATCTGGGGGTTGAGCTCGAAGGGCTGGAAGTGCAGGTCGACGGCCACGTCCGGCAGGCGGGCAAGGGCGGTCTCCAGCGACTTCAATCCCACCGCGCACCAGGGGCAGGCGACGTCGGAGACGAAGTCGATGCGCAGCGGGGGGAGGGGGGCGGCGGTGGCGGCGGGGGTGTCGTTCATGCCGGCGACTCTAGCCAGAAGCTCAAGTCAACACGCGGTCGCTGGGCTTTGCCAGGTAGAACCACTCGTGGCCGGGCTCGGCGTTGTTGTTGGGGAACACGATGCGGCCGCCGAAGGGCGCCAGCACCGGCGTGCCGTCGGCGCGCGTGCCGATGCGCTCGCCTTCCGCGATCGGGTCGAAGCTGGCCCACTGGCGCTCGAAGCGGTCGTCGACGCTTTCGCGGTCGATGACCTCGTAGAGTTGCAGCAGCTCGACCGGCCGCTTCGGATCGGCCGGCTCCACCGCCTCCGGCGCGACCATGCCCAGCAGCGCCAGCGTGCGCAGGATCGCCTTGAAGGCGACCTCCGGCCCCTGCGGGTCGGCGTGCTGGCCGCACTCCAGCGTGATGCAGTAGCCGCCGGTGCTGCGCATGTACTCGGTGGTGCCGACGCCGTAATGCGGATCCTGCTGCAGCGCCATGCGGCGCGAGCCGTCGGCGGCCTTCTCGGCGCGGCGCTTCAGGCCGAGCGCATACGTCGAGAGCCAGCCCTCGACGATGCGCGACGTGCCCACCGCCAGCGCCAGCGCGCTCTCGGCGGCCTGGTGGCGGAAGGGCTCGAGCTCGCCGTCGTTGTCGCGCGGGCCGAGCATCGCGAAGGCCGGCCCGGGATTGTTGAAGCTGTGCAGGTCCAGCATCACGTCGCTGGCCGCGATCCAGGGGCACAGGCGATTGGCGATGCGGTCCTCGAAGTCCTGCGGAATCGGGTTCACGCGCAGGTTGCGGTTGAGGTTGCGCTCGCCCTCGCGGCGCTGCAGCCGGTGCGCCAGCGGGTTGACGATGGGGATCATCGTCAGCGTGCCCTTGAGCAGCGTGAGCCGGCCCTCGTCGAGCATCCGCATCACGCGCTCGATCGCGCCGACGCCGGCGACCTCGTTGCCATGCACGGCGGCCGTCACCAGCAGCTTCGGGCCGGGTTTCAGGCCGGCGAACTGGTGGACGCGGAGGTGGGTCGGGGGGGCGGTGCGGGCGTCGCTCATGGGGTGAGGGAGGGAGCTCGAAAGAGGGAAGCATCGAGCATAGGCCCGCCGCGCGGACGCGCGTGCGCGCCGCGTATGCCGAAAGCGCGACCGGCGATGAGTTCAGGTTGGGGCGCGGACGGCGCTCAACCGCCGAGCAGCGCCTTCGCGTCGAGCGGCGTGTCGCAGGACCAGTGCGTGCTGGGCAGGTCGCCGGCGGGCGCGCCGTCGACCCAGCGCGTCAGCCGGTACAGCGTGCCGAAGGCGAAGTCCGGCGGCGCCTCGCCCGCGCCGGCGAGCAGTTCGCCGCCGCGGCGCACGTTGTCGGCCATCCAGGCCGGCAGGCGCAGGTGATACGGATTGCGCGCGATCTCGCCGTGGTGGCAGGCCAGCGCCCGCACCAGCCGGGCGGTGTCGCGCTGGCCGGTCTCGATCAGCGTGGTTGGCGCCGGCTGTGTCGCCCAGAACTCGGTGTGGGCGAAGACGGTGGAGATCCGCGCCTGGGTCAGCGCCTCGCTGACCAGCAGGTGGACGCCGATGTGGGTCGGAATGCCGTCGCCCGCATGCGGCACGAGGATCAGCGCCGGCTGCTCCGCCGCCAGCAACTCGGCGACCAGCCTGACCTGTTCCTGCCACAGCGCCGTGCGCGCGGCCGCCGCTTCGGGCTTGACCTGCTCGAAGCCGTCGGCGGCCAGCAGGCGCAGGTCGAAGCCCAGCACGTCGCAGGCGGCGCCCAGTTCGGCCCAGCGCTCGGCACGGCGTTGCTGCTTGCTGCCCAGGGTCACCGCGATGTTGGTCACCCGCCAGCCGGCTTCCTGGCGCAGGCGCAGCGGCAGCGCGCCGACGATGCATTCGTCGTCCGGATGCGGTGCGAAGACCAGGACGTGCGGGGACGGATGGGCCGAGGCATCGGCAGCGCCGCGGGCGCCCGAAGGCGCCAAAGGACTGACACCGGTACGCAGTGGCTGCCCCAGGAGGGCATACCAGCTGCTGATCCAGGACTCCCAGTCCGCCTGGCTGGCGGTGGCGGCGACGACGGTCGGAAGCGGAGGCGTGAGGGCCGGGGAAGGGGCGTTCGCGTTCATCGGCGGGGATGGGCGGTTCGGAAGCGAGCGCTTCCGGCAAGTTCGATCAGCCCATCTTAGCGGGTGAATCCCTAAATGGTATTACATTGGTAGTAAAACTGGACTAAGACCGGTGGAATCCCTGGGTTCGACTGGTCTGGCGCGCCGGCCAGGTGGCGAGCATCACGCCGCCAAGCGCCAGCGCATAGGCCACCAGCTGGATGGCGTTCATGCGTTCGCCGAGGAAGACCAGTCCCACCAGCGCCGTCGACACCGGCAGGAACACCATGAAGACGCCGGCCTTGGCCGCGCTGACGTGCTGCAGGCCCTTCATCCAGAGCCAGACCGTGATGGTGCTGGCGGCGATCGCGTAGAAGAGCAGCAGGCCCCAGTCCTTCACCGCGACGGCGCCGAAGTCGAAGTCCATCGCCTGCCACAGGCCCAGCGGCGTGACCAGCACCAGGCCCCAGAGGTTGATCAGCGCGCTGATGCGGCGCGGCGGCAGGTCCGCGGTCAGGCGCTTGCCGATGACGACGTAGCTGGCCTCGCAGCACATCGCGCCGACCAGCAGCAGCGCGCCCCAGCCCGAGGTCGGCGCGCCGGCGCCGTCGCCGTGCTTGCTGAGCGCCACCAGCGCGATGCCGCCGACCGCCATCGCGATGCCGGCCAGCGTGCGCGGGGCGATGCGCTCGCGCAGGAAGAGCCAGCTCATCAGCGCGACTGTCGCCGGGATGCCGGCCATGATCACGCCGGCCACGACCGCCGAGCTGTGCTTCATCCCGAACAGCAGGCAGATCGAGAACAGGAAGTTGCCGAAGAAGGATTCGAGGAAGAGTAGCCATCGGGTGCGGCGGGAGAGCGGTGCCTCGGCCGGCCCGCGACGGAGCCACGGCAGCATGAACACCGCGGCCATGCCAAAGCGCAGGAAGGCCAGCAGGAAGACCGGAAAGACCAGCACCAGCAGCTTGGACAGCCCGACGTAGCTGCCGATCACGCTGGTGCTGGCGGCCAGGCTCAGGTAGGAGAGCCAGGGGACGTGATGGCTCGGATGGCCCGGATGGTCGTGTGAGCCGTGCCGGCCGTGCGGCGCGGGGCTGTCGGGCGGTGTGAGCGCCGCGGCGGGCGCGGCAGGCGTATCGGTCGTGACGCTGGACATGGGGCGGGATGATGCCCGAGGCCGCGGCGGGCGCGCCCGGCCTCGGAGCGGGGTTACTTCAGGCGTCGCAAGGCCACGCGGATCGCGTCGATCATGCGGTCCAGGTGCTCGCGCTCCGCGATCAGCGGGGGCGACAGCGCCAGGATGTCGCCCGTGGTGCGGATCAGCACGCCTTGCTGCCAGCAGTCGAGGAAGGTCTCGAAGGCGCGGCGGGTCGGCTCCCCGACGCGCGGCGACAGCTCGACGCCGCCCACCAGCCCGAGGTTGCGCACGTCGATCACATGCGGCTCGCCGCGCAGCGCATGCAGCTGCTCGGCGAAGTAGCCCTGGAGTTCCGCGGCCCGCGTCAGCAGGCCGTCCTCGGCATAGGTGTCCAGCGTCGCCAGGCCCGCCGCGCAGGCCAGCGGATGCGCCGAGTAGGTGTAGCCGTGGAAGAACTCGATCAGGTGGTCCGGCCCGGTCATGAAGGCGTCGTGGATGCGCTGCTGCGCCAGCACCGCGCCCATCGGCACGCAGCCGTTGGTCAGGCCCTTGGCGACCGTCATCAGGTCCGGCGTCACGCCGAAGGTCTGCGCCGCGAAGGCCTGGCCGGTGCGGCCGAAGCCGGTGATGACCTCGTCGAAGATCAGCAGGATGCCGTGCCGGTCGCAGATCTCGCGCAGGCGCTGCAGGTAGCCCTGCGGTGGGATCAGCACGCCCGCCGAGCCGGCCACCGGCTCGACGATCACCGCCGCGATCGTCGACGCGTCATGCAGCGCGACCAGGCGCTCCAGGTCGTCGGCCAGTTCCGCGCCATGCGCCGGCAGGCCGACGCTGAAGGCATTGCGGGCGATGTCGTGGGTGTGGCGCAGGTGGTCGACGCCGGCCAGCAGCGTCCCGAACATCTTGCGGTTGGCGACCATGCCGCCCACCGACATGCCGCCGAAGTTGACGCCGTGATAACCGCGCTCGCGGCCGATCAGACGGGTGCGCTGGCCTTCGCCGCGGGCGCGGTGGTAGGCCAGCGCGATCTTCAGCGCCGTCTCCACCGACTCCGAGCCGGAGTTGGTGAAGAACACCTTGTTCATGCCCTCGGGCGCGATGCCCGCCAGCCGCGACGCCAGCTCGAAGGCCTTGGGATGGCCCATCTGGAAGGGCGGGGCGAAGTCCAGTTCCGCCGCCTGTTCCTGGATCGCCCGCACGATGCGCGGCCGGTTGTGGCCTGCGTTCACGCACCACAGGCCGGCGACGCCGTCCAGGATCTGCCGCCCCTGGTCGTCGGTGAAGTACATGCCGTCCGCGCGCGTCAGCAGGCGCGGCGACTGCTTGAACTGCCGGTTGGCGGTGAACGGCATCCAGTAGGCGTCGAGGTCGGGACGGGTGGGGGTGGACATGGCGGGGCTCCCGGGGCGGCGCATTCGGCGCGGGTGATCGATCGGGGCAGTCTAGGCAAGCCGGCGCGCAATCGGTGAGCGTTCCGGCGGCGGGTAAACCCGCGACGGCGCAATCCAATGCGGCCGCGAACGCCATTCGTCGAACACAATGCCGCCCATGCTCAAGGAAGTGCAATTGGATGCGATCGACCGCGCGATCCTCGCGGTCTTGCAGCGCGACGCGCGGATCTCCAACCAGGACCTCGCCCAGCAGGTCCACCTGTCGCCGTCGGCCTGCCTGCGGCGCGTGAAGCGGCTGGAGGACAGCGGCGTCATCGACCGCGTCGTCGCGCTGCTGAATCCGAAGGCGATCGGCAAGCCCGGCACCAGCTGGACCATCGTCAACCTGGAGCGCATGACCCCGGCGGCGCTGGCCGAGTTCGAGCAGGCGGTGAAGGATGCGCCGGAGCTGCTCGACTGCTTCTACGTCGCCGGCACCAACGATTACCTGCTGCGCTTCGCCTACAAGGACGCCGAGGACCTGGAACGCCTGCACACCCACGTGCTGATGCAGCTGCCGGGCGTGGCCAAGGCCAACTCGATGCTGGTGCTGCGCACGGTGAAGAAGACCAGCGCCTTTCCGCTGGACTGAGCGCGACGCCGGGCGTTCAGGCCGCGCGCGGCCGCAGCACGCGCAGCATCGGCAGCAGCTGGATCAGCAGCATCGCGCCCAGGATCAGCGCGCAGCCCAGCAGGCCGGCGGCATTGAGCCGGTCGCCCATCATCAGGTAGCCGAAGACGGCGGCGAACAGCGTCTCGGACGACAGGATGATCGCGGCGTCCGCCGCATGGGCATAGCGCTGCGCCACCACCTGCCCGGTGAAGGCGATGCCCACCGACAGCACGCCGGTGTAGAGGATGGGCCCGGCGGCGGCCTGGATGCCGGCCCAGCTCCAGGACTCGAAGGCGAGGGCCCAGGCCAGCGCCACCGCGCCGCAGAACAGGAACTGGCCGCCGGCCACGGTGAACGGCGCGTTCATCCGGTCCGCGACCATGCCCACCAGCAGCACGTGTACCGCCCAGGGCAGCGCGGAGGCGATCACCCAGGCGTCGCCCAGGCCGATGTCCAGTTCATGCGCGCCCGACAGCAGGAAGGCGCCGACCAGGCAGGCCAGCGCGCCCGGCCACACCGACCAGTGCGGCAGGTGGCGCAGCAGCAGCCAGCCCAGCAGCGGCACCAGCGGCACGTACAGCGCGGTCAGGAAGCCGGCGTTGGTGACGGTCGTGTACTGGATGCCGATCTGCTGCAGCGCCGCGCCGGTGGTCAGCAGCGCGCCCAGGCCCATGATCTTCAGCGCGTCGCCGCCGCGCAGCACCGTCGCGCCGGGCGCGCGGCGTTCCCGCACGATCAGCGGCAGCACCACCAGCGCGCCGATCAGGAAGCGGATGCCGGTGAACATCATCGGCCCGATGCTCTCCATCCCGTGGGCCTGGGCGACGAAGGCCGAGCCCCAGATCATCGCGATGAGGGTCAGCAGCAGGTTGGCTTGGATGCGGGTCATGGGGCGGAGTGTCGACGATGGCGGAGGACGGGCCGGGGCGCAGCTTCGCGCCAGCCTTCATGAGCGGAGATAAGCGAGTTCTTCGTCGCTGAAGCCGGCGGCGCCGCGGGCCTCGAGGTTGAAGGGCGGGCGCAGCTTCGGCGCTTCGTGGCGCTCGACCAGCTCGGGGTAGAGCGCGACCGGGTCCAGGCCGCGCTCGCGGCACAGGTGGCGGTACCAGTGGTTGCCGATGCGCACATGGCCGACCTCGTCGCGCAGGATCACGCCGAGGATCTCCACCGCGCGCGCGTCGCCGGCCTTGGCGAACTTGGCCTGCAGCGGCGGCGTCGCGTCCAGCCCGCGCGCTTCCAGCGTGCGCGGCACCAGCGCCATGCGGGCGAGCACGTCGCCGGCGGTGCGCATCGCCATCGTCCACAGGCCGTCGTGCGCGTCGAAGTCGCCATAGGCGCGGCCCAGGCCGCGCAGGTGCTCATCGAGCAGGGTGAAGTGCAGCGCCTCCTCGGCCGCGACCCGCAGCCAGTCGAGGTAGTAGGCGCGCGGCATGTCGGGGAAGCGCCAGACGGCGTCCAGCGCCAGGTTGATCGCGTTGAACTCGATGTGCGCGATCGCGTGCAGCAGCGCCGCGCGACCTTCCGGCGTGTAGGGCGACCGCGAGGCCACCTGCAGCGCGGCCACCAGCCGGGGCCGGGCCGGACGGCCGGGGGGCTCGGTCTCCGGCACGAGGCGGGCGGCGGTGTCGAGCCAGACCTCGGGCGCGAGGGTGGGGCTGGTGCCGCAGTCGGGGCTGGGGGTGATGGGCGCGCCGTCGGCGGCGGGCGAGACGGACGGTGTGCCTGTCATGGCCGTCATCGCCGTCGCGGCGGCGTGCAGCTCGCGAGCCGCGGCCGCCTTGGCCTGCGGGTCCGCGATCAGAAGGACCTGCAGCGCGCGGGTTCGAAGTTCCATTCGTAGAATTATCCCTTTTGGAGAAACGCATGGCCGTCTACCGCCTCGGCGAGCACACGCCGGAACTCGGCGCCGGCGTCTGGGTCGCCGAGAGCGCGCAGGTCATCGGCCGCGTCACGCTCGAGGACGAGGTCAGCATCTGGTTCAACGCGGTGCTGCGCGGCGACAGCGACCACCTCACCATCGGCGCCGGCAGCAACATCCAGGACGGCAGCGTGCTGCACGCCGATGCCGGCATGCCGCTCACGCTCGGGCGCAACGTCACGGTGGGCCACCAGGCGATGCTGCATGGGTGCACCGTCGGCGACAACGCGCTGATCGGCATCGGCGCCGTGGTGCTCAACGGCGCGCGCATCGGCGCGAACTGCCTGGTGGGCGCCGGCTCGCTGGTCACCGAGGGCAAGGCGTTCCCCGACGGCAGCCTGATCATGGGCTCGCCGGCCAAGGTCGTGCGTGAGCTCACCCCACAGCAGATCCAGGGCCTGGCCATGAGCGCGGCCCATTACGTGCGCAACGGGCGCCGCTATGCCGAAGAGCTGGTTCGCATTGACGATCCGCGTTCCGCCCCCAGATCACCCGAATTCAAAGGAGTCCCATGACCACGTCGACCAAGCCCGCGCCCAGCGAGCTCCACAAGTTCCTCTTCGAAGGCCTGCCGGTGCGCGGCATGCTGGTCCGCCTGGACGAGAGCTGGAAGGAGCTGCTGGGCCGGCGCAAGGAGCCGCTGACGCCGGCGGTGCGCGACCTGCTGGGCCAGATGACGGCGGCGGGTGTGCTGATGCAGGCCAACATCAAGTTCAATGGCGCGCTGGTCTTCCAGGTGATGGGGGACGGGCCGCTGAAGCTGGCGGTGGTCGAGGTCCAGCCGGACATGAGCTTCCGCTCGACGGCCAAGACGCGCGAGGCCGTGCCGGACGACGCCACGCTGCAGCAGATGCTCAACGTCCACGGCCAGGGGCGCTGCGCGATCACGCTCGATCCCAAGGACCGCCTGCCGGGCCAGCAGCCTTACCAGGGCGTGGTGCCGCTGAGCGGGCCGGACGGCCAGCCGCTGGAAAAGCTCAGCGATGTGCTGCAGCACTACATGCGCCAGTCGGAGCAGCTCGAGAGCACGCTGGTGCTGGCGGCCAACGACCAGCTCGCGGCGGGCCTGCTGATCCAGCGCCTGCCCATCGAAGGCGAGGGCAACCTCGAGGCGGGCGCCAGTTCCGGCGTCGTGCGCGAGGAGATGGAAGAGGCCTACAACCGCATCAGCATGCTGGCCGCGACCTTGACGGCCGAGGAGCTGCTGACGCTGGACAGCGACACCATCCTGCGCCGGCTGTTCTGGGAGGAGACGGTGCGCCGCTTCGACCCGCAATCCCCGCGCTTCGCCTGCACCTGCTCGCGCGAGCGCGTCGGCCGCATGCTGCTGGGACTGGGCCGCCAGGAAGTGGACGAGGTGCTGGCGGAGCTGGGCGGCGTCGAGATCGGCTGCGAGTTCTGCGGCAACCACTACGTCTTCGACGCGGTCGATGTCGGCGAGCTCTTCACCGACCCGCAGAACCAGGCCCCGGGCTCCAGACAGGTCCAGTGAGCGTCAGCGCGGATCCTGGTCCACGCGGATCACGCGATCCAGCGCGGTGGCCTTCACCCGCCCGTTGCCCTGCGCCTTGAAGTAGGCCTCCAGGGCCTCGACGTCCATCGGCCCGGTCTGCAGGAAGCGGGCTTCGGTGAAGGTCTTGAAGCTGTCCCCGCCGACCTGCAGGAAGTTGTTGATGGCGACGCGGACCTTCTGCTCGGGCGCGATCACGCGGCCGTCGAGCGTCATGCTGCCGGGCACCACGCGCGAGCCGACCGGACGGCGCTTGTCCCAGCGGTAGCTGAAGCCCTGCGAGGTCTGCAGCGGCAGCCACTTGGCGTCGCCGGCCCACCACTGTTCCTCGAGCGCCCGCTGCAGCTGGGCGCCCGACATCTCCACGACCACCAGCGCGTTCGAGAACGGCAGCGCCGCGAACAGGTCGCCGAAGGTGACGCTGTCGTCGGGGCGATGGATCAGGCCGGTGCGCACGCCGCCGATGTTCTGGAAGGCGAGCTGCGCGCCGCCGTTCTCCGGCGCGCGCGTCGCGGCCAGCATCGCATCGGCCACGAGCTGGCCCATCGTCGTGCCGCCGCCGTCGCCGCGGTCATCGCCTTCCTTGCTCAGCGCCTGCGCCAGGAAACCGACCCGGCGCTCGATCAGCGGCTGCGCCACCTGCTGGTAGCTGCTGATCAGCAGGGTCTGGCGCGGGTCCCTGGCGGTCTCCGGACGCACGATCACGTTGTTGGCGCGGGCCTCGGTCAGGGTGCCGGTGGCGCGGTCCAGCGTCAGGTCGATCTCGGTGACCAGGGTGCCGTACTTGTCGCCACTGGTGACCAGGCGGCCGTCGATGCGGCAGTTGTAGGCGCGGTGCGTGTGGCCCGACACGATCAGCCCGACGCGCTTGTCCAGCTTCTTGACGATGTCCACGATCGGCCCGGAGATCTCGGGGCAGTCGTTGATGCCGCCGCTCGGGTAACCGCCCTCGTGGATCAGCACGACGATCGCATGCACGCCCTGGCGCTCGAGTTCGGGCACCAGGCGGTTGATGGTCTCGGCCTCGTCGTCGAAACGCAGTCCGCGGATGCCGGTCGGGCTCACCAGCTCCGGCGTGCCCTTCAGCGACAGCCCGATGAAGCCCACCGGCACGCCGTCGAAGCGCTTGATCGCGTAGGCGGGCAGCACCGGCTGGCCAGTCTTCTCGTCGATGGTGCTGGCGGCCAGGTACTGGTACTTCGCGCCCTTGAACTCGGTCGGCCCTTTGCAGCCGTCCTTCGGGTGGCAGCCGCCGCGCTGCTTGCGCAGCAGTTCGGTGATGCCCTGGTCGAACTCGTGGTTGCCGACCGAGGAGATGTCCAGCCCCATCAGGCCGAGCGACTCGATCGTCGATTCGTCATGGAACAGCGCCGACAGCAAGGGGCTGGCGCCGACCAGGTCACCGGCGGCCACGAACACGTGATTGGGATTCTTCGCCTTGAGCTGCGCGACCAGCGTCGCCATGCGTTCGGCGCCGCCGGCCTGCAGGGTGACCGTCTTCGCCGGGTCCTGCGGGTCGGGCAGCTTGATGCCGCCGGCCGGGGGCAGCAGGTTGCCGTGGAAATCGTTGATCGCCAGCACCTTGACGGCGACCGTCCCAGTGGCGGCCTTGGCCGGCGCCACTGGCGCGTCCAGCGTGGGCGGCAGCGGCGCCTGGGGGCCGGTGGAACTCAGCGAGCCGCAGGCGGCGAGCAGCGCCGCGCTCAGCAGCATCGACAGCGCGCCCAGCGGGCGGCGCACGGAAGGACGGGTCATCGGGAAGGCTCCTGGGGCGCCGGATCAGAGGATCGCAAATGTTTGCGGTCCGGAACGCGGCGGATTGTGCCTCGCCCGCATGGCCGGATCGTGAGGGCGGCGTTCAGGCGCGCGGCTGGCGTTCCAGGAGGCGGGCGGCGTGCTCGCAGGCCGGGTCGTCGCAGCGTTCGCAGCGCCAGTCACCGCCCAGCTGTTCGCCGCGCTGCAGCAGTCGGCCGAAGAGTCCGTCCTCGCGACCGAGGTGCGGGCGCAGCAGCGGCCCGAGCGCGTTGAGCGCCTGCCGCAGCCGCTCCGGACCGGCGCCCGACACCAGGCTGTAGCCCAGCCCCGCGTCGCGCAGCGCCCGCCGAAGCAGGCGATCGGTGGGTTGCTGTGCATGGGGACCGTCGCGCAGGTCGTCGCCGACCCACGGCAGGTCCAGCGCCATCAGCAGGGTCGCATCCATGCGGGCCTGGATGCGCAGCGCGAAGGGATGGAGCGAGGTGTCGCCGAAGAGCTGCTCGCTGTAGACCGCGGTCATCAGCGGCGTGGTGTCATGCAGGACCAGGTCGTGGTCGGCGGCGGCGGCCTCGGCGCGGCGCCACTGTTCCTCGGCGATCGAGCGCTGCTCGTCGGGGCGCGGGGTGCGGCCTTCGCGCTCACACCACTCGCGCAGGAATTCGCCCACCAGCGCGCAACGCAGCCGCGTCTGCGACCGCAGGTGATCGAGCAGGTCCACGCCGAGCTGGCTTTTGCCGGTGCTCTCGGCGCCGACCAGGGCGATGTGCAGCGTCATGGGGGAGGGCCTGCGAGGACGGCGGTGGTCGTCCGCGGGATCAGGCGGCGACCGTCGCCGGCCGCAGCTGTCGCTGCCACGCGCGCCAGCCGGCCACCGACATCGGCACGAACACCGCGTACAGCACCACCGTCAGCCAGTAGCCCTTCAGCGCGAAGAGCCCGATGCTGACCAGATTGACCATCACCCAGACGGGCCAGTTCTCCTGGTACTTCCGGCCCAGCAGCCACTGGCCGGTGATGCTGGCCACCGTGGGGAGGGCATCCCAATAGGGGAGGGGGGAATCGGTGCGGTGCTGCAGGAACAGCCCCAGTAGCGGCCAGGCGGCCAGCGTGACCAGCAGCGCGGCGAGGCGGCCCTTGGGGCCGAGCGTGCGCACATGCAGCGTGTCGCCTTCGGCGGTGCGGCCGCGCAGCCATTGCCACCAGCCCCACAGCGCCAGCGCGGCGAAGAGCAGCTGCAGCGAGGCCTCGCCGTAGAGCTTGCCGCTCCAGAACAGCAGGAAGTAGAGCAGCGAGCTGGTCAGCGCCAGCGGCCAGGCCAGCACCTGCACCCGCATGTTGCACACGACCATCCAGATCGCGAGCACGAAGGCGACCAGCTCCAGCCAGCTGATAGGGCTGCCCAGCGCGGTGAACGCCGGCGCGAGGGCCAGGTTGAGCGATTGATCGAGGGCGGCCGACAACGGCCCGAGCAGCGCATCCATCCGCGAGAGCATGCAGGAAGTGGGGAAGTTCAGCGGCGCAGCGGGACGAAGACCTCGTCCGGCTTGACCATGCCCAGTTCCATGCGGGCCTTTTCCTCGACCATCTCGAGGCCTTCGCGCAGGTCGAGCAGTTCGGCCTGCAACTGCGCGTTGCGGGCACGGGCCTTCTCGTTGGCCTCGGCCTGCTCGCGCAGTTCCGCGCGCAGCTGGACACCACGGGCCAGACCGCCCTTGCCGAACCAGAGCTGGGCCTGGATGGCGACAAGGAAGGCGGTGAGGACGATGGCCAGGGCTTTCACAGGCCGCGAGTGTAGCCGCCTCGCGTGGCGGCCCGTGCCCAGGCCGCCCGCACGAGCCCCGGATTCACGGGGATCCGTGGCGTTCGCGACGCATCCGGCAATGCAAAAGGGCGAGCCCGATGGACTCGCCCTTCTTCGTCGCCAGGCGGCCGGACCCCGAGGGGGTCAGGCCGCGCGCAGGCTCAGCGCAGGTTGTAGAACGCGGCGCGGCCGGGGTAGACGGCGACGTCGCCCAGGTCTTCCTCGATGCGCAGCAGCTGGTTGTACTTGGCCATGCGGTCCGAGCGCGACAGCGAGCCCGTCTTGATCTGGCCGGCGTTCAGGCCGACGGCGATGTCGGAGATGGTCGAGTCCTCGGTCTCGCCCGAGCGGTGCGAGATCACGGCGGTGTAGCCGGCGCGCTTGGCCATCTCGATGGCGGCGAAGGTCTCGGTCAGCGTGCCGATCTGGTTGATCTTGATCAGGATCGAGTTGGCGATGCCCTTGTCGATGCCTTCCTTCAGGATCTTGGTGTTGGTGACGAACAGGTCGTCCCCCACCAGCTGCACCTTGTCGCCCAGCTTCTCGGTGATGTGCTTCCAGCCGTCCCAGTCGCCTTCGGCCATGCCGTCCTCGATCGAGATGATCGGGTACTTGTCGACCCAGGTGGCCAGCATGTCGGTCCACTGCTCGGCCGTCAGCTGGATGCCGCCTTCGCCTTCCAGCACGTACTTGCCGTCCTTGTAGAACTCGCTGGCGGCGCAGTCCAGGCCCAGCGCGATCTGCTCGCCGGCGGTGTAGCCGGCCTTGTCGATCGCCTCCAGGATCATCTGGATCGCGGCTTCGTGGTTCTCGACGTTCGGGGCGAAGCCGCCTTCGTCGCCGACGGCCGTGGACATGCCCTTGGCGTCGATGATCTTCTTCAGCGCATGGAAGACCTCGGCGCCCCAGCGCAGCGCTTCGCGGAACGACGGCGCGCCCACGGGGATGATCATCAGCTCCTGCAGGTCGATCGAGTTGTTGGCGTGGGCGCCGCCGTTGATGACGTTCATCATCGGCACCGGCAGCTGGTTGCCGGCCATGCCGCCGAAGTAGCGGTACAGCGGGAGGCCCGACTCTTCCGCGGCGGCGCGCGCCACGGCCATCGACACGGCCAGCATCGCGTTGGCGCCCAGGCGGCTCTTGTTCTCGGTGCCGTCCAGGTCGATCAGGGTCTTGTCCAGGAAGGCCTGCTCGGAGGCGTCCAGGCCCAGCACGGCTTCCGAGATCTCGGTGTTGATGTGCTCGACGGCCTTGAGCACGCCCTTGCCCAGGTAGCGCGACTTGTCGCCGTCACGCAGTTCGATGGCTTCGCGCGAACCGGTCGACGCGCCCGACGGCACGGCGGCACGGCCCATCACGCCGGATTCCAGCAGCACGTCGCATTCCACGGTGGGGTTGCCGCGGCTGTCGAGGATCTCGCGGCCGACGATGTCAACAATGGCGCTCATGGGAACAGTCTCCAGAAGTGAAAAAACTCGGTCGGCGCGCATGGTGCCAGCAACGGGTTACCTGTGCTGAACAAGCTGCGGCCAGAAAGGGGGACGAAAGAGGGGCGAAAAAAAGCCACCGGGCCGCATCGCCCGTCTGGACGGGGAATGGGCGCGATGGCTGGTGCGGGGCATGGCGAAGGGTCAGACGCCGTCGACGACGACCATGCGCATCACGCCGGCCTGCTGGCGCAGCGACTTCGCATGCTGGTAGGTCTCGGACTCGTAGAAGCGCCGGGCCGCCGCGCGGTCCGGGAACTTCAGCACGACCAGCCGGCTCGGCGTCCAGTCGCCTTCCAGCACTTCGATCGTGCCGCCGCGCACCAGAACCTCCGCGCCATGCTCCTGCATCGCCTTCGTGCTCCATTCGCGGTACTTCGCCATCTGGTCGGCGTCGGTCACGGTCACGTCGGCAATGATGAAGGCGGGCATGGGCGGTGTCTCTTTCGTCGTGGATCGGGAAGTCGCCGGAGGCACGGCCTCAGGCCACGCGGGCGTCAGGCTCAGGCGGCTGCGGGAGCGCTGACCTCATGGCCGACCTTGGCCTTGTGTTCCAGCGCGGCCTTGATGAAGGCGATGAACAGCGGGTGGCCGTCCCACGGCGTCGACTTGAACTCGGGGTGGAACTGCACGCCCATGTACCACGGGTGCACGTTGCGCGGCAGCTCGACGATCTCGGTCAGCTTCTCGCGCTGGGTGATCGCCGAGATCACCAGGCCGGCATCCTGCAGCTGGTCCAGGTACTGCTCGTTGGCTTCATAGCGGTGACGGTGGCGCTCGTTGACGACCGGACCGTAGATCTCGTAGGCCAGCGTGCCGGGCTTGACGTCCGAGCTCTGCGCGCCCAGGCGCATCGTGCCGCCGAGGTCAGACTGCGCCGTGCGCTTCTGGATCGAGCCATCCGCGTCCTGCCATTCGTCGATCAGCGCGATCACCTTGTGCGGCGCGTCGGGTTCGAACTCGGTCGAGTTCGCACCGTCCAGCTGCGCCTTGTGGCGCGCGTACTCGATGGTCGCGACCTGCATGCCCAGGCAGATGCCGAGGTAGGGCGTCTTGTGCTCGCGGGCGTACTGGGCGGCGAGGATCTTGCCCTCGACGCCACGCTTGCCGAAGCCGCCGGGCACCAGGATCGCGTCGTACTTGTCGAGCTGCTTGACGTGCTCGGCGTCCAGCGTCTCGGAGTCGACGTATTCGATGTTGACGCGGGCATGGTTGTGGATGCCGGCGTGGCGCAGCGCCTCGTTCAGCGACTTGTAGCTGTCCGACAGGTCGGTGTACTTGCCGCACATCGCGATCGTGACTTCGGTCTTCGGGTTCTCGACCTCGTTGACCAGCATGTCCCAGCGCTTGAGGTCGGTGGACTTGGTGTTGAGCTGCAGCTTGGTGCAGATCAGCTGGTCCAGGCCTTGCTCATGCAGCACGCGCGGGACCTTGTAGATCGTGTTCACGTCCCACATCGAGATCACGCCGTACTCGGGCACGTTGGTGAACAGCGAGATCTTCTCGCGCTCGTCGTCGGGCACGCGGCGGTCGGCGCGGCACAGCAGCGCGTCGGGCTGGATGCCGATCTCGCGCAGCTTCTGCACGGTGTGCTGGGTGGGCTTGGTCTTGAGCTCGCCCGCGGCGGCGATCCACGGCACGTAGGTCAGGTGCACGAACGCGACGTTCGTGGGACCCATCTTCAGGCTCATCTGGCGGGCGGCTTCCAGGAAGGGCAGCGACTCGATGTCGCCGACGGTGCCGCCGATCTCGACGATCGCCACGTCCACCGCGTCGCTCGTGCCGTGACCGGCGCCGCGACGGATGAATTCCTGCATCTCGTTGGTGATGTGCGGGATCACCTGGACGGTCTTGCCGAGGTAGTCGCCGCGGCGCTCCTTCTCCAGGACCGACATGTAGATCTGTCCGGTCGTGAAGTTGTTGGAGCGCTTCATCCGCGTGGTGATGAAACGTTCGTAGTGGCCCAGGTCCAGGTCGGTCTCGGCGCCGTCGTCGGTGACGAAGACTTCGCCGTGCTGGAACGGGGACATCGTGCCCGGATCCACGTTGATGTAGGGATCCAGCTTGATCAGGGTGACTTTGAGGCCGCGGGACTCGAGAAGGGCCGCGAGAGAGGCCGATGCGATGCCCTTGCCGAGGGAGGACACGACACCGCCGGTGACGAAGACGTACTTGGTCATTGTCTTGCAGCGCCTGATTGCGTCCGGATGCGTCGTACCGGACCTCAAAACGCCGTGGTGGTAAAGCGCGATTATAGCGACGCCGTCCTGCCCTTCATTTCGTCGATCAACTCGAGCACCAGCCGGGCCGTGTCGTCGGGACGCTCGAAGGGGTAGAGGTGGGTGCCCTCGAACCAGCGGAACAGGTCCTTGGCCAGGGCCTTGGAGCCAGCGGCCGTGGCCTGGCGCAGTTCCTCGGATTGCGTGCCCGCGACGAAGGCCACCGGGCACTTCGGCGCGTGGCGTCTGAGGATGCGCGGCAGGTTGTGCGGCAGCGTGTTGTAGATGCGGGTCTCGATCTCGCGGGTGAAGCCCAGTCGCACCTGGCCGTCGGCGTGGTCGTCGAAGCCGCTGTCGACATAGTCCTTCAACACGCGCGGATCCCAGCGCGCGAACTTGCTCTTGGACGCGAAATGCGCATGCACGTCCTGGCGGCTGGGCCATTCGTAGCGGCGCTGGTGCGAGATCTTGCCGGGCGAGACCTTCTTGATGAGGCCGGCGGACTTCGCCACCCGCAGGCTGTGCGCGCGCCATCCGTCGACGACCGGTGAATCCAGCATCACCAGCCCCTGGACCAGCGCCGGCTTGCGACACGCCGCCAGCAGCGACAGCAGGCCGCCGAGCGAATGCCCCACCAGCATCACCGGTCCGGTCGGCTTCACCTGGTCCTGGATGAACTGCAGGAGTTCGTCGCGCAGGTGCGGCCAGTTGCTGGTGACCGGATAACGCGGGTCGTGGCCGATGCGCGGCAGCGCGTGCACGGTCCAACCCGCGTCGCGCCACACCTCGAAGAGCACGCGGTAGCAGCCGGAGGGGAAGCCGTTGGCGTGCGAGAAGACGAGGGTGCGGGAGGGTGCCATGGCGTGGGGCGGCGGGGCGGCGGGTCGTTGCGGCGGCCGGCGGCTCAGGCGCGCGTCGTCGCCAGCGTCTTGAGCTGGTAGAGCGCCGCGAGCGCCTCGCGCGGGCTGAGCGCGTCGGGATCCAGGTCCCGCAGCGCGTCGAGCAGCTCCGAGGGCTCCGCGGCCGAGGCGCCGGGCGCCGGCTCGGGCGGCGGGGCGAACAGGTCGATCTGCGTCTCGCCTTCGGTGGCGCGGGCCTCCAGGGCCTCGAGCGCGGCGCGGGCCTGACGCACCACCGGCGAGGGCATGCCGGCGAGGCGCGCGACCTGCACGCCGTAGCTGCGGCTGGCCGGGCCGGGCTGGATCTCGTGCAGGAAGATGATGTTCTCGCCGCTCTCGACCGCCGACACATGCATGTTGACCGCCTGCGGGTGCTTGGCCGGGAACTCGGTCAGCTCAAAGTAGTGGGTCGCGAATAGAGTGAACGCGCGGCACTTGTCGTGCAGGTGGGTCGCGATGGCCCCGGCCAGCGCCAGGCCGTCGAAGGTCGAGGTGCCGCGGCCGATCTCGTCCATCAGCACCAGCGATTGCTCCGTGGCCGCGTGCAGGATCGCGGCGGCCTCGGTCATCTCCAGCATGAAGGTCGACTGCGCGTTGGCCAGGTCGTCCGCGGCGCCGATGCGGGTGTGGATCGCATCGATCGGCCCCAGCCGGCAGGCGGTGGCCGGCACGTAGGCGCCGATCGCCGCCAGCAGCGCGATCAGCGCGACCTGCCGCATGAAGGTGCTCTTGCCGCCCATGTTCGGGCCGGTGATGACCAGCAGCTTGGTGCGGGCGTCGAGCCGGCAGTCGTTGGCCATGAACTCGCCGGCGCCGGTCTCGCGCAGTCGTGCCTCGACGACCGGGTGGCGGCCGCCCTGGATGTCGATGCAGGGATGCGAGACGAACTCCGGGCGGCACCAGTTCAGCGTAGCGGCGCGCTCGGCCAGCGCGGCGAGCACGTCCAGCGCGGCCAGCGAGCGCGCCAGCCGGCCCAGTGCCTGCATTTCCTCGGACAGCTGGTCGATGACCAGCTCGTACAGCATTTTCTCGCGGGCCAGCGCGCGTTCGTTCGCCGACAGCGCCTTGTCCTCGAAGGCCTTGAGCTCCGGCGTGATGAAGCGCTCGGCGTTCTTCAGCGTCTGGCGGCGGGTGTAGTCGGCCGGGATCTTCTCCAGGCCGCTGTTGGTGACCTCGATGTAGAAGCCATGCACCTTGTTGTACTGGACGCGCAGGTTGGCGATGCCGGTGCGGGCACGCTCGCGGGTCTCCAGCGCGATCAGGAAATCGTCGCAGTTGGTCTGGACGGCGCGCAGGTCGTCGAGCTCCTCGTCGAAGCCCTTGGCGATGACGCCGCCCTCGCGGATCAGCGCGGCCGGTTCCTCGGCGATCGCGCGCGTCAGCAGCTCGGCGATGTGCGGCGAGGCGCGCAGGCCTTCGCCCAGCTGATCCAGCAGCGCGGCGCCGGCGGGCACCGTCTGCGCCAGTTCCGGCAGGATCTGCAGCGTGGCGCGCAGGCCGGCCAGTTCGCGCGGACGCACCTGGCGCAGCGCGATGCGCGCAGCGATGCGCTCGACGTCGGAGACCTGCCGCAATGCCTCGCGCAACGGTTCGAAGCCGGTCGTCATCAGCTCGGCGATCGCGTCCTGGCGCTCATGGGCCGTGGCGCGCTCGCGCTGGGGATGCAGCAGCCAGTGGCGCAGCGCGCGGCTGCCCATGCCGGTGCGGCAGGTGTCCAGCAGGGACAGCAGCGTCGGCGAGGTTTCGCCGCGCAGCGTCTGCGTCAGTTCCAGGTTGCGCTGCGTGGCGGGGGGCAGGTCCAGCAGGTCGGTGGCGCGCAGCACCTGCAGCCGCTTCACATGCGTCAGCGCGCGGCTGCCCTGGGTGCTTTCGGCATAGGCCAGCAGGCAGGAGGCGGCCGCGTGCGCGGCGGGCAGGTCCTGGGCGTTCAGGCCTTGCAGGCTGGCCACGCCGAGCTGCGTGCAGAGCTTGCGCAGGCCCAGGGCCGCGTCGAACTGCCAGGCCTGGCGGTTGGTGATCGGCAGCCGCGCGGCGAGCACCGCCTGCGGATGCTTCTCGCGGTCGACCAGCACCTCGGCCGGCGACAGGCGCGCCAGCCACGCGCCGAGTTCGCGCTCGCCACATTGCGCCAGGCCGATCTCGCCCTGCGTCATCGACAGCCAGGCCAGGCCGATGGTCTTGCCCTGGGTCGAGAGCGACAGCAGGATCGCGTCCTGCTTGTCGGCCAGCAGTTCCGAATCGGTGATGGTGCCGGGCGTCACGACGCGCACCACCTTGCGCTCGACCGGGCCCTTGGTCGCGCCGACCTCGCCGACCTGCTCGGCGATCGCCACCGATTCGCCGAGCCGGATCAGCTTGCCCAGGTAGGACTCGAGCGCATGCACCGGCACCCCGGCCATGACGACCGGTTCGCCGCCGCTCTGGCCGCGCGTGGTCAGCGTGACGTCCAGCAGCGCATTGGCCTTGCGGGCATCGTCGAAGAAGACCTCGTAGAAGTCCCCCATGCGATAGAACACCAGCGTGTCGGGATGCTCGGCCTTGATGCGGAAGTACTGCTGCATCATCGGCGTGTGCTGGCTGAAATCGTCGGTCGCGGCGCTGCTCATCGGAGGAGGGAAATGGACAACGCCCTCGGTGGGAGGGCGTCGCGTTGGGTGGCTGGGAAGGGAGTGTAGGGCATGGCCGCACGCGGCGAGAGAGGCAGGAGGCCATGCTAGGTCCGATGCGGCGCGGGCGGCTCGATGCACTTGCGCCAAAAGCGACAAAGCCCTCCAAGGGAGGGCTTCGCGAGACTGGCGTCAGGAACGCCGCGGCGGCTGTTCAGGCCGATGGCATCGGGGATGGCGTCAGGCCTCGGCGCCGTCGTCCGACTTCTTGATCCGGACCGGGCCCCGCTTCTTGGGGGCGTCGCCTTCCGCGGCGGCCTTCTTTTTGGGGGCGGGTTTGTCGGCCGGCGTCTCGGTGGCCGCCGCGTCGGCGTCCAGGTCGTCCTGCGAGATCACGCGGGAGTAGGGCGCCAGGATCTGCACCAGCGGGCCGTAGATGCGCGGCGTGCCGGCGACGATCTCGCGCTGGTGCAGGAAGTCCGGCTCACCGGTGAAGTTGCCCACCAGGCCGCCGGCCTCGGTGATGATCAGCGAGCCCGCGGCCACGTCCCACGGGTTCAGGCCGGTCTCGAAGAAGCCGTCGTAGTGACCGGCCGCCACGTAGCACAGGTCCAGCGCCGCGGCGCCGGGGCGGCGCACGCCGGCCACCTGCTGCGAGATCTCCTCGAACATCTTCAGGTAGCGCTTGAAGTTGTCGCCGCGGCGGAACGGGAAGCCGGTGCCGATCAGCGCATCGCTCATGCGGGTGCGCTTGGACACGCGGATGCGCTTGTCGTTGAGGAAGGCGCCGCGGCCGCGCGTCGCGTAGAACAGGTCGTTGCGGGTCGGGTCGTACACGACGGCCTGCTGCACGACGCCACGGTGCGCCAGCGCGACCGACACGCAATAGAAGGGCAGGCCGTGAATGAAGTTGGTGGTGCCGTCCAGCGGGTCGATGATCCACTGGAACTCCGAGTGCTTGGCGCCGTGTTCGCGGCCGGACTCTTCGGCCAGGATGCCGTGGTCGGGGTAGGCCTGCAGCAGCGTCTCGATGATCGCCTGCTCGGCGGCCTGGTCCACTTCGGTCACGAAGTCATTGGGCGACTTGGTGTTGATCTTCAGGATGTCCAGGTCCAGCGACGCGCGGTTGATGATCGCGCCGGCGGTACGCGCCGCCTTGATGGCGACGTTGAGCATGGGATGGAGGGCGGCTTGCGTCATGCGGGACGATTCCTGTGGCAGAAGTGGACTGGCGAAGGGAAAGAGCAAGCGCCGGACGTCGATGTCGACCAACGTCCGGCGCGGATAATGCGCGATTTTGGCACAGACTCGTGGTTTCCCTTATGCCCCCGGCTGACTCCGGCCTGAACGCAACCCCCCTGGCGTCCGATCCGACACGCTTCGTGCTGATCGAGACCAGCCATCCCGGCAACGTCGGCTCGACCGCCCGGGCGATGAAGGTGATGGGCTTTCGCGACCTGGTCCTGGTGCGTCCCCGCTTCGCGGACGTGCTCAACCAGGAGGAGACCGTCGCGATGGCCAGCGGCGCGGCCGACATCCTCGCCCGCGCCCGCATCGTCGACCGGCTGGAGGACGCGCTGGACGGCTGCACCTTCGTCTGCGCCACCGCGATGACGCCGCGCGATTTCGGTCCGCCGACCCACCAGCCGCGCGAGCTCTTCGCGCGACTCGCCAATCCCGCCAATCCCGCCGATTCCGCCGATTCCGCCGGCCACCCCCATCGGGTGGCCTTCCTCTTCGGTTCCGAGCGCTACGGCATGAGCAACGAGGATGTCTATCGCGCGCATGCGGTGCTGTCGATCCCGACGCATCCCGACTACGGCTCGCTGAACCTGGCCCAGGCGGTGCAGCTGCTGGCCTACGACTGGCGCCAGGCGCTGGGCGGTTACGAGGTCGCGGCGCGCACCGCCGATCCGCAGTTGGCCGACGCGCGGGCGGTGCAGGGCTTGCTCACCCATCTGGAGGGCAGCCTGATTCACCTGGGCTACCTGGATCCCGCCGCGCCGAAGAAGCTGATGCCGCGGCTGAATCAGCTCTTCAACCGCGCCGGGCTGACGCAGGAAGAGGTCCACATCCTGCGCGGCATCGCCCGTGCGATCGAGAAGACCCGCCCTGCGGCGGACACGCCCCCCGCACTCGGGGGAGACGAGTAGCCGGACGCGCTCCCCATAAGGCCTGAGGCGGGCAAGGTTGAGGCCCGCCGCTAAACTGGCCGACCCTCATCACCGAGCCCCACGCGGGCTTGCATCGGGTTCCCCCACCATGTTCCAGCGTCTTCGCGAAGACATCGCCTGCATCCTCGAACGCGACCCCGCCGCCCGCTCGGCCTGGGAGGTGCTGACCTGTTATCCGGGTCTGCATGCGCTGATGGTGCATCGCTGCGCGCACTGGTTCTGGACCCGTGGTTTCCGGTGGCTGGGGCGCTTCACCTCGCACATCGGCCGCTTCCTGACCGGCATCGAGATCCACCCCGGCGCGACCATCGGCCGGCGGGTCTTCATCGATCACGGCATGGGCATCGTCATCGGCGAGATGACCGAGATCCACGACGAGGTCACGATCTACCAGGGCGTGACCTTGGGCGGGACTTCGCTGGTGAAGGGCGCCAAGCGGCATCCGACGCTGGAGCGCGGTGTGATCGTCGGCGCCAACGCCTGCATCCTCGGCGGCTTCACCGTCGGCGAGGGCGCGCGGGTCGGTTCCGGCGCGGTCGTGACCAAGCCGGTGCCGCCGGGCGCGACGGCGGTCGGCAACCCGGCCCGGATCATCGAAGCCAAGGCCGAGGCGCAGCGCGAGGAGGCCGCGGCCCGCATGGGATTCTCGGCCTACGGCGTGACGCAGGGCGACGACCCGGTCGCGCAGGCCATGAAGGGCCTGATCGACAACGCGGCGGGGCACGAGCACCAGATCGCGCTGCTGTGGCAGGCGATCGCGAAGCTGTCGGAGGCGGAGCGCAAGGACTGCGTGCCGCAAGAGGCCCAGCAGGCCGAGAACTTCGACGCCGCCGAGCTGTCGAGATTGGTGAAGTGAGTCGCTGACGCGGCGCTCTCCAACTCCCTCTCCCCCTCGCGGGGGAGAGGGAATGAGAGAGATCAGTGATGGTGGCCGTGATCGCCGTGGGCGTGGCCGTGCTCGATCTCTTCCTGCGTGGCGGCGCGCACGTCCTTGACCTTGACGCTGATCTTCAGGTGCTGGCCCGCCAGCGGGTGGTTGCCGTCCAGGTGCACGGTGTCGCCCTTGATCTTCACGACGGTGAAGACGTGGAAGCCGTCGTCCGCAGCCGGTTCCTCCTCGCCCTCCTTGGCCTGCCGGATCTGCAGCTGGCCGCCGACCTTCACGCCGGGCGGGAAGTCCTTCTTGGGGATGGTGATCAGCAGGCTTTCGTCGCGCTCGCCGAAGCCGGTCTCCGGCGTCAGTTCGATGGTGGTGGCGAAGCCCTTCTCCTGGCCTTCCAGCGCGGTCTCGATGGCCGGCAGCGTGTTGCCGTAGCCACCGATCAGCAGCGCCATCGGCTCGTCGGTCTTCTCGATGACCTGGCCGAGCTTGTTGGCGACCTTCAGCTCGACGGTGGCGATGGTGTCCTTGGTGATCTTCATGGGGTGTCGTTTCTCGTTGGGGCTTCTCGTGGAAGCGGTTGAAGCGTCGGCGGGGCAGGGGCCTGGGGCGGCCGCCGTCGTCGCGGTCACGCCGGACGCGGTGGGCGCTGCGCGGTCTTGGGACGGAACGCGGCGCAGACCGCGTCGCGGGTTTCCAGATAGGGGCCGCCGATCAGGTCGATGCAGTAGGGCACCGCGGCGAAGATGCCGCTGGCCGCGGCGTGGCCGGCCAGCGTCTCCGCGATTGCCTTGGGCTGACCTGGCAGGTTGATGATCAGCGCGCGGCCGCGGATCACCGCGACCTGCCGGGAGAGGATGGCCGTGGGCACGAAGTGCAGCGAGATCTGCCGCATCTGCTCGCCGAAGCCCGGCATCACCCGGTCGGCGACGTCCATCGTCGCCTCGGGCGTGACGTCGCGGATCGCGGGGCCGGTGCCGCCGGTGGTCAGCACCAGGTCGCAGGCGGCCTCGTCGACCAGGTCCCGCAGCGTGGCGGCGATCTGCTCGCGCTCGTCGGGGATCAGCCGCGGCTGGAACTCGATCGGATTGATCAGCGCGGAGCGCAGCCAGTCCTGCAGCGCGGGCAGGCCCTTGTCCTCGTAGACGCCGCTGGAGGCGCGGTCGCTGATCGAGACGATGCCGATCCGTACCGGCTCTGGCGGGGGCAGCGCGGCGGCGTCGACCGGGGCGGCGTCACTCATCGTCGGCCTCGTCGTCACCATCGTCCGCGGCGTCTTCGTCGCGCGACCCGCCCTTGGCGGCCAGCAGGTGCGCCTTGATGAACTGGAACAGCTCGCGCCAGGCGCGGCCGTTGCGCTGCTCGACCGCCTGCGCTCGGTCCTTGCGGGCGGCGCGGATCAGGCTGCGCAGTTGCTGCACGTCGACCGCTTCGAAGCTGTCGATGAAGCCCTGCAGCGCGTTGTCGTCCTCGACGAGGCGGTCGCGCCAGCGCTCGGCCTGGTGCAGTTCGAGCGAATCCTGCGCGCGACCGAGCTTGAACTCGGCCACGGCCTCCCTGATCGGCGCCGGATCGACCTGGCGCATCAGCTTGCCGATCAGTTGCAGATGGCGCTTCTTGCCGCTGCGGGCGGTGCCGGCCACGATGCGGCGGCCTTCCTTGATCGCGTCCATCAGCGCCTCGGGCAGGTCGAGCGCGGCCACGCGCTTCTCGGGCAGCGTCAGCAGTTCGGCGCCCAGCGCCTGCAGCGCGTCCATGTCGCGCTTGAGCTGGCTCTTGCTGGGGCGGTCGTCTTCGAAGTCGTCGAAGTCCGCGCGGTCGTCGTGGTCGTCGTGATCGGGGTGCATGGGGGAAGAAAGCGAGAAGCCCCGACCGGAAGGGGCGGGGCACAGCGCCCGTATGATAGTCGCCACCCCGCCGCGGCCTCGGATCTCCCCAGGCCGCGCTGCTTTCACAGAGACCGCATTCATGAGTCAAGCCGAGCAAGGATTCGCCTACAGCCAGGACCATTTCCGCCAGTTGATCGAGGACGTCCTGGCCGAGGCCAAGCGCCTGGGCGCCAGCGACGCCGGCGCGGAAGTGTCCGAGGGCAGCGGCATGTCGGTGTCCGTGCGGCGCGGCGCGCTCGAGAACGTCGAGCGCAACCGCGACAAGTCGCTGGGCATCTCGGTCTACCTGGGCCAGCGCAGAGGCAACGCCAGCACCTCGGACTTCTCGCCGCAGGCGCTGCGCGACACCGTGCGCGCCGCCTACGACATCGCCCGCTTCACCGCAGAGGACGAGTTCGCCGGCCTGCCCGACGAGCAGGACCTGTCGCTGGACGAAGCCGCGCGGCCGTCGCTGGACCTGTTCCATCCCTGGGCGATCACCGCCGAGCAGGCGGCCGAGCTGGCGCTGCGCTGCGAGGACGCGGCGCTGAAGACCGACCCGCGCATCACCAATTCGGAAGGTGCGGCGGTGTCGGCGCAGCAGTCGCACTTCTTCTCGGGCAACTCGCGTGGTTTCCGCGGCGGTTATGCGAGCTCGCGGCATTCGGTGTCGGTGGCGCCGATCGCCGGCCGCGGCGCCGGCATGGAGCGCGACGCCTGGTACAGCTCGATGCGCGACGCGGCCGAGCTGTCGTCGCCCGAATCGATCGGCCGCTACGCCGCCGAGCGCGCGCTGGCCCGCCTCAAGGGCCGCAAGGTCAGAACGGCGAGCGTGCCGGTGCTGTTCGAGGCGCCGGTCGCCGCCGGCCTGCTGGGCGCGCTGGTGCAGGCCACCAGCGGCGGCGCGCTGTACCGTCGCGCGAGCTTCCTGCTCGACAGCCTGGATCAGCAAGTCCTGGCACCGCACGTGGAGGTGGTCGAGGACCCGCATGTGCTCAAGGGCAAGGGCAGCTCGCCCTTCGACGACGAAGGCGTGACGACCAAGGCCCGCACCGTGGTCGAGGCCGGCGTGCTCAAGGGCTACTTCCTGTCGACCTACTCGGCGCGCAAGCTGGGCATGCGCACGACCGGGCACGCCGGCGGCTCCCACAACCTGACGATGCGCAGCAAGGCCACCGCGCCCGGCGACGACCTGCCGACAATGCTGCGCCGGTTGGGCACCGGGCTGTTCGTGACCGAGCTGATGGGGCAGGGCGTCAACTACGTGACCGGCGACTACTCGCGCGGCGCGAGCGGCTACTGGGTCGAGAACGGCGTGATCGCGCATCCGGTTCACGAGATCACTATCGCCGGCAACGTCAAGGAGATGTTCCAGCAGATCGTCGGCATCGGCGCCGATACCTACACGCTGGGCAGCAAGACGGTGGGATCGATCCTGATCGAGCGCATGAAGCTGGCCGGCGCCTGAACGGCCCGGGCTGCTCCGTTTTCCGATGAAGCGGCGCCTCGGCGCCGCTTCTGTTTTTTCGCGCCGCCGTCCTGGGCGCCCCCCGGGCTTGTCAGGTTGACGCCAGCCCGGCGGTGGTTAATCCTGCGTGCGCCCAAGGCCGCCCCGGGAGGGTGGTCCATACCAACGAAAGCAGCGAAACAGGAGACTTCATGGAGCGTCGTTCCTTCGTCAAGAATGCCGGCCTGGCCGGCGTGCTGGCCGCCGGTGCGGCCCCGGCCATCGTGCATGCGCAGGCCAACATCCGCTGGCGCATGGCTTCGAGCTTCCCCAAGCAGCTCGACACGATCTACGGCGGCGGCGAGGTCTTCGCCAAGAAGGTCAGCGAGCTCAGCGGCGGCAAGTTCCAGATCAGCGTGCATGCGGGCGGCGAACTGATGCCGGCCTTCGGCGTCGTCGACGGCGTGCAGAACGCGACGGTGGAGATCGCCCACACGGTGCCGTACTACTTCTTCGGCAAGGACGAGACCTTCGCGATCGGCGCGTCGATCCCGTTCGGGCTGAACTCGCGGCAGATGACCGCGTGGACCTTCCACGGCAATGGCCTGAAGCTGATGCGCGAGTTCTACCGGAACTACAACATCATCAACTTCCCCGGCGGCAACACCGGCGCGCAGATGGCGGGCTGGTATCGCAAGGAGATCAAGTCGGCGGCCGACTTCAAGGGCCTCAAGTTCCGCATCGGTGGCTTCGCCGGCCGGGTGATCGAGCGCATGGGCGGCGTGCCGCAGAACCTGCCGGGCGGCGAGCTCTATTCGGCGCTGGAGAAGGGCACGATCGATGCGGCCGAGTGGGTGGGGCCGTATGACGACCTGAAGCTGGGCTTCAACAAGGTCGCGCCGTTCTACTACTACCCCGGCTGGTGGGAAGGCGGCCCGCAGGTCGACTTCTACATCAACACCAAGGCCTACGAGGGCCTGTCGGCGGAGTACAAGGCGATCGTCGAGGCGGCCTCGGCCTACACCCATGTGGACATGCAGGCCAAGTACGACGTGCTGAACCCGCAGGCGCTCAAGCAGCTGGTGGCGGCCAAGACCAAGCTGATGCGCTTCCCGAAGGATGCGATGGACCTGGCGTTCAAGGAGTCGATGGCGCTGTACAGCGAGCTGTCGGCGAAGAACCCGAACTGGAAGAAGGTGTACGAGGATTACGCCAACTTCCGGCGCGACCAGAACCTGTGGTTCCGCTTCGCGGAAGCCGGCTTCGACGACTTCATGCAGTCGCAGCGGTTCTGAGCGAGCTCTGGCCTGATTGAAGCGAGCCGTGTCCGGGAGGGCACGGCTTGTTGGTTTTGGAGAGCGTTGTCACGCGCCTCGCGGTGAGGGATAAGTTGGCTTCACAATGAAAGCCAATGACACCGGATCAGACGAATGGAAATTGAAGCTGTGCGCGTGGAGCGAATTCATTCGTTCTCTCGGCTTGCCTCCCGGGATCGAGGCAAATTTGCAGAGTGCCGTCTGGGCGTCTTTGGACGCTCTTCCGAATTCTTTCGACTGCCAGGACATCCCGAATTCTTTGAAGGCAGTACGTTGGGGATTGTCAGACGCAGGGCCGGGAGCGTGGACGTCCTTGCGATTGCGGTCAAGGGTCAATCGGAGATATTCACGGCGGGTGACGGTGAAAGTATGGTCCTCAGTGCCGTCTTTGCCCTCGTAGGACTTGGAATCACGGTGCCGCCACTTTGGGCTGCCGAGACGATTGGGCAACGGATTGGCTTTGGGTTCTGTGCATTGCTGCCAACGCTGTATTTCGTCCACAACATCACACTCGGCTGGAATTCCATTCGCGCAAGACGGCTGCTTCAGGCGTTCATTTCCGAATGAACGAACTCAGTCATAGCGACGCGCTCGCTCTCGATGAGTCCGCCGGTCATCGTCAAAGGACTGGCTTCTGCCACCGCCATAGACCGCCACCCAGCCTGAAATCGCCGAGAACGCAGCCATCGCGACGACGGCGCTGAGCGGACCGCCCATCGCAAGAATGACGATGGCACCGCTCGCAACCACCAGAGCCACGGTGCCCAGCACGACGCGGCGGGTCCAGATCCAGCCGCGGTACATCGCCCGCTCCGCACCGCTGACTCGCGCGTTGGTGCCAAGCTTGTCCTCGTGCAGGAGTTGCCAGAACGCCCAGAAGCTGCAAGGCAAGAGCAGGATGCCGCCGGCAATGCGGGCTGGCTCCGAGCGATGGGTCAGGAACAACCAGAGTGAAGTGCCCAGGAATGCGACGCCTGCAATCCGAAGCGCCCAGCGTTCGATGATTTCCCACAGTTCATAGCGCTGCATATTGTTTCCCCTTGGCGCCATTGTCCACTTCAGCGGGGTCTAGGAGAGTAGGTCTTGTCGAAGCGACCCTCGGCCTTTGTGCTTGAGCTTGAGGTCAGTGATTCCACGCAATATCGCTATGCCGTCCGGCCGAGTCGTCTTGAGCATTCGATGTAGGCGAGAGAAGGAGGCCGAAGCCCAACGCGCCTTCTCCGGTTGTCAGTTGCGTCCCGAGCCCGTGTCTTGCCTGGCCGCGCGCACCATCTCGCGATAGTCCGTCAGTCTTCGAAGTAGATCCTCGTCCTGAGCGTAAAAGACCTCAGGGCAGGGGCTGGTGGGACGAACGGCGTTGACGATCAACTGCCCAAGGCGTAGGTCAGGTGACTCTTCCCAGGCAGCTCGCAACGCTGACAGGAGCTCGTCGATCCGGGCGGGATTTCGCATGGGGCAAAGCCTACTCGAAAGCAGCCGTCCGCCCGGTCGCAAGTCGATTCAGACCGGCAGCCAGAATGAATGACCGCTTCGGCTGCGATGGCTGGATAACTTTGTTCTGATTGACTCCCGGCATACCGTTCTTGGCCAGCACGGGATCCGTTTCCGAGCTGCTGCGACTTCAGGTGCGGCGAATCTTGGCGTTCGATGCGTCCTCGGCCTGTCGATCGTGGCCACAAAAAATGGCGATCCCGTTCTGCATGACCTCGTAGGTAGATGCGTCGTTGCAGTACACCTGTGAGCACTCGTCCCATGCCACAAGTTCAAACGACGGGGCGACCTCTTCGCCGGTTGCAATGACCTCCAGGGATTCGCCTGGGAGCAGCGTGTAGTCCGCTCCCCAAGGCTCCACAGCAATAACGTGCGGAACCTTCATATTGCTATGAACTCGAAACTTGCTGAGATGAAGCGTCATGGCGAGTCGTGATCCTTGAACGTCGGAGGAGCGGACTTTAATCGGCGGTAGAGCCGGCTCAGGCAAACGACAACTTCCGCTGCACAGCGGCCGGCCGCTTCAGGCTGGGAGCGGACGTGGAGCTTTGTGCCCGAGCAATTTAGCGGGTCGGCTCAACAGCAGTTAGGACTAAGCTCCGGCCACGCTTACATCTGATCCGGAATGCGTGGCCGTGCTGCAAGTTCAGTGCTTCTCCGCTGTTGGCGATGCGATGCACGTCGAAGTGGTGGACCGGCCCAGCAACTCATCCCTGATGCTCGTCACGTTCCGCGCAGACGAGGACCTCGGTATGCAGGTGGTGCTTCACGGCGACGCGGACGTAGCGTTTCCGCTTTCAGGACTCAAGCGAGCAATCGCGCTTGCTGACGCGGAGGTACATCCCGAGTCGTTCTACGACGCTTGATGTTCGGGGCCCGCTTCCGCTGTAAAGCCGCCGTCTGCTTCAGGCCGACTGCAGCCGTTGGCCAACGGTCGCCTAGCCGCCCGCCCGTAGTTACGACACTTGCGACAGAGTTCACGGCTAGAGTCAGATGTGTGTGAACGTACGCATGTCCCGTTGCTGGCCTGCATCCCAATAGCCACTTTTCGCTTCGAGGATGCGGTATCGTCAGATCACCTAAAGAATCGAGGGAGAACCTATGAACGATGAAGATAAGAAGATCCTAAAGGATCAAATTGTGCCTCTACTTTCTCGCGGGGAACTTTCGCTGCTATTGGGAGCTGGCTTCTCAATAGATAACCATTCGATATCCGGGATCAAGCTTCCCGGTGGCGAAGCTCTAAAATTTTCCCTACTCCAAAAATGTGGGAAAATTCCAGGAGCAAAGACCACCCTCAAGGATGCATACCAGTTTGCAAAGTCAAAACTCTCCGACTTTGAAGAATACTTCGCCTCGTGCTTCACCGTCGCCGACGTATTCCCCTGGCAACGACGTATATTTGACTATGTTTGGTCCCGAATCTACACGACCAATGTAGACAACGTTCTCAACGTATCCCACAACCAAGCAACGAAATCGGGCGGCTCGGCTGGCGAGTTCAAGTTCTTCAACTATTTGGATGAAGGACTTGTCAGCGAAACCATTGGCACCATACCCGTTGTCACGATTCACGGAACTTGTCTTGAGTTCCAGAATGGCTTTGTATTCTCTAGCCTAGAGTACGCAAAACAAACCAATCGCCTTCTTGACTGGCACAACGATCTAGCATCACGAATACTCGCGGGTGGCGTCATCGTAGTCGGAAATCAACTGGAAGAAAGCGATTTTGACAGCTATATTGCCCGCCGGCGAGATTTGTATGGCGTCGACGGTGGAGCTCCAAAAAACTGGATCGTCGGACCAAATCCGGACGAGATTAAGGCTGAGAACCTTCGAGAAGCTGGCTTCGAAGTAATTGACGCGACCGCTGAAGACTTCTTTACGACCCTATTTTCGTTCGTAAAGCCCCGATCAATCGGCGAGCTTGTTCTAGAAACCCTTCCGTCGGCGAAGAAGGCCGTTGCGAACAGGCAGGCCATGACCTGGTTCCGCGGAGCATTCTCGCTCGTATTTGAGCGAATCGAGAAGGCCAAAACGGAGCGTGGAATAATTCGGCACTTCATCACTGGTGAAGATCCCGAATGGTATTACATCGTCAATGAGGTGCACGCAGAAACACAGCGCGGAAAAGACCTCACATCCACAATTGCCAACCTGTTATCGTCAAACACAGAGGGAATTGGAATTCTGCATGTGACTGGCCCAAGTGGGTCTGGGAAGACAACAGCGATCCGCAACTCTCTTAAGCAACTCTCCCCAAGCTACAACGCAATTTTTGAGTTCAACTCCGAACAAAGTATGGAGAAGAATTTCTTAAGAAGCATCGTGGAGAACATTAGCGGCAAGACTGTTCTGGTATTTTACGCAGCGTCAGAATTCTATTACGCCATCAAAGAAGTAGGCGACCGGCTTAAGGATCGCGGGAACCCGTACTGCCTATTCATCCTTGAGGATCGAAGCGCAGATTACAAGAAGAACAAGAATCAAATTAATCTCCGAACACTCAGCAAACCTGTCATAGAGTTCGGAGATCTGCAACTCCAGGATGCCAAGAACATTGCACAGAAGATTGAAGACGCCGGACTGAAATTTGAACGATTCTCGGAATTTTCAATTGATCGTCGCGCCTCCATAATCCTCGATAAGGAAAAAGGGTTTGAAGGGGATCTGTTGTCAGCCCTGTTCTCCCTTACAACACACGAAAACTTTGAGCGAAAACTCTTCGAAGACTACCACTCTGCACAGGTAGGCCTCCCGAAACAAATAATCGATCTTGTGACAATCGTGCATTCGCATGGCTTTCGGGTCCCTATCAATTACATCTCCGGCGCACTAGGCGAATCAATGGAGAATGTGACGGCATGCATTGGGGAGCAACTCGCTGGCGTCATGGTGATTCCGCCGGGCACCAGCGTCGTTCAGTGTCGTCATCGCGTGATCGCATCGTATTACTTCAATAACTATATCGCGGGTCAAGGAGACCCAGATTTGCTAATCGGTCTACTGGAATTTCTGTCTCGCCAGTTTACGGTGGACGACATTGGTCTCCATCCATTGGCCTATCGCATCTACCGCGACCTTATTTCGTTCGAGTTTCTTTACGACAAGTACTTCCATCCAAAAACTCGCGTTATCGACTGCGAGCACTTGTTTCATGAAGCCCAGAGCTTCTATGGGAAGGACGGAATTTTTTGGCTGCACTTTGGTCGCTTCTATCGGAAGGTTGGCCGCCTGCGTGAGGCAATCGACTGTTTCCGAACAGGCCTTGAGTTCTTTGAATCCTTCCAGACGAAACACTCGCTCGGACTTGCTCTAATAGAAACCTATCTCGACGGGGGGGACTTCGACTCCTACGAGGAAGGCATAAAACTACTGGAGAACGAACGCATCTCGCGGGGGTCAAACGATCCGTACCCGACTGCAACGCTTCTAGCCCTACTCACGAAAGTTCTCAAAAAGGACGCGTCCAATAAAGATGCGCTCAGTCGTGCGAGGGAATGCTTCAATTTTGGAATGAAACACTTCCGAGAAGACGGCATGTTCCGTAGCGTCGCGAGAGACTATGTCCGCGAGGTAGATCGAAGCTAGATCCGTAATCATGTAAGTCGATGAGCGGCGGCCAGCCCATTCCTCTAGGGTGACTGGCCGCAGCCCAGACGTTCTTCCGACTTGGTGGGGGTCTGGCCCTCAACGATTCGGCAGAGTTGGATGGCAGTCCGGCGTTTGACGAGCCGGCTGTGCGCCACGCGTTGTTGAACGAAGGACCGCACCCGCTGCAAAGTCGCCGCAGCATCATGCCAAGAGCAAACGTCAGTTCTCCTTGCCAAGGGAAACCAATGCCTCTTGCATGCGGCTGACGGCTTGCCTTAAGTTCTCGCGGTCGTAGTCCACGTTGTCGCCATAGTCCTAAGGCGTCGAAGAACTTCTCTTCCCATCGCGGTCTCGACGCGAAGACTGGGGAGAATGCAGGAGTCTTTGAAGGCGATATCGCGGATCTGGACGAGTGGGATGCGTCGCCAACGAGCGAACGACAGCCAGAATGGCGAGATGAGATAAAGCGCACATTCCGTCAGGACAATTCCGTCGTCGGCTCCGCGATGGAAGGTCGGGTTGTGCGCCTTCCATTGCACAGTTTCCCTGGGGGCAGTCCGTCTTATCGCCCGGCATCCGCTCGTTCTCGACGAACGTCGAGGGCGCGCTGTATTGCTTGAAGCAGGCGGTAGGTGTAAATCGAACCAGAGGTGCCCCGCTGGCGTTCCATCTCCAATTCACGGCGAACGTCGTCAGGCGCCCCCTCCCAAATGCCATGCGGGAAGATTTCTGCCGAGAGCCACAACTGAGCTGGAGTGAACCTGCATCTTGTGCCGTGGTCGTCTATTGCTAAGCGGCCCAAGACCTCTGGATGTCCGGTCCATTCTGTGGACACCACGTCGTACTCTGTCCCGTCGACCGTGGACGGGGATGGATCCAGATAAAGCGGCACGCGGCTCATCAGCGCATTGTGCAGGCCGCACCGCGCCGGTCACGCTCCAAGCGGTGCACCAGCGCGCGTTATCCGAAGCCGCTGCAGACGAAGTCGACGACAAGCCGCGCGACCAGGTCGTGAGACCGATTCCGCGCTGCGATTGCTGCGTCGCCTTCAAGGCCAGGCGTCGCGAACCCATGATCGCCACCGACGACGGCCACGCGCATCGCCGGCGTGGCCGCGGCGGCGAAGCGGTGGAGCTGCCGCGTGTCGCAGTAGGGATCGCGATCGCCGCTGACGAGCAGCGAGGGGCGTTGCTCCGATGAGAGCGAGCCATGGTGCAGGTCGGCGGTGTTGATCGGCGTCGCGTCTCCCGCGTTGGGCCGCGAGATCAACGGCGTCAGCAGGACCGCGCCCGCCAGTGCCGGATCCGCCGCGAAGATGCGCGTGGCAACGACCGACCCCATCGACTTGCCGGCCACCACGAGTCGATCCGGCCGCACGCGGACGTCGGCTCGGGCGAGCGCGATGACCGCGGCGAGTTCGGCTTGCTCGACGGACAGATCGTCGGACGGCTGCCCTTGGGGTTCGGAATCCATGTAGCGCCAGTTGAAGCGGAAGACGGCGATGCCGTGCTCGGGCAGGACCTGGCCGAGGCGCTCCATCAAGGGCATGCGCAGGTGATAACTGACGCCCGGCGCCAGCACCACGGCGGGGTGCGGACCGCTTCCGCGCGGCATGTCGACCAGGATCGAGCGAGGTGCGGACGACGGGGAGGGCGCTTGCATGGCGAGTGATTCTCCTCGCACCCCTCAATCCGCCCCTGTCCTTCGCCCCAACACCTCCTGGATCGTCCGCGTCAGCGCGCCGAGTTCGATCGGCTTGGCGACATACCCCTGGAACCCCGCCGCCAGCCCCTCCTGCCGGTCCGCGACCATCGCGAAGGCCGTCAGCGCCAGCGCCGGCAACTCCTCCGCGCTGCCGCCCGGCAGCTGCCTCACCGCCCGGATCAGCGAGCGGCCATCCATCTCCGGCATGCCGATGTCGGACACCAGCAGGTCGAAGCGCTCGCCGTCCGTCAGGCGCGACAGCACCTCCGCCGCGCTGCCCGCGACGCTGACCTTCGCGCCCAGCCGGCTCAGCGCCACCTGGCCCACTTCGCGCGCATCCTCCTCGTCGTCGACCAGCAGCACCCGCACGCCCGACAGCGTCTCCTCCGACAGCTCCACCGGCGCCGCGCTCGGCGGCGGCGGCAGGGCCTGGTCGGCCAGCATCGGCAGGCGCAGCTCGAAGCAGGCGCCGCCGCCCGGGCCGGGGCTGGCGGCGCTGATGCGGCCCTTGTGCAATTGCGCGATCGCGCGCGCGATCGCCAGGCCCAGGCCGAGGCCGCCGACCTTGCGCGTCGACGAGCCGTCCTCCTGCCGCAGCCGGTCGAAGACGTAGGGCAGGAACTCCGGCGAGATGCCGCGCCCGGTGTCCTGCACGCGCAGCAGCGCCTCGCCGTCCGCGACCTCGACCTGCACGTCCACGCGTCCGCCGCCGTCGGTGAACTTGATCGCGTTGCCGATCAGGTTGGTCAGCACCTGCGCCAGCCGCTGCGCGTCGCCGGCGATCCACACCGGCTCGGGCGCGGCGCAGTTCAGCGCGACGCCCTTGCCCTGCGCCTCGTGCAGCGCGCCCAGCACCGACTCCGAAGCCAGCGCCGACAGGTCCAGCGGCGCCGTCTGCAGCACCAGCTTGCCAGCGGCCACCGCGCTCATGTCGAGCAGGTCGTTGATCATCCGGCCCTGCAGCTGCGCATTGCGGCGGATCACCGCCGCGGCCTTGCCCAGCATCGGATGCGCGTCCGAGAAATTCGACAGGATGTCCGCCCAGCCGGTGATCGCGCTCAGCGGCGAGCGCAGCTCGTGCGACAGCACCGCCAGGAATTGGTCCTTGAGCTCGTTGGCCCGCTCCGCCTCCTCCTTGCCCTGGCGCAGCGCCTGCTGCGCCTCGTAGGCCGGCGTGGAGTCGCGGATGATCTTCGAGAACCCGGTCAGCGCGCCCGACGCGCTGAACAGCGGCGTCACCACGCCCTCGGCGCGCAGCCGCGTGCCGTCCTGGCGCATCAGCCAGCGGTCATCCCGGGCTGCGCCCTGCGTCAGCGCGAGCGCCAGCTCGTTCTCGAGCACGTCCGCGGCGCGGTCCTCCGGCGTCAGCAAGATCTCCGCCGACATGCCCCGCACCGCCTCCAGCGCATGGCCGAAGATCGTGCCGGCGGCGCGGTTCCAGTCGCGGATCCGGCCCTCGGCGTCGAGCAGGATGACCGCATGGTCCTGCAGCGAATCCACCACCCGCGCATACAGCGCGTCGGCCTCGCGCAGCTGCGCCTCGACCTGGCGCTGTGCGTCGCGCTGGCGCACCTCGCGCAGCGCGCGGTCGATGGCCACCGGCAGCCGCGCCAGCCGGCCCTTCATCACGTAGTCGGTGGCGCCGCGCTTGAGCAGCTCCACCGTGTTCTCCTCGCCGATCACGCCCGACACGAAGATGAAAGGCGTGCCCGGCACCAGCCGCTGCGCCAGCGCCAGCGCCTCCGCGCCGGTGAAGCCCGGCAGCTGGTAGTCCGACAGGATCAGGTCGAAGCGCTGCGTCTCCAGCGCGCCCAGCAGTCCCGGCTCGTCCTTCACCCAGGTCACGCGCGCCCGCGGATGCGTGGTCTCCAGCGAGGCCAGCAGCAGCTCCGCGTCGAAGGTGGAATCCTCCAGCAGCAGGATCTCCAGCGGCGGCGCGTCAGCCGAGACGGCGGATGCGGCGCTGGTCGGCGCGCCGGGCGGGGGAAGGGGCGCGGAATCTGCCATCGGTTCATTCATAACGCCGCGCGGCGCGCAGCGAGCCCGGTGGCGGCTCGTTCAGCACCGCCCAGAACACGCCCAGGTCGGCGATCGCGGCGACGAACTGCTTGAAGTCCACCGGCTTGACCACGTAGGCATTCACCCCCAGCGCATAGCTCTGCACCACGTCCGACTCCGTCTGCGACGAGGTCAGCATCACCACCGGGATGCTCTTGAGCGCCTCGGTGGCGCGCACCGCCTTGAGCACCTCCAGCCCGTTGACCTTGGGCAGTTTCAGGTCGAGCAGGATGACCGCCGGATTGCCCTCGGCGCGGTCGGCGTGGGCGCCTTCGCGGTTGAGGTAGTCCAGCGCCTCGGCGCCGTCGCGCACGATGATCACCTCGTTGGCGAGCTGGCTGCGTTCGAGCGCGACCAGCGTCAGCTCGAGGTCGCGGGCGTCGTCTTCGACAAGCAGGATGGGCTTGAGCATGGCGTTCGGCTTCAGGAATCAGGAGAGAGGGAATCGGCGGCGCGAGGCGCCCCTGCGCCGCCGGGGGACAGTGATCGGTGGGTGTCGGTGTCGATGTTGGCCTCGGCCGCCGCGTCGCCCTCGGGCGCCTGGGCCTCCTGCATCGCGCGCGTGGGCAGGGTGAAGCTGAAGCGGGCGCCGCGCTCGGGCTCGCCCCAGGCGTCGACCTGGCCGCCATGGCGCTCGACGATGCGCCGCACGCTGGCCAGGCCGATGCCGGTGCCCTCGAAGCTCTCGCTCTGGTGCAGTCGCTGGAACACGCCGAACAGCTTGCCCACGTACTTCATCTGGAAGCCCACGCCGTTGTCGGCGATGCTCAGGCCCACGCCGGTCTCGTCCTCGACGGCGCTGATCTCGATGCGCGCGACCTCGCGCGGCCGCGTGTACTTCACCGCGTTGGCCACCAGGTTGCGCACGGCCACCTGCAGCAGCACGGGGTCGCCCCACAGCCGCGGCAGCGGCCGCTGGATCACCCAGTCGATGCGGCGGTCCTTGTTCATCGCGTTCTGCTCGGCCACCAGGTCGTCGATCATGGGGCCGGTGTGGATGGACGCATGCTTGATCGCCGAGCGTCCCATCCGCGAGAAGTCCAGCAGCGCGTCCACCAGCTGACCGGCATGGGCGGAGGCCTCCTTCACATGCGCGAGGTAGCGCTGCGAGCGGGCCGACAGTCCCTGGCCCTCCATCTCCAGCACCAGGTCGACGAAGCCGGCGATGTGGCGCATCGGCGCGCGCAGGTCATGCGACACGGTGTAGGAGAAGGCTTCCAGCTCCTTGTTCACGCGGCCGAGCTCCATGGCCACCTCGGCCATCTCCTCGGCGCGGCGCAGCACCACGCCGATCAGCGCCTGCCGCAGCTCCTGCACCGCATGGACCTCGCCCGAGGTCCAGGGCAGCGAGCGGCCGCCGACCTGCTCCTTCCAGCTCGAGAAGCTGCGGCGCGGATGCAGCCGCGTGTCGCGCTCCGTCGTGGGTGTCTTGTGCGGATTGCCGGCCCAGACCACGGTCTGCACGATCTCGGGACGGAACCAGACGATGTGGTGGCGATGCAGCCGGGAGATCGAGATCGCCAGCACGCCCGCAGTGCCGGCCAGCGCCGCGGCCAGCGACGGCGGCGCGTCCAGCGCCAGGCGGTCGCTGTGCCACACCGGGTCGGCGCGATTGGCCAGCCACTGGCCCAGCGTCAGCAGCGTCTCGCGGTCCGGCGTCTCGCCCACCGACCAGCAGCTGTCGTTCAGGATCACCGCCGCGCCGCAGGCCCGGCCCAGTCGCAGCAGCGGCCCCGGTTCCTCCACCAGGCGCTGCAGCGTCGCGTCGCTGTCCGCCAGGTGCGCGACGATCGCCAGTGTCAGCTGGCGCAGGCGCAGCTGCTCGGTGACCTGCTCGTTCTCTTCCTTCGCCTCGATCTGCAGCGACAGCAGCTGTCCCAGGTGCTCGCAGGCCATGCGCGTCTGCCAGGACAGCTGGCGCGGCGCGTGGTCGTGGCAGGACACCAGCCCCCACAGCTGTCCGCGCACGATGATGGACACCGACATCGACGCCAGCGTCCGCATGTTGCGCATGTATTCGAGGTGGACCGGCGACACGCTGCGCAGCGCGGCCTGGGACATGTCCAGTGCCGTCCCGTCGCGACCGTCGACGAAGCGCACCGGCACCGGCTCGTAATGGGCGTCGGCGATCAGGCGGATGTGATTGAGGCGGTACAGCTCGCGCGCCTGCGGCGGGATGTCCGAGGCCGGAAAGCGGTGGCCGGCATAGGCGTCGTAGCCGCCGTCGAGCGCCTCGGCGAGCACCTCGCCATGGCCCTCGGCATCGAAGCGGTAGGCCAGGCAGCGGCCGAAGCCGGTCAGGCGCTTCATCTCCGCGACCACCACCCGGCACAGCTCGTCCACCGCGGCGGTGCGCTGCATCATCGGCACCAGGTGCCGGGCCAGGCTGTAGATCGGCGCGCGGTTGCCGCTCTCCTCGACGTCGGCCTCCAGCTCGAAATAACCGCGCTCGCCGAGCCGATGGCCCGACACATGCAGGCGACGCCCCCCGATCACCAACGTGCCGCAGGACACCGGGCCCTCGCCGTCGATCCACGCATGGCGGGCCGCGCGTACCGGATCGAGCACGCCCTCGATGCGCGCCGGCAGCAGGTCGCCCGACTCCGGCAGCAGCGTGCGCCAGTTCTCGCTGTAGGCGACCAGCGCGCCATCGCGCCAGTCCACCGCGACCAGCCAGCCGTGGGGCTGGATCGCGCCGGGGATGCGGATCGGCTCATTGGCGCACTGCGCGATCTGGCGGTCCATCGACGTCGGCGACGGCCCCTGGCTCATGGTGGCGACGTCCCCGTTCATTGCGGGGTTGCGACCGAGGTGGCCGCGGCGGTCGAGACGAATGACATCGACGGAGCGGTCGATGCGACCGGCAGGTCCGGCGCCCCGGCGCCCACCGACGCGAAGGTCTCGATCAGCGCCTGGAAGGTCTGGACGGCCGCGTGGCAGGCGGCATCGCGGTCCGTCTCGTCGGCGCCGGCCTGCGTATCGGCGAGTTGTCGGAACTCGCGCCACATCGCGCCGGTGCGCTCGCCGAAGCCGTGGAAATAGGCGGCGCCGCGCTCCGGGGTCAGGCCGTGCCGCGCGAGCAGCATCGGCGTCAGCACCTGGCCGCCCAGCGCCGAGCCCTCCAGCACGTACAGCGAGCCGAAGGCGGCGGCCGGGCTGTCCAGTCGCAGCCGGTGCTGCGAGGCCCGGGCCGCGGCGCGCATCGTGTCGTCGTGGGGGAGCGCGAGCACGGCCAGGTCGTGCGCGGCGAACGGGGCGCGCCGGCGCGCGTCGAACCACGGCCGCAGCGACTCGGGCAGCGCGTGGCGCACGCGCTGTTCCCAGAGCTGAAGGAATTCATGGAAGCCGCGCAGGATCCGACCGTAGCGTGCGAGCGGCATCGGCGCCCCGAGCCGGAGCAGCGCCTCGATCTCGTCGTGCAGGGGGGCGGTGCAGCGGCGCAGGCGGGGCAGCAACTCGGTGGAAATGGGAGCGTCGGTCGTCGTCATGGAACTCGGCGGGCGGTCGGGCGCGCGGACGGCGGGGGCGGCGCGAGGGCCGGACCCGGTCGCCAAGGCGCGGATTATGGTCAGAAAGGCGCAGGGCAAAGATCCGTCCCGACCCGGGGTGGAATCGCCGTCCCCCCATTCCGGTGGCAGCCTGAAGCGTCGTTCGTTCCTCGGCGCGCCGAAGATGGCGAGGGCACGGGAATTGCCAACAGAGGGCCATGCCTGCCCGTCGAGCGCCGCTGGCGCGCATGTACGGGAACTTCTCCATGGACCTCTTGCCGCAGGGTTTGCCATGCAACCGTACGCCGTCATCGTCGACGACAACCTCGAATCCAGCGAGACGCTGGCCATCCTTCTGGAGCTGGAGGGCTACACCGCCGCCACCGCCGCGACCCTGGCCGAGGCGCGCGCCCGCATTGCCGCGCGGCGGCCGGACGCGCTGATCCTGGACCGGGCACTGCCGGACGGGCAGGGCATGGACTTCGTCAGCGAGGCGCTCAGCGGTGGTCCGATGACGATCGTCATGCTGACCGGTACCTCGGATCCGGGCGATGCCGCCGAGGCGATCCGGCGCGGCGCCAGCGCCTACCTGGTCAAGCCCGCCACCATCCAGCAGCTCAAGGCGGTGCTGGACGAGGCGCAGCAGGGCGTGCGTCAGGCTGCCTGAACCTGGCGCGACGCCGTCTGGGAAGGCCTCGGTGCGGGGCCGTCGCAGGACGGTGACGTGTCGGGGTATGGGGGAGGGGTTTTCGCGGCCTGCCGGGAAAATCTCTCCCCCATGCTGGCGCAGAGAGATGGCAGGAAGGTAGCGCTTCAACAAGCACCGAGCGCCGTGGGGAGTGAGAAGACCCTCACCCCTCCCTCTCCCGCAAGCGGGAGAGGGTGAAACTTCCCGCTCTCTCGCACGCACAAGGGCCACACTCATCCCCTCGCCCCCATAGGGGGAGAGGGTTAGGGTGAGGGGGCTCCCCCGCAAGCGGGAGAGGATGAAATTGCTGCCCCGCGTTCGACGTGTCAGCGGAAATCGTCGAGCTGGATCCCGTGCCGGTGCAGCTTGTCGTACAGCGTCTTGCGCGGCGTTCCCAGCAGTTCCATCGCCGCCGGGACCTTGCCGCCGGAGCGGCGCAGCGCCTGCTCGATCAGCGCCTTCTCGACCATCTCCATCTGGCGCGCCAGCGCCAGGTTGGGCACCGCCTGGATCGCGGCGGTGGAGTCCAGGTCGTCCAGCGCGAGCACGAAGCGGTCGGCCGCGTTGCGGATCTCCCGCACGTTGCCGGGCCAGTCGTGGGCCATCAGCTCGCGCAGCTTGTCCGGCGTGAGCTCGGGCGCCTCGCGCTCATAGCGCTTGCAGGCCTGCGCGACGAAGTGCTCGAACAGCAGCGGGATGTCCTCGCGGCGCTCGCGCAGCGGCGGCAGCACCAGCGTGGCGATGTTGAGCCGGTAGTAGAGGTCGCTGCGGAACTGCCCGCGCTCGCCCATTTCCTTGAGGTCGGCCTTGCTCGCGGCGATGAAGCGCACGTTGATGACCTGCTCCTCGTTGGAGCCCAGCCGCTCGACGCGGCGCTCCTGCAGCACGCGCAGCAGCTTGATCTGCAGTGGCACCGGCATGGTCTCGATCTCGTCGAGCAGCAGGGTGCCGCCGTTGGCATGCTCGATCTTGCCGATGCGGCGCTTGCCGGCCGAGGTGAACGCGCCCGACTCGTGGCCGAACAGCTCGCTCTCGAACAGCGCCTCGGGCAGGCCGCCGCAGTTGATGGCGACGAAGTGCCGGTCGCGGCGCGGGCTCTGGTCGTGCAGGCAGCGCGCGACGAGCTCCTTGCCGGTGCCGGTCTCGCCCAGGATCATCACGTCGGCCGAGGTGCAGGCCAGGTTCAGCACCTGGCGCCGCAGCTGCTGCATCGCCGGGGACTTGCCCAGCAGCGCCGCCTCGATGCCGCTGGCGGCCGAGAGCTGCGCGCGCAGTTCGTCCGCGGAGTGGCGCAGCATCCGCAGGTCCAGCGCACGGCGCGCGGTGTCCAGCAGCCGCTCCGGCGCGAAGGGCTTCTCGATGAAGTCGTAGGCGCCGTTGCGCATCGCCTGCACGGCCATGTTCACGTCGCCGTGCGCGGTGATCAGGATCACCGGGATCTGGGGATCGGTCGCCTGGACGTGCGCCAGCAGCGCGCGGCCATCCATGCCGGGCAGCCGCACGTCGGTGATCACGATCACCTGCGCGCCGGGCTGCACGTGCGGCAGCGCCTCCTCGGCCGAGCGGCAGGGCACGACGCTCAGCCCCTCGAGCTCCAGCGTCTGGGTCAGGCTGACCCGCACCGGCAGGTCGTCCTCGACGAACACGACCTTGTAGCCCTCAAACATACTGACCCTCCTCGGCCTGCCAGGTGTCGACCTCCAGGTCGAATTCGAAAATCATGCCCTGGTCCAGCCGGTGCGCCCGCAGCGCGCCGCCGAACTCGTGGACGATCTTGGACGAGATCACCAGTCCCAGCCCCAGGCCTTCGCCGGCGGGCTTGGTGGTGAAGAACGGCTCGAACAGCCGCGGCAGCAGCGTCTCGCTCAAGCCCGGCCCGCTGTCCTGCACCTGCACGAGCACGCGCCGGCCTTCGTCCGCCGGCACCGCCGCCACGCGCAGCCGGCGCGGGTCCTCGGGGCCGTCGGGCGGCGGCTCCGACGCGATCGCGTCGATGCCGTTGCCCAGCAGATTCACCAGCACCTGCTCGAGCCGGTTGGACTCGGCGCTGACGCGCAGCCCCGGCGGCACGTCGACCTCCACCGCCAGGTCCAGCGCGCGGGTGCGGTGTTCCAGCAGCAGCCGCGCGTTGTTCACGCAGGCCAGCAGCGACACGGCCGTGCGCGCCGGCTCCGCCTTGCGGGCGAAGCTCTTGAGCTGGCGGGTGATTTGTCCCATGCGCTCGACCATGTCGTCCATCGTCTGCAGGTTGTCCGCGACCGCTTGCAGGCGGCCGGCCTCCAGCAGCCGTTGCGAATTCCGTGCCAGCGCGCGCAAGGCCGTCAGCGGCTGGTTGACCTCATGCGACAAACCGGCCGACATCTGCCCCAGCACCGCGAGTTTGCTGGTCTGCAGCAGCTCGCCCTCGGCCTGTCTGCGCTGGGCGATCTGATCGAGCAGCTCCTCGTTGATCTGGCGGAGTTCCGCCGTGCGTTCGTCGACGATTCTTTCCAGCTGCGCATGCGCGTTCTGCAATTCGGTCTTGGCCTGGAAGAGTTGTCGCAGCGCGCGCCGGCGCGACGCGAGGTACAGCAGCAGCATCCCGATCGCCGCGCCGAAGGCCGCGCCGCTCCAGGCCGCCAGCCGCGCCTGGCGCCGCACCTCGGACAGGTCGGACAGCGCCAGCAGCCGCAGGCCCAGCGGCAGCAGCTGGCGCTCCTGCGCCAGCAGCGTCGTGCTGGCCGGTGCCGGCGCGCGCACCAGCAGGCTGTTGTAGGCCTCCAGCGCGCCGGGCAGGCCTAGGTCCGGACCGACGCGCGGATAACGCGCGCTGGCCTGCAGCCGGTCGCGCTCGGACGCGTCGGCGCGGTTGAGCACCGCGTAGCGCCATTCCTCCACCGAGCTCATGATCACCACGCCCTGGTCGTCGGAGACCAGGATGCGCTCCCCCTGCGAGCGCAGGCCCAGGTCGACCCAGGTCGATTCCAGCGGCGCCAGGTTGAGCTTGACGACGATCACGCCCTGCAGCTGCTGGTGGCGGCGCAGCGGATGCAGCAGGAAGAAGTTGGTCGAGCCGCTCAGCCCCGCCTGGCCGGCGTCGGAGGCGAAGAAGTGGTGGCGGTCCTGCTCGATGGCCTGCTGCAGGCGCAGCGGCGGGGTCAGCGGCTCGCTGGAGGCGAGCACGCGGCCCTCGGGATCGGCGACGAAGATCTGCGTCGTGCCCGCGCGCACGTTGACCCGCGCCAGCGCCAGGCTGGCCGACTTGCGCAGGGCCTCGTCGTCGGGATGCTCGACCAGCCGGGTGACGTCGCCGTCGATGGCCAGCAGGCTGGGCAGGTAGGCGTGGCGGCCCAGCTCGGTCTGCAGGTTGGACGCGTAGAGCTCGAGCCGCTCGGTGGCCAGGGCGCTGAGCTGGTCGAGGCTGGCGCGCTCGCTGAGGCGGTGGCCCAGCAGCAGCCCCAGCAGCATCAGCACGCCGGTCAGGTAGAGGTAGAAGGTCGGCCGGCCCAGGAAGTACGCCAGCCGCTGGCGGGCGGAGGAGGTGGCGAAGGAGGAGGTGACGACCGGTTCCATGGGAGACGAAAAATCGCCGTCCAGTGTGCCCAAGTTGGCGCGCGCCTTGCACCCGGCGCACCGGCTTTTTTGCGACTGGCGAGGATTCGCCCGGCTGGCTAGGCGGTTTGTGCGGATTTCCGCACTTCGTTGCGTCGCCGAGACTGGGGAGACATGCCCGGCGGGTGCGCATGGTGGCGCCCGCGTCGGTGAATACCCTTGAAACGGACGGATTGGCACGCGGGTTGCACCCGCAAGCGCCGTCACGCGGCGCGAGCCGTGTCCAACAACATGCTGGGGCCTTATGGAGATACTTTTTCAGCAGATCATCAACGGGCTGGTGCTCGGGAGCATGTATGCCCTCGTCGCGCTGGGCTACACGATGGTTTACGGGATCATCAACCTCATCAACTTCGCGCACGGCGAGGTGCTGATGGCAGGCGCCCTGGTGAGCTGGACCGTCGTCACGGCGCTGGCTGGCCTGGGCCTGCCGGGCTGGCTGCTGATGATCATCGCGCTGGCCTGCGCGATCGTCGTCTGCACGCTGCTCAACTTCGCGATCGAGAAGATCGCCTACCGGCCGCTGCGCAACGCCCCCAGACTCGCGCCGCTGATCACCGCCATGGGCATGTCGCTGCTGCTGCAGACGCTGGCCATGATCATCTGGAAGCCGAACCCCAAGCCCTTCCCGCAGCTGCTGCCCACCGACCCGATCCAGATCGGCGGCGCGGTGATCACGGTGACGCAGGTGCTGATCCTGGTCACCACGGTCGTGATCCTGGGCGGTCTGCTGTTCCTGGTGAACCACACGAAGATGGGCCGCGCGATGCGCGCCACCGCCGAGAACCCGCGCGTGGCCGCGCTGATGGGCGTCAAGCCTGACGCGGTCATCTCGCTGACCTTCATCATCGGCGCCGCGCTGGCCGCGGTGGCCGGCCTGATGTGGGCCGCCAACTACGGCACCGTGCAGCACTCGATGGGCTTCATGCCAGGCCTGAAGGCCTTCACCGCCGCGGTGCTGGGCGGCATCGGCAACCTCGCCGGCGCGATGGTCGGCGGCGTGCTGCTGGGCCTGATCGAGGCCATCGGCGCCGGTTACCTCGGCGACCTGACCGGCGGCGTGCTGGGCAGCCATTACGCCGACATCTTCGCCTTCATCGCGCTGATCCTGGTGCTGACGCTGCGTCCGTCGGGCCTGCTGGGCGAACGCGTCGCCGATCGCGCCTGAGGAGCCTCACATGCACAACAAATCCAAGCTGATCACCTTCCTGATCGCCGGCGTGCTGCTGCTGGTGCTGCCGCTGTTCGCGCAGTCCTTCGGCAATGGCCCGGTGCGCATCATCGACCTGGCGCTGCTGTACGTGCTGCTGGCGCTGGGCCTGAACATCGTCGTGGGCTACGCCGGCCTGCTGGACCTGGGCTACGTCGCGTTCTACGCGGTGGGCGCATATCTCTTCGCGCTGCTCAACAGCCCGCACCTGGCGGAGAACTTCGAGCACATCGCCGCCGCCTTCCCCAACGGGCTGCACCTGCCGCTGCTGCTGGCCATCGCGCTGGCGGCGCTGCTGGCGGGGCTGTTCGGCGTGCTGCTGGGCGCGCCGACGCTGAAGCTGCGCGGCGACTACCTGGCCATCGTGACGCTGGGCTTCGGCGAGATCATCCGCGTGTTCCTGAACAACATGGAATACCCGCTGAACATCACCAACGGCCCCCGCGGCATCGGCCAGATCGACGGCGTCCACTTCCTGGGCTTCCAGTTCAGCCAGAACCACACCTTCTTCGGGATCGAGGTCAACTCGGTGTCGATGTACTACTACCTGTTCCTGGCGCTGGTGATCGCGTCGGTGGTGATCTGCTACCGGCTCGAGAACTCCCGCATCGGCCGCGCCTGGATGGCCATCCGCGAGGACGAGATCGCCGCCAAGGCCATGGGCATCAACACCCGCAACATGAAGCTGCTGGCCTTCGGCATGGGCGCGACCTTCGGCGGCGTGGCCGGCTCGATGTTCGGCGCCTTCCAGGGCTTCGTCTCGCCGGAGTCGTTCAGCCTGCAGGAGTCGGTGATGATCGTGGCCATGGTCGTGCTGGGCGGCATCGGCCACATCCCGGGCGTGATCCTGGGCGCGCTGCTGCTGGCGGCGCTGCCGGAAGTGCTGCGCTACGTCGCCGGTCCGCTGCAGGAGATGACCGACGGCCGCCTGGACGCGGCCATCCTGCGGCAGCTGCTGATCGCGCTGGCGATGATCGTGATCATGCTCATGCGTCCGCGCGGCCTGTGGCCGTCGCCCGAGCACGGCAAGTCGCGGCCGCTGCCGCCCGGGGCGCAGCCGCCCGCGAACGCCGGCAGCGCCATCAACGCCTGATCCGTGCCAGGAGCCAGAAAGAATGACTGAAACCGTACTGAAAGTGGCCGGCGCGTCCAAGCGCTTCGGCGGCCTGCAGGCGCTGTCGGATGTGGGCATCGAGATCAAGAAGGGCCAGGTCTATGGCCTGATCGGTCCCAACGGCGCCGGCAAGACGACCTTCTTCAATGTGATCACCGGCCTGTACGTGCCCGATGGCGGCACCTTCGAGCTGGGCGGCCAGGCTTACAAGCCGCAGGCCGTGCACCAGGTGGCCAAGACCGGCATCGCGCGCACCTTCCAGAACATCCGGCTGTTCGCCGAGATGACCGCGCTGGAGAACGTGATGGTGGGCCGCCATGTGCGCACCCATTCGGGCCTGATGGGCGCCGTGTTCCGCACGCCCGGCTTCAAGAAGGAAGAGGCCGAGATCACCGCCCGCGCCCGCGAGCTGCTGGCCTATGTCGGCATCGAGCGGCATGCCGACTTCAAGGCCCGCACGCTGTCCTACGGCGACCAGCGCCGGCTGGAGATCGCGCGCGCGCTGGCGACCGATCCCAAGCTGATCGCGCTGGACGAGCCCGCCGCCGGCATGAACGCCACCGAGAAGGTGGTGCTGCGCGAGCTGATCGACCGCATCCGCAAGGACGGCCGCACCATCCTGCTCATCGAGCACGACGTGAAGCTGGTGATGGGCCTGTGCGATCGCGTGACCGTGCTCGACTACGGCAAGCAGATCGCCGAGGGCACGCCGTACGACGTGCAACGCGACGAGAAGGTGATCGAGGCGTACCTGGGGGGCGCGTGAGCGCGGGCAACGGCGCGCCGATCCTCGAGGTTCGCGACCTCGTCGTGTCCTACGGCGCGATCAAGGCGCTGAAGGGCTCGGGCGTGGCCGCGCACGGGTTCATCCCCGCGGGCCTCACGGGCTACGACCCGTCGCTGGCGCAGACGCAGAACATGGCCCGGGCCAAGCAGCTGCTCCAGCAGGCGGGCTACGGGCCGGGCGGCAAGAAGCTCACGCTGTCGCTCACCCACGCGCAGGGCGACGACAACGAGGCGCTGATGGCGGCGAT
>Ga0157319_1000009_pt1 | contig 227971 bp, 189 predicted proteins | sample MCvi2old240510_FD_105326 | JGI IMG/M metagenome (GOLD analysis project Ga0157319, IMG submission 105326) | Arabidopsis rhizosphere microbial communities from North Carolina - M.Cvi.2.old.240510 | ecosystem: Host-associated > Plants > Roots > Rhizosphere | place: USA: North Carolina | collected... | reverse complement strand
GGCCATCATGCATGCGATGGGCATCAAGATCGTGCTGGTCCACGGATTCCGCCCGCAGGTCAACGAGCAGCTCGCGCTCAAGGGCCACCAGCCGCAATACAGCCACGGCATGCGCATCACCGATGGCATCGCGCTGGACAGCGCCCAGGAAGCCGCCGGCCAATTGCGCTTCGAAATCGAGGCGGCGTTTTCCCAAGGCCTGCCCAACACCCCGATGGCCAATTCCACGGTGCGCGTCGTATCGGGCAATTTCCTGACCGCGCGCCCCGTGGGCATCGTCGACGGCGTTGATTTCAAGCACTCCGGCATCGTGCGCCGCGTCGATGCCGCCGCGATCCAGCGCGCCATCGATATCGGCGCCATCGTGCTGATGTCGCCTTTCGGTTTCTCGCCCACCGGGGACGCCTTCAATCTGATGATGGAGGACGTCGCGACCGAAACCGCGATCGCGCTGCAGGCCGACAAGCTGCTGTTCATGACCGAGGTCGAGGGCGTGCGCGAAAACCCCGACGATCCGGAAAGCGCGATCGACACGGAACTCGCGCTGGCCGACGCCAAACGCCTGATCGCGAAACTGCCGCCGCCGACGCAGCCGACCGACGTCGGTTTCTACCTGAAGTACTGCGTGAAGGCTTGCGAATCGGGCGTCGAGCGCTCGCACATCCTGCCTTTCGCCGTCGATGGCGCGATCCTGCAGGAGGTCTATACCCACGACGGCATCGGCACGATGGTGGTCGACGAGAAACTCGAAAGCCTGCGGGAAGCGACCCACGACGATATCGGCAGCCTGATCGCGCTGATCGAACCGTTCGAGCGCGATGGCACGCTGGTCAAGCGCGAGCGCAGCGAAATCGAGCGCGACATCGAGTCCTATACCGTCATCGAGCACGACGGCGTGATATTCGGCTGCGCGGCGCTGCATCCCTACCAGGAAGCGCGCACCGCCGAAATGGCCGCCCTCACCGTGTCCAGCGCCGTGCAGGGCCAAGGCGATGGCGAGCGCATCCTCAAGCGCATCGAGCAGCGCGCCAAGGCGATGGGCCTGACCAGCATCTTCGTGCTGACCACGCGCACCATGCACTGGTTCATCAAGCGCGGATTCCAGCCGGTCGACCCGAACTGGCTGCCCGAGGAACGCAAGCGCAAATACAACTGGGACCGCCGCTCGCAGGTCCTGGTCAAGAAACTCAGCTGACCCGGCGCCGCCGGCGCAACCCGCCCGGCGACGTCCCTTCCCCCCACTTTCTGAACATCGAGGTTTGATATGGCCCGCACCGTGCAATGCGTTTATCTGAAGAAGGAAGCCGAAGGCATGGACTTTCCCGTCTATCCCGGCGAACTCGGCAAGCGCATCTATGAGAACGTCTCCAAGGAAGCCTGGGCGGCTTGGATGAAGCACCAGACCATGCTGGTCAACGAAAACCGCCTGAATCTGGCGGACCAGCGCGCGCGCCAATACCTCGCGCGGCAGATGGAGCAGTTCTTCTTCGGCGGCGGCGCGGAACAACCCGCCGGATATGTGCCGCCGACGGCCTGATTTCCCCGCGGCGGTGCATCCCGGGATGCACCGTCACTCCCCGGTTTAGGGCATTTCCGCCCACGCCCGGGGGACTTCCCTCCCCAATTCGTGCCACGGCCGACACGATTTTTGACAGACCGGCGCTGAAATCCCCAGGAAATGCGGGACAGCCCGAGAACCGGGCATTTACCCCCTTGCGGTGATACTCGATTCCCTGCCTATAATGCGGCAATCCCTTTCCGGGGAGCTGTTGAACTACGCGAGGAATTGCATAAATGGCATCGCTCAAAGACCTCCTGGCCCAGCGGGCCGCCCTCGAACAGCAAATCGCCGAAACCCAGGAACGTGAGCGTTCCGACGCGATCGCCAAGGTCAAGTCGCTGATGCAGGAATACGGCCTGTCGGTCGCCGACCTGACCGCGCGCGCGGCCAAGACCGGTACGGCGAAGTCGTCCAAGGTGGCGGCCAAGTACCGCAACCAGGCGACTGGCGAAACCTGGAGCGGCCGCGGCCTGCAACCCAAGTGGCTCAAGGCCGCGATCTCCGGCGGCGCCAAGCTGGAAGATTTCGTGATCTGACACCGGCCGTTTCAGGCCCCGCTTGAAAGCCACCTTCGGGTGGCTTTCTGCTTTTCGGAGCCGTTTTTCCTGCCGCCCTCCCCGGGGCATTCCCCCGGCTACATTCCTTTTTTTCACTCCCCGCTGCATTTCCGCCGGCGCCTTTCCCTGCCAGCACCGTGCCGGCTCCGCGTCTTTCGGAAGCCAGGCACCCCCATTCCGGGGGGCACACCCACTGCGGCAGGGAATGCGCTGACCACCCGCGACAAGGCCACGGCTAGCATCCCGCCCGATTCCGCGCGCGACCCGCGCGCGGCGCGCCCCTCCTGAGCCGCTGCCGCCTTGAAGTCCGACATGTCCGCCCACGCTGGCTGGGCGCTGCCCGCAGCGCCGCGCCGCCTGCCCGCGTCCGTCCCGACGGCGCTGCTGGTCGCCGCCACCCTGGCGCTGCTGCTGGCGGGCGCCTGGTGGCCCGCCTGGCGCGCGGTCGCCTGGTGGCTGTTGCCGCTGCTGGGACTGGGCGTCGTCCTGCAGGGCCGGATGGAACGTCGTCGCGCGCTCGACGAGCGCCGCGAATGGCGCACCAAGATCGACAGCGCCGGCCTGTCGCTGGCGCAATGGATCCCGGGCGGATCGATCGCCGCCTCGGCCGGTTGGGAGGCGCGCCTCGGACCGCCGGATCCGGCCGCGCCGCTGGCCTGGCTGGATCGGGTCCATGCGGTCGACCGGATGAAGCTCGAGGAATTGCTGCCGGCGCTGCTGCGCGGCCCGGCGCTCGAGCGCGCCTCGGCCGGGCGCCCCGACGCCGCGGGCGCGGCCGATGCGCTGCACCATCCGCTGCGCCTGCCCGGCGACGACGGCGACTGGGTGTGGCACGAGTTGCGGCTGCGCGTCGTGCGCCGCGATCCGCGCGGCCACGCCCGGCGGGTGCTGGCCAGCCTGCAGGACATCCAGTGGCGCCGCACCGCCGAGGAACGCCAGCGCCTGAGCAGCGGCCTGTTCCAGCACCTGCACGAAGGCCTGGCGATCACCGACCTCGACCACCGGCTGCTCGACGCCAACCCGGCCTACTGGGCGCTGATGGGCGAGCTGCTCGAGGCCCCGACGGGGCTGGTCATCGAGGACGACGGCCCCTTGCCCGACACGGCCGAGGCGCTGCGCCGCCAGCTGCTGGGCCGGCCGGCGCTGCCGATGGAGGCGGCGCAGCTGCATCGCAGCGGCCACGACCTCGACGCGATCGCCGAGGCGCTGGCCGATCCCGCCGGCCACTGGCAGGGACTGGTGAAGGTCCGCGCCGCCGGCGGCCCGCCGCGCACGCTGCGGCTCACCGTGTCCTCGATCCCGGAGCCCGAGGGCCCGCCGCGCTACCGCGTGCTGGCGCTCAGCGACCTCACCCAGGACCTGCAGCGGCAGCAGGCGCTGGAGCGGATCGGCCGCTTCGACCTGCTCACCGGCCTGCCCAACGAGCAGGAATTCCAGCGCCGCCTGCAGGCCGCGCTGCAGGCCAGCCGCGATGTCGGGCCCGGCTCGATGCTGTGCGTCGCGCGGCTGGACCTCGACGGCTTCGCCGCGTTCAACCGCCGCCATGGCGCCGCGCGCGCGGACCAGGCGCTGCGCGAGCTCGCCCGTCGGCTGACGACGGCGCTGCGCCAGCAGCCGCAATGGTCCGACGAGGTGGCCCGGCTCGGCGGCGACGAGTTCGGCCTGCTGCTGCGCGTGCAGAGCGCCGCGGAGGCGCAGCTGGCGCTGGACCGCCTCGTCCAGGTGGTGCGCCGGCCGATCGACGCATCGCCAGATCACGCCCCGGCCGACGCCGCTTCGGTGGCCGAGGAGACGCCGACTTCGCCCATGGGCTTGGACAGGGGCAGTGACGAGGACAGGGACGCCCGCGACGACGACATCTTCGGCAGCGCGGCGGGCACGCCCGGCGACGTGCTGCGGCTGAGCGCGAGCGTCGGCGCGACGCTGTACCCGCAGGATGGCGGCGAAGCCGAGACCCTGATGCGCCATGCCGCCCATGCGCTGTACCGCGTCAAGCGCAGCGGTCGCGACGGCGTGCAGTTCTTCGACGTCGAGAAGCGCCGCAGCCGCGAGGCGCAGGCCCAGGCCGCGCAGCGCGTACAGCAGGCGCTGGAGGCCGGCGAGCTGTGCCTCCACTACCAGCCCAAGCTGGACCTCGTCACCGGCGAGCTGCTGGGCGCCGAGGCGCTGCTGCGCTGGCATCACCCGCAGCGCGGGCTGCTGGCGCCGGCGGCCTTCCTGCCGTCGGTGGAGCGCAGCGGCATGGCCGCCGCGCTCGGGCACTGGGTGCTGGAACAGGCGCTCGCGCAATGCGGGCGCTGGCAGGCCGAAGGCCTCGAGCTCACGCTCAGCGTCAACATCAGCCCGCGTCATCTGGCGGCGCCGGATTTCCCGGCGCGGCTGGCCGCCCTGCTGGCCCGCCATCCGGAAGTCCCGCCGCAGCGGCTGGTGCTGGAGCTGCTCGAGTCCAGCGCGCTTGACGACGTCGTGCTGGCGCGCCGCCTGCTCACCGACTGCAAGCGCCTGGGCCTGTGGCTGGCGATGGACGACTTCGGCACCGGCTACGCGACGCTGTCGGTGCTCAAGCAGTTGCCGCTGGACCAGCTGAAGATCGACCGCTCCTTCGTCCAGACCATGCTGGTCGACCCGCAGGACCGGGCGCTGGTGCAGGGCGTGATCGCGCTGGCCGGGCAGTTCGGCTGCGAGCTCGTGGCCGAGGGCGTCGAATCGGCGGCGCATGCGCGGGCGCTGGTCGAGATGGGCTGCCGCGTCGGCCAGGGCAGCGGCCTGTGCGAGCCGCTGCCGCCCCAGGCGCTGCTGGACTGGGCGCGGCAGCGCGGCGCCGTCGCCCGCGGCCGCGAGAGGCCGCCGCAGGCCATCACTTAAACTCCTGCGGTGATCCCGCCCGGCTTTATTCAGGACCTCCTGGCCCGCGTCGACATCGTCGACATCGTGGGCCGCCATGTCGACCTCAAGAAGGCCGGCATCAACCACAAGGGCCTGTGCCCGTTTCACGGCGAGAAGACCCCGAGCTTCACCGTCAGCCCCTCGCGCCAGACCTTCCACTGCTTCGGCTGCGGCCAGCACGGCAACGCCGTCGGTTTCCTGATGGAGCACCTGGGCATCGGCTTCATCGACGCGGTCAGGGACCTGGCCCAGCAGGCCGGCATGCAGGTGCCCGAGGACGACCGCAGCCCCCAGCAGCGCGAGCAGGAAAAGGCGCAGAAGCAGCGCCAGGCCACGCTCACCGAGATCCTGGCCAAGGCCGGCCAGCACTACCGCCAGCAGCTCAAGGGCAATCCGCGCGCGATCGAGTACCTCAAGGGCCGCGGCCTCACCGGCCAGATCGCGCTGCAGTTCGGCCTGGGCTACGCGCCCGATGGATGGCGCTCGCTGGCCAGCGCCTTCCCGTCCTACGACGATCCGCTGCTGGTCGAGACCGGCCTGGTCATCCTGCAGGACGATCCCGGCAAGAGCGGGGCCGAACAGCGCCGCTACGACCGCTTCCGCGACCGGGTGATGTTCCCCATCCGCAACGTGCTGGGCGAGGTCATCGGCTTCGGCGGGCGCGTGCTCGACAAGGGCGAGCCCAAGTACCTGAATTCCCCGGAGACGCCGGTCTTCCACAAGGGCAAGGAGCTGTACGGCCTCTACGAGGCCCGGCCCGCGATGCGCCGGCGCGGTTATGCGCTGGTGGTCGAGGGCTACATGGACGTCGTGGCGCTGGCGCAGCACGGCTTCGGCAATGCGGTGGCGACGCTGGGCACGGCCTGCACGCAGGACCATGTGCAGAAGCTGTTCCGCTTCACCGAGTCGGTCGTGTTCAGCTTCGACGGCGACGCCGCCGGCCGACGCGCCGCGGGTCGGGCGCTCGAGGCCGCCCTGCCCCACGCCAACGAGACGCGGACGATCAAGTTCCTCTTCCTGCCGACCGAACACGACCCCGATTCGTATGTCCGGGAGCTGGGAGCCGACGCCTTCGAGCGCTGCGTCGAGGGCGCCGTGCCGCTGTCGCGCCAGCTGATGGAGACCGCCGCCGACGGCTGCGACCTCGGCACGCCCGAGGGCCGCGCGAGGATGCTCAGCGTCGCCAAGCCGCTGTGGGCAGCGCTGCCCGATGGGCTGCTCAAGCGCCAGCTGCTGGGCGAGCTGGCACGGCGCGCACAGCTGCCGGACGCGGAACTGCAGGCGCTGTGGGCCAACGCGCTGCCGCCGGCCGCGCCGGGCACTCGCCCGCGCGCGGAGCGTCCCGCCGCGGCGCCCGCGCCGAGACCGGCCGCGCGCGCGGCCGCTCCGTCGACGGACGGCGTCCACGACGACCCCTACTTCGACATCCCCGCCTCGGCCTACGGCGACGAGGGCTCGCATGGACCGGACGAGGTCCACATCCCGCACGATGTCGACGCGGGCGTCGCGTCCGGCGGACCGCCGCCGGGCCAGCCCCAGCGCAAGTGGGAACCCAAGGGCGACTTCAAGGGCAAGGGCGGCAAAGGCAAGTGGAGCGGCAAGGGCGAGTGGCGCAAGCGCGACCAGGACCCGACCATCGGCATGCCGCTGGAGCTGCCGCCGGCGCCGATGAACCTCGCGGTCCGGATGCTGCTGCTGCACGGCGAGCTCTGGCACCAGATCGGCGAACAGGACCTGCAGCTGCTGCATGAACTGCCCGGCGAACATGGGCAGCTGATCGCCTGGCTCGAGCGCTTCCTGGTCGACAACGGCCCGACGCCCTGGGCGGTGCTGCAGGTCGCGCTGCAGGAAGCGGACCTGATGGACCTCGCCCAGCGCGTCAGCGGCGGCCCGCTGACCGCCCCGCCCGGCGACGAGCACCTCGAGGCGGAATTCCGCGAAACCCTGCGCAAGCTGTGGATCGGCAAGCTGCAGGCGGACGCCGACCGCATCGCCCGCAGCCCGCAGCCGGACATGGCGCGCTTCCAGTCGCTGCAGCGGCAGATCCGCGACCTGAAAGCGGTTTAAGGGCGGTTTGAGGGCGCCCGATGGGCGTTCCATGGGCGCTCTTCGGGGCGGTTGAATCCGCCTTTTTGACCAAACAACCGATTTCGCAGATAATCAAGGGTTTTCGCGCGTCAAGAGTGACCGCAGCGCCAACCGGTCCCCGGCCCCCCAGCTGACCCTGGGTTCATATCCAAAGTGGCCAACCTTTACCGCCTGGGCTGCAACTTCAACGGTTCACGCTAGCCTTCACGCGCCAAGCCTTGAATGGCGGTCGGTTCGTCCCGACCTGTCGTCCAGGGCACGAGTTCGAGCCGCCTGGGCTCGTCGCGCCGCATAGCCCGCAAGTGCCGGGAGTTTGTGGGCGCCGGCGACGCAGGTGGCCGTTTGCATTGCCTGCATCACCGCGAATTTCCCCGCATTCACCTACTGGCCCCGAGCCACCGAGGAACTGCATGACCGCCAAAAAGACCGCGTCCAAGGCCGCCGCCGCAGAAACCGAAGAAGTCAAGAAGCCGGCCGCGAAGGCCGCCGCCAAGACCACCAAGACCGCCACCGCTTCGGCCGATGACAAGCCCAAGCGCGGCCGCAAGCCCAAGGCCGAGACCGAGTCGAAGAAACCCGCCGGCAAGGCCAAGGTCGAGGAAGAGGACGAGGACTTCGGCGACGCGGACGCCGACGGCGAGGTCGAGGGCGACGGCGAGGCCGACGCGGAAGTCGAGACCGCCGAGGTCGAGGAGCTGGGCGAGGACAAGCCCAAGGCCAAGCCGCTGCGCATGAAGGTCAGCCGCGCCAAGGAGCGCGCGCTCATGCGCGAGTTCGGCCTGGACGAGACCGCGCTCACCGAAGAGGAAGTCGCCAAGCGCCGCCAGGAGCTCAAGACCCTCATCAAGATGGGCAAGACGCGGGGTTTCCTGACGCATCAGGAAATCAACGACCACCTGCCCGAGAAGCTGATCAACGAGGAAATCCTCGAGGCGATCGTGTCGATGCTCAACGACATGGGCATCGCCGTGTACGAGCAGGCACCCGACGCTGCCACGCTGCTGATCCAGGGCTCGACCTCCCCGACGGCCACCGAGGAGGAAGCGGAAGAAGCCGCGGAAGCCGCGCTGTCGACCGTCGACTCCGAATTCGGCCGCACGACCGACCCGGTGCGCATGTACATGCGCGAGATGGGCACCGTCGAGCTGCTGACCCGCGAGGGCGAGATCGAGATCGCCAAGCGCATCGAAGGCGGCCTGCAGGCCATGATGCTGGCGATCAGCGCCTCCCCGACGACCATCGCCGAGATCCTGGCCATGGCCGCCAAGATCCGCGCCGGCGAGATGCAGATCTCGGAAGCCGTGGACGGCTTCGTCTCCGATGACGAGGCGGACGACTACGTCGCCGAAGAGGACTTCGACGAGTTCGACGAAGAGGACGACGACGACGGCGCCGGCGGCTCCAAGGCCCTGACCAAGAAGCTGGAAGAGCTGAAGAACGCGGCGCTGGTGAAGCTGGACTCGCTCGCGTCCAACTTCGACAAGATGCGCAAGGCCTTCGAGAAGGACGGCTACAAGTCGGCCAACTACAACAAGGCCCAGGCGGCCATCAGCGCCGAGCTGATGACGATCCGCTTCACCGTCAAGACCATCGAGAAGCTGTGCGACATCCTGCGCTCGCAGGTCGACGACGTGCGCCGCTTCGAGCGCGAGATCCGCAAGATCGTCGTGGACAAGTGCGGCATGCCGCAGGACCACTTCATCAAGACCTTCCCGCCCAACGTGCTGAACCTGCAGTGGGCCGAGAAGGAAGTGGCCTCGGGCAAGCCGTACGCGAACATCATGTCGCGCAACCTGCCGGCCATCCAGGAGTTGCAGCAGAAGCTGATCGACATCCAGGGCAAGGCGGTGGTGCCGCTGGATGACCTCAAGGGCATCAACAAGCGGATGAACGAGGGCGAGAAGGCCTCGCGCGACGCGAAGAAGGAAATGATCGAGGCCAACCTGCGCCTGGTCATCTCGATCGCCAAGAAGTACACCAACCGCGGGCTGCAATTCCTGGACCTGATCCAGGAAGGCAACATCGGCCTGATGAAGGCGGTGGACAAGTTCGAATATCGCCGCGGCTACAAGTTCTCGACCTACGCGACGTGGTGGATCCGTCAGGCCATCACGCGCTCGATCGCAGACCAGGCCCGCACCATCCGCATCCCGGTTCACATGATCGAGACGATCAACAAGATGAACCGCATCTCGCGCCAGCATCTGCAGGAGTTCGGCTTCGAGCCGGACGCGCCGACGCTGGCCGAGAAGATGGAGATGCCGGAGGACAAGATCCGCAAGATCATGAAGATCGCCAAGGAGCCGATCTCCATGGAAACGCCGATCGGGGACGACGACGACAGCCACCTGGGCGACTTCATCGAGGACACCAACAACACCGCGCCGATCGAAGCCGCCATGCAGGCCGGCCTGCGCGAGGTGGTGAAGGACATCCTCGACAGCCTGACCCCGCGCGAAGCGAAGGTGCTGCGCATGCGCTTCGGCATCGAGATGAGCACGGACCACACGCTGGAGGAAGTCGGCAAGCAGTTCGACGTCACCCGCGAGCGCATCCGCCAGATCGAAGCCAAGGCGATCCGCAAGCTCAAGCATCCGAGCCGCTCGGACAAGCTGCGCACCTACCTGGACAACCTGTAAATCCCCCGCCCCTTCGGCGGCCAGACGGCCGTCGAACTTCGGGCACCGGGTTTGCCTCCTCGACCGGCCACCGTCTTCGGACGCTGGCCGGTTTTTTCATGGCCGGGGCTGTCGCCCCGGGCGTGCTCCGGCATTCGCCCGCCCGTCGGGGGAGAGGTGTCGCACCCGGGCCGACAGGCCCCCGAGGCGAGGGCTAATCACCACGCGGCGCCGAGGGTGGCGCGGCTACACTGAGACTTCCTTCACACCTCAGCTCCAACAAGGCCGATGACCCAGATCCGCGAGCGCTCCGTCCTGTTTGCCGACCTGCGCGGCAGCACGGCGCTGTTCGAGACCCTGGGCAACGCGGAGGCCTCGGGGCTGGTGACGCAGACGGTCGCGCTGATCGGCCAGGCGGTCGACGAGAACCGCGGCGACATCATCAAGACCCTGGGCGACGGCCTGATGGCCGCCTTCGACAACCCGCGCGACGGTATCAAGGCCGCGATGCGGATGCAGGAGCTGCTGGTCAAGACCTCGGCCCGCAGCGAGCGGCTGCGCCACACCCACCTGCAGATCGCGCTGGCGCGCGGCGAGGTGGTCGAGATCCACGGCGACTGCTTCGGCGATGCGGTCAACGTCGCGGCCCGCTTGCTGGACCATGCCGGCGATGGCGAGACCGTCGTCACCGCCGAGGTGGTGCACGGCCTGACCAGCGCGCAGAAGTCGCGCTTCCGCAGCCTGGACCACATCAGCGTGCGCGGCCGTGCCGAGCCGGTCCACATCTACGTGCTGGACCAGGGCCGCGGCGACGCGGCGGCGACGCAGTTCGGCGAGATCGTCCGCAGCGCCGCGCCCGAAGGCATCCGCCTGGTCTGGCAGGACCTGGACCGCGTCTTCGACATCGAGCAGATGCCCATCGTGCTGGGCCGCAGCACGCAGGCGACCTACTGCATCACCGACGTCCGCGTCAGCCGCTCGCATGCCCGCATCGACTGGCAAGGCAGCAGCTTCAGCCTCACCGACCTGAGCTACAACGGCACCTTCGTGCGCTTCGGCGCCGGCGGCCAGACGCTGAGCCTGCGCCGCGGCTCCTGCACGCTGCACGGCGCGGGCGCGATCGGCCTGGGCGGGCCGCCGTCCGAGACGCAGGCGCCGACCGTGCGCTTCGAGGTGCTGCACCTGGCCGAGGCCGCCTCGCCGATGCTGATGCGCCGCGGCGGCCTCTGAGCGCGCCGCGCGACCGCCCCGCCCTTCCCTGTCCTTCCTTCTCCTCGCCGGATGAGCTTCCGTCCCGAACCCGACCACGTCCATGGGCGCGCGCCGACGATCGGCGTGCTGCTGGTCAACCTGGGCACGCCCGACGCGCCCACGCCCGAGGCCACGCGCCGCTACCTGGCGCAGTTCCTGTCCGACCCGCGCGTCATCGAGATCCCGAGAGCCGCCTGGTGGCCGATCCTGCACGGCGTGATCCTGCGCACCCGGCCGGCCAAGTCGGCGAAGAAGTACGCCAGCATCTGGACCAAGGACGGCTCGCCGCTGCTGGTCTGGACGAAGAAGCAGGCCGCGCTGCTGCAGGGCCAGCTGGGCGAGCAGGGCCACCGCGTCAAGGTGCTGCCGGCGATGCGCTACGGCAACCCGTCGATCGCGTCGCAGCTCGACGCGCTGCGCGCCGAGGGCGCCACGCGGGTGCTGGTGCTGCCGGCCTATCCGCAGTACTCGGGCGCGACCACCGCCAGCGTCGTCGACGACGTCGCGCGCTGGTCGCTGGCGCATCGCCACCTGCCGGAGTTCCGCTTCGTCAACCGCTACCACGACGACCCGCGCTACATCGCCGCGCTGGCCGACAGCGTGCGCGCCCACTGGAAGGCCGAGGGCCGCGGCGAGCTGCTGCTGATGAGCTTCCACGGCATGCCCGCGCGCACGCTGGCGCTGGGCGACCCCTACCACTGCGAGTGCCTGAAGACCGGCCGCCTGCTGGCCGAGGCGCTGGGGCTGTCCGACGCCCAGTACAAGGTGAGTTTCCAGAGTCGCTTCGGCAAGGCGCGCTGGCTGGAGCCCTACACCGAGCCCACGCTGCGCGAGCTGGCCGGGCGCGGGCTGAAGTCGGTCGACGTGGTCTGCCCCGGCTTCTCGGCGGACTGCATCGAGACGCTGGAAGAGATCGACATGGAAGCGCGCGAAGCCTTTCTGCACAGCGGCGGCCAGCGCTTCAGCTACATCCCCTGCCTGAACGATCGCCCGGCCCACATCCGCGCGCTCGCGGCGATCGCGACCCAGCACCTGCAGGGCTGGCCGACGACCGTCGTCCCCGACGAGGCGCAGGCCGCCGCCCTCGCCCGCCAGCGCCAGGCCGCCACGGCCGCCGGCGCCGCTCGCTGACGACGACGGCGCGCGGTCGCGCCTCTGCCACGAGGGCGGCATGCCGACGCCGTCCCATCGTGCGGCCGGCCGACAAGGTCCCGATGAAGCGCCAATGAAGAAGGGCCCCCGCGGGGGCCCTTCGCGCGTCCGGCGCGGCGCTCAGCCGAGCGCGGTCGCCGCCTGCTGACGCGCCTTGCGCGCGCCCAGCCACTTCAGCGCGCGCGGCAGCAGCAGCACGATCACCACGACCGCCAGCAGCCCCGCCGACAGCGGGCGCTCGAAGAAGACGCCCCAGTGGCCGCCGCCGATGGCCACGCCGTTGCGCAGGTGCGCCTCGGCCAGCGGGCCCAGGATCATGCCGACGACCACCGGCGCGGTCGGGAAGTCGAAGCGCCGCATCACCACGCCCATCGCGCCGATGGCCAGCATCAGGTACAGGTCGAAGGCGCTCTGGCGCATGCCGTACACGCCCACGGTCGCGAAGATCAGGATGCCGGCGTACAGCGGCGCGCGCGGGATGCGCAGCAGCTTCACCCACAGGCCCACCAGCGGCAGGTTCAGCACCAGCAGCATCACGTTGCCGATGTACAGCGACGCGATCAGCGCCCACACCAGCGCCGACGAGGTGGTGAACAGCTGCGGCCCGGCCTGGATGCCGTAGTTCTGCAGCGCCGACAGCAGGATGGCCGCCGTCACCGAGGTCGGGATGCCCAGCGTCAGCAGCGGCACCAGCGTGCCGGTCACCGCCGCGTTGTTGGCCGCCTCGGGCCCGGCCACGCCTTCGATCGCGCCGGTGGTGCCGAACTCCTCCTTGTGCTTGGACAGCTTGCGCTCGGTCGCGTAGCTCAGGAAGGTCGGGATCTCGGTGCCGCCCGCCGGGATGACGCCGAACGGGAAACCCAGCCCGGTGCCGCGGATCCAGGCCGGGATCGAGCGCTTCCACTCCAGGCGCGTCATGTGCACGCGACCCATGGTGTTCATCATCAGGTTGCTGCGGCCCTCGTAGAGCGCGACGTAGAGCGTCTCGCCCACCGCGAACAGGCCGACCGCGACCAGCACCGTCTCGATGCCGTCCAGGAACTCGGGCACGCCGGCGGTGTAGCGGATCTGGCCGGTGATCTGGTCCTGGCCGACCAGGCCCATCGCCAGCCCGATGAACAGCGCCGTCATGCCGCGCAGCGTGCTCTGCCCCAGCACCGCGCTGACGGTGGTGAAGGCCAGCAGCATCAGGCAGAAGTGCTCCGGCGGGCCCAGCGTCACGGCGAAGTCCGCCAGCACCGGCGCGAACAGCGTGACCAGCACGGTGGCGATGGTGCCGGCGAAGAACGAACCGATCGCCGCGGTGGCCAGCGCCGCGCCGGCGCGGCCGTGGCGGGCCATCTTGAAGCCCTCCAGCGCGGTCACCATGGTGCCGGTCTCGCCGGGGGTGTTGAGCAGGATGGAGGTCGTCGAGCCGCCGTACATCGCGCCGTAGTAGATGCCGGCGAAGAAGATCATCGACGCGGTCGGGTCGACCTGCGCGGTGATGGGCAGCAGCATCGCCACGGTCACGGCCGGGCCGAGGCCGGGCAGCACGCCGATGGCGGTGCCCAGCGCGCAGCCGATGAAGGCCCACATCAGGTTCGCGCCCGAGGCGGCCGTGGCGAAGCCGCCCATCAGGTGGGTCCAGAGGTCTTGCATGTCAGGACTCCAGGAGGCTCAGAGCCAGCCGCCGGCGGTGAGGGCCGGCAGGTTGAGGGCGAGCAGCTTGTTGAAGAGCCAGAACACCGGCGCGGCGATCAGCAGCCCGGTGACGACGTCGATGAGGAGCTGGCGCGCGCCGCCGTGGCCCTTGCCCTCGGCGCGGCGCAGGCCGCGCACGGCCAGTACGAAGCACAGCGTGCAGGCGAGCACGAAGCCGATCGTGGTGATCAGCGCCGCGTTGGCGATGACCGCGCCGGCGACCCAGGCGGCCGACACCCAGTCGGCGCGCGGTGCGCCCGAGGGCGGCTCCATCTGGCGGAAGCCGCCGGTGCGGGACTCCCACACCAGCCAGGCGCCGCAGACGATCAGCACCACCGCGACGAACCACGGCAGCGCGTTGGGACCGACGCCGCCGTAACCGGCGTCACCGGGGATGGCGGCGGCGCCGATGGCCATCACCGCGCCGACGACGACCGCGCCCACGCCGACCAGGGTCTGGTACAGCGGATGCGGGGTGGTGTCGACGACATCCGGCGCCGAGGGCGCCGCGCCGGGCACGGTGGCGGTCGGGTGGCCGGCCACGGCCTTGGAGGAGGAATCGGACATGGCGGGCCTCCCGGGATCAGACCATGCCGGACTTGTGCATGATCGCGCGCAGCGACGCGAACTCGGCGTCGACGAAGTCCTCGAAGGCCTTGCCGGTCAGCACGGCCGGCGTCCAGCCGTTCTTCTCCAGCGCCTCGGTCCAGGCCTTGGACTTGGTCGCCTTGACGACCATGTCGATCAGCGCCTGGCGCTGCTGCGGCGTGATGCCGGGCGCGCCGTAGACGCCGCGCCAGTTGCCGATCTCGACGTTGTAGCCGAGCTCCTTCATCGTCGGGATGTCCAGGCCCTTGATGCGCTGCGGCGCGGTGATCGCGATCGGGCGCATCTTGCCGCTCTCGATGTAGGGCTGGAACTCGCTGTAGCCGCTGCCGCCGATGGAGACGTTGCCGCCCAGGATCGCGGCCACCGCCTCGCCGCCGCCGCGGAAGGCGACGTAGTTGACCTTGGTCGCGTCGACGCCGACCTCGCGGGCCAGCATGGCTGCGGCGATGTGCTCGGTGGCGCCGCGCGAACCGCCGCCCCACTTCACCGAGCCGGGGTCCTTCTTCAGCGCCTCGACCACGTCCTTCATCGTCTTGAAGGGCGAGTTGGCCGGCAGCACGAAGACGTTGTATTCGCTGGTCAGGCGCGCGATCGGCGTGGCCTGCGTCAGCGTCACCGGCTGCTTGCTGGTGATCAGGCCGCCCAGCATCACGGCGCCCATGACCATCATCGCGTTCGGGTCGCCCTTGGCGGCGTTGACGAACTGCGCCAGGCCGATGGCGCCGGCGGCGCCGCCCTTGTTCTCGAAGGTCACCGCGCCGGCGGCGCCGGCGTCCTGCAGGGCCTTGCCCAGCGCGCGACCGGTGATGTCCCAGCCGCCGCCCGGGTTGGCGGGCACGAGGATCTTCAGCGCCGCGGCGGCCTGCGCGCCCAGCGGCAGCGCGCCCGTGGCGCCCAGCGCGGCGAAGGCGGCCGCGGACTTGAGGAACTGGTCTCGACGCATGCTCGTGTCTCCTTGGTTGTCGACGCCGGGGCAGAGCGCGCGCCCGATGTCGTTGTGCCGCGCATCGTGCACATGGCGGCTTTCATTCGGCTGTCGGGAAGCTCAGGGTTGACCCTGAGCGGCGGCCGCGCGGCCGCTGGCGGACACTGCCGATCATGAGGTTGCTTTTCGTCGAGGACAACGCCGCGCTGCAGACCACGGTGGCCCGCTCGTTCGAGCGCCGCGGCATCCAGGTGCTGGGCTTCTCCGAGGGCCGGCCGGCCCTGGAGCGCTGGCGCGCCCAGCCGCCGGACGTGGTGCTGCTGGACCTGTCGCTGCCCGACATCGACGGCCTGGAACTGCTATCGGCCGCGCGCGCCGCGCAGCTGGCCACGCCGGTGATCATCCTGACCGCGCGCGGCACCGTGGGCGACCGCATCCTCGGCCTGAACCTGGGCGCCGACGACTACATGCCCAAGCCCTTCGACCTGGATGAACTCGAGGCCCGGGTGCGCGCCCTCGCCCGCCGCAGCCGTGGCGCGGGCGGTGCGCCGGCGACCGCGGGCGCGCACGAGGACGAGGCCTTCTGCGGCCTGCGCGTGGACGCCGACAGCGGCGCGATCTACCACCTGGGCCTGCCGCTGGACCTGCCGCCGCGGGAGGCCGCGCTGCTGCGCGCGCTGCTGGCGCGACCGGGCCAGGCGGTGGCCAAGGAACGGCTCACCGAGATCGTCTTCGCCGACGACCTGGACGTGCAGCCCGACGCGGTCGAGGTCGTCGCCTACCGGCTGCGCAAGCGGCTGCCGGCTGACGGCGCCCGGCTGGTCACGCTGCGGGGACTGGGCTACCTGCTGAAGGCGCCCGACTGAACGGCGCGAGGTGCGGGGCGTGAGCGACGTGAGCGGCGTGGAGGTCAAGAGCGACGCGGCAGGCGTGCGCGGCATCGAGGACTCGAGCAGCACGGCGGGCGACCGCGCGAGCGGCGCGCCCCGGCCCCGGGCAACCCGATCGTGGACGCGACGACGCGCACGCGGGCTGAGCTCGATGCGCAGCCGGCTGCTGCTGGGCATCCTGGTGCCGGTGGGGCTGCTGATCGGCGCCAATGCGCACCGGCTCTACCAGGACGCGCGGCGCGCCATCGACACCGCCTACGACCGCACGCTGCTGGCCTCGGCCAAGACCATCGGCGAGCAGCTCGACGTCCAGGGCACGCCCGAGGCACCACGGCTCGTCTCCGAGGTGCCCTACGCGGCGCTCGAGGCCTTCGAGGCGGACAACCGCAGCCGGATGTTCTATCGCGTCACCGGCTTCCAGGGCGAGTGGGTATCGGGCTTCGACGACCTGCCCGCCTGGCACGGCAGGCTGCCCGACCGCGGCGCCTACGCGGCGCTGGTCGATTTCTACGACGACGTCTACCAGGGCGAGCCGGTGCGCATCGCGGTGCTGAAGCAGCCGGTGGCGGGCGCGGCCGGCCTGGGCGTGGCCACGATCCAGGTCGCCGAGACGCTGGAGATCCGCCGCACGCTGGCGCGCCAGGTGCTGGTCTCGACGCTGTGGCGGCAGGCGGCGCTGCTGGCGGTGATCGCGATCGTGGTGTGGGGCGTGGTGCTGTTCGCGACGCGGCCGGTGCGGGCGCTCAGCCGCACGATCGCCGCGCGCGCCGACGACGACGTCGATCCCATCCCGATGCCGGGCGTCCCGGCCGAACTCGCGCCGCTGGTGGCCGCGATCAACGAGGCCTGGCACCGCCAGGCCGGGCTGCTGGCGCACCAGAAGCGCTTCGTGCGCGACACCTCGCACCAGCTGCGCACGCCGCTGGCGGTGCTCAAGGCGCAGGTGCAGTCGGCCCGGCGCGGCGACGTGCCGGCGGCGCAGGCGATCGACGAGATCGGCGCGACCGTCGACGGCGCGACCGCGCTGGCCAACCAGATGCTGGCGCTGGCCAAGGTCGAGCAGCTGCGCCAGCAGGGCGATCCGCCGCGGCTGGACCTGGCGGCGACGGTGCGCGAGGTGGCGCTGGACCTGGCCCCGCTGATCGCCGACGCCGAACTGGACTTCGAGCTGTCCACCGAGCCCGCGCCGGTGCGCGGCCATGCCTGGGCGCTGCGCGAGCTCGCCCGCAACCTGCTGCACAACGCGCTGCGGCACTGCCCTCGCGGCGGCCGATTGGCGGTCGCGGTGACGCTGCGCGGTCGCGAGGCCGACGGCAGCGGCGCGACGGCCGGCGTCGTCGAGCTGCGCATCGGCGACAGCGGGCCCGGCATCCCGGCGTCGCTGCGGGCCAAGCTCGGCCAGCCCTTCGCGGCCGGGCCCAATGGCGGCTCGGGACTGGGGCTGGCGATCTGCCGGGAGATCGTCGGCTCGCTGGGCGGCACGCTGGCGCTGGACAACCGCGAGCACGACGGGGTCATCGAGGGCCTGGACGCCGTGGTGCGGCTGCCGGCGGCAGCATCGACCGACGCCGGTCCGGCGTAGGACAATCCGCCCCCTGATGCCTGCCTCCCACCGTTCCTCCTCCGAGCTGACCAGCCTGCGCCTGGACAAGTGGCTCTGGGCCGCCCGCTTCTACAAGACCCGCTCGATCGCCGTCGAGGAGATCGGCAAGGGCCGCGTGACGGTCAATGGCCAGGCGGTGAAGGCCTCGCGCGAGCTGCGGCCCGGCGACATGGTGCAGCTGCGCCAGGGCGTGGTGGCCCGCGAGGTCAAGGTGCTTGGCCTCAGCAGCATCCGCGGTCCGGCGCCGGTCGCCCAGACGCTGTACGAGGAGACGCCGGACAGCGTCGCCGCCCGCGAGCGCGCGGCCGAGGCGCGCCGCCTGGCCCCCGAGCCGGCCGACACCATCGTCCAGGGCCGCCCGACCAAGCACGACCGCCGCAAGCTGGCCGAGTGGGACGACCGCTGGAGCGCCAGCATCGACGAATGACAGCCGGTCCCCTCCCCCGAAGTCCCCGGTCGCAAAACCGTGAAAGGACGACAGGGGTTGGGGACGGCATGGCTTGGGGTTTCGGCGCTGGCCGCCGGGGCCCCAAGCCATGGCGGCCAACGCCCCGACCTCCGCAGTAAGAAGCGCCACTAGCAGGCCCCCGGCTTGCCCGCGCACCGATGCCAAAATCCCCCTCTTGAACTTCCGGCCATGGGCCCCAGATGCGGCGGGTCGCCCGACGCAGACTGGCTCCCACCGACGCCGGTCCCCTTCCGAAGAGAAGTCGGGCTCCGCTTTGGGGCCATCCAACCATGACGACTGACAACCAACAACCCGACCCGACGCTGGACGAACTGACCCAGCAAGCCGCCGCCGCGGCCGCCGCCTCGGTGCCCGAGACGCTGGAGGCCAAGCTCGCCGACACCGAACGCCGCCTGGCCGAGATGTCCGACGCCTATCTGCGCGCCAAGGCCGAAGTCGAGAACACCCGCCGCCGCGGCGAGGAAGACACCGCCAAGGCCCGCAAGTTCGCGGTCGAGGGCTTCGCCGACGCGATGCTGCCGGTGGTGGACAGCCTGACCGCCGCCATCGCCCGCCCGGACGCCAGCGTCGAGCAGGTGCTCGAGGGCGTGCACGCCACGCTGCGCCAGCTGCAGTCCGCGCTGGAGCGCAACAAGGTGCTGGAGATCAATCCGGCCGCCGGCACCAAGTTCGACCCCCACCAGCACCAGGCGATCTCGATGGTCCCGGCGGAGCAGGATCCCAACACGGTCGTGACCGTGCTGCAGAAGGGCTTCCTGATCGCCGACCGTGTGCTGCGCCCGGCGCTGGTCACCGTGTCCGCCCCCAAGTAAGCACAGCGAAAAATCGATCGGGGCCCTTGAACCCGGCGAAGTTATCCACAGATCAGCAGCATCCCGGAACGTTGTTTCAGCCGCTCGCTCCACCGAGCCTCTCCCGCTGACCGTTCCGCCAGTTTTCCCCTATTCAGGAGCACCACATGGCTAAGAAGAAGATCATCGGCATCGACCTGGGCACGACCAACTCGTGCGTGGCGGTGATGGAAGGCAACACCACCCGCGTCATCGAGAACGCGGAAGGCGCCCGCACCACGCCGTCGATCATTGCGTACCAGGAAGACGGCGAGGTGCTGGTCGGCGCCTCGGCCAAGCGCCAGGCGGTGACCAACCCGAAGAACACCCTGTACGCGGTCAAGCGCCTGATCGGCCGCAAGTTCCAGGAGAAGGAAGTCCAGAAGGACATCGACCTGATGCCCTACACCATCGCCGCGGCCGACAACGGCGACGCGTGGGTGGAAGTGCGCGGCAAGAAGCTGGCGCCGCCGCAGGTCTCCGCGGAAGTGCTGCGCAAGATGAAGAAGACCGCCGAGGACTACCTCGGCGAGGAAGTGACCGAGGCGGTCATCACCGTCCCGGCCTACTTCAACGACGCGCAGCGCCAGGCGACCAAGGACGCCGGCCGCATCGCCGGCCTGGACGTCAAGCGCATCATCAACGAGCCCACCGCCGCGGCCCTGGCCTTCGGCCTGGACAAGCACGGCGCGGGCGACCGCAAGATCGCGGTGTTCGACCTGGGCGGCGGCACCTTCGACATCTCGATCATCGAGATCGCCGACGTCGACGGCGAGAAGCAGTTCGAGGTGCTGTCCACCAACGGCGACACCTTCCTGGGCGGCGAGGACTTCGACCAGCGCATCATCGACTACATCATTGCCGAGTTCAAAAAGGAGCAAGGCGTCGACCTGACCAAGGACGTGCTGGCGCTGCAGCGCCTGAAGGAAGCGGCCGAGAAGGCCAAGATCGAGCTGTCCAACTCCTCGCAGACCGACGTCAACCTGCCCTACATCACGGCCGACGCCACCGGTCCGAAGCACCTGAACATCAAGCTGACCCGCGCCAAGCTGGAGTCGCTGGTGGACGAGCTGATCGAGCGCACCATCGCCCCCTGCCGCACCGCGATCAAGGACGCCGGCGTGTCGGTGAGCGAGATCGACGACGTCATCCTGGTCGGCGGCATGTCCCGCATGCCCAAGGTGCAGGAGAAGGTCAAGGAGTTCTTCGGCAAGGACCCGCGCAAGGACGTGAACCCCGATGAGGCGGTGGCCGTGGGCGCCGCGATCCAGGGCCAGGTCCTGGGCGGCGAGCGCACCGACGTGCTGCTGCTGGACGTCACCCCGCTGAGCCTGGGCATCGAGACCCTGGGCGGCGTGATGACCAAGATGATCAAGAAGAACACGACCATCCCGACCAAGTTCAGCCAGACCTTCTCGACCGCCGAGGACAGCCAGCCCGCGGTGACCATCAAGGTCTACCAGGGCGAGCGCGAGATGGCGCAGGCCAACAAGAGCCTGGGCGAGTTCAACCTGGAAGGCATCCCGCCGGCGCCGCGCGGCGTGCCGCAGATCGAGGTGAGCTTCGACATCGACGCCAACGGCATCCTGCACGTCGGCGCCAAGGACAAGGGCACCGGCAAGGAAAACAAGATCACCATCAAGGCGAACTCCGGCCTGTCCGAGGCCGAGATCGAGAAGATGGTGAAGGACGCCGAGGCCAACGCCGCCGAGGACAAGAAGAAGGTCGAGCTGGTGCAGGCCAAGAACCAGGCCGACGGCCTGGTGCACTCGGTGCAGAAGTCGCTGGCCGAGCATGGCGACAAGCTGGACGCCGGCGAGAAGGAAAAGATCGAGGCCGCGATCAAGGACCTGGAAGAAGCCATCAAGGGCGAGGACAAGGCCGACATCGACGCCAAGACCGAAGCGCTGATGACCTCCAGCCAAAAGCTGGGCGAGAAGATGTACGCCGACGCGCAGGCGGCCCAGGCCGCGGCCGGTGCCGCGGGCGCCGCGGGTGCGGCGGGTGCGGACCACGCCGAGGCGGCGGCCGCGCAGTCCTCGTCCAAGCCGGCCGACGACAACGTCGTGGATGCCGAGTTCAAGGAAGTCAAGGACTCGAAGTAAGCCGTGCGCGCCGACCCCGGTCGGCGCCGCGATCGGCAACCGCTGTCGCCTGACAGCCGCCGCGCGGGGCCGCCAGCCTCGCGCGGCGTTTTGGTTTGAGGCCCCCAGGAAGATCCATGGCAAAGCGTGACTATTACGAAGTCCTAGGCGTCGCGAAGAACGCCAGCGAAGACGACATCAAGAAGGCGTATCGCAAGCTGGCGATGAAGTACCACCCTGACCGCAATCAGGGCGAAGGTGCCAAGGACGCCGAGGACAAGTTCAAGGAGGCCAAGGAGGCCTACGAGATGCTGTCCGACGGCCAGAAGCGCGCGGCCTACGACCAGTACGGCCACGCGGGCGTGGACCCCAACCAGGGCTTCCGCGGCGGCCCGGGCGCGGAAGGCTTCGGCGGCTTCGCCGAGGCCTTCGGCGACATCTTCGGCGACCTGTTCGGCCAGCAGGGCGGCGGCCGGCGCCAGGGCGGCGGCCAGCAGGTCTATCGCGGCAGCGACCTGAGCTATGCGATGGAGATCACGCTGGAGGAAGCCGCGCGCGGCAAGGAGACGCAGATCCGCATCCCGTCCTGGGAAGGCTGCGACACCTGCCACGGCAGCGGCGCCAAGCCCGGCACCAGCGCCAAGACCTGCGGCTCCTGCGGCGGCAGCGGCACGGTGCACATGCGCCAGGGCTTCTTCAGCATCCAGCAGACCTGCCCGCACTGCCACGGCACCGGCAAGATCATTCCGGAGCCCTGCACGACCTGCAACGGCGCCGGCAAGATCAAGAAGACCAAGACGCTGGAAGTCAAGATCCCGGCCGGCATCAACGAAGGCATGCGCATCCGCTCCGCCGGCAACGGGGAGCCGGGCGTCAACGGCGGCCCGTCGGGCGATCTCTACATCGAGATCCGCATCAAGCAGCACGACATCTTCGAGCGTGACGGCGACGACCTGCACTGCACGATGCCGGTGTCGATGACGACCGCGGCGCTGGGCGGCTCGATCGAGGTGCCGACGCTGGGCGGCAAGGCCGAGATCGAACTGCCCGAGGGCACGCAGCACGGCAAGACCTTCCGCCTGCGCGGCAAGGGCATCAAGGGCGTGCGCTCCAGCTATCCGGGCGACCTGTACTGCCACATCAGCATCGAGACGCCGGTCAAGCTCACCGAGCACCAGCGCAAGCTGCTGAAGGAGCTGGACAAGAGCCTGCGCGACGGCGGCGAGCGCCACTCGCCGAACGCGAAGAGCTGGACGGACCGCGTCAAGGACCTCTTCAAGTAAGCCACCAACAGCGGCGTGCAAGTTCACGCCCGGATTGGGAATTCAAGCCGCGGCCCCCACGCAAACCCGGGGAGCCGGCGGCGATCGCCGGGCGGACAATCCGCCTCGTGGTTGACGACATTCGCACACATCGTTGGGGTGCTGCCGGCCCGCTCTCTTCGGAGGCGGGCTTTTTCACATGGGCGCCCGCCACGCCCGCGGGACGGCGGCCATGACGCTCGCCAGCCCCTTGTCCAGCCCCCTGTCCAAGACGCAGGCGCTGGTCATCGACGGCAACGCGACCTCGCGCAGCCTGATGACCGCCCAGCTGCGCGAACTCGGCGTCGGCCACGTGCGCCAGGCCACGCGGGTGCGCGACGCCCGCGTCATCCTCGAGACGCAGCCATACGACATCGTCCTGTGCGACTACTACTTCGACGGCTCGGAGCTCTCCGGCCAGGACCTGCTCGATGAACTGCGGCGCGAGCAGCTGCTGCCCTACGCCACCGTCTTCGTCATGGTCACCGGCGAGGCCTCCTACGCGAAGGTCGCCGAGGCGGCCGAGGCGGCGCTCGATGCCTACCTCGTCAAGCCCTACACCAGCGCCGCGCTGGCCGACCGCCTGGCCAACGCGCGGCACCGCAAGCTGGAGTTAAAGGCGATCTTCGACGCCATCGACGCGCGCGACTTCGACCGCGCCGCCGACCTCTGCCTGGAGCGCTTCCAGCAGAAGGCGACCTACTGGCTCTATGCCGCGCGCATCGGCGCCGAACTGCTGCTGCGCCTGGAGCGCCACACCGAGGCGCGCGAGCTGTACGAGGCGATCATCGCCGCGCGCACCGTGCCCTGGGCCCGGCTGGGCGTGGCGCGGACCGAGGTGGCCAGCGGCAACCTGAGCGCCGCGCGCCGCACGCTGGAGACGCTGATCGGCGACATGCCCGACCAGGCCGACAGCTACGACCTGATGGGCCGGGTGCAGATGGAGCAAGGCGAGATCGACGCCGCGCTCGCCACCTACCGCACCGCCGCGACGCTGACGCCGGGTTGCCTGCTGCGCCAGCAGCATTGCGGCACGCTGGCCTTCTATGCCGGCCAGCGCGACGAGGCGCTCAAGATGCTGGAACGCAGCCTCGCGCAGGGGCTGCGCTCCAAGCTCTTCGACTGGCACAGCCTGGCCCTGCTCGCGCTGATGCGCTTCGACGCGAAGGACGGCAAGGGACTGAAGTACGCCGCCGACGCCCTGGCGCAGGGCATCGAACGCGCGCCGCGAGACGCCCGGCTGCAGCGCTTCGACGTGCTGCTGCAGGGGCTGCGGCTGCTGATGGAACGCCGGCTCGCCGATGCGCTGCAGCTGGCGCGCGACTTCGCGCGCCGCGCCGCGGACGAGGCCTTCGACCTGGAAGCCGCCTGCCTGCTGATCGCCCTGTGGGTGCGCATGGCGCGGCAGGACATCGAGCTCAGCGAGATGGACCTGCTGATGAGCCAGCTCGGGCTGCGCTTTTGCAGCTCCAAGTCGGCGACCGAGGTGATGCTCGCCATGGCCGAGGGCCACGAGCCCAGTTCGCGGCTGATGCGCGAGGCCAATGCCCGCGTCTTCGCGATCTCGGAAACCGCGATGCGCCAGGCGATGCGTGGCGACGCGCAGGCCGGGGTGCAGCTGCTGGTCGAGCAAGGCGGGCTGACGCTGAACGCCAAGCTGATCGACATGGCGGCGCTGGTGCTCAAGCGCTACCGCGACCGGATGAGCGACCCGAGCGCATTGGCGCCTCGCATCGAGGACCTGCAACGCCGCTACGTGCAGGCCAGCGGCCAGGGGCTGAAAGCGGCCCGTGCCGCCGGCGGCATGGCCTTGCGGGGATGAAGGCCGGTCCGGTGGCTGCGCCGCGGCATGACGCAGGGCGAGGCTTCAGGAGATCTTCAGGTGGGACCACTACAAGGGCCGGTTTGATCATGCCGGCCTGACACAAGAAAGATGCCGTTTTCCGATTCCTCGACCTCGCGATCGCGCCAGGCCGGCGCTCCGCGCACACGTTCCCCGTTGACCCTGACCTGGCTGGCCGCGCTCTGGATCGGCGTGCTCGGCAACTGGCCGCTGTGGCAGCGCATGAGCGGCATGCCCGACTACGCCGGCCCGTCGGGCCAGCTGTTCGTCGTCGTCTTCGCCGGCATCGTCGTCCTGGTGCTGGCGGCCTGCTTCAGCCTGCTGGCCTGGCGCGTGGCGGTGAAGCCGCTGCTCACGCTGATGCTGCTGCTGACCGCGCCGCTGGCCTACTTCATCGGCAGCTACGGCGTGGTCATCGACAGCGCGATGATCACCAACGCGCTGCAGACCGACGTGCGCGAGACCCGCGACCTGATGGGTTGGGGCCTGGCGGCGCATGTGGCGGTGATCGCGCTGCTGCCGCTGCTCTGGCTCTGGCGCCAGCGGCTGACCGACCGGCGCTGGTACCAGCGGCTCGGCTGGAACCTGGCCAGCGTCGCGCTGGCGCTGGCGCTTGGCGTGGGCCTGGCGGCGACCCGCACCGCGGAGCTGGCCTCGACCCTGCGCAACCACAAGGTGCTGACCAAGATGGTCAGCCCGATCAACGCGATCTGGGCCAGCGCCGCGCTGGTCGTCCAGAAGCAGAAGAAGCCCAAGGGGCCGCCGGAGATCGTCGCCGCGGACGCGACGCTGACGCCCCGACCCGACGGTGCGCGGCCGCCGCTGGTGCTGCTGGTGGTGGGCGAGACGGCGCGCTCGGAGAACTTCCAGCTCAACGGCTACGGCCGGCCGACCAATCCGGAGCTCGCGGGCAAGCCGGTGCTGAGCTACCGCGAAGTCGCGTCCTGCGGCACCTCGACGGCGGCCTCGCTGCCCTGCATGTTCTCGCAGCTCGGCCGCGAGGCGTATGTCGACCACCCGGGCAACCAGGAGACGCTGCTGGACGTGCTGCAACGCGCGGGGCTGGCGGTGCTCTGGCTGGACAACCAGTCGGGCTGCAAGGGCATCTGCGACCGCGTGCCGAATGCGCAGGCCATCAATCCCGCCCGCGCCGACCATCCCCTGCCAGCCGGCCTGTGCCGCCCCGACGGCGAATGCCTGGACGAGGCGATGCTGCACGACCTGGACGCGCGCATCGCCGCGCTGGATCCGCAGCGCGTCGCGCGCGGCGTGGTGCTGGTGCTGCACCAGATGGGCAGCCATGGACCGGCGTATTACCTGCGCACGCCGGCCGACCGCAAGCCCTTCCAGCCGGAATGCCGCAGCAACGCGCTGCAGCAGTGCCCGCTGGACGAGGTGCGCAATGCCTACGACAACACGATCGCGTACACCGACCACGTGCTGGCCAAGGCGATCGACTGGCTGGGCACCCAGCAGTCGCGTTTCGATCCGAGCCTGCTGTACGTGTCGGACCACGGCGAGTCGCTGGGCGAGAACAACCTGTTCCTCCACGGCATGCCCTATGCGCTGGCGCCCAAGCAGCAGAAGCATGTGCCGCTGATCCTGTGGCTGCCGGCACAGACGCGCCAGTCGCAGCGCCTGGACGAGGCCTGCCTCACCCAGCGCCGCGACACGCCGATGTCCCACGACGGGCTGTACCACACGGTGCTGAGCCTGAGCGGCGTGCAGACCTCGGTCTACCGCAAGGACTGGGACTGGGTCGGCGCCTGCCGGCGCGGCGGCTGATCGACCGTCCGTCAGGCCCACGAGCCCGTCAAGCCCCTCAGGCCCGTCAGAACAAGGACTGCTGCCCCTCCAGCTTCGAGGGGGGTCTGAACTCGCTGAAGTCGAACTGGTGCCGCTCGCGGCCCAGGCCCAGGCGCTGGGAGGCCTTGCGCAGCCGCTGCTGCAGCAGTTCGGCCCAGATCCCTTCGCCGGTGAAGCGCGTGCCGAAGCGCGGATCGTTGTCCTTGCCGCCGCGCATGTCGCGCAGCCGCGCCATGATGCGCGCGGCCTTGTCCGGCTGGTGCAGCCGCAGCCAGTCGTGGAACAGTGGCGCCACCTCCCAGGGCAGCCGCAGCGGGATGCTGAAGGCCTTGGTCGCGCCGGCCTCCGCGGCCGCCTCGAGGATGCGCTCCAGTTCGGGCTCGTTGAGGAAGGGGATCACCGGCGACACGCTCACCCCCACCGGCACGCCGGCCTCGGCCAGCGCCTTGATGGTCTGCAGCCGCCGCTGCGGCGAGGCGGCGCGGGGCTCCAGGATGCGCGACAGCGCCGGGTCCAGCGAGGTCACCGACAGGTAGACCGACACCTGCCGCTTGAGCGCCATCGGCACGATCAGGTCGAGGTCCCGCTCGATGCCGCTGGACTTGGTCACCACCGAGAACGGATGCCGCGCCTCGGTCAGCACCTCCACCACCGCGCGGGTGATGCGCAGCTTGCGCTCGATCGGCTGGTAGGCGTCGGTGGCCGTGCCCAGCACCAGCGGCGCCGGCTGGTAGGCGGGCGAGGCCAGCGCCTCGCGCAGCCGCTCGGCGGCGTTGACCTTCGCGATGATCCGGGTCTCGAAGTCCAGGCCCGGCGACAGGTTCAGGTAGCTGTGCGTCGGTCGCGCGAAGCAGTAGATGCAGCCATGCTCGCAGCCGCGGTAGGGATTGATCGAGAGATCGAAGCCGATGTCCGGCGACTGGTTGCCGCTGAGGATCTTGCGGGCCTGCTCCTCGATGATCTCGGTCCTGGGCGCGACATGCTCCTCCAGCGCCGTCTGGTCCAGCGTGCCCCAGCCGTCGTCGTACTGTTCGCGCTCGCGCGATTCGAAGCGGTGCGGCATGGCCCAGCCGCTGCCCCGGCCCTTCAGGGCATCGGCCTGGATGTACAGCGGCGGCCTGGCGATCTTGGTGTCTTGCGGCATACTGTCAATTTATACAGTAATCGACCGGAATGCCAGTGCCCGTCGGCATCTTCGCGGCCGACATAATCGCCGCCCATGGATGCCCTCGAAGACCTGCTGCGCGCCGCCCTCCACGAGATGGGCCGCGGCCGCCACGCCGAGGCGGCGGCGCTGCTCGCGCCGCATGCCCACGTCGCGTCCAACCCGCTGCAGCGCTACCTGGGCGAGTCGCTGCGGCGCAGCGGCCAGGCGCAGGCGGCGATCGGGCCGCTGATGCAGGCGCTGGCGCTGAAGATCGACGACATCGACGCCTACCTGCAGCTCGCCTTCGCGCTGCAGACACTGCAGATGAAGACCGAGGCGGCGGAGTGCTTCCGCACCGTGGCCGCGCTGCGTCCCGACAGCGTCATGGCGCAGGCCTACCAGGCCCATGGCGACCAGCAATGCGCGCGCTGGGACGACTTCGACGCCAATCTGCAGGCGCTGCACGCGGCGCTGCGCGCCAAGCCCGAGGCGGCGGACGACGAGTTCGGCGTGCCCTTCGCGCTGGCCGCCCTGCCCCACGCGCCGGCCGACCTGCTCAAGGTCGCGCGCCTGAGCACGCGTTTCCTGAGCCGCGGCATCGCGTCCCTGCCGCCCGCGCGGGCGGTCGACAAACCGCGGCTGCGCATCGGCTACCTGTCCGGCGACTTCCACGCCCACGCGACGGCGGCGCTGATGGTGGAGGTGCTCGAGTGCCGCGACCGCGCGGACTTCGAGGTGCTGCTGTTCTCGCATGGACCGGACGACGGCTCGCCGCTGCAGCAGCGCGTGCGCGCCGCCTGCGACCGCTTCATCGACGTGGGCGCGCTCGACGCGGCCGGCATCGCCGCGCGCATGCGCGCCGAGGGCGTGGACATCGCGGTCGACCTCAAGGGCCACACGGCCGGCAGCCGCTTCACCGCGCTGGCCGCGCGGCCGGCGCCGGTGCAGGTCGCGTGGCTGGGTTTCCCAGGCACCTGCGGCGCGGACTACATCGACTACGTCATCGGCGACCCGATCGTGACGCCGCTGGCCGACGCCCCGTTCTACAGCGAGCGCATCGCGCAGCTGCCGCGCTGCTACCAGCCCGGCGACGCGACGCGCCGCATCGTGCCGACGCCGCGCGCCGCGCTGGGCCTGCCCGAGGACGCGATCGTGCTGCTGTCGGCGAACGTGGTGCACAAGGTCCTGCCGCCGATCTTCGAAGCCTGGATGGTGCTGCTGCATCGCCTGCCCTCGGCGCTGCTGTGGCAGCTCAGCGGCGGCGAGCAGGCGGATGCGCGGCTGCGCGAGGAAGCGGCGCGGCACGGCATCGTGCCCGAGCGCCTGGTGTTCATGCCGCCGGTGGATATGGCCGCGCACTGGAACCGCCTGGCCGCCGCGGACCTGGCGCTCGACACCTGGCCCTACAACGGCCACACGACGACCAGCGATGCGCTCGCCGCCGGCGTGCCGGTCGTGACGCTGCGCGGGGACGGCTTCGCGTCGCGCGTGGCGGAGAGCCTGCTCGCCGAGGCCGGCCTGCCGGAGCTGGTCTGCGAGACGCTCGATGACTACGTGGAACGCGCCTGCGCGCTCGCGACCGGGCCCAAGCCGCCGATCCGGCCGTGGATCGATTCACGCGCCTTCGCGCGCGACCTGGAAGCGCTCTACCGGCGCATGTGGGCGCGCGCCGTGGCTGGCCTGCCGCCCGAGGCCCTCCCGGTCGCGCCAGCCGGCGACGCCGCGGACGCTCGCCGGCCGTAGCCGTAGCCGTAGCCGTCACCATCTCGATCCGGCCTCGGTCGCGGACGCTATCTCCGTCTCGGCCATCGCCGTCACCGTCGTCGTCATCCACAAGCGCCGGTGACGTTGACCGGCGCCATGAAGCCGGGCTGTGGGCCACATGAAGAATCGATGAAGCGCCGCGCCGGCGGCGGCGCGGAGGCTTCGCGGACTGGTCCAATGCCGGCCATGAAGATTCTCCTGATCGAGGACGACCTCGACCTCGGCAATGGCGTGCGCATCGCGCTGACCGACCAGGGCATGGACGTCGTGTGGACCCGCCAGATCGCCGCAGCCTGGCACCAGCTGTCGCAGCAGCCCTGCGACCTGGTGCTGCTGGACCTGGGCCTGCCCGACGGCGACGGGCTGCAGCTGCTCGCGCGGCTGCGCCGCGAGCACGGCTCGCTGCCGGTGCTGATCCTGAGCGCGCGCGATGCGCTGCAGGACCGGCTCAACGGCCTGGATTCCGGCGCCGACGACTACCTCGTCAAGCCCTTCGAGCTGGCCGAGCTGCTGTCCCGCATCCGCGCGCTGGCGCGCCGCAGCTACGGCTTCGACGGCGAGCTGCTGTCGCTGCGCGGCCTGCAACTGCACATGCCCACGCGCCGGGTCAGCGTCGAGGGCCAGCCGGTGGAGCTGACCGTCAGCGAATACGAGCTGCTGCGGCTGCTGATGATGCGGGCCGGCCGCATCGTGACGCGGCGCACGCTGGAGGAGCAGGTGCTGCCCGGCGGCCCGGGCAACGCGAGCAACGCGCTGGACGTGCACATGGCCAACCTGCGCCGCAAGATCGGCGACGGCTGGGTGCGGACGGTGCGCGGCGTGGGCTACGTGATCGACCAGGAGACGCGATGACCGCGTCGTCCTTCCGCCTGCCCCCGCCGCCGGGGCCGCGGGCCGCCCTCGTCCTTGTCCTCGTCCGCGTGGGCCGGGGCCTGCGCGAGGCACTGCTCGCCGTGGTCCGGCCCAGCCTGGTGCGGCGCCTGCTGGTGGCCCAGCTGGCGCTGCTGATGCTTCTGTGGGTGCTGGGCATCGCCTATCTGCTGCACCAGGGCGGGCGCGCCTTCCTGCTGCTCCAGTCGAAGCAGATCTACCCGACCATCCTGGCGATCGCCGACGACACCGACAGCACGCCCGAGCGGCGCCGGCAGGCGCTGGACCTGCTGCACGCCTCCATCGTGGAGGAGTACGACACCTCGCCCGAGCGCCAGCCCGCCATCCTGGTCACGCGCGGGACGCAGGTGCTGTACCGGTCCCGCAACGCGCCGGAGATCCCGCCGCTGGACACCGGCGGCGCGCTCGTCACCGTGAGCACGCCCACGCAGCGGCTCCATGCGCGCACGGTCGCCGGGCCCCACGGACTGCGCGCGACGATGTTCGGCCCCAACGATGGCTGGAACCTGCTGCGCACCATCTACTCCGATGGCTTCTACCTGATGCCGCTGCTGGCCAGCCTGCCGCTGCTGGTGCTGCCCGCCTGGCTCTCGATCCGGCTGGCGATGCGTCCCTGGACGGCGGTCGCGCGCGAGGTCGCCCGGCGCGGGCCGCAGGAGCTCGCGCCGCTGGCCTATCGCGACGGCCATCGGGAACTGGCGCTGATGGTCGACGCGATCAACGGCTGGATGCGGCGCGTGGCCGAGAGCGCGCAGCGCGAGCGCAGCTTCATCGCGGACGCGGCCCATGAGCTGCGCACGCCGCTGGCCGCGATGCTGGTGAACGTGGAGGCGCTGCGCGCGGCGACGCACGACGAGCGCGAACGCCAGCTGATGACCGGCGTGCTGAGCAGCGGCCATCGCGCCACGCGCCTGGTGAACCAGCTGCTGACGCTGATGCGCAGCGATGCGGCCGCCGCCGAACCGGTGGTGCCGCAGGAGCTGGACCGGCTGCTGCAGGACCGGCTGGCGGCGCTCGAGGGCCTGGCGACGGCCCGCCGGGTCGAACTCGTCCTGAGCGCCGAAGCGGGCCTGCGCATCGCCGGCCAGCGCGGCGCGATGGAGTCGCTGGTCGACAACCTCGTCGAGAACGCGATCAAGTACGGCCCGCCGGGCGGCGAGGTGCGGGTGAGGCTGCGGCGCGAAGGCGGCCAGGCGCTGCTCGCGGTCGAGGACCAGGGGCCCGGCGTTCCGGCGGCGCTGCGCGAGCGCGTGTTCGACCGCTTCTTCCGCGATCCCGCGCAGCGCGAGCCGGGCAGCGGGCTGGGCCTGTCGATCGCGCGCTCGGTCGTGGCGGGCCATGGCGGCCGCATCGTGTTGGCAGAGGCGGCCGGCGGCCACGGCCTGCGGGTCGAGGTGCGGCTGCCGCTGCTGTAGCGCGATGCGCAGCACGCCGCCACAGGCGTGTTTTCGCCAATGGTCACGACACGCGCTCGTCCTTACATTAGTTCGGCCGCCGCATTAACTTGCCTCGCAGCGTTCGAGGTGGCGCGCTTCCCAACTTCCGAGCCCGTTCACGATGCTTCGCTCCCTGCTTGCCTTGGCGTTTGCCCTGTCCGCTCTGCACGCGCAGGCCGCCCGCGTGACCACCGCGCTGGAGAGCGCCTGGCGCTTCCAGCGCGCCGACGTGGCGGGCGCCGAGGTGCCGGACTTCGACGATGCAGCTTGGTCCACCGTCGCTCTGCCGCACACCTACAACGTGCCGGATGGTGAGACCGGCGGCAGCCCCTACCGCGGCGCCGCCTGGTACCGCCGCGGCCTGGACATCGCGCCCGGCGGCGCGACGCGTCGCTTCCTGGAGTTCGACGCCGCGACGCTCGCCGCCGACGTGTGGGTCAACGGCCGCCACGCCGGTCGCCACGAGGGCGGCTATGCGCGCTTCCGCTTCGACATCACGGCGCTGCTGCGGCCGGGGCCCAACGTGGTCGCCGTGCGCGTCGACAACGGCAAGCTGCCGCACGTGGCGCCGCTGGCGGGCGACTTCACCGTCTTCGGCGGACTGATCCGGCCGGTGCGCCTCATCGAGACCCCGCAGGCCCACATCGAGTTGCTGGATCACGGCGGCCCCGGGGTGCGCGTGGACATCGAGCAACTGAGCGCCGAGCGGGCGCGCCTCCAGCTGCAGGTGCGGCTGCGCAACGACGGCGACCAGCCGGTCGAGCGCCAGCTGCGATTGACGCTGCGTGATGCCGCGGGGCGATCCGTGGCGCAGCAGTCGCAATCGCTGCGGCTCGCGCCCGGCGCGCCGATCACGGCGACGGCGACGCTCGACGTGCGGCAGCCCCACCTGTGGCAGGGGATCGCCGACCCGTATCTCTACCGCCTCAGCGCCGAGCTGATGGACGCCCGCAGCGTGGCCGACACGGTGCAGCTGCCGGTGGGCCTGCGCCAGTTCGGCGTCGACCCGCAGCGCGGTTTCCTGCTCAACGGCAAGCCCTACCCGCTGCATGGCGTCAACTACTTCCACGCCGGCCGCCCCGGCCGCGGCGTGGCGGTGGGCCCCGCGGAGATCGACGAGGACCTGCGCCTCCTGATGGACCTGGGCCTCACCGGCCTGCGCCTGGTCCACTACCAGCACCCCGCCTACACCTACGAGCGGGCCGACCAGCTCGGCCTGGTGGTGTGGACCGAGATCCCGCTGAATGCCTTGATGGCGGAGACCGCCGCGTTCCGCGACAACATCCAGGCCCAGCTGCGGGAGCTGATCCGCCAGAACCGCCATCACGCCTCGGTCGCCGTCTGGGGCGTGGGCAACGAGGTCTACCGCAGCGACGAGCCCATCCGCGCCCTGCTGGCCGACTTGCATGCGCTGGCCAAGCAGGAGGATCCCTCGCGGCTGACCACCTATGCCCACTGCTGCGCGCCGGATGACCATCCGATGGCGCTGCAGACCGACCTGGCGTCCTACAACCGCTATTGGGGCTGGTACGACGGCGAGTTCAAGGACATCGGCCCCTGGGCCGACAAGCTGCACGCCCGCATGCCGGACAAGCCCATCGGCCTGGGCGAGTTCGGCGCGGGCGCCAGCGTCGTCCAGCAGGAGGACCCGCCGCGTCGCCCCGAGCCGGGCGGGCGCTGGCATCCCGAGCAGTACCAGGCGCTGTTCCACGAAACCTATGCGGCCGAGGTCGCCCGGCGGCCCTTCCTGTGGGGCAGCTTCATCTGGCTGGGCTTCGACCATGCCGCGGCGAACCGCCACGAGGGCGACACCACCGGTCGCAATGACAAGGGACTGGTCAGCTACGACCGGCGCCACCTGAAGGACGCCTACCACCTGATGCGCGCCTGGTGGAGCAGGCAGCCGGTGCTGCACCTGACCAGCAAGCGCCTCGTCCAACGGCCCGCGGGCCTGGTCGACATCAAGGCCTACAGCAATGCGCGCCAGGCGACGCTGGAGGTCAATGGCAAGGGGATGGGCACGGTGGACGTGGTGGACCGCATCGCCCGCTGGCCCGGCGTGGTGCTCGAGGCGGGCCGCGCCGTGCTCAAGGTCACCGACGACCGGGGCAGCGCCGACGGCGTCGAGTGGGAGATCGGGAAGCTCGGAGAGACCGCAAAGACCGGGGAGACCGGAAAGAGCGGAGAGACCGGAGAGGTCGGCGGCCCCGCCCGCTGAGCGCGGCAAGCCGCCCAAGCCCCGGGACCGTCGCCGCGTTGTCGCGCGCGTGCCGGTGCCGGGGAAGCTCGTGGACGGTCAGGCGAAGGCGATGCGCAGCGCGCTGACATGCCGGCTGGGCAGGCGCTCCGGCACCTCGACCTGCAAGGCCTGGGCGGTCTGGCGGAAGCGCAGCGGGCCCGCACCCAGCAGCTCGACGCGGCGGACCGGGCGGGACTCCTGCGCATTGCCGCTGCGCAGCGACACGATGTTCACCTGGCCCTTGGGCTCGCCCAGCGTCAAGGCGTACAGCGCGCCGTCCCGCGTGGTGAAGCGCAGGTCCTGCGCCGTGTAGGCGGTGTCCTCCTTGAAGGCGCCGCCGGCGGCTTCGGTCGGGCCTTCGCCATGCACCTTCCACGGCCGCGTGCCGTGGATCGCCGGCGCGTTGACCGCCATCCACGCCGCCATCTCGGTCAACAGCCGGTCCGATTCGGGCGGGAGCGAGCCGTCGGCCCGCTGCACCACGTTGAGCAGCATGTTGCCGTTCTTGCTGACGATGTCGCACAGCATGGTCAGCACCTGCGCCGGCGTCTTGTAGCGATCGTGCTCGGAGAAGAACCAGTCGCCGTTGGAGGTGTCGGTCTGCCAGGGCAGCGCGTTGATGCCCTCGAGCACGCCGCGCTCGACGTCCTGCACGCCGATCTCGCGGATGAACTCGCCGGACCCCAGGGCCTTGTGGTTGTAGACGGCCTGCATCTCGCCATTGCGGTGCACCGAGGTGTTGAACAGGTGCGCGATCGCGGCGCGGCCCACGGCGCCGAACGGGATGCCGCCGTCCGAATACAGCAGGTCGGGCTGGTGGCTGTCGATCAGGTCGATGATGCGGCGGTACCAGATCTCGTGGAACTTCGGATTGGTCGTGTACCAGTCGCCGCCGCGGTTGAGGTAAGGCGTGTTGTGCGGCTCGTGGTAGAGGTCGGCGTTCTCGGGCTTGGCGCCGTCGTAGGCCACGCCGAGCTTGGGCCAGAACTGGTCGCACTGGTGGCTGGTCCACCACCAGTTGTGGCTGGCGCCCAGATGCTCGGACACGCCGAAGCGGAGCCCGCGCTTGCGCGCGGCGCGGGACCAGTCGCCCACCACGTCGCGCATGGGACCGACCTGGGTGGCGTTCCAGCGGTGGTGCCTGGAGTTCCACAGATCGAAGTTGTCGTGGTGCACGCCCATCGACACGAAGTACTTGGCCCCGGCGGCCACGTAGCGATCCATCAGCGCGTCGGGCTCGAAGCGCTCGGCCTTCCACAGCTTGAGCAGGTCCTTGTAGCCGACCTCCGACGGATGGCCATAGGTCTTGACGTGATGGTCGTAATGCTGGTGGCCGGGCACGTACATGAAGCGGGCGTACCAGTCGCCCTGGCCGGGGACGGCCTGCGGCCCCCAATGCGACCAGATGCCGAGCTTGGCGTCGCGGAACCAGGTCGGCACCGTCGACGCGCGCAGGGAATCGACCGCAGCGGTGAACGGGCCTTGCGCCAGGGGCGGCGGCGTGTACGGCGCGGGCGCCGGGCGCTCGCTGCCCTGGGCCGGGGCCAGGCGGGCGACGCCCAATCCGGCGGCGGCCAGCAGCGGGGTGGCAATGAAAGCGCGTTTGCTCAGATCAGACACAGGGACTCCGGTAAATGTGGGGTTCCAAGACCGGCAGGCAAAAGCAATGCGCGATCGGTCTTACCAGAGAATAACGATATTCATCCGGTCTTACCACATCTTTACGGATGCGATGCCCGGCCCGTGCCCGAGCGGGTGTGAGGATCAGTACTCGTCGCCGCCCGGACTCACGTAGCCCGGCGCGAGGTTCTCGAACTTGGTGTTCTGCCGCGCGAAGGCCAGCTTCACCGTGCCCACCGGGCCGTTACGCTGCTTGGCGATGATGATCTCCGCCACGCCCGGCTCCTTGCACTCGTCCTTGGTGTAGTACTCGTCGCGGTAGATGAACATGATGATGTCCGCGTCCTGCTCGATGGCGCCCGACTCGCGCAGGTCGGACATCATCGGCCGCTTGTCCGGCCGCGTTTCCACCGAGCGGTTCAGCTGCGACAGCGCGATCACCGGGCAGCGCAGCTCCTTGGCCAGCGCCTTCAAGCCGCGCGAGATCTCGCCCACCACCGTCGCGCGGTTCTCCTCGGAGCCGCCGCCGTTGCCGCTCATCAGCTGCAGGTAGTCGATGATGATCAGGCCGATCTGGCCCGAGATCCGCGCCTGGCGCCGCGCTCTGGCGCGCACTTCGCTGGGCGAGAGGCCGGGGCTTTCATCGATGTAGATCGGCGCGTTGCCGAGCTTGTCGACCGCCTCGGCCAGGCGGCCCCATTCATCGTCCTTCAGGCGGCCGGTGCGCAGGTTGCTCTGGTCGATGCGGCCGATCGAGCCGACCATCCGCAGCGCCAGCTGCGCCGCGCCCATTTCCATCGAATAGATGATGACCGGCAGGCCCTCGTTGATGGCCACCGCCTCGCCGATGTTGATCGCGAACGCGGTCTTGCCCATCGACGGCCGCGCCGCCAGGATGATCAGGTCGCCGCGCTGCAGGCCGGCCGTCATGCGGTCCAGGTCGTAGAAGCCGGTGCGCACGCCGGTGACGTCCTCGGCGCCCTGCTCGGCCAGCTCGTTGACGCGGTCCATCAGCTCGACCATCAGCCGGTCCATGCTCTGGAAACCGGTGCCGCCGCGCGAGCCTTCCTCGTTGATGCGGAAGATCTTGCCTTCGGCCTCGTCCAGGATCTCGTTGACCGCGCGGCCGGCGGGGTTCAGGGCGGCGGTGGCGATCTCGTCGGAGGTGGCCACCAGCTTGCGCAGGATCGCCCGCTCGCGAACGATCTCGGCATACCGGCGCAGGTTGGCGGCACTGGGCACGCCCTGCGCCAACGCATTCAGGTAGGCCAGGCCGCCACACTCCTCGGCCTTGCCGACCGAGGTCAGTTCCTCGAACACGGTCACCACGTCCGCCGGCTTGCCGGCATTCACCAGCTTGCCGATCGCGGCGTAGATCTGCTTGTGCTCGTAGCGGTAGAAGTCGGTGTCGCTGAGCGTGTCCGCCGCCTTGTCCCAGGCGGTGTTGTCGATCAGCAGGCCGCCGAGCACGCTCTGCTCGGCCTCCACCGAGTTCGGCGGCACGCGCAATCGCGCGATTTCGCTGTCGCTGGCACCGGACCCGGGCGTGGTGAAGATCGCGGACATTGTGGACAAGCCTGTGGATGAGCTATTGATAGCGTGTGGGCCGGCTGTGGGTTTCGCCGCCTCGAAAAAGCAGAAAGCCGACGGCTTCGCAGCTGTCGGCTTTCTTTGGGCCTTCCTCCATCCTTGCAGCCCCTGGCGGCGCTGCAAAGCTGGGGAATGTCCGGTGGACGCGCAGAGCGCCCGCCGGATGTATCGAGCGATTACTCGACTTCGGCGACGACCTTCACGGTCACTTCCACCACCACGTCGGTGTGCGGAGCGACGGAGACGGGGAACTCGCCGACAGTCTTCAGCGGACCGTTGGGCAGGCGCACCTGCGACTTGACGATGGCCGTGCCGGCCTTGGTCAGCGCTTCGGCGATGTCGGCGTTGGTCACCGAACCGAACAGACGACCGTCAACGCCGGCCTTCTGCGAGATGGTGACGGTGGTGCCGGCGATCTTCTCGCCCAGGGCTTGCGCGGCGGCCAGCTTCTCGGCGGCGACCTTTTCCAGTTCGGCGCGCTTGGCTTCGAATTCCTTGATCGCGGCTTCCGTGGCGCGGCGCGCTTGACGGGTCGGGATCAGGAAGTTGCGGGCGTAGCCGTCCTTGACCTTGACGACGTCGCCGAGGTTGCCCAGGTTGGCCACTTTTTCCAGCAGGATGACTTGCATGGGGTGGACTCCTTAGACCTTGTGCTGGTCGCTGTAGGGCAGCAGGGCCAGGTAGCGGGCGCGCTTGATGCACACCGACAGCTGACGCTGGAAGAACGCGCGCGTGCCGGTCAGGCGAGCGGGAACGATCTTGCCGTTTTCGCTGATGAAGTCGCGCAGGACGTCGACGTCCTTGTAGTCGATCTGCTCGACACCGGCGACGGTGAAGCGGCAGAAACGCTTGCGCCGGAACAGCAGCGATTGTTGGTTGCGCTTGGGCTTGCGGTCCTTGGAGAACCGACCTTTACCACGTGGCGGGGGCATAGTGACCTCTTGATCTATCCAGATGTAAACGAATCGCGCGACGTGCCGCTCTCTTCAATCCTTGTCAGGCGTCCAGGCCGGTGATGTGAAACACCGTACCCCGACCTTGCCGCTGAGCCGAGAGGAAGCCGGTGAACACCGTCTTCTCCGCCAGGTCCAGCGCCTGCACCCGCTTCACGATCTCGCCGATGGCCACCGCCTTGATCTCCAGCGCGATCTTGCGCGGAGCGCCGGCTTCGTCGGCCATGGACTCATGCTTGAGCATCAGGTCCAGGGCGGGGAGCCCGGCGGGGGTGTATCGGAGAGCCGCTTTCTCGAGGATCTGCGCCTGCAGCACCAGTCGGTTCATGCGTGCGCGGATCGGCGGGCAGGATTACGAGAACGTCAGGGAGTCGCGCCTGTCAGCTCAGGCGGACGCTTCTTGCGGAGCCTTGCGGGCTTCTTCGCGCTCGACGGCCTTCATCATCACCGACGGGTTCGTCTCGGCCTTGTCCTTGACGACGGTCAGGTGACGCAGCACGGCGTCGTTGAAGCGGAAGCCGGTTTCGATTTCAGCCAGGACTTCCTTGCTGCACTCGATGTTCAGGCACAGGTAATGCGCCTTGGCCAGCTTCTGGATCATGTAGGCCAGCTGACGGCGGCCCCAGTCTTCCACGCGATGCACCTTGCCACCACCGTTGGTGACCAGGCCCTTGTAGCGCTCCAGCATCGCCGGAACTTGTTCGCTTTGATCCGGATGGATCAGCAGAACGATCTCATAGTGACGCATGTGAACTCCTTATGGGTTTCAACGACCGCCGGCACCGGCATCCGAAGATGCCCTGCCCTTGGCCTGAAAGCCGGACCCCAGCGTCAACTCCTGGGCCCGGCAAGGGAATCGCGGATTCTAGTCGAGCCCGGGGGTCGCCGTCCAGCGCCGGGCTGCGGACGCGGCGGATTCAGGGCGCGGCACCCGTCACCCGCCCCTGCAGCGCCCGGGCCGTCGACGAGGGCGGCGGGGTCAGCAGACTGACCGCCACCAGCGCCGCCACGCCCGCCGGCAGGCCGAACAGCGCCGCGGCCATCGGCTGGATGCCCCACCAGAGCTGCGGCTCGCCGCCCAGGCCCAGCGCCTGGCGCAGGCCGGCATGCGCGCCGACCATGTAATACAGCGTCACCCCCAGCCCGACCAGCATGCCGGCGGCGGCGCCCTGCTTGTTGGCCCGTTTCCAGAAGATGCCCGCGACCAGCACCGGCACCAGCGTCGAACCCGACAAGGAGAACGCCGCCGACACCAGCAGCAAAATGTCCGCCGGCTTCTGCGCGGCCACCGCCGCGGCCGTCAGCGCGGTGGCCAGCAGCAGCGCCTTCGAGATGGTCACCCGCTGCGTCATCGATGCGCGCGGATTCATGACCCGGTAGTAGACGTCGTGGGACAGCGCGCTGGAGATCGTCAGCAGCAGCCCGTCCGCCGTCGACAGCGCCGCGGCCAGCGCGCCGGCCGCCACCATCGCGGCCAGCACATGCGGCAGCCCGGCCAGCTCCGGCGTCATGAGCATGACGACGTCGCCGCCCAGTTTCAGCTCGCCGAGCTGCAGGATCCCGTCCTGGTTGATGTCCTGGATGCTCAGCAGGCCGGGATCGACCCGCATCCATTGCTTCATCCAGCCCGGCAGTTCGGCGATCGGCGTCCCCACGAGCTGATGCAGCACCTCGTGCTTGAGCATCACCGCCAGCGCCGGCGCGAACAGGTAGAGCAGCGCGATGAAGAACAGCGTCCAGGCCACCGAGGTGCGGGCCTCCGCGACCGTGGGCACCGTGTAGTAGCGGGTCAGGATGTGCGGCAGCCCGGCGGTGCCGACCATCAGCACCAGCACCAGCGCCAGGAAGTTGCGCCGCGACAGCGAGTAGGCCTCCTGCTCCGCCGGCGTGCCGTCGGGATCGCCGGCGAAGGGCCTCGCATGCGGCGGCATACCGGCCAGCGGCTCGGCCCGCTGGTGGTTGGCGACCACGGCGCGCTGCCACAGCTCTCGGGCTTCCGCCTCGGTGCGCGGCAGCGCGGCACGGACTTTCTCCGCCGCCTGGATCTGCGCCAGCGGCGCATCCTCGGCCTTCAGCCGGGCGATCACCTGGGAGACACGCTGGCGCTCGGCGTCGAGCGACTGCGGCAGGCCGGCGATCAGCTGCTGGAAGTCCTTCGCGCGCTGCTCGTGCAGGCCTCTGACCTGCAGCTCCTTCGGGTCGTGCAGCAGTTGCTGCTCGCGCGCGGTGATCTCGCGGACCTCGCCGCCCGCGGTGAACTGCGGCAGCGCGAAGCCGGTCTGCTGCGTCGACAACCACATCACCGGCACCACGTAGGCCAGGATCATGATGATGTACTGCGCCACCTGGGTCCAGGTCACGGCCCGCATGCCGCCGAGGAAGGAGCACACCAGCACGCCGCCCAGGCCGACGAACAGGCCGATCTCGAAGGTCAGGCCCGTCAGCCGGGTGGTGATCAGGCCGATCGCGTAGATCTGCGCGACCAGGTAGATGAACGACACCAGCACCGCCGCCGCCGCGCCCATCACGCGCAGCCCGCGACTCTCGAAGCGGGCGGCAAGGAAGTCCGGCACGGTGAAGCCGCCGAAACGGCGCAGGTACGGCGCCAGCAGCAGCGCGACCAGGCAGAAGCCGCCGGTCCATCCCAGGACGAAGGCCAGGCCGCCGTAACCCGCCAGGTACAGGCTGCCCGCCATGCCGAGGAAACTCGCCGCACTCATCCAGTCGGCGCCCGCGGCCATGCCGTTGTAAAACGCCGGGACGCGCCGGCCGGCAACGTAATACTCAACCGGGTCAGTGGTGCGGCTGAAGACGCCAATGCCGGCGTAGACCAGCACCGTCAGCAGCAGGAAGGAAAAACCCAGCCACTGCTTGGGCATGCCCATCCGCTCCAGCACGCCCAGCGCGCCAACGAGCAGCACAAAGCCGATCGTGTAGGCACCGTAGTTGCGGTGGAGCCGGCGGCGGAACGCGGCGTCGGACGGGGGCGTGGACATGGGTGGGGATCATCGCCGGCTTGGCGGGGAGGCACATCCACAACTTCCCCGGTCCTGCTTCACTGCGACGGGCGGCGCGCTGGCCGCCAGGTCGCGGGGCCTTGGCGGCGAGCGCCAAAACCCCGCGACCTGCCGTCCCCCATCACTGTCGTCCTGCCACGGATTGGGAATGGGGACTGCCATGAGAAACGGCCCTTGCGGGCCGTCGGTGGGGTGCGGTGGGGTCAGCGCTTGGCGAGGCGCTGCCAGGTGTCGACGACGGTGTCCGGGTTCAGGGACAGCGACACGATGCCCTCGGCAGCCAGCCATTCGGCGAAGTCGGGATGGTCGCTGGGACCCTGGCCGCAGATGCCGATGTACTTGCCGGTGGCGCGGCACGCCGTGATGGCGCGCGAGATCATCGCCTTGACCGCCGGGTCGCGCTCGTCGAAGTCGCCCGACAGCAGCTCCAGGCCGGAATCGCGGTCCAGGCCCAGCGTCAGCTGCGTCAGGTCGTTGGAACCGATCGACATGCCGTCGAAATGCTCCAGGAACTGCTCGGCCAGGATGGCGTTGCTCGGGACCTCGCACATCATGATGACCCGCAGGCCATCCTGGCCGCCCGCGGCCGCGCGCTTCAGGCCGCGCTCGGCCAGCATCGCCACGACCTTCTCGGCCTGCCTGACGGTGCGGACGAAGGGCACCATGATCTCGACGTTGGTCAGGCCAATGTCGTTGCGCACGCGCTTGAGCGCCTCGCATTCCATCGCGAACGCGTCCTGGAACTCGCCCGAGATGTAGCGCGACGCGCCACGGAAGCCCAGCATCGGGTTCTCTTCGTCCGGCTCGTAGCGCGAGCCGCCGATCAGCTTGCGGTACTCGTTGCTCTTGAAGTCGGACAGACGCACGATCACCGGCTGCGGCCAGAACGCGGCGGCGATGGTCGCGATGCCCTCGGCCAGCTTGTCGACGTAGAAGGCGCGCGGCGACGCATGGCCGCGGGCCACCGACTCGACCGCCTTCTTCAGGTCGTTGTCGATGTTCGGATAGTCCAGGATCGCCTTCGGGTGGACGCCGATGTTGTTGTTGATGATGAACTCGAGGCGCGCCAGGCCGACACCGCTGTTGGGCATCTGCGCGAAGTTGAAGGCCAGCTGCGGATTGCCGACGTTCATCATGATCTTCACCGGGCTGTAGGGCATCTCGCCGCGGTGCACCTCGCTGACCTCGGTCTCGAGCAGGCCATCGTAGATGAAGCCGGTGTCGCCCTCGGAGCAGGCCACGGTCACCAGCTGGCCGTCCTTGAGCTTGTCGGTCGCGTCGCCGCAGCCGACCACCGCCGGGATGCCCAGCTCGCGCGCGATGATGGCCGCGTGGCAGGTGCGGCCGCCGCGGTTGGTAACGATGGCGCTGGCGCGCTTCATGACCGGTTCCCAGTTCGGGTCGGTCATGTCGGTGACCAGCACGTCGCCGGGCTGCACCCGCTCCATCTCGGCCACGCTGTCGACCAGCCGCACCGGGCCAGTGCCGATCTTCTGGCCGATCGCGCGGCCCTCGGCCAGTACCGTGCCCTGGCCCTTGAGCTTGAAGCGCTGCTCGACCTGGCCTTCGGCCTGGCTCTTCACCGTCTCCGGGCGCGCCTGCAGGATGTAGAGCTTGCCGTCGTTGCCGTCCTTGCCCCACTCGATGTCCATCGGGCGGCCGTAGTGCTGCTCGATGATCAGCGCGTACCTGGCCAGTTCGATGACGTCGTCGTCATTGAGCGAGTAGCGGTTGCGCTGCTCGACCTCGACCTCGACCGTCTTGACCAGCTTGCCGCTGGCGGCCTTCTCTTCCGGGGTCGAGAAGGTCATCTGGATCAGCTTGGAGCCGAGGTTGCGCCGGATCAGCGCGAACTTGCCGCGCTGCAGCGCCGGCTTGTGGACGTAGAACTCGTCGGGGTTGACCGCGCCCTGCACCACCGTCTCGCCCAGGCCGTAGCTGGAGGTGATGAAGACGACGTCCTTGAAGCCGGACTCGGTGTCGATGGTGAACATGACGCCGGCGGCGCCCAGGTCGGAGCGCACCATGCGCTGCACACCCGCCGACAGCGCCACGTCCGCGTGGGCGAAGCCCTTGTGCACGCGGTAGCTGATCGCGCGGTCGTTGTAGAGCGACGCGAAGACTTCCTTCATCTTGTGCAGCACGTCCTCGATGCCGACGACGTTCAGGAAGGTCTCCTGCTGGCCGGCGAAGGAGGCGTCGGGCAGGTCCTCGGCGGTGGCGGACGAGCGCACGGCGAAGGACGCGTCCGGGTTGCCGGCGGTCAGGCGCTCGAATTCGGCGCGGATGGCCGCTTCCAGGTCGGCCGGGAAGGGCTGGGCCTCGACCCAGCCGCGGATCTCGGCGCCGGCGGCGGCCAGGGCGCGCACGTCGTCGGTGTTCAGGTCGGCCAGGCGACGCTGGATGCGGGCATCCAGGCCCTCGTGCTTGAGGAAGTCGCGGAAGGCATGCGCGGTGGTCGCGAAGCCGCCGGGGACCCGCACGCCGGACTGGGCCAGCTGCGAGATCATTTCGCCGAGCGAGGCGTTCTTGCCGCCCACCGACTCGACGTCGGTCATCCTCAGTTTCTCGAAGGGTACGACCAGGGCGGTCGCCTCGAAGCGTGCATCAGACATGGGAAAACTCCGTGATGTTGAGAAACCGGGGCTCCCCGCGCGCTCCCGAGCGGGCCGGCGCGGCCGGCGGCTTCGAGGGAGACGGGCATGGCACGGCGCACGACAGGTCTTGTCGATTCTTGTGGGCGTCGCGGCGTGGCGTTCATGCGGTGGGCAGGGGCAAGTTGCGGGCGATTCTAGTGGGAGGCCGATCTATGATGTAAGCCCTCGTTCGGGGCCGGGCCGGTGAGATCCACCGGCGAAACTTCTCGCTTCGGCACGCGGCGTGCCCGCTTCCGCGAAGGCTCCCCGACCGGTTTCAAAGGCCTGACATGACCCAGCACACCGTCTACTTCGTCTCGGATGGCACCGGCATCACCGCCGAAACCTTCGGTAACTCCATCCTGGCGCAGTTCTCGGTCAAGGCCCGCCATGTGCGGCGCCCGTTCATCGACAGCGGCGAGAAAGCACACCAGCTGGTGCAGGAGATCAACGAGACCGGCGAGCGCGAAGGCGTGCGCCCCATCGTCTTCGCCACGCTGGTGAACCGCGAGGTGCTCAACGTGGTGCGACAGGAGTGCAAGGGCCTGGTGATGGACATGTTCGGGACCTTCATCGCGCCGCTGGAGGATGAATTCCGCATCAAGTCCAGCCACCGCGTCGGGCGTTTCTCCGATGTCGCCAAGAGCCAGGAGTACCACGACCGGATCGAGGCGATCAATTTCTCGCTGGCGCATGACGATGGCCAGTCCGCGCGCAACCTGGATTCGGCGGACGTGATCCTGGTCGGCGTGAGCCGCTGCGGCAAGACGCCCACCTCGCTGTACCTGGCGATGCAGCACGGCATCAAGGCGGCCAACTACCCGCTGATCCCCGAGGACTTCGAGCGCGGTCATCTGCCTTCGCTGCTGGTGCCCCACAAGAAGAAGTGTTTCGGCCTGACGATCGATCCGGAGCGCCTGGCGCAGGTGCGCAACGAGCGCCGCCCGGGCAGCAAGTACGCCGACCTGATGAACTGCCATTACGAGGTCCGCGAGGCGGAGACGATGATGAAGAAGGCCGGCATCAACTGGCTGTCGTCGACGCACAAGTCGATCGAGGAGATCGCGACGACGATCCTTCGCGACATCCGCCCGGACCGGCTGATGTATTGAGCCCGGCGACGACGGATGCCGGCTTCCGCGCTGGCCCTGGTCGTCGCGGCGGCGCTGATCCACGCGCTGTGGAACTTCGCCGCGAAGAAGGCGCAGGGCAACCATCACTTCGCCTGCATGACGGCGCTTGGGGTCAGCCTGCTGTGGCTGCCGGCCGTCTTCGTGGTCGGGCTCGACGAGTTGCCCAGTTGGGGCTGGCAGGCGTGGACCGCCACGGCCGCGAGCGCCGTCGTTCACCTGGCCTACTTCAACGCGCTGCTCGCCGGTTATCGCGCGGCGGACATGACGGTGGTCTATCCGGTCGCGCGCGGCAGCGGACCGCTGCTGTCCTCGCTCGTGGCCGTGCTGCTACTGGGCGAGCATCTGGGGCTGGGCGGCGCGCTGGGCCTGGCGGGCGTCGTCGGCGGCATCCTGCTGATGGCGGCGGGGCCTGCCTTCTTCGCCAAGGACGCGGCGAGCGCCGATCCTGAGCGGCAGCGCAGACGCAAGTTGGGCATCGCGTGGGGCGCGCTGACCGGCGCGACCATCGCCGCCTACAGCGTGATCGACGGCTACGCGGTGAAGGTCCTGGCGCTGTCGCCCATCCTCTACGACTATTTCTGCAACCTGCTGCGGGTGCCGGTCAGCCTGCCGGCGGTGCTGCGCGATCGGGCGGGATTCCTGCCGGCGCTGCGCCGGCAGTGGAAGCATGCGCTGGTGGTGGCCATCGGCGCACCGGCGGCCTACATCCTGGTGCTGTACGCGATGAAGCTGGCGCCCTTGTCGCGGGTGGCGCCGGCACGGGAGCTGTCGATGCTGTTCGCCGCGCTGATCGGCGGACAACTGCTGGGCGAAGGCGAACGTGGCTGGCGCATCGCCGGGGCGGCGCTCATCGCGCTCGGCGTGGCGGCGCTGGCGGTGGCGCGTTGACCACCCTCCGGCCCTCGCCTCACGCGGACCTTCAGCCCAGCCGCCGCCTGGCGGATTCGTAGAGACAGATCGACGCCGCGCTCGCGACATTCAGCGACTCCTCGCCGCCGGGCTGCGGGATGCCGACGCGCAGGGCGCAGCGCCGCATCAACGCCTCGCCGACGCCCTGCCCTTCATGGCCCATGACCCAGGCGCAGGGGCTCGGCAGCTCGGCCTGATGCAGCAGCGCATCGGCGTGCGAGCTGGTGGCCAGCAGCGGCACCTTCAGCGCGTCGAGGTCCTCGACAGCCAGCCCCTCGATCAAGCTCAGCCCGAAATGCGCGCCCATGCCCGCGCGCAACACCTTGGGCGACCACAGCGCCGCCGTGCCCTTCAGCGCGAGCACTTGCCGGAAGCCGAGCGCCGCCGCGCTGCGCAGGATGGTGCCCACGTTGCCCGCGTCCTGCAGCCGGTCCAGCACGACGGAGTCCGCGCCGGCGTCGATGCGCGGCTGTGTCGGCAGCGCCAGCTCGAAGCCGATCTGCGCCGGCGACTCCAGGCCCGACACCGTCTTGAACAGCGCCGGCGAGACGACCAGCACCTTCGGCGCCGCGTCGGCCAGCGCGCGCAGCGCCTCGTCGGCCGCCGCCACGTCGGTGACCAGCGCCAGCGCCGGCCGCACGCCGCGGTGCACCGCGGCGCGCGCCAGGTGGTCGCCCTCCAGCCACACGCCGCCGAGCTTGCGGTAGGCGCCGCCGTCCTGCGCCAGCTTGCGCAGGCGCTGCAGGTGGGGGTTGTCTCGGGCGGTGATCGACTGCCAGCTCATGCGGCGCCTTCTTCAAAGTGATCCAACGAACGGGGCCGCGCGCGCTCCGGGAGGAGCGTTCGCGCGGCGGGATGCGCTCAGTCCAGCGCCGCGGCGTCGACCGCCAGGCTCATGTCGCTCAGGTCGAGCGACCGCACCGGCGCGAAGCTCTGCCGATGCCAGACCGTCGCGCCATGCACGCGCAGCGCCTCGAGGTGCTCGCGCGTGCCGTAGCCCTTGTGGCTGTCGAAGCCGTACTGCGGATGCTGCTCATGCATCTGCAGGCAGAAGCGGTCGCGGTGCACCTTGGCCAGGATGGACGCCGCCGAGATCGCCGGCACCAGCGCATCGCCCCGGACGATCGCCTCGGCCGGGATGCGCAGCACCGGCAGCCGGTTGCCGTCCACCTGGACGCGCCCGGGCTTCAGCCGCAGGCCCTCGACCGCGCGGCGCATCGCCAGCATCGTCGCCTGCAGGATGTTGATGCGGTCGATCTCCTCGACCGTCGCCTCCGCGATGCAGAAGCACAGCGCCTTGGCGCGGATCTCGTCGAAGAGCTGCTCGCGCTTCTTCTCGCTCAGCACCTTCGAGTCGTTCAAGCCCTTGATCGGACTCTGGTCGTCGAGGATCACCGCCGCCGCGACCACCGGTCCGGCCAGCGGGCCCCGCCCCGCCTCGTCGACACCGCACAGCAGGCCCTCGCCGGCCCATTCCAGGCCGAGTTGCGTCGGACGTTCAGGCGCCGAGGATTTTCGCGATCGCATCGCCGGCCCTTCGCGCGGTGTTGCAGCGCAGCTGTTGGTGGATCTCGAGGAAGCGCTCGCGCAGCCGCTCGCGCCGGGGCGCGTCGTCCAGCCACGCCAGGCCCTCGCGGGCGATGCGCTCGCCGGTGCACTCGTCCTGCAGGCATTCCGGCACCAGCGTCTCACGCGCCAGCACGTTGGGCAAGCCCACCCACGGCAACAGCGCCTTGCCCTTCATCCGCCAGGCATTGAACCAGTGCAGCTTGTAGGCGATCACCATCGGGCGCTTGAGCAGCGCCGCCTCCAGCGTCGCGGTGCCGCTGGCGACCAGCGTCAGGTCGCAGGCGGCCAGCGCGTCCTGCGCGCGGCCGTCCACCAGCGTCATCGGCAGGCCCTGGCCGTGCTCGGCCATCAGCGCCTCGACCATCGGCCGCAACCCCGGCGCGATCGGGATCACGAAGCGCAGCGCCGGCCGCGCCTGCAGCATCCGCTGGGCCGCCTGCAGCAGCGGCGGGCCGATGTAGGTCAGCTCGCTGCGGCGGCTGCCCGGCAGGATCGCGACGACCGTGTCGCCCTCCGCCAGGCCGAGCGCGGCGCGCGCGTCCTCGCGGGGCGGCTCCAGCGGGATCTGGTCCGCGAGCGGGTGGCCGACGTAGGTCGCCGGGATGCCGGCCTTGGCCAGGATCTCCGGTTCGAACGGGAACAGGCACAGCACGTGGTCCGCGCTGCGCTTGATCGTGGTGACGCGCTCCGCGCGCCAGGCCCAGATCGACGGGCAGACGAAGTGCACGGTCTTGATGCCGGCTTCGCGCAGCCGCTGCTCCAGGCCGAAATTGAAGTCCGGCGCGTCGACGCCGACGAATACCGACGGGCGCTCCGCCAGCAGGCGGTCACCGAGCTGGCGGCGGATCGCCAGCAGTTCGCGGATGTTCTTGATCGCGTCCCAGTAGCCGAAGATCGACAGCTTGTGGCTGGGCCACCAGGCGTCGAAGCCCTGCGCCTGCATCTTCGGCCCGCCGATGCCCGCGGCGGTCAGGTCCGGCCAGCGCGCCTTCAAGCCCTGCAGCAGCAGGCTCGCGAGCAGATCCCCGGAGGCCTCGCCGGCCACCAGGCCCAGTCGAGGATCCGTGGAGGTCATGTCAGGCGTCCGGGCCGATCAGCGGACGAGGCCGCGCTTGGCGCCGGCCAGGAAGTCCAGCATCACCTGGATGTCGCGGATGGACTCCGCGTCCTGGCCTTGCTTGAGCGCCTCCAGGTTGGCCACCGACTGCTCCAGCGTCGTGCCGTCGCGGAACAGCAGCTTGTGGACCTGGCGGATCACGCCCAGCCGGTCATTGCTGAAGCCGCGGCGGCGCAGCCCGGTGAGGTTGACCGCCCGCACCGTCAGCGGATTGCCGTCGACGGTCATGTACGGGGCGACGTCCTGCGCGACATGCCCCTGGAAGCCGATCATCGCGTGCGCGCCGACATGCACGAACTGGTGGACGCCGGTCAGGCCGCCGATGGTCGCCCAGTCGCCGACATGGACGTGGCCGGCCAGCGTGGCGTTGTTGGCCAGCACGCAGTGGTCGCCGACGATCACGTCATGCGCCAGATGCACGTAGGCCATGATCCAGTTGTCCGAGCCGACGCGGGTGACGCCCTGCTCCTTGAAGGTGCCGGTGTTGAAGGTGCAGAACTCGCGGATCGTGTTGCGATCGCCGATCACCAGCTCCGTCACCTCGCCGCCATGGCTCATGTCCTGCGGCATCGCGCCGATCGACGCGAACTGGAAGATGACGTTGTCGCGGCCGATCGTGGTCCTGCCCTCGACGACGGTGTGCGGACCGATGCGCGTGCCCGCGCCGATGCGCACCTCGGGGCCGATCACCGCGTAGGGACCGACCTGGACGGTGTCGTCGAGCTGCGCCTTCGGATCGACGATGGCGGTGGGATGGATCTGGGCCATGGGCGTGAGGAGGCTGCGGGAACGGGGCGGACGCCGGATCAGCAGTCCAGCTTGCGCATCGTGCACATCAGGCCGGCCTCGGCCACGATGTCGGTGCCCACCAGCGCCTTGGCGCCGAACTTGTAGATGCCGGCCTTGGCGCGGTCCAGCGTCACTTCCAGGATCAGCTGGTCGCCCGGCTCCACCGGGCGCTTGAAGCGGGCGTTGTCGATGCCGGCGAAGTACACGACATGGTTCTCGTCCAGCGTGAAGTTGTAGCTCTCCACCGCCAGCAGCGTCGCGGCCTGCGCCAGCGCTTCCAGGATCAGCACGCCCGGCATCACCGGCCGGTGCGGGAAGTGGCCCAGGAAGAACGGCTCGTTGATGCTGACGTTCTTGATCGCGCGGATGCGCACGCCCTTCTCCACCTCCAGGACGCGGTCCACCAGCAGGATCGGGTAGCGATGGGGCAGCTTCTCGAGGATGCCGTGGATATCGATGCGGGTCTCGTTCATGTCGTCTTCTTTTCCAGGGCTCGCACGCGCTGGCGCAGCTCATAGAGCCCGCGCAGCGCGGCGGCGTTCTTCTGCCAGGACGCGGCGTCCTCGAAGGGCCACATGCCGGCGTAGGCGCCGGCCTTGTCGATGCTGTTGCTGATGTTGGCCGTCGGGCCGATCTGCACGCCGTCGGTGATCTTGATGTGGCCGTTGATGCGCGCCGCGCCGGCCACGATGCAGTTCGCGCCGATCTCGGCGCTGCCCGCGATCGCCACCGCGCCGGCGATGGCCGTGCCGCGGCCGATCTTCACGTTGTGGGCGATCTGGACCAGGTTGTCGATGATCACGCCATCGGCGATCACCGTGTCGCCCAGCGCGCCGCGGTCGATGCAGGTGTTGGCGCCGATCTCGACGCCGTCGCCGATGCGCACCGCGCCGAGCTGCTCGATCTTCACCCACTCGACGCCGGCGGCGCCCTTGGTGGGCGCGAAGCCGAAACCGTCGGCGCCGATCACCACGCCGCTGTGCACCAGCGAGTAGGCACCGATCACGCAGTCATGGCCGAACACCACATGGGGTGCCAGGCGCGTGTGCGCGCCGACGCGGGCGTCCTGTTCGACGATGGTGTGCGCGCCGATGCGGGCGCCGTCGCCCAGCACCGCGCCGGATTCGATCACCGCATGCGGGCCGACCTCGACGTCGCGGCCCAGGGTCGCATCCGCCGCGACGGTGGCCGTCGGATGGATGGCCGGCGCCGCGCGCGGCTTGCGCATGTTCGCGGCCCACCACTGGGTCAGGCGGGCGAAATAGAGGTAGGGATCCGGCGCGACGATGCAGCAGGCGGTCGAGCCATCCCCCCGGCGCGCCGCGGCGGCCTCGGCCAGCTTGGGCGACACGATCACGCAGGCGGCGCCGGTCGTGGCGAGCTGCGATTCGTACTTCGGATTCGAGAGGAAGGCGATCGCGTCCGCGCCGGCTTCCTCCAGGGGCGCGATCGTGCCGATCGCCACATCGGAGGCACCAACAAGATCGCCGCCCAAGGCGGCGATCAGATCCGAGACCACAAGCTGTTTCATGGTCACTTCTGTGCGTTGAGCTGGTCGATCACCTTCTTCGTGATGTCCACGCGGGGGCTGGCATGGATCGCATCCTGAACGATCAGGTCGTACTTGTCATCCTCGAAGATCTTCTTGATGACCTTGTTGGCTTTCTCGATCACCGCGGAGAGTTCCTCGTTCTTGCGCTGGGCGACGTCCTCGTTGAACTCGCGGCGCTTGCGCTGCAGGTCGCGGTCCTGCTCGATCAGCTCGCGCTGGCGGCGGCCCCGTTCGGCTTCGCTCAGCGCGGGGCTGTCCTTGTCGAGCTTCTCGGCGGCGCCGCGCAGCTTGGTCTCCAGGTCCAGCAGGGCCTTTTCGCGGCGGCTGAACTCGGCCTGCAGCTTGGTCTCGGCGGCCTTGGCCAGGTTGGTCTCGCGCAGGATCCGCTCGCTGTTGACGTAGCCGATCTTGACTTCCTGGGCTTGCGCGCCCAGGGTCGTCGCACCCGCCAACAGGACGGTGGCGACGATCTGCGACAGCTTGCTCTTCATCAGAATGCAGTCCCGATCTGGAATTGGAATCGCTCGATTCTATCCGTGGACTTCTTGCGGATCGGCGAGCCATAGCTCAGGCGCAGCGGGCCCATCGGCGACAGCCAGCTGATGCCCACGCCGGCCGAGGCCCGGACGTCCTGGAAGTTCAGCTTCTCGTCCTGCCCCCAGACATTGCCGGCGTCGAGGAAGCCGAACAGGCGGAAGCTCTTGTCGTTGCCGGAGCCCGGCACCGGGACGTAGAACTCGGTGTTCAGGTTGAACTTGCGGTTGCCGCCGGTGTAGGAACCGGTGACGTCGACCGGACCCAGCGTGCCGGGCTCGAACACCCGCACCGAGCCCAGGCCACCGCCGTAGAAGTTCTTAAAGATCGGATACGGCCGGCCGCCCAGGCCCTTGCCGTAGGCGAATTCGCCGTTGATCATCAGCGAGAACTTGCGGCCCAGCGGGAAGAACTCCTGGTACTGCAGGTTGGCGATCGTGTAGCGCGAGTCGCCGACCGGGCTCATTTCCAGGTTGACGCGCTTCATCGCACCGGCGGTCGGCGTGATCACCGAGTCACGGTTGTCCTTCTTCCAGCCGATCGTCAGCGGGATGGACATCGCCGAGGCGCCGAACTGCTCGCGGAACAGCCAGTAGCTGTTGGGCAGGCCGGTGCGCGTCGTGATGCGCGTGGTCTCGTAGCCGATGCCGAAGAACACCGTGTCGTCTTCCGAGAACGGCACGCCGAACTTGACCGAGCCGCCGTACGAGGCGAACTCGTATTCCTCGCCCAGGTTGTTGATCGGCTTGACGGTGCGGTAGAACACGTCGATCGCGCGCGACACGCCGTCGACGGTGAAGTACGGGTCCACCGTCGTCACGCCCAGCGAGCGACCGGTGCTGGCGGTGTTGACCTGGATGCCCAGGTAGTTGCCGGAGCCGAACACGTTCTCCTGCGAGATCGAGCCGGACAGCGACAGCTTGCTCGCGCTCGAGTAGCCGGCGCCGATCTGGATGTTGCCGGTCGGACGCTCCGTCACCGTCAGGGTGACGTCGACCTGGTCGGGCGAGCCCGGCACCTCGGTCGTGTCGATGGTGACGTCCTTGAAGTAGCCCAGCCGCTCGACGCGATCGCGCGAGGCCTTGATGCGCGCGCCGTCGTACCAGGACGATTCGAACTGGCGGAACTCGCGGCGGATGACCTCGTCGCGGGTGCGCGTGTTCCCGGAGATCAGCACGCGGCGCACGTAGACGCGGCGCTGCGGCTCGCCCACCAGCGTGACGGTGACCTGGCCGGTGGCGCGGTCGATCTCGGGCCGGCTCTCGACGCGGGCGAAGGCATAACCGAAGGTGCCGTACAGGTCCTGGAAGTTGCGCGTCGTCTGCGCCACCGCCTCGCCGTTGTAGGGCTGACCCGGCTTGAGCGCGACCAGGCGCTTGAACTCCTCTTCGCGTCCGAGGAAGTCGCCTTCGAGCTTGATGCCGTTGACGGTGTAGGGCTGGCCTTCGCTGATCGTGATCGCGACGCTGATGCTCTGCTTGTCCGGCGAGATCGTGACCTGCGTCGACTCGACGTTGAACTCCAGGTAGCCGCGGTTCAGGTAGTACGAGCGGATCGTCTCCAGGTCGGCGTTCAGCTTGGCGCGGGAATAGCGGTCGGTCTTGGTGTACCAGGTCAGCCAGCCGGAGGTGGTCTGCTCGAGCAGGCCGGTCAGCGTGCTCTCGCTGAAGACCTTGTTGCCGAGGATGCGGATCTCGGCGATCTTGGCCGGTTCGCCCTCGGTCACCGAGAAGCTGACGTTGACGCGGTTGCGTTCGATCGGGGTGATCGTCGTCGTGACCTCGGCGCCGTACAGCGAGCGGGTCAGGTATTGCCGCTTGAGTTCCTGCTCGGCGCGGTCGGCCAGCGCCTTGTCGAAGGGCTTGCCTTCGCCGATGCCCACGTCCTTCAGCGACTTGGTCAGGGCCTCGGTGTCGAACTCCTTGAGGCCAACGAAGCTGACGTTGGCGATGATCGGGCGTTCCTCGATCACGATGACGACCGCATCGGTGTCGAGGTTGATCCGCACGTCCTTGAACAGGCCGGTCGCGAACAGCGCACGCAGCGCGGCGGCGCCCTTCTCGTCGTTGTAGGTGTCACCGATGCGGAAGGGCAGCGCCGCGAAGACCGTGCCCGGGTCGGTACGCTGCAGGCCTTCGACGCGGATGTCCTTGAGTACGAACGGTTCGGCGGCCCAGGCGGAACCGGCGTGCAGCGCGGTGGCCAGCACCGCCAGTTGGATCACGTGGGGGCGCAGGGCGTCGGGCAGGAATCGGGACATGCGGAAGCTTCAGTGCAGACCCAGCGTGCGGGTCAGATCGTTGAAAAGGGCCAGGCTCATCATCAGCAGCACGACGGCGATGCCTGCACGTTGCAGCTGCTTGTGCCACCACTCAGAGACAGGGCGGCCGCTCAAACCCTCGAAAAGATAATACATCAGGTGTCCGCCATCGAGCATCGGCAGCGGCAGGAGGTTCAGCACCCCGAGGCTCACGCTGACCGCCGCGAGGAAACTCAGGAACGCCGTCAGCCCGAGGCTCGCCGACTGGTCCGCGGCCTTGGCGATCGTGAGGGGGCCGCTGAGGTTCTTTACCGAAGCTTCACCCACCAACATGCGACCCAGCGTCTTCACCGTCAGCGCGCTGAGCTCCCAGGTCCGGGTCAGGCCTTGCCTCACCGATTCGACGGGGCCGTAGTGGACCGTGACCAGCGCCGGCCGGGCATCGAAGCCGGCGCCGATGCGCGCGACGCGCTGGTCGCCGGCGATCTCGACGCGCGGCGTGACCACCCGCTCGAGCTGCTGGCCGTCGCGAAGGACCTGCAGTCTGAGCGGCTCCGCCTGGTTGTCGACCACCGCGCGGCGCACGCGCTGGATGAACCAGGCGACATCCGGCACCGGCTCGTCATTGACACGCAGCACGCGATCCCCGGGCAGCAGGCCGGCGGCCTCGGCGGGCTCGCCCGGGACCATGCGCCCCAGCACCGGCTCGACGAACACGCCGCCCAGGCCGATGCGGCCCATGGTCTTCTCGTCGAAGTCGCGGCTCTCCAGGGTGTCTGTCTCCAGCCGGACCGTGCGGCGGCCATGGCCGGCCGCGTCGCTGACGCTCAGCAGCAGCGGCCGCTTGTCGGCCACCGCCTGCGCCAGCTGCCAGCCGAAGTCCGGCATCGATCGCACGTCCTCCCAGTCCTCGCCATCGGAGGACCAGGCCTGCACCAGGTCGCCGGCGCGCAGGCCGGCACGCTCGGCCAAGCCTCCGGCCACCGGCGAACCGAGCAGCGCCTTGGGCTCCTCGCGCCCGATCCAGCCGACCACCGCGAACAGCAGCACCGCCAGGATCAGGTTGGCGGCCGGGCCCGCGGCGACGATGGCCGCGCGCTGCCACAGGGATTTGCGATTGAAGGCCTGCGACTGCTCGCCCGGCGCCACCGGGCCGTCGCTTTCATCGAGCATGCGGACATAGCCGCCGAGCGGGATGGCGCTGAGCGTGAACTCGGTGCTGTCCGGCGACTTGCGCCGACGCAGCAGCACGCGGCCGAACCCGACCGAGAAGCGCAGCACCTTGACGCCGCAAGCGCGGGCGACGCGATAGTGACCCCACTCGTGGATCACGATCAGGATGCCCAGCGTGACGAGGAAATAGAGGACTTGGGAGAGCATCGCGGGCGTCCTGGATCGAAGGCGGGATCGGTGTGGCGACCGGTGACGGAAGGGTCAGACCGCGGCGGCAAGCGCCGCGATCCGCTGCCGGGCGTGCCGGCGGGCCCGGGCATCGAGCGCCAGCAGGCCTTCGACGCTGTCGACCTCGCCGGCCTGCGGCATCACCGCCTCGAGCGCGTCGCGGTTGATGCGGCAGATGTGATCGAAGCGCAGCTGGCGGTCCAGGAAGGCGGCCACCGCCTCCTCGTTGGCCGCGTTCAGGACCGCGGTGCTGCCCTCGGCCGCGCGCAGCGCCTGCCACGACAGGTGCAGGCCGGGGAAGCGGACCGCGTCCGCCTCCTCGAAGGCCAGGCTGGGCGTCTTGAGCAGGTCCAGCAGCCCGGCGCCCGACTCGACGCGCTCGGGGAAGGCCAGCGCATAGGCGATGGGCACCCGCATGTCGGGCGTGCCGAGCTGCGCCAGCACCGAGTGGTCGCGGCAGACCACCATCGAGTGCACGATGCTCTGCGGGTGGATCAGGACCTTGATCTGCTCGGGCTTGAGGTTGAAGAGCCAGCGCGCCTCGATGACCTCGAGCGCCTTGTTCATCATCGTGGCCGAGTCCACCGAGATCTTGCGGCCCATCACCCAGTTCGGATGCGCACAGGCCTGCTCCGGCGTGACATCGGCGAGCGAGGCCGGATCACGCTGGCGGAACGGACCGCCGGACGCGGTGAGCACGATGTGGTCGATGCGCTGGGACCAGGTCGACCGGTCCTCGGGCAGGCACTGGAAGATCGCCGAGTGCTCCGAGTCCACCGGCAGCAGCGTGGCGCCGCCCTGCTCGACCGCCTGCATGAACAGCGCGCCGCCGAGCACGATGGCTTCCTTGTTGGCCAGCAGCAGCCGCTTGCCCGCGCGCGCCGCGGCCATCGCTGGCGGCAGTCCGGCCGCGCCGACGATCGCCGCCATCACCGCGTCCACCTCGGGGTGGGCGGCGATCTCGCTGAGCGCGGCCATGCCGTCCAGCACCTCGGTGCGCGAGCCGGCTTCGCGCAGTCTCGCGCGCAGCTGCGCCGCCAGCGCGGCATCCGGCAGCACAGCGAAACGCGGCTGATGCTGCAGGCATTGGGCCGCCAGTTCGTCGACGCGACTCATCGCCGACAGCGCGAAGACGCGGTAGCGGTCGGGATGACGCGCGATCACGTCCAGCGTGCTGGTGCCGATCGATCCGGTGGATCCCAGCACGCAGACCTGCTGCGGACGTTGGAAGGTGGAGCTCATCGCTGGGAAATCCGCGGTATCAGAGGGAGGTCAGCGCCAGCGCCAGCGGCAGGACCGGCAGCAGCGCGTCGACACGGTCGAGCACGCCGCCATGGCCGGGCAGCAGCTGGCTGCTGTCCTTGGCGCCGGCGGCCCGCTTGACCAAGGATTCGAACAGGTCGCCGACGACGCTCATCGCCGACAGGAAGACCAGCGCCAGCAGCGACACCAGGCCCAGCCGCTGCACCAGCACGGTGTACATCGAGGGGGAATCCACCGGCAGGCGCAGGTCGATCACATGCACCCAGACGACGCCCAGGACGATGACGCCGACCAGGCCGCCGATCGCGCCTTCCCAGCTTTTGCCCGGGCTGATCGCCGGCGCCAGCTTGCGACGGCCGAAGGTCTTGCCGGCGAAGTAGGCGGCGACGTCGGCCATCCAGACCAGGCACATCGCCGACAACAGGAAATTGATGCCGCGCTGGCGCGCGACGACCAGCGCCAGCCAGGCCGCCCATAGCAGCACCGCCCCGAGGAGCAGCCGCAGCGCCGGCGACAGTCTGGGCCAGCCGGCCACGCCGACGGCCAGCGCGCGCACGCCGCCGAGCACCCACAGCCCGCCCGCCAGCCACCAGCACCAAGCCGGCACCTGGAAGCCGACGACGTAGAACGTCGCCGCGCAGGCCGCCGCCAGCGCGGCGCCGAACACGAGCGCCGGAGCGCCGGGCTTGCCGTTCAGCCGCGACCATTCCCACCCGGCCGCCGCGATCATGACCAGCGTCAGCAGCGCGAACCACATCGGGTTCGACGCGAACAGCGCCGGCAACAGGATCGCGAGCAGGACCAGGGCCGTGATCACGCGCTGAAGCAGCATTTCAAGCCTCCTGGGCAACGCCCGGCACGTTGACGCCACCGAAGCGGCGGTCGCGCGCCCGGAACGCGGCGATCGCCTCGTCCAGTTGCGCTTCGCCAAACTCCGGCCACAGGCAATCGGAGAACACGAACTCGGTGTAGGCGGTCTGCCAGAGCATGAAGTTGCTGATGCGCAGCTCGCCGCCGGTGCGGATGAACAGGTCGGGGTCCGGTGCATAGCTCATCGCCATGAACTCGGAGAGCTTCGCCTCGGTCAACTCGGCCGGTTGCACGCCGGCCTCCATCGCCTTGCGGCAGGCCTGGACGATGTCCCAGCGGCCACCGTAGTTGAACGCGACGTTCAGCGTCAGCTTGCTGTTGTGGGCGGTCGAGTTCTCGGCCTCGGCCCAGGCGGCCCGCAGCTTGTCGGACACCGCCTCGCGGTCGCCGACGATGCGGATGCGCACGCCCATCGCGCCCATGCGCGCCAGGTAGCGGGACACCGCCGCCAGCACCAGGCCCATCAGGCCGGACACCTCGTCGCTGGGCCGCTTCCAGTTCTCGCTGGAGAAGGCAAAGACGGTGAGGTACTCGATGTCGCGGTCGATGCAGGCCTGCACCACGCGCACCAGGGCGTCCACGCCCTGCTTGTGGCCGAAGAAGCGCGGCAGGAAGCGCTTCTTCGCCCATCGACCGTTGCCATCCATGACGATGGCCACATGGCGGGGCACACCCGCCTTGCTGTCGGCGCTCACAAGGACGCGACGATCAGACGGCCATGATCTCGGCTTCCTTGGCCGAGAGCAGCTTGTCGATCTCGTTGACGACGCGGTCGGTCAGCTTCTGGACCTCGTCCTGGCTGCGACGCTCGTCGTCCTCGGTGATGAGCTTGTCCTTGGCCATCTTCTTGGCCTGCTCGTTGGCGTCGCGGCGCAGGTTGCGCACGGCGACCTTGGCATCCTCGGCGGCGCCCTTGGCGACCTTCACCAGATCGCGGCGGCGCTCTTCCGACAGCGGCGGCATCGGCACGCGGATCAGGTCGCCCTGCGACGACGGGTTCAGGCCCAGGTCGGATTCGCGGATGGCCTTCTCGATCTTCTGGCCCATGCCCTTCTCCCAGGGCTGCACGCTGACCGTGCGGGCGTCCAGCAGCGTGACGTTGGCCACCTGCGAGATCGGCACCATCGAGCCGTAGTAGTCCACGTGCACCTGGTCCAGCAGGCCGGGGTGGGCGCGACCGGTGCGGATCTTCTGCAGTTCGTTCTTGTAGGCCTCGACGGACTTGGCCATCTTGGCTTCGACGTTCTTCTTGATGTCGGCGATGCTCATGTTCTTTTCCTCGGATCAAAGGGTCGAGCGGGATCGGCGGAGCAGGATCCGCTCCCGGTGGAGCGGCGATCCGGACTCCAACGCGCGAGCCGCCTCAGACGTGCACCAGGGTGCCTTCGTCCTCTCCCATCACGACGCGCTTGAGCGCGCCCGGCTTGAAGATCGAGAACACCTTGATGGGGAGCTTCTGGTCACGGCACAGCGCGAACGCGGTCGCGTCCAGGACTTGCAGGTTCTTGCTGATGGCCTCGTCGAAGGTGATGCGGGCGTAGCGCGTCGCGGTCGGGTCCTTCTTCGGGTCGGCGGTGTAGACGCCGTCCACCTTGGTCGCCTTGAGCATGATCTCGGCGCCCACTTCCGCGCCGCGCAGCGCGGCGGCCGTGTCGGTCGTGAAGAAGGGGTTGCCGGTGCCGGCGGCGAACACGACGACCTTGCCCTCTTCCAGATACTGCAGCGCCTTGGGGCGCACGTAAGGCTCGACGACCTGCTCGATCGCGATCGCCGACATGACGCGGGCGGTCATGCCTTCCTGGCGCATCGTGTCGGCCAGGGCCAGCGAGTTCATCACCGTCGCCAGCATGCCCATGTAGTCGGCCGTCGCGCGGTCCATGCCCACCGAGCCACCCGCCACGCCGCGGAAGATGTTCCCGCCGCCGATGACGACCGCGACTTCGACGCCGAGCTTCGTCACTTCCTGGATTTCCTGGACCATGCGCACGATGGTCGCGCGGTTGATGCCGTAGGAGTCGTCGCCCATCAGGGCTTCACCGGAAAGCTTGAGCAGGATGCGTTTGTGGGCGGGCATTGTTACCTCGTCAATACAGCCGATAGAGAGAGTGTCGTGCGTGCGCCTGCATGCGCAAGCGCACAAGTGTAAAGGGCGCCAGAGGCGCCCTTTTTGAGTCGCGATGCTTATTGCTGCTTGCTCGCGGCCGCCACCTGGGCAGCCACTTCGGCGGCGAAGTCGTCGACCTTCTTCTCGATGCCCTCGCCCACCACGTACAGGGTGAACGACTTCACCGTCGTGGCCTTCTCCTTGAGCATCTGGGCGACGGTCTGCTTGCCGTCGGCGGCCTTCACGAAGACCTGGTCCAGCAGCGAGACTTCCTTCAGGAACTTCTGCACCGAGCCCTCGACCATCTTGGCGACGATCTCGGCCGGCTTGCCGGATTCGGCGGCCTTCTCGGCGGCGATCTTGCGCTCCTTCTCGACCAGTTCGGCCGGGACTTCGGCGGACGACAGCGCGGCCGGCTTCATCGCGGCGACGTGCATCGCGACGTCCTTGGCGGCGACTTCGTCACCCTCGAACTCGACGATCACGCCGATGCGGGTGCCGTGCAGGTAGGACGCCAGCTTGGCGCCTTCGTAGCGCTTGAAGCGGCGGATCGTCATGTTCTCGCCGATCTTGCCGATCAGGCCCTTGCGCACGTCCTCGACCGTCGGGCCGAAGCCTTCCTGCGACAGCGGCAGGGCGGACAGGGCGGCGATGTCGGCCGGGTTGTTCTCGGCGACCAGGCCGGCCAGCGCGTTCACGAAGGCCAGGAAGGCGTCGTTCTTGGAAACGAAGTCGGTTTCGCAGTTGACTTCGATGACGGCACCGGCGGCACCCTTCACCGCGGCGGCGACGACACCTTCGGCGGTGATGCGCGAGGCGGCCTTGCCGGCCTTGTTGCCCAGCTTGACGCGCAGGATCTCTTCCGCGCGGGTCATGTCGCCGTCGGCCTCGGTCAGGGCCTTCTTGCACTCCATCATCGGGGAGTCGGTGCGGGCGCGCAGCTCGGCGACCATGCTTGCGGTAATTGCTGCCATTTCAATCTCCGTGTGTCGCGGCCCGGAACGACCCGGCGCCGCGGAATTCTGAATCTGGTTGGACGAAGGGGGCTGAATCAGCCCCCTTGTCATGTCCCTTGAGGGCTTCGGGCCTGGATCAGGCGCCTTCGTTCACTTCCACGAACTCGTCGCCTTCGGCGGCGACGGCCTGGACGACTTCGTTCGTCGAGTTGGCACGGCCTTCCAGCACGGCGTCGGCGACGGCCTTGGCGTACAGGGCGACCGCCTTGGCCGAGTCGTCGTTGCCGGGGATGACGTAGTCGATGCCTTCGGGCGAGTGGTTGGTGTCGACGACGCCGATGACCGGGATGCCCAGCTTCTTGGCTTCGGCGACGGCGATCTTGTGGTAGCCGACGTCGATGACGAACAGGGCGTCAGGCAGCGCGGCCATGTCCTGGATGCCGCCGATGTTCTTTTCCAGCTTGCTGATGTCGCGCTGGAACATCAGGGCTTCCTTCTTGATCGCGGGCTGGGTGCCGGCGTCGATCTGGCTCTGCATGTCCTTGAGCTTCTTCAGCGAGGTCTTGACCGTCTTGAAGTTGGTCAGCGTGCCGCCCAGCCAACGCTGGTTCACGCTGGGCACGCCGGCGCGCTCGGCTTCGGCGGCGACGATGTCACGGGCCTGGCGCTTGGTGCCGACCATCAGGATCGTGCCGCGCTTGGCAGCGAGCTGGCGCACGAACTTCAGGGCTTCCTCGAACGCGGGCAGCGTCTTCTCGAGGTTGATGATGTGGATCTTGTTGCGATGGCCGTAGATATACGGGGCCATCTTGGGGTTCCAGAAGCGGGTTTGGTGACCGAAATGGACGCCGGCTTCCAGCATCTCACGCATCGTGACGGACATAAGTACTCCGAAGGTTGGTTCTAGAATCCGGCACGAATTGCGACGTCTGCTTGTACGTTGCAACACCTTGATTCGCCGGATCCGCGAATTTGCGACGTGCGACAAGGACTTGGATCCTCCGCCTGCACACCGCGTTCCCGCCGGATTCCAGCCCCCTTGGCTGGGTCGTCCGGCAAAAACCCGAAGAGTATAACCCGTTTTGGCATGCCGATCGACTTGACCGACGCGCTGGCGTCCCTGCGCGAGGGCCGCCAGTCGGCCGCCGCCCTGCTCGCCGCCAACCTGGCCCGCGCCGACGCCCCGGCCTGCGAGCACGTCTTCCTGCGACGCTTCGACGCGGAAGCGCGCGCCGCCGCCAAGGCCAGCGACGCGGCGGCCGCCCGCGGCGAGCCTCGCCCGCCGCTGGGCGGCCTGGCGGTCTCGGTGAAGGACCTGTTCGACGTCGCCGGCATGCCGACCACGGCAGCCTCCGCCGCGATGGACGACGCCCCGCCCGCCACCCGCGACGCCCCGGCCGTGGCCCGGCTGCGCGCCGCCGGCGCGGCGCTGGTCGGCCACACCCATCTGAGCGAGTTCGCCTTCTCCGGCGTCGGCATCAATCCGCACCACGGCACGCCCCGCAATCCGGTGACACACGCCCTCGACGGCCTGGACCGCATCCCCGGCGGCTCGACCTCCGGCGGCGCGGTCAGCGTCGCGGCGGGCGCGGCGTGGGCCGCGCTCGGCTCGGACACCGGCGGCTCGCTGCGCATCCCGGCCGCGCTGCAGGGTCTGGTGGGCTTCAAGGGCACGGCGCGGCGGGTGCCGCTGGGCGGCTGCCTGCCGCTCTCGCCGTCGCTGGACACGGCCGGCGCGATCACGCGCTCGGTGAGGGACGCGGCGCTGCTCGATTCGGTGCTGAGCGGCGCTCCGCTAGAGATCGACGCGCGCCCGCTGTCGGCCTGGCGATTCGCGATCACGCCGACCTTCATGCAGGACGAGCTGGAGCCGGCGATCGCGAGCGCCTTCGAGCGCGCCCTGGCGACGCTGCGATCGGCCGGCGCGCGCATCGAGGAACGCGCGCTGCCCGCCCTGCCCCGTGTGGCGGAACTGCAAACCCAGGGCGGCATCACCGCCGCCGAGGCCTGGGCGTGGCACCATGCGCGCCTCGCCGAACGCGGCGACCGCTACGACCCGCGCGTCGCGCTGCGCATCCGCCGCGGCGCGTCGATCGCGCCCGACGCCTACCAGGCGCTGCTCGACGCGCGCCAGCGCTGGATCCACGACATGACGACCTCGATGCAGGGCATCGATGTCTTCCTCAGCCCCACCGTTCCCCTGCAAGCCCCGGAGATCGCCCCCTTGCTGCACAGCGACGACCTGTTCTTTGCCACCAACGCGCGCCTGCTGCGCAACACCGCCGTCGTGAACCTGCTCGACGGCTGCGCGATCTCGGTCCCGTGCGAGCGCCCCGGCGAGCTGCCGGTCGGCCTGATGCTGTGGGCGCCGGCGTCGCGCGACGCCGCCGTGCTCGGCGCGGCGGCGCGCGTAGAGGCCGCCCTGGCGGCCCTGGCGGCGGGAGCGCGCTGAGATGCGGATCGCCATCATCGGCGCCGGCCTGGCCGGCGTGACCAGCGCCTACGAACTCGCGCTGCAAGGGCACGAGGTCCAGGTCTTCGAGCGCGACACCAGCGTCGCGACCGGCGCGAGCTTCGCACCGCCGGGGCTCATCGCGCCGGGCCTGATGGCCGCGCGGGCGAACGCGCCGCTGCGCTGGCGCGGCAAGCCGGGCCAGATCGGCTGGCGCTTCGCCCACTGGCGCGCCGGCCGCGCGCGCGGCGCGCAGGCGATGCCCGAGGCGCTGCACGCGCTGGCGCTGCGCGGCCAGGCGGTGATGGCGGTGTGGCGGCGCGAACTCCAGATGGAGGTCGAGCGCGAGGCCGGCGTGCTGTTGCTGTGGCGCAGCGCCAAGGACTACAAGGCCGCGGCGGCGCTGCTCGCCCGGCTGCAGGAGCGGCAGGTGCCGCACCGGGAGCTCGACGCCGGGGGATGCCGCGCGCAGGAGCCCGGGCTCAACGCCGAAACGCCGCTGCACGGCGGCATCCTGCTGACGCAGGACGAGGCCGCCAACGCGCGCCAGTTCAGCCAGGCGCTGCGGGTGGAGGCGCAGCGGCTGGGCGTGCGCTGGCACTTCAACACCGACGTGCTGCGCATCGAGCCGGGCAGCTCGCCCGCGGCGCATGTCGCGGCCGGCGAGCCGGTGCGCGTGGACGCGGTGCTGGTGTGCGCGGGCAAGGGCGCGGCGCCGCTGCTCGCGGCCCAGGGCCTGAAGCTGCCCTGGGGGACGGTCCACACCCACACGATCACCGCGCCGCTGCGGCAGTTGGAAGCGCACCCGGACCTGGGGCCGCGCGCCACCGTGGTCGACATGAGCCTCGGCGTCAGCCTCACCCGGCTGGGGCAGCGCGTGCGCGTGGGCGGCGCCAACGAGCTCGGCGGCGCCTCGTCGCAGCCCGACGGCCAGTCGATGGGCGCGCTGCACCAGGCGGCGCATGACTGGTTCCCCGGCGCGCTGCTGGCCGGCGGGCAGCAGCGCTGGAAGACCGCGCGGCTGCTGCTGCCCGACGAGCTGCCGCTGATCGGCGAATCGGGCCTGCCCGGCGTCTGGCTCAACATCGGCCACGGCGAGCATGGCTGGACCATGGCCGGCGCCGCGGCGCAATTGATCTCGGCCCGGCTGGCGAAGCAGGACCCGGGCATCGACGCCGCGCTGCTGGAGCCCGGCAGGCTGCGCTGACCATCGACGCGGAGGCGTCTGGCGGCGCCCCGCCTCGCCAGGCTCCGCGGAGCCCGAAGCGCTAGAGTCGGCGCCATGCGGCCCGTCCTCCCCCTCTCCCACGCGCAGCCCCTGCACGATGCGGCGTCGAGTCGACGCATCGAGTCGGCCGCGCTCTTGCGCCACCCGCCTCACACGCTGATCGAAAGAGCCGGCCTGGCGGTCGCCCGACTCGCGCTGGCACTGCGCCCGCTGGGCCGCCACGCCGTCGTCATCGCCGGCCCCGGCAACAACGGCGGCGACGGCCTCATTGCGGCCCGGCATCTCGCGGCACGCGGATGGCGCGTCGACCTGCGTCTCATCGGGGCTGAACCGCGCCCGGGCACCGATGCGGCCCATGCGCTCGACGGCGCTCGTGCCGCTGGCTTGACGCCGCTCACCGACCTCGCCACGCTGCCGCACGATGCCGACCTGGTCATCGATGCCCTCCTCGGCCTTGGCGCGAACCGCGCGCCCGACGGCGCGTTCGTCGATGCGATCCAGGCCATCGCCGCCTTGCGCGCTGCCGGCGCCCTGGTGCTTGCCGTGGACCTGCCGAGCGGACTCGACGTGCGCACGGGCCAGCCGCTGGGCGCTCATGGGGTCGAGGCCGACCACACGCTGACCTTCCTGACGCTCAAGACCGGGCTGTTCACCGGCGAAGGGCGCGCGCTCGCCGGGCGCCTGTGGTTCGATGACCTCGGCGAGGCACCGGCCGAGGACGCCGTCGCGGAGGCGCCCGCCACGCTCTTCGGCCGCGAGCGCATCGCGCGCTGGCAGCGCGATTTCCGGCGGTCGGCCTCGAGCCACAAGGGGCGGCATGGCGACGTGGTGGTGCTCGGCGGGGCGCCGACGATGCGCGGCGCCGCATGGCTCGCGGCCACGTCCGCGCTGGCGGCCGGCGCCGGGCGTGTCTACGCGGCGCTGCCCGATGACGACGGCCTGGCCTGGCCGGCGCGGCCGGAGCTGATGCATTGGGACTTCGCGCGCTGGAGCGCTCCCGCCGAGGCCTGGCGGGACGTCGTCGCGGTGTGCGGCTGCGGCGGCGGGACGGCGATCGCGCCGGCGCTCTCGACCGTGCTGCACGGCGCACGCCACGTCGTGCTCGATGCCGACGCGCTCAACCTCCTGGCCGGCGATGAATCGCTGCAGACCGCGCTGCGGCGCCGCGCTGCCCATGGCTGGTCGACCGTCCTGACGCCCCATCCGCTGGAAGCCGCCCGCCTGCTCGGACTGGCGTCAGCCGCCGACGTGCAGGCCGACCGGTTCGCGGCCGCCGCGCAGCTCGCTCAGCGCTTCGGCGCGACGGTGGTGCTGAAGGGCTCGGGCAGCGTCGTCGCTTCGGCGGCGCAGCCCTTGTCGATCAACAGCACCGGCTCGTCGGCGCTGGCGACGGCGGGCAGCGGCGATGTGCTGGCCGGCTGGATCGGCGGCATGTGGGCCCAGTCGCCGGAGGTCTCGCCACACGATCTCGCCACGGCCGCGGTCGCCTGGCACGGCGCCGCCGCGGAAGGCCACGCCGGCCCGATGCTCGCCGCGGACCTCGTGGCCGCGATGGCCACGCTGCACGCCCGGGCCGCGTAGCTGCACGCCCACAACGACGAAGGCCTGGCAATGCCAGGCCTCGTGTCGTCCCGCTCGAAGCGGGTGATCTTCCGTCAGGCGCCTCGCTTGCGACGCGTCGTCTTGGCCGCGGGGGCGCCGCTGCCCTTCGCGGCGACCGACTTCGCCGCGCCGCGCGCCGTGCGCTTGGCCGCCTTGACCGGATGCGCCGACGCGCCCTTGGTCGCGCGTTCCGACTTGCGGCGCTCGGCCTTCAGCACGCGGTCGGCCTGCTCGATGCGCTCGAGCGCATCGACCGCCGTGGGCGGGTCCGGCGGCGGCAGCGGCATCGGCTCGACCGTCGCGGCGGGCGCGGCCGCGGCTTCACGCCGGGCACGCTGCTCGGCGCGCTTGTCCTGCTTGCGCGCCGGCCCCTTGCCGTCACCCCGCTTGTCGCCGAACTTGTCGCGGTGGGCGCCGCGCAGCAGGCGGTGCTCGTCCTGCTCGCGCACCAGGCGGAAGTCGATCTTGCGGCCGTCCAGGTCGACGCGGCTGACCTGCACCTGCACGCGCGCGCCGGTGGCATAACGAATGCCGGTGCGCTCGCCCCGCAGTTCCTGGCGGACCTCGTCGAAGCGGAAGTACTCGCCACCGAGCTCGGTGATGTGGATCAGGCCCTCGACGTACATCGCGTCGAGCTGCACGAACAGGCCGAAGCTCGTCACCGCGCTGACGGTGCCGGCGAACTCCTCGCCCAGGTGGTCGCGCATGTAGCGGCACTTCAGCCAGGCCTCGACATCGCGGGAGGCCTCGTCGGCGCGGCGCTCGTTGGCGCTGCAGTGCGCGCCGACCACCTCCCAGCGCTCGAGCTCGGTCGACGCCAAGCCCGGGTTCGGGATCTTCGGCGCGGCCTTGCCCGGTCGCTTCGGCAGCGGATTGGCCGCTTCCATCTTGTGCGCGTCCAGGGCGTACTTCTTCGTGCCGAGCAGGGCCTTGATCACGCGGTGCACCAGCAGGTCCGGATAACGCCGGATCGGGCTGGTGAAGTGCGTGTAGGCCTGGTACGCGAGGCCGAAGTGGCCCGAGTTGAACGGCGTGTAGATCGCCTGCTGCATCGAGCGCAGCAGCATCGTGTGGATCTGCTGGGCGTCGGGACGGTCCTTGGTCGCCTGCGCGATCGCCTGGAATTCGCCCGGCGTGGGATCGTCGCTGATGCCCATGCCGATGCCCAGCGCGCGCAGGTAGGCCTGCAGCGTGCCGCGCTTCTCGGGCGTCGGGCCCTCGTGGACGCGATACAGCGACGCGTGCTTGCCGCCGGCGATGAAGTCGGCCGCGCAGACGTTGGCGGCGAGCATCGCCTCCTCGATCAGCCGGTGCGCCTCGTTGCGGGTGCGCGGCACGATCTTCTCGATGCGGCCGTTGTCGTCGCAGACGATCTGGGTCTCGGTGGTCTCGAAGTCCACCGCGCCGCGCTTGGCCCGCTGCGACAGCAGCGCGCGGTAGACCTCGTGCAGGTGCAGCAGGTGCGGCACCAGCGCCTGGCGCTTGTGGGCCTCGGGGCCATGGGTGTTGCCCAGGATCGCCGCCACCTCGGTGTAGGTGAAGCGCGCATGCGAGTTGATGACCGCGGGATAGAACTGGTAGGCGTGCAGTTCGCCGGCCTCGGTGACCAGCATGTCGCAGACCATGGACAGGCGGTCCTGCTCCGGGTTCAGCGAGCACAGCCCGTTGGAGAGCTTCTCCGGCAGCATGGGGATCACGCGGCGCGGGAAGTAGACCGAGGTCGCGCGCTCATAGGCATCGCGGTCCAGCGGCTCGCCGGGCTTGACGTAATGGCTGACGTCGGCGATCGCCACCAGCAGGCGCCAGCCCTTGAAGGCGGTCTTGCCTCTGCCCTGCTTGTGGGGTTCGCAATAGACGGCGTCGTCGAAGTCGCGCGCGTCCTCGCCGTCGATGGTCACCAGCGCCACGTCGCGCAGGTCGATGCGGTGCTTCATGTCTACCGCGCGGACGCGGTCCGGCAGCTTCGCGGCCTGCTGCAGCGTGTCGGCGCTGAAGGCGTGCGGGACCTCGTACTTGCGCACGGCGATCTCGATCTCCATGCCGGGATCGTCGATCTCGCCCAGCACTTCGGTCACCCGGCCGACCGGCTGCGAGTACAGCGACGGCGGTTCGGTCAGCTCGACCGCGACGATCTGGCCGGCGGTGGCGTTGGCGATCGCGTTCTTCGGGACCAGGATGTCCTGGCCATAACGCTTGTCTTCGGGCGCGACGAGCCAGATGCCCGACTCCAGCAGCAGCCGGCCGATGATGGGCTTCTTGCGGCGCTCCAGGATCTCCAGCACGCGGCCTTCGGGGCGGTTGCGCTTGTCGAAGCGCACAACGCGCACCCGCAGGCGGTCGCCGTGCATCACGGCGTGCATTTCCTGCGAGGAGAGGTAAACGTCGGGCTGGCCGTCGTCGGGCATCAGGAATCCGTGCCCATCCCGGTGACCTTGCACCGTGCCTTCGATCTCCCCCATCAGCGGATGGCTTTGGGGGCTTGCGTTCTTGAAGTTTTTGATAATAGAATCCTTGTCTTTCCTGAAACGCAGAAGCCGTTTGGCGTTTCGAAGAAACTGAAGGCTCAAGAATACTGCAAAGTCGCTTGAGCTGAGTTTTTCGAGAAGTTGGCTTTTGACCTTGCCCAGGTGGCGGAATTGGTAGACGCACTAGTTTCAGGTACTAGCGGGTAACTCCGTGGAGGTTCGAGTCCTCTCCTGGGCACCAATTCTGAAAAGCCGGCCACGAGCCGGCTTTTCTCATTTTTCCGCCCAGGAAGTGATGCCCGGTGGGCATCACGGGAGGACTCGAATGGTTTGGACCGTTGGTCCAAACCGGGGTCGCGCGAAGCGTGACCGAGTCCTCTCCTGCGGTGGCAGCGAGCGCGGCGCCCGCGCGGCAACTCCCAAACAAAAAGGGCCGACATCCGTCAGCCCTTGCTTCATTCAGATCGCGAATTTCTTCGCCAGCGCATCTGGCCGCAGCGCGTCGTAATCCTCGAACGGCTGATGGATCCACGGGCTGGTTTCCAGCATTTCGACGTAATAGTCCGGCGTGTACTCCGACACGCTCTTCGTCCAGATCACCGCCGAACGCAGCTCGCTGATCGCCGGCATGCCCCGCAGCCGCTCCACGACCGCCTTCAGCGTCACGCCAGAGTCCGCCAGGTCGTCCACCAGCAGCACTCTCCCGGCCAGTTCACCCTTGGGCATGGTGATGTACTTGGCGATATCCAACCGCCCCTGGATCGTCCCCGCCTCGGCCCGATAAGAGCTGGTGGACATGATGCCCAGCGGCTTGTCGAACACCCGCGACAGCACATCCCCCGGGCGCATGCCGCCACGCGCCAGGCACAGGATCTGGTCGAACTCCCAGCCGGAGGCGTGCACCTTCAGCGCCAGGCGTTCGATCAGCAAATGGTATTCATCCCAGGACACGTACAGATGTTTGCCGTCGTCGGTCAGCATGGGGGAGGCTCCTCAGCGAAGAATGGATCAGGTCTGGATAAGACGGAATACAACAGGGCTCGAGCGATCGCTCAACCCTGGAACGGGTGCTGCAGCAGGATGGTGTGCTCGCGGTCGGGGCCGGTGGACACCATGGCGATCGGCGCGCCGATCACCGCTTCCACGCGCTTCAGGTAGTTGCGCGCGTTCTCCGGCAGTTGCTCCCAGCGGGTGATGCCGAAGGTCGATTCGGTCCAGCCGGGGAAGACTTCGTAAATGGGCTTGCACGCGGCGATCTCGTCGCCGTCCAGCGGCAGGATGTCGAGCTGCTTGCCGTCGAGCTCATAGCCCACGCACATGTTGATCTCAGCCAGGCCGTCGAGCACGTCCAGCTTCGTCAGGCACAGGCCGCTGATGCCGTTGATGATGATCGAGCGCTTCAGCGCGGCAGCATCGATCCAGCCGCAGCGGCGCGCGCGGCCGGTGACCGTGCCGCGCTCCTGGCCGACCGTCGACAGGTGGTGACCCACCGTGCCGGGCGTTTCCCAGTCCAGCTCGGTCGGGAACGGGCCCGAACCGACGCGGGTCGCATAGGCCTTCGTGATGCCCAGCATGTAATGCAGCATCTGCGGCCCCACGCCCGCGCCCGCGGCGGCGTTGCCGGCGACGCAGTTGCTCGAGGTGACATACGGATAGGTGCCGTGGTCGATGTCCAGCAGCGTGCCCTGCGCACCTTCGAACAGAATGTTGTCGCCGCGCAGATGCGCCTTGTGCAGCATGTAGCCGACGTCGGCCATCATCGGCTTGATCTGCTCGGCCAGCGCCATCGCATGGTCGAAGATCGGCTGGAACTCCAGCGCCTTCGCATTCAGGTAGCCGGTCAGCGCGACGTTGTGCAGATCGATCAGTTCCTTGAGCTTCTTGGCGAAACGCTCCGGATGCTTCAGGTCCTGCACACGCAGCGCGCGGCGGGCGACCTTGTCTTCGTAGGCCGGGCCGATGCCCTTGCCGGTCGTGCCGATCTTGCCGCTACCGCTGCTCTCGCGCAGCGCCTCGCGGGCCCGGTCGACCTCGACGTGGAAGGGCAGGATCAGCGGGCAGGACTCGCTGATGTACAGGCGCGAACGCACCTCGACGCCGGCCTTCTCCAGGCGCTCGATCTCCGACAGCAGGTGGGTCGGATCCAGCACCACGCCATTGCCGATGTAGCAGGCGACGCCATCGCGCATGATGCCCGAAGGGATCAGCTGCAGCGCCGTCTTCACGCCCTTGATGACCAGCGTGTGGCCGGCGTTGTGACCGCCCTGGAAGCGCACCACGCCCTGGGCGTGGTCCGTCAGCCAGTCGACCACCTTGCCCTTGCCCTCGTCACCCCACTGGGTGCCGACGACCACCACGTTGCGGCCGCGCGCGATCTCACTGCTTTGCATGACGTTCTTCCGATGAATTGAGGTTGAGGGGGTGGAGGGGCGGATCGCGTCGCTCAGAGCGATCGCAGCACCCATTGACCGCCGGCCTGAACCAGCTCGCGGTCGCATTCGAACTCGTCGTTCTCTTGTTCGTGGCCCGGCAGCACGCAGACCACGGTTTCGCCCTGCTCGCGCAGGCGACGGACGGCCGCGCGCAGGTCGGGATCCTCGCCCCAGGGGGCACGCACCGCGGCCCGCAGCGAGGTGGCGGGAATCAGCCCCACCAGCGTCTTCAGGTCCAGGCTGAAGCCGACCGCCGGACGGCGACGGCCGAAGACCGCCCCCACCTCGTCGTAGCGGCCGCCGCGCAGGACGGCATCGGTGCCGCCCACCGCGTACAGCGCGAAACGCACGCCGCTGTAGTAGCCGAAGCCCGGCAGGTCGGCGAGGTCCACGCCGATGCGCACGTCGGGATACGCCGCGCGCAGGTGATGGATCAGCCACTCCAGGTCGTCCAGCGCTGCCGTCACCAGCGCATTGGCCGGCAGCGCGCGGCGCGCGTCGGCCAGCACCTCGACGCCGCCGTACAGGCGCAGCAGCGTCTGCAGCGCGGTGACGACGTCGTCCGGGAGCTCCTGGGAGAACGCCGCCACGCCGGCCGCGTCCTTGGCGGCCATCGCGGCCACCAGCGCATTCAGGCGGTCCTCGCTCAAGGCGTGATCGCCCAGCACGCCACGCACCAGGCGCGCGTCGCCGAGGTCCAGCACCAGCTGCGTCAGGCCGGCGCGCTGCATCGCGTCGATGGCCAGTTCCTGCGCCTCCAGGTCGGCCTCGAGCCCGGCATGGCCGTAGATCTCGACGCCGAACTGCAGCGGCTCGCGCGTCGCAGTCAGGCCTTCGGCGCGGGTGTGCAGCACCGGACCGCAGTAGCACAGGCGCGTCACGCCGGCGCGGTTCAGGAGGTGGGCATCGATGCGCGCGACCTGCGGCGTGGTGTCGGCGCGCAGGCCCAGGCTGCGACCGGAGAGCTGGTCGACGAGCTTGAAGGTCTTGAGGTCCAGCGCCTGACCGGTGCCGGAAAGCAGCGAGTCGAGATGCTCCAGCATCGGAGGCATCACCAGCTCGCAACCGTAGGTCCGCGCCATGTCCAGCAACTCGCGGCGCAGTTCTTCGATGCGGCGGGCCTGGGAGGGCAGGACGTCAGCAATGTGCTCGGGCAGCAGCCAAGCAGAGGCCATGGACGTTCAGGGAGGGGGTTAAAAACGGCATTGTACCGGGGTCGCGGCGAACCTCGACCTCCGAGCCCCTGACGCGGGGGCCCGGCGCGGATTCGCCAACGATTCACCGAGCCTTCGTGACGGGCTGCCCATTTGGGATGCTTCGGGCGCTTCGGGAGCGCGTCAAAGCAGCAACAGCAGCAGCGCGCCGCAGGCGAGGCTGGCCAGCCCGAGGAACCTCAGCTGGCCGTCACTCATCGCCAGCAGCCGGGCGAACAGCTGCCGCCAGGCGCCAGGATTCAGGAAGGGCATCAGCCCTTCCATGATCAGCAGCAGCGCCAGCGCCGCCAGCCACTTGTCGCCGCTCATGACGAGACCGCCCTCCCCGGCCGTGGCCGGTCAGCTCGATGGCGAACGGGCGGGCCGACCGGCCCGCCCGGGATCACTTCTTCGGAGCCGCCGCCGGCGCGCCCGGGCCGCCGGTGCGCATCGTGTTGAAGAACTGGCTCGACGGGTCCAGCACCATCACGTCGCCCTTGCCCTTGAACGAGCGCTGGTACGCATCCAGCGAGCGATAGAACTGCGCGAACTGGGGATCGCGACCGAAGGATTCCGAGTACAGCGCCGACGCCTTGGCATCGCCCTCGCCCATGATCTTCTGCGCGTCGCGGTAGGCCTCGGCGGTGATGATCTCGCGCTGCTTGTCAGCATCGGCCTTGATCTTCTCGCCCTCGGCGGCGCCGGTCGAACGCAGCTCGTTGGCGACGCGGGCGCGTTCCGACTTCATGCGGTTGTAGACCGACTCGGTGATGTTGGCGGCGAAGTCGACCCGCTTGACCCGCACGTCGACGATTTCGATGCCGAACTGCTTGGCTTCTTCCTCGAGGCGCTTGCGCACATCCTGCATGACCTTCTCGCGCTCGGTGGCCAGCACCGCGCGCACGGTGCGCTTGGTCACTTCCTCGTTGAGCGCGGCCTGCACGATCGGGCTCAAACGGGTTTCCAGGTTGCGCAGCTGCGTGCCGCTGTTGCGGATGTACTGGCGCGAGTCGACGATGCGCCACTTCACCAGCCAGTCGATGACCAGGCTCTTCTTCTCGGCGGTGAAGATGGGGCGCGGATCGGCCGCGTCCAGGGTCTGCACGCGGCGGTCCAGGAAGACCACGTTCTGCAGCGGCGGCGGCAGCTTGAACTTCAGGCCGGGCTCGGTGATCACTTCCTTGATCTCGCCCAGCGAATAGACGACCGCGAACTGGCGCTGGTCGACGACGAACAGCGTCGAGCTGGCGATCATGAACAGGATCAGCAGGCCGACGACGACGGAGACGATGCGATTCATTGTTGTGGGCTCCCTGTCGATCAACGGCCGTCGCGGTCGCGGCTGCGCATGCTGTCGCGCGAGCGCGGATCGCTGCCCAGCGACGAGGCGCCCGAGGTCGCCGGATCGGTCGGCACCACCGGCGTGGGCGCCGTGGTCGTGACCGTGCCGCCGGGCTGCGTCTGCTGCATCAGCTTGTCCAGCGGCAGGTACAGCAGGTTGGAACCGCTCCTGGCGTCCACCATCACCTTGGTCACGCGGGAATAGACCTGCTGCATCGTGTCGATGTAGAGGCGGTCGCGGGTGACGGCCGGCGCCTTCTGGTACTCGGCCAGCACCGACTTGAAGCGCTGCGCGTCACCCTCGGCGAACGAGACGACGCGGGCGCGGTAGGCCTCGGCATCCTCGCGCAGGCGGGCCGCCTGGCCCTGCGCGCGGGGGATCACGTCGTTGGCATAGGCCTCGCCTTCGTTCTTCAGGCGCTCGCGGTCGGCGTTGGCCCGGAAGGCATCGTCGAAGGCGGCCTGCACCTGCTCGGGCGGCTGCACGCTGCTGACGTTGACGTTGACGATCTGGATGCCGGTCTTGAGCCGGTCCAGTTGCGCCTGGATGGACTTGGCCAGGTCGATCGCGATCGCGTCGCGCTGCTCGTACAGCACCGAGTCCATGTTGCTGCGGCCGACGATCTCGCGCACCGCGGATTCGGACGCCTGGTTGACGGCCTCGTCGGTGTTGAAGTTCTCGAAGAGGTAGTCGCGCGCATCCTTCAGCCGGTACTGCACGGTGAAGCGGATGTCGATGATGTTCTCGTCCTGCGTCAGCATCGACGAATCCCGCAGGCCCGATGCCTGGCCGACCGAATTGCGGCCGACTTCGACGGACTGCAGCTGCGTGAACGACACCACCTCGTGCGCCTGGAACGGATACGGCAGGCGGTACTGGATGCCGGCATCGACGGTGCGGCTGTACTTGCCGAAGGACGTGATGACGCCCTGCTGGCCTTCCTGGACGATGAACACGCCGCTGGCCAGCCAGCCCAGCACCACCACGCCGACCACCAGGCCAACGCCGATGCCGGCGCCCTTCATGTCGGGCTGCGGGCTACCGCCGCCGCTGCCGGCCGGACCGTTGCCGTCATTGCCGCCGCGGCCGCCGAACAGGCGCGAGAGCTTGCGGTTGAAGTCGCGCCACAGCTCGTCCAGGTCGGGCGGGCCTTCGTTGCGGCCATTGCTCATCCAGAGCCCCACCCAGCGGCGCAGGCCACCGGCTCCACCCTGCGGGCCACGTCCGCCGCCAGCGGCGGACAGGCGATCGTCTTGATTCATACGCATCCTGATGAGGAAGTCTTGTTGCGAGTATCGGGCATTGCGCAGCGTTCTCAGCCTGTGCGTCCCTGCGGATCATCCTGCGGGACTGTCCGAGCTTGGGTCAGGTCTTGATCGTTCAAGTCGCCGTCGTCACCGTCATCTCCGTCAGCCGACGCCGGTTTTCCGGAGACCTCGGGCTCATCGTTCCCGTCGGCCCCATCGGCCTCCTCGAGCACCAGGCCGGCGTACTCGGGTATCGGCCCGGCCTGCATCAGCGAGGCGATCATCGTGCGCAGTTCGTCCAGACCCTCGCCCTGCGCCGCGCTGACGAAGACGCGGGGCAGGCGCTGGCCGCCGTGCTCGCCGCCGATGCGCGTCAGCCAGTCCTGCAGCTGGCGCGGGCGCTGCGTGGGCTCGAGCAGGTCCAGCTTGTTGTAGACGAGGATCTGCGGAATGTGCTGCGCGCCGATCTCGGCGAGCACCCGCTCGACCTCCTCCATCTGCTCGGTCAGCACCGGGCTGGCGGCGTCGACCACATGCAGCAGCAGGTCGGCATCCGCGGCCTCCTGCAGCGTGGCCTTGAACGCCTCGACCAGCTTGTGCGGCAGGTCGCGGATGAAGCCGACGGTGTCGGACAACGAGACGCTGGTGCCCGCCTCCTCGAGGTAGAGCGAACGCGTCGTCGTGTCCAGCGTGGCGAAAAGCTGGTTGGCCGCGTAGGTCCTGGCCTTGGTCAGGGCGTTGAACAGCGTGCTCTTGCCGGCATTGGTGTAGCCGACCAGCGAGACGCGGAACACCCCGTTGCGGGCGCGGGCGCGGCGCTGCGTGGAGCGCTGGCGCTCGACCTTCTTGAGGCGTTCCTTGATCGACTTGATGCGGTCGTCGATCATCCGGCGGTCCAGTTCGATCTGGCGCTCGCCGGGACCGCCGCGCATGCCGATGCCGCCGCTCTGGCGCTCCAGGTGGCTCCAGCGGCGCACCAGGCGCGTGGCGAGGTACTGGAGCCGCGCCAGCTCGACCTGCAGCTTGCCCTCGAAGCTCTGGGCGCGCGCGGCGAAGATCTCCAGGATCAGCGCGGTGCGGTCGGCCACGGGCACGCCGAGGTGGCGTTCCAGGTTGCGTTGTTGGGCGGGGGAGATGGCCTGGTCGAACAGCACGGTGTGCGCGCCCAGCGCGTCCACCATCAGCTTGATTTCGTCGGCCTTGCCGGACCCGACGAACAGCGCCGCGTCGGGCGCCTTGCGCTTGGCGACGATCCGGGCGACCGGTGTGTCACCGGCCGATTCGGCCAGCAGCGCGAGTTCGTCGAGGGTGGGGTCGAAGGCCACGTCGCGGCCCAGATCGACCCCCACCAGAATGGCGCGCGCCGCCTCGGGGGGCGGCGTCGAATGGGTGGGGTCTTGTTTGGTCAATCAGCGTCAGCTGGCGTCGTTGCTCTCGCCGGCGTGGAAGTTCACGGCGCGGCCGGGGACCACCGTGGAGATGGCGTGCTTGTAGACCATCTGCGTCACCGTATTGCGCAGCAGCACCACGTACTGGTCAAAGGACTCGATGTGGCCTTGCAGCTTGATGCCGTTCACGAGGTAGATGCTCACAGGAACATGCTCCTTGCGCAGCAGGTTCAGGAAGGGGTCTTGCAAGAGTTGTCCTTTGTTGCTCACGATATGCTCCGTGTTGTGAGAGTGGTGTTGGAAGCCCGGACCTTATCACAGCACCGGGTTTCCCCGGACGGCCGCGAACTCAGGTTTCGGCGAACGGGTTCTTCGAGGACCGCAGCTCGATCCGCAGCGGCGTGCCCACCAGCTTGTAGTGGTCGCGGATGCGCCCTTCCAGGTAGCGCTTGTAGACGTCGCTGACGCCGTCCAGCGCATTCCCGTGAATGACGACGATCGGGGGATTCATCCCGCCCTGGTGCGCGTAGCGCAGCTTCGGACGCGAGATCCCCGCCCGCTGCGGCTGCTGGTGCTGCACCGCCTCCTGGATGAGACGGGTCAGCACCGGCGTCGTCATCTTGCGATAGGCCGACGAATAGGCATCCGCCAGCGCCTTCCACAGCGGGCCCAGGCCCTGCCGCTTCAGCGCGGAAATCTTCAGGATGGGGGCGAAGCGCAGGAAACCAAGACGGGTCAGGATCTGGCGTTCGATGGTTTCGCGCTGGTAGCTGTCGATCGCGTCCCACTTGTTGATCGCGACCACCACCGCGCGGCCGCTGTCCAGGATGTAGCCAGCGATGTGGGCATCCTGGTCGGTGACGCCCTGCGTCGCGTCGATCAGCAGCAGCACCACGTTGGCGTCGGCGATCGCCTGCAGCGTCTTGACGACCGAGAACTTCTCGATCGCCTCGAACACCTTGCCCTTGCGGCGCAGGCCGGCGGTGTCGATCAGCTTGAACTTCTGGCCGTTGCGCTCGAAGTCGACGCTGATGGCGTCGCGCGTCGTGCCCGGCATGTCGAAGGCGACCAGGCGCTCCTCGCCCAGCCAGGTGTTGATCAGCGTGCTCTTGCCGACGTTGGGCCGGCCCGCGACCGCCAGGCGGATGGCCTTGGACTCGTCTTCTTCCGCGCCGTCGCCTTCGAAGGCCTCGTCCTCGGCGGGCGCCTCGAAGCTGTCCAGCACAGCCTCCAGCAGCGAGCGGATGCCCTGCCCGTGCGCGGCCGAGACCGGATGCGGCTCGCCCATGCCCAGTTCATGGAACTCGGCCAGCAGCGGGCTGTCGCTCATGCCCTCGGCCTTGTTGACCGCGACGAAGACGCGCTTGTTGCACTGCCGCAGGTAGCGGCCGATGTCCTGGTCCTGGCCGGCCAGGCCGGTGCGCACGTCCAGCACGAAGATGACGGCATCCGCCTCGGCCACGGCCTGGCGGGTCTGCTTGGCCATCTCCTTGACGATGCCGGTGGAGCTGTCGGGCTCGAAGCCGCCGGTGTCGATGACGATGAACTCGCGATCGCCCAGGCGCCCGTCGCCGTAATGGCGATCGCGCGTGAGACCGGCGAAGTCCGCGACGATGGCGTCGCGGCTCTTCGTCATCCGGTTGAACAGCGTGGACTTGCCCACGTTGGGGCGGCCCACCAGGGCGATCACAGGTTTCATATCAGTCTTGGCGCAGCGCGAACAGGCGTCCGCTGCGGGTGGCAACCAGCACCGTGCCGCCGAGCTGCACCGGCGCCGCGGCGATGCCGGAGCTGTCGGTCTGCAGGCGCTGCACGGTCTGGCCCTTGTCCTTGGACAGGAAGTGCACATAGCCCTCGCTGTCGCCGACGATGACCGACTTGTCGGTCACCAGCGGTGCGCTGAGCTTGCGGTTCTGGAATTGGTCGGCGGTCCAGACGACGTCGCCGCTGCGCGTGCCCCAGGCGGTCAGCCGGTCCGAGGCGTCGCCACCGACGACGATCGTCGCGTCGGCGCCCACGCCGCGCAGGCCGGCGTTGTTGCGGGTCCAGATCGTGTTGCCGCGCTCGCCGTTGACGCAGGCGACGGCCGACTGGAACGCGCGGGCGCAGAACACCTCGTTGTCGCGGGCCATCGGGCCGACCAGGTCGGCCAGGCGCTCGACCTCGTTGGTGCCGCGCGGGTTGGCGATGGTCGCTTCCCACATCAACAGGCCGCGGGTCGGGTCGACACCCGCCAGGCGGGAGCCCTGCCCCACCAGCAGCGTGTTCTGGTAGGCGCCGATCACGCCGGCCTGCTGCAGCGTCAGCGGCTCGCCCGGACGGCGCAGCTCCCACAGGCGACGGCCGTCGGCCGCGTCGAAGGCCAGCACCGCGCGGTCCAGCGTCAGCACGAACACGCGCTCGCCGGCAACGAACGGCGCGGTGATGACCGGCGTCGTCAGCGCCTTGCGCCACAGGATCCTGTCGCTCTCGGTGACGACCAGCTCGTTGTCGCGGGTCACCGCCGCGGCGAAGCGGCCATCGCTGCCGACGCCGGCGCTCAGGCCCTTGCCGATGTCGGCGCGCCAGAGCGTGGTGCCGTCGGTGGCGGAGATCGCGCTGATCACGCCGTCCGACCCGCCCACGACGAAGCGGTCGTTCACCGCGGTGATGGTCAGCGGGAACTTGACGCTGTCCACGCGCGCTTCCCAGGCCACACGGGCCTGCAGCGACGGGGTGATGTTCTCCAGCGGCGCCGGCTTGGGCGCGTTCGAGCTGCTGAACAGCGAGCAGGCGCCCAGCGTCATCGCGACGCCGCCCAGTAGCAGCGCCCGGCTCAGCGCGCCCAGGGTGACGCGGGCCGTCATTGCGCGGCTCCCGCGGCGGCGGCATCGCCACCCACCGCCACACCCAGGCTGGCCAGCTTCACTTCCAGCAGGCGGCGGTAGTCCAGCTGCTTGTCCATGCCGTCATACGCCTTCTTGAACTCGGTCTTGGCGACATCGGGCTTGTTCTGCAGCAGCGCCAGGTCGCCGCGGCGATCGGCGGCCAGCGGCGCAAAATCGGCGCTCTTGACGCCGTCCAGCGTCTTGGCGGCTTCGTCGTACTGCTTGGCGTCCATCTGCAGCGCCGCCAGTCTCAGGCGGGCCAGGTCGCGGTAGGCCTCGCCCTTGGCATTGGCCACCGCCCAGGTCAGCGTGGCGCGCGCGTCGTCGGCCTTCTCCTTGTCCAGCTGCAGCTTGGCGGTCATCAGCGCGGCCTGCGCCGTGTAGCCGGTGGAGGCGAAGTCCTGCTTCAGCGTGCCGAAGACGGCCGCGCCCTTGCCCAGGTCGCCGGCCTGGACCGCGCGTTCCAGCTCGCTGAACATCGCGCCGGCCTTGGCCGCCTCGTTGCGCTGCCAGTAGTTCCAGCCGGTCCAGCCGGCGTAGGCCACCAGCACCAGCGTCAGCAGCCAGGTGATCGCATTGCCCCAGCGCTTCCAGAACGCCTTGAGCTGCTCCAGCTGTTCCTGTTCTTCGAGATCGAGATGAGCCGCCATGTGCGAGTGTGGGTCCGTCGGTTGAGGGTCGAAGCCGGCCCGGCGCGAGCGTCGGCCGGCTGGGGAAAGTTGCTGAATGCGGCCGGCGGCGCCCTCCTCGGGCACCCGGCGAAGCCGCGATTATGCGGTGCGCAGATCGGCTGCCCACGCAGCCGCCGTGTTAAGCGGACGTGTCACCTGCTCGCCGTCACCGCGCAGGGGCTTGACCGCGACCTCGCCCCGGGCAAGTTCATCGGCGCCGAACACCAGCGCGAAGCGGGCGCCCGAGGCGTCGGCCTTCTTGAACTGCGACTTGAACGAGCCGCCGCCGGCATGCATCTGCACCGCGACGCCTTCGGCGCGCAGCGCTTCCAGCACCGGCATGGCCTGGGCGAGCGCCGAGGCGTCGGGCAGGATCGCGTAGGCATCCGGCGCCGAGGACGGCACCGCCAGGCCCAGCTCGTCGATCAGCAGCAGCAGCCGCTCGATGCCCAGGCCGAAGCCGACCGCGGGCGTGGGCTTGCCGCCGAGCTGCTCGAACAGCCCGTCGTAGCGACCGCCACCGCAGACCGTGCCCTGCGAGCCGAGCTGGTCGGTGACCCACTCGAACACGGTCAGGTTGTAGTAGTCCATGCCGCGCACCAGGCGCGTGTTGATGCGGTATTCCAGGCCGGCCGCGTCGAGGATCGCGCGCACCGCGTTGAAGTGCGCCAGGCTGGCCTCGCCCAGGAAGTCCATCAGCTTGGGCGCGGCCTCGACCACGTCCTGCATCGCCGGGTTCTTGGTGTCGAGGATGCGCAGCGGATTGCTGTGCAGGCGGCGCTTGCCGTCCTCGTCGAGCTTGTCGGCATGGCCTTCCAGGTAGGCGATCAGCGCGGCGCGGTGCGCGGCGCGTTCCTCCGGCTGGCCCAGCGAGTTCAGCTCCAGCCGCACATGCTGGCCGACCACCAGTCCCAGCTCCTGCCACAGGCGGCGGACCATCAGGATGATCTCGGCGTCCACGTCCGGGCCGGCGAAGCCCAGCGCCTCGACGTCCAGCTGGTTGAACTGGCGGTAGCGGCCCTTCTGCGGGCGCTCGTGGCGGAACATCGGGCCCAGCGTCCACAGGCGCAGCGGGCCGTTGTACAGCGCGTTGTGCTCGACCATCGCGCGCACGATGCCGGCGGTGGCCTCGGGGCGCAGCGTCAGCTGGTCGCCGTTCATGCTGTCGGTGAAGGAGTACATCTCCTTCTCGACGATGTCGGTCACCTCGCCCAGGCCGCGCACGAACAGGGCGGTCGGCTCGACGATCGGGGTCAGCATGTACTGGTAGCCGTAGCGTTGCAGCACGCCGCGCAGCGTGGTCTCGAACCAGCTCCACAGCTGGCTGCTCGGCAGTTTGTCCTTGCGATCGACGCTGGCCGGGAGGATGTCGTTCATCCCCTTCACGGCCTGGATGTTCTTGCTCATGCGGTGGTGGTGCTCGCGCCGAAGCGCTTTTCGATGTAGTTCTCGACCAGGGCGTGGAACTCGCCGGCGATGTTGTCGCCGCGCAGGGTCAGCGCCTTCTCGCCGTCGATGAAGACGGGCGCCGCCGGCGCCTCGCCGTTGCCCGGCAGGCTGATGCCGATGTCGGCATGCTTGCTCTCGCCCGGGCCGTTGACGATGCAGCCCATCACGGCCACCTTCATGTTCTCGACGCCGGGGTACTTCTCGCGCCAGACCGGCATCTGGGCGCGCAGGAAATCGTCGATCTGCTTGGCCAGCTCCTGGAAGGTGGTGCTGGTGGTGCGGCCGCAGCCGGGGCAGGCGGTGACGCTCGGGTTGAACGCGCGCAGGCCCAGCGACTGCAGGATCTCCAGCGCGACGACCACTTCCTGCGTGCGCGACTCGCCGGGCTGCGGCGTCAGCGAGACGCGGATGGTGTCGCCGATGCCTTCCTGCAGCAGCACCGACAGCGCCGCGGCGGAGGCCACCGTGCCCTTGGTGCCCATGCCGGCTTCGGTCAGGCCCAGGTGCAGCGCGTAGTCGCAGCGCTTGCTCAGCGCGCGGTAGACCGAGATCAGGTCCTGCACGCCGCTGACCTTGCAGCTGATGATGATGTTGTCGGGGTTCATGCCCAGCTCACGGGCATAGGACGCCGACGACAGCGCCGACTGGATCAGCGCCTGGTACATGACCTGCTTGCCGTCCCAGGGCTGCGCGCGCCTGGCGTTGTCGTCCATCATCTGGGCGAGCAGTTCCTGGTCCAGGCTGCCCCAGTTGACGCCGATGCGCACGACCTTGTCGTACTGCATGGCCGCCTCGATCATCTGCGCGAACTGGCGGTCCTTCTTGTCGCCCTTGCCGACGTTGCCGGGATTGATCCGGTACTTGGACAGCGCCTGCGCCATCGCCGGATGCTCGGTCAGCAGGCGATGGCCGTTGTAGTGGAAGTCGCCCACCAGCGGCACGTCGATGCCCATGCGGTCGAGCTGCTCGCGGATGTGCGGCACGGCGTCGGCGGCCTCGGGCGTGTTGACGGTGATGCGGACCAGCTCCGAGCCCGCCTGCGCCAGTTCCTTGACCTGGATGGCGGTCTCGATGACGTCGACCGTGTCGGTGTTGGTCATCGACTGGACGCGCACCGGCGCGTCGCCACCGATGGTGACGATGCGGCTGCCCCAGCGCACCTGGGCCTGGCGCGAGCGGCGCGCGGCGGGCGCGGCGGCGGCGATCAGGTCCGACAGGTCGGCGGCGGCGAAATCGGGAGTGTCTGGCTTGTCCATCATGCGGCGCTCTTGCGAAAGGGGTACGGCTGGCGGGGCGCCCGTCGGTCCGGGTTCAGTTCAGTTCAGTTCAAGCCGGGCGACGTTGTCGCGCGCCCGGGCGGCGAGGTCCACCGGCTGGCCGCGGAACACCAGTTCCGTGCCGGACACGTTGCCCACGCGCAATCTCAGCGGCGCGACGCCGTGGACGTCGACCAGATCGCCAGGACGCAGCAGCCGGGACAGCAGCACCTGGCCCTTGGCGTCGACGACCTCAACCCAGGACTCGGCGCTGGCGCGGACCTTCAGCGGGGAGGTGCCGGGCGCGGGCGTGCCGGCCTGGATCGGCTGGCCGGCCCCTGCGGCGGCTGAAGCGGCGGTAGAGGCGGCCGGCGGCGTCGTGGCGGCGGCCTGCGTCGTCGCCGGCGCGGGGGACGGCGTGGCGGCCGGCGCCGTGATCGGCGTCGCGGCGCCGGAGGTCTGCGGCGGCAGCGTCGGCACGCTGGCGGTGGACTGCGGCGCGGCCTCGGAGGCGCTCACCACCGGGGCTTCGATGTTGGTCGGGGGGCTGTCGGTCGCGACCGGGGCGGTGCCGACGGCGCTGCCCGGACCGGGGGTCGCGGTGGTGGTCGAGGCGTCGGGCGCCGACCGGAACCGCGCCGTCACCTGCTCGATCCAGCTCGACGGGATCGCGTACACGGCCACCGCGGCGACCAGCAGCACACCCACGCCGAGCACCGCCGGGCGCTTCAGCAGCTCGGCCGAGAGCATCGGCTCCTGGCTCACCGAGCGCTCGCGGAACGGCTGGTTCAGGCCCGGCGTGACGCGGTCCAGCGAGGCCTCGGCGCCGCTGCTGGGCAGCATCGCCAGCACCGGCGCCGCCTCGATCTTCAGCACGCGGCACATCGAGCGCGCCAGCGCCCGGGCGAAGGTCGCGTCGGGCAGCTCGTGGTAGCGGTCGGCCTCGAGGGCCTCCAGCTTGGATTGCGGCACCTTCAGCGTCGCGGCCAGGGCGGCGATGTGCAGGCCCCGCGCCTCGCGCGCGCGCCGCAGCGCGGCGCCGGCGGAACTGGGACCGAAGGTGGATGGCGCAGCGGATGCGGCTGCGGGCGTCGCCTCGTCGGCGGCCGTCGGAGTCATGCGATGTCCCTCATTCATCGAATCGACCGTTGTTCAATGCCTGCGTCTCGGCCGCCTGCGGATACTTGCGCCGCAGTTGCTGACCGAGGTCTTCCATGTTGGCCGCGTTGCCCAGGCGGCGCTCGATGCGCAGTTCCAGCCAGAGGCTGGCCGCGTTCGCCTGTTCCACATTGCTGTTGACCCGGCGGGCGTAGAAGCGCGCCCGTTCGTATTCGCCCTGGCGGTACAGCACCTCGCCCAGGTTCAGCGCGATGGTCGGATTGCCGGGCTCGGCCTCGAAGGCCTTGGACAGGTGGGCCTGCGCCGGCACCAGCCGGCCCTCGCGGGCCTCGCAGGCGCCCCAGGCCAGCAGCGTGCGCGCGGGCGTGCGATAGGCCGGCAGCGCCACGGCGGCCTCGAACTGCTGGTAGGCCTCGGCATAACGCTGGCGCTGGCACAGGAACCAGCCGTAGTTGTGCAGCGTGTCGCCGTTGTTGCGGTCGCGGGCCAGCAACTGCTTGAAGCCGTCCTCGGCCATCGCGTACTCGCCCATCGCGGCGTAGATCAGGCTGCGCAGGCTGATCGCCTCGGGCAGGTCGGGCTTGGCGGCCATCGCCAGCTTGACCTCGTCCAGCGCGGTCTCGTACTGGCCGCGCGCGAAGTAGCCGCTGGCCAGCTCCAGCCGCACCTGGGCCCGGCGGTCGTTGTCCGTCTTGTCGCTCTCGGTCCGCGGTTGCTGCTGCTGCGGCGAGGTCGTCGCGCACCCGGCCAGGGCCGCGGCGATCAGCAACACGACGGACAGGGGCCGGGCGGAACGACGCGGAAAGACGGAGCCGGGCGACGGAACGGTCATGGACGTGGGCCTGTGGGAGTGACGGGAGTGACGGGGGAGGAAGTCGCCGCCGGCGCCGGGGCCGCCGTGCCGGCCGATGCCGCGTCCCGCTGTACCACCACGGGCGCGCGCACCATGCGCAGATGGACACGGGTCCGGTCCTGCACTTCGCCGGCCAACTGGCCGCAGGCGGCATCGATGTCGTCGCCGCGCGTCTTGCGGACGGTGGTCACGATGCCGGCCTGGATGAGCAGGTCGGCGAAGGCCTTGACGCGCTCGTTCGAGCTGCGCTTCAGGCCCGACGCGGGGAAGGGATTGAACGGGATCAGGTTCAGCTTGCAGGGCACCTTGCCCTTGAGCAGCGCGATCAGCTCGCGGGCCTGCTCCGGCGCGTCGTTCACCTCGTGGAGCATGCAGTACTCGAAGGTGATGAAGTCGCGCGGCGCCTTGTCCAGATAGGCGTTGCAGCTCGCCAGCAGTTCCGCGATCGGGTACTTGCGGTTGAGCGGCACCAGCTGGTCGCGCAGCGGATCGTTGGGCGCGTGCAGCGAGACGGCCAGCGCCACCGGCGCGTCCTCGCGCAGGCGGTCGATCATCGGCACCACGCCCGAGGTCGACACCGTCACCCGGCGGCGCGACAGGCCGTAGCCATGGTCGTCGAGCATCATCCGCAGCGCCGGGACCAGCGCGGCGTAGTTCTGCAGCGGCTCGCCCATGCCCATCATCACGACGTTGGAGATGATGCGTTCGTCCTTGCCCAGGCGCTGGCGCAGCGTGTGCTCGGCATGCCAGAGCTGGGCGATGATTTCCCAGGTCTCCAGGTTGCGGCTGAAGCCCTGGTGACCGGTCGAGCAGAAGCGGCAGCCCACGGCGCAGCCGGCCTGGCTGGAGATGCACAGCGTGGCCCGGTCGTCCTCGGGGATGTAGACCGCCTCGACGGCGTTGCCCTGGCCGACGTCGAACAACCACTTGATGGTGCCGTCGGCAGAGACGTGTTCGGAGATCACCGGCAGCGCGGTGATGTGGGCGCGCCCGGCCAGCTTGTCGCGCAGCGACTTGGCCAGGTCGGACATCTGGGCGAAGTCCGATGCGCCCTTCTGATGGATCCAGCGGAACAGCTGGGTCGCGCGAAAGCGCTTCTCCCCCAGCTGCTCGCAGTACGCGGCCAGGCCTTGCAGATCGAATCCGAGCAGGTTGACCGCGTCCATCATGCGTTCCTCTTTCTCAAGGGCCTCGTGGCCCGGAGGTCAGAGGCTTGGCCCGATTCAGCGGGCGTTGATTTCCAGGCCGGAGAAGAAGAAGGCGACTTCCACGGCGGCGGTTTCGGGGGCGTCGGAGCCGTGCACCGCGTTGGCGTCGATGCTGTCGGCGAAGTCGGCGCGGATGGTGCCCTTCTCGGCCTTCTTCGGGTCGGTGGCGCCCATCAGGTCGCGATTCTTCAGGATGGCGCCTTCGCCTTCCAGCACCTGGATCTGGACCGGGCCGGAGATCATGAAGGTCACCAGGTCGTTGAAGAACGGACGGGCCTTGTGCACGGCGTAGAACGCTTCGGCTTCGGCGCGCGACAGCTGCTTCTGCTTCGAGGCGATGATCTTCAGGCCGGCGCCTTCAAAGCGGGAGTAGATCTGGCCGATGACGTTCTTGGCCACGGCATCGGGCTTGATGATGGAGAGGGTGCGTTCGATGGCCATGTCTTTTCCTTGAAAATCTTGGGCTTGGCAAAACCCGGCATTGTAATGCTTGAAGTCAAGCCCCCAGGTGACAACCCGTCATCGGACGGGGTCGCCGGGGGCGACGAGCAGGCTGAACCGCTCAGCGGCGACCGCGGCCGCCGCCGCCGCCGCCGCCGCCGCCGCCACCACCGCGGCGGCCACCGCGATTGCCGCCCCGGTTGATGAAGGCGTCGGCGCCGATGTAGCCCATCGAGGTCTTCATCGGATCCGGAATGCGCTCGCCGCCCGGGCCGCGCTGGTTGCCGCCGCGGCCATGGTCGCCCGCATCGCTGCCGCCCTTGCCGAAGCCTTGCGGGATGCGCTTGCTGCCGGTGGCGAAGCGACGGTCGAAGGTCTGCTCCAGCGGATTGATGTGCTTCGGGATGAAGTCGTCATCGTCCTCGTTGCGGGGCCGGCGATCGCGTTCGCGCTCCTGCTGCTGTTGCTGCGGGCGCTGCGGCTGGTGGGCGCGCTGTTCGCCGCGCTGCTCCTGGCGCGAGGGCTCCGGACGGCTCGGGCGCGGACCGCCGCTGTTGCCGCTGCGGCGCTTGTCGCGACGCTCGGCGCGGTCGTTGTTGCGCGGCGGGCGCGGCTCGTTGCCGGCCAGCTGGCGGATGACGCGGACATCGGCGTCGCCCAGTTCGATGTAGACGCCGCGGCGCAGGCCGCGCGGCAGCACGACGGTGCCGTAGCGGATGCGGATCAGGCGGCTGACGGCCAGGCCGACGCTCTCGAACAGCTTGCGGACCTCGCGGTTGCGGCCTTCGGTGATGACGACGCGATACCAGCGGTTCACGCCTTCGCCGCCGCCGTCCTCGATGCTCTTGAAGCTGGCCTGCTGGCCGTCGACGTCGACGCCGGTCAGCAGCTTGTCCTTCTGCTCCTTGCTCAGCGAGCCCAGCACACGCACCGCGTACTCGCGCTCGACGCCGAAGCGCGGGTGCATCAGCTGGTTGGCCAGTTCACCGGAGTTGGTGAACAGCAGCAGGCCTTCGGTGTTCAGGTCCAGACGGCCGACCGACTGCCACTTGCCCTGCGGCAGGCGCGGCAGGTTGCGGAAGACGGTGGGACGGCCTTCGGGGTCGTTGAAGGTCACGACCTCGCCGACCGGCTTGTGGTACGCCAGGATGCGCGGCGCCACCGGAGCGATGCGGACCTTGATCGGCTTGCCGGCCACCGCCACGCGGTCGCCGTAGGAGATGCGCTGGCCGACATGGGCGACCTCGCCATTCACCGTGATCTGGCCCTTGGCGATCATGTCCTCGATGTCGCGGCGGGAGCCGACGCCTGCCTGCGCCAGCACCTTCTGCAGCTTGGGCGCATCGGCATCGGGCGCGAGCACGCGCTTGCCGGGCTGGCCGTCGGTGCCGGTCTCGCCCTCGTCGGCGGAGGCCTCGACTTCCGCCGCGCCCGTCTCCGCCACGTCGCCGTCGCCTTCGACATCCGCGTCGAAGGCACCGGACACCAGCGCGTCGAAGCGCGCCTGGGCCTCGGCCTGCAGCTGGGCGTCGTCGACCGGATCGGCGGCGCCTTCAGCGCCCTCGCCTTGCGGCGCGCGCGCGGGGCGCTGGCCGGCCTCCTGCGCCTGCGCCTGCTGACCCTCGCGGGGCTCGCGATCACGATCGCGACCACGACGGCGGCGGTTGCGGCCACGCCCTTCACGATCGCCACCCGCGTCGCCATCGGCGGCGTCACCGCCCACGGGGCCGGCGCCACGCGTCTCGGGCGACACCAGCTCACCGACCGCTTCCGCGACCGGCGACACCGGTGCCGGCGACACCTCGACGGTCGCGACCGGCAGGTGACGGATCGGCTCGGCCATCACAGCGGCGGACGCCTCGGCGCCGACGACGGGAGCGGCCTTCTTCGTCGTGCGGCGCTTGGGCTTGGGCGCCTCGGCGTCAGCGGCGGGCGCTTCGGCGGCCTCTGCCGCAGCGACCGCGGGGGCCGTCTCAGCCGGCGCGTCGACGGCCGCGGCCGTCTTTCGGCGCGCACGCGGCTTCGGGGCCTCCTCGGCCACGGGCGCGGCCCCGGGCTCGGCAGCCTCCGTCGCGGCCGCGGCCGCCTTGCGGGTGCGCTTGGGCTTCACGGGCGCCTCGGACGGCGTGTCCGCGGCAGCGGTCAGCGTGTCGGGCTTGGAATCGTCGATTTCGTTGGAATTCATGTGTCGGCTTGCACCTTGTCAGCGGTGGACACGGCCCCTTCCCGGGGCGTTCAAGTGGGCTCGGGGTTGACGGCCCCGGCCGGTGGTTCTTCACCCGGCTCGCGCGAGGCGGCCGGCTTGGATTCGTCTTCGATGGCGGCCTGCGCCGCCGCTTCCGGCACTTCGGATGCCTGATCGTCGGCTTCGGCCGCGGCCTCCGCGGCGATCGTCGATTCGGTCGCCGTCGATTCAGCGACTTTCGATTCGTCGGCCGTCGATTCGTCGGCCATCGACTCCTCGGCCGTTGATTCAGCGGCCATTGGTTCCTCGGCCGTCGATTCAACGCCAGCCGATTCCGCCGCCATCAGGGCCACCGGGGTGGCGCCGTCCGGCTCGACTTCAACGACCGCGTCGCCGGGCGGCTCCTCGAGCAGCGAGCCCTGCAGCGCCCCGGCGATCGGCGTCGGGTCGCCGCCCTGGATCAACGCCGGCAGTTGCTCCAGCGAGTGCAGCCCCAGGTCGTCGAGGAACTGCTTCGTCGTCGCGAACAGCGCCGGACGGCCCGGCGCCTCGCGATGCCCGATGACCTCGATCCAGTTGCGGTCCTCGAGCTGCTTGATGATCGGCGCCGCCACCATCACGCCGCGGATGTCCTCGATGTCGCCGCGGGTCACCGGTTGACGGTAGGCGATGATCGCCAGCGTCTCCAGCACCGCCCGCGAATACTTCGGCGGCTTCTCCGGATTCAGCCGGTCCAGATGCTCGCGCATCTCGGGCCGGCTCTGGAAGCGCCAGCCGGAGGACAGCGCGACCAGCTCGACGCCCCGCCCTTCCCACTCGCGCAGCAACTCGTCGAGCAGCGACCGCACGCTGTCCGCATTGAGCTCGTCCACGAACAGCGAACGCATCTCGCGCAGCGTCAGCGGCGCCTGCGCGCACAGCAGCGCCGTCTCCAGGACCCGTTTGGCCTCCTGCGTGTCCATGGGCTCAGCTCATGACGCCGGCCTCGGGACCGGTCAAATCGGTGTGTTTCGCCATCTTGGGCGCCAGCGGCGGCAACGGGCCGCGCTGGACGGGTTCGATCTGCTTGCTTGGGAGCTCTTCGCTCCATCGGCCGCCGTTCAGTGGACGGTCCCGGCCGATGGGACGGACGCCGCGTCGGTCCGCGGCCTGCGCTGCGGACGGGGTCGACTGCCGCCCCGCCGCCGTCTTGCGCACGTTCTCGCGCAAGAATTGGTCGGCATTGTAGCGCGGGCGCGCGGACTCCTCTCAGAACGTCGGATCGGGCAAACCCGCGACGCGCCAGCCCGACGCCAGCTCCCGCGGCAACGGGGCCTCGAAGCGCATCGGCGCGCCGGTGACCGGATGCTCGAAACCGAGCCGCGCCGCATGCAGCGCCTGCCGCGGCACGCCCAGCGCCTCGGCGCCGCCGTACAGCGCGTCGGACACCAGCGGATGGCCGCGATGCGAGGCGTGCACGCGGATCTGGTGCGTGCGGCCGGAGTGCAGCACGCAATGCAGCGCGGAGACGGTCCGCTCCAGGCCGCGGGCGTCCTGCCAGGCCCCTTCGGCCAGCTTGAAGAAGTCGGTGCGCGCCGGCTTGCCGCCGCCGACCACCGCCATGCGGGTGCGCGACTGGGGATCGCGCCCGATCGGCGCCTCGACGATCCATTCGTCCGGCGTGCGGCCGTGGACCAGGGCGAGGTATTCGCGATGGACCTCGCGCGCCGCGATCATCCGCACCAGCGCGGTCACCGCCGGCAGCGTCTTGCCGACGACCATCAGCCCGGAAGTGTCCTTGTCCAGGCGATGCACGATGCCCGCGCGCGGCAGCGTCGCGGCCTTGGCGTGATGCGCCAGCAGGCCGTTCATCAGCGTCCCGGACCAGTTGCCCGCCGCCGGATGCACGACCAGGCCGGCGGGCTTGTTCACCGCGAGCAGGTGTTCATCCTCGAAGACGATGTCCAGGTCCAGCGGCTCCGCGCGGAAGGCGAGCGCCTCCTCGGTGGGCACCAGGTCGACGGCCAGGCGCTGGCCCAGCCTGGGCTTGCGCGACGCCTGGGTGACGAGCTGCCCGTCCAGCGTGACGCAGCCGCGCTCGATCAGGCCCTGCAGGTGGCTGCGCGAGAACTCCGGCGCCAGCTGCACCAGCCACTTGTCCAGGCGCAGCGCGAGCTGGTCGCGACCGGCCTCGGCCTCGCGGCGTTCGGGCGCGTCGACGCCGACGTCCTGGGCGTCGTCGATGCCCTCGCCGCCCGAGGGCTCGCCCGAGTCATCGCGCGGGTAAAGCCTGCCCTCGGGCGCCGGGTCGTGGCCGACCTGAACCATATAATCGCCGCTCCAATTTCAGATGAGGGCCGCCGTCGCGCGCGCCCTGTGGACCATGATCGAGACTTGGGTGTTGCGCCGCCGGACCGCGGAATCTGTCGAGCTGTCCGGGACCTGGCGCGCCGCGTGGCGCTGCGCCGCGATGACCGCCGCGACTGCCGCCGTGCTGGGACTGGCGGCCTGTTCGTCGGCCCCCAAGGAGGACCCGAATTCCCAGGCCAACCTGGAGAAATTGTACGCAGAGGCCAAGGAGGACATGCTCTCCGGCTCGTACGACCGGGCGATCAAGACGCTGGAACGCATCGAAGGCCGCGCCGCCGGCACGACGCTGGGCCAGCAGGCGCAGCTGGACCTGGCCTGGGCCAATTACAAGAGCGGCGAACGCGTGCAGGCCGTGACGGTGCTGGACCGCTTCATCAAGCTCAACCCGTCCAGCCCGGCGCTGGACTACGCGCTGTACATGAAGGGCCTGGTCAACTTCAACGACGACCTGGGGCTGTTCGGCCGCATCGCGCGCCAGGACATCTCGGAACGCGACCAGCAGGCGGCGCGCGACTCGATGCAGGCGTTCAAGCAGTTGGTCGAGCAGTTCCCCGAGTCGAAGTACTCCGAGGACGCCCGCATCCGCATCGACTACATCACCAACAGCCTCGCGGCGTATGAGGTGCATGTGGCGCGCTACTACTACAACCGCGGCGCCTATCTCGCGGCGGCCAATCGCGGCCAGGCCGCGCTGATGGAGTTCCAGTACGCGCCGGCGCTCGAGGAAGCCCTGTTCCTGATGATGCAGAGCTACGACAAGCTCGGCATGACCCAGCTGCGCGACGACACCCGCCGCGTGCTGGTGGCGAGCTTCCCGGATAGCTCCTATCTGACGACCGGAAAAGCACGCCCCAAAGACAAAGCCTGGTGGCAGATCTGGTGACCAGATCCAAGCGCTAGCAAAGAATGCTCGAAGCCCGCTCGCTAGCGGGCTTTTCTCTTTTCCGCTTGCTGGCAGACGTCTCTCTTGAGGGCTGACGCCGTCAGCGGTCGTGAGAGGTCTTGAGCTCGGCGAGCCACGCCTGCGCGGCGGCCTCGTCGGGAACCTGCGCCATCGGAGGTAGCGCCTCGCGCAGGCGCTTGCCGTAGTGCGAGCCGGCCAGCCGCGGGTCGCAGACCACCAGCAAGCCACGGTCGGACTCCGTTCGGATGAGGCGGCCAGCGCCCTGCTTCAGGGCAATGGCGGCCTCGGCGACGAAGTACTCCATGAAGGGGTTGCGGCCCTCGGACTCCAGCCGCGCCACGCGCGCCTCGACCAGCGGATCGTTCGGCGGCGGGAACGGCAGCTTGTCGATCAGCACGCACTGCAAGGCGTCGCCCGGTACGTCGATGCCCTCCCAGAAGCTCGCCGACCCCACCAGCACCGAGGCCGGCTGGTCGATGAACTGCTGCAGCAACTGCCGCTTCGGCATGCTGCCCTGGACCAGCACCTCGATGCGGTGCCCGCCCTCCTCGAAACGCTGGCGCAGGACCTCGGCCACCGTCTGCAACTGGCGCAAGGTCGTCGTCAGGATGAAGGTGCGCCCACCCAGCCGCGCCGCCAGCCGCGCCCCCAGCCAGCCGACCGATTCGCCATGATCCGGCTCGGACGGCTTCGGGAAATGCCGCGGCACGTAGAGCCGCGCGTGCGCCGCGTAGTCGAACGGACTGCCCACGCGCAAGGTGCGCGCCTCGCCGAGACCCGTCGGCTCGGTGAACCAGCTCAGCGCATCGTCCTCGCCCAAGGTGGCCGAGGTGAAGATCCACGCCTTGGGCGTGCTCGCGAGCGCCTCCTGCATCGCCTCGCGGATGTCCAGCGGCGACTCGATCAGGCGCACCTGGTGCGTGCCGACATCCACCCAGCGCACCGCGCCGGGATCCGGCGCGCGTGCGAACAGCTGCGCCGTCTTATAGAGCTCGACCGCGCGCTCATGCAGCCGCGCCAGGTCCGGCCCGACCTCCATGACCGTCGCCAGCGCGTCGACGCTGAGCTCGACCGCCCGAGCCACCTCGCCCAGCGCCGCATCGAATTCGGTCCGGCCCTCGCATTCGTTCCAGCGCAGCTTCAGCACACCACGCAGCTCGCGTCCGCCGGCGCAGGCCAGCCTCAATGCGCGCGCGGCGCGCTCGACGCCGCCAGCGATCGCCTGCCATTCCTGCAGCCCCCGCGCATGCGCGAGCCCCTGCGCCAGCAGGTCGCGTCCGAAGTCGAACAGCTGCGCGCTGCCCAGCATCCGGCCCAGGAAGTTCAGGCCGGCCTCGGGCAGCTGATGCGCCTCGTCGAAGATCGCGACCTCGACGCTGGGCAGCAGCTCCGCCACGCCGCTGTCGCGCAGGACCAGGTCGGCGAAGAACAGGTGATGGTTGACGACGACAAGATCCGCCTCCATCGCCTCGCGCCGCGCTTTGACGACGTGGCATTCGCGGTAGGACGGGCAATCGGTGCCCAGGCAGTTGTCGCGCGTCGAGCTGACGATCGGGATCACCGGCGAGCGCTCGTCCAGACCGTCGATCTCGGCGAAGTCGCCGGTGTGGGTGCTCAGCGCCCAGCGCTCGATGCGCGCGAGCTGCGCGACCGCCCGTCGATCCGGCAGCTCCGCGCTGTGGCGCGCCTGCTGCAGTCGGTGCAAGCAGAGGTAACTCCCTCGCCCCTTCAGCAACGCGGCGCGAAGCGGCAAGGCGAAGGTGTCGAGCAGCCGCGGCAGGTCGCGCATGAAGAGCTGGTCCTGCAGGCTCTTGGTCGCGGTGCTGATCAAGGTGCGGCCGCCGCTGAGCAGCGCCGGCACCAGGTACGCGAAGGTCTTGCCGACGCCGGTCCCCGCCTCGACGACCAGCGTGTCGCGCCCGGCGATCGCCTGCGCGACGGCCAGCGCCATGCGCTGCTGCGGCTCGCGCGGCGCATAAGCCGGGTCGTGGCGCGACAGCGGACCGCCGGTGTCGAAGGCGGCCACCACCGATTGCTCGAGCTCGCCCGGCCGCAGTTCCTCGGCCGCCGCGCGGGCACGCGAGGCCGTCAGCGCCGGCGACGCCTCGGCGGCGCCCCAGGGGGCATCGGCCATCAGGGCGTCGGTCGAGTCGTCGGTGTCGGGTTCGTGAGGATCAGGCCGGCTCATCGGGATCACTGGCCCGCTCGAGCCGCGCGATCTCGTCGCGCAGGGCCAGGCGCTGCTTCTTCAGCCGGCGCAGCGTGAGCTCGTCGACCGGCGGCACGGCGATGCCGGCGCCTGCGCCGCCGATGTCGATCACGCGCAGCGTGGAGGCGCCGATCAACGCGTCGATGCGGCCATCCAGCTCGGCATGCGCGATGCGCAGTTCGATCAGACGTCGGGCTGGAGAGTGAAGTTGTTCATCCATAAACGGGGAACCACCCGGCCGGAACGCCGAGCCGCACGATTATAGTTTTGGGATGAGTCGCACTACCCCAGGCTTTCGCCTCAGCGCCGCCACCGGCATCCATCGGGGCGATCGTCTGTACCAGCAGGATCAGGTCCAGGTCATCGCCCATCCCCGCCAGAGCGGCTGCGTGCTCGGCATCGTCGCCGACGGCATGGGCGGCAAGAGCGGCGGCCGCAAGGCCGCAGACCAGGTCATCCTGACCGCCCAGCAGCTGTTCGAGCGCTTCGTCCCCGGCGAGGAGGACGAGGCCGAGCTGCTGCGCCAGATCGTCTCCGAATCCCACCTGATGATCCGCCTGACAGCGATCTCGGCCGAAGAAGAGCCGCACAGCACCCTCGCCGCCTACCTGCTGACGGCCGACCGCCGCTGCTTCTGGATCCACACCGGCGACTCCCGCCTCTACCACTTCCGCGGCCCCAACATGGTCACGCGCTCGCTGGACCAGTCCTACGTCCAGCGCCTGGTGGACGAGGGCCAGATCACCGAGGACGAGGCGCTGGTGCATCCGCAGTCGAACCTGCTGACCGCCTGCCTGGGCACGGTGCAGGAACCGACGCCCGTCGAGTCCTTCATCGAGCGCCTGGAGCACGGCGACAGCCTGATGGCCTGCAGCGACGGCCTGTGGCACTACTTCAGCCCGGCCGAGCTGGGCACGGTGATGCACAGCCTGCCGCCGCGCGACGGCGCCGAACTGCTGGTCAACAAGGCGCGCCAGCGCGCCAAGGGCACCGGCGACAACCTGTCGCTGGCCATCGTGCGGCTGGATCCGCTCGAGTAACGCCCGCTCGGCGCCGCTCCGCGGCGCTCGTGCCTCTCCCGCCTTGCCCCCGCCCCGGCGCGTTCAGCGCTTGGGCAGCGCGCGGATATCCGAGGCCGACGGCGTCGGCAGATGCGCCGCCGGCGGCTTGCTGTTCTTGCCCGCGGGCGCGGAGGCGGCGGATGCCGCCTTCTCCGCCTGCCGGACCTGGAGCTCGCTGGCCTTGCGCTGGCGCTCCTGCGCCTTCTGGCGTCGCTCGGCGGCGGCCTCTCGGCGCTTGGCGGCGTCGGCCTTGGCTTCCGCCGCCTGCTGGGCCTCGCGGCGCTGATGCAGCTCGGGATTCGCGCGCGGCGTGCGCGCGCCCGGGACCGCCGGCGCCGAGGCCGGCTGCACCGCTTCCCGCACCGATTCGGTCTTGCGGCGCGCCTCGTCCTGCGCCGCCTCGCGTTCCTTCTCCTGGACCCGCTCACGCGCCGCGGCGCTGCGGCGCTGACGCTCCTCGGCATTGACCTGGTGCTCGACCCGGTCCAGCGGCCGCAGCTGGCGGATGCGTTCGTCCCGCGCCTCTTCCAGGCAACCGGTCACGACGAAGCGCTGGTTGCACTCCTTCACCCGGGCCTGGTAGGCCTGCTCGATCCGGGCGCGCGCGGCATCGATCTCGGCACGGGTCATGTCCGCGGCCTGGGCGGCCGGGGATACGGCACACAACGAGATCAGCGAGATCAGCGTGATCGGCGCATTCAGCGCGATCGGCGCCCTGGACGCGGCGGCGAGAACGAAGCGGAAAGTCATGGGCGCGATCATCGCATCCGCCGGCACCCCCGCCGGCGAAGCCGCCGCCCGTGACTTCCCTACATCCCCGGTCGGCGGGGTGACAACAGCCCGCGGACGCGCGCTCAGGTCAGGCGCGTGTCGACCTCGCGCCGCTCGAGTTCGAGGTACTCCTTGGACTGCATCTCCTGCAGCCGCGACACGGTGCGCGGGAACTCGTGCGCGAGCGGGCCTTCGGTGTAGAGCTGCTCGGCCGGCACCGCCGCCGAGATGATCAGCTTCACGCGGCGGTCGTACAGGACGTCCACCAGCAGCGTGAAGCGGCGCGCCTCGCTGGCCAGCCGCGGCGGCATGGCCGGCACGTTGGACAGGATCAGCGTGTGGAACTGCGTCGCCAGCTCCAGGTAGTCGTTCTGCGAGCGGGGGCCGCCGCAGAGCTCGGCGAAGTCGAACCACACCACGCCGCCGGCGCGACGCCGGGAGCGGATCTCCCGGTGCTCGATGTGCAGCACGGGATCCTCGTCGCGCGCCTCGGCCAGCGACTCGAAGGCGGCCGTCAGCGCGCCTTCGGTGTCCGCGTTCAGCGGCGTGTGATAGAGCTCGACATGCTCCAGCGAGCGCTGCCGGTAGTCGGTGCCGTTGTCGACGTTGATGACTTCCAGGTTGGCTTTGAGCAACTCGATCGCCGGCAGGATGCGGTCGCGATGCAGGCCGTTGGGATAAAGGCCGTCGGGATGGAAGTTGGACGTCGTCACGATGGACACGCGGTTCTTGAACAGCGCATCCAGCAGGCGGTACAGGATCATCGCGTCGGTGACGTCGGCGACATGGAACTCGTCGAAGCAGATCAGCCGGAAGCGCCGCGCGATGCGCTTGCCCAGCTCGTCCAGCGGATCCTGGATGCCCTTGAGTTCCTGCAGCTCGCGGTGGACCTCGCGCATGAACTCGTGGAAGTGCAGCCGCGTCTTGCGCGTCAGCGGCACCGCCTGGAAGAAGCAGTCCATCAGGAAGCTCTTGCCGCGGCCGACGCCGCCGAACATGTAGACCCCGCGCGGCAGCGGCGGGCGCACCAGCAGCTTGGTCACCGCGTTGGAGCGCCGCGCCTTGTAGGCGGCCCATTCGTCCTGGCAGCGCTGCAGCGCGGCCACGGCGCGCAGCTGGGCCGGGTCGGCGGTGTAGCCGCGTTCGGCCAGGGTCTGGTGGTAGAGCTCGGTGACGGTGGTCATGCGGCGGAGTTCAGGTCACGGGATCGGGATCGCGATCGGGCATTCGGGCGGAAGACCCGCGCACGTCGGCGCAAGAAAAAAGGGGCGACTCGCGCCGCCCCTCTCCTGCGCGTCCGTGGCGCTTCGAGCCTGGGCTCAGAAGTTCAGCGTGCGCTTGTCCACGGCCAGGGCCGCTTCCTTGGTCGCTTCGCTCAGCGACGGGTGGGCGTGGCAGATGCGGGCGATGTCCTCGGCCGAGGCCTTGAACTCCATCGCCACCACGGCTTCGGAGATCAGCTCCGAGGCCATCGGGCCGATGATGTGCACGCCCAGGATCTCGTCGGTCTTGGCGTCGGCCAGGAACTTGACGAAGCCGGTCGTGTCGCCCAGCGCGCGCGCGCGGCCGTTGGCCAGGAACGGGAACTGGCCCGCCTTGTAGGCCACGCCGTCCGCCTTGAGCTGCTGCTCGGTGCGGCCGACCCACGCGATCTCGGGGCTGGTGTAGATCACCCACGGGATGGTGTTGAAGTTGACGTGACCGTGCTGGCCGGCAATGCGCTCGGCGACCGCGACACCCTCTTCCTCCGCCTTGTGCGCCAGCATCGGGCCGCGCACGACGTCACCGATCGCCCAGACATTGGGCAGGTTGGTCTTGCACTCGTCGTCGACGACCACGGCGCCGCGCTCATCGAGCTTCAGGCCGACGGCTTCCGGGTTCAGGCCGATGGTGTTGGCGACGCGGCCGATCGAGACGATCAGCTTGTCCACCGCCAGCGTCTGCTCGGCGCCCTTGGCGTCCGTGTACTTCACCGTCACGCCGGACTTGCCGTTGTCGACGGAGGTGATCTTCACGCCCAGCTCGATGTTCAGGCCCTGCTTCTTGAAGACCTTGGCGGCTTCCTTGGCGACGGACTCGTCGGCGGCGCCCAGGAAGGCGGGCAGCGCTTCCAGGATCGTCACTTCCGCGCCCAGGCGGCGCCACACCGAGCCCATTTCCAGCCCGATGACGCCGGAGCCGATCACGCCCAGCTTCTTGGGCACGGCCGGGATGCGCAGCGCGCCGTCGTTGGACAGGATGTTGGTCTCGTCGAACGGGGCACCCGGCAGCTGGCGGGCGTTGGAGCCGGTGGCGACGATCACGTGCTTGGCCGTGATGGTCTCCTCGGCGGCGCCGGCGACCTTGATCTCGTAGGCGCCGTCCTTGGCGGCCACGAAGGAGCCGCGGCCGTGGAAGAACGTGACCTTGTTCTTCTTGAACAGGTAGAGGATGCCGTCGTTGTTCTGCTTCACGACGGTGTCCTTGCGGCCGATCATCTTGGCGATGTCGATCTTCAGGTCACTCATCGAGATGCCGTGGTCGGCGAAGCCGTGGCCGGCGTGCTCGAAGTGCTCGCTGGACTGCAGCAGCGCCTTGGACGGGATGCAGCCGACGTTGGTGCAGGTGCCGCCAGGGGCGGGACCGCCCTTGTCGTTCTTCCACTCGTCGATGCAGGCCGCGTTGAAGCCCAATTGCGCCGCGCGGATCGCCGCGATGTAGCCGCCGGGGCCGCCGCCGATGACGACGACGTCGAATTGCTTGCTCATGTCGTGGTCGTCCTCGGATTACAGATCGAACAGCAGACGGGCCGGATCTTCCAGCGCATCCTTCATCGCGACCAGGCCCAGCACGGCTTCGCGGCCGTCGATGATGCGGTGGTCGTAGGACATCGCCAGGTAGTTGATCGGGCGGATCACGATCTGGCCGTTCTCGACGACGGCGCGGTCCTTGGTCGCGTGCACGCCCAGGATGGCCGACTGCGGCGGGTTGATGATCGGGGTCGACAGCATCGAGCCGAAGGTGCCGCCGTTCGAGATCGAGAAGGTGCCGCCAGTCATCTCTTCGATGCCAAGCTTGCCTTCCTGGGCCTTCTTGCCGAACTCGGCGATCTTCTTCTCGATGTCGGCGAAGCTCATCTGGTCCGCATTGCGCAGGATGGGCACGACCAGGCCGCGCGGCGAGCCGACGGCGATGCCGATGTCGAAGTAACCGTGGTAGACGATGTCATTGCCGTCGACCGAGGCGTTCAGCACCGGGTACTTCTTCAGCGCGTGGACCGCGGCCTTGACGAAGAAGCTCATGAAGCCCAGCTTCGTGCCGTGTTCCTTGGTGAAGCTGTCCTGGAACTTCTTGCGCAGCTCCATCACCGGGGCCATGTTCACTTCGTTGAACGTGGTCAGGATGGCGTTGGTCGATTGCGACTGCAGCAGGCGCTCGGCGATGCGGGCGCGCAGGCGGCTCATCGGCACGCGCTGTTCCGGGCGGTCGCCCAGGTTGACGGCGGCCGGGGCGGCCACGGCCGGCAGCGGCTTGGCGGCGGGAGCGGTCGGGGCCTGCACCGGAGCGGGGATCGCGGCCGGCTTGGCGCCGCCTTCGATCGCGCCCAGCACGTCGCCCTTGGTCACGCGACCATCCTTGCCGGTGCCGGCGACCGAGCCGGCGGCCAGGTTGTTGTCGGCCATCAGCTTGGCGGCGGCCGGCATCGCGACGCCGGCCTTGCTGTCCGACGACGCGGCGGCGGCAGCCGGCGCGGGAGCCGCGGCGGCGGGTGCCGGAGCGGCAGCGGCGGGCGCGGCGCCGGCCTTGCCTTCGGAGTCGATCTTGGCGATGACCTGGTCCGAGGTCACCGTGCCGCCGTCGCCGACAACCAGCTCGGCCAGCACGCCGGCGGACGGCGCCGGCACTTCGAGCACGACCTTGTCGGTCTCGATCTCGATCAGGATTTCATCGATGGCCACGGCTTCACCGGGCTTCTTCTTCCACTGCAGCAGGGTCGCCTCGGCGACCGACTCGGACAGTTGGGGGACTTTGACTTCAACGATTGCCATGATGTTTGTTCTCTCGGTTTTTCAGTAAACCGGAGCCTTGCGCCTGCCGGTCGCCGGGCCGCCCCCGAAGGCGGCGCGCGGCGCCGGTGTCATTGCGGCGCTTGGCGTCCGCAATGACTCACTTGGTCAGCACGAAACCCTTCAGCTTGCCGAAGGCCTGCTCCAGCAGCGCCTTCTGCTGCTCCTGGTGCAGGTGGGCGTAGCCGACCGCCGGCGAGGCCGATGCGGGACGACCGGCGTAACCGAGCTTCTGGCCGTCGGCCATGTTCTCGTGGATGTAGTGCTGGACGAAGAACCAGGCGCCCTGGTTCTGCGGCTCGTCCTGGCACCACACGATCTCGGCGAGGTTCGGGTACTTCTTGAGTTCGGCCGCGAAAGCCTTGTGCGGGAACGGGTACAGCTGCTCCACGCGCACGATCGCGACGTCCTTCTTCTCACCGCGGGCCTTCATCAGGTCGTAGGCGACCTTGCCCGAGCAGGCGATCACGCGCTTGACCTTGCTGGCGTCGATCTCGGCGTTCACTTCGCCGATCACGGTGCGGAACTCACCCTTGGTGAACTCGCTCACCGGCGAGGTGGCGTCCTTGGCGCGCAGCAGCGACTTCGGCGTCAGGATGACCAGCGGCTTGCGGAACATGCGCAGCATCTGGCGGCGCAGCAGATGGAAGATCTGCGAGGCGCTCGTCGGCTGGACGATCTGCATGTTGTTGTCGGCGGCCAGCTGCATGAAGCGCTCCAGGCGGGCCGAGCTGTGCTCGGGGCCCTGGCCTTCGTAGCCGTGCGGCAGCATCATCGTCAGGCCGTTGGCGCGGCCCCACTTCACTTCGCCGGAGGCGATGAACTGATCGATGACGACCTGCGCGCCGTTGACGAAGTCGCCGAACTGGGCTTCCCAGATCGTCAGCGTCTGCGGATCGGCGGCGGCGTAGCCGTACTCGAAGCCCAGCACCGCCTCTTCCGACAGGATCGAGTCGATCACGACGAACGGGGCCTGGCCTTCCGCGACGTTCTGCAGCGGGATGTAAGTGCCTTCGTCGAAGCGCTCGCGGTTCTGGTCGTGCAGCACGGCGTGGCGGTGCGTGAAGGTGCCACGGCCGCAGTCCTCGCCGGACAGGCGCACCGGGTAGCCCGAGGCCACCAGCGACGCAAAGGCCATGTGCTCGCCCATGCCCCAGTCGACGTTGATGTCGCCGCGGCCCATGGCCGCGCGGTCGGCGATGACCTTCTCCACCAGCGTGTGGGCCTTGAAGCCGGCCGGCAGCGTGGTGATCTTCTCGGACAGGCGCTTCCACTCGGCCACCGGCAGCGCGGTGTCGCAGCTGTCGGTCCACTTCTTGCCGAGGAACGGGGTCCAGTCGGTGGCGTACTTGCTCTTGAAGTTGGTCAGCACCGGGTCGACGGTGTGACGGCCTTCGTCCATCGCGGCGCGGAAGGCCTTGACCATGCTGTCCGGACCGTCGGCGGCCAGGACGCCCTGGGCCACCAGCTTCTCGCCGTACAGCTTGCGCGTGCCGGGATGCTGGCCGATCTTCTTGTACATCAGCGGCTGCGTCAGCGCCGGCGTGTCCTGCTCGTTGTGGCCCAGCTTGCGGAAGCAGACGATGTCGACGACCACGTCCTTCTTGAACTGCTGGCGGTACTCCAGCGCCAGCTGCGTGCACAGCACGACCGCTTCCGGATCGTCGCCATTCACGTGCAGCACCGGGGCCTCGATCATCTTGACGACGTCGGAGCAGTACAGCGTCGAGCGGGTGTCGCGCGGGTCGCTGGTGGTGAAGCCGATCTGGTTGTTGATGACGATGTGGACGGTGCCGCCGGTGTAGTAGCCGCGCGTCTGCGCCAGCGCCAGCGTCTCCATCACGACGCCCTGGCCGGCGAAGGCCGCGTCGCCGTGCACCAGCACGGGCAGCACCTGCTCGCCGGTCTTGTCGCCGCGGCGGTCCATGCGGGCCTTGACCGAGCCCTCGACGACCGGGTTCACGATCTCCAGGTGCGAGGGGTTGAAGGCCAGGCTCAGGTGGACCGGGCCGCCGGGGGTGGTCACGTCGCTGGAGAAGCCCTGGTGGTACTTCACGTCGCCGGACGGGAGGTCCTCGGGGGCGGTGTGGTCGAACTCGGCGAACAGGTCCTTGGGCATCTTGCCCAGGGTGTTGACCAGCACGTTCAGGCGGCCGCGGTGGGCCATGCCGATCACGATCTCCTGCACGCCCTTGACGCCGGCGCACTTGACCAGCTCGTCCATCGAGGCGATGAAGCTCTCGCCGCCTTCCAGCGAGAAGCGCTTCTGGCCGACGTACTTCGTGTGCAGGTAGCGCTCCAGGCCTTCGGCGGCGGTCAGGCGCTCCAGGATCTGCTGCTTCTTCTCGGCCGTGTAGGTCGGCTTGCTGCGGATCGCCTCCAGGCGTTCCTGCCACCAGCGCTTCTCGGTCGGCTCGGTGACGTGCATGAACTCGGCGCCAACGGAGCCGCAGTAGGTGTCACGCAAGGCCTGCACGATCTCGCGCAGGGTCATGCGCTCGGCCTTGGTGAAGTAGGTGTTGGTCGCGCTGAAGGTGCGGTCCATGTCGGCCTCGGTCAGGCCGTAGGACGCGGGATCCAGCTCGGGAATCTTGGGACGCTCGGTGCGCTTGAGCGGGTCCAGGTCGGCCCAGCGCGAGCCCAGCGTGCGATACGCGGCGATCAGCGACTGGACGTGCACCTGCTTGCCGGCCACTTCGAGCTCGGCGGAGGACACTTGGTTGTTGAAGGCGTTGGCCTTGGCGCGCTGCGCGAAGGACTCGATCACCGGCGCATGCGCCACGTCGCGCTTGTCGCTGCCGTCCACCGCGGGGACGTGCTGCAGCGCGTCGAAGTAGGCGCGCCAGTTGTCGGGCACGGCGCCCGGGTTGTCGAGGTACTGCTCGTACATCTCCTCGACGTAGGGAGCATTGCCCCCGAACAGATAGGAGTTCGAGCTGTATTGCTGCATCATCTTTCGCTCACCTCTGCCCCGGCTTCCGGAGCTATCGGCTGGTTAACAAACCTTCCGCGACACGGCTTGACCGGTTGGCGGATTGCGACCCGCCTTTGCTGTTGCCAGAAAAGGGGACGGGAAGGACCTGAAGTCACAAGCGCAGGACTGTAGCACCACGCTGATACCGCCGCTGTTGCGGGTTCGCCCAATTGTTGTGCGGGCTGTCCATGACTTGAATCAATCGAGCGGCACCCCAAACCATACAAACGTTTGCGATGCAATAGCCCATAGAAGTAGACTTCGCGCTGGCGTACCGCCCCGACATTGAATGGCGGACAGCCCGGGACCACAGGAGATCCCACATGCAAGTTCGAGTCGTCGACTACCGCGCCGCGGATGCGGCCGAGCAATTCACCCGCTCCCTGCACGAGACAGGCTTCGGCGTCCTGGTGAATCACCCCCTGCCCCAGGACCTGGTCGAGAAGATCTACGCGGACTGGCTGGCCTATTTCAATGGCACCGAGAAGCATGAGCTGGCGTTCTCCAAGGAGACGCAGGACGGCTACTTCTCCACCGAGATCTCGGAGACCGCCAAGGGCCACACGCAGAAGGACATCAAGGAGTACTTCCACATCTATCCGTGGGGGCGGATTCCGGCGTCGCTGAAGGACGATGCGATGCGCTACTACCGCATCGCCAATGACCTGGCGGCGGAGTTGCTGTCGTGGGTGGAGAAGCACACGCCGGCCGAGATCGCGAAGAACTATCGCGAGCCGCTGTCCAACATGATCAAGGACAGCCGGCTGACGCTGCTGCGGGTGCTGCGGTATCCGCCGCTGACGGGCAACGAGCCGGCCGGCTCGCTGCGCGCGGCCGCGCACGGCGACATCAACCTGCTGACCATCCTGCCGGCGGCCAACGAGCCGGGCCTGCAGGTGCAGGGCAAGGATGGCGAGTGGGTCGACGTGCCCGGCGACTTCGGCATGCTGATCATCAACATCGGCGACATGCTGCAGGAGGCCTCGCAGGGCTATTACCCGTCGACGCAGCACCGCGTGGTCAACCCGACCGGCGAAGGCGCGAAGAAGAGCCGCGTGTCGCTGCCGCTGTTCCTGCATCCGCGTGAGGACGTCGTCCTGTCGGACCGCTACACCGCCCACGAGTACCTCGAGGAACGGCTGCGGGAACTGGGCGTGAAGGCCTGACGAGGACGCTGGCCCTCACCCCTACCCTCTCCCGCAAGCAAGCGGGAGAGGGAGCCAGAGATCACAGGCTCTTGAGCGGCACGACGTCCTTGCCCTTGAAGGTGAACACGGTGACGGCGGACGACTTCAGGTCGTGCTTGTCGTCATACGCGTACTCGCCGGCCACGCCCGCGTAGCTCGACTTGGCCAGGTGCTCGCCGACCTTCTTCGGATCGGTCGATTGCGTGGCCTCCATCGCGCCGGCCAGCAGGTAGGCGCCGTCGTAGAAGGCCGCCGCATAGGTCAGCGGATCGCGCTTGAACTCGGCCTTGTACTTCTCGAGGAACTTCTTGCCCTTGTCGCTGCGGTCGATCAGCGCGCCGCCCTGGGTGCAGTAGGCGTTCAGCTCGGTCGTGATCTGCGACAGCGTCGCGGTCTCCGTCGAGCAGATGCCGTCGCCGCCCAGCAGCGGCGCGGTGATGCCCAGGCCGCGCATCTGGCGCAGCATCGGGCCGCCCTGCGCGGAGTAGCCGCCGTAGAACACGGCGTCCGGCTTGGCGGCCTTGACGGCGGTCAGGATGCTGCTGAAGTCGGTCGCCTTGTCGTTGGTGAATTCCTTGGCCACCACCTTCAGGCCCAGCTTGGTGGCCTGGGCGGTGAACTCCTGGGCGACGCCCTGGCCGTAGGCGGTGCGGTCGTCGATGACCGCGACGGTCTTGACCTTCAGGTCCTGCGCCGCATAGACGGCCATCTTGGCGCCGAGCTGGTTGTCGGTCGCGCCGATGCGGAACAGGTTGGACTGGTTGGGCTGCTGCGTGATGCGCGGGTTGGAGGCCACCGTCAGCACGATCACGCCGCCGTCGGAGAACACCCGCGAGGCCGGCATGGTCACGCCCGAGTTGTACGGGCCGAGCACGAAGCGGACCTTCTTGTCCACCAGCGCCTGCGCCACCTGCACGCCCTGGCGCGGGTCGGCGACGTCGTCGTTGACATCGAGTTCGAAGATCACCGGCTTGCCGCCGATCTTCACGCCCTTGGCGTTGAGTTCCTTGATCGCCAACGCGGCGCCGTCGCGGTTGTCCGTGCCGTAGCCGGCCTGCGGGCCGGTGATCGGGCTCATGAAACCGATGCGCACGCGCTCCTGCGCCTGGGCGCCCAGCGCCACCAGGCCGGCGGCCAGCACCAGCCACTTCAACGAGATCTTCTTCATGGGTCTTCCTCGGTAAGGTCTTCCCGGGATCGATTCCCGGGAGGGGTCTTCCCCGATAGGGGAAACGCGAGTCTACGTAAAGACGCCGGTACCGGCCGACAACCGCACCGAAGTGCGCGACACGACGACCGCCCTCACGCACGCGGCACGTCTACAGTGGCGCATGGTCCGCCCCCTCTCCGGCAGCGTCATCTGGATCCAGCCCGAGGCCCCGCCCAAGCCCGCCGTCGGCGCGCCCTGCAACGGCTGCGGCGTATGCTGCCTGGCCGAGCCCTGCCCGCTCGGCATGCTGGTGAGCCTCAAGCGCGAAGGCGCCTGCCGCGCGCTGGTGTGGTCCGACGCCGACCGCCAGTACCGCTGCGGCATGCTGGTGCATCCGAGCCGCTATGTGGGCCTGCGCACATTGCCGCCGCAGGGCCTGCTCAACCGCCTGATCCGCCGCTACGCGCGCCGCATGATCGCCGCCGGCATCGGCTGCGACGCCGCGATCGATACCGATCCGCCGGTCGACGCCGCCCCTCCGGAGAAGCGCTAAGCAACACCCGGCCCCACCGGGCATAGCATCGTCCGCGCATCGCCTGGTCCAGGCTCGATCGGAGGTTCCCCATGACTCGACTGCCGAGCGCTCCGCGCTTGCCTCGCGCCCACGCGGCGCTGTCCCTGGCGATCGCGCTCGGCGCGACGACCGCCGTCACCCTTGCCGCCACCCTCGCCGCCTCGTCCGCCCACGCGGTGCCGCTGCGCTGGGCGGCGCAGAACGACGTGCTGACGCTGGATCCGCATTCGCAGGACCACACCACCACCAGCGCCATCCTGCAGCATGCCTACGAGGGCCTGACCCGCTACAACGAGCAGTGGGAGATCGAGCCCTGCCTGGCCACGAAGTGGACGACGATCAGCCCGACGCAGGTGCGCTTCGAGCTGCGCAAGGGCGTGAAGTTCCACGATGGCTCGCCCTTCACTGCCGACGACGTGGTCTTCAGCTTCGACCGCGTCCGCCAGCCGCAGGGCACGATGCAGATCTACGTCACCGGCATCAAGGAAATCAAGAAGGTCGACGACTTCACCGTCGACCTGATCCTCGACTCGCCGCAGCCCATCCTGCTGCGCAACCTGGTCGACTTCCGGATCATGAGCAAGGCCTGGTCCGAGAAGAACCGGGCGACGCAGATGGCCGATTACAAGGCCAAGGACGAGAACTACGCCAGCCGCCACGCGGCCGGCACCGGGCCCTACGAGATCACCTCGTGGCAGCCCGACCAGAAGGTCTCGATGGTCATCAACAAGGGCTGGTGGGACAGGAACAAGGGCAACATCACCGAGGTCAGCTACATCCCGATCAAGTCGGACCCGACCCGCGTCGCGGCGCTGACCTCGGGCGACGTGGACCTGCTGACCGACGTGCCCACGCAGGACGTGGGCGCGCTCAAGGCCGATGCCAAGCTCAAGTCGATCGACGGTCCCGAGACCCGCACCATCTTCTTCGCGATGGACCTGGGCAGCGACGAACTGCGCGGCGCGTCGGTCAAGGGCAAGAACCCGTTCAAGGACGTGCGCGTGCGCGAGGCGCTGTCGCTGGCCATCGACCGCGAAGCCATCAAGCGCAGCATCATGCGCGGGCTGTCGGTGCCGGCGGCGCTGATGGTCGCGCCCGGCGTGCACGGCTACGACGCGGCGCTGGACAAGCCTCGCGCGCCCGATATCGCCAAGGCGAAGAAGCTGCTCGCCGATGCCGGCTACCCCAGCGGCTTCGAGGTCCCGCTGAACTGCCCCAACAACCGCTACGTCAACGACGAGAAGGTCTGCCTGGCCGTCGTGTCGATGTGGAGCAAGATCGGCATCACCGCGCGGCTGACCGCGCAGCCGATGTCGCAACACAGCCAGCTGTTCCAGCGCTTCGAGGCCCCGCTGTACATGCTGGGCTGGGGCGTGTCCACGCGCGACGCGCTCTACGCGATGCAGGCGCTGGCGCGCACCCGCAGCGGCGGCGCGGATGGCAGCTTCAACTTCTCCAAGGTCAGCGATCCCGCGCTTGACAAGCTGATCGACGCCGCCAAGAGCGAAAGCGACACCGCCAAGCGCGATGCGCTGCTGCGCGACGGCCTGGTGCTGATCCGCGATCAATACCTCTTCATCCCGCTGCACCACCAGGTGCGGCCGTGGGCCATGCGCGCCAACCTGCAGACGCTGCACCGCTCCAACGATCGGCCCGAGGCGCGCTTCACGACGATCAAGTGAGCGGCCCGCCGCCGAAGGGCCGGCGCGCGGACTGAAGGACCGGCCGCGGGGCTGGGTTTTCCGGTCCGGCCCTGGGGCAATCCCCAGGGTGGACCTCGCTCCCGGACCGGGTCCCGACGGCTAGTATCCAGGCGACTTCACGTTTGCTTAACGACGTTGCCAAGGGAGCTACCGCTCATGTCGAGGAAATCCATCGGACCGATCCGGTCCGCGCGCCTGTTGCTGTCCGCCGCCGCCGTCGGTGCCGCCGCCCTGATGGGCGCGGCCCTGCCCGCCCACGAGGCGCTCGCCGCCCCGCTGCGCTGGGCCGCGCAGAACGACGTGCTCACGCTGGACCCGCATTCGCAGAACCACAGCACCACCAACGCGATCTCGATGCATGCCTACGAGGGCCTGACCAGGTACGACCGCCAGTACCAGGTCGAGCCCGCGCTGGCCACCAAGTGGACGCAGACCGGCCCCACGAGCTGGCGCTTCGAGCTGCGCAAGGGCGTCAAGTTCCATGACGGTTCGCCGTTCACCGCCGACGACGTGGTGTTCTCCTTCCACCGCATCAAGCAGCCGGTGGGCACGATGCATCCGTTCGTGGCCGGCGTGGCCGACATCAAGAAGGTCGACAGCCACACCGTCGACGTGATCCTGTCGGCGCCCAATCCGATCGTGCTGCGGCAGTTCGTCGACTTCCGCATCATGAGCAAGGCCTGGGCGGAGAAGAACAAGGCGATCAACCTGCCCGACTTCAAGGCCAAGGAAGAGACCTTCGCCACGCGCAACGCCAACGGCACCGGCCCGTACCGGATCACCGGCTGGCAGCCGGACCAGCGCATCACGATGGTCCAGAACAAGGACTGGTGGGACGCGAAGAACGCGACCAATGTCGACGAGGTGATCTACACGCCGATCAAGTCCGACCCCACGCGCGTCGCGGCGCTGCTGTCGGGCGACGTGGACCTGCTGTCCGACATCCCGACGCAGGACGTGGGCCGCCTGAAGGCCGACGGCAAGCTGACGGTGCTGGAAGGCAGCGAGACCCGCACGATCTTCATCGGCATGGACCAGGGCAGCGAGCAGCTCAAGGGCAGCAACATCACCGGCAAGAACCCGTTCAAGGACAAGCGGGTGCGGGAGGCGATGTCGCTGGCCATCGACCGCGAGGCGATCAAGCGCGCGACGATGCGTGGCCTGTCGGTGCCCGCCGGCATCATGGTCGCGCCGGGCGTCAACGGCAATGCGCCGGACATCGACGTGCCGACCAAGGTGGACGCCGAGCGCGCCCGCAAGCTGCTGGCCGACGCCGGTTATCCGGGCGGCTTCGAAGTGCCGATGAACTGCCCCAACAACCGCTACGTCAACGACGAGGAGATCTGCCTGGCTGTGGTATCGATGTGGAGCAAGGTCGGCATCAAGGCGCGCCTGCAGACGGAGTCGTTCAGCACCTTCAGCCCGAAGCTGCAGGCCTTCGAGTACCCGCTGTTCCTGTACGGCTGGGGCGTGCCCACCTATGACGCGCTGTACACGATGCAGTCGCTGGCGCGCACGCGGGTTGGTGGCGCGGACGGCAGCGGCAACTACTTCCGGCTGAGCGACGCCAAGCTCGACCAGATCATCGACGCCGCGAAGGTCGAGGGCGACGTGGCCAAGCGCAACGCGCTGCTGAAGGACGGGCTGGTGCGCATCCGCGACGAGGTGTTCTTCATCCCGCTGCACCACCAGGTGCGTCCGTGGGCGATGAAGAAGAACGTCACGACGCCCCACCGCTCCGACGACCGGCCGGAAGCGCGGTTCACGACGATCAAGTGAGCGCCGAAGGCGGCGGCGCCTGCCGCCGCCTCGTGGGATCAGGCCGCTGGATGCGCAGGCTTGACGCGCGGCCTGGCCCGGGACGCTGGGGCCGCGGAAGCACGAGGCAGGATCGCTTCCACGGGCGACGCAGCGCGTAGCGCTCGTCGCGCCGCGGCCTCGTCTTTCATCCGCTGCTTCCACAGGGGAAGTTCCACACCCGCGCGATCGGCGAGCCACTTGATGAAGGCTGGCATCTCGATGGCTGCCTGCAGCATCAGGGTGGTCCCGTCGTCGGGGTAGCTGGCTTCGTTCTCGTAGCGGGAAAACGCGATCTTTCCCTTGCCGAAGACCTTCGCGGCCGCTTGCTGCGTGAGGCCATAGCGCTGACGAAGGGCGACGATCTCCTCGCCCATCAGCAGACCGCCATAAGCAGACTTGCGGGCCGCGAGGCGCTTCAGGTTTTCATCGTGCTGTTCCCAGGTGCCGGCCTCGTGCCCGCAGGCCTGGCACTTCATTCCCAGCAGTGTCACGACGACCTTCTGCCCGCGCGGAGCGAAGGTCTCCTTGAACGTCACCGGCTTCAGCCGCGTCGAATCGCAGTTGGGGCAAGAGGGCTTCAGTCGTTCGGTCATGGCGTCGTCCTCAAGTGGAACCGTGGCAAGACGCAAGCAGGATCGTCACGTCGCCCGCTTCATCGATGGAAAACTTCAAATAAACGGAAGGTGCGTTCGGGCACCTCCGGCGCGTGAAGCTGTCATACAAGGTCAGGTAGACGTCGCACGGCACCCAGCGTCGCCCCGCGTCGATGCGCGCCCACTCTGACTTCTTGTAGTCCTTGGCATGCATGTTCACGAGCATCTGCAAGACGTCATGCGCGCTCCACCGCGCCCGCTGCATGTCTTTCATCACATCGCGATTCGCTGGGCGAAGGCGCCCAGTGTCAAACTCCCCGCGCCGCAATAGGCCTTGGAGGGCCTTCAACTCGAACAGAGGCCCATGCGCAATGGCGCGGGACTTCTGTACCGACTCTTCGTCAATCTCAAGATGCTTGTTGCGGCCACGCCTGAGATCCAGCTTTGAGTTTATCACTATGATAAGTTCCCGCTTCGTCGATTGTCAGCCCGTCAGCGGATTGCGCCGAAGGTGTGCGACTCAAGTAGCGACGAAGAATCGGTGCGCGTACAGCGCCTGAATTGCGCGATCTCAAGTTTCGGCTAGGCGCGTTCCTGATCGACGTCGTCACGCCACGTCGTCAGCGACCCGGCTCGGTGGCTGAGCCCATTTCAGCAGCACCTCGACCAGCTCGGCCGGCACGATCGGTTTGCCGATGTGGGCGTCCATGCCCGCCGCCAGGCAGGCTTGGCGATCCTCGTCCATCGCCGCCGCCGTCATCGCGACGATCGGCAGGCCCTCGCCCTGCGGCAGCAGCCGGATGCAGCGGGTGGCCTCGATGCCGCCCATCTCCGGCATCTGCATGTCCATCAGCACCAGGTCGAAAGCGCGCTCGCGGACCAGGTCCACCGCCTGCAGCCCGTTACTGGCAATCGTCACCGCCAGGCCGCCCAGTTCCAGGAAGGCCTGCGCCACCTGCTGATTGACCGGGTCGTCCTCGACCAGCAGCACCTGCGCGCCCCGCAAGGACCGCAGCGCCTCGTCCAGCGTCTTTTCCAGCGGGCGCGCGATCCGCGGTGCCTCGGTGCCATGCTGCAGTCGCACGATCGCCTCGAACAGCCGGGACGGCGTCACCGGCTTGACCAGCACCTGCAGGCCCTCGCGCGGCCCGAGTTCGCGCTCGAGCGCATCGACGTGATGCTGCCCCGTCAGCACCAGCACGCGCGGCGTCGGTAGGCCCCGCTCGGCGCAGAGCGTCTCCACTTTCTCGAGCACCGCTGCGGCGCCGGTCTTGCCGTCCAGCACCAGCAGCTCATACGGCAGCTCGTGGCTCGCGGCACGCTGGAACTTGAAGACCGCGTCGTCGACGAAAGCCGCCGCGCTCACCTGGAAGCGCCAGCTCGACAGCATGCTGATCCAGGCCTCGCGCTCGGTCGGCGGTCCGTCCATCACCAGCGCGCGCATGCCGCGGATCCGATGCAGGTCGCGCCGCGGTTCACCCGCCGCCGTCAGTCCGAACCAGGCGCTGAAGCGGAAGGTCGAGCCGCTCCCCAGCTCGCTGTCGACGGCGATCTCGCCGCCCATCAGCGCCACCAGGCGCCGGCAGATCGCCAGCCCCAGGCCGGTGCCGCCGAAGCGGCGCGCGGTGCCGGACTCGCCCTGCGCGAAGGCCTCGAAGAGCCGCTCCCGGGTCTCGCGGCTCATGCCGATGCCGGTATCGCGCACCGCCAGCCGCAGGCCGACGCGCTCGGGCGTGCGCTCGATCAGCTCCACGCGGATCACGATCTCGCCGCGCGGCGTGAACTTGATCGCGTTGCCGACCAGGTTGTTCAGCACCTGCGTCAGCCGGAAGGCATCGCCGACGACACGCGGCGGCACCTCCCGGTCGATGTCGAAGACCAGGTCCAGGCCGGTCTCCTCCAGCCGCGCCGAGAACAGCTCGCCGACGTTCTCCACCACCTCCTCGATGCCGAATTCCTCGGCCTCCAGGCTGATCTTGCCGGCCTCGACCTTGGAGTAGTCCAGGATGTCGTTCAGCAGCGCGAGCAACGCCTTCGACGAGGTGTGGGCCTTGGCGACATAGTCCCGCTGCCGGCCTTCGAGCGGGCCCTGCAGCGCCAGATGGGTCAGCCCGATCACGGCATTCATCGGGGTGCGGATCTCGTGGCTCATGCTGGCCAGGAACAGGCTCTTGGACGCGTTGGCCCGCTGCGCCTCGTCGCGCGCCAGCGCCAGCTCCGCGGCGCGTTGCCGCTCGCGGCCATGCGCCTGCGCCAAGCGCGCGTACAGCACGGCGTTCTCGAACAGCAGTTCCGCCAGCACCGCGCTGCAGGCCAGCAGGCCGTAGATGCGGCCCGCGTAGAAGCCCAGGTCGTAGCGGCCGCCGTTGAGCATGGCCGACAGGGCGATGTCGCACAGCCAGGCCACCATCACCACCATCAGGCCCAGGTCCAGCATGCTGGCATCGCGCCGCCGTGGCAGCAGCGCCAGCAGCGCGGCGATGCACAGGACCCAGACGGTGCCGACCGTCACCAGCATCGCCGGCGTGTAGCGGTTGCCGCTCATGATCGCCGGCAACAGCGCGTGGCCGGCGGTCGCCAGCGCCGTCAGGCCGACGCCGAGGATCAGCGCCGCCGCAGTCGCGAGCACCGCGGTGCGTCGCTCGCCGGCGGCATCGGCATCGGCATCGGCATCGGGCGCCGGCGTCCCGCGGCGCATCCAGGCGTAGACGACCACGAAGAGCGGAAAGCCGCCATGCCAGAACATGTAGATCCAGGCCGTCGATTGCGGCCCGGCGCCCAGCACGCCGCCGGGCGCGAACAGTCCGGGGAAGGACAGCGCGTGGCCGATGGTGATGGTGGCCGTGAACAGGTAGCCGCTGGCCAGCACCGCCAGCGCGCGCAGGCGCGTGATCCGCCATTGGCCATAGAGCAGCGCCGCGGTGATCAGGTCGTTGAGGACCAGCGCCGCCTCGTACAACGGGATGAAGGCCGCCATGGCCGGCAGCTGCAGCTTCGCGAATGGCGCCAGCGCCAGGCAGACGCCCAGGGACAGCCCCATCGTCGCGAACGCGCGCAGGCGGGCCCGACGGCCCGCTGGCTGGATCGCAAGAAAGGAAGGCGCCGGATCACCGGCCTCGTCCCCGTCCAACGCGACGCCGCTGGCCGCGGCGCGCTGTGCCTCGACTTCGCCCACGCTGCCTCCCTGAAGGCATGCCCGATCGACTTTGCGTCGATGTTGGCCGATCCCCCCGGGGAGCGCAAGGGCGCGCGCGAGGACGCCGCCTTCCCCCAATGGCGAACGCCCCGCAGGCGGGGCGTTCTTCAAGGGCGCCGGCAGCGCTGGCGCGGGGTCGGGCGGACGACCCGCGGCGCGAGGACTCAGCCCAGCGCCAGGCGCTGGCGTGCCGCCGCGTATTCGCGGCCGAAGCGCGCGACCAGCTCGCCGGCCGGCAGCACCTCGCGGATCGCGCCGATGCCCTGGCCGCTGCCCCACACGTCCTTCCACGCCTTCGCGCCGTTGCCGCCGAAGTTCATCTTCGTCGGGTCGCTCTCGGGCAGGTTCTCCGGATCGAGCCCCGCCTTCACGATCGAGCCCTTCAGGTAGTTGCCGTGCACGCCGGTGAACAGGTTGCTGTAGACGATGTCGTCGCTGTTGCTCTCGACGATCATCTGCTTGTATTCGTCGGCGGCGCGCGCCTCCTCGGTCGCGATGAAGGCTGAGCCGATGTAGGCCAGGTCCGCGCCCATCGCCTGCGCCGCCAGGATCGCGTCGCCGCTGGCCATCGAGCCCGACAGCGCCAGCGGACCGTCGAACCACTCGCGGATCTCCTGGATCAGCGCGAACGGGCTCTTGACGCCCGCATGGCCGCCGGCGCCCGCCGCCACCGCGATCAGGCCGTCGGCGCCCTTCTCGATCGCCTTCCTCGCGAACTTGTTGTTGATGATGTCGTGCAGCACGATGCCGCCCCAGCCATGCACCGCGGCATTGACGTCCTCGCGCGCGCCCAGCGAGGTGATCACGATGGGCACCTTGTACTTGGCGCACAGGGCCATGTCGTGCTCGAGCCGGTCATTGCTCTTGTGCACGATCTGGTTGATCGCGAACGGCGCCGCCGGCGACTCCGGATGCGCGCGGTCATGCGCGGCCAGGGTCTCGGTGATCTCGGCCAGCCAATCTTCGAGCAGCTCGGCCGGGCGCGCGTTGAGCGCCGGCATCGAGCCGACGATGCCGGCCTTGCATTGCGCGATCACCAGCTTCGGATTGCTGATGATGAACAGCGGCGAGCCGATCACCGGCAGGCGCAGGGTGTTGAACAGCGGGGGAAGTGCCACCTCGGAATCTCCTCGGGTCAAGTCGACGGATCGTTGCCGTCCATGGTGGCCCCGGCGCGCGCGGGAGCGCGTCGCGCCGGGGACGTCGAGATCAGGTCGGGACGCGGCTCAGAAAGCGTCGACCGGCAGCGCCATCACGCTGCCCGCGCCGTTCACCACGGCATCGCGCTGCGCGGCGCAGCGCGGCAGGATGTGCTCGGCGTAGAAGCGCGCGGTGGCGATCTTGGCGTCCATGAAGGCGACATCCTGGCCGACGGCCTTGAGCTTCTGCGCCGCCAGCAGCGAGCGCGCCAGCTGCCAGCCGGCCATCAGGTTGCCGCCCACCATCAGGTAGGGCACCGAGCCGGCGAAGGCGGCATTCGGATTGGCCTTGCCGTTGGCGGCGATGAAATCGACGACGTCGACGAAAGCCGCGCGCGCCGCCGCGAGCTGCGCCCGCACCGCCAGCGCGTCGGCGCTGCCGCTGGCGGCCAGCGCGCCTTCGGTCTCCTCGACCTGCGCCGCGACCGAGCGCGCGAACGCGCCGCCGTCGCGCACCGTCTTGCGGCCCACCAGGTCGTTGGCCTGGATCGCGGTCGTGCCTTCGTAGATCGGCAGGATGCGCGCGTCGCGGTAGTACTGTGCCGCGCCGGTCTCCTCGATGAAGCCCATGCCGCCGTGCACCTGCACGCCCAGCGAGGTGACCTCCAGGCTCATCTCGGTGCTGTAGCCCTTGACCAGCGGCACCATGAATTCGTAGAAGGCCTGCGCCTGCTGGCGGGTCTCGGCATCCTCGTGGTGATGCGCCATGTCGTAGGCCGCGGCGGCATCGATCGCCATCGCGCGGCAGCCTTCGACCAGCGCGCGCTGCGTCATCAGCATGCGGCGCACGTCGGGGTGGTGGATGATCGCGGCCGCGTCCTTCGACGAGCCATCCACCGGGCGCGACTGCACGCGGTCCTTCGCGTACTCGACCGCCTTCTGGTAGGCCCGGTCCGCCACCGCGATGCCCTGCACGCCGACGCCGAAGCGGGCCGCGTTCATCATGATGAACATGTATTCGAGGCCGCGGTTCTCCTCGCCGATCAGCGTGCCGATGGCACCGCCGTGATCGCCGAATTGCAGCACTGCGGTCGGGCTGGCCTTGATGCCGAGCTTGTGCTCGATGGACACGCAGTGCGCGTCATTGCGCGCGCCCAGCGAGCCGTCCGCGTTGACCAGGAACTTGGGCACCAGGAACAGGCTGATGCCCTTCACGCCTTCCGGGGCGCCCGGCACGCGGGCCAGCACCAGGTGGACGATGTTGTCCGCCATGTCGTGCTCGCCCCAGGTGATGAAGATCTTGGTGCCGAAGATCTTGTAGGTGCCGTCGCCCTGCGGCTCGGCGCGCGTTCGCACCATCGCCAGGTCCGAGCCCGCCTGCGGCTCGGTCAGGTTCATCGTGCCGGTCCACTCGCCGGAGATCAGCTTGGGGATGAAGGTCTGCTTCTGCGCCTCCGAGCCCGCCACCAGCAGCGCCTCGATCGCGCCATCGGTCAGCAGCGGGCACAGCGCGAAGCTGACGTTGGCCGCCTGCACGATCTCGCCGCAAGCCGCGCCGATCGTCTTGGGCAGGCCCTGGCCGCCATAAGCCTCCGGATGCTGCAGCCCCTGCCAGCCGCCCTCGACGTACTGCTTGAACGCCGCCTTGAAGCCGGGCGTCGCGAAGACCTCGCCGTTCTTCCAGTAGGAGGGGTTCTTGTCGCCTTCCACGTTCAGCGGGGCGATGACGTCCTCGTTGAGCTTGGCCGATTCCTCGAGCACCGCCTGCGCGGTGTCCAGGCCGTGGTCGGCGAACGCGGGAATCTGCTCGGACAGCGTCTGCAGGCCGGCCAGGGCCTGCATGTCGAACAGCATGTCCTTGATCGGGGCGCGGTAGGTCATGGGGTGTCTCCGGATGAAAAAAGGGCGCCGCGCGTCGTCGGCGGGCGCCCTTGGTCTTGTCGGCGACCGTTCGATGCGGTCGCGGTGCTCAGCGATCGATTACAGGGCCTTGACCAGTTCAGGAACGGCCGTGAACAGGTCGGCTTCCAGGCCGTAGTCGGCGACCGAGAAGATCGGCGCTTCCGGATCCTTGTTGATCGCCACGATCACCTTGGAGTCCTTCATGCCGGCCAGATGCTGGATCGCGCCCGAGATACCGGCCGCGATGTACAGCTGCGGCGCGACGATCTTGCCGGTCTGGCCGACCTGCCAGTCGTTGGGCGCGTAGCCCGCGTCCACCGCGGCGCGCGAGGCGCCCAGCGCGGCGTTCAGCTTGTCGGCCAGCGGGGTCAGGACTTCATTGAACTTGTCGCTGCTGCCCAGCGCGCGGCCGCCGGACACGATGATCTTGGCAGCGGTCAGCTCGGGGCGGTCGCTCTTGGTCACCTCGCGGCCGACGAAGCTGCTCTTGCCGCTGTCGGCCACGGCCGTCAGCGATTCGACCGCGGCGCTGCCGCCTTCGGCCGCCGAATCGAACCCGGTCGTGCGGACGGTGATCACCTTGACCGAGTCGGTCGACTGCACGGTCGCGATCGCGTTGCCGGCGTAGATCGGACGCTCGAAGGTGTCGGCCGAGACGACCTTGGTGATGTCGCTCACCTGGCCCACGTCCAGCAGCGCGGCCACGCGCGGTGCGACGTTCTTGCCGGCAGCGGTGGCCGGGAACAGGACGTGCGAGTAGTCCTTGGCGATGGCGATCACCTGCGCGGCGACGTTCTCGGCCAGGCCGTCGGCGAACTGGGCGCCGTCGGCGTGCAGCACCTTGGCGACGCCCGAAATCTTGGCGGCGGCCTGCGCGGCGGCGCCGGCGTTCGAGCCGACGACCAGCACGTGCACGTCGCCACCGATGGCGGCGGCGGCGGTGACGACGTGGTGGGTGGCGCCCTTGAGCGAGGCGTTGTCGTGTTCAGCGATGACGAGGATGGTCATGTCTTATCTCCGAATCTTGTTCTGGGGGCTCAGATGACCTTGGCCTCGGTCTTCAGCTTGGTGACCAGCGTGGCCACGTCCGGCACCTTGATGCCGGCGCTGCGCTTCGGGGGCTCGGCCACCGACAGCGTCTTGATGCGCGGCGCCACGTCCACGCCCAGGTCGGCCGGCTTGACCACGTCCAGCGACTTCTTCTTGGCCTTCATGATGTTGGGCAGCGTCACGTAGCGCGGCTCGTTCAGGCGCAGGTCGGTCGTGACGACCGCCGGCAGCGTCAGGCTGACCGTCTCCAGGCCGCCGTCCACTTCACGCGTCACCGCGACCTTGCCGTCGGCCACTTCCACCTTCGACGCGAAGGTGCCCTGCGGCAGTCCCGTCAGCGCGGCCAGCATCTGGCCGGTCTGGTTGCAGTCGTCGTCGATGGCCTGCTTGCCCAGGATCACCAGCTGCGGCTGTTCCTTGTCGACCAGCGCCTTCAGCAGCTTGGCCACGGCCAGCGGCTGCAGTTCGGCGTCGGTCTCGACGAGGATGGCGCGGTCGGCGCCGATGGCCATCGCGGTGCGCAGCGTTTCCTGGCATTGCGTGACGCCGCAGGACACGGCGATCACCTCGGTGACCACGCCCTTCTCCTTCAGGCGGACGGCTTCTTCGACGGCGATCTCGTCGAACGGGTTCATGGACATCTTCACGTTGGCGATGTCCACGCCGGTTCCGTCACTCTTGACGCGCACCTTGACGTTGTAATCGACGACTCGTTTGACGGGGACCAATACCTTCATCGAAGCACTCCAAGCTGGATTGACGTTAACGTTAATTCGATTCTATGGGAGCCCCGGGGCGCCCCCGTGTCTCCCAGCCGTCATGCGCCCCTGCTCCCGTCCCGGAATCTCCGTGGACCCGCGAGCACCGCCTCGGCGCCGGCTCGAAAATAAAACGAACGATCGTTCTATTCTAGCCATCGATTCACGGCTGCCAAGCGGGTGGAGGCCGGGAATGAGGGAATCCCTCTAGACTCCGCTCCCGACACGCCACCCCCACGATGACGATCTTGAGTTCAGCGCCCTCCGCCACCGCCCCCGCCGCCTCCCTCGAACGCGAGCCGCGCGTCCCCTGCATCGGGGTCTTCGATTCCGGCGTGGGCGGGTTGACGGTGCTGAAGGCGCTGCGGGAGCAGTTGCCCGAGGTGCCGCTGCACTACCTCGCCGACACCGCGCACGCGCCTTACGGCGACCGCAGCAGCGAATACATCGTCGAACGCAGCGTGCGCGTGGCCGAACGCCTGCGCGAGGTCGGCGCGCGGATGGCGGTCGTGGCCTGCAACACCGCCACCGCGCACGCGGTGCAGGCGATGCGGGACCGCTGGCCCGACTGGCCGGTCGTCGGCATCGAACCGGGCGTGAAGCCCGCCGTCGCGGCGACCCGCAACGGCCGCATCGGCGTGATGGCAACGACCGCCACGATCGCGAGTCGACGCTTCGAGCAGCTGGTCGCCGCGCATGCGGGCGACGTCGAGCTCATCAGCCAGCCCTGTCCGGGCCTGGTCACCCTGATCGAGCAAGGCGACCTGGGCAGCGACGCACTCGGTGCGCTGATCGAGCGCTTCTGCGCGCCGCTGCGCGCGGCCGGCGTCGACACGGTGCTGCTCGGCTGCACGCACTATCCGCTCGTGCAGTCGCGCATCCAGGCGGCGCTGGGCGAGGAGGTGCGCTTGCTCAACATCGAAGACGCGGTCGCGCGCCAGGCCCGTCGGGTCTGGGAAGGACTGGGGCTGGCATCGACGGGGACGGGGCGCGTGGTGCTCGAGAGCACCGGCGATCCCGCGCCGCTGCAGCATCTGGCCCGCGAGGCGCTGGGCTGGCGTGACATCGTCGCCGCGCGCGCCACGGCGTGAAGCCGGGCGCCGTCGAGGTGCTCAGACCAGTGCGCGCGAGAGGCCTCTCGTCATGTCCACGCGCCGCAGCAGCCAGTAGCCCAGCACGAAGAACACCCCGGTGGACAGGATCGCGAGCCGGTGGTTGCCCGCCGTCAGCACGGTGACCGCGCCGTAGGTCAGCGGCCCGATGATCGCGGCCAGTCGCGTGGCGAAGGTCCACAGGCCGAAGAATTCGGCCAGCCGGTCATGCGGCGCGAGTGCGCCGGCCAGGGCGCGGCCGCAGGACTGGCTCGATCCCATGCACAGGCCCGCGATCACCGCGGCGATCCAGAACAGCCAGGCGGTGGTCGCCAGGAAGGCCAGCAGCGCCATGATCATCCAGCCGACGAGCGTGATCGCGAGCGCCGGCTGATGGCCGATGCGGTCCTCGTAATAACCGAACACGAACGCGCCGACAGCCGAAGCGATGTTGACCAGGAACACCAGGGTCATCGTCTGCGCCTGGGTGAAGCCGAGCGCCTGCTCGGCGTAGACGGCGGCCAGCGCGATGACGACGGCGATGCCGGCCTGGTAGCTGGTACCGCAGGCCAGCAGGCGCAGGAAGTCCGGATAGGCACGAGCGCGCTGCCACGACGCCCACAGCTGCGAGAGGCCGGAACCCATGCGCGCGGCCCGGCGTGTCGCGCACGGATCGGCGCGCTCGCGCAGCAACAGGAAGGTGGGCAGCGCGGCCAGCAGGTAGAGGCCCGCAGTGATGAGCATCGTGACCGGCACGAAGTGGCTGGCGGTGTCGCCGCGCGCTTGAGCGCTCAGCACATAACCCAGGCACAGCCCCAGCGCGAGCATGCCGCCCAGATAACCGAAGGCCCAGCCCCAGCCGGACACGCGACCCAGCGCGTCGCGTCTCGCGAGCTCGGGCAGGAACGCCGCGATCAGCGATTCGCCATAGGAAAAGAAGACATTGGAGAGCACGACGGCGATCGCCGCCCACCACAGCTGATCGGGTCCGAAAACCGCGAGCGCCGCGGTCGAGAGCACGCAACCGCCGGTGCAGAAGCCCAGCAGCTTCTTCTTCGCGCCGTGCGCGTCGGCCCAGGCGCCCAGCCCGGGCATCGTCACCATCACCAGGAAGCTGGAAATCGCGATCAGCACGGTCCAGAGCAGCGTCGCCGACGGTTGGCCTTGGGCGATCACGCCGACGAAATAGGCGTTGTAGACGGCGGTCAGGACGACAGTCGTGTAGCCCGAGTTGGCGAAGTCGTACATCGACCAGCCGAGGACCTCGCGTTTGCGAACGCCCGGGTTCAACAGTTCCTGCGCAAACATGCCCATGCGATGCGACCGCTCGTTGCGATGCGCGTGGTGCCTGGAACGGGACTCGAACCCGTACGCCGGTTGAGGGCGGCGGATTTTAAGTCCGCTGTGTCTACCGATTTCACCATCCAGGCCACGGCGGCTCCGAGCGGAGTTCCATGTCGTAGTGACCGGGCATTATCGGGGCCACCGGGCAAGAAAAAAGGGAAGCCGCGGAGGCTTCCCTTTTCGAGATTTTTGGAGCGGGAAACGAGGCTCGAACTCGCGACCTCAACCTTGGCAAGGTTGCGCTCTACCAACTGAGCTATTCCCGCATCGCAGGACAGTGGAGTGAATCACCCCACCGACCTTTGGTGTCGTGTGGAGCGGGAAACGAGGCTCGAACTCGCGACCTCAACCTTGGCAAGGTTGCGCTCTACCAACTGAGCTATTCCCGCAATGTCCATTCTTTGGAGGCGCGATCCGGAGTCGAACCGGACTGACCGGATTTGCAATCCGGGGCATAACCGCTTTGCTATCGCGCCCCAGAACCCTGGACGGGATTCTGTTGAAACCGGATTTGGTGTGTCCGATTCCGATAAAAAATGGAAGCCGGAGCTTCCATCCTTTTGAATACCTGGAGCGGGAAACGAGGCTCGAACTCGCGACCTCAACCTTGGCAAGGTTGCGCTCTACCAACTGAGCTATTCCCGCATGGTCTTCAACGCACTGCCTGCTTCAACTTCGTGGCGTCTCTTGCGATTCGCCTTGTCGTCGCAGCACCGTTTGCGCTGAAGCCGAGAGTATAGAACGGTTTTTCACCCGCTCGCAAGAGTTCGGCGACTTCTTTATGAAGATCGCCCAAACACCAGGACGATTCACCCGACCGTCACCGGTCCCCTCGCCGCCCGCGCGGCGGAATGAACAACGGCGCCCGAAGGCGCCGTCGTCATCAGGCTCGCGAACGAGCGCCGGTCAATGCTTCAGCGAATCGCCGGTCGCGTCGGCCGGCTTGGTCTCCGCGACCTTCTCGGCCGGAGGCGTTGCCGCCTCCTCGTCCGGCAGCGCCTGCGGATAAGCCTCCAGCGCCACTTCCAGCACGCGGTCGATCCAGCGGACCGGGACGATCTCCAGCTGGTTCTTCACGTTCTCGGGAATGTCCTGCAGGTCCTTGACGTTCTCTTCCGGAATCATCACGGTCTTGATGCCGCCCCGGTGGGCCGCCAGGAGCTTCTCCTTCAGGCCACCGATCGCCGTCACCTCGCCGCGCAGCGTGATCTCACCGGTCATCGCCACGTCCGCACGCACCGGAATGCCGGTCAGCGCCGACACGAAGGCCGTCGTCATCGCGGCGCCCGCGCTCGGGCCGTCCTTCGGCGTCGCGCCATCGGGCACGTGGATGTGCACATCGCGCTTCTCGAAGAGCTCGTCCTTGATGCCCAGGCGGCGCGCCCGCGACCGCACCACCGTGCGTGCCGCCTCGACCGATTCCTTCATCACGTCGCCCAGCGAGCCGGTGCGGATGATGTTGCCCTTGCCCGGCATCGCGGTGGCTTCGATGGTCAGCAGGTCGCCGCCCACTTCCGTCCACGCCAGACCGACCACCTGGCCGACCTGGTTCTTCTTCTCGGCGCGGCCAAAGTCGTACTTGCGCACGCCCAGGAACTCGTTGAGGTTGTCCTCGGTGACCACCACCTTGCCGGTGAAGGTCTTGAGCTGCAGGCCCTTGACGACCTTGCGGCAGATCTTCGAGACCTCGCGTTCGAGCGAACGCACGCCGGCTTCCCGCGTGTAGTAGCGGATCACGCCGCGGATCGCATCCTCGGTGACCTCGAGTTCCTCTTCCTTCACGCCGTTGTTGCCGCGTTGCTTGGGCAGCAGGTAGCGCTGGGCAATGTTGACCTTCTCGTCCTCGGTGTAACCCGCCAGGCGGATGACCTCCATCCGGTCCAGCAGCGCCGGCGGGATGTTCAGCGAGTTCGACGTCGCCACGAACATCACATCGCTCAGGTCATAGTCGACCTCGATGTAGTGGTCCGCGAAGGTGTGGTTCTGCTCGGGGTCCAGCACCTCCAGCAGCGCCGACGACGGGTCGCCGCGGAAGTCCATGCCCAGCTTGTCGATCTCGTCGAGCAGGAACAGCGGATTGCGCGTGCCGACCTTGGACAGGCTCTGCAGCACCTTGCCCGGCATCGAGCCGATGTAGGTGCGGCGGTGACCGCGGATCTCGGCCTCGTCGCGCACGCCGCCCAGCGCCATGCGGACGAACTTGCGGCCCGTGGCGCGCGCTACCGACTGCCCCAGCGAGGTCTTGCCCACGCCAGGAGGCCCGACCAGGCACAGGATCGGCGCCTTGACCTTGTCCACGCGCTGCTGCACCGCGAGGTATTCAAGGATGCGTTCCTTGACCTTGTCCAGGCCGTAGTGGTCCTCGTTCAGCACGGCCTCGGCATTGGCCAGGTCGTGCTTGATCTTGGTCTTCTTCGACCACGGCAGGTTGACCAGCGTGTCGATGTAGTTGCGCACGACGGTCGCTTCGGCGGACATCGGCGACATCAGCTTGAGCTTCTTGAGCTCCGCCTCGGCCTTCTTGCGCGCTTCCTTCGGCATGCGAGCAGCCTGGATCTTCTTCTCCAGCTCCTCCATGTCGGCGCCTTCCTCGCCGTCGCCCAGTTCCTTCTGGATGGCCTTGACCTGTTCGTTCAGGTAGTACTCGCGCTGCGACTTCTCCATCTGGCGCTTGACGCGGCCACGGATGCGCTTCTCGACCTGGAGGATGTCGACCTCGTGCTCGAGCAGGTCCAGCAGCTTCTCCAGCCGCTTGCCCACTTCGGACAGGTCCAGCACCGACTGCTTGGCGTCGAGCTTGAGCGGCAGGTGCGCGGCGATCGTGTCGGCCAGGCGACCGGCGTCATCAATGCCGGCGATGGACGTCAGGATCTCGGGCGGAATCTTCTTGTTCAGCTTGACGTACTGGTCGAACTGCTGCGTCACCGCGCGGCGCAGCGCCTCGACCTCGGGCTGGTCGTCGGCTTCCGGCGGGATCGGCAGGACCTCGGCGGTGAAGTGCTCCTCGCCGTCCTCGATCTTGTTGGTCGTGGCGCGCTGCAGGCCCTCGACCAGCACCTTCACCGTGCCGTCGGGCAGCTTCAGCATCTGCAGGATGCTGGAGACGCAGCCCATCTCGAACATGTCGTCGGGCTTGGGCTCGTCCTTGCCGGCGGCCTTCTGCGCGACCAGCATGATCTGGCGCCCTGCTTCCATCGCCGCTTCCAAGGCCTTGATGGACTTGGGACGGCCCACGAAGAGCGGGATCACCATGTGCGGGAAGACGACCACGTCGCGCAGCGGCAGCAGCGGCAGCGTGATGGGTTCCGCGGGGAGGATCGGATGACCGGACATGAAAACCTCTCTTTCTCAGGCCCATCTAGGGCCCGAGCTACCAATTACAAGGTGCCGTTCAATAGCCTTTGAGCAATTGCCTTCCACAAGGGGTCATGGCAAGCAGATCGCCCGGCGTGTGATCGCGACCTCAGGCGCTCGCCTTGGTTTCGCGATAGACCAGCAACGGCTTGGTGTCCTCGTCGATGTTGTGCTCGTCCAGCACGACTTTGGCGACGCTGTCCAGCGAAGGCAATTCGAACATGGTGTCGATCAGCGCGTGCTCGACGATCGAACGCAGGCCGCGGGCGCCCGTCTTGCGGGCCAGGGCCTTGCGCGCGACGGCGCTCAGCGCCGACGGCCGCACTTCCAGTTCCACGCCGTCCATCGAGAACAGCTGCTGGTACTGCTTGACCAGCGCGTTGCGCGGCTCGGTCAGGATCTGCACCAGGGCGTCCTCGGTCAGCTCGCCGAGCGTGGCGATCACCGGCAGGCGGCCCACCAGTTCGGGGATCAGGCCGAACTTGATCAGGTCGCCCGGTTCCACTTCACGGAACAGTTCGCCGACCTTCTTCTCGCTCTTGCTCTTGACCGAGGCGCCGAAGCCGATGCCCGACTTCTCCGAGCGGTTCTGGATGACCTTCTCGAGGCCGTCGAACGCGCCGCCGCAGATGAACAGGATGTTGGTCGTGTCGATCTGGAGGAAGTCCTGGTTCGGATGCTTGCGGCCGCCCTGCGGGGGGACCGACGCCATCGTGCCTTCGACCAGCTTCAGCAGCGCCTGCTGGACGCCCTCGCCCGACACGTCGCGGGTGATGGAGGGGTTGTCCGCCTTGCGGCTGATCTTGTCGATCTCGTCGATGTAGACGATGCCGCGCTGGGCGCGCTCGACGTCGTAATTGCAGTTCTGGAGCAGCTTCTGGATGATGTTCTCGACGTCCTCGCCGACATAACCGGCTTCGGTCAGCGTCGTCGCATCGGCGATCACGAAGGGGACATTCAGCACGCGGGCCAGGGTCTGGGCCAGCAGCGTCTTGCCCGAGCCGGTCGGCCCGATCAGCAGGATGTTGCTCTTGGACAGCTCGACGCCGTCCTTGGTGTCGGCCGCGTGGCGCAGCCGCTTGTAATGGTTGTAGACCGCGACGGAGAGCGTGCGCTTGGCGACGTCCTGGCCGATCACGTACTGGTCCAGCGTCGTCTTGATCTCGCTGGGCACGGGCAGGTCCGACTTGCTCGCGCGACCGCCGGCCGCGGCCTCGGCCGGGACTTCGTCACGGATGATGTCGTTGCACAGCTCGATGCATTCGTCGCAGATGAACACCGACGGGCCCGCGATCAGCTTCTTGACCTCGTGCTGGCTCTTGCCGCAGAAGGAGCAGTACAAGACTTTTTCGCTGGAATTGCCTTTTTTCTCGGCCATGGGAGTGCTGCTGGGGCTGGGGCTGCTGGAGGGCTGCGGGGAATACAGGCAAGTGCCTGCATTGATGATAGTTCAATTGCCGGCACCACCCTTGGGGGGATAAAAGCCCCTAAGAGTGGTCAGTTGGCGCGCTCGACCGGCGGTCAGTTGCTGCACCGCGGCGGCAGTTCCCGGTGGCATCGCCGGGCGGCGGATTCCACGGGAGAACGCCGCCGCCGGCGTCACGAAGCGCATGGCGCGGGAATCCGGGCCGCGGCCCGCGACGACCACGGGACGCCGCGGCGGCCTGAATCCCGCGTCGCGATCAGGGACGCTTCTCGATGACCTGGTCGATCAGGCCATAGGTCGACGCCTCGGCGGCCGACATGAAATAGTCCCGCTCGGTGTCCGCCTGGATCTTCTCCAGGCTCTGGCCGGTGCGCTCGGCCAGGATGCGGTTGAGCTGCTCGCGGGTCTTGAGGATCTCGCGGGCATGGATCTCGATGTCCGTGGCCTGGCCCTGCGCGCCGCCCAGCGGCTGGTGGATCATGATCTTGGAGTTCGGCAGCGCGAAGCGCTTGCCCTTCTCGCCCGCGGCCAGCAGGAAGGCGCCCATCGAGGCCGCCATGCCCATGCACAGCGTCGAGACCTGCGGCTTGATGAACTGCATCGTGTCGTAGATCGACATGCCCGCCGAGACACTGCCGCCCGGCGAGTTGATGTACAGCGAGATCTCCTTGTCCGGGTTCTCGCTTTCCAGGAACAGCAGCTGCGCGACAACGAGGTTGGCGACGGCGTCATTCACCGGGCCGACCAGGAAGACGATGCGCTCGCGCAGCAGGCGGCTGTAGATGTCGTAGGCGCGCTCGCCGCGGCCCGACTGTTCGATGACGATGGGCACCATGCCCAGGTTGCTGGTTTCAAGCGCGCTCATGAAATCCTCTGAATTGGTTCGAGATCACGACAAACCATTATGTCGTGCGCTCCATCCCCTTGCCGCCGCGCGGCCCCTGCGAAGCGGGATCGCGCCGGCGGCTGCGCCGGGGAAAGAAAAAGGCGCCGGCCTCGCGGCCAGGCGCCTTACTTGGCGATGAGTTCCCGGTGAATCAAGGGCGATGCCGGGAAAGCCCGCGCCAGACGGCGTCGAGCCGGCCGATCAGGCCGTGGCCATCAGCTCATCGAAGGGCAGCTGCTTGTCGGTGACCTTGGCCTTGCCCAGGATGAAGTCGGTGACGTTGTTCTCGATCACGACGGCTTCGACCTCGGCCATGCGCTCGCGGTCCGACAGGTACCAGCGCACGACTTCCGCCGGCTTCTCGTAGCTCTGCGAGATTTCCTCGATGTGGGCCTGCAGTTGCTCGGGCTTGGCCTGCAGGTTCTGCGAACGGACCAGCTCGGCTACGACCAGACCCAGGCGCACGCGCTTCTCGGCCTGCTCGTTGAACAGCTCGGTGGGGATCGGGGCCTTGTCGGCGTCCTTGATGCCGCGCTTCTTCAGGTCCTCGCGGGCGTTGGCGACCATGCGCTCGGCTTCGCCGGCGACCAGCGCCTTGGGCACGTCCAGTTCGGCCTTGCCGACCAGCGCGTCCATCGCGGCGCCCTTGTTCTTGGCCAGCACGCGGAACTTCACTTCACGCTCGAGGTTCTTCTTGATGTCGGCGCGCAGCGCTTCGACCGTGCCTTCCTTGATGCCCAGGGCCTTGGCGAAGGCCTCGTTCACTTCGGGCAGGTGCTGGGCCTCGATCTTCTTGACCGTGACCAGGAAGTCGGCTTCCTTGCCGGCCACATCCTTGCCGTGGTAATCGGCCGGGAAGGCCAGCGGGAAGGTCTTGGACTCGCCCGCCTTCATGCCGCGCACGGCCTTCTCGAAGGCCTCGAGCATCTGGCCTTCGCCCAGCAGGAACTGGAAGCCGTCGGCCTTGCCGCCAGCGAAAGGCTCGCCGTCGATCTTGCCTTCGAAGTCGATGGTCACGCGGTCGCCGTCGGCGGCCACGTCCGCCGCGCCGCGCTGGGCGAACGAGCGGCGCTGCTTGCGCAGGATCTCGACGGTCTTGTCGATGGCTTCATCGGTCACGTCGGCGGCGACGCGCTCGATCTCGGCCTCGGCCAGGTCGGCGATCTTCACTTCCGGGTAGATCTCGAAGGTCGCGTCGAAGGCCAGTTCGCCTTCGGCGGCCGTGTCCTTCTGGGCGATGGTGGGCATGCCGGCCACGCGCAGCTTGGCTTCGTTGGCGGCGACGGTGAAGGCCTCGCCCAGCTTGTCGTTCACGACCTCGTACTGCACCTGCGCGCCGTAGCGCTGCGCCACGAAGGACATCGGCACCTTGCCGGGGCGGAAGCCGTCGGCCTTGACGGTGCGGGCCAGCTTCTTCAGGCGGGACTCGACCTCGGTGTTGATGTCAGCGGCCGCCAGCGTGAGCGTGATGCGGCGTTCGAGCTTTTCGAGAGTTTCGACGGTGACAGCCATAGTGGACTCGGAATCAGTTGGAAGTGTGGTGCGCGGGGCCGGACTCGAACCGGCACGCCCGTGAAGGCGTCAGGACCTAAACCTGGTGCGTCTACCAATTTCGCCACCCGCGCCGGGTGATGGGGGCTCGTCGCGATCGCTGCGCGCAGTCCTGCGCGGCGGGCCCTTGGTAATTCGGAGATGCGAGAGAAGAGCCCAGGGCCCTGCCGTCCGCGATCCGGAAAACCGGCGATTGTAATCAAGGATTCAGCCGATTCCCACGGCCGCCCCCGCCCCTCCCGGGCGGGGGTTAACCCCCGAAGGCCGGAGGCCTGGGGGCCTCCGGCCTCGCCGGTTCAATGCGTCGACGGGGCGATGCCGGCGTCCTTGTCGCGCTCGACGCGGAACCAGGCCGCGTACATCGCCGGCAGCGCCAGCAGCGTCAGCACGGTGGCGACGATCAGGCCGCCCATGATGGCCACCGCCATCGGCCCCCAGAACACGCTGCGCGACAGCGGCACCATCGCCAGCACCGCGGCGGCGGCGGTCAGCGCGATCGGACGCAGCCGTCGCACGGCGGACTCCACGATGGCCTGCGCCGGTGGCACGCCGCGGCCGCGGTCCTGCTCGATCTGGTCGATCAGGATGACGGAGTTCCGCTGGATCATGCCCATCAGCGCAATGACGCCCAGCAGCGCGACGAAACCGAAGGGCCGGTTCAGCAGCAGCAGCGCGGCCGACACGCCGGCGATGCCCAGGAAGCCGGTCAGGAAGGCCAGCATCGCCCGCGAGAAGCTGTGCAGCTGCAGCATCAGCAGCGTGAAGGTGATGAACAGCATGATCGGCACGCCGGCGGCGATCGAGCCGGTGCCCTTGCTGCTTTCCTCGACCGCGCCGGCGATCGAGATCGAGTAGCCGGGCGGCATCTCCTTCTGCATCGCGTCGAGCGCGGGCCAGAGCTGGCTGGTCACCGTCGCGCCCTGCAGGCCCTCGATGACGTCGCCCTGCACGGTGATCGCGAACTGGCGGCTCTCGCGGTGCATCACGCCAGGCTCCCAGGTGAACTGCGGCTTGGCGATCTGCGTCAGCGGCACCGAGCGGCCCGAGGCGGTGGGCACGTAGGCGTTGGCGAGCTCCGACAGCGTGTCGCGCTCCTGCACCGGCTGGCGCAGGACGATGTCGATCAGCCGGTCGGCCTCGCGGTACTGCGACACCGTCGTGCCCGACACCAGGATGCGCGCCGCCTGCGCGATGCTCTGGCTGGTCACGCCCAGCGCCCGCGCCTTGTCCTGGTCGACTTGCAGGCGCAGGACCTTGATGGCCTCGTTCCAGTTGTCGTTGACGCCCACCATGTTGGGGTTGGCGCGCATCTGTTCCTTGGCGCGATCGGCGTAGATCCGCAGCTGCGCGGGATCGTCGCCGGCGATGCGGAACTGCACCGGATACGGCACCGGCGGCCCGTTGGGCAGCAGCTTCACGCGGCCGCGCACCTCGGAGAACTCCTCGGCCAGGATCTGCGGCAGCTTGTGGCGCAGGGTCTCGCGGTCGGCCGGCGTCTTGGGCAGGATGATGGCCTGGCTGACGTTGGTGTTGGGCAGGATCTGGTCCAGCGGCAGGTAGAAGCGCGGCACGCCCGAGCCCACCCAGGTCGCGATGCTGCCCACCAGCGGCTCCTTGGCCATGCGGGCCTCGAAGCGCTTGGCCACGACGTTGCTCTGCTCGATCGTGGCGCCTTCGGGCAGCCACAGGTCGACCAGGATCTCCGGCCGGCTCGAATCCGGGAAGAACTGCTGCTGCACCTTGCCCATGCCGGCCAGGCCGAGCACGAACACCAGGATGGTGAGGCCGATGGTCTTCCAGCGGTGGTAGACGCACCACGCGACCCAGCGGCGGAAGCGGTTGTAGAACGGCGTGTCGAAGACCTCGTGGGCCTCGCCTTCATGGCCGGCGCGGGTCTTGAGCAGCAGCGCGCCCAGGTAGGGCACGAAGTAGACCGAGACGATCCACGAGATCACCAGCGCCGCGGCGGTCACCGCGAAGATCGCGAAGGTGTATTCCCCGACGGTGGACTTGGCCAGGCCGATGGGCAGGAAACCCACCGCGGTGATCAGCGTGCCGGTCAGCATCGGCTTGGCGGTGGCGTCGTAGGCGTACGTCGCCGCATGCATCTTGTCGTAGCCCTCCTCGAGCTTGCGCACCATCATCTCGACCGCGATGATGGCGTCGTCGACCAGCAGGCCGAGCGCGATGATCAGCGAACCGAGCGAGATCTTGTGCAGCCCCACGCCGGCATACAGCATCACCACGAAGGTGATGGCCAGCACCAGCGGGATGGTGATGCCGACCACCAGGCCCGGCCACACGTCGATGCGCAGCGGCTTGGTGTGCAGGCCCAGGCTGATGAAGCTCACGCCCAGCACGACGATGACGGCCTCGATCAGCACGTGGACAAACTCGCCGACGGAGGTCTTCACCGCGGCGGGCTGGTCCTGGATCTGCTGCAGCGTGATGCCGGCGGGCAGTTGCTGCTGCAGCCGCTTGACGGTGGCCTGCAGCGCCTTGCCCAGCGCGATGATGTCGCCGCCCTTGCCCATCGACACGCCCAGGGCCACGACCTGCTTGCCGTTGAAGCGCACCATCGTCGTGGCCGGGTCGACATAACCGCGGCGCACCGTGGCGATGTCGCCCAGGCGCAGGCTGCTGGCGGCGCCGGTGGTCGGGTTGGTGCCACGGATCGGGAAGTCGCTCAGCGCCTGGACGGAATTGAGCTGGCCCTCGATGCGGATCTGCACGTTGGCGCTGCTGGCGTCCATGACGCCGGCGCTCTCGACCGCGTTCTGCGCGTTGAGCTGCGAGACCACCTGGTTGAAGTCCAGGCCCAGTTCGGCCAGGCGCTTCTGCGAGATCTCGATGAACAGCTTCTCGGCCTGCACGCCGAAGAGGTCGACCTTGGCCACGTCCTGCACGCGCAGCAGCTCGGAGCGCACCGCCTCGGCCTGCTGGCGCAACTCCTCGATCGAGAAGCCGCCGTCGGAGGACAGCGCGAAGATGGAGCCGTAGACGTCGCCGAACTCGTCGTTGAAGAAGGGCCCCAGCACGCCCTGCGGCAAGGTGGGCTTGAGGTCGCCGATCTTCTTGCGGACCGTGTACCAGAGCTGGGGCACCTCGCCCGGCGAGGTGTTGTCCTTCACCTGGAAGATGGTCAGCGACTCCCCCGGCTTGGTGTAGCTGCGGATCTTGTCGGCATGCGGCACCTCCTGCAGGGTGCGCTCGATCTTGTCGGTGACCTGCTCGGCCATCTGCTGCGGCGTCGCGCCGGGCCAGTAGGCCTGCACGACCATCGCGCGAAAGGTGAACGGGGGGTCTTCGTCCTGGCCCAGCTGGAAGTAGGCGGCGAAGCCCAGCACCATCAGCACCACCATCAGGTAGCGCGTCAGCGGGGCATGCTCCAGCGCCCAGCGCGAGAGGTTGAAACCGGCGCGGCTCGGGTTGCTCATTCAGCGCTCCCGAGGATCAGCGAGACGCGGCGGCGGACGGCGCGGGCGAAGGCGAGCCCTCGACCGGCGTGCCCGGCGGGCGGAAGCGCTTGACCTTCTGGCCGGGCGTCAGCACATGGCCGCCGGCGGCCACGATCTCCATGCCGGGCGCCAGGCCCTGCACCACCAGCTCGTTGCCTTCCGCGCCGACGACGGTCACCGGCCGCGGCTGCACCGTCATGGTCTTGGGGTCCAGCAGCAGCACCGCGCTCTTGCCTTGCGACTCCATCACCGCGCTCAGCGGCAGCTTGATCGCGTTGTCCGACGGCGTGCCGGTCAGGATCACCGTGGCGGTCTGCCCCAGGCGGACGTTCTGGTCGTTGAGTTCGGCCTTCACCAGGAAGGTCCGCGTCACCGGATCGGCGGCGGCGGCCAGCTCGCGCAGCTTGATCGGCTGCGGTTCGGCCTTGGTGTCGGTCCACAGGCGCACCTTCAGGCCGTCGGGACGCGCCGCGGCGGCGCGCACCAGCGCGACCTGGTCCTCGGACACGGAGAAGACGATGTCCCGCGGGCCGTCGTTGGCTACGCGCACCACCGGCGTGCCGGCGGCCACGACCATGCCGGGCTCGGCATCGATGCCGGTGACGACGCCGGGCGCGTCCGCCACCAGGCTGGAGTACTGCGCCTGGTTGCGCTGCACGTCGGATTGCGCGCGCGCCGATTCATATTGCGCCTGCGCGGCCTTGAAGGCGGCATCGCGGCGGTCCAGTTCGGCCGCGCTGATGAAGCCCTGCCGGTGCAGGTCGATGTAGCGCCGGTAATCGGCGCCGAGCTGGTCGCGGTTCACGCGGGCGGCCAGCACCGAGGCCTTGGCCGCCTCCTGCGCGAGCACCAGGTCCGTGCTGTCGATGCGCGCCAGCGTCTGGCCCGGCTTCACCACCGAGCCCAGGTCCACGCGGCGCTCCAGGATCTTGCCGGCGACGCGGAAGGACAGCCGCGACTCGACGCGGGCGCGGACTTCGGCGGCGAACTCGCGCTGCAGGCCGGCCGATTGCGGCGTCAGCACCAGCGTGCGCACGTAGCGGTCGGGCTCCGGCGGCGGCGCCTGCTTGCCGCAGGCGGCCAGCACCACGACGGCGATCGCCGCCAGGCCGCCGGTCAGCGCGCGGCCCCAGGTTCCGGCAACCCAGGTTCCGGAAACAACACGCCCGGACGGCGCGATGGACGCCAGGCCGGGCGCGGCGGCGGGCAGGGACACAAGAGACCGTTGGGGCATGAACACCTCGACAAAGCCGCGGCGCCCCTGCGGGGCACCGGAGTAACTGACTGACCGGTCAGTAATGTATTCAGCGTGTCCGGACGTGTCAAACCGACGGCGTACGGTTCGCCGGGGTACTGCTCGTGTACTGCGGTTCTTGACGTTCCCGGGGAACGGCGCGGGGATCGGGGCGTCAGGTTGTCGGAAACGGCATCGCCGCTCAGCGGAGAATGCCGGCCGTGAGCATAGAGCACTACGAAAACTTTCCTGTCGCTTCCTGGCTGTGTCCGCCGGCGCTGCGTCCCGCGATCATGGCGATCTACGGCTTCGCGCGCACCGCCGACGACCTCGCCGACGAAGGCGATACCAGCGCCGGCCAGCGACTGCGCGACCTCGCCGATTACCGCGCCGACCTGCGCGCGGTGGCGGCGGGCCGGGCGCCCTCCCCGCGCTGGGCCGCGCGGGTGTTCGCACCGCTGGCGCGCGCGATCGCCGAGCATCGGCTGCCGCTGCCCTTGCTGGAGGACCTCCTCGACGCCTTCGAGCAGGACCTGGTCAAGACCGACTACGCCACCCGCGCCGAACTGCTGGACTACTGCCGGCGCTCCGCCAACCCGGTCGGGCGGCTGCTGCTGCACCTGTATGGCATCAACGACGCCGACGCGCTGAGGCAGTCGGACGCGATCTGCTCGGCGCTGCAGCTGATCAATTTCTGGCAGGACTTCACCGTCGACGGTCCGCGTGGCCGGATGTACGCGCCGCTGGAGGACCGCCGGCGTCACGGCGTCGAGGGACAGGACCTGCTGTCCCTGCGCGACAGTCCGGCGGCGCGGGCGCTGATCGCCGAGCTCTGCGGCTGGGCCCGCGCGCTGATGGCGGACGGGGCGCCGCTGGTCCACCGGATCCCGGGCCGGGCCGGCTGGGAGCTGCGCTTGGTGGTACAAGGCGGCCTTCGCATTCTCGACAGGCTGCAGGCGATGCGCTTCGCCGCCCTGCTGCGGCGCCCCACCGTCGGCGCCGCCGACGCGCCCCTGCTGCTGTGGCGCGCGCTGACGATGAACGCGAGCCCCAGCAACACCCGCCGCGAAGGGACGGCGCGATGAGCACCAAGACCGACAAGACCCCCGATGCGACGGCCAGCGCCGGCGCCGCCTCCACGCCGGAGCAGTACGTCCAGCAGAAGGCCGCCGCCAGCGGCTCGAGCTTCTATTACGCCTTCCTCTTCCTGCCGCCGCCGCGGCGCGCGGCGATCACCGCGTTCTACGCGTTCTGCCGCGAGGTCGACGATGTCGTCGACGAGGTCTCGGATCCCGGCGTGGCCGCGACCAAGCTGGCCTGGTGGCGCAAGGAAGTCATGAGCGCCTTCAACGGCCAGCCCTCGCACCCGGCGATGAAGGCGCTGCTGCCGCACGTGAAGGACTACGACATCCGCGTCGAGCACCTGCTGGCCGTCATCGACGGCTGCCAGATGGACCTGGAGCAGACGCGCTACCTGGACTTCGCCGGCCTGCAGCGCTATTGCCACCTGGTGGCGGGCGTGGTGGGCGAGGTGGCGTCGGGCATCTTCGGCCGCACCGACGCCCAGACCATCGCCTACGCCCACAAGCTGGGCCTGGCGATGCAGCTGACCAACATCATCCGCGACGTCGGCGACGACGCGCGCCGCGGTCGCATCTACCTGCCGGTGAGCGAGCTGCAGCAGTTCGACGTCAAGGCCCACGAGATCCTCAAGCGCGACGCGCCCTGGGGCTACAGCGACCGCTTCCTGGCGCTGATGAAGTTCCAGGCCGAACGCGCGCACCGCCTCTACGACGAGGCCATGGCGCTGCTGCCCGAGGCCGACCGCAAGGCGCAGAAGCCCGGCGTCATGATGGCCAACATCTACCGCACGCTGCTGCGCGAGATCGAGGCCGAGCAGTTCCAGGTCCTGCAGCAACGCATCGCGCTGACGCCGCTGCGCAAGCTGTGGATCGCGATGAAGACCAACTGGCGCGGGCGCTGAGGTGACCCGCATCGCCGTCATCGGCGGCGGCTGGGCCGGCCTTGCCGCGGCCGTGGAGGCGGTCTCGCTGGGCGCCGCCGTCACGCTGTTCGAGATGGCGCCGACGCTCGGCGGCCGGGCGCGCAGCCTTGAAGGCAGCGAGCCGGCGCTGGACAACGGCCAGCACATCCTGATCGGCGCCTACGCGGCATCGCTGGCGCTGATGCGCCGCGTCGGCGCCGACCCCGAGGCGGACCTGCTGCGCATGCCGCTGCGGCTGCGTTATCCCGACCGCGACACCCTCACCCTGCCCGGCGGCCCGCCCACGCTCGCCTTCCTGCGCGGGGTGCTGGGCTGCGCGGCCTGGTCCTGGCCCGACCGGATGCGGTTCCTGATGGCCAGCAGCGGCTGGACGATGCGCGGCTTCCGATGCGACCCGGCGCTCACGGTGGCCGAGCTCTGCGCCCGCCTGCCGCGCGCGGTCCGCGATGACCTGATCGATCCGCTGTGCGTCGCCGCCCTGAACACGCCGGCGTCGCAGGCGAGCGCGCAGGTCTTCCTGCGCGTGCTGAAGGACGCGCTGTTCAGCGGCCCGGGCAGCGCGGACCTGCTGCTGCCACGGCGCGGCCTGAGCGCCCTGCTCCCGACACCGGCGCGCGACTGGCTGCTGGCGCGAGGCGCCCAGCTCCGCACGCAGCGCGTTCAAAGGCTGGACGCATCGGGGCGCGGCTGGCTCGTCGACGGCGAGCCGGCCGACGCGGTCGTCGTCGCCTGCAGCTCGGTGGAGGCGGCCCGGCTCACCCGCGACCTCGCCCCGCGCTGGAGCGCCATCGCCGGCGCCTTCGAGTTCCAGCCCATCGTGACCGTCTACCTGGAAAGCGCCGGCTCGGCGCTGCCCGCGCCGATGGTCGCGCTGCGGGAATCCGCCACCGAGCCGGCGCAGTTCGCCTTCGACCTGGGCCACCTGGGCCAGCATCCCGGCCTGTTCAGCCTGGTCATCAGCGGCGCGGCGCCCTGGGTCGAACGAGGCCTGGAAGCGACCGGGGCCGCGGCGCTCGAACAGGCCATCCGGCACCTGCCCTGGCAGCGTGCGCCGAGGCTGGTCCGCGTGCTCAGCGAGAAGCGCGCGACCTTCGCCTGCACGCCGGGTCGAATTCGCCCCGAGGCGCCGATCGCGCCGGCGCTGTGGGCCGCCGGCGACTATCTGGCCGGCCCTTATCCGGCGACGCTGGAAGGCGCCGTGCGCAGCGGGATCGCCGCAGCCCGTTCCGCAATGCGGCAATCCGGGACTGACGCCACCTCCTGAGGGGGATTCATCGCGGCGCCACGCACCGCTGATGGGCAAAAGCGACGGAATGCGCCCGCTAGATGCGGCTCTCGGTTTCGCCATGCAAAACCTGAGCGAAATCCTTCACAATCGTCCGCCATGAAGTCCAAGGAGCTCCAGACCCCCGCGATCCAGGTCCTCGAGCGCACCTTCGCGCTGCTGGACGTCCTGGCCCAGCACCAGGATCCGGTGTCGCTGAAGTTGATCAGCGAAACCACCGGCCTGCATCCCTCCACCGCCCACCGCATCCTGAACGACCTGGCGCTGGGTCGCTTCGTCGACCGCCCGGAGGCCGGCAGCTATCGGCTCGGCATGCGGCTGCTGGAACTGGGCAACCTGGTCAAGGCGCGGCTGGACGTCCGCGAGGCGGCGATCGGCCCGATGCGCGAGCTGCACAAGCTGACCCATCAGCCGGTCAACCTGTCGGTGCGCCAGGGCGACGAGATCGTCTACATCGAGCGGACCTATTCCGAGCGCAGCGGCATGCAGGTCGTGCGCGCGGTCGGCGGCCGGGCGCCGCTGCACCTGACCTCGGTCGGCAAGCTCTTCCTGGCGAGCGACGATCCCCAGCGGGTGCGCGCCTACGCGACCCGCACCGGCCTGTCGGGCCATACCCGCAACAGCCTGACCGACATCAGCCAGCTCGAGCGCGAGATGGCGCTGGTCCGCCAGCGCGGCGTCGCACGCGACGACGAGGAGCTCGAACTGGGCGTGCGCTGCATGGCCGCCGGCATCTACGACGACCAGGGCAAGCTGGTGGCGGGGCTGTCGATCTCCGCGCCCGCGGACCGGCTCGAGGAAGGCTGGCTGCCTCGCCTGAAGGAAACGGCGACGCGGATCTCCGCCGCGCTGGGCTTCCGCGGCTGAATCCCGCCCTATCACGAGCGCCCCCGCGCGCGACCACGAAAAAGCGGACCCGAGGGTCCGCTTCTGCATTCAGCCGGAGGCAGCTTCCTCCGGGGCGCTCCGGCGATTACTTCGCCGACACCGCCGGGATCACGGCCGCGGTCGTCGCGGCGGCGGGGGCCGTCGCCACGCCCGCCAGCGGCGAGGCCGCACCGGTGAGCCACTTGCGGACGCGTTCGGCGTCGCCGATCCGGGAGTATTTTCCGGCGGAGTCCAGGAACACCATGATCAGCTTGCGGCCAGCCAGCTGGGCCTGCATGACCAGGCACTGCCCCGCTTCATTGATGAAGCCCGTCTTCTGCAGGCCGATGTCCCAGTCGCCCTTGCGGACGAGGCCATTGGTGGTGCCGAAGCGGACCTGCCGGCGGCCCAGGGCCACGGTGTATTCGGACGAGGTCGACAGCTCGCGGATCAGCGGGAAGGCGTGGGCGACCTTGACCAGCTTGGCGAGGTCGGCCGCGCTGGACTGGTTGCGGCTGGACAGGCCGGTGGGCTCGACGTAATGGGTGTCCATCATGCCCAGCGCGCGCGCCTTGGCATTCATCGCCGCGACGAAGGCCTCCAGGCCGCCCGGGTAGTTGCGCCCGAGCGCATGGGCCGCGCGGTTCTCCGAGGACATCAGCGCCAGGTGCAGCAGTTCGCCGCGGGTCAGTTCGGTGCCGATGGCCAGGCGCGACCCGGTGAACTTCTCGGTGTCCTTGTCTTCGTCGGTGATCTCGAGCTTCTCGTCGAGCGACTGGTTGGCCTCGACCACCAGCAGCGCGGTCATCAGCTTGGTGATGGACGCGATCGGCAGCACGGCCGACGGGTTCTTCGAGAACAGGACTTCGTTGGTGTCCTGGTCGACGACATAGGCGACGCTGGATTTCAGGTCGAGGGGGTCCTCGGTGTCATGCAGCCCGTACATCGTCCCGAAGGACGGTTTGGACAGGGCCACTTCCCGGGCCGGTGCCGCCGCGCGGGCGGCCACCTTGCGGGGAGAGCGCGGGGCCGGTTTGGCCTTGCGCACGCTCTTCACCTTGGCTTTGGAGGACGACGCCGTGGCCGCCTGCGCCGGTTGAACCGGCACGAGACTGGCGGTCAGGCCCGTCAGCAACATGACGCCGCTGAGCGCGGCACCAGACAGCAATGTCGCAATGGTCTTCAATCCAGTCCCCAGAAGTGGGCGCGAGTTTAGGGGATCGCTGAAAGACCGGCAAGATCAATGACTTAACGCAGGCTCTTAAAGTGCCCGAATCCGTGCCATCCGACGCGGCCGGGCGGCCGGCGTGCGCTGTCCTGTCAACCTTGGGCGGCGACCCGCTCCGTTTTGCTTTGAAGCTTGTTCAGAGCGCTCAAATATGCTTTCGCGGAGGCGACGACGATATCGGGGTCTGCCCCCACGCCGTTCACCACGCGTCCGGCATGCTGCAGGCGCACCGTCACTTCGCCCTGGGATTCTGTGCTCCCGCTGGTGATCGCGCTGACCGAATACAGCAGCATTTCAGCCCCACTTCCGACCTTGCTCTCGATCGCCTTGAGCACCGCGTCGACCGGGCCGTTGCCGTCGCTCTCGGTGCGGTACTCGGTCTCGCCGGCGGCGAAGACGACCTGCGCCTGCGGGCGTTCACCGGTTTCGGAGCGCTGCGCCAGCGCCACCAGCCGGTAGTGCTCCTGGTCCTGCGTGACCGACTCGTCCATCACCAGCGCGATGATGTCCTCGTCGAAGATCTCGGCCTTGCGGTCGGCCAGGTCCTTGAAGCGGACGAAGGCGGCGTTGATTTCCGCCTCGGACGCCAGCACCACGCCCAGTTCCTGCAGCCGCTGCTTGAAGGCGTTGCGCCCCGAGAGCTTGCCCAGCACGATCTTGTTGGCGCTCCAGCCGACGTCCTCGGCGCGCATGATCTCGTAGGTGTCGCGGGCCTTGAGCACGCCGTCCTGGTGGATGCCGGAGGCATGCGCGAAGGCGTTGGCGCCCACCACCGCCTTGTTGGGCTGGATCACGAAGCCGGTGGTCTGCGACACCATCCGGGACGCCGCCACGATCTGCGAGGGATCGACCCGCACGTCCAGGCCGAAATAGTCGCGGCGGGTCTTCACCGCCATCACGACCTCTTCCAGCGAGCAGTTGCCGGCGCGCTCACCCAGACCGTTGATCGTGCACTCCACTTGGCGCGCGCCGCCGATCTTCACCCCGGCCAGCGAGTTGGCCACCGCCATGCCCAGGTCGTTGTGGCAGTGGACGCTCCAGATCGCCTGGTCCGAGTTGGGCACGCGCTCGCGCAGCGTCTTGATGAACTGGCCGTAGAGCTCGGGGATCGCGTAGCCGACGGTGTCCGGGATGTTGATCGTGCGGGCACCCTCGCGGATCACCGCCTCGACGACGCGGGCCAGGAACTCCGGATCGGAGCGGTAGCCGTCCTCAGGCGAGAACTCGATGTCGTCGGTCAGGTTGCGGGCGAAGCGCACCGCCTGGATCGCCTGCTCCAGCACCTGCTCGCGGGTCATGCGCAGCTTCTTCTCCATGTGGAGTTCGCTGGTGGCGATGAAGGTGTGGATGCGCGAACGCGCCGCGCCCTTCAGCGCCTCGGCGGCGCGGGCGATGTCGCGGTCGTTCGCGCGCGCCAGCGAGCAGACGGTGCTGTCGCGGATCGCGTCGGCAATCGCCTTCACCGCCTCGAAGTCGCCGTGGCTGGCGGCCGCGAAGCCGGCCTCGATCACGTCCACCTTCAGCCGCTCCAGCTGCCGCGCGATGCGCAGCTTCTCGTCCTTGGTCATGGACGCGCCGGGCGACTGCTCACCGTCGCGCAGGGTGGTGTCGAAGATGATCAGCTGGTCGGACATGGGAGGCTTCCTTGCGGTGGCGGGGGCGGACCCGGTGGTCCGGGTCCCGGTCAGCGAGTTTAGGCGGCCGGCGGGCCCCGGCGGCTCAGGCCGCGATGCGGTCGGCGAGCTTGAGCACGCCGCGCTGCGAGGCGCGGCGCAGGCCCGAGACGATCGCCTTCAGCGACGCCGAGGCGATGTTGCCGTCCATGCCGACGCCGAACAGCGTGGCCTCGCCGACCCTCAGCTCCAGGTAGGCCACGGCCTGCGCATCGGCGCCGCTGCCCATCGCATGCTCGTGGTAGTCGAGCACCCGGACCTGGGTCTTGAGCAGCTTGTTCAGGCCCTCGACGAAGGCATCGATCGGGCCCTTGCCCTGACCATCGATCCTGACCATGCGCACGCACAGGTCGGCCTGCGCCTGCACGCGGGTCTGGCCGTCCTCGCCGGTGTCGATCTGCGGTTGCAGCGCCGGCGCCTGCTTGACGCCGTATTCGCGGTCGAAGATGCGCCACAGGTCGGCCGCGCCGAGTTCCTTGCCGTTCGTGTCCATCACGCCCTGGACGATCTGGCTGAATTCGATCTGCAGGCGGCGCGGCAGCTCGATGCCGTATTCGGCCTCGAGCAGGTAGGAGATGCCGCCCTTGCCCGACTGGCTGTTGACGCGGATCACCGCCTCGTAGCTACGGCCCAGGTCCTTGGGGTCGATGGGCAGGTAGGGGATCTCCCAGACCTCGCCGTCCTTGCGGGCGGCGAAGGCCTTCTTGATCGCGTCCTGGTGCGAGCCCGAGAACGAGGTGTAGACCAGTTCGCCCACATACGGATGGCGCGGATGGACGGGAATCTGGTTGCAATGCTCGACGCAGCGGCGGACTTCGTCGATGTCGGAGAAATCCAGCCCCGGATGCACGCCCTGCGTGTACAGGTTGAGCGCGACGTTGACCAGGTCCAGGTTGCCGGTGCGCTCGCCGTTGCCGAACAGGCAGCCCTCGACGCGGTCGGCGCCGGCCATCAGCGCCAGCTCGGCGGCGGCGGTGCCGGTGCCGCGGTCGTTGTGCGGATGGACCGACAGGATCACGCTGTCGCGGCGTTCGATGTTCCGGCCCATCCACTCGATCATGTCGGCGTAGATGTTGGGTGTCGAATGCTCGACGGTGGTCGGCAGGTTGATGATGATCTTGCGCTCGGGCGTCGGTCCCCAGGCCGCGGTCACGGCGTCGACGACGCGCTTGGAGAAGGCCAGCTCGGTGCCCGAGAACATCTCCGGCGAGTACTCGAAGCGGAAGTCCGTCTCCGGCTGCTTCGCGGCCAGCTCGCGGATCATCGCCGTGTGGGTCACGGCCAGCTCGACGATCTCGTCCTCGCTCATGTTCAGCACGACGCGGCGCATCACCGGCGCGACCGCGTTGTAGAGATGGACGACCGCGCGCGGCACGCCGACCAGCGATTCGAAGGTGCGCTCGATCAGCGGCTGGCGGGCCTGCGTCAGGACCTGGATGGTCACGTCGTCAGGAATGTGGCCGTCCTCGATCAGCATGCGGACGAAATCGAAATCCGTCTGCGAGGCCGAGGGGAAGCCCACCTCGATCTCCTTGAAGCCGATCTTCACCAGCATCTGGAACATGCGCAGCTTGCGCTCGGGATCCATCGGCTCGATCAGCGCCTGGTTGCCGTCGCGCAGGTCGGTGCTCAGCCACAGCGGCGCCTTCGTGATCTGCGCGTCGGGCCAGCGACGGTCCGGGAGGGCGATGGGGGCGAAGGCGCGGTACTTGGTCTGCGGTTGCTTGAGCATGGGAGCGTTCCTGGTGGGTTCAGGGGCGCAACTCGCAGACTCTCCAGAAACAGAAACGGCCCGCTGCGAGTTGCATTCGGGCCGTTGATCTGGGATGAGCGTCTGGATGGACGGACGTGCGCGATCTAGCGAACCCGAGGTTCTGCTAGTAGTAGCAGCGACAGCCCGAAGGCTTGGCTGGTGGAGGCGGACACGAACGTCATGGGCGTCGAATATAGGGGCGCGGCGCGGCGGGCGTCAACGCGAATGGGCGAATGCACGCGCCACAAGCGTTCGCTATCGGTGAAGGCCCGCTTCATCGGGCTCGTCGGTCGACATCGCGATCACGCTGGCCGGCTTGCCCTTGGCGCGCCGCACCGCGTAGACGACGTAGCCCGAGATGCCATAGGCGCAGAAGACGCCGAACAGCACCCGCGGCGGATCGATGTTGATCGCGGCAATGGCCAGCATGATCACCACCAGCACGATGAAGGGCACCGAGCGCTTGAAGGTGATGTCCTTGAAGCTGTAGAACGGCGCGTTGGTCACCATCGTCAGGCCCGCATAGAGCGTGAAGCCGAAGGCCAGCCAGGCCAGCGCCGGATCGCGGTGGATGTCCTTGTAGCCGGCGCTGTCCAGCGCCCAGATCAGGCTCATCACCAGCGCGGCCGCGGCGGGGCTGGGCACGCCCTGGAAGAAGCGGCGGTCCACGACCGCGATGTTGGTGTTAAAGCGCGCCAGCCGCAGCGCCGCGCCGGCGATGTAGACGAAGGCGGCGAACCAGCCCCACTTGCCCAGTCCCTGCAGCGCCCAGGAATACATGATCAGCGCCGGCGCCGCGCCGAAGGACACCATGTCGGACAGCGAGTCCATCTGCTCGCCGAAGGTGCTCTGCGTGTTGGTCATGCGCGCGACGCGGCCGTCCAGGCTGTCGAGCACCATGGCCGCGAAGATGCCGTAGACGGATTGCTCGAAACGCCCGCCGATGCCCATCACCACGGCATAGAAACCGCTGAACAGCGCGGCCAGGGTGAACAGGTTGGGCAGCAGATAGATGCCCTTGTGGCGCGGGCGCTGCGGGGCGTCGAGGACGTCGAGCTCGTCCTCGTCGAGCAGGTCCACGTTCTTGTTCTCGGTCGAATTCATGGGGGCGGAGGATAACCTAGGCCCACCCCCTACCGGCTTGCGCCGGCCCCCTCGAGGGGGCGCACCCGGTGGCCTGGCAAAGCCACGCCACGGGTGCCGCTTGGAAGACAAACAGCCGGCGAAACGCTCTGCCGGTGCGCGGCCAGAAGACAAACAGCCCGGGCTGCTTGCGCAGGCCGGGCTGTCGAGGTGTTGATCAGGCGATCAGTTCTTGGACTTGTCGACCAGCTTGTTGGCCTTGATCCAGGGCATCATCGCGCGCAGCTGTTCGCCGACCTGCTCGATCGGGTGCTCGGCGGTCAGGCGGCGGCGGCTGATCAGCGTCGGGGCGCCGGCCTTGTTCTCCAGGATGAAGGACTTGGCGTACTCGCCGGTCTGGATGTCCTTCAGGCACTGGCGCATCGCGTCCTTGGTCGCCTCGGTGACGACGCGCGGGCCGGTCACGTACTCGCCGTACTCCGCGTTGTTGGAGATCGAGTAGTTCATGTTGCCGATGCCGCCTTCATAAATCAGGTCGACGATCAGCTTCAGTTCGTGCAGGCACTCGAAGTAGGCCATCTCGGGCGCGTAACCGGCTTCGGTCAGCGTCTCGAAACCGGCCTTGATCAGCTCGACGGCGCCGCCGCACAGCACGGCCTGCTCGCCAAACAGGTCGGTCTCGGTCTCTTCGCGGAACGAGGTCTGGATGATGCCGGCCTTGCCGCCGCCGTTGGCCGCGGCATAGCTCAGGGCCAGGTCGCGCGCCTTGCCGGTCTTGTCGGCGTAGACCGCAATCAGGTGCGGCACGCCGCCGCCCTGGCGGTAGGTGTTGCGCACGGTGTGGCCCGGCGCCTTCGGGGCGACCATCCACACGTCCAGGTCCTCGCGCGGCTGCACCTGGCCGTAGTGGACGTTGAAGCCGTGGGCAAAGGCCAGCGACGCGCCCTGCTTGATGTTGGGTTCCACGTCCTTCTTGTAGACGTCGGCGATCTGCTCGTCCGGCAGCAGGATCATGACCACATCGGCCGCCTGCACCGCCTCGGCGATCTCGGCGACCTTCAGGCCGGCGCCTTCGGCCTTGGCCCAGGACGCGCCGCCGCGGCGCAGACCCACGGTGACCTTCACGCCGCTCTCGTTCAGGTTCTGGGCATGGGCATGGCCTTGGGAGCCGTAGCCGATGATGGTGACGTTCTTGCCCTTGATCAGGCTGAGGTCGGCGTCCTTGTCGTAGTACACGTTCATGGTGGTCTCTCCGGGGGAAATCAGTACAGGGGGTGGTTCAGTGAAGCGCGCGTTCAGACGCGCAGGATCCGTTCGCCGCGGCCGATGCCGCTGGTGCCGGTGCGCACCGTCTCGAGGATCGCCGTGCGGTCGATCGCATCGATGAAGGCGTCGAGCTTGCCGGCGTCGCCGGTCAGTTCGATGGTGTAGGTCTTCTCGGTGACGTCGATGACGTGGCCGCGGAAGATGTCCGAGGTGCGCTTGAGTTCCTCGCGCTCCTTGCCGACGGCCCTCACCTTGATCAGCATGAGCTCGCGCTCGATGTAGCGGCCTTCGGTCAGGTCGACGACCTTGACGACCTCGATCAGCCGGTTCAGGTGCTTGGTGATCTGCTCGATCACGTCGTCGCTGCCGCTGGTCACGATGGTCATGCGCGATAGCGAGGGGTCCTCGGTCGGCGCCACGGTCAGGCTCTCGATGTTGTAGCCGCGGGCGGAGAACAGCGCCACGACGCGCGACAGCGCGCCCGGCTCGTTCTCGATGAGCAAAGCAATGATGTGTTTCATGGAATCTCGTCCTTCGCGCTCTTCAGACCGCCGGCGGTAACCGGACGGCCCTTGGCCACGCTCTTCGATTCAGGGAATGGGCCGGATCGCTCCGAGCGCCTCTGGCTTTCCGCCGCCGGCCGCGACGCGCGCGGTAACGCGCGTCACGCCGGACGGCTTCGAGCCGTCAGCGGTCTCAGAGGTCCTCGGACCCCAGCAGCATTTCGGAGATGCCCTTGCCCGCCTGGACCATCGGCCAGACGTTCTCGGTCGGGTCGGTGCGCACGTCCAGGAAGACGGTGCGGTCCTTCAAGCGCATCGCCTCGCGCAGCGCGGGCTCGACGTCCGAGGGTCTCTCCACCAGCAGACCCACATGCCCATAGGACTCGGCCAGCTTGACGAAGTCAGGCAGCGCATCCATGTAGCTGTGCGAGTAGCGCTTGCCGTAGTCCAACTCCTGCCACTGCCGCACCATGCCCAGGTAGCGGTTGTTCAGCGAGACCACCTTCACAGGCGTCTTGTACTGCTGGCAGGTGGACAGCTCCTGGATGTTCATCTGGATGCTGCCCTCGCCGGTGATGCAGAACACGTCCGCCTCCGGCTTGGCCAGCTTGATGCCCATCGCATAGGGCAACCCCACGCCCATCGTGCCCAGGCCGCCGGAGTTGATCCAGCGGCGCGGCTCGTTGAAGCGATAGAACTGCGCGGCCCACATCTGGTGCTGGCCGACATCGGAGGTGATGTAGGCGTCGCGGTCGCGGGTCAGGTTCCACAGCGTCTCGACGACCTGCTGCGGCTTGATGACGTCGCTGGACTGCTTGTAGGCGAGGCAGTCGCGCTTGCGCCAGTCGTTGATCTGGCTCCACCAGGCGTTGATCGAGTCCGCATCGGGCCGCGCCTGCGCTTCCTTGATCTGCGCGATCAGTTCCTGCAGCACGTCCTTGACGTCGCCCACGATGGGGATGTCCACGCGCACGCGCTTGGAGATCGATGACGGGTCGATGTCGATGTGGATGATCTTGCGGTCGACCGACGCGAAGTGCTTGGGATTGCCGATGACGCGGTCATCGAAACGGGCGCCCACGGCCAGCAGCACGTCGCAGTGCTGCATCGTCATGTTGGCCTCGTAGGTGCCGTGCATGCCGAGCATGCCCAGGAAGCGCGGGTCAGTGCCGGGCATCGCGCCCAGGCCCATCAGCGTGTTGGTGCAGGGATAACCCAGCAGCTCCACCAGCTGGCGCAGCTCGGCCGTGGCCTCGCCCAGGATCACGCCGCCACCGGTATAGATATAGGGACGCTTGGCGCCCATCAGCAGCTGGACCGCCTTGCGGATCTGGCCGCTGTGGCCCTTCTTCACCGGGTTGTAGGAGCGCATCTCGACGCGCTCCGGGTAATGGAACGCGGTGCGATTGAGCGAGACGTCCTTCGGAATGTCCACCACGACCGGGCCGGGCCGGCCAGTGCGCGCGATGTGGAAGGCCTTCTTCAGCGTCGTGGCGAGATCGCGGACGTCCTTGACCAGGAAATTGTGCTTGACGATCGGGCGCGTGATGCCGACGGTGTCGCACTCCTGGAAGGCGTCCAGGCCGATGGCGGGCGTGGGGACCTGACCGGTGATGATCACCATCGGGATCGAGTCCATGTACGCCGTCGCGATGCCGGTGATCGCGTTCGTGACGCCGGGACCCGAGGTCACCAGCGCCACGCCGACTTCGCCGGTCGCCCGGGCGTAGCCGTCGGCGGCGTGCACGGCGGCCTGCTCATGACGGACCAGCACGTGCTGGATGGCGTCCTGCTTGTAGAGCGCGTCGTAGATGTAGAGGACGGCACCGCCTGGATAGCCCCAGAGGAACTTCACGCCTTCGGCTTGAAGACTCTGAACCAGGATTTCGGAGCCATTCAGTTCCTGGCCGGAACTGACGGAATGGGGGTGCGGTTGTGAGCGAGCTTCCGTGATCGCTGCACGTTTGATGTCCGCGGCAGACATGTCCATATGTCGAACCTCTGAGATTTTCTCTGACGAAAAACCATCGGTGCTTCTCCTCGCGCTCTTGTGAAGCGGACTTGAAACGTCGCGTCAAAAACAGGGGCGCCGTGGTCGGGCGGCCTACTTGAGACAAAAACTGCGGTGTGCGAGGGGCCGATTATGCACGCAAACCCGCGCACGCCCGGCCGGCGGTGGCGATCTGTAGCGCTGGTGCGATAATCCGCGCCGTTTTGCCTGCCCGACCGCCCTTTCCGGCGCCAGCCCATTGGCCACAGACAAAGAACTCAACGACTTTCTCAAGACCGTCGACCGGCGTGCCTTCAAGCGCACGGTGTACATGGTGCGAGACGAGGACGCCGCACTGGACATCGTCCAGGACGCCATGATCCGGTTGGCGGAGAAATACTTCGATCGGCCGGCGGCGGAGTTGCCGCTGCTGTTCCAGCGCATCCTGTCGAACGCGACGATGGACTGGTTCCGGCGCCAGAAGGTCCGCAACGCCGTCTTCAGCAACCTGTCCGATTTCGAGGGGGGCGAGTCCGGCGAGGACTTCGACCTGCTGGAAATGCTGGAGACGCAGGAAGGCTCGATGGGGGCGCTGTCCGCCGCGGACGAGGTCTCGCGCGTTCAGGTGCTGGCCGCCATCGAACAGGAAGTTGCAGCATTGCCCGCGCGTCAACGGGAAGCATTCCTCCTGCGTTACTGGGAAGAACTCGACGTTGCCGAAACGGCGGCGGTCATGGGTTGCTCGGAGGGCAGCGTCAAGACACACTGCTCCCGCGCCGTGCATGCGCTGGCCAAAACGCTGAAAGCCAAGGGAATCTCGCTATGAAGAAGAACACGCCAGGAACGCCGCTGCCGCTGGAGGCGGAAGCGCGCGTGACCCGTTTCGGCCTCCGGGTGGCCGCGGGTTTGACCGAGCAGAGCGAGACCCTGTCCGGCGACATCCAGGAGAGATTGCGCTTCGCGCGTGAGCAGGCGCTCGCCAAGGCCATGGCCGCGCGCGCCGCCGCGCCGACTCAGGCCGCTTCCGAAACGCGCCATGTGGGCAACGGCACGCTCGCGCTGGGCGGTGGCGAGAAGACCCCGCGCTGGCGCAAGGCCGCGGCGCTGCTGCCGCTGGCGCTGCTGCTGGGGGGCTTGCTGCTGATCCAGCACAGCCAGTGGTACGAGCAGATCCGCAGCGCGGCCGAACTCGACACCGAGATGCTCTCCAAGCCGCTCCCGCCGGCGGCGTACAGCGATCCGGGTTTCCGCGAATACCTCAACGAGGCGCCGAACGACCCGAGCAACGCCAACAGCCCCGAGGAAGGCGAGAAGTCCGACGAAGCGAAATCGTCGCAGTGAGGCGGCGCGTGGCCAGATCGTTCCGCCTCTCTTCGGCTCTCATCGGCCCTCTCGGCGTTTTCCCTGATTTCTCGACGATGCGTCGCCTGACGACGACCGCGCTCTGCGCGGCGCTCGGCTGCGTCGCCGCATCGGCGCAGGAGGGCCCCGCCCCCGCGCCCGCCCCCACTTCTCTTTCCGCATCCGCGCCCACGTCGCGCGCGTCTGCTGCCGCGCGCGCCACCGCCCCCGGTGTGCTGATCGCCAATGTGAACTGGGCGTCGCTGAGCGCTTCCCAGAAGGAAGCCCTCGCACCGCTGTCGAAGGAATGGGACCAGCTCGACGGCGCCCGCAAGGGCAAGTGGCTGGAAATCGCCGCCCGCTATCCGACGCTCCCCACCGAGCAGCAACACCGGCTGCGCGAACGGATGGTGGAGTGGACCCGCATGTCGCCCGCCGAGCGCCAACGCGCGCGCATCGGCTACCAGCATGCCGGCGAACTGCGCGCACCCGAGCAGGAATCGAAGCTGCGCGAGAAGTGGGACGCCTATCAGGCCCTGCCCGCCGAGAAGCGCCAGCGCCTGGCCGAACGCGCGGCCGAAAAGGCCTCGGCCGCCGGCCGTGAGGCGCCGGCTTCCGCCGTCTCTCATCGCGCCAAGGCGCCGATCCAGCGCGCGCCGCTGACCGCCGTCACCGGCCCCACCATCGTCCAGGCGCTGCCCGGCGCGACGACGGTGCTGATGACGCAGCGCGCCGATCCACCGCTGCCCGGCGCCAGCGCGGCGCCCGGCCGCCCGCTGCGCGCCCCGAGCGAAGCCGGTCTCGACCCGCACACGCTGCTGCCTCGCCGCACCGGGGCCAGCCGCTAAACTCGCCGGATGACCTCCGCACCCGCTGCCGGCGGCGACGCACCGCCCGGCCTGATGCGCCGCCTCGCGTCATTCATCTATGAAGGCGTCGTCCTGTTCGGCGTCGTCTTCATCGCCGGCTGGCTGTACTCGACGCTCACCCAGCAGCGCAACGCGCTGGTCGGCACACAGGGCCTGCAAGCCTTCCTGTTCCTGATCCTGGGCATCTACTTCATCTGGTTCTGGTCGCGCGGCGGCCAGACGGTGGCGATGCGCGCCTGGCACTTGCGGGTCGTCGACGCCCAGGGCCGACCGCTCACGCAGGCGCGCGCCACGGCGCGCTACCTTGCCGCCTGGCTGTGGTTCCTGCCGGCGCTGGCCAGCGTCCACCTGCTGGGACTGGACCGGAGCACCGGCGCCATCTTCGGCGCGATGTTCGCTGGTGTGGCGGGCTACCTGCTGCTGGCGCGGCTGCATCCACAGCGGCAGTTCCTGCACGACGTCATCTGCGGCACGCGCCTGATCACGCAGCTGCCGCCACCACGCGCGAAGAAGCGCGCCGCGCCGCAGCCGGCCGATTCCTGATCCCCTGCCCCTCCCGACGATGAGCAACCCCCACAAGGGCCGCACCGGCCTGGACCGCATCCTGCACGCCGCCGGCTACTCCTGGGCCGGACTGCGCGCCGCCTACGTCGGCGAAAGCGCCTTCCGCCAGGAAACCTGGCTGACGATCATCGGCACGCCGCTGGCGTTCTGGCTGGGCCGGGACTGGGTGCAGGTCGCGCTGCTGCTGGGGTCGCTGATCCTGGTGCTGATCGTCGAGCTGCTCAATTCGGCGGTCGAGGCGGCGATCGACCGCGTCTCCTTCGAGCTCCACGAGCTCAGCAAGCGCGCCAAGGACATCGCCAGCGCCGCCGTGCTGCTGTCGCTGGTGCTGGCCGGCGGGATCTGGCTCGCGGCGATCTGGCAGCACCTGCGCTGAGGCGCTCCGATCCAGCGCGCGAAATGAACAAGGGCGGGACGCCGATCGGCGCCCCGCCCTTTCTTCATTCAGGGAACCCGCGACGGGCCCGGACGGTCAGACCGCCGCTTCGTCCTGTTCACCGGTGCGGATGCGGATGACCTGCTCGACGGCGGTGACGAAGATCTTGCCGTCGCCGATCTTGCCGGTCTTGGCGGCCTTCAGGATGGCATCGATGCACCGGTCGACCTCGTCGTCCTTCACCACCACCTCGACCTTCACCTTGGGCAGGAAGTCGACCACGTACTCGGCGCCGCGATACAGCTCGGTGTGTCCCTTCTGGCGGCCGAAGCCCTTCACTTCGGTGACCGTCAGGCCGGAGGCGCCGACCTCGGCCAGCGCTTCACGCACTTCGTCGAGCTTGAACGGTTTGATGATGGCGGTGATCTGTTTCATCACGAGGCTCCGAGAGAGGGTTTCTGGCAGGCAAGACTGGCTGTGATTTAAGCACGGATCTTTTGGGACGGCCCCCTCGGTTGAAGAAGGGAGACATCGCCCGCTCCGTCAATCCGGGATGCGGTCCAGGTCCGCGAGCCAGACCGCCGGCTCGGAATCGCTCGGCGCGCGCCAGTCCCCGCGCGGCGACAGCGATCCGCCGCTGCCGACCTTGGGCGCGTTGGGCACGCAGCTGCGCTTGAACTGACTGCCGCGGAAGAAGCGGCTCACGAAGATCCGCAGCACCCGCTTGATCTCCGCCAGCGGGTATTCGTTGCGCCGCACATGCTCGCCGTCGGGCCAGTCGCCACGCGCCCGGTCGCCCCACGCATGCCGCGCCAGGAACGCGATCTTCGTCGGCGAGTAGCCATGGCGGATCGTGTAGAACAGGTTGAAATCCTGCAGCTCGTAGCGGCCGATCCGGTCCTCGGTGCTCTGCAGGCCGGACCCCTCGGCGGCCGCGTCCTGCGGCACCAGCTCCGGGCTGATCTCGGTGCCGAGGATGTCGAGCAGCACATCGCGCCCGGCATGGCCGAGCTGCTCGGTCTCCGCGACCCAGCGCACCAGGTACTGGATCAGCGTCTTGGGCACCGAGGCGTTCACGTTGTAGTGCGACATGTGGTCGCCCACGCCATAGGTACACCAGCCCAGCGCGAGCTCGCTGAGATCGCCCGTGCCCAGCACCAGCGCGCCGGTGTGGTTGGCCAGCCGGAACAGGTGGCTGGTGCGCTCGCCGGCCTGGACGTTCTCGAAGGTGACGTCGTAGACCGGCTCGCCCTTCGCATACGGGTGGCCGAGGTCCTTGAGCATCTGCTCGCAGCTGGGGCGGATGTCGATCTCGCGGGCCTCGCAGCCGATCTCCCGCATCAGGCGCAGCGCCTGGTCCCGGGTGCGGCTGCCCGTCGCGAATCCCGGCATCGTGACGCCCAGGATGTTGGACCGCGGCCAGCCCATCTGGTCCATCGCGCGCGCGGCGACCAGCAGCGCGTGCGTCGAGTCCAGCCCGCCCGAGATGCCGACGACCAGCTTGTGGATGCCGCTCGAGACCAGCCGCTGCACCAGCGCCTGGACCTGGATATGGAAGACCTCGTTGCAGCGTTCGTCGCGGCGCTGCCGATCGGCGGGCACATACGGGAAGCGCTCGACGCGGCGGCGCAGCGGCAGCGGCTGCGCGCGGTCCAGGCCCAGCTCGAACTCGACGGTGCGGAAGCCCTTCAGCAGCGGCGCGTGGTGGCGCACCGAGTCGCCGAAGCTGGTCTGCCGCATGCGCTCGCGCGACAGCCGTTCGAGGTCGACATCCGCCGCCACCAGCTGCGAGCGGCGCTGGAAGCGCTCGCTCTCGGCGAGGAAGCTGCCGTTCTCGTAGACCAGCGCCTGGCCGTCCCAGGCCAGGTCGGTGCTGGACTCGCCGGCGCCGGCCGAGCTGTAGACATAGGCCGCCAGGCAGCGGGCTGACTGCTGGCCGACCAGTTGGTGCCGATAGCCCGACTTGCCGACCGTGATGTTGGAGGCCGACAGGTTGACCAGCACCGTCGCGCCGGCGAGCGCCGCATAGGACGAGGGCGGGATCGGCGTCCAGACGTCCTCGCAGATCTCGACATGCAGTCGCAGCAGCGGCAGGTCGCTGGCGGCGATCACGATGCGGGTCCCGAAGGCCACCCGCTGGCCGAGCAGCGTGATCTCCTCGGAGATTGCCTCGTCGGCGGCGTTGAACTGGCGGGCCTCGTAGAACTCGCCATAGTTCGGCAGGTAGGTCTTGGGCAGCACCGCCAGCAGGCGGCCGCGCTGGAACACGACGGCGCAGTTGAACAAGCGGTGCTCGACGCGCAGCGGCAGGCCGACGATCGCCACCGTGGGCAGGTCCTTCGAGACGGCCAGCAGTTGCGCCAGCGCGGCCTCGCAGCCGTCGAGCAGCGGGCGCTGATGGAAGAGGTCGTCGCTGGTGTAGGCGGCCAGTCCCAGTTCCGGGAACGCGGCGATCGCGGCGCCGTCGTCCGCCGCCTCGCGCAGCAGCTGCGCCGTCTGCTCGCCGTTGAAGGCCGGATCGGCGACGCGGCACAGCGGCACGCCGACCGCGACGCGGGCGAAGTCATGGGTGTAGAGGTTGTCGAAGGACGGGCCGGCGTGGGCGGCCGCGCTTGGGGTGGAAGGCGTCGTCGCTTGCATGGGGCTCATCCTGCCATCAAAGCGAGGGCTTTGAGCTTGCCCCTAAGATTTGCCGCGCATGACCGCGCCCTCGCCCCCCTCCCCGTTCCCCCCATCCTCCCCCGCGCGTCCCCCGCGGTCCTCCCCCGTGGCCGCGCCGGACGCGGACGCCGCGCCGGGCCCGGCCGTCGGTCGCACCGCTGCCGAGACGCCACACGCCGCACAGCCGCTGATCCGGGTCGACGACGATCCCGCCGCGCTGCCGCGCGACCAATGGAACGCGCTGCTGGCGGCCTCCCCCTGGCCGTCGCCCTTCATGAAGCTCGAGTACCTCGAGGCGATGCAGGCGTCAGGCTCGGCGGTGGCGAGCAAGGGCTGGCAGGCGCAGTTCCTCAGCGTGTGGGAGGGCGACAGGCTGATCGCCGCCTGCCCGGCCTACCTCAAGGGGCACTCCTATGGGGAGTACGTCTTCGACTGGGCCTGGGCCGATGCCTACGAGCGCCACGGCCTCCCCTACTACCCCAAGCTGCTGGTCGCCGTGCCCTTCACGCCGGTGCCCGGCAGCCGGCTGCTGGCCCGCGACGACGCAGCCCGCGCCTGGCTGGTGAAGGCGCTGCGCGCGCTGACGGCGCGCTCCGAACTGTCGTCGGTGCATGTGCTCTTCGGTGACGAGCAGGACCAACGCGCGCTCACCGGCGACGACTGGCTGGCGCGGCAGCAGGTGCAGTTCCACTGGACGGGGGACGGCGAGCCGCGCGCCTTCGCCGACTACCTCGCGACGCTGCAGCGCGAGAAGCGCAAGAAGATCCAGCAGGAACGGCGCAGGGTCGCCGAGGCCGGCATCCGCTTCGAGACGCTGCGCGGCGCCGCGATCACGGCGGCGGACTGGGACTTCTTCTACGAGTGCTACACGCTCACCTACCTGGCCCACCGCAACAAGCCCTACCTGACGCGCGACTTCTTCGCGCGCATGGCGACGGACATGCCGGCGCACTGGCTGATGTTCGTGGCCCGCGACGATCAGGGCGAGCGCGTCGCGGCCTCGCTGGTGGCGATCGACGAATCGCAGCGCGCCGCGTATGGGCGCTACTGGGGCTCGACGCGCTACATCCCCCACCTGCATTTCGACGCCTGCTACTACCAGCCGCTGGCCTGGTGCCTGGAGAACGGCTGGCGCCGCTTCGAGGGCGGCGCGCAGGGCGAGCACAAGATGGCGCGCGGACTGATGCCGGTGGCGACGCATTCGGCGCACTGGCTGGCGCATCCGCAGTTCCGGGAGGCGGTCGCCGATTTCCTCCAGCGCGAGGGCCAGGCGATGGACGAGTACATCGACGAGCTGGAGCGGCATCAGCCGTTCAAGGCCGCCGGCGGCTGAGCGCGGGACGATCGCGGAACGCGCGCGAACCGGCCGCCCAATGAAAAGCGCCCCGGTTGAATCGGGGCGCTTCCTGCGTCGAGGCCGCGGACCGCCGCGCTGGGCGGCGGCCGCGGCAAGCGGGCCTCAGCCCTGCTGCGCCTTCGCGTAGTTGGCCAGGCCGTCGGTGATTTCCTTCTTGGCGGCCTCGGGGCCTTCCCAGCCCTTGACCTTCACCCACTTGCCGGCTTCCAGGTCCTTGTAGTGCTCGAAGAAGTGCTGGATCGCCTTCAGGCGCATCTGGTTGATGTCCTCGGGCTTGGTCCAGTGCTCGTAGATCGGCAGGATCTTGGTCGTCGGCACCGCCAGCAGCTTGGCGTCGCCGCCGGCTTCGTCGTCCATCTGCAGCACGCCGATGGCGCGGCAGGTCACCACCACGCCGGGGGTCAGCGGGAACGGCGTGATCACCAGCACGTCCACCGGATCGCCGTCATCGGCCAGCGTCTGCGGGATGTAGCCGTAGTTGCAGGGGTAATGCATGGCCGTCGTCATGAAGCGGTCGACGAACAGCGCGCCGCTTTCCTTGTCGACCTCGTACTTGATCGGGTCAGCGTTCATCGGGATCTCGATGACGACGTTGAACTGCTCGGGCGCCTTCGCGCCGGGGGTGACTTTGTGCAGGCTCATGGTGGTGGACGGCGAGTGAATCCGGAGGACTCCGGGAAAACCGCGATTCTAGAGGCTCGCCTGAACCGGCCCTGACGCCCTCCCCCATCACGGCGGGGTCGCCCCCCGTTGGGGCGCCCCGCCGCGCCACCTCAGGTGGTGAGACTGTGCGCCGGCCGCTCGCCGGCCAGCGCCTGGGCCAGGCTGTCCAGCACCATCTGTCCCATCGCCGCGCGCGTCTCCTCGGTGGCGCTGGCGCGGTGGGCCTGCAGCATGACGTTGTCCATGTCCAGCAGCGCCGGCGGCACGTTGGGCTCGTCCGCGAAGACGTCCAGGCCGGCACCGGCGATGCGCCGCTCCTGCAGCGCACGGACCAGGTCCGCCTCCTTCACCAGCCGGCCGCGCGCGACGTTGATCAGGAAGCCGCGCGGGCCCAGCGCGTCCAGCACCGCCGCGTCGATCAGGTCGCGCGCCTGGTCGGCGGCGGCGCAGACGATCAGCGCGTCGCTGTCGCGGGCGAGCTGCACCAGGTCGGCCTCGAAGGCCCAGGCCACGCCGGGGATCTCCTTCAGGTCGGTGTAGCGCACCGGGCAGCCGAAGGCGCCGACGCGCTCCGCCACCGCCCGGCCGACGCGCCCCAGCCCGACGATGCCCACCCGCATGCCGCTGACGCGGCGCGCCAGCGGCAGCGCCCCCGGCTGCGGGAACTTCGGCCACAGGCCGCCGCGCACGAAGCGGTCGACGGCGCCGAGGTGGCGGCAGGTCGCCAGCAGCAGGCCCAGCGCCATGTCGGCGACGTCCTCGGTCAGCGCGCCGAAGGTGCCGGTCACCGGCAGGCCGCGCGACCGGGCATAGGCCAGGTCGACCGCGTCGGTGCCGACGCCGTTCACCGCGACCACCTCCAGCGCCGGCAGCCGCTCCATCAGCGACCTCGAGATGCCGGTGTGGCCGCCCGTGATCACGCCGCGCATCGCGGCGCCGTGCGTCGCGATGTAGGCATCGGGGTCGGCCTGCTCGAACAGGCGGTGCATCGTGTACAGCTCGTCCAGCCGCGCATTGATCGACGGCACGAGGATGGGGTTCAGTTGCAGGATGTGCGGCTTCATGGCGCTCTCTTCAGGATGGCGGATGGGAGGCGATGCGGGACGGGCGGCCGGGCCGCGCGGCTCATTCGGGCTGGATGCCGGCGGCCTTAATGACGGCGCCCCAGCGCCGGTACTCGGCCGCCTGGAAGCTCGCCAGCTCGGCTGGCGTCGAGGTGAAGGGCTCCATGCCGTTCTGCTCGACGAAGCGTCGCACCGGCTCGGCAGTCATGGCCTTCTGCATCAAGGCGTTGATGCGCTCGACCACCGGCGCGGGCGTGCCGGCGGGCGCGTACACCGCGTTCCAGTAGCTGATCTCGTAGCCGGGCAGGCCGGCCTCGGCGATCGTCGGCAGGTCCGGCACCAGCGGGGAGCGCCGCGGACTGCTCACGCCCAGCGCCTTCAGCTTGCCGGCCTTGACCTGCGGCAGGCTAGTGGTGAGGTCCACGATCATCAGGTCCACCTGGCCGCCGACCAGGTCGACCATCGCCTGCGGATTGGCCTTGTACGGCACATAGGTCAGCTGGGTCTTCGTCATCTGCTGGAACAGCTCCGCCGCGACGCGCGCCGACGAACTGCCCGCGCCGAAGGTCAATGACTGCTGCTTCGCGATCGCGCTGAGCTCGGTGACGTTGCGGGCGGCCACCCGCGGATGCGTCACCAGCAGCAGATAGCCCTTGACCAGCGCGCCCACCGGGGCGAAGTCCTTCACCGGGTCGTAGGCCAGCTTGCGGAACAGGTGGGGATTGGCGGCCTGGGTCGTGTTGGTGGTGATGAACAGCGTGTAGCCATCCGCCGCCGACCGCGCCACCGCCTGGGCCGCGATGCCGCCACTGGCGCCGGCCTTGTTCTCGACGACCACCGGCACCTTGGTGGCGGCGGTGATCTCCGCGCCGATCGCGCGGGCCAGGCCATCGGTGGTGCTGCCGGGACTGGAGCCGACCACGATCGTGATCGGCTTGGACGGATAGGCGCTGGCAGCGGCCGCCGGGCTCTGCGCCCAGGCGGGGAGCGATGCCAGGCTGGCCGAACTCAGGAGGGTCAGCGCGGCCAGGCGGCGCGCGGGGTTCATGCGGGTCATGCGGTTGTCTCCGTGGGGGTGGGCATGAGGTCGGCACCGCGAGGATTTCTGAACGACCCTCGTCGATGTAGCGTGGACTCATGCTGCGGGCCCGCCACCGCATCGTCAATATTGATCATCAAGATCAATTCAAATCGGTAGCTCCGATGGAAAGAAGGCGTTTGTCTCGACGCGAGCGCTTGGACACGCCTGATGTTGACGATTACATTGACAACCTCGACGACCAGATTCCCGCCCACGCATGTCCCCCTGGATGACCCTGGACGAAGCGCGCGACGCCCTCGACGTGCGCGCGCAGACGATCTACGCCTACGTCAGCCGGGGCCGGATCGGCGTCAGCCCCGATCCGGCCGACTCGCGCCGCAGCCTCTACCGCGCTGAGGACGTGAAGGCGCTGCTGCGGCGCAAGGAGACCGGGCGCACGCGCGAGACGCTCGCGGCCACGACGCTGTTCGGCGCGGAGCCCAGCCTGCCGACGGCGATCTCGACCTTCTCCGGCGGGCGGCCCTTCTACCGCGGTGTCGACGTCGTGGAGCTCGCGGCGACGGCGACGCTGGAGGACGCCGCGCAACTGCTGTGGAACCTCGAGCAGGCGCCGGCCTTCCCGAGTCCCGTGGGCGTGCCGGGATCGCCGGCCGCATCGGCGCTGGACGTGGTGTCCGCGCTGCCCGTGGGCCGGGCCCGGGCGTTCGCCGAGCTGGCCGCGCTGACCGCGACCGGGCACTCGACGCGCGGCCGCCTGCCGCGCGTGCTGGTCGACGAGGCCGCCAGCCTGGTGGGCCGCCTAGCGATCGCGTTCGGCGCCTCGGAGGAGGACGACCGGCCGCTGCATGAGCGCCTCGCGCGCGGCTGGGGACTGCCGAAGGCCGTCGCCGCGCTGCTGCGCAAGACGCTGGTGCTCGCCGCCGACCACGAGATCACCAGCTCCGCGTTTTCCGCCCGCATCACCGCGTCGACCGGCGCCTCGTTGCCGGCCTGCCTGCTCGCGGGCCTGACCACCTTCTCCGGCCCGTTGCACGGCGACGCCTCCGGGCGCGTGCGCGCGCTGTTCGACGAGGTCGAGCGCGAAGGCGCCGACGCGGTGGTGGACCGCTACCTCGCCGCCGCGATGCCGCTGCCCGGCTTCGGCCACCCCATCTATCCGGACGGCGACCCGCGCGCCGCAGCGCTGATGGACGAGTTCAAGCCGCCGGCCGCGATCGCGCGCCTGATCGAGCGCGTGGTGACGCTCACCGGCCTGCCGCCGTCGATGGACGTGGCGCTCGCGGCGCTGGTCGCGCGCCACCGGCTGCCCGCCGACGCGGCGTTCGCGATCTTCGCGATCGCACGCAGCGTGGGCCTGCTCGCGCATGCGATGGAGCAGCTGGCCGTCGATTCGGTGATCCGTCCGCGCGGCCGCTACATCGGCCCGAGCGCGGCCCAGGCGCCCGACCCGCGCAAGGCCCGCCGGAAACGGTGACGGCGCCAGGCGTGACGGCGCGGACGATGACGACACCGCGCGATCGATGAAGGCCGCGTAAAGCCTACCGGCAGGGCACGGGCCGTGCCCGGGGCCAGTCCTTGCCCCGGCTCCGGCGTGCCCATCCCGCAAAGCCTGACACCCGCCTTGCAAAGCCCTGTGATCCGCTGGTAAACGCTCATGCCATGCGGTATTCACGGCCTTAGCATGGGTCGACGGACTGTTGCTGTTGCGTGCGCGCAGGCCCGGCGCCCGCTGGATGGAACGTCTTCACAGGATGGCGATCAGCGAGAGGAGACACACACATGTCGACGAGTTTGGCGCTGTACTTCGCGCTGGCCTGCGGGCTGGCGGCGGTGCTCTACGGCTTTATCCAACGCAGCTGGATCCTGAGCCAGGATGCCGGCAACCCGCGCATGCAGGAGATCGCCGGGGCGATCCAGCAAGGCGCCGCGGCCTACCTGGCGCGCCAGTACCGCACCATCGCCATCGCCGGCGTGGTGCTGGGCGTGCTGATCGGCGTGGCGCTGGACTGGAAGACCGCCCTCGGTTTCCTGGTCGGGGCGGTGCTGTCCGGGGCCTGCGGCTTCATCGGCATGAACGTCTCGGTGCGCGCCAACGTGCGCACCGCGCAGGCGGCGACGCAGGGCATGGCGCCGGCGCTCAATGTCGCCTTCAAGGGCGGCGCCATCACCGGGATGCTGGTGGTCGGCCTGGGCCTGCTGGGCGTGGGCCTGTTCTTCATGTGGGTCAGCCAGAACGGCACCCATGCCGACAGCCAGACGCTCAAGCCGCTGCTGGGCCTGGCCTTCGGCTCGTCGCTGATCTCGATCTTCGCGCGGCTGGGCGGCGGCATCTTCACCAAGGGCGCCGACGTCGGCGCCGACCTGGTGGGCAAGGTCGAGGCGGGCATCCCCGAGGATGACCCGCGCAATCCCGCCGTGATCGCCGACAACGTGGGCGACAACGTCGGCGACTGCGCTGGCATGGCGGCCGACCTGTTCGAGACCTACGCGGTCACGCTGATCGCGACGATGGCGCTGGGCGCGCTGACCTTCGGCGGCATGTCGATCGCGGCGCTGATCTACCCGCTGGTGCTGGGCGGCGCGTCGATCATCGCGTCCATCATCGGCTGCGGCTTCGTCAAGGCCAGCCCCGGCATGAAGAACGTGATGCCGGCGCTCTACAAGGGCCTGGTGGTGGCCGGCGTGCTGTCGGCGATCGCGTTCTGGTTCATCACCCGCGCACTGTTCCCGCAGGACCTGACGCTGCCGGGCGGCCAGACCATCGGCGCGAGCGCCCTCTTCTTCTCCTGCCTGGTCGGCCTGCTGCTGACCGCGGCGATGGTGTGGATCACCGAGTACTACACCGGCACCGACTACAAGCCGGTCCAGCACGTGGCCCAGGCCTCGACCACCGGCCACGGCACCAACATCATCGCGGGGCTGGGCGTGTCGATGCGCTCGACGGCCTGGCCGGTGCTGTTCGTCTGCGTCGCAATCCTGGTCGCGTTCAAGCTGGCGGGGCTGTACGGCATCGCGATCGCGGCGACGGCGATGCTGAGCATGGCCGGCATCGTGGTGGCGCTGGACGCCTACGGGCCGATCACCGACAACGCCGGCGGCATCGCCGAGATGGCCGAGCTGCCCGACAGCGTGCGCGACATCACGGACCCGCTGGACGCCGTCGGCAACACGACCAAGGCGGTGACCAAGGGCTACGCGATCGGCTCGGCGGGCCTGGCGGCGCTGGTGCTCTTCGCCGACTACACCCATGCGCTGGAGCAGCAGGGCCTGAGCGTCAGTTTCGACCTGAGCAACCACATGGTGATCGTGGGGCTGTTCATCGGCGGTCTGATCCCCTACCTCTTCGGCGCGATGGCGATGGAGGCGGTGGGCCGCGCGGCCGGCTCGGTGGTCGAGGAGGTCCGGCGCCAGTTCCGCGACATCAAGGGAATCATGGAAGGCACCGGCAAGCCCGAGTACGGCCGCGCGGTGGACATGCTCACCGCGGCGGCGATCAAGGAAATGATCGTGCCCTCGCTGCTGCCGGTGGTCGTGCCCATCGTGGTCGGCCTGGTGCTCGGCCCCGCCGCGCTGGGCGGCCTGCTGATGGGCACCATCGTCACCGGGCTGTTCGTGGCGATCTCGATGTGCACCGGCGGCGGCGCCTGGGACAACGCCAAGAAGTACATCGAGGACGGCCATCACGGCGGCAAGGGCAGCGACGCCCACAAGGCCGCGGTGACCGGCGACACGGTCGGCGATCCCTACAAGGACACGGCCGGCCCGGCGGTCAACCCCTTGATCAAGATCATCAACATCGTCGCGCTGCTGATCGTGCCGCTGCTGCCGGCGGTCGGTGTCGGCGGACCGGCGGCCGGCGCCCATGTGCCGCCCGCGGCCAGCGCGCCGGCGGCGGACACCGCGACGCCTCCCGCGGTGCCCGACGCCGTCGCCAGCGGCCCGATGGAAGCGGCCAGCGCGGCCTCCACGCCCTGACGGGGCGGGGGCCGCACGCGCCTCCGTGAAAACGCTGAGAAAAACAGCCCCGCGAGGGGCTGTTTGCGCTTTCAGCGCTCAGGCGCTCGCGGCAGAATCGGCGCTCATACCGCCACCGTCCAGGGACTCCGCTCAACATGCTCAGCCAGGCCATCACGCCGCGCGAATTCGAACGCCGCCGCGAGCAACTGGTCGAGCTCCAGCGCTTCCTGGCCTCGCAGGAAGCCGACTACGCCGAGTGCCGGCAGCGGATGCAGCGTTTCGTCGACCGCTACGTCGCTGCGCTGGGGCCGCTCTACATGGAGCTGGACGCGCTGGAATCGCAGCTCTACTGCGCGATGCGCTACCTGCACGAGGCACTGGCCCGCAACGGCCTGGACACCCGCCCGCCCGAATCCCCCCGCGCCACCGCGATGCCGCAGCTGCCGGTGCTGCCCGCCGGCGCGCCCTTGCCGGCGGAACCCGAGGGCGGTCTGGTCCAGGTCGGCCCGCCGCCGCTCAAGACGCTCTATCGCCGCGCCGCGAAGCGGCTGCATCCGGACCTGGCGCCGGACGATGCCGAGCGCGCCCGGCGCGAGCGCAAGATGGCCGAGGTCAACGAGGCCTACGCGAGCAGCGACCGCGGGCGGCTGGAAGCGCTGCTGCTGGCCGCGGGCGAGAGCCTCGTGAAGGTGCGCGGCGGCGACGCCGACGCGGTCCTGGAATGGCTGCGCAACGCGGAGCGCGCGGTGCAAGGCCGGCTGCGCGTGGTGCAGGCCCATACCGCCCTGCTCAAGAACCACACGATGCATGCGCTCGGCGAATCGATCGAGCGCGCCGAGAAGAAGGGCCTCGACCCGCTGGCCATCATGGCCAACCGCCTGCGCGCCCAGATCACCGAGCGCCGCCAGGAGCTCTACATCGGGCAGCGCCTGCAGCCCGAGTCCAGCATGGCCGAAGCCTTCCTGCGCCAGCGCCAGCAGCGCCTGGGCGGCGGCATCGCGGCGGTCTGAGCCTTTCTCCCGCGAGGCGGAACGGGGCGCCGGCGAGCGCGTGCCCCACCTGCGCCGTCCCGCTCCCAAGACGGGGTTGCGCGAGGCTCAGCGACGGCCGCGTGCCGGCGTGGGCCGCGGCGACAGGCTCGCGGCCCAGGTCGCGATCTCCGGCGCCAGCGCGTCCACGGCCGCCGCGGTCGCCTTGACGGCGCCCTCGGCATTGCCGCCCGCCGGCTCGGTGCGGTCGAACGCGCGCTGCGATCCGTCCTCCGCCGTCGCCATCAGGCGCACCTGCACCTCGCTGCGCGACGCGCTGGAGAAGCTCTGCAGGCTTTCCTCCAGCTCCAGCGTGACGCCGATCACCACTTGCGGATCGGCACCCGGCGCGACCGGCGCGCGCGCGATCTGCTGGCGCAGCCGCGTGGCCACCAGCACCGGCAGCGGCGCCGCCCAGCGCGAGTCGCGGTAGACGCGCCGCGCGTACGGGTCGGCGTCCGCGAGCCGGTAGGCGATGCCGGTGCCCTGCAGGGTCTCCGGCGCGGTCACCGCCTGCAGTTCGACGCGCTTGGCCAGCGGCGCCTGCGCCGGCCAGGCGGGGACGGGACCGAGGTCCCGCTGCGTCGGCGCCGGCGCGCGGCTGCCACAGGCGGCCATCAGCACGACGACCAGCGCGGCGGCGCCGATCGTCCAGGCGCGGCGCACGCTGCCGGTGCGGGGAAGTTCTTCGCGTTCGATCATTTCTTCGCTCCCGCCTCGAAGCCGGATTCGCCGGGGCCGGGTTCCGCGGGTCGGGGCCCGAGGATCAGGCTTTGCGGCTGGTCGCCGATGTTCTGCGCCGCGCGCTCCAGGGCCCGCGCGGCCTGCGACAGGTCGTCCAGCACCGCGCGCTGGCGCGGCTTGTCCGCCGAGCCGACCAGCGACAGCTCCACGCGCCGGAGCGTGCGCTGCAGCTGCGCGGCCGCATCGCCCAGTTGGTCGATCGCGACGGCCTTGCCCTTGTATTCCTCGACCAGCGCGCCGCCCTGCTTCGCGAGCGTGTCCACATTGCCCAAGGTGTTGCGCCCGGCGACCACCAGCCCGTCGGTGTTCTTCACCAGCGCGGGCAGCGCCTGCGCGGTCGGGCGCAGTTCCCTGACCAGCGCGTTGAGCTCGCCCGAGGCCTCGTTCAGGTGGGCCAGCGTCTGCGACAGCTGCTGCTGGTTGCTGTCGCTGAGCACCTTCTGGATCCGGTCCATCGTCGCCAGCGCGCCGGCCGCCAGCTTCGGGCCGACGTCCTGCAGCTGGTCGAGGAAGCCGGGCGCCAGCGGGATGCGCCGCGTCTGCAGCACGCTCTGCCGGGGATCCGCGGGCTCCCTGCCGTCGTCCAGGTCGATGAAGGACAGCCCGGTGATGCCCTGGTAACCGAGCTTGGCCTGCGTGCCCGGCGCGATGGGCGCGTCCGAGTCCACCTCGATGTCGACGAGGATCTGGCGCGGCTGCGCCGGGTCGAAGCGGATCGAATCCACCTTGCCGATCTGCACGCCGCGCAGCTTCACCGGGGCCTTGACGTTGAGCCCCGGCACGCCGGAGGCGGCGACCACGGTGAAGGTCTGCGTGTCGCCGCGGTCGCCGCGGAACCACAGCACGATCACCACCAGCGCCGCGCCCAGCAGCAGCACGAACAGCCCGGTGGCCAATGCATGCGCCTTGTTTTCCATGTGCCCGCCCGAATCCTCTTGTCGTTGTCCTGGTGAAGCCCACCGCCACCGCGTTCAGGCGGCCAGCTCGTCCCGGTGATGCAGCGCGTCGCGGTAGCTGCGCAGGTTGTCCGCGGCGCAGCGCTCCGCATGCCCGAGGAAGAAGTTGCGGATGAACGGATGCGGCTGGTTCACCACCTGCTCCAGCGGGCCGTGCGCGATCAGGTGCTGGTCCGCGAGCACCGCCACGCGGTCGGCGATCGCGAACAGCGTGTCCACGTCGTGGGTGACCATCACCACCGTCAGCGCCATCTCGCGCTTGAGGCTCTCGATCAGCTGCACGAAGCCCTTGGAGCTCGCCGGGTCCAGGCCCGCGGTCGGCTCGTCCAGGAAGAGCAGCTGCGGATCCATGATCAGCGAGCGCGCCAGCGACACCCGCTTGACCATGCCGCCCGAGAGCTCGGCCGGCATCTTGATGCCGTCCTCCGGCTTCAGGCCGACCTGCTGGAGCTTGGTCATCACCAGCTCCGCGATCAGGTCCTTGGGCAGGCTCTTGAGCTCGCGCAGCGGCAGCGCGATGTTGTCGAACACGGTCAGCGCGGAGAACAGCGCGCCCTGCTGGAACAGCACGCCCCAGCGGTGCCGTACCCGCGCCAGGTCGGTCGCCTCGCACTTGCCCAGCTTCTGGCCGAAGACCAGCACCTCGCCCTCGCTGGGGCGCTCCAGGCCCAGCATCAGGCGCAGCAGCGTGGTCTTGCCGCTGCCCGAGCCGCCGATGATGCCCAGCACCTCGCCGGCCGTGACGGTCAGGTTCAGGTCCTTGTGGATGCGCACGCCGCCGAGCACCGTGCCCACATGGCGCACCTCGATCACGGGATCGCCGGCCTGGACCTCCAGCGCGTCGACCGCTTCGGCCGGACCGGGTTCGATGCACTCGTTCATTGCTTCAGTCCCACGTCGGAGAACATCACCGCGAAGATCGCGTCCACGATGATGACCACGGTGATCGCGCTCACCACCGAATCGGTGGTGCCGGTCCCCAGGCTTTCGCTGTTGGGCTTGATCCGCAGGCCGAAGTGGCAGGCGACGAACGCGATCATCAGCCCGAACACCGCGGACTTGGACAGCCCCAGCCACAGGTTGGCCACCGGCACCGCGGCCGGCAGGCCCTGCAGGAACTGCACGTAGTCCAGGCCCAGCGTCGCCCGCGCGGCCACCATGCCGCCCAGCAGCACCATGCAACTGGTCCAGGTCATCACCAGGGGCAAGGACAGTGCCAGCGCCGCCATCTTGGGCAGCACCAGCCGGATCGTGTGGGAGATGCCCATCACCGACAGCGCGTCCAGCTCCTGCGTCACCCGCATCACACCCAGCTGCGCGGTCATCGCCGAGCCGCTGCGCCCGGCCACCAGGATGGCCGCCAGCAGCGGTCCGAGCTCGCGCCAGACGCTGATGCCCAGGATGTTGATGACGTAGATGTCGGCGCCATAGCTCTGCAGCTGCTTGGCGGTCAGGTAGGACAGCGTGATGCCCACCAGCACGCCCACCAGCGCCGTGATGCCCAGCGCCTGCGCGCCGCTGCGGTACAGGTGCGCGGAGATGTCCTTCCACGCGATCAGGTGGGGATGGCGCGCCAGCGTGCCCAGGTCGCGGGTCACCTGCCCCAGCAGCGCGACCGCGTCGAGCAGGTGGCTCGCCAGGTTCAGCAGGCCTTGCCCGAACTGGCGGACGTTCTGGATCCGCGGCGGTCGCGCCGGCTTGCCCTGCTTGCTGCCCAGGCGCGCGAACAGCGCCTGGAACATGTCCTTCATCGGCGCCGGCGGCCAGCGCAGGTCCTCGGGCTGGCGCCGTCCCCAGGCCTGCCACAGCAGCAGCGCGCCGGTCGGATCGAGCCGCCGCACCGCGCTCAGGTCCCAGGAGACGTTCGCGGTCGGCACCTCGCCGAGCTCGCCCCGCAGCGCCTCGACCCGCTCGCGCAGCGCGAGCAGCGTCCAGTCGCCCTCCAGCCGCGCCCGCACGCGGCCGCCTTCACCGGGCTCGCGCAGCAGGCGCGGCGACGGGTCGGCGGCGTCGGGGGAATCCAGGGGGGCGTCCATTGGGGTCAGAGCATAGCCGCGCGGGGGCGGTCCGGTGAACTCGGCGGACAGGAGATCGCCCAGTCAGACAAGACGCTGCCGCAGCCGCTCCAGATAGGTGCGGCTGCAGGGCACGCGGCTGCCGTCGCGCAGGCGCAGGTGGGCATCGCCGGACTCGGTGGGCTCGATGGCCTCGATCAGCCGCAGTCGCACCAGGTAGCTGCGATGGACCCGCACGAACACCGCCGGATCGAGGCGCTGCTCGAACGCGCCCAGGCTGCTGCGCAGCGGGTAGTCGTGGGACTGGCGATGCAGGTTGACGTAGTTGCCGCAGGCCTGCACCCACTCGATCTCGTCCACCGGCAGCAGGAATTCGTTGCCGAGTTTCTTCACCAGCAGGCGCTCGGGCAGCGCGGCGGGCGCAGGCGCGGGCTCGCTGCTGGGCGCCGGTGCGGGCCCGCTGTCGGGCGCGGGGACTGGCACGCTCGCTTCCCCTTGCCAGCGCCAGACGAACAGGCGGTAGGCGCCCGCGATCAGCAGGATGAAGGCATAGCTGCGCACGTCCTTGAGGGCCTCGTAGACCAGCTCGAGCGGCCAGTCGCCGAAGTCGTAATGCGCGTCCTGCGTCGCATAGGCCAGTTTGCGCAGCGCCACCATGCCAAGGACATGCGCCAGGCTGGTGATCAGCGAGAACAGCAGGTGCCATGGCAGATGGCGGCGCAGCTGGCCCCAGCGCAGCGGCCGGGTATCGGCGGCGCGCAGGATCCAGGGAATCAGGATCAGCCAGAGGATGGCGCTGGAGAACTCCCAGACCGCCGGCTCCCACGCCTTGAAGGCGAGACCGGCGCGGCGGATGTCGAGGTTGGTGGTGATCGTGTTGGCGATCGCGGAGCCGAGCAGCAGCACGGCCCAGGCGCCGCGCTCCACCCAGCGCCGATGGGTCAGGTACAGCCGCAGCCACTTGTCCTCGGTCATGGCGGCGCAGTGTAGGCGGGCGCGGCGCGGTGGCGGTCGATCGCCGCCCCTGGGACGGGGCGGATCGTCACCGCGCGGGGGCGACTCGTCACATTCCGACGCCGCGCCCGGCCCCGGCACCGATGCTGGCCGCCATGAACACCCCCTCCCCCACCCTCCCCCGAACGGGGTCGCCCCTCGGAGCGCCCCCTGGATCGCCCCTTGGATCGTCCCGCCTGACCGAACTGGACTGGCTGCGCGTGATCGCCTTCGCGCTGCTCATCCTCTACCACTCGGGCATGTTCTACGTGAGCTGGGATTGGCATGTGAAGTCGCCGCGGCTCGTCCCGGCGCTCGAGGCCTGGATGCTGTGGCTCAACCCCTGGCGGATGTCGCTGCTGTTCGTGATCTCGGGCGCGGCGACCGCCTTGATGGCGGAACGCGCGGAGTGCCCCGGCGCGCTGCTCGTCACCCGCAGCCAGCGCCTGCTGCTGCCGCTGCTGTTCGGGATGGCGGTGATCGTGCCGCCGCAGGCCTACCTCGAGGTGGTCGAGAAGCTCCACTACAGCGGCAGCTACCTGGATTTCCTGAAGCTCTATTTCCAGGCGTACCACGGCTTCTGCCGCGGCGACGACTGCCTGGCGCTGCCGACCTGGAACCACCTCTGGTTCCTGCCCTACCTCTGGACCTACACCGTGCTGGTGCTGCTGGCGCTGATGCTGCCCGGGGGGCGCCGAGTGCTCGCGCATCCGGCATGGGGGCGGCTGGTGGCCGACGGCCGGCTGCTCTGGGTGCCCTGGCTGGTCTTCGCGCTGCTGCGCCAGCACTTGCTGGAGCGCTTCCCCACCACCCACGACCTGCTCCACGACGGCTACCAGCATGGCGTGTACGCCGCGATGTTCCTGCTGGGCTTTGCGCTGTTCGGGTCGCGCGACGACCGGCACGGCGCCTGGGCCGCCGCGCGCCGCTGGCGCTGGGCGGCGCTGCTGGGCTACATCGCCGTGCAGGGGCTCTCGGAAGCGATCAGGAGCGCGTGGCGCCAGGCCCATGGCGAGGATTTCCCGGACGCGCTGTTGATGGCGCTGCGCGCGCTCAACGCCGGCAAGCAGTGGCTGCCGATCGTGGCGGTGATGGGCTTCGGCCGGCAGTGGTTCGCCGAGCGCGATTCGCCGACGCTGCGCTGGCTGACGCTGGCGGTGTTCCCGTTCTATTCGGTCCACCAGACGGTGACGGTCATCGCGGGCCACCTGCTGGCGTCGCTGCACTGGCCGCTGGCGCTGGAAGCGTTCGCGCTGGTGGCGATCACCGCGCTCGGCTGCCTGCTCGCCGCGCTCGTGGCGATGCGCGTGAACGCGCTGCGGCCTTGGATGGGCCTGGGGCCCTCGGTCCCTTCAAAGCGCAAGCGCCGGAAAGCAAAAAGCCCGGCACCTTGCGGTACCGGGCTTTCCGATTCTTCTTATTAATGGTCGGGGTGGCGGGATTCGAACTCGCGACCCCTTGCACCCCATGCAAGTGCGCTACCAGGCTGCGCTACACCCCGACGAAGCCTCAGATTCTATACGCAATTTTGCGGCTCATGCAAGCAAACTCTCTCGAATCGCCAACAGCTCGTCGCGCACCTGCTCCAGCGTCAGCTTCTCGAGCGACACCGTGGTGTGCGCCGCGCCGTCGGCGAAGTCCGCGGCGAGCGCGCGCGAGGCTTCGCGGTGATCGCGGTAGGCCTCGAGCTGCGCCGACGCGAGCGCTTCCGCGCGGAACTCCTGCGCGTTGGCGGCATGGCTGCCGGCATCGGTCAATTGATTGCGCGCGCCGCTGATCGTGAAGCCCTGGTCGTAGAGCAGATCGCGGATGCGGCGGATGAGCAGCACCTCATGGTGCTGGTAATAGCGCCGGTTGCCCCGCCGCTTCATCGGCTTGAGCTGCGTGAATTCCTGTTCCCAGTAACGCAGGACATAGGGCTTCACGCCGCACAGCTCGCTCACCTCACCGATGGTGAAGTAGCGCTTGGCGGGAATGGCGGGAAGCTGGACGTCCATGGGGATCAGCGGCTCCGGCGGCGGCGGGAAGGGTCAGACTCTACTCGAAGTCACTGCCCGTCGGCGTGTTGCCCTGGACCGCTTCTTTCAATTTGTGACTCGCATGAAACGTCACGACGTTGCGGGCCTTGATGGGGATCGCTTCGCCGGTGCGCGGGTTGCGGCCGGGTCTGGGCGCCTTGCGCCGGATGTTGAAGTTGCCGAAGCCCGACAGCTTCACCTCGCGGCCGCTGGACAGGCTCTGATGAATGATGTCGAAGAAGGCCTCGACCATGTCCTTGGACTCTCGCTTGTTCAGGCCGAGCTTGTCGAACAGCAGTTCCGCCAGCTCGGCCTTGGTCAGCGTGGGCGTCTCCAGGCTGCCGAGCAGCACCCGCGCCTGCTCCTTCAGATCGTCATCGTTCATCGACATCCTCCCCTCCCCCTCAGCCCCGCAGGCGCGCGCCCAGGCGTTCGCCCAGCTGCGTCACCACCTTCGCCACCGCCTGCTCGATGCGTTCGTCGGTCAGCGTGTTCTCGTCATCGAGCAGCTCCAGGCGCACGGCCAGGCTGCGTTCGCCCGCCTGCAGCTCCGCCGTCGGCTGGGCGGGCTTGAAGACGTCGAACAGACGCGCCGAGCGTACCAGGGCTTCGCCGCTGGATTCGATCGCCCGCATGAGGGAGGCATAGGTCACCTGCTCATTGACGATCAGCGCCAGATCGCGTTGCACCGCCTGCAGGCGCGGCACGCCCTGGCCCTGCGGCAGCGTGCGCGCCAGCACCGCGTCCAGCGACAGCTCGAACAGCACCGGCGCCGACGGCAGTTCGTAGCCCTGGCGCCACTTCGGATGCAGCTCGCCGATCACGCCGATCTCGACGCCGTCCAGCAGCACACGGGCGCTGCGGCCCGGATGCAGCGCGGGATGGGCAGCCGCTTCGAAGCTCAGCGCGCGCGGCGCGAACAGCGCTTCGAGGTCGCCCTTCACATCGAAGAAGTCGACGGCACGGTCCTTCTGCGCCCATTGCTGCTGGTCCGCCGGCCCCCAGGCCAGGCCGGCCAGGCGCATCGGCTGCGCGATGCCGGCGATCGTGGTGTCGCTTTCCTGCACCGAGGCGTCGCGCAGGAACACGCGGCCGATCTCGAACACGCGCACGCGCGGCGCCTTGCGCGACAGGTTGTTGCGCAGCACCTGCACGAGCGAGCCCATGAGCGACGTGCGCATCACCGCCAGCGGCGCGGCGATCGGGTTCAGCAGCTGGATCGGGTTGGCGTTGCCGGCGAGCTCCTGCTCCCAGCGCGCCTCGACGAAGCTGAAGTTGATGGTCTCGAAGTAACCCAGGCCGGCCATCGCGTGACGCAGCGCGTGCGTCGCGCGTCGCGATTCGGTGCGCACCTTGCCGACCACCGGCGCCAGCGGCGGCGTCGACGGCAGCTTCGGATAACCCAGCACGCGGATGACTTCCTCGATCAGGTCCTCCTCGATCTGCAGGTCGAAGCGGAACGACGGCGGCGTCACCGTGATCACGCCCGGCGCCGACGTGAAGGCCAGGCCCAGGCGCTGGAACACGCCTTCGCAGTCGGCCTGCGTGACCGGCATGCCGATCACCTTGGCGGCGCGCTCGACCCGCAGCGCGACCGGCTTGCGCTCGGGCAACTGCGTGGTCTGGTCGTCCATCGGACCGCACGTCGTTTCCGGGCCGCCGCAGATGGACAGGATCAGCTGCGTGATGCGCTCGATGTGATCGACGGTGCCGGCCGGATCGACGCCGCGCTCGAAGCGATGGCCGGCGTCGGTCGAGAAGTTGTAGCGGCGCGAGCGCCCCATCACCGCCTTCGGCCACCAGAACGCGGCCTCGACATAGATGTGCTTCGTGTCGTCGGAGACGGCCGTGGCGTCGCCGCCCATGATGCCGGCCAGCGACTCGACCTGCTCGCGATCGGCGATCACGCCGACCTGCTCGTCGACCTCGATGGTGTTGCCGTTGAGCAGCTTGAGTTGCTCCCCCTTCTTGCCCCAGCGCACGATCAGTTCGCCGTGGATCTTGTCCAGGTCGAAGATGTGGGACGGGCGGCCCAGTTCGAACATCACGTAGTTCGAGATGTCCACCAGCGGCGACACCGAGCGCTGGCCGCAGCGGGCCAGGCGGTCGACCATCCACTGCGGGGTCTTGGCCTTCGTGTCGACGTTGCGGATCACGCGGCCCGAGAAGCGGCCGCACAGGTCCGGCGCCTCGATGCGCACCGGCAGCTTGGCGTCGTTGGCGACGGCGGCGGGCGCGATCTCCGGCGCGATCAGCGGCGCGCCGGTCAGCGCGGAGACCTCGCGGGCGATGCCGTAGACGCTCAGCGCGTGCGCCAGATTCGGCGTCAGCTTCAGCGTGAACAGCGTGTCGTCCAGGTTCAGGTGCTTGCGGATGTCCTCGCCCAACGGCGCGTCCGCGGCCAGCTCGAGCAGGCCGCCATGGTCCTCGGACAGCTTCAGCTCGCGGGCCGAGCACAGCATGCCGAAGCTCTCGACGCCGCGCAGCTTGCCCTTGCCGATCTTGAAGGGCTTGCCGTCCTCGCCCGGGGGCAGCTCGGCGCCGATCGTGGCCAGCGGCACACGGATGCCCACGCGCGCGTTCGGCGCGCCGCAGACGATCTGCAGCAGCTCGGGGCCGCCGGCGTTGACCTTGCACACGCGCAGGCGGTCCGCGTCGGGATGCTGCACGGCTTCGACGATCTCCGCCACGACGATGCCGTGGAAAGGCGGCGCCACCGGGCGCAGTTCCTCGACCTCCAGGCCGGACATCGTCAGCAGCTCGGCCAGTTCTTGCGTGTTCAGCGCGGGATTGCAGAAGGCCCGCAGCCAGCTCTCAGGGAATTGCATGTGTTTCTCTCTTGCTCTCTAGGCGACCGACAGGCGTGCTTACTTGAACTGCGACAGGAAGCGCAGGTCGCCGTCGAAGAACAGGCGCAGGTCATTGACGCCGTAGCGCAGCATGGCCAGGCGGTCGATGCCCGAGCCGAAGGCGAAGCCGATGTAGCGCTCGGGGTCGAGGCCCATGTTGCGGATCACCTGCGGGTGCACCTGGCCCGAGCCCGACACCTCCAGCCAGCGGCCCTTCAGGGGGCCGGAGCCGAACATCATGTCGATCTCGGCGCTGGGCTCGGTGAACGGGAAATAGCTGGGGCGGAAACGGATCTCCATGTCCGTCGTCTCGAAGAACTGCTGCATGAAGTTCACGTAGACGGACTTGAGGTCCTTGAAGCTGATGTTCTCGCCGACCCACAGGCCCTCGACCTGGTGGAACATCGGCGAATGCGTCGCGTCGCTGTCGACGCGGTAGGTGCGGCCCGGCGCGATCACGCGGATCTCGGGCATCGGCTGGCCGGCGTCGATCAGCGCGCGATGCTTCTTGACGTGTTGCACCGCGTAGCGGATCTGCATCGGGCTGGTGTGGGTGCGCAAGACATGGCCCCCTTCGATGTAGAAGGTGTCATGCATCGAGCGGGCCGGATGGTCTTCCGGCGTGTTCAGCGCGGTGAAGTTGAACCAGTCGTTCTCGATCTCCGGACCATCGGCCACGTCGAAGCCCATCGAGCCGAAGATGGCCTCGATGCGCTCCATCGCCCGCGTGATCGGGTGCAGGCCGCCGGTGCCGCGCTGGCGGCCGGGCAGCGTGACGTCCAGCGCCTCGGCCTTGAGCTGCTTCTCGAGTTCGGCATCCGCCAGCGCCTGGCGACGCGCGGTCAGCGCGGCCTCGATGCCCTGCTTGAGCTGGTTGATCTGCGCGCCGCGGGTCTTCTTCTCCTCGACGGACAGCGCGGCCATGCCCTTCATCAGCTCGGTGACCTGGCCGGTCTTGCCCAGGAAGCGGGCCTTGGCGTTCTCCAGGTCAGCGGGAGTCGTGGCGGCGGCGAAATCGCCGGTGGCCTGTTGCAGCAGTTGATCGAGGTCGTTCATCGCGGGGCGCCGATGCGGCATCTGGCGTCGTTGGCGGAAATCGAAGGGCGCGACGGTGAAATGGCGAACATCGCACCACCGCGCCGGAATGAAAAAAGGCCGAACACCAGGGTGTCGGCCTTTGAAAAGGGCGACTCCGGCAACGCCGGAGTTGCCAGTCCGTCCACGGGCGAGCACCCGCAAACGGACCTTGGCAATTAAGCCAGAGCGGCCTTCACCTTGGCGAAGATGCTGGCGAAACCAGCAGGATCGTTGACGGCGAGATCGGCCAGGACCTTGCGGTCGATGTCGATCTGGGCCTTCTTCAGGCCGGCCACGAACTTGCTGTAGCTCAGACCCAGGCCACGGCTCGCCGCGTTGATACGGGCAATCCACAGCTGGCGGAACACGCGCTTCTTGGCACGGCGGTCACGGTAGGCGTACTGACCCGCCTTCATCACCGCCTGCTTGGCGATGCGGAAGACGTTCTTGCGACGACCACGGAAGCCCTTGGCCAGGGCCAGGACCTTCTTGTGACGAGCACGTGCGGTGACACCACGTTTGACGCGAGGCATGTTGTATCTCCTTGTCTACTGCTGGATTACAGACCAGCGGTGGGCAGCATCGCGGCGATGTGGCCCATGTTGGTCTCATGCACGGTCGTGGCGCCACGCAGCTGGCGCTTGTTCTTCGTGGTCTTCTTGGTCAGGATGTGGCGCTTGAACGCCTGACCGCGCTTGACGGTGCCACCCGGACGAACGCGAAAACGCTTTTTCGCGCTGCTCTTGGTCTTCATCTTGGGCATGACTGCTCCTTCTATGTGCGTCCCTGCAGGCGACCCCGGGTTCCGGAGTACTTGCCTGGCCTGCAGGAGACTAATGAGCCTGTCGACGACCAGATCGACAGGCCAGGTCTGCAAGAACAACGCCTTGCAAACAGAACCGGGCCGCAGCCCGGTTCTGTTTGCACCCCTTGCGAGGTGAGGGCCGACCCGCGGGCCGGCCCGGCGCATCAGCTGCGCTTCTTCGGCGCGAGCACCATGATCATCTGGCGCCCTTCCAGCTTGGGCATGTGCTCCACCACCGCCACGTCCGCCAGTTCATCGCGGATGCGCTCCAGCATGCGCATGCCGATGTCCTGGTGGGTGATCTCGCGGCCGCGGTAGCGCAGCGTGACCTTGCCCTTGTCGCCGTCCTCCGCGATGAAGCGGCGCAGGTTGCGCATCTTGATCTGGTAGTCGCCTTCGTCCGTGCCCGGACGGAACTTGACTTCCTTGACCTCGATGACCTTCTGCTTGGACTTGGCTTCCGCCGCGCGCTTCTGCTCCTGGTACTTGAACTTGCCGTAGTCCATCAACCGGCAGACCGGCGGGACCGCTGTCGCGGCAATCTCAACCAGATCGACGTCCAGGTCACCGGCCATCCGGAGCGCTTCCTGGATCGAGACGATGCCGATCGGCTCGTTCTCCGGGCCATTCAGACGGACTTCGGAAGCGGTGATTTCGCGGTTCAGGCGGTGCTTGCGCTCCGGAATCGCACGACGGTCAGCAAAAGTAGCGATGGTGGTTACCTTTAAACGGGCCTTGGCAAGGGTCCGAAGAGATCAATAAACGCAAAAAGCGCCCGACTCAGGCTTTGTCCGCGATGGCCGTCGAGAGCTTCGAGACGAAGTCCTCCAGCGACATCACGCCCAGATCCTGGTTGCCTCGGGCGCGCACTGCAACCGCGCCGTTCGCCTTTTCCTTGTCGCCGACGACGAGGATGAACGGGACTTTTTGCAGCGAATGCTCGCGGATTTTATACGTGATCTTTTCATTGCGCAAATCGGCCTGGACCCTAAGCCCTTGTTTTTGCAGCGATTTCACAATGTCTGAAACGTAATCCGCCTGGGCGTCCGTGATATTCGCGACAACCACCTGCGTCGGCGCCAGCCAGACGGGCAGCGCGCCGGCGTGCTGCTCGATCAGGATGCCGATGAAACGCTCCAGGCTGCCGACGATCGCGCGATGCAGCATCACGGGCGTGCGGCGCTCGCCGTCCTCGCCGACGTACTCGGCACCCAGGCGGCCCGGCATCGAGAAGTCGACCTGCATCGTGCCGCACTGCCACTGGCGGCCGATCGCGTCCTTGAGCGTGTATTCGATCTTCGGACCGTAGAAGGCGCCATCGCCGGGGGCGATGATGAATTCCACGCCGGAGGCGCGCAGCGACTCCATCAGCGCGAACTCGGCCTTGTCCCAGACCTCATCGGAGCCGATGCGCGCCTCGGGGCGCGTCGCGACCTTGTAGATGATGTTCTCGAAACCGAAGTCCTTGTAGACCTTCTGCAACAGTGCCGTGTACGCCACGCATTCGGCCAGGATCTGGTCTTCCGTGCAGAAGATGTGGCCGTCGTCCTGCGTGAAGCCGCGCACGCGCATGATGCCGTGCAGGCCGCCCGTGGGCTCGTTGCGATGGCACTGGCCGAACTCGCCGAAGCGCAGCGGCAGATCGCGGTAGCTCTTGATGCCGTGCTTGAAGATCAGGATGTGACCGGGACAGTTCATCGGCTTGAGCGCGTAATCGCGCTTCTCCGATTCCGTCGTGAACATGTTGTCGCGGTACTTGTCCCAGTGGCCCGTGGCCTCCCACAGCGTCTTGTCGAGCAGCTGCGGGCCCTTCACTTCCTGGTAGCCGTTGTCGCGGTACACGCGGCGCATGTACTGCTCGACCTCCTGCCACACCGTCCAGCCCTTGGGATGCCAGAAGACCACGCCCGGCGCGTGCTCGTCGATGTGGAAGAGCTCCAGCTCCTTGCCGAGCTTGCGGTGGTCGCGCTTCTCGGCTTCCTCGAGCATGCGCAGGTAGTTGGCCAGGTCGTCCTTCGTCGCCCAGGCCGTGCCGTAGATGCGCTGGAGCTGCTCGTTGCGGTGGTCGCCGCGCCAGTAGGCGCCCGCCACCTTCATCAGCTTGAAGAACTTGAGCTTGCCCGTGGACGGGACGTGCGGGCCGCGGCACAGGTCGGTGAAGCCGCCCTCGGCGTAGAGCGACACGTCCTGGTCGGCCGGGATGCTCTCGATGATCTCGGCCTTGTAGGCCTCGCCGATGCCCTTGAAGTACTGCACTGCCTCGTCGCGCGGCAGCACCGAGCGCACCACCTTCTCGTCCTTCTTCGCGAGCTCGGCCATCTTGGCCTCGATCGCCGCGAGGTCCTCGGGCGTGAAGGGACGCTTGTAGGAGAAGTCGTAATAGAAGCCGTGCTCGATGACCGGACCGATCGTGACCTGGGCCTCGGGGAACAGCTCCTTGACCGCGTAGGCCAGCAGGTGAGCCGTCGAGTGGCGGATCACCTCCAGGCCGTCCGGATCCTTGTCCGTGACGATGGCCAGCTGCGTGTCCTGGTCGATGAGGAAGCTCGTGTCGACGAGCCTGGCGTTCTCGCCCGCGCCGACGCGGCCGGCCAGCGCGGCCTTGGCCAGGCCCGTGCCGATCGAGGCGGCGACCTCGGCGACGGTCACCGGCTGCGGGAACTCGCGCTTGGAACCGTCGGGCAGTTGGATGGAAATTTGGGACATGTTCGGGTACTCCAGAAAACAAAAAGCGCGGCCACTTGCCGCGCTTGATCTGGGGTGCTGACTGTTTCCGGACAGCAGGGGAAAAGACGTGACGAGCCGCGGCCGCTCAAACCTTCGCAGTGGAGGTGCTAGTCCGCGGTGTCATAACCGATTCGCCTTTCCCGGTCCTTGTTGGAAAAAAGAAATGAAGGCGGCAGTGTAGCTCAGAGCGCCTGGATGTCGAGCGACGGACGGGCGCAGGCCTCCTGGAACTCGTCGCGCAGGCGCTCGCCCTCGCGCACCGCGCGCAGCCAGTCGCGGGCGCGGCCCGGCACGTCGTTCAGGTAGCGCTGGAAGTCGTTGCGGTCGGGCAGCTTGCCATTGGGCAGCGTCTTCACCCACTCGGGGTTGGGCGTCAGCAGCACGACGTTGTCGAGGAAGGCGCTGGTGCGGTGCCGGTGCTTGAGCGCCTTGTCCAGCCATCCGGGAATCACGCTCGACTGGAAATGCGGATAGAGCGCGATGCCGTCGCCCACCATCGCCGCGTAGTTCAGGTGCAGGTGGTAGTCGGTGATGCCGCCGTCCCAGTAGGCGCCGGCGGGCGCGCCTTCGATGTCGTGCACGGCCTGCAGCCAGAACGGGATGGAGCAGCTCGCCAGCAGGCTGGGCTTGAGGTTGCCGGCGTCCAGCGCGACCTGGTGGCTGCGGTAGTCCGCGAGCGGCATCGGCAGCGGCGAGCGCTTGTCGGAGAACACCACCCGCTCCAGCCAGGCGCCCATCGCGCGGCGCGACATCGCATTGGCCGCGAAGGCGCCGAGGTAGCCCAGCGGCGTGCGCAGCCGCCCTTCCCGCCCGAGCACATGTTTCCCGCGCGAGGTGAACACATGCAGCCGGAACTGGGGATGGGCGAGCACCTCGGCCTCGCGCCCGCCGAAGATCTCGGCCAGCTTCTGCGAGAAGGCGCGGGTGACGGTCGCGGCGCTCGGGCGCTTGCCGGGCTCGGACTCGTAGTCCTGGTGGGCGTAGTCGTGGGCGAGGCGTTCGAACTCGGCGCGGCAACCGGCGGCGTCGCGGCTCAGGCAGGCGGTGGCCATGCGCCAGGCGCCGATCGAGGCGCCCAGCAGGTGCACCTCCTGGCCGCCGGACGGGAGGAACTCCCCGAACAGATGGGCGTCGAGCGCGCTGAGGATCAGCCCCTTGGGGCCGCCGGCCGCGCCGGGCACGGCGCGCACGTCGGCGGCGCGCAGGCCATGGTCGCGCAGCCGTTGGCGCGCACGGGGTCCGGCGAGGATCTGCAAGGCCTGCATCGGGCGGTTCGTCCTTTCATGGGGCAACGACGCCCGACGCGGCCGGTCGCTCCTCGCCTGATCGTCAGGTTCAGAGCTTCATTTCCAGGTTGAGCTGGAACCAGGGCTTGAGGCTGCGGCCGGTGGCGTAGTAGTCGCCATTGGCCAGCGTGGTCTCGGCCCGCGCGTCGAGCGGGAAGAGATTATTGGCCGAGAAGCGGACCGAGGTCTTGGGGTTGACCATCCATTGGGCGAAGACGTCCAGGCCGCGGTTGCGCGAGAACTCGACCTGCTGGCGGTCGGTCTGGCGCACCGTGTAGACCGGCGTGTAGTTCAGGTTGGCGCCGGTGGTGACCGGCACGCCGCTGAAGCGGTAGTCGAAGCCCAGGTTGGCGGTCCAGGGCTGCTGCTGGTCCAGGCGGTTGTCCGGTCCGGACACGGCCTTCACCCGCGAGCGGTAGACGCTGAACGAGCTGCGCAGGTTCAGCGGCGTCTTGGCCTCGAACAGCGACGGGAACAGCTCGCCGGCGCGGCCCTTGAGCTCCAGCTCGATGCCGCTGGTGGTGGCGCTGGAGAAGTTGGTCGGGCGGATCACGTAGCGCGGCACCGGCACCAGCGCGCTGGCCGGATCCAGCGTCACGACGTTGCGGATCAACTGGCTGATGTTGCGGTGGAACAGGCCGACGCTGAAGAGGCTGCCGCCGCTCAGGTACTTCTCGTAGGCGATGTCCAGGCCCGTCGCGAGTTCCGGCTTGAGGCCCGGATTGCCGACGCGGTCGGGGTTGAGCTCGTCGTTGGCCTGGCCGGGGTCGGGGAACTTGCTGTTGAGCGTGTAGCGGCCCAGCATCTGCGTCAGCTCCGGCGCCTTGTAGCTGCGCGTCAGGCTGGCGCGGATCATGTCGCGCGCCTTCGGGTCCAGCTTGTAGGTCAGGTGCCACAGCGGCGACAGCACGCTGGAGCTGTTGCGCGCATCGGTCGCGACGCCGCGGCTGGTGGTGACGATGCGCTCATGGCGCAGGCCGAAGTAGGTCGACCACTGCGGGTTGATCTCCCACTCGTCCTGGATGAAGAAGGCCTGGCGGCGGATGCGCGCGCCGAAGTTCTCGCCGTTGAGCGCGGGCAGCTGCTCGCCGCCGGCCACGGTGGTATCGCGGATCTCGTCGCGCTTGCGGAACTCGAAGTCCCAGCCCAGCGTCACCGTGTGCTCGTCGCCCAGGATCTGGCTGTACTTGCCGGCCTGGGTCAGGCTGCGGTCGCGGCTGTCGATCAGCGCGTCCACCGGCGCGACCGCGTTCAGCGTGTGGTTCTCGATGTGGTTCTTCGCGTCCTGCACGCCGGCCTTGAGCTCCCACTTCTGCGTCTCGCTGAAGCGGTTGTTCCATTGCAGGTTGGCGCGCAGCATCTGCCAGACGCCCTGGTTGTCGCTGTCGTCGTCCAGGCGCGGCGTCTTGTACTGGCCGTCCGGCACCAGGCGGACCGAGTTGTTCCACCAGCCCTTCTGCGCGAAGCCCTGCAGCGACACGCTCTCGTCGTCGCTGATCTTCCAGGTCGCGCGCGGCGCGGAGTTGAAGGCATGGCCCCAGTTGCGCATCTTGCCGTGCTGGGCGGCGACGACCGGCTGGTCGTTCAGGTCGGTGCCGTTGCGCTCGGTGGAGCTGCGCATCTCCTGCAGCCACTGGAAGGCGGACACCGGCACCGACAGCGAGACCGGCCCGAAGCGCTCGCCGAAGGTGAAGGTGGCCGAGGGCACCGGATGGTTGATGTTGTAGCCGGCGCCGATGCGCAGGTCGCGCTGCGACACGCGCGGCGCCTCCTTCAGGATGATGTTGATCGCGCCGGCCACGGCCTGCGCGCTCTGGTCGGCGCTGGGGCCCTTGGTGACCTCGATGCGCTCGACCTGCGCCGGGTCCAGCTGGTCCAGCTTGAAGCCCGGGGGCGCCGGATCGCCGTTGATCAGGATCAGCGTGTAGCCCGAGCCCAGCCCGCGCATGCGGGGCGCGCCGTCGGCCACGTTGACGCCGGGCAGCCGCTTGAGCACGTCGGCCACGCTGGTGTCGCCGTAGCGATCCAGCTCCTCGCGCCCGTAGACCTGCTTGGCCACCGGCGCGCGGCGGCGCAGGTCCGAATCGTTGGTGCGGCCGGTGATCTCGACGCGGTCCAGGCGGCGGCCCGCGGCCGGCTCGTTGCCCATGCCCGGGGGCGCTTCCTGGGCCCAGGCGGACACCGCGGGCAGGGCGACAGTCAGGCAGACAAGGGCACAGGCCCTGGCGATGGCGTGGGTCTTCAAGGGGGCTCCCGAGATTCGTGTCGACACGATGGCGATGTGTCGACTTTTGTCATTGACGGTAAACGGCGCGCAGCGTAGCTGCACGCCGCCCGTTCTGACACCTCGGCTGCGACCGGCCGCGAAAAATGTGGGATCAAACGCGATTCGACGCCGCGGACGGCATGGCCCGGGCGCGACTGGAGTCGCCGCGGCGGCGGGGCCGGGCGAACAGCGCCCCGCGCCCTCGCCCGCCGCGGATCAGCGCTTGAGCTTGGCGAAGGCCGCGGCCATGGCGCCGCCCTGCGGCTGCGCGGCCTGCTGCGGGCGACCGCCGCCCTGGCGCTCGTTGCGACCGGCGGGGCGGAAGCTGTTGTCCGCCTTCGCGCCGCCGCGCGGCGCCTGCGCGTCCAGCTTCATCGTCAGCGAGATGCGCTTGCGGGCCAGGTCGACCTCCAGCACCTTCACCTTCACGATGTCGCCGGTCTTCACGACCTCGCGAGCATCGTTGACGAACTTGTTGGCCAGCTGGCTGACGTGAACCAGGCCGTCCTGGTGCACGCCCAGGTCGACGAAGGCGCCGAACTGCGCCACGTTGGACACCGTGCCCTCCAGCACCATGCCCTCCTTCAGGTCCTTGATGTCCTCGACGCCGTCGTTGAAGCGCGCGACCTTGAAGTCGGGGCGCGGATCGCGGCCGGGCTTCTCCAGCTCGCCGAGGATGTCCTTCACCGTGATGGCGCCGAAGCGCTCGTCGGCGAAGGCCTCCGGCTTGAGCGCGCGGATCACGTCGGACTTGCCCATCACGTCGGCGATCGGCCGCTGCACCTGCGCCAGGATGCGCTCGATGACCGGGTAGGTCTCGGGGTGGACGCCGCTGACGTCCAGCGGGTTGTCGCCGTCGCGGATGCGCAGGAAGCCGGCCGCCTGCTCGAAGGTCTTCGGCCCCAGGCCGGTGACGTCGAGCAGTTGCTGCCGGTTGCGGAACGCGCCGTTGGCATCGCGCCAGCGCACGATGGAGGCGGCGACGCCGGCCGAGAGGCCCGACACGCGCGACAGCAGCGGCGCGGACGCGGTGTTCAGGTCGACGCCCACCGAGTTCACGCAGTCCTCGACCACCGCGTCCAGCGTGCGCGCGAGCTCGCTCTGGTTGACGTCGTGCTGGTACTGGCCGACGCCGATCGACTTCGGATCGATCTTCACCAGCTCCGCCAGCGGGTCCTGCAGGCGACGGGCGATCGAGACCGCGCCGCGCAGCGACACGTCCAGGTCGGGCAGTTCCTTCGAAGCGAATTCCGACGCGGAGTACACCGACGCGCCGGCCTCGCTGACGACGACCTTCTCGATCACCGTCTCCGGCGACATCGACTGGATGCGCTTGATCAGGTCGGCGGCGAGCTTGTCGGTCTCGCGCGAGGCGGTGCCATTGCCGATCGCGATCAGGTTGACGCCGTGCGTGGCGCACAGCCGGTCCAGCGTGTGGATCGAGCCTTCCCAGTCGCGCTTGGGCTCGTGCGGATAGACGGTCGAGGTGTCGAGCACGCGGCCGGTGTCGCTGACCACGGCGACCTTCACGCCGGTGCGGATGCCGGGGTCCAGGCCCATCACGACGCGCTTGCCGGCCGGCGCGGCCAGCAGCAGGTCGCGCAGGTTCTCGGCGAAGACCTTGGTCGCGACCTTCTCGGCCTCCTCGCGCAGGCGGGCGAACAGGTCGCGCTCCAGGCTCAGCGACAGCTTGACCTTCCAGGTCCAGGCGACGGTCTTGCGGATCAGTTCATCGCCGGCGCGCTTGGCGTGGCTCCAGCCGAGGTGGCGCGCGATGCGGCCTTCGGCCAGCGAGGGCTGACCGGGCACCAGCTCTTCGTCGAGCGCCAGCTTGGCGTCGAGGAACTCCTGCGTGCGCCCGCGGAAGACGGCCAGCGCGCGGTGCGAGGGCACGGTGCGGATCGGCTCGGCGTAGTCGAAGTAGTCGCGGAACTTGGAGATGTCGGGGTTGTTCTCGTCCTTGCCGTCCATCAGCTTCGACTTGAACAGGCCCTCCTCCCACAGCCATTCGCGCAGCTTGCCGATCAGCACGGCGTCCTCGGCCCAGCGCTCGGACAGCAGGTCGCGCACGCCGTCCAGCACCGCGTAGGCATCGACGAAGCCGGCATCGGGATTGAGGAAGGCCGCCGCCTCGGTCATCGGATCCAGCGACGGATCGGCGAAGAGCTTGTCGGCCAGCGGCTCCAGGCCGGCCTCGCGGGCGATCAGGCCCTTGGTGCGGCGCTTCTGCTTGTAGGGGAGGTAGAGGTCCTCGAGCTCCTGCTTGGTCGGCGCGGCCGCGATGGCGGCGGCGAGTTCCGGCGTGAGCTTGCCCTGCTCCTCGATGGACTTGAGCACCGCCTCGCGGCGGTCCTCGAGCTCGCGCAGGTAGCTCAAGCGGGCTTCCAGCTCGCGCAACTGGATGTCGTCGAGGCCGTCGGTGGCTTCCTTGCGATAGCGGGCGATGAACGGGACGGTGGCCCCGCCGTCGAGCAGCTCCACGGCGGCATTGACCTGGGCCGGGCGAACCTTCAGCTCGGCGGCAATCTGGAGGAGGATCTTGTCCAAAACAGCGACGGGGCCGAAGGCCCGGGAAAGCAACGAAAGCGCGCGAGTTTAGGTCACGCCGGGAAGGCCCTGTGCAGCACCGCGTCGGCATCGAAGCCGCCCAGGTCGAGCGCCCCCGCCACCGCGCCCCAGCGCGGATCGAAACGGCTCGCGATGAAGGCGTCGGCGACGAAGGCCGGCGCATGCGCCCGCAGCAGCGCCGCCTGCGCCAGCAGCACCAGCCGCGTCGCGAAGCGGCGGCCCAGCGCCTCCAGCTGGTCCGGCGGCGTGGCGAGCATTGCCCGCAGCACATCCAGTTCCGCGCGCGCCGGTACGTCGTCGCGCAGCGCCTGGCCCAGCCCGTCCAGCAGCGCGAGGAAGGCCTGCGGGTCGCGGGCGACGGCGCGCATCACGTCCAGGCACATCACGTTGCCCGAGCCCTCCCAGATCGAGTTGACCGGCGCCTCGCGGTAGAGCCGGCCCATGACGCCGTCGTCGATGTAGCCGTTGCCGCCGAGCACCTCCATCGCCTCGCCGGTCAGCTCGACGGCGCGCTTGCAGACCCAGAACTTCGCCGCCGGCGTCACCAGCCGCATCCAGGTGCGCTCGCCCGCATCGTCCTGGCGCTCGAAGGCCTGCGCCAGCCGCAGGCTCAGCTGCATCGCGGCCTCGCTCTCCAGCGCCAGGTCCACCAGCACCGCCCGCATCAGCGGCTGCGCCGCCAGGCGCCTGCCGAAGGCGCTGCGGTGGCGCGCGTAGTGCAGCGCCTGCACCAGCGCCTGGCGCAGCATCGCCGCGCTGCCGACGACGCAGTTCAGCCGCGTGTAGGTCGCCATCTCGATGATGGTCGGGATGCCACGGCCCTCCTCGCCCATCAGCACGCCGTGGGCGTCCTGGAACTCGACCTCGGAGCTGCTGTTGCTGCGGTTGCCGACCTTGTCCTTGAGGCGCTGGATGTGGACCGCGTTCTTCGTGCCGTCCGGGCGCCAGCGCGGCACGAAGAAGCAGCCCGGCGCGCCGTCCGGCGTCTTGGCCACGACCAGGTGGGCGTCGCACATCGGCGCGGAGAAGAACCACTTGTGCCCGGTGAGCCGGTAGTCGGCGCCGCGGCCGCCGGCGCCCACCGGCTCGGCGCGGGTCGTGTTGGCGCGCACGTCGGAGCCGCCCTGCTTCTCCGTCATGCCCATGCCCAGCCAGATCGAGCGCTTGTCCGCCAGCGGCAGGTCGCGGCCGTCGTAGTCGGTGCTCAGGAGCGGCTCGCGCAGCGCCGCCCACAGCGCCGGCTCGCGCCGCAGCACCGGGATGCTGGCCTGCGTCATCGTCGCCGGGCAGAGCGTGCCGGCCTCGATCTGTCCGTGCAGGTAGAAGCCGGCGGCCCAGGCCGCCCAGCGGCCGGGGCGTTCGTCGCGCAGCGGCATCGCGACCAGGTCCGCCCGCCGGTAGGCGGCGAGCAGCGCATGCCAGCCGGGATCGAACTCGACGCGGTCGATGCGCCGGCCGCGCTTGTCGAAGCTCTCCAGCGTCGGCGTCACCCGGTTGATGCGCTCGGCGATGGCCTGGGTCTCGGGACGACCGAGCCAGATGGCGTACTCGGCCAGGCCCGGCACGAAGGCGTCCGCGCCGGCGCGCGCGAGCGCCTCGCGCAGCGCCGGGTCGATGGCCAGCGGCGAGTGCCCGGCCAGCTCGTCGACCTGGTTGGTGACCTCGTGGGTGCGCCAGCCCGTGGCCCCGGCGGCGGCAGCGGGACCTGCGGCGGTGGGGACATCGGGGGCGCCGGGCGCGGTGGGTGTCGTGTCCATGGGCGACATGGTGGGCGTCTCCTGCAAAAGCTGGATGGTCCCCGGTTCCTGGCGTGTCCTCTGGATCGGGGTCGCGGCGGGGGCCATCCTCGCCTATCGCGCGCACGCCAGCCACCGGCGTGCCCATCCAGCTTGTTGCAAGGGTTACACCGGATGTCAGTCCTGACAGGCCATCGCGGACGCCGGAGCCCCTACATTCGCGCAGTCGTCCGGACCAGCCACAGCAAGACCACGACCTCGGGCCCTCCGAGGCAACCGGCGACACCTCGGGACGCGGCGCCTGCCGCACCTCCAAGAACATCTGGAACGGCCTCACCACGGGCCGCGAACAGAGGGGGCCGTCCCGTTCCCACCCGAGCGAGTCCGGCCATTTCTTCGGGAGATCTCACCGATCCATCACGTAAGAAAGAGGCGATATGACACAGGCATTCATCCAGCGTTTCCTGCGCGTCAGCATCATGGCCGCCGCGGCTACCGCCGCCTGCCAGGCCCTGGCGGCGGATCGCGTCCTGCTCGACGACCAGTCCCCGGTGAACACCACGATGCGCGCGTCGAGCGCTCCCCAGAACGCGGGCACCGCGCTGGGACTCGCGGCCAGCGACCTGCAGGCCGTGCGCAGCCAGACCTACCCCAGCGGCAAGGTCGTCACCCGTCACCAGCAGTACCACCAGGGCGTGCCCGTCTGGGGCGAAGGCGTCGTGGAGCACCGCGACACCAACGCCGGCACCTCGCGCTACTCCGGCAGCCTGCTGACCAACATCCAGCAGGACCTGAACACGGTGCAGCCCGGCCTGACCGCGCAGGGCGCGCTGGCCCAGGCCAAGGGCGCCGTCAACGCGGTGCTGACCGAGAACGAGCAGTCCAAGCTGTACGTCCGGCTCAATGCCAACGGCAAGGCGCAGCTGTTCTACCTGGTGTCCTTCATGCGGCATGACCGCCAGGAGCCCAGCCGCCCGCACTTCATGATCGACGCCACCACCGGCGCGGTGCTGGAGCGCTGGGAAGGCCTGGCCCACCGTGACGCCACCGGCCCCGGCGGCAACACCAAGACCGGCCGCTACGAATACGGCACCGACTACCCGGCGCTGCAGGTCACCGACACCTGCCAGATGAATTCCGGCAACGTGATCACGGTCAACCTCAACGGCAGCACCAGCGCCAGCAACACGCCCTTCCAGTTCACCTGCTCGCGCAACGAGTACAAGCAGATCAACGGCGCCTACTCGCCGCTGAACGATGCCCACTTCTTCGGCAACGTGATCTTCAACATGTACCGGGACTGGTTCAACCTGCGGCCGCTGACCGGCACCCTGTACATGCGGGTCCACTACGGCAGCAACTACGAGAACGCGTTCTGGGACGGCACGGCGATGAGCTTCGGCGACGGTCGCACCACCTTCTACCCGCTGGTCTCGCTGGACGTGTCGGCGCACGAGGTGAGCCACGGCTTCACCGAGCAGAACTCGGGCCTGGTGTACTCCGGCCAGTCCGGCGGCATGAACGAGGCCTTCTCCGACATGGCCGGCGAAGCCGCCGAGTACTACCGCAACAACGGCAGCAACGACTGGCTGGTGGGCGCGCAGATCTTCAAGGGCAGCGGCGCGCTGCGCTACTTCGACGATCCCACGCGCGACGGCAGCTCCATCGGCCATGCGTCCAACTACCGCAGCGGCATGGACGTGCACTACTCGAGCGGCGTCTACAACCGCGCGTTCTACCTGCTGGCCAACAAGCCGGGCTGGAACACGCGCAAGGCCTTCGAGGTGATGGTCGACGCCAACCGCCTGTACTGGACCGCCAACAGCACCTTCAACCAGGGCGCCTGCGGCGTGGAGAAGGCGGCCACCGACCGCGGCTATGCGATGGCCGACGTGACGGCGGCCTTCGCCACCGTGGGCGTGAGCTGCAGCGGCACCACGCCGCCGCCGACCGCGACGCCGCTGACCAGCGGCGTGCCGGTGACCGGCATCTCGCTGGCCAAGGGCGCGACCAAGCTGTACAGCATCGCCGTGCCGGCGGGCCGCACGACGCTGACGATCAAGCTCTCGGGCGGATCGGGCGACGGCGACCTGTACGTCAAGCGCGGTTCCGCGCCGACCACCACCAGCTACGACAAGCGCTCGATCGGCTCGACCAATGCCGAGACCATCACCTTCTCGTCGCCGACCGCGGGCACCTACTACGTGCTGCTGAGCGCGTACGCGACGGTGACGAGCACCTCGCTGGTCGCCACCTACTGATCCCCGCCTGAACCGACTCCGGCGCGCCGCCTTCGTGCGGCGCGCCGGCTTCGCCATTCCTGGAGAAACCATCCATGCGTCAGTTCTTCATCCTCAGCGCGCTGTGCGTCGGCATGGCCGCGCTCACGCCGGCCCATGCGGGCGAGAAGGTCTGGATCAGCCTCGGCGACGCCGCGCTGGCCCAGTTGCAGAAACACCGTCCGGCCGCGCGCGCGGTCGCCAGCGTCCAGGCCGATGCGGCGCAGGACGGCTCGGCGCTCGCGGCCGCCAGCGCGTCCGCCTCCGCGCGCGCCGTGCGCAACGAGGGCCTGCACCTGGTCGAGGTCGACGAGGACGTGCTCGCCTCGCTGAGCCACTCGATCCACGAGGAGCTCAAGCGCTGCGGCGGCTACATGTACCACCCGACACGGGAGGCGGGCCTGGCCTCGCTGCAGCGCCACAGCACGCCGGTGGGCGCGCAGCGGCTGGCGGCGGCGCTGGTGGCCTCGCGGCCCAGCTACGTGATCGACCAGCAGTCGGTCGTCACGCCCATCCTGTCGCAGATGCAGGCCAGCAACATCGGGCAGACCATCGTCGACCTGTCCGCCAACACCAACCGCTACTACACCAGCAGCAGCGGCGTCGCCGCCTCGAACTGGCTGCGGCAGAAGTGGACGACGCTGGCCGGCGGCCGCGCCGACATCAGCGTCGAGCAGTTCAGCCATCCGAACTGGGCGCAGAAGTCGGTCATCGCCACCATCCAGGGCACCGACAACGGCAGCGAGGTCATCGTGATGGGCGCGCACCTGGACTCGATCAACCAGTCCGGCGGCTCGGGCGAGACCATGCGCGCGCCCGGCGCGGACGACGACGCCTCCGGCGTGGCCAGCCTGACCGAGGTGCTGCGCGCCCTGGTGCAGGCCAACTACAAGCCGCGCCGCACCATCAAGTTCATGGCCTACGCCGCCGAGGAGGTCGGCCTGCGCGGCTCGCAGGAGATCGCCAACAGCTTCGCCGCGGCGGGCGTCAACGTGGTGGGCGTGCTGCAGCTGGACATGACCAACTACAAGGGCGCGGCCAACGACATCTACCTGTTCAGCGATTACACCGACAGCGGACAGAACACCTTCCTGTCCAACGTGATCGCGACCTACCTGCCGACGCTGCGGGTGGGGACCGACCGCTGCGGCTACGCCTGCTCGGACCATGCGTCGTGGAATGCCAAGGGCTACTTCGCGAGCATGCCCTTCGAGGCCGGCATGAGCAGCTCCAACCCCTACATCCACACCGCCAACGACACCTACGCCAACATGGGCAGCCAGGCCGACCATGCGCTGAAGTTCGCGCGCATGGCCGCGGCCTATGCGGTGGAGCTGGGCAGCGACGGGCCGGGCACGCCGCCGCCGGTGGACCGGACCGAGAACTTCAGCGGCAGCCTGACGCGCGGCCAGAGCCGCAGCTTCGGGCCGTTCAAGGTGGCCAGCGGCGGCGCGCTCGCGGCCAGCACCACCGGCACCGGCGACATCGACCTGTACGTGCGCAAGGGCGCGGTGCCGACGACGTCCACCTACACCTGCAAGTCGGACGGGTCCAGCTCGACCGAGGGCTGCAGCGTCACGATGACGGCCAACGGCGATGTCTACGTGCTGGTCTACGGCTACTCGGCGGGCAACTACCAGCTGAAGGTGACCTACCGGCCGCAGTGAGGCGGGACGCGCTCCAGCGGTGATCCGGCGGCGCTCCGCGGCTGCTGTCGCGGCGCCACGAGCGGCCGGCCGGTGCGACTTTGCACCGGCCGGCCGTCAGCCGCGCGTGCTAGAGTGCCGCGATAGATTCGCGCAAGGCCTTTCTTCAGAGGTCTTCTTCCGCAGCCCCGCCGGTCCTCCCGGATCCCGCGCGCGTGGCCTGCCCAGCATTCCCCCCGCTGACGGTTCTTGAGTGTGTCTGTCCCGGCGCGCGCCCGCGTGCCGGGTATCTCCGTTCATCTTCTTCAAAAAGGAAACACCATGACGACCAAGACCGGCACCGTGAAGTGGTTCAGCGACGACAAGGGCTTCGGCTTCATCACCCCGACCGACGGCTCCAAGGACCTGTTCGCCCACCACAGCGAGATCCAGAGCTCCGGCGGCTTCCGCACCCTCGCCGAAGGCGCGAAGGTCGAGTTCGAGCCGAAGGACGGCCCCAAGGGCCCGCAAGCCTCCAACATCCGCGTGATCTGAGCGGACCGCGCCGTCCTTCAGGACGGCTGCGCGGGCAGCTCGATGCGGAACTCGGTGCCCGCGGCACCGGTCTCGACCGCGATGCGCCCGCCGTGTGCCTCGACGATCACGCGGCACACGAAGAGCCCCAGGCCCATGTTGCCCGCGGCGGGCGCCTGCGCCCCACCGCGCACCAGCGGCTCGAACAGCTTGGCCCGGACCTCGTCCGGGATCGGCGCGCCTTCATTGCGCACCGACAGGCGGCGCCACGCGCCCTGCGTCTCGGTGCGCACGACGATGGGCCGCCCCACGGCCCCATGCTCCACCGCATTGCGGAGCAGGTTGGCGATGACCCGCGCCAGCCGGTCACCATCCCACCAGCCTTCATCCGACGTCTCCAGCACGGCATCGACCGTGATGCCTGGATAGGCGCCGCGCACCTCGTCGATCGCGGCCGAGGCCAGTGCGCCCAGGCGCTGCGGCGCGCGTCGCAGCAGCAGTTCCGCGTCGAGCTGGCTGCGCGCGTAGTCCTGGATGTCGTCCAGCATGTGCGCCATGCGCCGGGCGGCGGCGGTGATGCGCGCGGCCATCTTCTGGGTCGTCGACGCCGAGACCGGCGCGCGCGCCAGCAGCTCGCTGCTCATGGCGATGGCGTCGAGGGGATTGCGCAGGTCGTGGCCCAGGATCGCGAGGAACAGGTCGCGTGCCCGCTCCTCGTCGCGCCGCTTCTGCTCGAGCACCTCGGACAGCGCCCGTAGCGTGTCGCGCTGGCGCAGCAGCGCATGCAGGTTGGCGATCAGCACCTCGTCGTCGACCGGCCGCGTCAGGTACGCATCCGCGCCGCCTTGCAGACCGCGGACCTGGTCGTCCTCGGCGATGTAGACGCCGGACACCAGCACGATGGGCACCCCCACGCCGGACTCCTCCGCGCGAAGCTGGCGACAGACCTCGTAGCCGCTGATGTCGGGCAGCAGGACGTCGAGGATGATCGCGTCCACGCCGGTCGCCAGCCGCAGCGCCGCGGTGCCGTCGGCGGCCTCGATGACGGCGAAGCCGGCCAGCTCCAGCCGACGCCGGAGCGCGTAGCGATGCGAGTGATCGTCGTCGACGAGCAGGACGGTGCGTCCGCCCGTCGCTGGTGCTGCGTCCATGCCATCCTCCCTGGCGGCGCCTGGACAGCCCGCACCAGCGGGTCGCGCCGAGCGCAGAGGGTAACGCAAAGCGCTGACGCCTCGGCAGCCGGCGTCGCGTCGCGCCGCGCGCGAGGCCTGCGCGGACCGGCCTTGGCGGTAGTAGAGTGCGCCGGTCGCCGCGGCCCGGCCTGCCTGCGTGCGCGGCGACGATCGCAGAACGACAACGACCGCTGAAGAAGGAGCCCACGACATGCCAAAAGGCGAGCAACGCAACGACAAGGCCAACAAGAAGCCCAAGAAGGACACCGGCGCCCCCCGGGAGACATCCTCCGACCGTCCGGTCGCGCCCGTCACGTCCGTGATGCCCAAGGGCAAGCTGAAGAACAAGGCGGGCTGAGGCCGCCTCGGGCCCGTCCAAGGCCCACCTCGGGCCCGCCCACGGCTGGCGGGCCAGGACCCGGGCGGGCAGCACGCTTCCCCGCGTGCCGTCCACGCCCCACGGCGGCCCGGTGGCTGACCCGTCCGCTCGGCAACCCGGCGGACAGAGGGGCTCGGCGCCCCTTCAGCCGCCGACGATCACGCCCCGCTAGCCAGGAACGCGGCGGCGCCCTCGCCCGCGACGACGCCGCTGGCCATCGACGCCGTCAGCAGGTAGCCGCCGGTCGGCGCTTCCCAGTCCAGCATCTCGCCGGCAACGAACACGCCGGGACGCGCCTTCAGCATCAGCCGCTCGTCCAGCGACTCCAGCGTCACGCCGCCCGCGGTGCTGATGGCCTCGGCCACCGGGCGTGCCGCCACCAGGCGCAGCGGCAGCGCCTTGAGCGTGCGCGCCAGCACCGCCGCGTCGGCGTAGGCCTCCTTCGTCAGCACCTCGTGCAGCAGGCCGGCCTTCAGGCCTTCGATGTTCAGCCGGCTCTTCAGGTGCGAGGACATCGAGCGCGATCCGCGCGGATGGGCGACCTGCTCCGCCACCCAGGCCGCGTCGCGGCCGGGCAGCAGGTCGAGGTGGACGAGTGCCTCGCCATCGCGCGCGATGCGCTCGCGCAGCAGCGCGGATGCGGCATACACCAGCGAGCCTTCGATGCCGGAGGCGGTCACCACGAACTCGCCCTGGCGCGAGGAGCGCTGGCCGTCCACGCCCTCGGCGCTCAGCGCGACCGGCTTGACCGGCTGGCCCGCGAATCGCTCGGCGAAGAACGGCGACCAGCCGGGCGCGGCGCCGTCGCGCGGCGCGCCGAGGTCGAAGCCGCAGTTGGCCGCGCGCAGCGGCGCCACCGCCGCGCCGGCCTGCGCCAGCAGCGGCGCCCATTGGCCGTCCGATCCCAGCTGGGGCCAGGAGGCGCCGCCCAGCGCCAGCACGATCGCATCGGCGGTCGCGGTCGATTCGCCGTCCGGCGAGCGCAGGCGCACCCCGCCGGCCTCGTCCCAGCCGAGCCAGCGGTGCCGCATGTGGAAGCGCACGCCCTGCCCGCGCAGCCGCGACAGCCAGGCGCGCAGCAGCGGCGCGGCCTTCATGTCCTTGGGAAAGACGCGCCCCGAGCTGCCGACGAAGGTCTCGACGCCGAGTCCCTGCGTCCAGGCCCGCAGCGCCTCGCCGTCGAAGCGGTCGAGCCAGGCGGCGACGCCGGCCTGGCGTTCGTAGTAGCGGGTGTCGAAGTCGGGCCGCGCTTCCGAGTGGGTCAGGTTGAGCCCGCCCTTGCCCGCGAGCAGGAACTTGCGGCCGACGGACGCCATGGCGTCGTAGAGGTCGACCGACACGCCGGCGAGCGCCAGGCGTTCCGCGGCCATCAGGCCGGCGGGGCCGCCGCCGATGACGATGGCGCGGCGGGGAGAGGAAGTATTGGGCATGGTCGGGAGGGTACTGCGCAGGGCGCGCAGTGTGCCAGACCACGCCGGTGAGGCGATGCCGCGATCCGCAAATGTCGCCATGCGGCGGCGAGGTGGCGCGATGGCGCCGTGGTGCGGTGGTGCGGACGTTGTCAGGCCACGCCCGGCACCGCCGGCAGCTCCAGCGTGAACCGCGATCCCTTCCCGCTCTCGCTGTCGACCAGGATGCGCCCGCCCATCCGGTCCATCAGCTGCTTGCAGATGACCAGCCCGATGCCATGGCCGGGCTGCTCCTCGCGCCCGAGCCGGTTGAACGGCTGGAAGAGCTGCGCCCGCTGCTCGACGCTCAGGCCGATGCCGTTGTCCACCACCTCGATGCGGAAGCCGCGCGGCTCCGCGCTCGCGCGCACCTGGACCCAGCCGCCGCGCCGGTTGTACTTGATCGCGTTGGAGATCAGGTTGTGCAGCACCTGCTCGAGCCGGATGGGATCGGCCTGGACCATCGGTAGCGTGCTGTCCTCCTCCGGCGTCAGGCCGATCCGCAGGTCCACGCCCGCGGCCTGCGCCGCCGGCTGCGCCAGCTCCACCACCCGCCGCAGCAGCGGCCCGGCCTGCAGCGGCAGCGACTGCACGGTCAGCGTGTTCGCCTCGACCCGCGACAGCGTCATCATGTCCTCGATCAGCACCAGCAGGTGCTTGGCCGCCTCGTCGATGTGCCGCAGCCGCGCGCGCTGCGTCTCGTCGAGCGGCCGCTGCGGATCGTGCGCCAGCAGCTGGCTGAAGCCCAGCACCGCGTTGAGCGGCGTGCGCAGCTCATGGCTGGCCTGGGAGAGGAACTCGCTCTTGGTGCGGCTGGTCACCTCGGCCAGCTCGCGGGCCCGGTCGGCGTCCTGCAGCCGCATGCGCTCGCCGAGCTCGCGCTGCAGCAGCTCGCCACGCAGCCGCACCTGGCGCTGCAACGCCCGGTTCCAGAGCAGCGTGAGGCCCAGCCCCAGCAGCACCAGCGCCAGCGCGACCCCACCGCCCCACAGCGCCCGGCGCTGCCAGCGCATCGCCGCCGTGTCCTGCGTGATCCAGCGGTCCGCGATCGCCTGCCGCTCGTCGTCGCCGATGCGCGTCAACGCCTTGTCCAGGATGCGGCCCAGCATCGGCCAGTCGCGCCGGTAGCCGATGCCCAGCCCGTAGGCGAAGCCGATGTCCTCCACCACCCGCAGGTTGCCGATGCCGTCGCGCCGCATCAGGTAGGTCGCGCCGGCCAGGTCCATCACCGCGGCGCCGACCTCGCCGCCGGCCAGCCGGCGCAGCACGGTGCGGTCGTCGATCTCCACCTGCAGGGGATTGGTCGCGTAGCGGTCCCGCAGGAACTCCGCCACCGCGTAGCCGCGCGCCACCGCGACCGGCTCGCCGGGCCGCAGCGGATCGCCGCTCGCGCCGGCGCGCCGCAGCAGCACCGCCGGCACCGTGATGTAGGGCCGCGTGAAGCCGAAGCGCTGCGCCCGCTCCGGCGTCTCGCGCATCGACATCTGCACGTTGAGCTCGCCGCTGGCCAGATCGTCCAGGTTCTCGGCGAAGGTCTGCGGCGGCTGGAACTCGAAGCGCAGCCCGGTCAGCTCCGACAAACGCCGCGCGTAGTCCAGCGACAGGCCGGTGATGTGCCCGTCCTCATCGACGTAGGTGAAGGGGCCGTAGCTCGCCGAACCACCCACGCGCAGCACCGGATGCTGCGCCACCCAGGCGCGTTCCTCGGCGGTGAGCCAGTCGCGCGGATCGGCGCGGCCCTGCCCCGCCAGCGCCAGCCACGCCGCGACCACCACCGCCAGCATCGGCAGCAGGCGCGGCAGCGCGCGCAGGCATCGGGGAAGGAAATGCGGGACCACGGGCGGATTGTGGGCCCGACCTCTTCGCCCCCAGGGCCCCGACGCTCCCGCATCCAGGGGTGGTGGGCCCTGTCAGAACTGCCAGGGGCCGTTCGGGCTGTCCAGGGCCTCAGCCGCGCAGCGACTCCCGCAGCCGCGCGCCGATCTCCGGCTTGTCCTGGAACGGGTCGGTCGGATTGCGCAGCTGCATCACGTCCTCCAGCCGCGTCTGCACGGCCTTGAGCGCCTGCGGGTGGCTGAAGATGTAGAAGCGCTCCTCGTCCATGGCCTCGAACACCATGCGCGCCACGTCCGCCGCCGTCAGCTTGCCAGCGCTGACCGCCTTGTCGGTCATCGCCTGCGAGATCAGCTGGCTGCGGGTGGGCTTGTCGGCGCCCAGCTCGCCCGGCCGGTTGCGGTGGCTCTGCGTGATGCCGGTCGGCACGAAGTAGGGGCACAGCACCGAGGCGCGCACCTGGTCGGTGACCAGCGCCAGATCCTGGTACAGCGTCTCGCTGAGCGACACCACCGCATGCTTGGACACGTTGTAGACGCCCATGTTGGGCGGATTCAGCATGCCGGCCATCGACGCCGTGTTGACGATGTGCCCCTGCCAGGCCGGGTCCCTGGCCGCGGCGGCCAGCATCATCGGCGTGAACAGGCGCACCCCGTGCACCACGCCCATCAGGTTGACGCCGAGGACCCAGTCCCAGTCCGACAGCGCGTTCTCCCAGATCAGGCCGCCGGAGCCGACGCCGGCGTTGTTGAACACGAAGTTCGGCGCGCCGAAGCGCTCCTGCACCGCGGCGGCCAGCGCCTCCATCTGGTCTGCCTTGGCGACGTCCACGCGTCGCGCCAGCACCGGATGGGCCGAGAACTCCGACGCGGCCTTGTCGAGCGCGTCCTGCTGCACGTCGCACAGCACCAGGTGCATGCCCCGGGCCGCCGCCAGCCGCGCGACCTCCAGGCCGAAGCCCGAGCCCGCTCCGGTGATCACCGCCGTCTTGCCTTGGTAGTCCTTCATGCGCTTGTCTCCTTCTGGATCGTTGTGAGGTCGCCGACCGGGCCGAACGGGCTACGCCTGCTTCAGCGTGTAGCGGATGCGCGGGAAGTGCACCTGCACGCGGCCGGCGCGCTCGTCCTCGCGCGCCACCGTCACCGTGCGGCAGCTCAGGCCGACCAGCGTGCCGGCGACCGCGTCGCGGGCGTAGTCGTAGGGCGTGACGGTCACCGGCTGGCCCGCTTCGAAGCCCAGCCCGGGCTCGACCTGCATCGGCTGCGGCCGCGAGGCGCGCGCCAGCGCGATCGCCTCCGCGCCGTCGAGCTTGCCGGCGCGCTCGCCATGGCCGATCGCGGCCACGCGGCCCATCCAGGCGCGCAGGGCCTCATGCGGCCCCAGGATGTCGGCGAGCGGCCCGGTCCTGGTGACGAACCAGAGCGGGTGGTAGACGCTCAGGTCGGCGATGCACGGCGCGTCGCCGAGCAGCCACGGCCGGCCGTCGGCCAGCATCTGCGACAGCCAGCCCAGGTACTGCGTCAGCGCGGCGCCGGCGTCGGCACCTCGCACCTGGGGCATGCCCTCGCTCATCGCCTTGCGGTCGGCGACGAACAGCTTGAGCATGTCCGGCGGCGCCCCGGCGAACAGCGCCGTCGCGCCGGCCGGCTGCATCGCATAGGGCAGCGCGGTCCAGAACAGGTCGGTGTCGGCCCACTGCGCCAGCATGCGCGCCTGGCCGGCCACCGCGGCCGGGAACAGGCTGGGCGACGGCTGCCGCGCCTCCAGCACCTCGGCGATCAGCGCCGTGTCGCAGTAGATGTCGGCGCCGACCTGGAGGAAGGGCGTGCGGCGATAGCCGCCGGTCAGCGCCACCACGTCGGGCTTGGGCAGCATCATCGGCACCGTCACCGACTGCCAGGCCAGGCCCTTCAGGCCCAGCATCAAGCGCGCCTTCTCGGCGAACGGGGAGCTGCTGTAGTGATGCAGGATCAGATCGCTCATGGGAACACTCCTCGGTCAGGGGGTGCGGCCGCGTCAGCCCGCGTCAGGCGGCGGCGTCGCGGCGCATGTCGACGTGGGGAATCCCGTCCTCGTCATAGACGTCCGAGATCGCATGGAAGCCGAAGCTGCCGTAGAAGTCGCGCAGGTGGGCCTGGGCGCCGAGCTCGATCGGCCGGCCTGGCCACAGCCGCTGGCACTCGCCCACCGCCTGGCTCATCAGCGCCCGGCCCAGGCCGCCGCCGCGCGCCGTCTGCGCGGTGATCACGCGACCGATGCGCGCGCTGCCGTTGCCGATCTCCGGCGGCAGCAGGCGCGCGTAGGCGACGAGCGCCTCGGCGCCATCGATGCCATCAACGCCATCAGCGCCCGGGGCCAGCCCCTGCAGGTGCCAGGCGTGTTCGTCGAGCCCGTCCGGATCGAGATAGATGCACCGCTGCTCGATGACGAACACCTCCGAGCGCAGGCGCAGCGCGCGGTACAGGCCGCGCGTGCCCAGCTCGTCGAAGGACTGGCAGATCCAGCGCGGCCCGGCCATCAGATCAGCTTCACCAGCTGCTTGCCGAAGTTGCGGCCCTTGAGCAGGCCCAGGAAGGCCTCGGGCGCGCTGTCCAGGCCCTGCGCGACGCTCTCGCGGTACTTGAGCTTGCCGGTGGCCACCAGGGTGCCGAGCTCCTTGAGCGCCTCGGGCCAGACGCCCATGTGCTCGGAGACGATGAAGCCTTCGATCTTCATCCGGTTCACCAGGATCAGCTGCGGCGCGCTCATCGGGATCGGCTCGCCGTTGTAGCCGGCGATCATGCCGCACATGGCGACGCGGCTGAACGGGTTGGCGCGGTGCATCACGGCGTCGAGGATCATGCCGCCGACGTTCTCGAAGTAGCCGTCGATGCCGTCCGGGCACTCCGCCTTCAGCGCGGCGGACAGCGACTTCACGTCGCCATGCTGCTTGTAGTCGATGCAGGCATCGAAGCCGAGCTCCTCGACGACATAGCGGCACTTGTCCGCGCCACCGGCGATGCCGACCGCGCGCGCGCCGCGCACCTTGGCCAGTTGGCCGACCGCGCCGCCCACCGCGCCGCTGGCGGCGCTGACGACGACGGTCTCGCCCGGCTTCGGATCGATGATCTTCACCAGCCCGTACCAGCCGGTCACGCCGGGCATGCCGACCGCGCCCAGGTAGGCCGACAGCGGCACGTGGGTGGTGTCCACCTTCTGCAGCACGCCGCGCTGGTTGGCGTCGACCAGCTGGTACTCCTGCCAGCCGCCCATGCCCACGACCTTGTCGCCCACCGCGAAGTGCGCGTTGCGGGACTCGACCACCTCGCCGACGGTGCCGCCGATCATCACCTCGCCCAGCGGCTGCGGCGTCGCGTAGCTCTTGCCCTCGTTCATGCGGCCGCGCATGTAGGGATCCAGGCTGAGGTAATGGTTGCGCACCAGCACCTGGCCGTCGGCCACGGTCGGCACCGGCGTGCTGACCAGCTTGAAGTTGTCGGTGCCGGGTTCACCGGTGGGGCGGGAGGCCAGCAGGATCTGGCGGTTCGTCGTGCTCATGCGTTTCTCCTCGTGAGCGGGAAATCGGAAGGGGTCGGTTGAACGGGGATCGCCGCCGGGCCGTCGGGCGCTCAGCCCTCGGTGCGCTGCAGCGCCTTGAGGCTGCGGCCCTTGCCGGGCAGCGCCTTGAGGTACTTGAAGGTGCCGGTGGAATGGGCGCAGAGCCGGCCGTCCTCGCCGTAGACCGAGCCGTCGCAGAAGGCCATCGTCGTCGAGCGGTGCAGCAGCCGGCCCACCGCGCGCAGCGCGCCCTCGCCGGGGCGCATGAAGCTGGTCTTCATCTCCACCGTCACCACGCCGGGGCCGAAGCCCGGCTGGTCGCGGTGGGCGCTGCGCGCCGCATGGGCCATGGCCACGTCCAGCAGCGTCATCAGCACGCCGCCATGCGCCACCTCCCACGAGTTCAGGTGGAGTTCGCGGATGTCGACCCGCAGCTCGGCCTCGCCCTCGTCGATGCGCACGAGCTCGAAGCCCAGCTGCTGGACGAAGGGGATGTGGACGGGAAATTTCAGCGGCGGCTCTTCAGTCACGACAACCTCGAATCACAGCGCGCGATGCGCGTAGGGGGCGGAGCCATTCAGCTGCCGTGGACGGCGGAGACGCCACCGTCGACGGCGAGGATCTGCCCGGTGATGTGCTTCCCGGCGCGGCTCGCGAACAGCAGGGCGGCGCCCTTGAGGTCCTCATCATCGCCGATGCGCTTGAGCGGCGCGTGCTCGGCGAGCTTGTCCTCGCCGATCGCGGCCATCAGGCCCTTGGTCATCTTGCTGGGGAAGAAGCCCGGCGCCAGCGCGTTGACGGTGATGCCGTGCACGCCCCACTCGCCGGCCAGCGCGCGGGTGAAGTTCACCGCCGCGCCCTTGCTGGTGTTGTAGGCGATGGTCTTCATCATCCCGCTGTTGCCGCCCAGGCCCGCGATCGAGGCCACGTTGATGATGCGGCCCGACTTGCGCGGGATCATGCTGCGTCGCGCCACTTCCTGGCTCATCACGAACAGGCTGCGGATGTTCAGGTCCATCACCTTGTCCCAGGCCTCGACTGGATGGTCCTCGGCCGGCGCGCCCCAGGTGGCGCCGGCGTTGTTCACGAGGATGTCGATCTTGCCGAGCCTGGCCATCGTCTGCTCGACGATGCCGCGCGCCTGCGCCTCATCGGACGCGTCGGCGGCGATCCATTGCGCGTCGATACCGCGCGCCTTCAGATGCGCCACCGCCTCCTCCAGGTCGGCCGCCTTGCGCGAGCTCAGCATCAGCGTCGCGCCGGCCTCGCCCAGCGCCTCGGCGATCTGCAAACCCAGCCCGCGCGACCCACCGGTCACCAGCGCCACCTGGCCGCTCAGGTCGAAGAGGTCCTGCACCTTGCTGCTCATCGTCGTCTCCTTGATGTCGTTGATGTCGTTGATGTCGTCGTCGATGTCGTCGTTGATCACCCGGTCGGTCACCGGCGCCTGCGCTCAGAACCAGGCGTCGCGCATCTCGCGCGTGAGCGCCTCGCGCCGCGCGACCACGCCCAGCCAGGCCGTGACCTTGGGCAATTCGTAGGCGAAGAAGTAGCGCTGCGCGGCGCGCTTGCCCTGGGCGAAGTCGTCGTCCCGGCCTTCGAGCGCGAGCGCCACGTCCAGCCAGATCCACGCCAGCACGGTGTGGCCGAAGGCCTGCAGGTAGGGCGTGGCATTGGCCAGCGCCTCCTCCGGCTCGCCGGTGGACCAGGCCTTCTTGGTCGCGCCGCCGACCGCGGCCAGCGCCGCGCCGAGTTCATTGGCGGGCTCCGCCAGCCCCGGCACCTGGCCGGCGCGCTGCGCGGTGTCGCTGATGCGCGTGGCCAGCGCCATCAGCGCCTGGCCGCCGTCCATCACCACCTTGCGGCCCAGCAGGTCCAGCGCCTGGATGCCGTGCGTGCCCTCGTGGATCATGTTCAGGCGGTTGTCGCGCCAGTACTGCTCCACCGGGAAATCGCGGGTGTAGCCATAGCCCCCCAGCACCTGGATCGCCAGCGAATTGGCCTCCAGGCACCACTCGCTGGGCCAGCTCTTGGCGATCGGGATGAGCACCTCCAGCAGCCGCTTCGCGGCCGCGGACTCGTCGGCGCTGCCGGTGTGCTGCTCGTCGACGAGGCGCGCGCAGAACAGCTCCAGCGCGAGCCCGCCCTCGACATAGCTCTTCTGCGCCAGCAGCATGCGCTTGACGTCGGCGTGCTCGATGATCGGCCGCTGCGGCTGGGCCGCATCCTTGCCGGCCGCGGTCATCGGCCGGCCCTGCGGGCGCTGGCGCGCGTAGTCGAGGCTGGCCTCGTAGCCGGCGTACCCCAGCATCACCGCGCCGAGACCGACGCCGATGCGCGCCTCGTTCATCATGTGGAACATGCAGCGCAGGCCCTCACCCGGCTGGCCGACGAGGTAGCCGATCGCGCCGCGCCGGCCGCCCGGCGTGTGGCGGCCCTCGCCGAAGTTGAGCAGGCAGTTCGTCGTGCCGCGATAGCCGAGCTTGTGGTTCAGGCCCGCGAGCGTCACGTCGTTGCGCTCGCCGGTCAGGCGGGCGTCCGTGCCGACGAGGTGCTTGGGCACGATGAACAGCGAGATGCCCTTCGTCCCGGGCAGCGGCTTGCCATCGGGGCCGGGGATCTTCGCGAGCACCAGGTGGACGATGTTCTCGGTGAGCTCGTGCTCGCCGCCGGAGATCCACATCTTGTTGCCGGTCAGCCGGTAGCGCGGTCCCAGCGGATCGGCCTGGAAGCCGTCGCCATCGGGCTCGGCGCGCGTGGCGACGTCGGACAGCGACGAGCCCGCCTGCGGCTCCGACAGGCACATGGTGCCGAACCAGCGCCCGCTGAACTCGTTCATCGCGAAGACCTCGCGCTGCGCCGGCGTGCCATGCGCCATCAGCAGGTTGGCGTTGCCGTTGGTGAGCATCGCGTAGCCGCCCATGGCCACGCTGGCCTTGCTGAAGAAGCAGTTGGCGGCCATCTCGACGACGCAGGGCAGCTGCATGCCGCCGTACTCGTAATCCTGCGCGGCGGCCAGCATGCCGGACCCGACATAGGCCGCGAGCGCCTCGTGCGTCGCCGCGGGCAGATGAACGCGTTCGCCGTCGAAGCGCGGCTCCTCGGTGTCGGCGAGGCGGTTGAACGGCGCGAACTTCTCGCGGGCGATCTTCTCGCAGGTGTCGAGCACCGCGTCGAAGGTCTCCCGCGAGTGCTCCGAGAAGCGCTCGCGCGCCGACAGTCGGTCGACCTTCAGCCAGTAATACAGCAGGAAGTCCAGGGTCTGGCGCATGAGCACCTCACGAAGGAGGCGGGGCGCAGCCCGCCGACATATCAAGCGGAGCCCGGGGATCCGGCTCTGCCGGGCCCTCGGGCTCGCCCCCTGAGGGGGTCGGCGTCAGCCGGTAGGGGGGGCTCGTCAGAGCACTTCGAAGACCCCCGCGGCGCCCATGCCGCCGCCGATGCACATGGTCACGCAGACGCGCTTGGCGCCGCGGCGCTTGCCCTCGATCAGCGCGTGGCCGGTCAGGCGCTGGCCCGACACGCCGTAGGGATGGCCGATCGCGATCGCGCCGCCGTTGACGTTGAGCCGGTCCATCGGGATGCCCAGCTTGTCCGCGCAGTACAGCACCTGCACCGCGAAGGCCTCGTTGAGTTCCCACAGGTCGATGTCGGAGACCTTCAGACCCAGGCGCGCCAGCACCTTGGGCACGGCGAAGACGGGGCCGATGCCCATCTCGTCGGGCTCACAGCCCGCCACCGCGAAGCCCAGGAAGCGGCCCAGCGGCTTGAGGCCCTTCTTCGACGCATAGGACTCGCTGACGATCGCGCAGGCGCCGGCGCCATCGCTGAACTGGCTGGCATTGCCCGCGGTGACCACGCCGCCGGGCAGCGCGGTGCGGATGTCCTTGATGCTCTCGTAGGTGGTGCCCACCCGCAGGCCCTCGTCGACGGAGACGGTGACCTCGCGGGTCATCATCCCGCGCACCTTGTCGGCGACGCCGGCCATCACGGTGATCGGCACGATCTCGGCGTTGAACAGGCCTTCGGCCTGCGCCGCGCAGGCGCGCTGCTGCGAGGCCGCGCCGTAGCGGTCCATGCGCTCCTTGGGGATCTTGTAGCGCTGCGCGACGTTCTCGGCCGTCTGCAGCATGGACCAGTAGATCTCGGGCTTGTGCGCCGACAGCCAGCTCTCATGGCCCATGTGGCGGTTGGCCTCGTTCTGCACGCAGGAGATGCTCTCCACGCCGCCGGCCACGAACACCTCGCCCTCGCCGGCGATGATGCGCTGCGACGCGGTCGCGATGGTCTGCAGGCCGCTGGAGCAGAACCGGTTGATGGTCTGTCCGGACACGGTCACCGGCAGGCCGGCGCGCAGTGCGATCTGGCGCGCGATGTTGCCGCCGGTGGCGCCCTCGGGCGTGGCGCAGCCCATCAGCACGTCCTCGACCTCGCCGCCCTCGATGCCGGCGCGTTCCAGCGCGGCGCGGACCACATGGCCGCCCAGGGTCGCGCCGTGGGTCATGTTGAAGGACCCCTTCCAGCTCTTGGCGAGCGGGGTGCGGGCCGTGGAAACGATCAATGCCTTGCTCATTCTGTTGCTCCTGTTCGCGTCCGCGGGGTCAGTCGTTGAAGCCCTTGCCCTGGTCGGCCAGGCGCTTGAGCAGCGGAGCCGGTTCCCAGAACTTCGCGTCGTCATGCGGGTTGCGCGCGAAACGCTTCATCGCCTGCACGACGTTGTAGAGACCGACCGTGTCGGCGTAGCACATCGGACCGCCGCGCCACAGCGGGAAGCCGTAGCCGGTGAGGTAGACCATGTCGATGTCGGAGGCGCGCAGCGCGATGCCCTCCTCCAGGATGCGCGCGCCCTCGTTGACCAGCGCGTAGACCAGGCGGTGCACGATCTCCTCGTCGCTGATCTTGCGCGGCGTGATGCCCAGCGCCGAGCGGTGCATGTCGATCATCTCCAGCACGGTCTTCGACGGGATCGCGTCGCGCTTGCCCGGCAGGTAGTCGTACCAGCCGGCACCGGTCTTCTGGCCGAAGCGGCCCATCTCGCACAGCAGGTCGGCGGTCCTGGAGTAGCGCAGGTCCGGCTTCTCCTGGTAGCGGCGCTTGCGGATGTACCAGCCCACGTCGTTGCCGGCCAGGTCGCCCATGCGGAAGGGGCCCATCGCGAAGCCGAAGCGCTCCATTGCCTTGTCGACCTGCTGCGGCGTGCAGCCTTCCTCGAGCAGGAAACCGGCCTGGCGGCTGTACTGCTCGATCATGCGGTTGCCGATGAAGCCGTCGCACACGCCCGAGACGACGCAGGTCTTGCGGATCTTCTTGCCCAGCGCCATCACGGTGGCGAGCACGTCCTTGGCGGTGGCCGCGCCGCGCACCACCTCCAGCAGCTTCATCACGTTGGCGGGGCTGAAGAAGTGGGTGCCGATGACGTCCTGCGGCCGCTTGGTGAAGGCCGCGATCTTGTCGACGTCCAGCGTCGAAGTGTTGGAGGCCAGGATCGCGCCGGGCTTCATCACCTCGTCGAGCTGGCGGAAGACCTGCTCCTTGACGCCGATGTCCTCGAAGACGGCCTCGATGACCAGGTCGGCCGAGCCGATGTCGCCGTAGTTCAGCGTGGTGTCCAGCAGGGCCATGCGCTGCGCGTAGCGGTCCTCCTTGAGCTTGCCCTTCTTGACCTGCGCCTCGTAGTTCTTGCGGATGGTGGCGATGCCGCGGTCCAGCGCCTCCTGCTTCATCTCGAGGATCGTCACCGGGATGCCGGCGTTGAGGAAGTTCATCGCGATGCCGCCACCCATCGTGCCGGCGCCGATGATGGCCACCTTGTCGACGCGGCGCAGCGGCGTGTCCTCGGGCACGTCGGGGATCTTGGAGGCGGCTCGCTCGGCGAAGAAGGCATGGCGCAGCGCCTTGGACTCGGGCGTCAGCATCAGTTGCTGGAAGGCCTCGCGCTCGGCGCGCATGCCGTCCTCGAACTTCATCGAGACCGCGTTGGCCACCGTCTCCACGCACTGCAGCGGCGCCGGGAAGTTCTTGGACATCGCGCCGACGGTGTTGCGCGCGAACTGGAAGTAGGCCTGCGCCTCGGGATGCTGCGCCTTGATGTCGCGCACGCGCGGCAGCGGGCGCTTGTCGGCGATCTCCATCGCGAACTGGACGGCGCCGTCGATCAGGTCGCCGTCGATGAGCTTCTGGAACAGCACCTGGCCGGGCACCTGCGCGAGCTGCTCGCTGACCACCGGCTCGCCGCTGACGATCATGTTGAGCGCGGGCTCGACGCCCAGCGCGCGCGGCAGGCGCTGCGTGCCGCCGGCACCGGGCAGCAGGCCCAGCTTCACCTCGGGCAGCGCGATCTTGGCGCCGGGCGCGGTGACGCGGTAGTGGCAGCCCAGCGCCAGCTCCAGGCCGCCGCCCATGGCGACGCTGTGGATCGCGGCAACGACCGGCTTGGTGCAGGACTCGACACGGGTGATCAGCGAGCCCAGGTTGGGCTCGGCCAGCGCCTTGGGCGAGCCGAACTCGCGGATGTCGGCGCCGCCGGAGAAGGCCTTGCCGGCGCCGGTGATGACGATGGCCTTGATGGCGGGATCGTTCTCGGCCTGCTCGACGCCCTCGGCGACCGCCAGCCGCGTGGCATGGCCCAGGCCGTTGACCGGCGGATTGTTGAGCGTGATCACCGCGACCTGGCCGCGGACTTCGTAGCTGGCACCCATGTGTGTTCCTTCCAGTGGGGGGAAACGCATCGCCGCCGGTCGGAGGTCTCCTCGGACGCCGGGACGAAAAGAACGATCGTTCGATTCTAGGCAGCGCCGACGCGCGCCGCTTGTCTCTGCTGTGACAGGGCGCTACAGGAGAAGTGCGGAGGTGGGGTGTCGCGCAGGTGGCGCGTGGATCGAGCGGATCGCGCGAATCGCGTGGATCGCGCGTGGGGATGGCGCCGGCGCGGCCGCCCGCTCAGAACGGCTTGCTCAGAACGGCTTGTCGAGCTGCGTCGGCATGAAGCCGCGCGAATGGGGGCCGTCGTCGTCCTGGATCTCGGTGCGGGCGAAGCCGCCCTCGGCGGCCCGCTCGCGGGCGCGTTCCTGGCGCTCCAGCGCCGCGTCGACGCTGGCGACCGTCGGCGCGGGCGCGCGCGGCTTCTCGATCGGACGGAAGCCCGCCAGCGGCGCGGGGCCGCTCACCGGCACGCCGGCCTCCAGCGGGAGGATCGATTCGGGGCCGTCGACCGACTCGCCGGATGCCGCGGCCTGGGCCGCCTTGCGGCGCAGGCGCTCGGCGACCATGCGCAGTTCACCCAGCTCCATCTGCTGGCGTTCGATCTGGCGGCGCGCCTGGGTGGTCTGTTCATTGAGCAGCAGCCGCGAGGACTCGATGCGATCGATCAGGCGCCGCGCGCGCTTGAGCTTGCTCCACCACCACGCGCTCGCGAGCGCGCCCCCGACGGCCATTCCGGCCAGCGTCCCGACGACGACCATCCAAGGCTGCACCGTGCTCATCGCCGGCTCCCCGTTCTTGTTTCCTGGCGGCCAATGTAGTGCCGCCCTGGGGTCGCTGTCGCGCCCGGAGCCACCCGGATCAGGGGACGCGGCAACGCCGCGCGGCACACCTACGTCGGGGGGAGGACGGTGTCGGGATCAGGGTTCGGGATGGGGCTGCGTCGGCAGGAAGCCGAAGGGGATCGGCGGCAGCGTGGGCGTGGGCGTGGGTGTCACCGGCGTCGCCCGCTGCATCGGCCGCTCCACCGGCCGCTCCATCGGCTCGGTGGGACTGAAGCCCCCGGCGGCGGCGCGCTCACGGGCACGCTCGAAGCGCTCGGCATGCGTGAGCGGGGTGGCCGAGGCAGTCGCCGCCGCATCCGACGCCACGTCCGCCACCACGTTTGGGCGCGCCACGGCGCCCACGGACAGCGGCGCATGCGCGCTGATCGGCGCCAACATCGAGTCGCCGCTGTCGATGGGCAACGGACGGCTCGCCGCGAACTGCGTCTTGCGCCGCATGTGCTCCATCGTGAGGCGAAGCTCCAGCATCTCCATCTGCAGCTTCTCGATCTGCCGGCGCGCCTGGCCGACCTGCTCCTCGATCTGCCGGCGCGAAGCCTGCAGCTGATCGATCAGCGCCCGGGCCGTCCGCAGCTTGCGTCCCCACCATGCGCTCGCGATCGCCGCCCCCACTCCCGCGCCGGCCAGCGCGCCGGCCGCCAGCATCCAAGGCTGCAACAAGTTCATGGAGGGATCCCGCTCGTGTGATTCGCGCCGTCACTGTAGGGCGGCAGGCGCGCGAAGCCTTCACCAGGAGCGGGCATTTTTCACCGGATCGCGGGCCGCGTCGCCCGCCGGTGACTGGCTCGTCACGCCGTCGACATGGCGTCGTGACGGATGTAACCGGCGGCCGGCCTCAGACCTCCAGCCACTCCTTGCGGACGTAGGCGTTGGCGCGCAGGTCGGCCGGCGTGCCCTCGAAGACGATGCGGCCATGGCCCATCACGTAGCAGCGCTCGGAGATCTCCAGCGCGATGGCCAGCTTCTGCTCGACCAGCAGCACCGAGACGCCGCGCCGCTTGAGCTCCTTCAGGTACTCGGCCACCAGCTCGACGATCTTGGGCGCCAGGCCCTCGGTCGGCTCGTCGATCATGATCAGGTCCGGGTCGCCCATCAGCGTGCGGCACAGCGTCAGCATCTGCTGCTCGCCGCCGGACAGCACGCCGGCCTCGGTGTGCTGGCGCTCCTTCAGGCGCGGGAACATCGCGTACATGTCGTCGAAGCTCCAGCGCGGCGCAGCCCCCTTGCGCCGGCCCTTCTCGCCGAGCATCAGGTTCTGGTGCACGGTGAGCTTGGGAAAGATGTCGCGGTTCTCCGGCACGTAGCCGATGCCGCGATGCGCGATCTCGTAGGCCTTGCGGCCGAGCAGCTCCTGGCCGCCCCAGGCGATCGCGCCGGTGCCGTCGACCTGGCCCATGATGGTCTTGACCGTCGTCGAGCGCCCCGAGCCGTTGCGCCCCAGCAGGCTGACGATCTCGCCGGGACGCACCTCCATCGTCACGCCGTGCAGCACATGGCTCTTGCCGTAGAAGGCATGGACGTTGTCCAGCCGCAGCGCGCGCGTGCCGGCGGCCGGCGTGGCGCCCGCGGCGCGCATCGCGCCGACGTTGGTGTCATGGAGGGCGGCGCTCATGCATGGGCTCCCGCGGCCTGCGATTCGGCCAGCACCGACCCCAGGTAGGCCTCCTGGACACGCGTGTTGGCGCGCACCGCGTCGGGCGTGTCGAAGGCGATCACCTCGCCGTAGACCAGCACCGCGATCTTGTCGGCCAGGCCGAAGACCACGCCCATGTCGTGCTCCACCGTCAGCAGCGTGCGGCCCTCGGTGACCTGGCGGATCAGCTGGATGAAGCGTTTGGTCTCGCTCTTGCTCATGCCGGCGGTGGGCTCGTCCAGCAGGATCACCTGCGCGCCGCCGGCGATGGTGATGCCGATCTCCAGCGCGCGCGCCTCGGCATAGGTCAGGTTGATCGCGGGCACGTCGCGCTTCTTGTCCAGGTGCAGCATCTCCAGCAGTTCCTCGACGCGGTCGTTGACGTCGTCCATGCCGGCCAGGAACTTCCAGAATGCGTACTTGTGGCCCATCGACCAGAGCAGCGCGCAGCGGATGTTCTCGAACAACGACAGCCGCGTGAACAGGTTGGACACCTGGAAGCTGCGCGACAGCCCCCGGCGGTTGATCTTGTAGGGCGGCAGCTGGTCGATGCGCTCGCCGAAGAGCCGGATCTCGCCGCTGGTGGGCGCGAAGCGGCCGCTGATCAGGTTGAACAGCGTGGACTTGCCCGCGCCGTTGGGGCCGATGATCGCGACCCGCTCGCCGGGTTTCACCGCGAGCTCCGCGCCGCGGATGATCTCGCTCTTGCCGAAGCTCTTGCGCACGGCCTGCAGCTCCAGCGCGTAGGGGATGTTGGCGGTGCTCACAGGCTTTCCCTCCGCTTGATCTCTTTCTCGATCTCCTCCTGCGCCCGGTCCCACTCGGCGCGGAACTGGCGGCGCAGCAGCTCGAAGAGCCCCAGCCCGGTCAGCAGCACGAAGCCGGCGCCGAACCAGGACTCGACGCTCTTGGCATCGAGCGCCAGGCCCAGGTACTTCATCTGCGGGCCGAGCGCCTCGTTGAGCTGCAGGTGGTAGAGCATCTCCACCATCGCCGAGCCGCCCAGCAGCATCGTCGCCGCGGCGCCGGCCAGGCCCAGGTAGGACGGCCACAGCGCGCGCAGCTTGCCGAAGGCGGCCAGGCGCAGGTTCATCATGATCAGCGAGGCGATGCCGCCCGGCGCGTACATCACCATGAACAGAAACACCAGGCCGAGGTACAGCAGCCAGGCCTTGGTCAGCTCCGACAGCAGCACCAGCGCCACCACCATCAGCACCGCGCCGATGATGGGCCCGAAGAAGAAGGTCGCGCCGCCCAGGAAGGTGAACAGCAGGTAGGCGCCCGAGCGCGCGGCGCCGACCACCTCGGCGGTGACGATCTCGAAGTTCAGCGCCGACAACCCGCCCGACACGCCGGCGAAGAACCCCGCGATCAGGAAGGCCAGGAAGCGCACCCACTGCGTGTCGTAGCCGATGAACTCGACGCGCTCGGGGTTGTCGCGCACCGCGTTGAGCATGCGGCCCAGCGGCGTGCGGGTGAGTGCGTACAGCAGCGCGGTGCAGACGAAGGCGTAGACCGCGATCAGGTAGTACACCTGGATCTGCGGCCCGAAGCTGATGCCCCAGACCGCCTTGCCCACGACGCGGTTGGAGGAGACGCCGCCCTCGCCGCCGAAGAACTCCGGCAGCATCAGCGACATCGACCAGATCAGCTCGCCCAGGCCCAGCGTGATCATCGCGAAGGGCGTGCCCGACTTCTTCGTCGACACGTAGCCGAACAGCGCCGCGAAGAAGAGTCCCGCCAGGCCGCCCACCAGCGGCACCAGGCTGACCGGCAGCGCGAGCTGGCCCGCGCCGACGACGTTGAGCGTGTGGATCGCCAGGTAGGCGCCCAGCCCGCTGTAGACCGCGTGACCGAAGCTGAGCATGCCGCCCTGCCCCAGCAGCAGGTTGTAGGACAGGCACGCGATGATCGCGATGCCCATCTGCGACAGCATGGTCTGCGCCAGGCTGCTGGTCCACAGCAGCGGCGCCACCAGCAGTGCCAGCGCGTAGGCGCCCCAGATCAGCCAGCGGCCGACGTTGTGCGGCTTGAAGTGGTAGGTCTCGCCGCGCCGGGCGCGCGGCGGGCGGCCCTGGGCGCGGACCTCGCCCGGGGCGGCGCCGGACGGCACGGCGGGCGAGGCGGAGGAGGAGGAAGAAGGCATGACGGCGGACATCGATCAGCCCTCCCGGGTGCCGAGCAGGCCCTTGGGCCGGAAGATGAGGATCAGGACCATCAGCAGGTAGGGCAGGATGGGCGCGACCTGGGCCAGCGTGAGCTTGAGCAGCGGGTAGCCGAAGGTGTCGGGGCCGAGCTGGAAGGCCTGGGCGAGCGACACGTCGACGGTCAGCGGCAGCGTCTGCAGCAGCCCGATGACGAGGGACGCGACGAAGGCGCCGGCCAGCGAGCCGATGCCGCCGACCACGACCACCACGAAGATGATGGAGCCGACGATCACCGCCATCGCGGGTTCGGTGACGAAGGTGATGCCGCCGATCACGCCGGCCAGCGCGGCCAGCGCGCAGCCGCTGCCGAACACCAGCATGAACACGCGCGGCACGTTGTGGCCCAGGGCCTCGACCATTTCCGGATGGGTGAGCGCCGCCTGGATGACCAGCCCGATGCGGGTGCGGGTCAGCAGCAGCCACAGCGACAGCAGCATGAACAGCGCCACCACCATCATGAAGGCGCGGGTGAGCGGGAACTTGGAACAGCTGGCGGCGGCGCACAGCGCGGCCGGCGCGTCGCCCCAGGCGAGTTCCAGGGCCTGGCCCGGGGCATGGATCAGGGTGAAGGCGGCGCCCTGCAGCGAGGGCGGCGGCGAGAACGGCACGGCGGTGCGGCCCCAGATCAGCTGCACCACCTCGAGCACGACGTAGGACAGGCCGAAGGTGATCAGCAGTTCGGGGACGTGGCCGAATTTGTGGACGCGCCGCAGCGCGCCGCGTTCGAACAGGGCGCCGCAGCCGCCGACCAGCAGCGGCGCGATCAGCAGCGCGGGCCAGAAGCCGATCCACCCGGCGATCGAGTACGCGAAGTAGGCCCCCAGCATGTAGAAGCTGGCGTGGGCGAAGTTGAGCACGCCCATCATGCTGAAGATCAGCGTCAGGCCGGAGCTCAGCATGAACAGCAGCAGTCCGGAGGACAGGCCGTTGAGGAGGTTGATCAGGATCTGTTCCACGTCGTTGTGCTCAGGACTTCGATGCGTTGGCCGCGCTGATGACGGAGGGCGCGGTAGCTGCGCGGACCGATCCCGGGCCGGCAGTGCTCGCCGTACGTTCACGTACGGCTGCGCGCTTCAACCCGGTCCCGGCCCGCTCGCGACGGGCGGCGGAGCGCCTTACGACGGTCGCTTCATCTGGCAGCTGGTGGGCGTGCTGCTGACGAAGGGATCGAAGGTCTTGACCGGGGCGAAGTTGTAGCCGGTGTTCTCGACGCTGTAGGGGCGCTTGGCGTCGGCCTTCTGCCAGACGGTCAGGAACAGGGTCTGCTGCAACTGGTGGTCGGTTTTGCGCATCTCCACGTCGCCATTGAAGGACTTGAACTTCAGCCCTTCCAGCGCTGCCGCGACCTTCACCGGATCGGTGCTCTTGGCCTTGGCCATCGCCGTGCTCAGCGCGGTGTAGATGTGGATGACGCTGCCGGTGTAGAAGTCGTCGTTGAACTTGGCCTTGTACTCGTTGGCCCACTTCTCGGGCTCGCCGCCCAGGCTGTTGTGGTTGTACGAGATCTGGAACACGCGCCCCGCGCCCGCCGCGCCCATCGCCGTGGGCGTGCCGGTCACGCCGGCGTAGTAGGTGTAGAACTTGCCGGTGTAGCCGGCCTCGTTGGCGGCCTTGACCAACAGCGCCAGGTCCGAGCCCCAGTTGCCGGTGATCACCGAATCCGCGCCGCTGGCCTTGATCTTGGCGACATAGGGCGCGAAGTCGCGCACCTGGGCCAGGGGGTGCAGGTCCTCGCCGACGATCTGCACGTCCGGGCGCTTCTTGGCCAGCCCTTCCTTCGCGTACTTGGCGACCTGATGGCCGTGCGCGTAGTTCTGGTTGAGCAGGTAGACCTTCTTGATGTCGGGCTGGTCCTTCATGAAGGTGGTCAGCGCCTCCATCTTCATCGACGTGTCGGCATCGAAGCGGAAGTGCCAGTAGCTGCACTTGCTGTTGGTGAGGTCCGGGTCCACCGCCGAGTGGTTGAGGTAGACGACCTCCTTGCCGGGATTGCGCTCGTTGTGCTTGTTGACCGCGTCGATGATCGCCAGCGCCGCGCCCGAGCCGTTGCCCTGCGTCACGTAGCGCACGCCCTGGTCGATCGCGGACTTCAGCGCGTTGAGCGACTCGGCGGGGCTGAGCTTGTTGTCGATCGGGATGATCTCGAACTTCACGCCGGCGGGGTTGTTGGCGTTGAACTTCTCGGCGAAGAACTGGAAGGACTTCACCTGGTTCTGGCCCACCGGCGCCATCAGGCCGGACAGCGGGTCGATCCAGGCGATCTTCACCGTCTCGCCCTTCTGCGCGTAGGCGCCGGCGGCGGCCGTCAGGGCGAATGCGGCGAGGGCCAGGGGCCGTGCCAGCGAGGGAATCGGACGCGTGCTGTGCTTGCTCATGCTTGTCTCCTGATGTGGTTGTGATGCAAGGCGATCGGAAGCCACGGGGTACGGCGTGGTACGGCCTGGTACAGCGGGAAGCGGCGGACTGCTGGGGACTGCGGTGAAGGGAAACCGGGGCGGCGGAACTCCTGCGTCAGCGGATCGATGCGAGGCGGGCCTTGGCAGCTCGCCCCCTCGGGATGGGATCGCCAGGTGGCGGACCGTCGCGGCGGCCTCAGCCGCCCGGCAGCTTGTGGCCCTTGAACTGCTCGCGCAACTTGAGCTTGAGCATCTTGCCGGTGGCCGTGTGCGGGATCTCGTCGACAAAGACGACGTCGTCGGGCACCTGCCACTTGGCGATCCGGCCCTCGTAGAAGCCCAGCACCGACTCACGCGTCAGCGCCGCACCGGCCTCGCCGGGTTTGCGCACCACCACCAGCAGCGGTCGCTCGTCCCACTTGGAATGCGGCACGGCGATGACGGCGGCCTCGTGGATCGCCGGATGCGCCATCGCGATGTTCTCGACGTCGATCGAGCTGATCCATTCGCCGCCGGACTTGATCACGTCCTTGCTGCGGTCGGTGATCTGCATGAAGCCGTCGGCATCGATGGCGGCGACGTCGCCGGTCGGGAACCACAGGCCGGCGTCGCGGCCGTCCTCGCCGGTGACGCGGATCAGCGGCGAGTCCGCATGGCCGAAGTAGCTGTCGATGACCCAGGGCCCGCGCACGACCAGGTTGCCCGAGGTCTTGCCGTCCCAGGGCAAGGCCTTGCCGGCGTCGTCAACGACCGCCATGTCCACGCCGTAGATCGCCTTGCCCTGCTTCTCCAGCAGGTGGCGCTGCTGCTCCTGGGGCAGCTTCAACTGCTGGCTGCCGAGCCGCGACAGCGTGCCCAGCGGCGACATCTCGGTCATGCCCCAGGCGTGGATCACCTCCACGCCGTAGTCGTCCATCAACGTGCGCAGCATCGCCGGCGGGCAGGCCGAGCCGCCGATCACGGTGCGCTTGAAGCTCGAGAACTTCAGCCCGTTCGCGCCGACGTAGTTCAGCAGCCCCAGCCACACCGTCGGCACGCCGGCGCTGAAGCTCACCTGCTCGGACTCGAAGAGCTCGTAGAGCGACTTGCCGTCCAGGTGCGGCCCGGGCAGCACCAGCTTGCAGCCCACCAGCGCGGTGCTGTAGGGCAGGCCCCAGGCGTTGACGTGGAACATGGGCACCACCGGCAGGATCACGTCGCGGCGCGAGCAGGCCATCGCGTCGGGCAGCGCCGCGCCGTAGGCATGCAGCACCGAGCTGCGATGGCTGTACACGGCGCCCTTGGGATGGCCGGTCGTGCCGCTCGTGTAGCAGATGCTGGAGGCGGTGTTCTCGTCGAACTCGGGCCAGACGTAGCGGCCGTCCTCGGCCTCGACCAGGTCCTCGTAGCAGCGCAGGCCGGGGATGGACGACTCCGCCGGCATGTGGGCGCGGTCCGTCATCAGGATGAAGTGGCGGACCTGGCCAAGCTGCGGCGCGAGCTTCTCGACCAGCGGCAGGAAGCTCAGGTCGAAGCACAGCGCGCGGTCGGCGGCGTCGTTGGCGATCCAGGCGATCTGCTCGGGGAACAGGCGCGGATTGATGGTGTGGCAGACCAGGCCCGAGCCGGAGGTGCCGTAGTAGAGCTCGAGGTGGCGGTGGCCGTTCCAGGCCAGCGTGCCGACGCGGTCGCCGGGCGCCAGGCCCAGCCGCGCGAATGCCTGCGCGAGCTGGCGGGCCCGGAACTCGACCGCCGCCCAGGTGGTGCGGTGCAGGTCGCCCTCGACCCGCTTGCTGACGATCTCGGTATCCCCGGAATGCCGCGCCGCGTGCTGGATCACCGACGAGATCAGCAGCGGCATCGACATCATCTGGCCCATCAGTGCCATGTCGTCTCCTGGATATTGTTGTCGGCTGTCCAGGTCAGTCTATCGACGGCTCCGGGCGCCTCGCGTCACCCTAGTGACGCGAGGCGGATTCCGGCATAGGGGATTACACGGGCGCTGCCGCGGGTCCCCCGATCAGGCCTTGCGGATCTCCGGCAGCTCGATCTTGACCTCGAGCACCTCGAGGTCGTCCTGCCGCTCCATGTGGACCTTGATGTCGTCCGGATTGATGGAGACGTACTTCGAGATCACCGCCAGCAGCTCGCGCTGGAGCTGCGGCAGGTAGTCGGGGCTCGCGCCGCGACCATTGCGTTCATGGGCGAGGATCAGCTGCAGGCGCTCCTTGGCGACGCTGGCGGTGCTTTTCTTCTCGCCCAGGAAGAAGGACATGAATCCCATGGTTTCTCCCGGTGGATGTCAGCGGCTGAACAGGCGCTTGAAGAAGCCCGGCTTGACGGCCTCGACGAAGCGCATCGGCTTGTCCTCGCCGAGGAAGCGCGCGATGACGTCCGAGTAGGCCTCGGCCACGTCGGTGCCCTTCATGTGGATCGCCGGCAGGCCCTGGTTGGACGCCTGCAGCACGACCTCGCTCTCCGGGATCACGCCGATCAGCGGCGTACGCAGGATCTCGTGGATGTCCTCCAGCGACAGCATCTGCCCGCCCTCGACCCGGTTGGGGTTGTAGCGGGTGATCAGCAGGTGTTCCTTGACGGGCTCCTTGCCTTCGATGGCGCGCTTGGTCTTGCTGTTGAGCATGCCCAGGATGCGATCGCTGTCGCGCACCGAGGAGACCTCGGGGTTGGTCACGACCAGCGCCTCGTCGGCGTAGTGCATGGCCATCAGCGCGCCGGTCTCGATGCCGGCCGGCGAGTCGCAGACGATGTAGTCGAACTCCATCGCCTTGAGCTCCTCCAGCACGCGCTCGACGCCCTCCTGCTTGAGCGCGTCCTTGTCGCGCGTCTGCGAGGCCGCGAGGATGAACAGCTTGTCCAGCTGCTTGTCCTTGATCAGCGCCTGGCCGAGCTTGACCTCCTCGTTGATCACGTTGATCAGGTCGTAGACCACGCGGCGCTCGCAACCCATGATCAGGTCGAGGTTGCGCAGGCCGACATCGAAGTCGATCACCGCGGTCTTGTAGCCGCGCATCGCGAGGCCGGTGGCGAAGCTGGCGCTGGTCGTGGTCTTGCCCACGCCGCCCTTGCCGGAGGTCACCACAACGATCTTGGTCATGGGTCGAGGTCCTTTCAATGTGTCGGTCGCTGTCGTCGCAGCTCAAGCGTCATCGGTGCGGCGGTCGCGGGGACCGCCGCCCATGTCGGGGGAAATCAAGGGGGCCGCAAGCGGCTGGCGCCCGGGATGGTTCATGCGCCCAGCGGCTCCATCAGGAGCTTCTCGCCGTCGAGCCGGACCTGCGCCGCCTTGCCGCGCACGTTGTCGGGCAGCGGGTTCTCGCTGGTGCGGTAGATGCCGGCGATGGCGATCAGCTCGGCCTCGAGCTGCTGCGCGAAGATCCGAGCCTGCGCGTTGCCGCGCGCGCCCGCGATCGCCTTGCCGCGCAGCGGCGCGTAGACGTGGATGCTGCCGTCGGCGATGACCTCGGCGCCGTGGTTCACCGCCGCCAGCACGACCAGGTCGGCGCCCTTGGCGTAGACCTGCTGGCCCGAGCGCAGCGGTTTGTCGACGTAGACGGTCGGCGCGGCCTGCGCGGGCACCGCCACCTCGACCTGGCGCTCGACCACCACTTCCTTGACGACCTGCTGCACGACCTTCTGCACCCGCGGCTCGCGTTCGGCGCGCACCGGCTCGTCGGGCGCCTCGGCCAGGCCCAGCCCAGCCGCCTGCGCCAGTTCCGCCGCGTTGGCGCCGACCACGCCGACCGGCTGCAGCCGGTGGCGGCGCAGCAGCGGCAGCAGCGCGGCGAGGTCCACGCGCGCAACCGGGGTGGTCGACGGGGTGGTCGACGGGGCGTCGGCGGGCGACTCGGTCGGGGCGTCGTCCAGGCTCAACTGGCCTTGGGCCTCGCTCGCGGCGGTGCTGGCCTCCTCGGCGCCGACCACGGCCTCGGCCACGCTGTCAGCCACGGGCGCCGATCGGGTCTCGGCCGCGTCGATCGCCGGCAGCTGGCTCAGGTCCAGCAGCAAGGGGTCGTGATGGAAGGCGTCGGGCGTTTCGCCCAGCTTCGCGGTCAGCTCCTGGTCGAGCGCGGCCGGGTCGGCCGTCTTCAGGACGAGGGCGAGCAAGCTCAGCGAGGCGCTCTTCAGTTCAAAAAGTTCCGGAGTCTTGCCGGCGGCCGACCGCCCCGACAAATTGCCCGCCACTGCCTGCGTCATGAAAAATTTGGGGGATGCGTTTGCAAAGTCGCGGATTTTAGCGGTGCGCCGAGGCCCTCCTTTTAGGGGCCTGCCCAGGCTGCATCGGCCCGCGAGCCGTCATGCGGGCTCCGACCGCTGTCATCCGGCGCCGCGCGCGCTGTCACATCGGGCCGACGCTGCCTCGATTTCGAGCAGACCACTGGAACACCACGTGTGACAAGCACTTGCAAGCGCCGTCGCCAGGAGACACACATGCTTGTCCACAGGAGGCGGGGATAGATCCCTCCTCCGGCGGAGGCCGACGGCGACTGGCGGGTCGCTTCTTCCAGCGTCACCGACGTGTTGTCAACCCAAAAATCGTGGATGCGGGGCTTGACTTATCCCCATTGAGGCGCTCTCGCGATTCGTCGAACCGTCCTGCTGCGGCGCAGCAGGCACGACCGGCCAGCCGCGGCTAAGCCATTGATTCATATGACGCGTTTTCGCCTGCCCAGAAAAGAGGCACGGAACCTCAGGCGACCGTCGATCAAGGGTTTAGAGCGCTCGCGGAGGGGTTTCCCACAAAGTTATCCACAGCGCCGGTGGATAGTTTCCAGGGGTCTTTCAAATCAACGCCTTAGCGGGAGTCCTTGAACCGGCGGACGAGGTCCGACACCCCACCGGCGAGGGATCCGCGGGGCGGACCGGACCGCAAATGGGCGTGGCGCCGTTACAAGTCCATCGGTCCAGTTCGCGCCGCCGCCCGATCGTGTCGTGCGATTGCCGTCATGGACGCACCGGCTTGCGTCACGAATCCGACATCCGGGGCGCCCAGCGTTCGGGCGGGCGGAGAAATCGGCCACCGAGCCAGCCTGAAGACAGGTGGGCAAGCTGCGGTCCCGCTAGAGTCCCTGTTTTCCCCATTGGGGACGACAGGCCGGCCGCGCCGGTGAAAGGTTGGGAATGGGCATCCGGTCCTGGATCCGAAAGGAATGGTTCCTGCTGGCGCTGGTCGGCGCGGTGGCGCTCGCCAGCGCCTGGCCGGAACTGGGCCGCAGCGGCGGCTGGTTGCGGCTGGAGGTCGTCAGCAACTGGGGCGTGGCGCTGGTGTTCTTCCTGACCGGCCTCGGACTGTCCACCGCCGCGCTGCGCGACGGCGCGCTCAAGTGGCGCGTCCATGTGCTGGTGCAACTGAGCACCTACGCGCTCTTCCCGCTGCTGTGGTGGGGCTTCACCGCCCTGTTCGGCCGCTGGCTGCCGCCCGACCTGGCGCTGGGCTTCGCCTACCTGTGCGCGCTGCCGTCGACGATCTCGTCCTCGGTCGCGATGACGGTGCTGGCCAAGGGTAACGTGCCGGCCGCGATCTTCAACGCCAGCGTCTCCAGCCTGCTGGGCATCGTGCTCACGCCGCTGCTGGTGGCGGTGATGGCGGGCACCAGCGGCGCGACGCTGCCCTTCGGCGAGGCGGTCTGGAAGCTCACCCAGCTGCTGCTGCTCCCGCTGGTGGCCGGCCAGTTGCTGCGGCCGCTGCTGCTGGGTTTCCACACGCGCCACAAGTCCCGCATCTCGCTGGTCGACCGCTGGGTGATCATCCTGCTGGTGCTGTCGGCCTTCAGCGACTCGGTCGCCTCGGGCCTGTGGCGCGACCATGGCGCGGAGCTGCTGATCAAGGCGGCGCTCGGCGCCGCGCTGTTCCTCGGCGCGGTGATCGTGCTGAGCCGCCTGGCGGCGCGCGCGATGGGGCTGCCGGTGGAGGACGAGATCGCCGCCGTCTTCTGCGGTTCCAAGAAGACGCTGGCCTCGGGCGTGCCGATGGCCAAGCTGCTGTTCGGCGCGCATCCGGCGGTGGGCGTGATCGTCCTGCCGATCATGTTCTATCACCAGCTGCAGCTGATCTTGTGCTCATGGCTCGCCCAGCGTTACGCGGCCCGCGCTTCCGACGCCTAAAATCGCCGGTTCCCCCGGACGCCGCCGATTGGGCATTTCGCCCGACTGCGCCCGGCGGGACCACCGCCCCCATCGCGCCATGACACGCAAGCTCTTCGTCACCACCGCCCTTCCCTACGCCAATGCGAACTTCCACATTGGCCACATCATGGAATACACCCAGGCCGACATCTGGGTGCGCTTCCAGCGGATGCAGGGCAGCGAGGTGCACTTCGTCTGCGCCGACGACGCGCACGGCGCGCCGATCATGATCGCCGCGGAAAAGGCGGGCAAGAGCCCGCAGCAGTTCGTGGCCGACATCGCCTCGGGCCGCCAGAAGTACCTGGACGGCTTCCACATCAGCTTCGACAACTGGCACTCGACCGACGGCGCCGAGAACCACGAGCTGTCCAAGGAGATCTACAAGGCGCTGCGTGCCAACGAGCTGATCTCGGTGAAGACCATCGAGCAGTTCTTCGATCCGCAGAAGTCGATGTTCCTGCCCGACCGCTTCATCAAGGGCGAGTGCCCGAAGTGCGGCGCCAAGGACCAGTACGGCGACTCCTGCGAGGTCTGCGGCGCGGTCTACACGCCGACCGAGCTGAAGAACCCGTTCTCGGTGCTGACCGGCGCGACGCCGGTGATGAAGAGCTCGGAGCACTACTTCTTCAAGCTGTCCGACCCGCGCTGCGTCGAGTTCCTCGAGCAGTGGACGCAGGCGCCGGGCCGGCTGCAGCCGGAAGTGCTCAACAAGATCAAGGAATGGTTCGCCAAGGACGAGGACGGCAACGGCGGCCTGGGTGACTGGGACATCAGCCGCGACGCGCCCTACTTCGGCATCGAGATCCCCGATGCGCCGGGCAAGTACTTCTATGTCTGGCTGGATGCGCCGATCGGCTACCTGGCCTCGCTGAAGAACTACTTCGCGAAGTCGGGCCGCGACTTCGACGCGTTCGTGAAGGACGAGTCGACCGAGCAGATCCACTTCATCGGCAAGGACATCACCTATTTCCACACGCTGTTCTGGCCGGCGATGCTGCATTTCAGCGGCCGCAAGACGCCCAACCATGTGTACGTGCATGGCTTCCTGACCGTCAACGGCGGCGAGAAGATGTCCAAGAGCCGCGGCACCGGCCTGGACCCGCTGAAGTACCTGTCGCTGGGCATGAACCCCGAGTGGCTGCGCTACTACCTGGCCGCCAAGCTCAACAGCAAGGTCGAGGACGTCGACTTCAATCCCGACGACTTCGTCGCCCGCGTCAACTCGGACCTGGTTGGCAAGTACATCAACATCGCCAGCCGCGCGGCGGGTTTCCTGTCCAAGCGCTTCGGCGGCCAGTTGTCGGCCGACGTCGGCGTCGAGGGCCTGACGCTGCTGGACGCCCTGCGCGCGCACAAGGGCACGATCGTCGAGCTCTACGAGACCCGCGAGTTCGGCAAGGCGCTGCGCGAGATCATGCTGCTGGCCGACCGCGTCAACGAGTACGTGGACCAGAACAAGCCTTGGGAGCTGGCCAAGCTCGAGGGCAAGGATCAGGTGCTGCAGGACGTCTGCACCGTCTGCATCGAGGCCTTCCGCCTGCTGTCCATCTACCTGAAGCCGGTGCTGCCGGCGCTGGTGGCCAAGGTGGAGACCTTCCTGCAGGTGGCGCCGATGAGCTTCGCCGACGCCGACCGCACGCTCAGCGGCCACCGCATCGGCGGCTACGAGCACCTGATGCAGCGCGTCGACCCGAAGCTGCTGGAGGCGCTGTTCGAGCCGCCCGCGCCGCCCCAGGTCGTGCCCGGTGGCGAGGCGCTCGCGCCTGAGATCAAGATCGACGACTTCGCGAAGGTCGACTTGCGCATCGCGAAGATCGTCAAGGCCGAGCTGGTCGAGGGGTCGGACAAGCTGCTGCGCCTGACGCTGGACGCCGGCGAGGGCCGGCTGCGCAACGTCTTCAGCGGCATCCGCAGCGCCTACCAGCCGGAGCAGCTCGAGGGCAAGCTCACCGTCATGGTGGCGAACCTGGCGCCGCGCAAGATGAAGTTCGGCGTCTCCGAGGGCATGGTGCTGGCCGCCAGCCATGCCGACGAAAAGGCCCATCCCGGCATCTTCGTGCTGGAGCCCTTCCCAGGCGCCCAGCCCGGCATGCGCGTGCGTTGAGCACGGCCTGCGCCGCGACCGACCGCCTAGAATCCGCCCCAGTTTTCGAATCCCCGATCAAGAGACGACCATGCCGCTGTTCTGGAAGAAATACGAATCCGAAGCCACGCAGTTCATCAATGAGCTGAAGGCCAAGAAGCCCACGCTGGAAGCCGAACAGCGCGCCGGCCGCGCGCTGCTGTGGGACCGGGAGCAGGACCGCCAGGCCCAGGCCGGCTACAACCAGGCCCGCGTGTCCCAGCAGCCTTACGTCTACCAGACCAAGTCCGAGTAAGCCGCCGGCCCCGTCCGTCGCCACGCCGAGCCGCGTTCCCCGCGTGAGCCACGCCGACGATTCCTCGGACACCGCCCTGACGCTGCCGGAGACTCCGGCGGATCAGGGCGGTGACGCTTCCACGCCCGAGACGGTCGATCACGTCGCCGTCGCGCGGCTGTATGGCGAGCCGCTGTTCGCCTTGCCGCAGGACCTCTACATCCCGCCGGACGCGCTGGAGGTGTTCCTCGAGGCCTTCCAAGGGCCGCTGGACCTGCTGCTGTACCTGATCCGCAAGCAGAACTTCAACATCCTCGACATCCCGCTGGCCGAGGTCACGAAGCAGTACCTGAGCTACGTCGAGCAGCTGCGCAAGCACAACCTCGAGCTGGCCAGCGAATACCTGCTGATGGCCGCGATGCTGATCGAGATCAAGTCGCGGATGCTGCTGCCGCCCAAGAAGACCGATGACGGCGCCGAGCCCGAGGACCCGCGGGCCGAGCTGGTGCGGCGCCTGCTCGAGTACGAGCAGATGAAGCAGGCCGCGCTGCGCCTGGACCAGATGCCGGTGTTGGGCCGGGACTTCCTACGGGCGCAGATCCACATCGAGCAGTCGCTGGCGCCGCGGCTGCCGGACGTCAACGTCGACGACCTGCGCGCGGCCTGGGCCGAGCTGATGCGCCGCGCCAAGCTGAGCCAGCACCACAAGATCTCCCGCGAGCAGCTGTCGGTGCGCGAATACATGTCGCACCTGCTGCGCAAGCTGCAGGGGCAGCGCTTCGTCGAATTCGAGGACCTGTTCGAGCTGGACAAGGGCTCGCAGGTGCTGGTGGTGTCCTTCATCGCGATGCTCGAGCTGGCGCGGGAGCGCCTGGTCGAGATCACGCAGGCCGAGGCCTTCGCGCCGATCTACGTGCGGCTGGCCTACTCGCCGAGCTGAGGGCCGCCGGATCGCCGGCGTCCGTGCCGGCGCGTGCCTCGCGGTGCGAGGCGATGGATCGCCGGGATCGCCGTCACCGCTGGCGCCGAGTGCCGGCTTCCAGAATGCAGAACGCCGGGACAAGCCCGGCGTTGCGGAGGAGGTCGACGTGCCGCGTTCAGCGGAAAGTGGTGAACGCCGCGTTGGGCTGGCGCTGCACCATCTGGCCCACCGCCAGCACGGCCTGCGTGCGGGAGCTGACGCCCAGCGCCTTCAGCACCGCCGCGACGTGGTCCTTGATCGTCTCCACCGACACGCCCAATTCGCGCGCGATGATCTTGTTCGGCTTGCCCTGGAGCAGCAGCGCCAGCACGTCGGTCTGGCGCGGCGTCAGCTGCAGGCTTTCGAGGCCCGCGGTGGTCTGGTAGCCAGCCTGGCTGGCCAGCGCCTGGACCTGGTGCAGCCTCGAGTTGCCGTGCGCCGCGCTCTCGGCGACGGCCACCGGTTCCGGCTCCGGCGCGCTGTCCGAGCCCAGCGACATCGGCGGCACGTAGATACCGCCCGACATCACCAGCTTCAGCGCCTGGGCCAGCACGTCGTTGCCGGTGCGTTTGGGGATGAAGCCCATCGCGCCCTGGTCGATCGCGCGGATCACGTCGCTGGCGCGGTCGGAGGCGGAAATCACCACCACGGGCAGCGCCGGGTACTGGGAGCGGAACTCCTCCAGCACGTCGAAGCCGCTGGCATCGCCCAGGTTCAGGTCCAGCAGCACCAGGTCGAAGTCCTGGCGCGCCTTGAGCGTGTCGCGGGCTTGAGCCGCGCTGTCGGCGCCCAGCACCTGAACGTCTTCGCCCAGACCTTGAATCACAGTCTGGAGCGCGGCCAGGATCAGCGGGTGATCGTCGATCAGCAGAACCCTCACGGGCGTGTCTCCTTGGATGGTCGGACTGCGGCGACAGGCTTCCTGGCCCGCCGTCCCGAATGACTTTTGAACTAGGGCGCGATCATAGGCGTGCCCTCAGCCACCGGCACTCCCCCTTACGGTGGCATCGCTACCAATAGAAAGTTCTATTGGCAAACCAAAAATTCTGTATTCGCCCGACCGAGTGTCTGGCCGTGACAGCACCGCATCGAGTGTGACAGCCGAAAAAACGCGCTTCGGAAATGATCGAAATGCCACGCCGGGGCGATTGGCGCCCGTGGTCGGCGGGCGCCAGCTGTCCGCGTCAGCGGTACTGCCGGGTCAGCGATTCGGCGATGCAGACCGGCTTGCCGCCGGCCTCGCGCTCGACGGTGACCTCGACCATCATCTGCACCCCGCCCTCGATGAGCTCCAGCCGCTTGAGCACGAAACGCCCGCGCAGCCGGCTGTCCACCGGCACCGGCGCCGGGAAGCGCACCCGGTCCAGGCCGTAGTTGATGCCCATCCGGACCTCCCTCACCCGAAAGGCGGTCTCATAGAAGCGCGGCAGCAGGCTGAGCGTCAGGAAACCATGCGCGATGGTGGTGCCGAAGGGGCCGGCGGCCGCGCGGGCCGGGTCGGTGTGGATCCATTGCTGGTCCTCGGTGGCATCGGCGAAGGCCTGGATGCGGGGCTGATCCACCGCGATCCAGTCGGACACGCCGATCTCCTGCCCCACCAGGGGCGCCAGGTCTTCCAGCTTCTCGAACATCCGCATCCCGGTCTCCTCTTGTTCCGACGTGATTCCGATGGGGTCGGCGCCGGCGGGAGCGGGACGGACGCCGGCGTCAGCCCTTGCCGTCCTTGCCGTCCTTCACCGGCCGCTCCAGCCAGGCGCACAGGCCTTCCCACTGCGCCAGATCGCGGGCGACGCGGCCCGGGGCGATGTCCCAGAGCGTCAAGCCGCGGGCGGCCAGCTGCACGTAGTTCTGGGTGTCGCGCAGCTCGGCCAGCAGCGGCAGCCGGAGCTGTTCGATGAACTGGTGCAGTTGCTGCTGCGACAGCGTCCCCTCACGCACCCGCATCGCCACCAGGGCGATGTCGGGCCTGCCGGCCGGCCCGTCGCGATCCCGGGCCGCATCTTGCAGTTCGCGGACGAAGTCGTATGTCGCCTGGATGTCAAACAGGCTGGGTTGCAGCGGCACGAGCACCCGGTCGGCCACCTTCAGCGCCTGCGCCAGCTTCTTCCCGTGGAGTCCGGCGGGGGTGTCGAGCACCGCGTGCGACACCCCCTTGGGGGTGCGCAACTGGTCGGCGGACGCCAGTTCCCAGCCGCGGATCGCCGGCAGCGCGGCGGGTCGCTGCGCCAGCCAGCGGGCCGAGGATTGCTGCCGGTCGATGTCGCCCAGCATGACCGCATGGCCGCGATGGGCCAGGAAGCCCGCGAGGTTGCTCGCGAGCGTGCTCTTGCCAACGCCGCCCTTGGGGTTGGCGACCAGGATCACCGGCATGGCCTCTCCTCTCCTCGATGAGGTGCGCGGGATGTTATGCGATACCGCAAAATCCGCCGCCATGAGCGCCCCTCCGTCCATCCTCCTCCTGGCCGCGCACCCGGACCTCGCCCATTCCCGCGTCACGCGGGCGATGCTGTCCGCGGCCCAGGACCTGTCCAACGTCCACGTGCGCGACCTCTACGCGCTCTATCCCGATTACGCGATCGACACCCCCGCCGAGCAGGAGGCGCTGCGCGACGCCGAGCTGCTGGTCTGGCTGCATCCGCTGCACTGGTACGGCATGCCGGCGCTGATGAAGCTGTGGGTGGACGAGGTGCTGAGCGTCGGTTTCGCCTACGGCCAGACCGGCCACGCGCTGCACGGCAAGGACCTGTGGCTGGTGACCTCGGCCGGCGGCAGCGCGCATTCCTACAGCGCCGACGGCTACAACCGCCATCCGGTCGGCGACTTCCTGCTGCCCTACGCCCAGACGGCCGCGCTGTGCGGCATGCGCTTCCTGCCGCCGCTGGTGCTGCACGGCGCGCAGAAGGCCAGCGCGGAGCAGGTCCAGGCCCATGTCCAGGCCTTCGTCGACGGCCTGCGCGCGCTGCCCGAGTGGTGCGAGCGCCAGCCCGAGCCCGCCCAGGAGGCGGTGCCCGACGACGAGCGCCCGGTGCGCGAGGAAGGAGCGCCGGTCTGATGGACATCGCTTCCCCGATGGCCGCGGCCTCCGCCGCGATGGGCGCCGCTTCCGCCGCCGCTTCCGCCGCCGTGACCTCCGCCGTGAGCGCCACCGACGCGGCGGCCCACGGCGCGCACGGCAACTGGCTGCTCACGCCGCTGGTGCTGCTGACCGCCGCGGTGCTCGCGGTGCCGCTGGCGCGCGGTTTGAAGCTGGGCTCGATCCTGGGCTACCTCGTCGCCGGCGTGCTGCTCGGGCCGCAGGTGCTCGGGCTGATCAGCCAGCCCGCCACGGTCCTGGAGATCGGCGAGTTCGGCGTCGTGCTGATGATGTTCCTGGTCGGCCTGGAGCTGGAGCCCAAGCGGCTGTGGGCGATGCGCCGGCCGATCTTCGGCTGGGGCTCGGCGCAGATGCTGGGCTGCGCGGCGCTGCTGCTGATTCCCTCCTTCTTCCTCGATGCCGACTGGCATGCCGCCGTGATCGCGGCGCTCGGCCTGGCGATGTCGTCCACGGCGGTGGCGCTGGCCACGCTCAGCGAGAAGAACCTGGGCAACACCCGCGCCGGCCAGAGCGTCATCAGCGTGGCGCTGCTGCAGGACATCGCCGCCATCCCGGTGCTGGCGCTGGTGCCCATCCTGGCCAGCCAGGGGCGGCCCGCCGGCGGCCACTCGGGCGGACGGATCTGGCTGGCGCTGGGCGCGCTGGTGCTGATCGTGCTCGGCGGGCGCCTGCTGCTGCGTCCGCTGCTGCGCTGGATCGCGCGCAGCGGCACGCCGGAGATCTTCACCGCCGCCTCGCTGCTGCTGGTGCTGGCCGCGGCGATGCTGATGCAGAAGGCGGGACTGTCGATGGCGCTGGGCGCGTTCGCGGCCGGCGTGCTGCTGGCCGAGAGCGAATACCGCCGCGCCCTCGAGGCCGACCTGGAGCCCTTCAAGGGACTGCTGCTGGGCATGTTCTTCATCGCGGTCGGCATGGGCCTGGACCTGACGGTGCTGTGGCACAAGCCGCTGGCGGTGCTGGGCCTGCTGGCCGCGCTGTGGCTGTGCAAGGGCCTGGTGCTGGCGGTGCTGGGCCGGGCGATGGGCCTGCCCAAGCCGGAGCGCGCGGTCTTCGTCATCCTGCTGGCGCAGGGGGGCGAATTCGGCTTCGTCGTCTTCCAGCTCGCCGAGCAGGCCACGCTGCTGGACGCGGCGCAGCGCTCGGTGCTGGTGGCGGCGGTGGCGCTCTCGCTGGCGCTCACCCCGGCGCTGCTGGCCTGGGCGCAGCGGCGGGCCGGGCAGGTCGAGCGCAAGTCGCCGCACGAGCTCACCGAGCCGCAGGACTCGCAGGTCATCATCGCGGGCTTCGGTCGCTACGGGCAGATCGTGGGTCGGATGCTCTTCGCCAACGGCATCTCGGCGACCGTGCTCGACCATGATGCCGACACCGTCGAATCGCTGCGGCGCTTCGGCTGGCGCGTCTTCTGGGGCGACGCCACGCGGCTGGAACTGCTGCGCATCGCCGGCGCCGAGCGCGCGCACGTGCTGGTGCTGGCGGTCGACGACTTCAACCACAGCGTCAAGATCGCCGAGATCGCGCGGCAGCACTTCCCGCACCTGACCATCGTGGCGCGGGCGCGCAACGTCCAGCACTACTACGCGCTGCGCGAACTGGGCGTCGAGCTCATCGAGCGCGAGACGCTGGACTCCGCGCTCATGAGCGGGCGCAGCGTGCTGCAGCAGCTCGGTTGGGAACCGCACGCGGCGCGGCAGATGGCCTGGCGCTTCCGGCGCCACTCCGTCGAGCAGACCGAGGCGATGCGCCCCCACCGTGGCGACCTGGACACGCTGATCGCGATGTCCAAGCGCGGCCGCGAGCAGCTGGAGGAACGCCTGGCGGCCGAGCGCAAGGCGCTGGCCGAGGGCAAGGGCCGCAACCCGTGGCAGGAGCCGCACCTGGCGCCGGGCACGACGCCGGTGCCGGCCGGCGCTCCCGATCAGCCCCAGCCGGGCAAGGCCTGAGGCCTGCGGCGAGAATTGCTCCCTTATGTTTGCCCCTTCCCAACTCGAGGTCCGGCGCTTCTTCTGCCAGGCCTACCGCAAGCAGCGCGACGGCCTGCCGCTCACGCCGATGGAGGCCATCGCCTCCGACTGGATCGCCCAGCATCCCGAGTACCACGACGAACTGGCCGACGAGGATGCCGCGCTGGCGGCGGTCTACACGGTCGAGGACGGCCGCACGAACCCCTTCCTGCACCTGTCCATGCATCTGAGCCTGATCGAGCAGCACCAGATCGACCAGCCGACGGGGGTGCGCCAGGCGCTGGACCTGCTGGCGGCGCGCCGCCAGTCCCTGCACGAGGCCCATCACGAAGCGATGGAATGCCTGGGCGAGATGATCTGGAGTTCACAGCGCAGCGGCCTGCCCCCGGACGGCCACGCCTACCTGGACTGCCTGCGCCGCAAGGCCACCCGCACGCCGACCTGACTCCAGCCCCCCCGCCCACTCCCTAAACTCCCCCGCAGTCCACCGTCCCCGGTGGTCGAAGGACGGTGATGGTTGGGGACGGTGAGGCGTGGGGTTTCCGCGCTTGCCGCGGGGGCCCCATGCCTCGGCGGCCAACGCCCCGGTCGATGCAGGTGGGCGGTCGCCCGCTAGCCGCAGGTGGGCGGTCGCCGCCACCAGCGGTGGCCCGGACGCCACGGGCGCTCCCCAAACGCCACCGGCGCTTCCAAACGCAAAAAGGCCACGCATCCGCGTGGCCTTCTTCATCCAAAGCTCTGAAATTCAGGCCTGGATCGCCCCACCCAAGGCCGACTTGCGCTCGTTCTTCCCGGACGCGCCGTACAGCCCGCTCGGTTCCCCGGGCATCAGCACGTCGATGGCGCGGTCCAGCGCCGCGGTGGCGCGGGCCAGCGACTCGCGCTGGGCGGCGACGCGGCCGCCTGCCTGCATCAAGCGGGTCCGCAGGCCTGCCGGCACCGTGCCGGTTCGAGCGGCGGCGCTGAACTGTTCGATGGCGCGAGCCAGGGCCGCATGCAGCGACGCCGCGTGCAACTCGATCGCCTGGGAGTCACGTCGATGCAGCGCCTCGCCCAGCAGGTTGAGGCAGCTTTCGACGTCCTGCAGCGGCTGCTCCAGGTCGACGGGGGTCGAGTTCAAAGGCGTGGCGGTCATGGCGTCACCGGAAAAGCTTGGTCTTTGGTCGCTTCAGCTCAGCTTTTTACGATTGAGCGAATCAGTGCGAAGGCTGCGTGCGGCCCAGCATCTCGGCCGCGTTGGCGATCAGCTTGTCGGCGATCGCATCGGCGTTGATTTTGAACTCGCCCTTCTCGATCGCGCTGGCAATGCGTGCGACCTTTTCCGCGTCGAAGCTGCCGTCGTCGGGGGCGCCCGCGATCAGGCTGCTCGCGGCGCTCGACAGCTCGACCTTGGACCCCTCGCCGGACGCGGCCGCGCCGGCCTTTCCAGCCTTGGCCGCACCGGCCTCGGGAGTCCCGGTGGTGGTCCCGCCCACTTTCGAGTAGGCGTTCAGGTCAGCGTTGTTACCGATCTTCATGGCAAATCTCCATGGGCCCGAGGACTTCCGGACCCCTTCCAGTACCGGGTATTTCGACCCGTCTGGGCGGAACTTGAGGGGCGAGCTTCACAAAATCGACAGATCGCTCGGTGAAGGGCGTCACAGTACCACCTCCACCTTGCGTTCACCCACGGTACGCGCGGTGACCATGCGGCCATTGTCGAAGCGTACACGGACATCCTGGCCTTCCAGGCCCACGCCCATCGCCTGGCCTTCGCCCGCGACCGCGTAGCCGTTGCCGGTCGCCATGACCTGCACCCGGTCGCCCGGCTGCACCCATTGGCGCAGTTTGAGGTCGGCCGACCGCAGCGCCTCGCCGGCCGCGACCGGCCGGGCCAGCTGGCGACCGAGCCAGCCTTCCGCTTGTGTATAGATGGCGCCAGCTTCGCCGGCAATGTCGACTTCGGCCAGCCGCAGCTGTTCTTGAGTCAGCAGGGTCCCGGCCGGCAGGTCGGCGGCAGCGACGAAGGCCTGGCCGTAGACCTTGATGGTCAGCGGCAGCGTCACGTTCCACTTGGTGACCCCGGCCAGGCAGCGCAGGCCCAGGCGGGTGCGCCCCCACATCCGGGTGCCCGGCGGCAAATAGGGCTGGATCTGCGCGCACGGCGCCAGGCGCAGGCGCGGGTCCAGCCGGCCGAGTTCCACCTCGACCCGGGCCTGGTTGGGCGCGACCTGGCGGGCGCCGGCCATGGCCAGGGTCTGCAGGCGGTCCTCCAGCGTCGCGTCGAGCGCGCCCAGCGCGGAAGGTTCGCCATTGGAGCCGTTGGAAGCAGCGGCCTGCGCCGCGGCGCCCCCTTGCTGCGCCATCGTCAGCTGCAGGCGCGGCGCGCCCGGCGTCTGGGCGTCCGCCTCGTCCACCAATCCGAACATCAGCCACACGGACATCAGCGCCCCCGCCAGCAGGGCGGGCAGCGCCTGCGCGTGGCGGGCGTGAGAGGAGGTGCAGGGTTGCGGCATGGGACGGAACTGTACGGATCCGGGGCGCGCCGGTGGCTTCGAAATGGGCCGGGATCACCCGTCTTATCGCGCTCATGTTTTCGGACCCGCTGCCCACAATGCCCGAACGTGACAAACCGGGTCCGCGTCCCGACGCCACCCGCCCCGTCCCGAAGGAGATGACCATGCTGAACCGACTGTCCGATGCGATGAACTTCCAGGCCCAGGCGCTGACCCTGCGGGCGGAGCGTCAGCGCCTGCTCGCCAGCAACATCGCCAACGCCGACACCCCGGGCTACCAGTCCAAGGACATGGATTTTGCGAAGGCGCTGCGCGAGGCCACCTCCCCCGCCACGACCGCGAACTCCAACCAGACCCTGACCCAGCGCACCCAGAACGCGCTGCAGAGCAGTTTGAGCGCCATGACCAGCATGGACAGCAACACCGTCGACATGGACCGCGAGCGTGCCAGCTTCGCCGACAACACCGTCAAGTACGAAGCATCGCTGCGCTTCCTCAACGGCAGCATCCGCACGATGCTGGACGCGATGAAGTCGCCGAACGCCGCCTGATCGCGCAGGACAGGAGACCGTCATGTCGATGTTCAACATCTTCCACATCAGCGGCAGCGCCGTCAGCGCGCAGAGCCAGCGCCTGAACGCGGTGGCCAGCAACATGGCCAATGCCGACACCGTCGCCGGTCCGGACGGCCAGGCGTACAAGGCACGCCAGGTCGTCTTCCAGAGCGTGCTGGCCCAGAACGGCATGGACCAGACCGACGTCGGCGTGCAGGTGGTGGGCGTCCAGGAGAACCAGACCCCCGGCCGCCGCGTCCACGATCCCAGCCACCAGCTGGCCGACGCCGACGGCTACGTCACCTACAGCAACGTCAACAGCGTCGAGGAGATGGTCAACATGATCTCCGCCTCGCGCTCGTACCAGAACAACCTCGAGGTCATGGGCACCGCCAAGTCGCTGCTGCTCAAGACCCTGCAGATGGGCCAGGGCTGAGCGCCCGCCGGCCTGAGCCCCGCCTGACCTCCCGCACGGAAAGCCTCCCATGGACTTCACCGCCCTGAACGCCAACACCAAGACCGGCGCCGCGTCGAACACGGGCGCCAGCAGCCCCACCGGCACCAGCGCGCAGGAAACCTCGGACCGCTTCCTGAAGCTGCTGGTCGCCCAGTTGCAGAACCAGGATCCGATGAACCCGATGGACAACGCCGCCGTCACCACGCAGATGGCGCAGATCCAGACCGTCACCGGCGTCAGCACGCTGAACTCGAGCATCCAGGGCCTGGCCAGCCAGTTCGGCCAGATGCAGGCGCTGCAGAGCGTCAGCCTGGTCGGCCGCGAGGTCACCGTGCCCGGCGACAAGGTCAACGTCGCCGACGGCAAGGCCACGCTGAACTTCGACCTGGGCAGCGCCGCCGACAGCGTCAAGCTGGAGGTGCTCAACGGCGCCGGCGCGGTGATCTCGACCCAGGACCTGGGCAAGATGAAGAGCGGCATGCAGTCCTACACCTGGGACGCGTCCAAGGCCGCCGAAACCACCGGCCTGAGCTACCGCGTCACCGCCAGCAGCGGCGGTACCGCCGTCACCGCCACCACCCTGATGCGCGACACGGTGCGCGCCGTGAACACGAGCGGCTCCACGCTGCAGCTCGAACTGAAGAATTCCGGCCTGGTCGACTACGACAAGGTCCGCGCGCTGGGCTGATCCCAGCATCCCCCGGCCCGCCCTTCCCGCACACCCGCGTCACCCGCCTGAATCGCCCAAGGACACCCCATGAGCTTCCAACAAGGCCTCTCCGGACTGAACGCTTCCAGCAAGAACCTGGAAGTCATCGGCAACAACATCGCCAACTCGCAGACCTACGGCGCCAAGTCGTCGCGGGCCGAGTTCGCCGACATGTACGCCGCCTCCCTCAACGGCGCCGGCACCAGCGACGTGGGCATCGGCGTGCAGCTCCAGACGGTGGCCCAGCAGTTCACGCAGGGCAACATCTCGATCACCGAGAACCCGATGGACCTGGCGATCAACGGCGCCGGCTTCTTCCAGGTGTCCGACGGCAAGAGCCCGACGGTGTACACCCGCAACGGCCAGTTCAAGGTCGACAAGGAAGGAAACATCGTCAACAACGACCAGCTCAAGCTGATGGGTTATCCCGCCGACGCCAACGGCGTGATCCAGCCGGGCCTGGCGCAGGGCCTGAAGCTGCCCACCGGCGGCATCGACCCCAAGGTGACCAGCGACATCAAGATGGAGTTCAACCTGGACTCCCGCGCCGGCCCGACCGCCGCCTACGACCTGACCGACCCGGCCGATCCCAACTCGCCCAAGATCGACAAGACCGGCATCACGCTGAACGACCCGACGACGTACAACAACGCCACCTCGATGACGGTGTACGACGCCAAGGGTCAGCCGACCGCGCTGACGATGTACTTCCAGCGCGCCAACAACGCCGACGCCAACGGTAATACCGTCTGGAACGTCTACCTGACCGCCAACGGCAGCGCGATCCAGTACGACGCCCAGGGCAATCCGATCGACACCGACAACGGCCAGCCCGGCGGCAATCCGCTGACGCCGTTCACGCAGATGACCTTCCTGCCCACCGGCGGCAAGCCGGTCTCGCCCGGCCCGAGCGAGTTCCTCAACCTGAAGATCCCCGCGGGCGTGAACGCCCAGGGCGCCCCGACGCTGCCGATCCCGGCGCCGCCGGCCGACCCGTCCGACCCGTCGGTGCAGGGCATCAGCTTCGACCTGCGCTCGGCCACT